>SCPN01000184.1_pt1 | contig 413802 bp, 566 predicted proteins | sample 6106831 | NCBI WGS metagenome assembly SCPN01 (sample SAMN10720447, study PRJNA508395) | human gut metagenome | isolation source: Participant 1, 0 month
GAACACTGATTTACGTTTACAGGAAATGATCAATCCTTGGACTCAAGTAAAATCATATCATGGACATTTTGAGATATCACAAACAATTACTACAATGAAAAAGTCATTACATGATATGCTTATATATAGTAAGGTATCATAATAATAATGACTTTCTTTTGTGTAAATGCTTATTTTGTTTAAAAGTTTTTTAAACAATTTACATAAACAATAAAATTTATTTTATAAACTGATTTTTAAGTGCTACTGTACTGAATATTCTTATGGCAGAGCCGCCTGTCCAATGTGGTCACATAATAAATCAATATTTTTTAAACACCTTTTCAATACTTCTTAAGTTGATGCTTAGTTGACCACATTGTCTACGAAACTTTAAATTCTCCACAAGTATTTTTATGCATAAATAGCAATCGGCATAATAATAACTGGGGACTTTCAATTTTAGTTTTTAACTCAGGTAAATTAAATTGCTTCATGTCATCTGTTTTAAACCTGAAAACATTTCATCTAATAAATCTTTTTTCAAAATTGATAATGAAGTTTTTCTAAGTAAATCAATATTTTCGTTTTTTTCTTTGCAAACAGATATTACTTTTCCAAGAACTTTAAAATGTCCTCCAAGAATTTCTGATATATTATCATTTGCAAGATACTGTTCTTGTACTGATAATACTGCTGTTCCTATTTCATTTGATAAAATAAAATCTATTGTTCCACTGTATTTTAATTCATCTGAAAATAATTGAATTTGTTTTATTATTTCATTTTCTTGTTGTTTTCGATTTTTTATTTGATTTTTATTCCCCAATTGTGGTTCTTTAACAAAAATATCAATCATACGAAATAAATCAATAAAACTGTCCATATAATTTATTATTGGATTTTTGTAATTTTCCTTCAATTTGATAAAATCCCCTAACTGTACTTTTGAAAAATCCAATTTGTCTTTTAATATATTATTTTCTACTAAAAAACCACGAAATTTTGATAAAAGCGAAACATTTGTATGAATCTTTTCTTTAATAACATTTTCATTTTCTCCTCTGTTTCCTTCAGTGCCTAACTTACCTGAAACATCTATTTTCAATAACTTGCTCAAAATGGTTGCTGAAGTTGAAAGTCCAACATCACCTCTGCATAGAGTTGCTTCTGCATGTTCTGTATAATTAATTTGACTTACCATCGAAAATCCATCTTCCATAATAGCAAGCATATCTAAAACAATTTTCTTTTATATATACAGGTATAATAAGACTATTAGAATTTATATTATTACTCTATAATTGTGTCCCCACTTTTAAATTACATCAACTATACTTGTAATGCTTTATAATAATTCATAAAACAATTTTTATTACATTTTGAAAAAATCCTAAATTTGATTTCTTAATGGATGTAGAATCTTAAACTTATATGTGAAATTTTAAATAACTACTTCGAGCCCTCTGAACAAACTATCATGACAAAATGCAAAATTCTTTAGACAAATTTTCATATATTAAAATATCACACATTGAATAATTTTCTATTAATCGTATATAATTAATATCATTTAATTTTTCTTTCAATGTCATTTGATACAATGGATACTCTAATATCCCCTTTAATAATCTATATTGCTTTTCTTCTTGATACAAAGATAGAATATATTCTGCTGCCTCAGGTTTTACACACTTAAGAATAATCCATGAAAATAATTGGCTATAATTTATTTTTGACATCTTATCATAATTTAAACAATAATTCTTACTTAATACAAAGATATTTATCATTTTCTTGATTTTTCGTGGTGTTAAATATATATTAGGTATGCATTCAAAACTTTCTTTAATTTGTTTAATTTCGTTTTCTTCTATTGCTGTTAATTTTCCGCTTCTATTAATTTTATATATTAACTTTTCTGCTAAATCCATATATGATACATTGTAATCTTGCATTGGTACAATCATTGAAACATATTTGTCTAAATATTGTACTATACTTTTTTGTATTTTATCATTTGGAATATTTAAACCATTAGCAAGTGCTTTTTCTAAATGAGAATACTCTATTGCAAAAATAAAAATAATCTTTTTTGTATGAAAAAAAAGCTGTATTGCTTGAAAGAATTCACAAACACCCTTTTCTGTACATCGATCTAATTCATCAACAAAAATTACAATCTTTTGCTCTTTCCTCGGCATCCATACCTTAAATAGTAAATCTAATTCTTGTGTAATCTTTCTCTAGTCCCTAAAATTTCTATATATGACGGAATTTAAAACCACTTAATATTTTCTTTGATAATGGAATTGATAAATCTAATGCTTTTCTTATCATTGGTATTGCAATTTGTGTAATCACTAAAATAATTCCTGTAATTGAAGAGAATAAAATAGATGTATATCCTAGAATTTCATCTTTATTCATTATCCAATCACTAATACCCCTCAATACAAATACTATTATAAATACAACTAATCCGAATATAATTCTACTTATTACCTGCTTCCAATTATCAAATAATTTATATAATGAATACCTTATATGTGAAAATATCTTTGCTTTTCAAACTCCTCAAATAATATTTTTGCAAAATTTGCCCATATTTGATTTTGTTCCGAATACGTTGACGCATCATATTGTAATATGTATATATCTTTAGTCCCTTTAAATTTACTTATATTTTTCTTAATCATATTCAGGAATGTACTCTTTCCTGTTCCCCACTCGCCTGTTATTCCTATATTAAATGAACCATTCATTGCATCATTACATATGTATTGTGCCAGCTCTTCTGCTTTATTTGATCTATTCATTAGATCTCTTCTGCACATTCATCTGAAAATATTTTTCTATTTCAAAATTTACATTTTGAATTTATTTTAATATCTCCTAAATTTTTATAATAGTTATACTTATCTATTTGTGCTTGTACTTTTTCCTTTTCATTATATAAATAATCCAATTGTCCTTGTATAGAATTATCATACTGATCATCTTCATATTCATCAGCTGTAATTTCCCCACATTCCTGAAGAACTTTTTGTATTTCTTCATCTAGTTCTTTAAGTTTTTCTTTTCATATTGTATTCCCATATTTTAACTCTCTATTCTTTTTAATAAATATTCTGCAAACTCTTTATTTTTACTTGTTTTCTAATTTCTAAAAATAAATACATTATTTTTTCCTATCACTATAAGCATAGAATTTCAATTATCTAAATTTAAATTAATCTTCAAAAAGTTATAAATCATAAAATTCCTCAGAAGGAATCAATTTAATTCTCTCCGTATCTATACCTATATCTAAAAGATTGTTTTAAGCTTTTTTTTCTTCTGTATGATAGTAATATACTTTCCAAATAAGCCTTCCCTTTGTTAGATTATCAATTCTATTAAAATAATTTTATCAACACCTGATAAAGAATGACCGATAACACATATTTCATCAATAGCTTTATCATCAAATTTGGAAATCCTACTTATATAACAGCTAGTATTTTTATATGTTCTTTTATAATAATCTTCAACTACCTTGCAAATACTAATCCATTTCTCATCAAATAATCTTTCTGCTTCTTCTTTTTTAATAAAATACGTTCAATACGTTCATGATTACCATGTCCTAGAACAGGATCAATATCATATTTTCTTAATGAACCATGTATATGTAATATTTAGAAGGTGAAATTTATATACATTTTCTAAAACTGAAGTATAATTAAAAGTGATATATAACGAATCATTCGTAATCAAAGACGATTTCTTTTTAGTATCGCGAATTCGTATTGTTCTTACCCATTGTTTTAAATATTTTGCCAAATATGCTATATAACTGTATTCATCAGAAAATATTCATATAGCGTAATTCTATACCTACATCTCCACTATCTAAATTCATATCCATATTAAACACCATTTTCAATAATTACATCCCATTTATATTTGCTAAATTGGTTTCTAATTCATTCCACAACAACTCAGCTTTTCTTGCATCAGACATTTTGGGATAAATATAATAGTGTTCTTCAAAAGCATACAAAACTCTGGATACATTTTTCTAAGTAAGTTCTAAAATTCCAATATTGTGTTGCTAATCCATGTCCTATATCAAATCCATTGCCAATAATAAAAGTTTCATAAAAATATCCCCTTAACAATATCTAGTTTACTGCTTACAATATTATCGATACTTTTCTATTCCTTCTATACATATATCCTCATTATAATCAAAACAATCCCTACACTATATCGTGCTCTTGTTATTGCAACATACACAGATTTAGTTTTTGCTTCAATTTTTGTATGATCTGTCATCCAATTTTTCATCGTTTTAGTTGGATAAATTAAACCCTATCATATGTTAACCTTTGGATTCTCCCATATTCATTACTGGGTACTATCATTCACTCTAACTGTCCTTTTTCTCTAAGTTATTGGTTTAAATTTCTCTAAATAATCATTAACATCATCCGGTTTTACTAGAAAACGCCATCATGCCCTGTAAGCTTAGATTGTTTTGTACCAGTCTCTCCAAATTCTTATACAGTTGAGAAGCATATGAGCATATATTTTGATTATTGCGATAAGAATCATTTAAAGTATCCGTATCAATAATACATTCTATTTTTTTACATTCATTTTTTTTAATTTTGTATTTTACCATCCAAATATTTCTTATATTGCTTCATTATGTGTATGATATGTAACCTGTCTAGGGTCTCCTACCATCATCATATTACAGTCTGCTTTCAATAAACTTTTTATAATTTCCAAATCATATCCTGCTAAGTCTTGTATCTCATCTATATATATATTAGAATAAATTCTACTAATTCTTTGTGAAACTTTTCCTTTGTTTCCTCTCACAACGACATACAAACTTTGAGATTTTATCTGAATAAATTTTCATTTTATTTGTAAAATAAAATTCTCTATAGTCTTTTTCTGAATAATATACAGGGCCATGTTTACCATCATATTTTTTACCAGATTTCCCGTTAACTAATATCATTCCTCTAATCTTATCATCTAAAACCACTCCCTGAAATGGCCTGACTCCATGTTGCAGAAGAAATGTATACCATGTTTGTATCGTAATATTATGAGGAACGCAACCATTAATTTCTATAAATTTTTTTCGAATTTCTAATTCATTGGCAATTGTATATGTTGTTATTAATACACTGTCCAATTGTTGCATCGCATGTTTGACTAAATAAGTTGTTTTCCAGATCCAGCAGCTGTACTTATTAATCTATTTACCATCTAATAGCCTCCATAATATATTCTGGAATTATAATTTCTTCAGAAGATTCAAAAAATCTTTAATCCACATTCTGTTTTATTATGTTTCATAAACTTTCTTAAATCATCCTCTTTTTTATAAAAAAAAAAAAAAACATGGTTTAATTTTTCTAATCCATTGACTTTCAAAAGTTTCGGTTCCAAAGTATTATAATTATAATTACTATTACCTATTTTAAGACTTCCTGTATCTATATCTTCATCCACACATATTTTTATATAATCATTTTGATTTTGACCTATATATTTTTCATATTTTTATTAATAGCTTCCATATCTCCGTCATTGTCTGTAACAACCGCTATCTTTGTATTAATACAATCTGCTATCTCAAGAAAACGTAAAAATGAAACACCTACAGAAATTACTTCTACCCCATCTTCTATAGGCAATCTGCCATCATTAAGTTGCATATATGCTTTCTGAATCACCAGTTCATCCGAATCTCCTTCACACAAGATGGTTTTCTTACATAAAATCATTCGTAACGTATCATAACCAGCCACCTTCTTAAAGAAATTATATGTATCCTCTGATAATTCAGAAAATTTTGTTATTCTTAAGTTATCCAGTAACATCACTTTACTCAATCCTAACTTATTTGCGACGAAACTACTATGCGTTGAAATAAGTATTTGTTTTTCTGCATATTGTTCCGAAATACATTTAATCAACTGATTCAATCTTGTATGTGACAAATGATTTTCTGGTTCTTCTAACAAAATAATACTTGCATTTTTTGATGTTCGCTTCTGCCAATGCTAATTCAGTCTTAACAACACATTGCTCTCCTTTTCCTACATAATGAAATGGTATCTCATCCAATTGTGTAACAAGACTATTTTCCCAAGCATTTCTTTGTAACCAATTCTACAGATAACGCAATCTTTTTGTCTGTCAAACTAGCATCTTGATTTATTTTATTATTAATAGCCTCTATTGATGGATCATTAATAAAAGTATCCCTCATTTTTCTATGTGCCTTGTGCAATAGATGTTATATCTTCGATTTCTAAGGTGCCTTTAATTATTCGTGATAAATATACATCGCTTCCACTTTGATATCTATATTCAGATGAATCAATCAAACATGATTTATACGGTATACTACGTGTTGTGATTACATCCCAAAGGTTGTCCATATAATATCATAATATTCCTATTGGTAAACTTTTGATATTTCCTGACTCAATAATGCTTCATATTCATCTGCATATTTGTCATTAAATGCAATTTTGAAACAAAATCCTTCTGCACTACTATTTCTATCCGAATTACCATCCCCATTCATTAATGGATTCTCATTTCCACCAAAATAAATCTCTATCGATATATATGGAAGTGCTATAGGAACTGTACTTAAAGAAATAATATACTCATCAACTGCCTCTTTATTAAAAATATATTGTGAAATCTCATTCCAGATACTTTTTCCTCTAATAATTCCAGTTAACGCCAAATTTATAGCTTCTAATATTGTTGACTTTCCGGCCTCATTATCACCTACCACAATATTTAATCCTTCATCAAAAATAATTTCAAAATCTCGATAACATTTGAAATTATGAATTTTGACTTTATCAATAAACATCTTATCACCTCAATTACCTAATCTTTTTCTACATATATCACTATATTTATTTGCTTTTCGAAATTTCAAAGTACAATGTATGATTTTTACATCTAAAAAATCTTACCTTAATTCTGTATTATTACTCTGAATGCAAAAAATATTGAATTTCAGGATTTATCATATTTTTTAGCTAAGATAATAATTTTAAAATGTTATAATTAGATCATTCGTCCATCATTACATCGTAATAAGAATATATATAATTTTAATAAATTTACGAATAAAAAAGTTATTTTGAACTCATTTGTTTAAAATACTTTATTTATGATCGTATTAATTTTTTCGATATTATTTTATCATACTTCATTATAATTATTTGCCTTTTTGTGAATAATCTTCTAGTATGTATATTCATAACAATTTTCTTCAATATATTATTAAAATAAACATATATCAAAATATTTCCATCTACCATTACTGTAATTATTAAAATATTACTCAATAAGTAAATCTAATAGAAATAAATCAAAATAGCCCAAACCATAATCAACATCCGCCGGCAACCATTCAACATCCATCAGTTCATCCTTCCCCAACCATCGAGCTGCCTCATGTTCTTTCAAAACCAAATCTCCACTAACTACAGAGCTCCAATAACACCCCATAGATAAATGAAAATCCGATAATCATACTCTATCGTATCAATCAATTCTCCAACTTCGATCTCCGTATCCAATTCTTCCATAATCTCTCTCTTCAAAGCTTCTTGTGGTGTTTCTCCTTATTCAATCTTTCCTCCAGGGAACTCCCATCCACCTTTGAAATCTCCATAACCTCTTTGTGTTGCAAATATTTTATCTTTATCTTTTATAACTGCTGCCACAACTCTAATCGTTTTCATATTCTTCTTCCTTTTTATCTTTCTCTATTCTTCATCTACATTACTTAAAAAATATTGCCATATGTCTTCTCGAACTGGATTTCATTTTCACTCTAAATTTTGCAATATCTTGTTCTTTACCTTTTTGATTTAATTTTTTAGCTGGTTTCACTTCCAAAATATCAAATTGTCCCAAATAATAAAATTTTATTTGCCTATCTTTTTGAACCATCAAATGTTTTCTTGATGCTGTAATTACACCTGGCTATAAGAACTATTAATACCTTACCAAGTTGGTATCCCAACAAAACATTTGATTACTTTCAAATCTATCGTCATAATCAGGTTTTCCATCTACATATTTTTGCTAGCATCTTTCGTTTGCTTTGTGATAAGTAACAAAATAAATACATCATCTTCTATTCTTTTCATTCCATACATTACAGAAGACAAATCTTTTTCACAGTTCATTAAAACAAATATCTCTTCTTGAATATTGTTCATATAATACAAATGGAACTCCTTGATTCTTATTTTGATTATATTTATCTTTATATCTATGTAAACCAAACGAAATAATATCGTTTAATTTTTACAAAACTCCGATTCATTCATTTAATTTACTTACAAAACTATTTAATCGTTGAATCCTCTTATTTTCATTAACTTTTAAAATATCAATTTGCGCGTATTTTTGATGTTCTGCTGAATTAATATGAAAATGTCCCTGTAAAATCCTAATAGTATTTTGGATAGCATCCATATCCAAAAAGCCAAATTCAGCTGAAACATCTTCCTGAAATTCTTCTATGGAAACTTCATTATACTCCAACAGCATTTTCAATAATTCTAACTCTTGTGGACGTACCCCGCTTAAAATCGTTTTGATAAATATTCCAATATCAGAGTTTCACTATCTGAAAGCTTCTCTATTTCTTGTTCCTTCTCCATAGCTTTCAACATTGCATAATAAGTCTTATATTCTCGAATAATAATCATTGGATCGATCTCTTCATTTTCATAAAAGTCAACCAATCTTGGAATTCTACCCAGTCTATTTTAAGAAGTATAGCTTTCTTTGATCAATGCTTTCATGCTTTCTTTTAAATTATCAACCGCATTAAATATTTTTCTTTGATATTTCATCAAAATGAATTGTAGATGCCCCTGGAATCAGACTATTTCCACTGACTACATATTTTCTTACATTATCCTTGTTATAACTACGATCCCCAGACAAAGCAATCGGTATCATAAAATTATTCTTATAATTTCCAATAAAATCAAGTATCACTACATATTTTTATCTTCTGCTTTTCGAAGTCCTCGTCCTAATTGTTGGATAAATACAATCGGTGACTGTGGGCCTTAGCATAATGACCTGATTAATTTCTGGTACATCGACCTTCACTGAAAAATATCTACAGATAAATATAGTCTAACTCATTTATATCATCATTGACCAAACGTTCAATTGTATCTCTTCGAACTTCTGAATCTGCACCACTTAACGCTAATGTACGCCAACCATGTTCATTAAATTTCTTTGACAATTCATTTGCTTCTTCAATTCTGCTGCAAAATCAAACATTTTACTCGATTACCACTATAACCATAATATTCTGCCTGTTCCATCACATATTTTACACGTTCATCTGAGGTCAAAAATCTAAAATTTTGTAGTTTTTCTTCTTTGTCAATTTGTTTCCATTGACCATTGTATCATCAACAATTTCTAAATCTGTAATTCCAAAATAATGAATGGACATAATAAATCTTCCCATTTTTTTGCAATCGAATTGTATGTTGTGATCAAAGATCTCATAAATATTACGACCTTCTATATGATCATCTTTTTATCAGGTGTTGCTGTCATTCCAGTGTAAATTGTGGAGTAAAATAATCCATAACCTTTTTATAGCTATCTGCTGAGGTATGATGAGCTTCATCATAGATGCAACATTCAAAATGATCTCTTGCAAATCTTTCTAAATTATCTGTTTTGACAATGTCTGTACTGTCGCAAAGATAAAATCTGCACCATAATCATGAGATTTACCAGTAACTAACTAATCCCATCGTAACAGACGATCCAAAAACTTTTTGGTATGATTTTAATGCCTGTTCTGCGATTTGATTTCTATGTACCTAAGAACAAAACTTTCTTATATCCCAGCTCTCTAACAGCAAATGCTGATGCATAAGTCTTTCCAGTTCCTGTACTGGATAATAGTAAAGCTTTTCTATTCCTTCTGATCTCATCTTCATAAGGTTATTGATAAAAGCTAACTGCATCTTATTTGGTTTTAATTTATAACTTTCAAAATCAACAATTTGTTCTTTTGCCGCTTGTCTTTGCTGTTTTTGATGATTTGATTTGTAAATATCGTTTTTATAATCATCAATGAATTCTTTTCATAATATTGACTATTTGGTGACATCCATAAATCTTGAATTCATTTAAAATTTCTTGTGCAACTTCTCCTTGTTCTGTAGAAACAATCTTTGTATTCCATTCTCTATTTTCTGTAATCGCTTTTGATGTCATATTGGAACTTCCGATAATGATTCGATATAATTCATCTTCACGGAATATATATCCTTTGTGTGAAATCCTCCAACCTCAGAATTTGTTCGAAACATTTTAATTCAATATTTTCAACTGAGCTAATCGATCTAATGCTTTAGGCTGACTAAATGTTAAATAGTCTGTTGTGAGAATTTTCCCTGGAATTCCTTTTTGTTCTAGCTCTTTTATAATCATAGATAGAGATTCAAACCCACTATCAGTAATAAATGCTACACTGATAAAGAATTCATCACATCGTTTTAATTCTTGTTCCAAAGAAACAAGAACTTTCTTTCCTTGTTTATGATCGTTGTAAACAAATTCTGGACGGTATGCTAAATTTGAATTACCAGATTGGTCAATAAATGCTGTTACTAAACCAGATATTAATTCTTCAGATTTTGAATTTTCCATAATTCCTCTCTTGTTATATACCCATATAGATTCAATCATCAACTATTAAATTTAAGAAAATAACTTTCTAAATATTTGTTTTCTTTTTTCTATAATATAGTATAGCAGATCATACATATACTTTCTACCAATTATCACACAATAACAACACATACCAATTATAAGATATACGCCATCATATTAGGTTCAAATCTAAATATTTTCAAATAACAAAAAGGACATACACCCTAAAATACAAGGATATATGCCCTTCAATTCTCACTAAAAAAATATCAAATTAACTCTAACAAAGAATCAATCAATTATTTCAACTGAGCAGCAACCTCAGCCGCAAAGTCTTCTTCTTTTCAATACTCTTCACCAGTTTCAAAACGAACGAATCCTTTGATTGTAACATTAGCTCCGTTCTGCTTTAGCAACCTGTTCTACGTATTTTCCAACTGCCTGTTTTCCGTCTTCAGCTTTAACATAAGCCTGATCTAACAGACATACTTCTTTTAATTCTTTGTTCAGACGTCCAACGATCATCTTTTCGATGATGTTTTCTGGTTTGTCTGGGTTTTCGTTCATAGCCTGAACTTTTAAGATTTCTGTCATGCTCGATGTAATCTTTAGAAACTTCATCTCTGCTTGTGTATTTTGGAGAAATAGCTGCAACCTGCATTGCTACGTTTTTAGCCATCTCTTTGATCTCGTCGTTAACTACGTCTGTAGCAACTTCTACTAATACACCGATCTTACCACCAGCGTGGATGTAAGATGCAACGAATCCGTCTGCTGCAGATACTTTAGCGAATCTACGGATGTTTAAGTTCTCTCCGATAACGGCGATCTTACCATCTAATGCTTCTTTAACAGTTTTTCCAGCTTCTGCTTTAGAATCTTCTGCTAAGAATCCTTCGATGTCTTCTGCTGCTGTTGTAAGAGCCGATCAGCTACTGCTACGTATGCTTTGAATGTATCATTCTTAGCTACGAAGTCTGTCTCAGAGTTAACTTCAACGATAGCTGCTTCTTTTGCATCATCAGATAATGCTACTGCAACAAGTCCTTCAGCTGCGATACGTCCAGCTTTCTTTGCTGCTTTGCAAGACCGTTTTCTCTAAAAATTCAACTGCTGCGTCCATGTCTCCTTCTGTCTTTGTAAGAGCTTTCTTACAATCCATCATTCCGGCACCAGTCATTTCTCTTAACTCTTTTACCATTGCTGCTGTGATAGCCATGATTCTTTTCCTCCTAAAATGAAAATGTGAATAAATTATTCAGCGTCTTCTGCAACTTCTTCAGAGTCTGCATCGATTCCCTGGTTTGCTTCGATAACTGCATCAGCCATAGCAGATGTGATCAGTTTTACTGCACGGATCGCATCATCGTTTCCTGGGATGATATAATCTAATTCTTCAGGATCGCTGTTTGTATCTGCGATTCCAACAAGAGGAATTCCTAAAGTATGTGCTTCCTGTACACAGATGCTTTCTTTCTTAGGGTCTACAACGAAGATCATGTCTGGAAGTCCACCCATTTCTTCGATTCCACCTAAGTTCTTCTGTAATTTGTCTTTTCTTTGTTAAGTTCTAAACTTCTCTCTTTGGAAGTACGTCAAATGTTCCGTCTTCTTCCATCTCTTTGATCTTTTCAGTCTAGCGATTCTAGATTCGATTGTCTTGAAGTTAGTCATCATTCCACCTAACCATCTCTGGTTTACGTAGAACATTCCGCAACGTTCTGCTTCAGCCTGAATAGAATCCTGAGCCTGTTTCTTTGTTCCTACGAACAGAATCTTTCCACCCTGTGCTACACAATCTTTTACTGCGTTGTAAGCATCGTCAACCATTCCTACAGATTTCTGTAAGTCGATGATATGGATACCATTACGCTCTGTGTAGATGTATGGTGCCATTTTAGGGTTCCATCTTCTTGTCTGATGTCCGAAATGTACACCTGCTTCAAGTAACTGTTTCATTGAAATAACGCTCATTTTAAATCTCCTTTAGTTTTTGCTTCCGCTATTTTCATCGTTCTGACAAACCTCTTGGGCACTTACCAGAATTCCAATAGCGTGTTTATTTTTACCTATGACAGTATATCAAACCTTGTCCTTCTTGCAAGAACTTTTCTTTAATTCTAAAAGAATTAATCAAGCTTTGTGATCTCGTCAAATATAAAGTCATTCACTACTTTAATATATGTTCCCTTCATACCAGAGGATCTTGTCTCAACAACTCCGGCACTTTCTAGTTTCCTTAGTGCGTTTACGACAACAGATCTTGTGATCCCGAATCTATCTGCGATCTTACTTGCAACTAAGACTCCTTCATTGCCTTCTAATTCTTCTAAAATATGGATCACTGCTTTGTGTTCTGTGAAGGATAACGTACTGATCGCGGAATCAACGATTCCTTTCTTTCTTCGTTCCTGTTCCACTTCTTCGCTTACAGATCTTAACATTTCAAGTCCGACAACGGTTGTTCCATATTCCGCTAAGATAATATCATCAATGGAATAATTTTCTCTCTGGCGGTACATAAATAATGTTCCGAATCTCTCCTGCGATATCGATCGGTGCGATGATCGCATAGTAATCATCAACATCTGACTCAAATCCCAGTGTGGAAAGGCTGACATTTTCATTGGTGGAAAGAATCGTTAATAGTCTTTCATTTAGTGAAAAATCAACATAATCTTTAACATTTCCTGAGATCAGCTGATGAAGCACTTCGATGTGTTCTGCTTCATTTTTACCTAAGATCTTTCCTTTTTTACTGATGACAAGGACGTTTGAATTCATTACTTCTGTCAGAACTTTACAGATATCGTTAAATACAACTTTCTGTGAATTGTTATTATGAAGTAATTTATTGATCTTTCTTGTTTTATCTAGTAATTGTATACTACTCATCTATATTTTTCTCCTTATTTTGACACTGACTCCCCAGAAGTCTCTTTCTCTTTTGCATCTTCTGGCATGCTGCATACGAATCCACATTCCTTGCTAGAGCATACAAGCTTCTTACCTTTTTCGATCATATAGCTTCCGCATTTTTCACATTTGACTGTGGATGGTTTCTGCCATGACATAAACTCACATTCCGGATTATTTTCACATCCGTAATATTTTCTTCCTTTTTTTGTTTTCTTTAAGACAACTTCTCCGCCGCACATTGGGCATGGGATTCCGACTTTTTCAAAATGTGGTTTTGTATTTCTGCATTCTGGGAATCCAGGGCATGCAAGAAATTTCCCATATGGTCCGTACTTCACGACCATATTTCTTCCACATTCATCGCAGATAACGTCTGTGACTTCGTCTTCGATCTTGATCTTCTCTAATTCTTTTTCTGCATTCTTCACTGCGATCTCAAAGTCTGGGTAGAAGTTTTCAATGACGGATTTCCAATGGACTTTACCTTCTTCTACCATATCAAGCAGACCTTCCATCATCGCTGTGAAGTTCACATCGACGATACTTGCAAATGCTTTCTTCATCATGTTGTTGACTGCTTCTCCAAGCTCCGTGACGTATAAGTTCTTCTTTTCTTTGACAACATAACGTCTTGCTGTGATCGTTGAGATCGTTGGTGCGTAAGTACTTGGACGTCCGATTCCAAACTCTTCTAGCGTCTTAACTAAGGATGCTTCTGTATAATGAGCTGGTGGCTGTGTAAAATGCTGTTTTGGTTCTAAATCATTCAATGTAAGTTTGGTATCTTCATCGATGGATTTTAACATTACATTTCCTTCGGATTTCTCGTTGTTAATGTTGTATACGGATAGGAATCCATCGAAGGCGATCTTGCTTGCGGATGCATTAAAACGATAATCTCCGGCAGCGATCTTTACAGATGTATTCTCGTATTTGGCTGGTGCCATACGGCTTGCCATGAAACGGTTCCAGATCAGCTGGTATAAACGGAACTGATCTCTTGATAGTTCATCTTTGATGCTTGCTGGTGAATTTGTCATGTAGGTTGGTCGGATGGCTTCATGTGCATCCTGTACTTTCTTGTCGTCTTTCTTGGCAACAGTTCCTGCTCCAACGAACTCGGCTCCATAAGCTTCCTTGATATATTCTTTCGCTGCTGCATCGGCTTCTACAGAGATACGTGTGGAGTCTGTACGTAAGTATGTGATCAGACCGACGGTTCCCTGTCCTTTGATATTGACACCTTCATATAACTGCTGTGCGATACGCATCGTTTTCTGTGGTGCGAAGTTTAACTTGCTGGATGCATCCTGCTGAAGAGTACTTGTCGTAAATGGAAGTGGGCTCTTCTTTAATCGTTCTGTGACTTTCACTCCTTCGACGGTGAATTCTTTTCCTTTTAAATAGGATAAGATCTCCTTCATCTCTTCTTCGCTGTGAATCTCAATCTTCTGTTCTTTATTGCCAATCAGTTTGGCTTCTAATGGCTTTTTGCTTCCTTTGACATCTAATAAGGCTTCTAAGGACCAGTATTCCTGTGGAATAAACAGGTTGATCTCTTCTTCCCTGTCACAGATCAGGCGTAGAGCTACGGACTGAACTCGTCCAGCACTTAACCCTCGTTTGATCTTTGCCCAGAGGATCGGACTGATCTGGTATCCTACGATTCGGTCCAGAACACGTCTTGCCTGCTGTGCATCTACTAAATTCATATCGATGTCTCTTGCGTGTTTGATGGAGTCTTTGACAGCTGTTTTTGTGATCTCATTAAATGTAATTCGGCTGTAGTTTTTGTTCTCCAGTTTTAATGCGTAATATAAATGCCATGAGATGGCTTCTCCTTCACGGTCCGGGTCAGTCGCGAGGTATACTTTGTCTGCTTTTTTTACCGCTTTACGAAGAGCTGCTAATACTTCACCCTTCCCACGGATCGTAATGTACTTTGGTTCAAAGTCATTCTCGATATCTATTCCTAAGGTACTCTTTGGCAGATCGCGAACATGCCCGTTGGACGCGATCACTTCGTAATTCCTGCCCAGGAACTTTTTGATTGTTTTGGCTTTCGCCGGTGATTAGACGATAACTAGATATTTTGGCATATAGTATTACCCCTTGTTTACATTTTTTTGATATATAAGTTCTGATGGATCTGTTTGATATATCCTTTCGCTTCTAATTGAAATAAAGCTTGGATCACTTCTTCATAAGAATCTTGGGATGTACTTAAGATCTCATCAATATATTTCGGTTTCAAACTCAACATATCATACACCCTTTTCTGCCTTTGCAAGAGATTTTGCACTATGCTTTGGAAATTTTCGTGAAAATCCCGTGAATTCTGAAAATTCTGTTAAAATATCGTCGACATTTTCAACTAATTTTGCTCCTTGTTTGATCAATCCATGACACCCTTGACAATGTTTGTCTGTGATCATTCCGGGAACTGCGAACACTTCTTTGTTCTGATCAAGCCCGCAATCCGCCGTGATCAGCGATCCGCTCCTTGCTCTGGCTTCTGTGACGAGGATTCCGTCACTTAATCCACTGATGATGCGATTTCTTTCTGGAAAATGCCATTTGAGCGGTTCACTGCCTGGCGGGTACTCAGAAATAACTGTCTGATTCGCATACATGTCATAAAATAACTGAAAATTTTCTTTTGGGTAAATGAGATCGATCCCACATCCTAAAACCCCAACAGCATGTCCTTTTTTGTCGATTATTTCACGGTGAACCGTCCCATCTACGCCCCTTGCGAGTCCACTTACAATCTGTACGCCTTGCTGAGCCAGCTCTTTTGCGAACTTTTTGAGATTTCGAATCCATAAGTTGTCGGATATCTTGATCCAACAATCGCTATTGACAGTTCTTTTTCTTCATATGGCTGACCTTTTTGAAAAATCCCATACGGAGCATCGTAGATCTTTCTTAATCGATTCGGGTAAGCAACTTCTTTTGAATGATAAAACGGATATTTTCACGATGTAGGGCTTCATAGCCTTTCTTGATCGCTGTTTCATCTCTTGAATGAACGAAACGATCATATTCAAGTTGTGTCATGTGTTCTTTTAAGATTGCTGGGTTGATCTTATAGAGTTCTTTTGGGTGAATGAAGATATCCATCAATTCTTTTTGCTTCTTGATCGGCAATCGGACTTTGCCGCATAGCCAGTACCAATATAATTTATCTTCCATATTCAAGCACCTCTTTGATAAATCCTGTATTTCTGAAGGTCATGGCTTCCATCAGGTGGATTGGTTTGATCTCTGATTCATTTTCCATAAGCATGATCGTCAGTGCTACTTTTAAAATCTTATCCATTCCTCGCCTTGTGATCTTGCCAGATCGATAGGCGATATCTAAAATCTCTTTGCATTCTTTGGATAAATGAAGGAGCTTGTTTAACTGTATGTGGCTTAAATGGCTGGTATCACTGCATTGATAGTTTTTTAATAACTTTTTTTCTCTTTGGATGGTTATTTCGATGCGTTCTTTGATCTGATAGGATGTTTCTTGACTCTCTTTTTGTATCTTCTGTGTATCAGCCTCTTTTTTACTTAGACATAGGACCATGTCAAAACGGTCTAAGATCGGACCGGACAATTTCTTTAGATAACGCTTTTTTTCATGATAAGTACATCGGCAGATCCCATCTTCCAATCCATAACCACAAGGACATGGATTCATGGTGGCGATCAGTTGAAAGTCTGCCGGAAACTTGTGGTAGATCCCATTTCTGGTGATATCGATCGTTCCATCTTCCAATGGCTGTCTGAGTGCTTCGATACATTCTGTTTTAAATTCCATAAATTCGTCCAGAAATAAAATGCCATGATGTGCTAATGTGATCTCTCCTGCCGTCGGCGTCTTGCCGCCTCCAAGGAATGCGGCTTTCGGGATCATTGGATGTGGCTGGCGAAATGGTCTGGTATCATCTTCTAAATACCGTGGAATTCCAGTGGCATCATAGATTGCCTGAACTTCCATCTTCTCTTCTTTTGATAGTTGTGGGAGAATGGTCGGGATCCTTCTGGCTGCCATTGTTTTTCCTGAACCTGGGGAACCAATGATCAATAGATGATGTCTTCCAGTGACCGCGATCTCCATCGCTCTTTTTAAATGTTGTTGTCCGATGATGTCACTGAAGTCTTCTTCTGACTCTTCCTTTTGATAAGTTGTTGCACTTCTGCAACTTTTTTGATGATATGTTCCATGAAAATAGTCCAGGACATCCTGTAAACTGTCCATAAATACCACTTCAATATCTTCGATCCCTCTTAGAGAATTCTCATCTTCACTTGCCGCAAAGAACTTGTATACCTTGTTTTCTTGCTTCTAAAACGATTGGAAGACAGTTTCCTACACCTCTGATCTTGCCGTTTAGTCCTAATTCCCCCATGATACAGATGTCATCTAACTTGCTTGCATCGATTAAATTCAGGCATCCTAAAAAGGCCACGGCGATCGGGAAATCGAACGCGGTTCCGTTCTTTCTTATATTGGCTGGGGATAAATTAACGGTGATCTTCATCGACGGTAAGGGATGGCCGATGGAGCGCAGTGCTGATGCAACCCGCTCTTTTGCTTCCATGGATTCTTTGAAAGATAGCCTACCATTGTAAAATATGGCAGGCCGTTTCTGATCTCTACTTCTACGTGGATGAGTTTTCCGCTCACTCCACTGACGATTCCTGTGATTACTTCCTGATAAATAATACTCAACTCCTTCTCTTCTCAAAAGGAAGCTGGTTTCAAAATGATATGGTTAGTTTATCACAAAAGTAATATTTTACAATCTTGTTTATTCAAAACAATTATGATTATTTTAATAATTTCTTTAATTCACTCATAAATGTGTTCACATCTTTGAATTCACGGTAAATGGCTGCAAATCTTACGTATGCAACTTCATTTAAATCCTTTAATTTGTCCATGACCATCTCTCCGATCACGGATGTTTCGACTTCTCTTGTTCCCATGTTATAGATCTTTGTCTCGATCTCATCGATCGCTGCTTCGATCTGCCCCATGGATACTGGGAGTTTGTGACAGGATTGTACGATTCCATTCCGAATCTTGTTTCGATCGTAGAGTTGTCGTGTCTTGTCTTTCTTGATGACACTCAACGGTTCTGTCTCTATCTTCTCATAAGTTGTAAAACGTTTTCCGCATTCGTCACATTGTCTTCTTCTACGGATCGCATTGTTGTCTTCTGCCGGTCTGGAATCTACGACTCTGGAATTCTCACTTCCACAATATGGGCATCTCATCTTCTTGTACCTCCGTGTTTTTACTGCTTGAAGTATATCATTTTTTTTGTAGAAAAGAAAGCTTTTCTTTTATTTCAGGCATTCTTTTTCGTTGATATCGACTAGAATCGTATCTCTGCCGATCCTTACAATGCATTTGTAGGGGATTTTGTAAACTTTATTCTTGCCAACACATATGAGCATCTTCGTTGTTTTGGGAACGATCAGATAGCAGATCTTACCCGTATGGATTTCAAATTCGAGGTCTAGGACAAGGCCTAAACATTCTCCTGTATTACAATTGATCACATCTTTTTGCCGAAGTTCGAGAAATTTCATGTCAGGAATCCTTTTTCTTCCTATTATAATAGTATTCTTTTTCCATGAATAGAAGAGAAAAAGCAGGAGATTCTGATCTCTCGAATCTCCTGCTTCTTTATTATTATAATGATATAAAGAAAGATTAAGCTTCTTTCTTTGGTGCTGGTTTCTTAGGAACTAATTTCTTTCCTGTAATGATTCCTTTTGGACATTTACCTGCACATAATCCACAACCTACACATTTATCGTAATCGATCTGTGCGATGTTGTTTTCAACTTTGATTGCTCCAAGTTTACATACTTTTTCGCATGCTTTACATCCGATACATCCTGCTTTACATACAGACATAACGTTTTTACCGAATTCTTTAGAGCTGCACTGTACTCTTGTTTTCTTGTTTTCTGGTACAAGGTCGATCAATGCTTTTGGACATGTTTCTGCACATTTTCCACATCCTACACATGCTTCTTCATCGATGTGAGCGATTCCGTTCACGATAGAGATCGCATTTTCTGGACATACTGCTGCACAGCTTCCAAATCCATACATCCAAATTCGCATCCTTTTGGTCCTGCACCTGGTACGTTCATCGCTTCGATACAGCTCTGAACTCCTGAGTACTGGTATTTGTCAGATGCTTTTTCGCAAGTTCCGGCACATTTTACAAATGCGACTTTCTTCACGAATTCTCCTGCTTCTACACCCATGATCGCACTGATCTTCTCAGCTGCAGCTGCTCCACCAACTGGACAGCCGTTCACTGGTGCTTCTCCATTTGCGATTGCTTTTGCAAGTCCATCACAACCTGCGTATCCACAACCACCACAGTTATTTCCTGGAAGTTCTGCACGGATGGCTACTTCCTTCTCGTCTACAGGAACTTTAAATTTCTCTGAGGCAATTCCCAGTAAGATTGCGATAAGCAGACCGGTTCCTCCGACAACAACCATGGCAAGTAAAATTGCTGATATATTCATCTTCTTTACCTCCTAAATAAGTCCTGAGAATCCGAAGAATGCGATTGCCATTAATCCTGCTGTTAACAGTGTGATAGGCATTCCTTTGAAAGATTCTGGGATGTTGTTGTATTCCATCTTTTCACGGATACCAGCAAGGATAACGATAGCGATCAGGAATCCTAAAGAGATACCGATACCATTGACTACGCTGGCGATGAAACTATAGTCGTTCTGTACGTTTGTTAATGCTGTACCAAGAACTGCACAGTTTGTTGTGATCAGTGGAAGGAATACTCCCAGAGATTCATATAATGCTGGCATAGATTTCTTTAATACCATTTCTACGAACTGTACTAATGCTGCGATTACCAGGATAAATACGATCGTATTTAAGTATGTTAAATCTGTTGGTACTAATAAAAATGTATAAATTAAATTTGTAACTGCTGATGCGATAGTAATAACGAAGAGAACGGCTGCACCCATTCCGGCTGCTGTCTCAACTTTCTTAGAAACTCCAAGGAAAGGACATAAACCAAGGAACTGGCTTAATACGACGTTATTTACCAGCGCTGAACCGATGGCAATTAACAGTAAACTTTTCATCTTAATCCTCCTTATTTGTCATCTACAGTTGTATCAAAAAAGCTTCTGGAACCGCAAGCGCTGTTTCCGCAGTGAGCACAATCTCCGCATCCACCACTTGTTGCTTCTCCGGCTTTTTTAGGTTTTTTGCTCTTAACTTTATTCTGGATCGCTACTAAGCATGCAAGTACGAAGAATGCTCCAGGTGCCAGGATAAAGATTGTGATTGGTTCGTATGCAGATGGCATTACCTGCATTCCGAAGATCTGACCTGCTCCTAATAATTCACGGAATGCTCCTAAAATTGTTAAGGCTACAGTAAATCCAAGTCCCATTCCAAGTCCGTCAAAGAAGGAGTTGATTGGTCCGTTCTTTGCTGCAAAGGATTCTGCACGTCCAAGGATGATACAGTTTACTACGATCAGTGGGATGTATAATCCTAATGCGTCGTTAACTGCTGGAACATATCCCTGTAATAGGAACTGTACGATTGTTACCAGAGATGCGATAACTACGATATATCCTGGAATACGTACACGATCAGGGATGACATTTCTTAATGCTGAAATGATCATGTTAGAAAACATTAATACGGCTGTTGTTGAAAGTCCCATTCCTGCACCGTTGATCGCAGATGTTGTTACTGCTAATGTAGGACACATACCTAACATTAAGACGAAGGTAGGGTTTTCTTTACGATACCATTAATCAATCGTTCCATTGGATTTGGTTTCATGTTTAATTACCTCCCTTCAGGCTCTTTGAATATGCAACACAGCTGTTAACTGCACTTGTGACAGCACGGCTAGTAATCGTTGCACCACTGATGGCATCTACTTTAGAATCATCGTTCTTACCAGATCCATCTTTACAACTTCAAATTTGTCTGCTTTTTTTTTTAAAGTTACTCTTGAATTCTGGTTCTTTGGCTTTCATACCTAAACCAGCTGTTTCGCTGATGGATAATGTTTCATAACCATTGACTGTTCCATCATCTCTAACACCTACAGATAAAGATACATCTCCACCGTATCCTTCTGGGTTTGTTACAGAGAATACGTATCCAAGACCTTTTCCGTTTTTGTCAACTGCTTTTACAACTTCAGAAATCGTGTTCTGTCCAAGATCATTTTTCTTTAAGACAGCTGCTACGTCTTTCTGGTCTAATTTTACTGTATCGAATTTCGCTGCATCTTTGAATACGGCTTTGTAAGCTTCCTGTTTTGTCTTTTCTTCCTGTGCGGCGATCGGTGCTTTTGTTACATTATATACGATACCTAAAAGGAGTCCTGCAATTAATGTGATCACACATAATTTGATACAATCCATTACGAGATTCTTATTCATTGCTCTTACCTCCTTTTTACGATTCCAAATGGAGTTGGTACTGTCACTCTCTCGATCAGTGGAACTAATAAGTTTGCAATGATGATTGAGTAAGATACACCTTCTGCCATTGGTCCGAACAGACGGAATAATCCAGTTAAAATACCAAGAACGATCGCATAGATGATCTTTCCGTTCTTTGTAATTGGAGATGTTACGTAGTCTGTTGCCATGAAGATCGCACCTAACATTAATCCACCACTGAAGATCTGTGCTGCCATGTAAGATAGATCAAATCCATGACCACCGAAGATCAGTACGAAGATTGCTACAACTGCAACGTAAACACATGGGATGATCGGAGAGATGACTTTCTTAAATACTAAGTATGCTCCACCGATGATCAGTAATAATGCAGATGTTTCACCAATTGTTCCAGGAACGAATCCTAAGAATGATTTCATAACATCTACGCTTTTTCCCTGTTCCATAACAGCAAGTGGTGTTGCTGTTGTTACACCATCATATGTAAATGTTGTCATTCTTGCTGCAAATGAGATCATTAAGAAACATCTTGCACCAAGGGCTGGGTTCATAAAGTTCTGTCCCAATCCACCGAACACCTGTTTTACAACGATGATCGCGAAGATTCCACCAAGGATCGGCATCCAGAATGGTGCTCCTGATGGTAAGTTTAATGCAAGTAACAGTCCGGTCAATGCCGCACTTAAGTCACCTACAGTGATTGGCTGTTTCATAAGTTTCTGGTAAATATACTCAACGACAACACAGGTAGCAACAGAAATTGCAACTGTCAGTGCCGCAGATGCTCCAAAGATATAGATACCAAAAATTGTAGCGGGTAGTAATGCGATGATAACATCTAACATAATCTTTTGTGTTGAGCCGTTATCTCTTACATGAGGATTGGCTGACACATGATATAATGTTTCGCTCATATGTATCTCTCCTTTATTTCTTTCTACGGTTAGCTAATACCTGTTTACGACCTGTCTTCATGGACTGTGCAAGGTTACGTTTTGCTGGACATACAAATGAACAAGATCCACACTCAACGCATTCTGCTCCATAAAGTTTCTCAAACTCGTCAAACTGATTATGATCTGCTAATACAGATAATTTTGCTGGCATCAGCTTCTGTGGACAGACGCTTACACATCTTCCACAACGAATACAATTGCTTGGTTGGTTCGCAGCAACTTCATCTTTTGTGAATGCTAAGAAGCATGAGAATGTTTTGACAGCTGGTACATCTGTTGTAAACATTGCCATACCCATCATAGGTCCACCAGAAATGATCTTCTCAGGCTGTGTCTTAAATCCACCGGCTGCTTCGATCAGTTCCTGTACGTTTGTTCCTGTACGTACTTTAAAGTTGCTTGGATTCTTGATCGCATCTCCAGTAACTGTCACAACACGTTCGTATAATGGTTTACCATCTTTGACAGCTTCTTTGATCGCTACGATCGTAGCTACGTTATCTACGATGCATCCTGCATCTGCTGGTAACATGCTGGAGTTGATGCTTCTTCCTGTTGTTGCATAAATCAAAGAACGTTCTGCACCCTGTGGGTATTTTGTCTTTAATGTAGCAACGCTGATTCTTGCATCACCTTTTACTAATGCTTCTACTTTAGCAATTGCATCTTTTTTATTATCTTCAATACCAATGATACCTTTTGCTTTTGGGAACATATCAAGTACGATATTTAATCCTTCAATTAAAAGTTCTGGTGTCTCCATTAAGATGCGGTAGTCACCTGTGATATAAGGTTCACACTCAGCTCCATTTACGATGATATATTCGATCGCATCTGGATCTTTTGGCGCTAATTTCACATGTGTTGGGAATCCGGCTCCACCAAGTCCTACGATTCCAGCTTCTTTGATCGCTGCTAAAACATCATCTTTAGACATCTGATCATAAGGTTTTGCCTCAAAGGCAGCCTCTTTGAATTCTCCATCATTCTCAATTACGATAGAGTTAACTTTTGCTCCGGCTGGAGTCATTCTTGGCTCGATCGCCTTTACAGTTCCTGAAACAGAGCTGAAAATATTCGCGGATACAAATCCTCCAGCTTCTGCCACCTTCTGGCCTACTAACACCTGGTCTCCCTTGCTAACGATTGGCTGTGCAGGAGCACCGATGTGCTGACCTAAAGGTAAAACAACATCTCCTTTGGCAGGTATTCGGTGATTGGTGAATTCTTTGCAAATTCTTTACCATCTGCCGGATGAACTCCGCCGCTAAATGTAAACAATGCCATTTTAAGCCTTCCTTTCTTCTTTACATTTTTTTCCATTGAAAAAGAGTTCTCATAAAATGAAAACTCCTTTGAACACAAGACTTATAATACCATAGTCTCTTTTATTTTTCAATGTTTTTTTAACAATTTCTTTGCATTTGCATACAAAATTCTATGTTTTTCTTCAGATTTTCTTAAGATTCTGAAATAATTTACAATTCTGGCTTTTATATTCTATTATTTGCGGATCTGTCCATTTCCATAAATAATAAATTTGCTGGTTGTCAGTGCATCTAATCCCATTGGTCCTCTAGCATGAATCTTCTGGGTACTGATTCCGATCTCTGCACCAAATCCAAATTCAAATCCATCAGTAAATCTTGTGGATGCATTAACATAAACGGCTGCTGCATCGATCTGATTTAAGAATTCCTGTGCATTCTGGTAAGAATCTGTGACGATCGCTTCCGAATGCCCCGTATTGTAATGATTGATATGTGCCACTGCTTTGTCAAAGCTGTCGACAGTTTTCACAGAGATGATAGAATCTAAGTATTCTGTTCCCCAGTCTTCTTCTGTTGCAGGGATGACCTGGTCATTTAAAGCACAAACTCTCTCATCTCCACGTACCTGTACTCTTTTTCTAATAAAGCATCGATGATCGCTGGACCGTGACTCTCCAAGATGTTCTTATGTAATACTAAAGATTCACATGTATTACATGTTCCAAGTCTCTGTGTCTTTGCATTGATGATGATGTTAACTGCCATGTCTTTCTGGGCAAATTCATCTACGTATACATGACAATTTCCTGTTCCTGTCTCGATCACTGGCACTGTAGAATTCTTTACAACACTCTGAATGAGTCCTGCACCACCTCTTGGGATCAGAACATCTAAGTATTCATTTAACTGCATCATCTTTGTAGCTGTCTCACGGCTTGTATCTGTCAGCAGCTGAATGCTGTATTTTGGCATATTGCAGGATTCTAGTGCACTCTGGATCACATTTGTGATCGCAAGATTTGAATTGATCGCATCACTTCCACCACGAAGAAGGCATGCATTTCCTGTCTTAAAACATAGTGCAAATGCATCTGCTGTTACGTTTGGTCTTGATTCGTAGATGATACCGACAACTCCTAATGGTACTGTTTTCTTACCGATCAAAAGTCCATTCGGTGTTTTCTGCATATGTTCTACAGAACCAATTGGATCATGTAGTTCAGCTACATGACGAAGTCCTTCTGCCATTGCTTCGATACGGTCAGGATTCAGGGATAAACGATCGATCAACGCCTCGCTCATATCATTGCTTTTTGCATTCTCTACATCTTTATAATTCTCACTTAAGATATATTCCTGATTCTGTACCAGACATTTGGCTGCTTCTCTTAATACTTCATTCTTATCTTCAATCCCTGCTTTTCCAAATCACTGATGCTTCTTTAGCCTGTTTTCCTAGTTGTTCTAACATTATGAATGCCTCCTTTTCGGTGCGGTTTGCATCTATCATCCATCTGTTCTATCTTATCTGCTCTAGTTTAATCCTTTTGGTTTTAATGGAGTGATCGATCTATCTTCATTTTTAATACTTACATTATTAAGCTGCGCTCTTAAGTTTGCACGAACAGACTGGATGTATTCATGTCTTAACTTTCTCTGTTCTTCTTTCTGTTCTGGTGTTAACCCAATGGATTTATCCAGATTGTATAATTCATTAATTCTTTGAATATCTTTTTCTTTCATCTGTAATATTTCCTTTCTATATAATACATTGTTTTATCTTATTATGCCTTAAAATATGGGCGTTCTGTTAAATATTTCTTGAAATCAAAGTCTGGTCGTTTGTGTGCTAAGAATAATGTTCCAATCTCTTCTCCTGCAACAACTTTATTGACGTTGTTTAAGTTATTGCTGTTTACGATCACCATATCTGCTCCAGCATCTGTTACGATATTGGCTGCTGCGATCTTTGTTTCCATTCCGCCAGTTCCGACCTTAGTTACAGCTCCTTTTGCCATTCTTCCGATCTTTTCATCTAAGACTGGTACTTCAGGAATCAGTTTGGCCAGTGGATTCTTGTGTGGATCATCCGTATAAAGTCCGTCAATATCTGTCAGGAGGATCAATAGATCACCTTGTACAACCGCAGTTACGACTGCAGATAAGGTATCATTGTCACCAAACTCGATCTCTTCTGTCGATACCGTATCGTTTTCATTTACGATCGGGATCACGCCGAGTTTTAGTAATTCTTCAAATGTATTCTTGGCGTTATATCTTCTCTCGTCATTGAGCATCGTCTCTTTTGTGATCAGAATCTGTGCAGATCCCTGATTGTATTCAGCAAACAGTTTCTGGTAGATCATCATTAACTGTCCCTGTCCTACAGCAGAACATGCCTGCTTCATCGGAAGGGATGTCGGACGGTTTTCTAATCCCAGGGCTTTAAATCCTACACCGATTGCTCCTGAAGATACCAGGATCACGTCTTTTCCGCTGTTATGTAAGTCTGTTAAAACACGGACTAATTTCTCTAATCGGAATAAATTGATGTTTCCTGTTGCTTTATGGATCAAAGAAGATGTACCTACTTTGACGATGATTCTTTGTTTATCTTTTAGTTTTTCACGATTATTCATTTTACATTCACTCCTTGAAGGTATTTTACACTGTAACGAGGGCTTGTGCAACCTTAATTCCATCCATTGCCGCAGAAGTGATGCCGCCAGCAAAACCTGCTCCCTCTCCGCATGGGTAGATTCCTTTGATATTGCTCTCAAATCCTTGATCTCTCTCGATTCTTAACGGAGAAGATGTTCTTGCTTCAATTCCGCACAAAATCGTATCTTCTCGATTAAATCCTTTGATCTTTTTATCAAAATATTGCATTCCTTCCGAAATCGCTTCACTGACCGGTTCTGGAAGACAGTTCCTTAAATTTCCAAAACTTGTCAATCCTTTGGTATTCGGTGTGATCTCGCCAAAGGATTCTGTAATCTTTCCTTCTCTGAAATCTTTTAATGTCTGAACCGGGATTCTTCCTTTTCCTTCGCTAAAAGCTTTTTCTTCCCATTTCTGCTGAAATCTTACGCCTGCTAATGCGTCATTTCCATCAAAATCCTCTGGTGTAACACTTGCGATGATCGCACTGTTGGAATTCTTTGCTGCTCGATCGTGATTGCTCATTCCATTGACCGTCAATCGTTCTGGCTCTGAAGACGCGTTGACCACGAAACCTCCCGGACACATACAGAAGGAATACACACTTCTTCCATTGTTTGCATGATATGTTAGTTTGTATGATGCAGCTGGAAGATCATATTGATCTGCTCCCTTTCCATACTGCGAATGGTCGATCATCTCACGCGGGTGTTCCACACGAAGTCCAATCGCAAAAGCTTTAGGATTCATTTCCAGATCACGATCTGATAAGACCTTAAATGTATCTCTTGCACTGTGTCCCGGTGCTAAGATCGCTGCTTCTGTTTTAATTTCTTCTTTATCATTGATGATCAGCCCTGTTAATTTTCCATTCTGGATCACGAAATCTGTCACTTTCGCCTCAAAACGGACATCTCCGCCAAGAGATCTGATCTCTTCTCTGATCCCTGCAACGACATTTCTTAAAAGATCCGTTCCGATATGTGGTTTATTTTCATATAAGATCTCTTCTGGTGCACCATGTTCTACAAAAGTTTCTAAAACGAATCTATTCCTTCCGAATTTGTCTTTTACTAAGGTATTTAATTTTCCGTCTGAAAATGTTCCTGCTCCTCCTTCTCCAAATTGTACATTAGATTCAGGATTCAGTTCACCACTCTCCCAGAAATGTTCTACATCTTTCATACGGTTTGTGACATCTTTCCCTCGTTCTAAGACGATCGGATGTAATCCGGCTCTTGCAAGCATCAGTGCTGCAAACAGACCTGCCGGTCCCATTCCGATCACAACCGGTGGATATTTAAATTCCCGCTGATTTTCTGGAAATTCAAACTTCTTTTCTTTTACTGTCATGATATTACGATTCTTGTTCTTTTTGAGGAATTTCTCTTCTTGACCCTTACCTAATGTCACATCAACTGCATACACATAAGATAATTCTTCTTTTTTCCTCGCATCAATAGACCGTTTTACAATCTTGTATTGTTTATATTCTGTATTATGTAATGCTTTTTATCTTCTTCTCAAGTGCTGCCTCTTTGTGATCGATCGGCAGCTTGATCTGGTTGATTCTTATCATTGTCTTCCTATCTGGCTTGCAGCGATGTATCAGATGTAAATGCCCACTGAAGATTATACCCTCCGCATGTTCCATCGACATCTAGTAATTCACCGACAACATAAAGCCCTTCTAATAACTTTGATTCTAATGTTCCTTGTATGATTTCTTTTGTGGATACGCCTCCGGCTGTTACCTGTGCCATATCATATCCTTTATATCCTTTGATCTCAACTTCAAAGTGTTGGATCATATCTAAGATCCTGTTAAGATCTTTCCTGGATATCTGAGCAACCGGTTTTCTTGGATCAATCTTTAATCTCAGTAAGATTGCATATACCAGTTTTTATTTAAAATCCCTGGAAGAATTCTTCGACTGTCTTATAATTGCAGCTCTTTAAGAATACTTCTGTTGTTTCTTCTAAGGTTACCATCTGTGGCATGAGATTTAAATAGATTTTTACTTTTTTCTTTCTTCTTAATGCTTCGATCGCAAAATGACTGATCTGGAAAATCGGGATCCCTGAAACCCCATATTTTGTAAACTGAACTTCTCCATGTTCTTTGGCGATCAATTCATTATTCGCGTAAACGCTGACATTACTGACATTTCGAACTCCAGAGGTGTCTTTTAAATATTTTCCTTCTGCTTCTAATCCTACCAAAGACGGGAATGTATCCGTGATCTTATGATGAAAGTCTTTGGCAAGCTTGTATCCACTTCCGTTGCTTCCTAAGTTTGGCTGTGCACATCCACCAGTTGCAAGGATCAGATTGCTTGACTGAAAACATTTGTCATTTCCATAGACATAAAATGTGGACTTACGTTTCTCTGCTTTCGTGACTTCAAATTCTGTCAGAATATCCACGTGCAGATGCTTTAATTTCTGTGTCAATGTATCAACAACAGTTGCTGCCTGCAAAGATGCAGGATAATAATATCCATTTTGCTCTGTCACAAGCATTCCGAGAGATTCAAAGAACTGAATGAGATCTTCTAATCCAAATTCCTCGATCATCGGATAGGCAAAGGAAGGTCTCTGCCCTCTGTAGCAATTCTCGTCCATGTAAGCATTTGACAGATTGCATCTTCCATTTCCCGTTGCTAATATTTTCTTTCCTAATTTATCCATCCGTTCAAGCAAGAGAACTTTCTTATGATGACTAGCTGCTGTGATCGCTGCCATCATACCAGAAGCCCCTGCTCCAACGATGATCACATCATATTTCATTCGTTATTTTTCTCCAAATTTTATTTTAACTACTGTATGATTCCAAAAATGATATACTTCTTCTCTGTTTTCAAAGATAAAATTCTCTTTCAGCATATTTTTGATGTCTGCTGGCAGATTCTCTTTCTTCATATCTGTATATTCAAAAACTTCTTTGGTCTTATTATTGATCACAGCCAGACTTCCATCAAGAATCTTCAGACTGTACGTTGCCTTAACCTTCTTGACTGCTTTGGTCTGTTTTTTCAGCTGTTGTTGTTATCTGAGAACGAACTTCCTTGAGGTTGTCCTTCTTTTCATTTGCTGAGAATGCAAGATAACACATACAGATGCACAAAACTGTGATCACAACCATATATATCATCAAAAATCGATTGATCTTCTTCATAATGCAACCCTCCTTTGGCTATATTGTTACCAAAGATAAGGGAATTTATACAAAAAGCCCAAATCATAGCAGATCTGGACTTTTTCTTCCTTTTATAAATGGAAGCCCTTACGATCCTTACAGCAAATGTAATTTCTTTGCTAATCTGACGATCAGATTTCCTTTTGGAATCTTAGTAAGTTCTTCTTCTGTAAATACTCTTAACTTAATGATCGCTGCAAAATAGATCAGTGCTCCAACTGGCACTGCAATGATCACGCAGACCGCAAAGCATACTCGCCCGAATGGAAGAACGCTTTGAACCGCATACTGAATCAGAAAACAGACAACACCCATCACTGCTGCACTTAATGCAGGCTTGATAAATGTCTTTGTGATCTCCTGATGAAAACCTGTGTATTTCTTGATGGAGTGTGCATTTAACAGACACATCACAAGGGAAAATGCCATAGTCGCAAATACCAATCCATATGTTTTACAATCTGTGTATGTTAATAAAAGCCATAATACAACGATATTGACCACAACGGAAATCGCAGAATGTCTGACTGGCACTCTCATCTTTCCCATTCCCTGTAAGATACCATTTGTCAACGTTGACAGGCAGTAGAAAATAACGGAAACTGCACCGATCCGAAGCATGGCAGCTCCTAATCCCTTAGCATATGTTGCACCGAAGATCAATCCATTGATCGAACTATTCAACACACCTAGTCCAACCGCACATGGGATCGCGATCATCATCGTAAAACGTATCGCCATCTGGATACTGTCGTTCATATCGTCCTTCTTGCCTAACGCATAAGCTGCAGAAACATTTGGCACGATCGCATTAGAAAGTGCAGATGCCATCGCAACTGGAACGTTGATCAGCACGTTATACTGACCGCTGAACAAACCATAAAATTCTGAAACTACTTTCGCCGTAATTCCTTTTCCTACTAAGATATTACTAAAGATCGTCTGGTCGATCGTTGCACTACAGTTATAGATCGCTGTACTAAAGATAACCGGTGTGATCGTTAATAATAAAATCTTTAAGATATTCCCATAAGATTCAATATATTTTGTACGGTCATGTTTCATCTGAATCTTGACCTTTGGCTGGTATGCACGATAAATGATAGAGCAGAAGATCAATCCTGTTAAAACACCGACTCCTGTACCGATCGCACTACCTGCTGCCCCATGTCTTGCGATCTCATATGTGATCTTGTTAGATGGCAGATATGGTAAGATCAGTACATATGCCATCAATACTAAAGATCGCATTCAAGATCTGCTCAATGATCTGGGAAATGGATGTTGGCACCATTGTATTATGTCCTTGAAAATATCGTTGGGGAAATGACCTGAAGGGCAAGTGCTGCACCTTTTTGATGTCCGACAAAGGTTGGTGCTCCAAAATATGCGATCATGGACGCGATACCACCAACGACAACTGCATAAACTAATGCTCCATAGAAGATTCTCTGAGCATTGATATATTCTTTCTTCGCAAGTCTTGCAGAAATTGATTTGGATACCGCAAGTGGAATACTAAAGGATGCGATCAGCAGAATAATATTGTAGATATTATACGCATAAGAATAGTACCCCATACCTTCTTTGCCGATGATCCCAAACAGTGGACTACGATATAATAATCCGATCACACGGCAGACAATGGATGCTGCGGCTAAGATCATTCCTTGCATTAAAAATGAGTTTTTGCTGCTTTTACTCATACTAAACCTCTTTCATCTCTTGTATATTTCGTCTTTGTCAAAATCTCTTCCTGACGTTTTTCCATATCTTTTCGTTCTTCCTCTTCCATATGGTCATATCCAAACAGATGTAACATACTGTGAGCGATCAAAAAGGCATATTCTCTCTCTCGGCTGTGGCCATAATTCTCAGCCTGTTCCCATACCTTGTCCATGGAGATCACGATATCTCCAAGCAGAAATTCACCGCTCTCTGGATCAAATGCCATCGGATCTTCTTCAATCTTTGAGAAATCCGCTGGTTCTTCGTATTCTGCCATTGGAAAAGACAGTACGTCTGTTGGCCGGTCGATCTCTCTTTGTTCTTTGTTGATCGCATGAATCGTTTCATTATTGGTTAGCATTAAATTCACTTCGCACTCATAAGGGCAGTCCACATAATCAATCGCTGCCTCGATCACTTCATGTGCGATCTTTTCATAAGGGATATTGATCTCCCCTTCGTATTCATTCTCGATTATAATACTCATAACATTCCTATCTTCTGTTCTTTTTGTTATTGTTATTCTTATTCTTTTTCGCAGATCTGGCTGCTTCATATTGATCATATGCTGCAACGATCTTCTGTACTAATGGATGTCTGACAACGTCCTTATTGGTAAGCTCACAGACCCCGATCTCCTTAACTTTTCTTAACACTCTTTAGATATTCTTCTAATCCTGAAATACTGTCAAATGGCAAGTCTTTCTGTGTTAAATCACCCGTGATGATCGCTTTGGACCCAAATCCAATACGTGTTAAGAACATCTTCATCTGAGCAGGTGTTGTATTCTGTGCCTCATCTAAGATAATGTATGCATTATCCAGTGTACGTCCTCTCATGTAAGCCAATGGAGCGACTTCGATCAAGCCTTTCTCCATATTCTTCATAAAATGCGTCTGCCCCAAGGATCTCATATAATGCATCATATAATGGTCTTAAATATGGATCAACTTTACTCTGTAGATCTCCAGGCAAGAAACCTAGCTTCTCTCCTGCCTCAATTGCTGGTCTTGTTAAAATGATACGGCTGACTTCATCATTCTTAAATGCTGTGATCGCCATAGCCATTGCAAGATATGTCTTACCAGTTCCTGCAGGACCGACTCCAAATGTGATCATCTTATTCTTGATCGCATCGACGTATTTTTGCTGTCCTAAAGTCTTTGGTTTGACTGCTTTGCCCTGGATCGTATGACAGATGACATCTTTATCAAGCTCCAAAAGACTTGGAGATTTCTCTTCCATTGATAACGATAACGCATAGTTTACATTCTGCTCTGTGATCACATTTCCTCGTTTGGATAATTCGAGTAATTCATCGATCACGGAGATCGCATGATTAACTGCCTGCTGTGTTCCAATGCATTTTAAATGATCACCTCTCAGGATCAGACTCACATGCAGTGTTTTTTCGATTTTCTTCATATAGGCATCAAACTGCCCGAATACATTCCCGCCATGTTCTGCCGGAAAATTCATTTCTATTTCAACTGGATTCATCTAATTCTCAGTCTCCTTCTTTGTGTATATTCCTTATGTATTCTACCATCTGTTACAAAGTTTTTCAACCTGAGTGGCAAAATCCATATGGCCTGATTCATAACTTTTATTTATTGCTGCGCTGTTGTTGGTGTGATCATTTCTTCTTGTTTCTTTGTTAATTTCTTTGATATTTCGGATCTTTCCGACACTTTCTTCTTTGATGATCGATGCCTTAACTTCATATCGGTTGTTCTTTTTTTTATAATTTCCTTCACAGTGAACGATCTTTGCTCCTGCTTTTGCTTTCTTCATAAGATATCGTTCCAGCTGTTTTTTTAATTTTAACTGTGCTTCTTTTTTTGTCAAGATTTTCTTCTTTGGCCTGTATCTTTCAGTTATCTGCATCGTGATCCCAATGGGCAGATAAAAAGATTTCCCTATCTTTAATGATCTTCTCTTTGTCACAACATTTGTATGATTCTGTCTTTTCTTTTCTGGAAAATCGAATTGATACTGTCCAAAATATAAATTTTTGATGCTCTTTTTCTTGCCTGTGATCAGCTTTTCGTAATATTCCATGGGAATTGAATTGTTGTACACCTCTTTAGTACGCATCACAATCTCTCCGTCCGCTTTGATCTTATCCGTCTGTGTCACGGTAAAATCATCACTGTAGTAATAGATCAATCCAGAAATTAAAGTTGTTCCGCTTTTGACACTGTCCCCAACACTTACAAGCGGTGTTCCACTTTGACCGCCATTTTTGTAATGATCCCTGATTTATTTGCCACGATATCACATGGTTTCTTTGGATTCTGCTTTGTTTTACGATCTAAAGTTTCTTTTATCTCAATATGCAGTCTTGTTCCCTGAATCGAACAGGATGCCCACGCAATCTCAGCATAATCTTCCCTCAGATGGTCTTCCAATGCATCGCAGTCAATCTGGTATTTTAATGTTCCAATATGGTAGTAGTTATCCGTAACATACTTTAATATATCACTTTCTGAATATACTTCTCCTCCAGAAACTGTAATCTCCCATAAAAACTGACTCAGCGAAAGGATCATTAAACCGCACAAACACATGGAAAAAAATAATATTTTACGTTTTTTATGTTCTTTTAAGAAATATGGCAGTCCTTTTTGTCCTTGTAACGCAAGATCAACATTTGCTTTCTCTGCTAATGCTTCCAACATTTGATAAGAACATCTTCTGATAAAACACATAGCCGTCTGATACTGGTTTTAATTCCCACAATACAAGATGATTTTTGCACAGAGATTCAAAACGCTCTGTCTGATATCCTTTGACTTGAAAATACAGCCTTCCAAATATAAAGTGCAGAATTTTAAGCATTTCTCATGCTCCTTTCAAAGAATATCATACATATTCCAGCCTTTTGATCTTTCCTTTGATCTTCATTGATTCCTGTGAGTAAAATCAACCTCCAGATCACATCCACAGATATTTAATATAACATGATTCCTGAATGGAGATCTTATTCTCATCATATGATACGATCCCCTGTAATTTTCTATGTATGCTTCACAGTTTCCTGTCAAGGTTATAATGAAATCTCCAAACACCACATCTCTTGGAAGAGAAAGTCCTTTAGCAATCACTTCTTTTGGTTTCTTCTTCATGCAAAACTCCTTTTGTGGCATTTGGTTTAATATATGCCGAAAAAAAGCACCATATACCTGTTCCCAGGTAAATGATGCTTATCTTTTCAATCAAGTAAAATTATTTAGATTTTCTCTTACGAGCCGCTTCAGACTTTTTCTTACGTCTTACGCTTGGCTTTTCGTAATGTTCTCTTTACGAATCTCCTGCTGAATTCCTGCTTTTGCACAGTTTCTCTTGAATCTGCGAAGAGCGCTATCTAAAGATTCATTTTCTTTAACGATTACGTTTGACATTCTATTCCCGACCTCCCTCCAGTCTTGTACTTGTGCATAGGACTGTTTGGGTTTTAATTTTGCACTAGATTAGTATATCACATTTTAGATTTTTGTCAACTATGAAATTTGACTTTCTAAAATTTCTTTTACTTTTGCTACTGCTTCTGGAATTCCGGCTGGATTCTTTCCTCCGGCCTGAGCCATATTTGACGTCCTCCACCGCCGCCTCCAACGCATCCGGCGATCGCTTTGATCAGGTTTCCAGCGTGTGCTCCTGCTTTCTGTGCCTCGTCTGTTACCATGGCAACTAAGAATACTTTTCCGTCTTTCTGGGAAGCAAGGACAATGACACCTTCTCCTAATTTCTCTTTTAAGTTATCTCCAAGTTCACGAAGTCCATTCATATCAACGTCTTCTATAGAAGTTGCAAGAAGTTTCACTCCTTTTACTTCTTCTACCTGATCCATAACATCTCCCAGAGCGTCTTTGCAAGTTTGCTCTTTAAGGATTCGTTTCGCTCTTTAATTCTTTTACTTCTGCAAGAAGTGATTCAATTCTTGTCAGCAGTGTTGCTGGTGTAGCTTTTAATGCTTTGGCTGCTTCTTTAATTCTTCTTCCTGCTTATGGTAGTAGTTAAATACCCTGATCTGTCACTGCTTCGATTCTTCGAACTCCTGATGCAACACCAGTTTCAGATAAAATCTTGAATGCTGTGATCGCTCCTGTATTCTTCACGAGTACCACCATAATTCTACAGAGAAATCTCCCATAGATACAACTCTAACTGTATCTCCGTATTTTTCTCCAAATAATGCCATAGCACCTGTTTTCTTAGCTTCTTCCATAGACATAACTTTTGTCACAACTGGAAGATCCTGAGCGATCTTTTCGTTGACGATCTTCTCAACTCTTGCGATCTCATCATCAGATAATGGTGAGAAATGTGTAAAGTCGAATCTTAAATGTTCCGCATTATTTAAAGATCCTGCCTGCTCTACATGAGTTCCAAGCACTTCTCTTAATGCTTTCTGTAATAAATGTGTTGCACTATGGTTCTTTGCACCTAATGCTCTGTTCTTCTCATTCACTGTAAAGACTGCTTTGTCTCCTACGTTGAATGTTCCTTCGACTACATGTCCAACATGTCCAAACTTACCACCGGATAATTTAATGACATCTTCTACTTCAAAAGATGCATCTCCGCTGATGATCACACCTTTATCTGCTTCCTGACCACCGCTTGTAGCATAGAATGCTGTCTGATCAGCGACGATCGTTCCTTTGTCTCCTTTGTTCAGAGTTGAAACAACTTCTGTCTCTGTTGTCATAGCTGTGATCTCACCTTCACAAGTAAGTTCATCATATCCAACGAATTTTGTTGTCATGGCTGGATCTAACTGTTCGTATACAGTTGCATCTGCACCCATGTAGTTTGTTGTCTTTCTTGCAGCTCTGGCAGTCTCTCTCTGAACCTGCATTTCCTTTTCAAAGCCTTCTTTATCTACAGTAAATCCCTTTTCTTCTAAGATCTCGATCGTCAGATCTAATGGGAATCCATATGTGTCATATAATTTGAACGCATCTGCACCAGCAAGTTCTTTGCTACCTTTCTCGTTCATAGCTTTTTCCATATCTGCTAAGATAGACAGTCCCTGATCGATCGTCTTGTTGAACTGTTTTTCTTCCTGAGATAAATGATTGAAGATAAATTCTGCTTTCTCTTCTAATTCTGGATATCCATCCTTGGATTCACGGATCACGACTTTACTGATATCTGTTAAGAACAGGTGATCGATTCCTAATAATCTTCCATGTCTTGCTGCACGGCGGATCAAACGGCGAAGTACATATCCACGTCCTTCGTTGGATGGTGTGATACCATCAGACAACATAAATGTAGCAGAACGGATATGGTCCGTGATCAGACGGATCGATACATCTGTCTCGTGGTCTGCACCATATGTGACTCCTGCAACTTTACAGATCTCATCGCGGATCGCTTTGATAGAATCTACGTCGAAGATAGAATCTACTTCCTGTACAACGACTGCAAGACGTTCCAGTCCCATACCTGTATCAATGTTCTTCTGCTCTAATTCTGTATAGTTGTTATGTCCGTCATTGTCAAACTGTGTAAATACGTTGTTCCAGATTTCCATATAACGGTCGCATTCACAACCTACCGTACAGTCTGGGCTTCCACATCCATATTTCTCTCCACGGTCATAGTAGATTTCTGAACATGGTCCGCAAGGTCCTGCACCATGCTCCCAGAAGTTATCTTCCTTTCCAAAACGGAAGATTCTCTCTGCCGGGATTCCAATCTCTTTATTCCAGATCTCGAATGCTTCATCATCATCCTCGTAAATAGATGGATATAATCTGTCAGGATCTAATCCGATCACTTTCTGTTAAAAATTCCCAAGACCATGCGATCGCTTCATTCTTGAAGTAATCTCCAAAAGAGAAGTTTCCTAACATCTCAAAGAATGTACCATGTCTTGCTGTCTTACCAACATTCTCAATATCTCCTGTACGGATACATTTCTGGCAGGTAGTCACTCTTCTTCTTGGTGGGATCTCCTGTCCTGTAAAATAAGGTTTCAGTGGTGCCATACCAGCGTTGATCAGTAATAAACTGTTATCGTTCTTTGGCACGAGTGAAAAACTCTTTAATGCTAAATGTCCTTTACTTTCGAAAAACTCAAGATACATCTTCCTGAGTTCGTTGACTCCATATGCTCTCAACGTTTCATCCTCCTAGTGTCGTTTCATTATATTTAAGAAGACCTTGCCTTTACGGCTTTTTTAGCTGCATGAGCCTGTATTCTCATGCAGCTAAATGATCTTCTCTTAATCATGTATGATCTTATGATTCTTTCTTCTTTGCCTTCGCACGACCGACTCCGAAATAAATTCCTGCCGCAGAGCATGCAAAAAGAATCGCAAACTTCAATACATAAGAGACTAATTCTGATAAAAATGCTGTCATAATCTTGCCTCCTTATCTTATAAAGTCGATTATACCAAATCGAACTTAGAAACACAAATATTTTCTCACAAAGATTACGTTCTTAATCTTCTTTTTCTAATAAATCTGTGTAGAAGCAAGAATAATTTCCTGTATGGCAGGCAGCTCCGATCTGTTTTACCTTAGCAAGCAAGGTGTCTCTGTCGCAGTCAATATATAAATCTTTGACATACTGATAATGTCCGGATGTCTCCCCTTTGATCCATAATTCATCACGGCTTCGGCTGTAATAAGTCATAATCCCTGTCTCGATCGTCTTATCATATGCTTCTTTTGTCATATATGCGACCATCAAAACTTCATTTGTCTTATGATCCTGTACAACAACGGTTAACATTCCGTCGCTGTTTAATTTAAATTCATCAAAACTCATCTTGCTGTTTAATGGTTTTGCCTCATTACTCATCTTATAAGGCTCCTTTCGTGGAAAGTACATCTGTGATCCTTGGATCCATGCTGGTTGCTTCATCCAAAGCTTTTGCAAATGCTTTAAATGCTGCTTCGATCATATGATGATTATTTTCTCCATGTAATTTCTTCAAATGAAGATTCATCATGCTGCCGTAAGATACTGCATAAAAGAATTCTCTTACCATCTCTGTGTCAAATTCTCCAACGCGATCAACCGTAAAATCACAATCCATCACAAAATATGGTCTTCCAGACAGATCGATCGCACATAACATTAATGTCTCATCCATTGGAAGCATAAATGATCCATAACGTTTGATCCCTTTCTTATCTCCAACGGCCTGTCTGATTGCTTCTCCAAGTACGATTCCGACATCTTCGATCGTATGATGGCAGTCTACATAGAGATCTCCCTCAACTTCCACATCAAGATCAAAAAATCCGTGACGTGCAAATGCATTTAACATATGGTCAAAAAAACCGATTCCTGTATGGATATTTCCATTTCCATTTCCATCAAGATCAATGGAAAGTTTGATCTTTGTCTCACTTGTATTTCTCTCAATTGATGCACTTCTACTCATATTTTTATCCTTCCTGGTTATCTTCAAATCTTACTTTCATGGAATTAGCATGTGCTGTCAGCTGTTCCTGATTCGCAAAGAATTCGATGTCTTTGTGTACTGGCTCTAAGGCTTCTCTTGAATAGTAGATGACACTTGATTTCTTGATGAAATCATCAACACTTAATGGAGAGAAGAATTTTGCTGTTCCATTTGTTGGAAGTACGTGGTTTGGTCCTGCAAAATAATCTCCTAAAGGTTCACAGCTGTATGCTCCGATAAAGATCGCTCCTGCATTCTTGATCCTTGTCATAACATCAAATGGATTTGCTGTCATGATCTCCATATGTTCAGACGCAATAGCGTTTGCCGTATCAATTGCTTCTTTCATATCGCTTGCAACAAGAATATATCCGAAGGAATCTAAAGATTTCTCCATGATCTCTTTTCTTGATAACTGATTTAAGAATCCGTCAATCTCATCAGATACTTTATGTGCTAATTCTTCGCTTGTTGTAACAAGGATCGCACTTGCCATCTCATCATGTTCTGCCTGGGAAAGCAAGTCTGCTGCCACATATCTTGGATTTGCTGTTTCATCTGCTACTACTAAGATTTCACTTGGTCCTGCAATGGAATCGATACTTACGTTTCCATAAACTGCTTTCTTGGCAAGAGCCACAAAAATGTTACCAGGTCCTACGATCTTGTCTACTTTTGGAATAGACTCTGTTCCAAATGCCATCGCTGCAATTGCCTGTGCTCCACCGACTTTATATACTTTTGTTGCTCCAGCTTCTTTCGCTGCAACTAATGTATTTGCTGTAACTTTTCCGTCTTTTCCAGGAGGTGTTGTCATGATGATATTTTCACTCCTGCAACGTGTGCTGGAACAATGTTCATTAAAACAGAAGATGGATAAACTGCTTTTCCGCCTGGAACATAAACACCACCAGTTTCCAGTGGTGTTACTTTCTGTCCAAGCATTACTCCGTCTTCTCTTGTCTCAAACCAGCTCTTCTGAATCTGTTTTTCATGGAAATCACGAATATTCTTGATCGCTTTGCGGATAACTTTGATCAATTCATCGTCCACTTCTTCGTAAGCTTCCTTAATTTCTTCTTCTGTAACTAAAATATTGTCTTGCGTTGATCTCGCTTTATCAAACTGTGCTGTATAATCAAAGACAGCTTTATCTCCATTATCTCTGACATTTTTGATGATCGCATCGCTTTATCCTGAAAATCCCCATAGTTTGTAGGACTTCTCTTTAATAAATCTGATAAAATATTTGCAATGGAATCTTTGTTAACTTTTACTATTCTCATATTTCTCTCCTCCGGCCTATTCTTTTTCATCCAAGATCTTCTTTAGTGCAACGATGATCTTGCTGATTCTGTTCTTGTTACATCTTCTGGCTTACCTGATTCACTACCATTCTTGCTGATAATGGGCAAACTTCTTCTAAGACTTCCAATCCATTTTCTTTTAAGGTTGTTCCTGTCTCAACGATATCGACGATCACCTCTGATAATCCAACGATCGGTGCAAGTTCAACAGATCCGTTTAACTTAACGATCTCTACTGTCTGTAATTTCTGATTATTGAAATATTCTTTGGCGATATGTGGGTATTTGGATGCCACACGGATGATCTCATTACTGTTTAAATATTTCTTCGCTTCTTTGGGTCCGCACACACACATCTTGCAAGCTCCAAATTTCAAGTCTAATACTTCGTATAGATTTCTTCCTTCTTCAAGGATCGTATCTTTTCCAACAACACCGATATCAGCTGCTCCATATTCCACGTAAGTTGGCACGTCACTTGCTTTGGATAAGAAAAATTTTAATTTTAATTCTTCGTTTACGAAGATTAATTTTCTTGTTTTCTCGTCTTCATTTCCTCGCATGTGATCCCGATCTCTTCTAATAAAGCCATCGCTTTCTTTGCAAGGCGCCCTTTCGCCAGGGCAAATGTAATATATCTCATGGTCTTTTGTTTCCCTTCTTTTGCTCGATTTGTTGATTAGATGAAATAAAGAATTCCACCGAGGCGATGCTCTTTAGCAAATCTTTCATAGTCTGCTTTGCTCACAGATCATTCTTTCTCTCTAAGATGACTTTCTTTCCTTCTTTTCTTAATTCTTCTGCTCGAAGGATCGCATCTTTCATTGTTGCTTCTTTATAAATGATCATTGTATCCATATGATCTGCTTCCATATGAATTCCCTGACGGCTTAATGCCATCATCAGCTCATCTAATACGATCGCAAATCCAACTGATGGGGCTTTTTCCGAACTGTTCGATCAGATTATCATATCGTCCACCTTTTAGAACTGCATCTCCTGTTCCATAAGTATAACCTTTGAAAATGATTCCTGTGTAATAATTATGCTTATTAACATTCCAAGATCAAACATACTGCTCTCCATAATTTTAAGATACCATATACATCGCGAAGTCTTTTGATCGCTTTCTTAGACTGTTCATTCCATTGTTCTTCTTCTAAGATCGCTATCTCCATTCAGTTCGTTAAAATGTAAAAATACATCTTTGATCTTATCAGACAGATCTAATGTCTCTACATATTCCATTAATCCAAAATAATTCTTATTTAAGATCAGCTCGAAGCTGTGTTTTGACTTCTTCATCTTTGATCGTTGTGTCAATCCGTTGAAGAATTCAACCTCCGATAGGTCTGAAATCAGTCAATCCAGCTGCCAGAAAACAATCAATTGCCATTGCAATAGATTCCTGTATCTGCCTGTACAGACGCATCATTGACTATTCTGCACCTAACTGGCATGTTTCTTTAACTCTTCAACTGATAGCTTGAGTTATTTAAAAATACATTTCCTGCATAAGATAAACGGATTCCCATATTCTCTTCATTAAAATACTTTTGCGATACAGCGTGCAAATGGATGGTGTGACATCCGGACGAAGAACTAAGGTATTTCCTTTCTATCGAAGAATTTAAACATCTCCCTTGCGGATACGGTTCCTTTTCACTGTTAAATACATCAAAGAATTCAAATCCTGGAGTTCTGATCCCTTCATATCCGTAAGATGCAAAAACTTTGTTTAATTTGCCTTCAGCTTACTTCGCTGTCCATATTCTGTTCCATATACATCTCTGACACCTTCTGGTGTGTGGACTCTCTTTTTATTCATATTTTTGCCGCTCCTTGATACTTCTTATCAGGACTAAAAGTGCACTAGGTAGCACATCAAATTATCTGTATTTTTACCAATCCTTAACTTCTATTTGTCAACCTCTTTGTTCACTCTAATTCATCTTTTGATATGTTACATGAAATTCCTACAACTGAGAAATAACTTCTTCGATCACCTGATCCATAATCTCCACCGGATCATATACAAGGTCCACGCTGCAATATTCACAAATATCCTCTAATGCTCCAAAAATCCATATGGATTTTGCTTTAATCGTCTTCTATCTCTTCCATTCTGCGCACAAAACTGATAAAGAATCCTAAATGTTCTGCTGATCTCATCATCACCCTCTTCTAAAATAATATCCATTGTGATCACACCGCCATCGGTATTATCATATGCCATAAATAAAAGTGGATTCTTTGACGCCCTTCTTCTTCCCCTTCTACCATAACTGGAAGATAAGTAAAATCTAAAATCACTTCAAGATCGATTTGTTTTTGTTCTTTAATTCATCTTTTAATTCCTGATCTTCTAACATCACTGACGGAAATTCTTTCAGCTTCTGTATCTCTTTACAAACATTTCCCAAGTATCATTTTCAGTATTATAACGGGAACGATTCCTTCTGCCTGTCTCGATTTCTGGGTTTAATTCTCCCTGTCTGACTGCTTCCACTGCCATATACAGGTTCTCATAAGTTTCTATAAGAAGTGCAACTTCATCTTCATCTAACTGATATGGTTTGTAACCTTTCTTATAAGAAACAAAGTAAATCCAGTCACTGATCGTCTTAAAACGAATATCTAATTCATCGATAACTTTTCTTTGTTCATCTACATTCATCATGCTTCCCAGAAACATGTAAGACTTGATGTTCATCCATCAGATTGCTGGAAGATCCCTTCTTCACTTCCAAGGATCATATAGAAATCTCCTGCTCAACTCCATCAAAGACTGTTCCTCTTTCTCCGCTGAATTTTCCCATCACACGCAAAATGGTTCTTCTTTCTGTCTTTTAGCTGAATGGTTACAAGTTGTGTGTCACCAAGGTAATTCCAAGGCTCTAATTTGTCTAGTTTTAATGTAATGTCGTATAACTGCTTCCATGCATTCTTTGACGCTTCTTTTCTCAATGACTTGTCCTATAGATTATTTTATTGTACACTTAATATTCCATTATAATAAGAAATGATTTTAATTACAACAAATCCATCCCACTTTCATCTTTCTAGTGATTTGTGAATTTGATCGTTTTTCTTTATACTCTTTTCGAATTTCTGATATAATTGTTTGACGGATTTATCTTATTATTTTAAATTAGATAACTGATTTTATTACCAGGAGGTATTTATCATGGCATTCGACGGATTTGTCATTTCAAATATTATATCAGAACTTAATAAACAGATCATTGGTGGCAGAATCTATAAGATTTATCAGCCAGAGGCCGACGAGATCACGCTTGTGATCAAAAAAGAGAGATTGACAACAAGACTTCATCTCTCAGCCAGTGCTTCTCTTCCTCCTATTTATCGAAAGAAGGAAAAGCAAACCCTATGCAGGCTCCAAATTTCTGCATGCTGCTTCGTAAACATATCAGCAGTGGAAGGATCATTTCGATCACACAGCCTGACTTTGTATTTGGCATTTGTAAGATTGAGCATCTGGATGAGCTTGGTAGATGTGTCAGAAACGTCTGATCGTTGAAATCATGGGAAAACACAGTAATATCATTTTGTAAACAGTGATGATGTGATCTTAGATAGTATCAAGCACATCTCTGCAAATATCAGTTCTGTCAGAGAGGTTTTACCTGGACGTACTTACACATTTCCACCGTCTAAAGGGAAACATCCTTTAGCAAGTCTGACTACGGAGAATTTTTATCAGCATATCATCACCAAACCACTGAATCTTTGTAAAGCACTTTATACTTCCATCACAGGTATGAGTCCTTTGATCGCAAATGAACTTTGTTATCGTGCTGGGCTCGATGGGAATGCATCTACTGATTCTTTGACCGATGATAGTGCTGCTGGATTATATGGCCAGCTTGTAAAATTAAATGCTCTTGTAGAAGATGAGGCATATCAGCCAAATATCATTTATTCTGGGGAAGAACCTAAGGAATTTTCTTGTATTCCTTTAACTTCTTATCCTGACTGTACAGAGAAAACATATGATTCTATTTTTGACGTGCTGATCGGTATTATTCTGAGAAGGAAAAATATACAAGAATGAAGCAGAAATCTTATGACCTTCGTAAGATCGTGCAGACTGCTCTTGAGAGGACGAGCAAGAAATATGATCTGCAGCTTCGTCAGTTAAAGGATACCGAGAAACGTGAGAAATTCAAAGTTTATGGAGAACTTACACAGACATATGGATATGGACTAGAGCCAAATGCAAAATCTTTAAACTTGCATGAATTATTACAAAACGAAGAGATTATCGATCCTCTTGATCCAACAAAGACTCCTTTGGAGAATTCCAAAAAGTTTTTTGCAAAATATAATAAGCTAAAACGTACTTATGAAGCTCTTTCTGAGCTTGTCGTGGAGACAAAAGCTGATCTTGATCATCTCGATTCGATCTCTACTGCTCTTTATCCGAAGATGATGAGAAAGACCTGCAGCTGATCAAAGATGAACTTCTCTTCTTCTGATTGGTTATATTAAGAGCCACGGAAAGAAAAAAAGGAAAAGAAAACAAACCCCAAATATTATATTTTGTCTCTTCTGATGGTTTCCATATGTATGTTGGGAAAAAATAACTATCAGAATGATGAATTAAGTTTTAAGTTTGCAAATGGCGGGGACTGGTGGTTCCATGCAAAGAATATGGCTGGGTCCTACAAAATGAAAGGAACAAGCGGAGACTCTTCCAGATGCTACCTTTGAAGAAGCTGGCCGCCTTGCAGCTTATTATTCCAAGGGGCGTCAGGCACCGAAGGTTGAGATTGATTATGTTCAGAGAAAAGAACTAAGAAAGCCGCCAAAGGCAAAACCTATTATTTATCAAAACTATTCTGATGTGTGTTCCGAATATTGATGGAATTGAAATTGTTGAATAGACAGTTGTGTTTATAGCGAGAAAAAAGTGTCAAGAAATTGTTTCTTGACACTTTCAGACTGTAGACAAACTAGGTGCTGGGATCATCCCAGCACCATTTTTTCCTTTAAAGTTAAATTGTATCCAAAAATTTCTTAGAAATCTTCGCTTTTGTCCATTTAGCAATCCGTTCTTACCAAGAAATCTTGCCAGTTTTTTTAGATTCATACATGGTAAGCCCGGCTTTCATTTCCATCCGTGCTTTTCCTATGTATTGTGTATATCGAAATCCATGGTATTCTTTTGCTGTTCCAAAGATTCTTTCTATCGTTTCTTTTCGTTTCTGATAGATTGCTTTATTCCCTCTTACATGTCGGATATCTTCTGCTTTTTCTATATATTTTTCCCAAACATGACGTGTTATCACTTTTACATGATTCTTGCTTTCTGTACATTTGGATATCTGTGGACATTTTTCACATTGATATCCACAGCTTTTATATTCTCTGTATCCATCCCTGTTTGTTGTACTGTATCTTAGAATCTGATTTTCTGGACAGATGTAACAATCATAGTATTCATCATAAACATATTCATATTTCTTAAAAATCCCCTTTTGTCATAGGACGTTTATATGGAAACAATGGTTCAATCCTATCTTTCAGAAGTTGTCTGGCAATCGCTGGTGTCTTGTATCCTGCATCTGCCACGATCATTTCTGGTTCAAAACTTTTCACCTTTTCATAGATTGTTTGAAATGTTCGGCTGTCATGTTCATTTCCAGGATGAACACTATATCCAAGGACCCATCCGTGTTCATCACATGCCGTTTCTACTGCATATGCAAAACATGTTTATGTTCTCCTTTGCGAAACCATCCGCTTTCTGGATCTGTAATACTGCTCTTTTGTTTTTATATCGTCTGGTATCTCTTCAAGCTCATTATGTTGATCATTCCCAGATGTGGGAGGTGTTGGCGGATTCTTCTTATTTTATCTTTTAGAGGTTTTTCCCATGTGCCTGTCGGTCTTCATTGATCTCTTTTGTAATTCATCTTCATACCAGAGTGCCTGTTCATGGGCAACTCTTTTCGCATTTTTACTGTTGGCACATGCTTTTACATGAGTTGCATCAACAAAGATCTCGTCCGTATTGATCAACTTATACTTCATACATTCTTCCAGAATCTTTGAAAATATCTGTTCAAAAGATCCGTGTCTTTAAATCGGCGGGAATAGTTCTTTCCAAACGTTGAAAATGCGGTACAGGATCCATCATATCCAGACCCAGAAACCAACGATACGCAGCATTTACTTCGATCTCCCGGATCGTCTGACGCATACTTTTGATTCCATAAAGATATTGAATAAATGGAATTTTAATGAGCATAACAGGATCCATACTTGACGACCATTGTTTTGACAATATTTATCTTCTACAAGATCGTAAATAAAGTTCCAGTTGATTGCTTTATCAATCAATCTTAGCATATGATCCTGCGGAACCATGGAATCCATTGAGAACATCATCATCTGTTCTCGTTTCTTGTCTGCATTTTCGTCATCATAAAAACACCGCCTTCTGATAATTCTATTATACCAGAAGACAGTGTCATAGTAAAAGTCCCGGCAAATACCGGGACTTTGTCTAGTCTGAAAGTGTCAAGAAATTGTTTCTTGACACTTTGTATTATGATTATATGAGTTAAGAAAAAAGGTTGTTAATTTGATTTTTATTGATATTATTTCGACTACATTGCTTCGTAGATTGCTACGACATCATCTAAAATCTTTTCATCTGTGATTCCAGATACTTCTTAATGCTGCTTTTACTCCGTTTGCTTTGATCTTATCCTGTAATTCTACGCTCTGAGGATCTTCAGCGTTATCATATTTTAATGCTGCTGCCATTCCTAATAATGCATCCACTGGAAGACCATATTCTAATGCTGTCATTGTTGGTTTTGTTAAACGATCTGTTGCTAATTTTCTTAGTGGTTCTCTACCTACACGAGCTGTATCATCTACAAGGTATGGGTTTTTGAAACGATTTAAAATCTTGTCGATGTATTTAAAGTGAGCATCTTTGTCAAATCCATATTTGTTGACTAATGCCATACCACTCTGCTGCATTGCTTTTTAACAGTTTTAAAGATTTCTTCATCAGCGATACTTTCATCGATCGTTTTGAATCCTTTGTAGTTTCAAGATATGCTGTGATGCAGTGTCCTCCATGTTTAATGTAAATAATTTTCTTTCAATATATGCCATTGTTATCTGCAAGATTCTATTCCTTCGATCTGTGGAACAGCTCCCTTAAAGGATGCTTCTTCGACATTCCATTCATAATAGTTTTCTACAACGACGTCGATTGGATTATCTTAAACGTACTGGAGGCACGATTCTGTCTACAGAGCAGTCTGGGAATCTACGTATTTGTCTGCATATGCTTTTTCTTCGTCATTTAAGTTTCCATAAAGCAGCTTCTTTAACTGAGAACTTGCTTTGACTGCATTTCTCGCAAGCAATGATGTTTAAGTATTCTTCAGAACCATTTCTTTTCTTTTGCTTTGATTCCTTCTGCGATAGATGGAGCAATGATGGAAGAATTCTTACTCCAACGGCTGCTTTTGTGATGATCTCAACCTCTTTTACTTCATCGATCAGTTCAGGTTTTGTTTGAATTTACTCCGCTGTGATCACGATCTCGCTGCTTTCTACGTCTTTACAAAAATTGTATATTTTTATCTTCGATCTTATGATTTCCTGATTTACGTCTGCGAATACTACATGATATCCTGCTTTGCTTAACAGTCCACCGATAAATCCACGTCCAATATTTCCTGCTCCAAACTGAATTGCTTTCTTCATTTTCTTCACTCCTAAAATTAAAATATAAATCTATAAGTATACATCTTAGGTATTTAATAAGCGAGAAGAATTTCCCTTATTAAAATTGACCTTTTGTTTAAATCTTATTTAAACATTTCCATGATTTCGTCAACGTTTTTTGTTGTTTTTAACTGTTCTAATCTTTCAGGATCTTCGATGATCTCAGAGATCTTAGCTAATAATCAAGATGTTCATCACCGATTCCAGCAATACCAAAGACTAACTGAGCTTTTTCTCCATCAAAGTCTACACCTTCTGGATACTGAAGCATTACGATACCAGTTTTCTGTACTTTCTTCTTGGCATCTCCTGTTCCGTGAGGAATTGCTACACCTAATCCCATGTATGTTGTAACTGTTTCTTCACGTTTTACCATAGCGTCAATATAACCTTCTTCAACATATCCAAGTTCATTTAACAGTTTTCCTGCTGCTTTGATCGCTTCGAATTTGTCGACTGGTTTTAATCCTGTTTTGATTCCTTCTTCTACAAGGATCTTTGCATTTCCAGTAGCTACTGGTGTTTCAACTTCTTCAACAGCTGCAGCTGTCTGTACTGATGCATCAACTTTTGCTGTCATCTGTTCATATAATCCATCTAAGTTTGGATCCTGTAAGAAGTTATTGATGATAACTAACTGTGCCTGTGGTGCAGATTTTCTAGCTCTGTCTGCTAAAACTGCCTGAACAACTGCGATATCACAATCTGCTGGAATATTATCTACAGATGTATTGATCACTGTAAGATCTGGTCTCTGTGCTTTCACACGGTTTCTGAATTTCGTAGCTCCCATTGCGGAAGATCCCATTCCTGCGTCACATGCAAATACGATTTTCTTCACTTCGTCTGCTGCTTTCTTTTCTCCTGGATCAACTGTGATTCCTTTGGATTCTGCTTTTTTAGCTGCCATATCGCTCTGTGCATCTTCAAGGCTCTTACCATCTGATATACGGATAATTGGTGATGCGATCAAGAACGATACTGCTGTTGCGATCAATACTCCTAAGATTGTCAATGGCATCTGAGCTCTTGGTGACATTGATAAGTAAGCAATGATAGATCCTGTGAAGATGGTCCAACAAGTCCGCATCCTGTAAATGTAAAGAATGTGATCGCACAAATGTTACCAACGATCGGAGCGATGATCACGATAGGGTTCATCAGGATATATGGGAAATAAATCTCATGAATACCACCGAAGAAGTGAATGATGATCGCACCTGGTGCAGATGATTTTGTTACTTCGTCTTTGGAGAAGATTGCATATGCTAATAATACTCCAAGTCCTGGTCCTGGATTTGCCTCTAACATGTACATGATAGATTTACCAGCTGCTTTTGCCTGTTCAATACCGATTGGTGTAAAGATACCATGGTTGATCGCGTTATTTAAGAATAATACTTTGGCAGGTTCGATAAAGATTGCTGCTAAAGGTATTAATTTTGCTTTTACAAGTACGTTAACTCCTGCTGTTAATACTGCTAATACTGCTGACATGAATGGTCCGATCAGGAAATATCCGATGATCGCTACGATCATTCCTAAGATACCAACGGAGAAGTTGTTAATTAACATCTCAAATCCGGCTGGCATATGTCCGTCCATTGCTTTATCAAATTTCTTGATGACCCATCCTGCAAATGGTCCCATTACCATGGCTCCCATTAACATTGGCTGTCCATCAAATCCACCAACTCCGGCGATACAACCCATGACTGCGATCGCACCCATGACTCCTCCACGATTCCACCAACTTGTTTACCACCTGTGTAGGCGATCAGCATTGGTAATAAGAATGTTAACATGTATGGCTGAATTGATGCTAACTTCGCATTTGGAATCCATCCATCTGCGATAAATAATGCTGTAATGAATCCCCATGCAATGAATGTCCGATATTTGGCATTACCATTGCACTTAAAAATTTACCAAATCTTTGTAATCCATTTTTCATTTACACTATCCTCCTTTGCTTTCTATCTTCTCTTCATTTTGTTTTCGTAATAGTTGCCAAGGCTTGTTTCAAGTTCTGCCTCAACTGCATTTCTGTTTTTGTCAAATAAGTAAGTGATGATCTGGTCTTTCTCGGCTAATGCTCCGCTTATTTCACTCATAACTTCGCGATAAACCTTACTTCCATCTCCCTGTGGAACAAGCATCAAGATCGCACCCTTGATTGGCTTCCCATCTTCAATGATCTCATCATTTAAATAGACAAAACCAAATCTGCAATGTCTGATGCCTTTGTTTCACAATGTAAAAATAATGCATTCATACTCGAATAAATGTGCTTGCGATATTCTCGCGTTTGTTTAATGCAAAAGTAATCTCTTGTTGCTGTCGTTTCATTTCTTGCAAATAATTCTCCTGCATATTCGATCAATTGTTTCTTATTCTTAATGTTTTCACCTGTTGATATTTTAATGTTATCTAATACCTGTAAGATTTCTTCTCCAAGAAGTGTCATATACTCGATGTCTTCTCTTCCAATCCTTTTGACTGGTTTTACAGTCTTTATGGGATTTTTTCTTTTCTTCTTGTCGATATTTTTGATCATGGCATTGATCATTTTCTTATCTGTCTCTGTTAAAATAGAGTTCACATAGACATTTGGAAATGTCAGATTTAATTTTGCTGTGGAAACGATAAAATCAATTCCTTCTTCTGATTAGCTCCTCTTCTTTGATCTCTGCTGTCGAGATGATCTTTTGTACCATCAGCTGCGGAAATTCTTTTTCAGATGAACGGCTAGCATATGGGATGTCCCAACTCCATGTGGGCAGGCAACATAAACAGATAACTTTTCTTCTTTATCTTTTGCTGTTCAACCGCTACAGAAGTATATAATGCGATAAACCCCATCCTTCCGGGAGTTTTTATATGTAATTCTTCTTTAAGAACTCACACGCTTTGATCGTTGCCACATACACTTTGGAATATTTTTCTTCTAAAAAATCAATGTATTGATTTTCCGTAAATACACCTTGTTTCATTCGATTGATCGCTGGTTTCATATGATTACATAATCCATCGATCAACACTGCATTCTCAAAAAATTCCATTTCTAAAAGTATTTCCATCTCAGCAATGATCCGCATGACCAACTGCCTGACTTTAAAACTTTCTTCATCGATCTTATTCTCACTTTTGTTTTCCAGATCTTCGCTGCCAAAAGCTGCATTGCTATGTTATATACTTCTCCTTGTGAGAGCTGATGTCTTTCAAAGTTGCTTAACTTGCCTCCCAGCCATTTTGCAATCTGATATTCTGGTAATTGAGTGATCGATTTGACGTCTTTCTTCTTCTTTGATCTCATGTCCCGTTCTTACCCTGTTTTGTGTGATCAATAAATACAAGCTTAAATGCCTAATGGAATGGTCAGTATATTCTATATCTAACACTCCCTGCATATTTTAATGATATCTCTTGTATCATCTAACACTTCTTGCGTAAGATTCGGAAACATTCGTTCTTTGAGTTTTTCTCTTTATCAAACAATACTTTTAAGGAATGTCCTCTTAACTTTTGTCTCAATACCATTGTCACTGCCTGACGGTAATCTTCCTCTTTCCTTCCCAGTAAATTCCCATTCCCGGTCTTCGGTAAAGAGTCAGATTATAGTGATCAAGCCATGTTTCAACCTCTTCCAGGTCGTTGCTTAATGTTGCATCCGAAATATGAAAAAGGGATGTAAAGTAAAAATATTTGAGTGGTTCGTTGATCGTTAACAGTTCAAGTAATATGATCATCTGGCGATCTGCTTTACTGTATACTGGCTTGTTCTCATCCATATCTACGAGTTCTTTAATATAGTTTCTTGTTTCTCCATCTTCATCCACATACATCCCGATTCTTGGTTTCTTGACTAGTTTGAAGTCATTCTCCTCAAACCATTCGTTGATGCGAGGCATTTCTCTTAATACGGTTCTTGAACTTAATTTCAGTTTTTCTGATATTGCCTGTATTGTAATTGATCGTCAGCATTAAAAGCTGCTAACATCTCAATGATAAGTTTCTGTCTTTTTGTTAATCCGGATTTCTTAGACACTCTGTATCATCCCCTTTCACGTATTATTATATATACAATGGGTGGTTTGGACAAGCGATTGATATGATGGTTTTGACGACATTCAATAGTGACATTTTGTTGTCAGTATTTATAGTTTGTCAGTATTATTTCATGACAAGTTTTGATTGTAATAGTGTTAGATAAGGAGTCAGAAGAAGATATTTATAAAGGATGACCTCCGCATTTTGAAGCGTTTTTACAATGCTGATCCGCGCCTGTTCCTTCGATAACTCGCTTGCTGCGAGCCAAAATGCCCGCAGCTACGTTCAAACAATCGACCACAGGGCGCTGCGAATTTGTAAAAACGCATTCAAAAAGTGCTCATGTTGTCATCCTTTTTCTTATAAATAGTTCTTCTTATCTTCTTTCTGACTCATACAACGGAACGCTATTCAAATCACTACACAGTGTGTATATTAAATGGTATTGGCTGATAAGTTTTGGATTCGTTGACAGAAGGTCAATGAAATTTATAAACACCAATTTGTTGAAGTGTTTTGGAATATAATAAATATCTGTCTACCATTACAAAAATTGAAAACCAATAACGTCTAACATACACACCTTCTGTTTGAAAATTCTTAATTTTATACGAGAATGTCTTCAGGTATTCATAAAAACATAAAAAAAGATAGAGGTACGAAATGATAGAATTCCATAGGATTTTTGCAAAATCGCAGCCAACACGGGCACTGTTTGAACGCAGTGAGTTGTGCAGGAGTGTTGCGAATCAGCGTTTTGCAAAAAATCCGTCAATGGAATTCGTTTTTCGTACCTCTATCTTTTTTATGTTTTTATGAATACTCGATACATTTCCGTTATACAATTACAATTTAATTAGTAAATACTATCCCTAAACACAATCTTACGATATGCTTCAAATCGTAACCAGCGGTTAAAGAATTCGCTTCCTGGTTTGTATCCTTGTTCTTTTAATTCTGCAAATAACTTATCTGCTTTTCTTTGGAATCTACAAGTATTTCAAATCCACGTCCGTTGATTAATGGTAATCCTTTGTATTCGTATTCTTCGATTGGCTGGATTGCTGCTACCTTGCGGTCTCTGATCTGTACGGCTACTTTGTCTCTGAATACGATGACATCAAAGTAGTCTGGATACTGATAGCTTTCTCCTTCTACTGGAATTTCATCTCCGATCGTGTAAGATTTTCCAGATGGTTTGATCTTTGTGACTGTCATACTTTCCATGTTGTAGTAGAATTCTTCAAAGATGTCTCCATTGGCTTTTAATTTTCCATGTGCAAAGACGCATTTTAGGTCTGTTTCTTCGTCAACTTCGGAATTTTTGATCACTCCGCATGCAGATGTCATGTTTGTGATACGGTCGATCAATATCAGCTCTCCTAAGGCTTTATGATCATCAAATTCGTCTAAGACAATTTCTTCCTGCAAGATAACATCACATACTGCGATCTCATTCTTTCTTAAGTTGTTTTGCTGGAATGTATTCTCCTGTGTTGACATCGATCTTGTACTGAATATTTGTTACGATTCCTGGAATTTCTTTTGTTCCGATCTTTACGAAATATTCTTTTCCTGGTAATTCTCCGTCATCCATCCAAAGAACTGTCGCTGTAAATGATTTGCTGACTGGAAGTTCTGTTTTATTGGCCAGTACGCATCCTCTGGATACATCAACTTCACGGTCTAACTGAATCGTTACTGGACGGCCTTTTTCAGCTGTCTGTGCATCTTTATCACCAATTAATAAACTCTTGACCTTTGCATGTTCTTTGCTTGGTAATGTCACGATCTCATCTCCGACAGAAATCTGTCCGGATTCGATCTGTCCCTGGAATCCACGGAATGTGTGGTTTGACGGCATACTCTCTGAACTGGCATGTAGAATCCTTCTTCTTCAGATTTCTCTCGTACATCCACCGTCTCTAGGTATTCTAGTAATGGTTCTCCTGTATACCATGGAATGTTATCTGATTTTGTTGTAACGTTATCTCCTTCTGTTGCAGATACTGGGATGATCTTTACATTTGCAAGTGATAATTCTTCTTGTAATTCTTTGATCTGTTCCTCGATCTTTCGGAATGTTTCCTGATCATATTTTACAAGGTCCATTTTATTGACTGCAAATACGAAGTGTCTGATTCCCATTAAGGCGCAGATTCTTGCGTGGCGTCTTGTCTGTACTAATACTCCTTGGGATGCATCGATTAAGATGACTGCTAAATCTGCAAAGGATGCTCCTACAGCCATGTTTCTTGTATATTCTTCATGTCCTGGTGTATCTGCTACGATAAAACTTCTTTTTTCTGTTGTAAAATAACGGTAGGCAACATCGATCGTAATTCCCTGTTCTCTTTCTGCCATTAATCCGTCAAGTAATAAAGAATAGTCGATCTTTCCACCACGGCTTCCAACTTTACTGTCTAACTCTAATGCTTCTTCCTGGTCTGTATATAATAACTTTGAATCATATAAAATATGTCCGATCAGTGTAGATTTTCCATCATCTACACTACCGCAAGTAATAAATTTTAATAATCCTATCATCTTAGAAATACCCCTCTCTCTTTCTTCTTTCCATGCTTCCTGCTGCTTCATTATCAATAACTCTGGTTGTTCTTTCTGAAGAAACCGCACTTAATGTCTCGTCAATGATCTCATCAAGTGTTGAGGCTTTTGATTCCACTCCTCCAGTTAATGGATAACATCCAAGGGTTCTAAATCTCACACTCTTGTATTCGATCTTCTCACCTGGTCTTAATTTTAATCTGTCATCATCGACCATGATGATATTTCCATCTCTCAATCACTGGGCGTTCTTTTGCAAAATATAATGGAACGATATCGATTTTTTCGCGTTTGATATATTTCCAGATATCTGTCTCTGTCCAGTTAGAGATTGGGAATACACGAATGCTTTCTCCTTTTTGATCTTAGAGTTATATAATTTCCACATTTCTGGTCTCTGGTTCTTTGGATCCCATGCCTGATTTTCATTTCTAAAAGAGAAGATTCTTTCTTTTGCACGAGATTTTCTTCATCACGACGTCCACCTCCAAATGCAGCGGTAAATCCATATTTATTTAACGCCTGCTTTAGGGCCTGTGTTTTCATGATATCTGTGTAAGCGGCTCCACTATCAAATGGATTAACCCCTGTTTTACACCATCTTCATTGATGTATTCTATCATTTCTAATCCGTATTTCTTTGCTGTTTCATCACGGAATTTGATCATTTCTTTGAATTTCCATGTTGTATTAACATGTAAAAATGGAAATGGTGGTTTCTCCGGATAGAATGCTTTTAATGCTAAATGTAACATAACTGAGCTGTCTTTTCCGATAGAATATAGCATAACTGGTTTTTCACAAGAAGCTGCAACTTCTCGGATGATGTAGATTGCTTCCGCCTCCAACTGGTCAAGATGTGATAATTCGCTCATTTTGATGTCCTCCAATCTAATATTTGTTTGAATCTTTCTTGTTGATCTCTATGGTTTGTTCTTCCCCGGTATATTTTTTGATCTTCCAGAGAATCGTATCTTTGCTTTCGTTAACTGTCATTTCACTTCCCATTCCACCGATATCGGCTCCTAGGAAAATGTGATAGCTCCTGTTTTACATTCTTTAAGCAGGATGTACATCCCCAGCAGTCTTTTGATATTTGATGTATGCTTTGCCAGTTGCATCGGTCTTTATCAAACTTCCAGGACAGACGTCTAAGCATCGTTTGCATCCAACACATTTATTTTTGTTAATTCTGATGCTCATAGTGCTCATCCTCCTTTACTAGTTCTCGTAAGATGACTTTGATCTTTCCATCCACTTTCTTTGTATTGACGTATTTTTTCCAATCATCACTCTTTTGTGGATGATCAAGATTTTCTGCAAAACTGTGCCATCTTGTCTCTTTTCTTGCTTTTAAATGTTCGATCAGAGTCAGACAGATCGTTAATCGTTCTTTTAGTTCATAATAAAACATTAATTCATGGTAATCCTGAGCACTTAACTGTCCAGATAATGTGATCAGATTATTGATCTTTTCTTTTGCGAGATTTAAGCAGTTTTCATTAAACTGATAATGACTTGAAATTCCGCCTGCATAAGCATCCATGACTTTCTGCATCGCTTCTTCCATTTGCTCGATCGTAAAAATACTGTCTTTGTCTGATAAAATGTTGTTGTATTCTTTGACTTTCTCGTCTAATAACTGTTCTTCTTTGTTATCTGTTATATCAAACGTCTGATATTTTAATTTCTCTACGATATCCAGTGCTGCGAGCTCACCTTCTACCAAAGCTCCTGTCACATATTTCTGTGGGCATCCCCCTGCGACATCTCCGGCTGCGTACAGCCCATGGATCGTTGTCTCTCGATTTGTGTTTACCCAGTAACCACTGGCAGTATGTCCACCCACGATATATGGTTCCGTTCCCTCGATCTCTACATTTTGTTCACTTGGATCGTTGCCTTGCTCGATCCATTTTAAGGTCTGGCTTGGTGCCATATTTAAATATGCTTTCTTAAGGTCTGTATCTTTTTCCTTCTCAATTCCTTCGGTTCTTAGGTAACAAGGGCCTCTTCCTTCCAGATTTTCCTGTGTTGTTCCATAGACACGCTGAGAAGTTGTGATTCCGTATTTATCTTCGTAAATCTCTCCTTTAGCGTTTACCTGCTTTGCCCCGACTCCCTGTGCGATCGTTCCCGTTGGTGCGATCGTATCTTTACACCTTAATGCGATAAAACGCATCTCAAAGGTTGTCATCTCCGCACCGGACAGAAGTCCCATTGCATATCCTGCACCTGTATTAAACGGAGGATACCACATCTTATGTCTTGAAAATCCAGGATTATTTGGCTTATAAAGCCCTGCTGCCCCTCCAGTTGCACAAAGTACTTTCTTGGCACGGATCTCATAAGCTGTTCCATTTTCCATATGGAAACCGAAGGCTCCTTTGATCGTGTTATCTTCCACGATATAATCGGTGATATTCAAATGATTGATCACCTCTACGTTATCTAGCTGATTTACTGCATCTGCAAGGATTGGCTTCATATTTTCGCCATTGATCTTGATGTTTCGGTTTCCTCTGGCAACATAGTCACCATTTTCATCCTTTAAAATAACCAATCCTAACTGTTCCATCTTGCTTGTCACTTCATTTAAATGTTCTGACATTGTAAGAAGCAGGTCACCTCGTACGATCTCGTCTTCGCATCTTTTCTCGCATAATCAACATAATCCTGTGGTTTTCTCCTTTACGATATAAGCATTGATCGCATTAACTCCAGCTGCTAAGCACCCGCTTCGTTTGATATTGGCTTTCTCGGCGATGACGATCTTTGCATCACTTTTTTCCCTGATCGTAAGTGCCGCATAACATCCAGCTGTTCCGCCTCCGATGATCAGGACATCGGTATGTATGATCTGTTGTTTTGTAATTTCCATAATCGGTCCTTTCTGGTATATTTCTTAAATATAGAAGACATCGCCTTCCTGCATTTCTTTATTCTCTAATAAATAAGTTTCCTTTTCATCAAATACATATAAACGGTAAATAATGATATCAACTTCTTCTCCAACGCTTACCGGATCCTTTTCCAAAGATCTCTCAGCTGTCACTTTGATTCCATTGATATTTACAACTACATCCAGTCGACTTCCACTAAAAATCACATCTTCTACAATTCCTTTTTCTGATGCACTCATATATCGTTTTAATTCCCCTTTTTTTGCTAACTCAAGGAATTCTGGTCTGACGATCGCTTTCTGTGCATGTTCTATTTTTCAAATCCTTTTAAGGATTCATAATTTTCTACAATGGATGATCTTCCAACAAACTGGGCTACAAATGGCGTCTTTGGTGATTTATAAATCTCTAATGGGCTTCCCATCTGCTCAATCTTTCCATGATTTGTGATCAAGATCTCATCAGCAACCTCTACGGCTTCATCCTGATCATGTGTAACGAAAATGCTTGTGATACCAAGCTTTGATACCATTTCTTTTAGCCAGAGTCGAAGCTCTGATCTTACTTTTGCATCGATCGCTGCAAATGGTTCATCAAGAAGTAATACCTGTGGATTTGAGCCAATGCTCTTGCAAATGCAACTCTCTGTCTCTGCCCGCCAGATAACTGGTTCGGATATCTATTTTCAAGTCCTGATAACCCCGTTAATTCCAGTAATTCAAAAACTCGTTCTTTGATCTGTTTCTTCGGCATTTTTGCAATCTCTAGTCCAAATGCGATATTATCAAAGACTGTCATATATCGGAATAGTGCATAACTTTGAAATACAAATCCAATTCCTCGTTTTGCTGCCGGAATATCATTGACTCTCTTTCCATCAATAAAGATATCTCCTGCATTTGGATTTTCCAATCCTGCGATCATTCGAAGCAGGGTTGTCTTCCACTTCCACTTGGCCCAAGCAACGCTGCAAGTTTCCCTTTTTCAATTCCAAAACTTACATTATCTGATGCCCGGAAGTTTCCGTATTGTTTATAGATATTTCTCATTTCGACATACATTTTATCTTCCGTCCTTTCCCTGTTGTTTGTCCTGTGAGCGGTACCATGCAATATTTCTTAAGATCAGTACAACGACCGCGATCAATACTAAAACCGATGATACTGCAAAGGCTGCTGTGATCGATGATGATGTTCCTGACATATATAAGGCATCGATCTCCATGGTAAGTAAATGTCTCACCTCTTGTTTTGGAAAGTGCATTAACTGCACCAAATTCTCCTAATGCCCTGGCACTACATAAGATGATCCATAGATCAATCCCCATTTCATCTGAGGGAGTGTGATCTTTCGAAAGATCGTAAATCCACTGGCTCCCATCAATGCTGCTGCCTCTTCTTCGTCTTTTCCCTGTGAGTTTAAGATCGGTATGATCTCCCTTGACACAAATGGGAAGGTCACGAAAATGGTTGCTAAAATAACTCCTGGAATCGCAAATGCGATCCGGATATTCGTTCCAAAGAAGGTGTTGATCGCTCGGATCGCTGGATACGTCCATCCAAGTCTTCCAAATGTCATCAAGAATGCAAGGCCTACGATAACTGGTGAAATGGAAAATGGAATATCGATCAAAGTTGCTAAAACCTGTTTTCCTTTGAAACTGAATTTAGTCAATAAAAATGCTGCCATGATCCCGAAAAATGTATTGATCGTTACCGCAACAAGCGTTGCCAGAATCGTTACAAATAAAGCGCTTCTTACATACTCCGTTGATATGGAACTTACATAAAATTTAAATCCCTCACTTAATGAATTTGTAATAACGGAAAATAACGGTAAGACCAACATGACGATCATAAATAAAACACTGATCGTGATCAGGATGATCTTCGTTCGCTGTTTTCTTTTTTCAAACTTCTGCTGTTCATTCATGATCTTCTCCTTACTGTGCATTGACTCTTCTTGCCTGTCTTACCTGTATGATATTGATCACAAATAACATCACAAAGGAAATGATCAGCATGACAAGAGCAATAGCTGTTGCACTTTTATAGTCGATATAGTTTAATTTCTGCATGATCACATAAGAGATCATCTGTGTATGTTCCTTGGCACTGTTTCCTGAGATATAGATCACACTTCCGTATTCCCCGATTCCCCTTGCAAATGCCAGTCCAAATCCTGTTAATAATGCAGGTCTTAATTCTGGTAAAATGACTTTAAAGAATGTTCTTGTCGGTGTTGCACCTAACATATACGCTGCTTCTTCATACTGGTCATCCATTTTCTCAAGCACTGGCTGAACCGCTCTTACGATGAATGGAATCCCAATAAACACAAGTGCGATCAAAAGTCCGATCCTTGTATAAGAAATCTTAATCCCAAAGTGTGCAAAGTATCGTCCGATCATTCCATCTTCTGCATACATTTTTGATAATGTAATACCAGCAACTGCGGTTGGCAGTGCAAAAGGAAGTTCGATCATCCCATCCATTAATCGTTTCCCCGGAAATTCATATTTTACAAGTACCCATGCGATGATCAGCCCAAACACAACATTGATCAATGCTGCAATAAACGAACTTCCGATACTTGTGATAAATGCATTTCTTACTGTTTCTTTCGATATTAATGTAAAGAATTCATTCGGCGATAATTTTAGTGCGTATGCAAATACGGATGCTAATGGAATCAGTACGATCAATGATAACATCGTTACTGTAACTCCCATCGTTAATCCGAACCCTGGAATGACCCTTGCTTTTTTCGCTTTTTTTAATGTCCTATTCTCGTTATTTGTATTACTCATCTTCATTCCTGCCTTTTTATTGATTTATATAAATCTTGTCAAACAACGCTCCATCTTCAAAATATTTCTTGTAAGCCTGATCCCATCCTCCAAAATCACTGATCTTATATAGTTTCATGTTCAGATTAAATTTACCTTGATACTGTTTTAAGATTCTTTCATTCGATGGCCGGTATCCTTCTTCGGCTGCGAGTTTCTGTGCTTTGTCACTGTAGAGATATTTTAAATACTCTGTTGCGATCTTCTTTGTTCCATTGACCTTTACGTTATCATCAACAAGGCTTACACTTGGCTGTGCCAAGATACTGATGCTTGGTGTAATGATCTCGTATTTATCTGGATAATTCTTAACTGTCTGAATTGCTTCATTCTCCCATGCGATCAAGACATCACCTTTTTTATTTTCTACAAAGGTTGTTGTAGAACCTCTGGCTCCTGAATCCATAACAGATACATTCTGATATAATTTTGTCAGGAATTGTTCTTCCTTTTCTGATCGTGATAAGTATCAATCGCATAACCATGAGCTGCTAAGAAGTTCCAGCAAGCACCCCGCTGCTCTTTGGATCTGGTGTGATGACTTCCACTCTTTTTGATCAAGTCTTTCCAGTCTTTGATGCTTTTCTTGTTTCCTTTCTTTTACAAGAAAGACGATCGTTGACGTATATGGTGCAGAATCATTTGAAAATCTCTTCTGCCACCCTTTATTTATAAGTCCTGTCTGTTCGATCAGCGAAATATCATGTTCTAAGGCCAGTGTTACAACATCACCATTGCTTCCTTCTACTACTGATCTTGCCTGACTTCCAGAACCACCGTGGACTGGATCACTTCGACTTTCTTTCCATATTTGTCTTTATAATATTTGATAAAATCTTTGTTGTATTTCTCATAAAACTCTCTTGTCGGATCATAAGAGACATTTGTGATCGTAAGATTTTCTTTCTCTTATTTCCACATCCTTCCATAGAAACCATAAGAATCATACAGAAACTTAAAAGGATCATTTTCTTACAGATATTCTTTTCTATAGTTCTTTGTTGTCTTATTTTCATGGTTTCTTCTCCTTTATTTTAATTCCATACTATTTCTGTATGTTTTGTATGAATTGGATATAAGATTTCTGTATACATGTCAACAAATATCGTTATAAAATTTATAATAACTGATTCAAAGAAATTTTTATTATGTTCATCTTTGCTCATAAAAGCACGAAAAAAAGACGTTTTGACATATGTTTTCAATACGTCAAAACGTCTTTCTTTCATTTATTATTTCATATATTTTTTCAGATTCTTCTTTTGTTTGTCACTGATCTGATAAAAAGTCTGTTTTCCATTCTTATCTTCGATTCCAATGACAGTACGATCTCCGAGAAGTATTTTGTTAATGTACCACTTGTATAGAAACGATACTCATTCCATGAGGCTGTATCCAGTGTGGCATCTTTTCCAGATAATTTCTTCGCTTTCTCAATAATCTTAGATACTTTGATCGCTGTATCATTAAATTTCATCTTCTTATCTGTTACAACGATCTGGGCATCTGCAATTCTTGCTGCTACGTTACTGTAATTCTTCTGCTCTTTGGCATCGATCAACGCATCTCCAACGGTTGAAGCACCATTATATGCGTAAACATTCTCTGGAATCTCATCAAACACAATATAACTGTCACCATATACTTTGAATTCAAACGTTGTATTATCTTCATCAATCAACGCATAAGAATAACTTTGTTTATACTGCTTCTCTACATCGGTTGGTGTGATTCCGATCATTCGATTACATCCAGTTACAATCTTCTTTACATATTTGCAGACAGGAATATTCGTTACTGCAAAACTCTGATTCTTGATCGTATTCGTTGCAAAGTCAACTTTAATGATCCTGCTATCTTTGACACGACTTTTGTAGTCTGCAATCTTTTGATCTCCAGAAGTTGCATGGATTGCTTTGATCTTCTTATTTAGTGAATTTGTTTTTTTCTTTTCTTCTTTTAACTGAACAGACAGTTTATCTCTTTCATCTTTAAGACTCTGATAATATTTTGATTCCACGACAGCATCTTTTGACGGCTTAAAGCATCCCGTCATCATCACGCTGCTCATTGCGATCACCGCTGCTGTTAGTATATATTTTGCACCTTTCATATGGTTTCCCTCCATTACAGGTCCTATCGTTTTTGAGCGATCTCTCCTGCGTTCTTATAGATGCTGTTTGGTGCGATACATCCACGTACCATAGATAATGGATAAATATTGGTATCATGACCAACCACTGATCCTGGATTCAAGATAGTTCCGCATCCTACTTCTACACGAGAACTTAAGATCGCACCGATCTTCTTTCTTCCAGTCTCAATCTTTTCTTCTCCGTTTTTGATCACAACATTTGTCTTGTCAGATTTTACATTCGATGTGATAGATCCAGCACCCATATGAGACTTATATCCCAAAATAGAATCACCTACATAGTTATAATGAGGCACCTGAACATTATTAAATAAAATATCATTCTTGATCTCTGTAGAATTTCCTACAACACATCCTGCCCCGATCAATGCATTTCCTCTGATAAATGCTCCTGGGCGCACTTCTGTATCTGGACCAATGATCGCTGGTCCATTGATCGTTGCCGTCTTGGCGATCGTTGCACTTTTCGCGATCCATACATCTTCTTCTACCTGATCATATTCATCTGCTGATAGTGTTGGTCCAACTTCCAGTACAAAATCTTTGATCAATGGAAGAATCTCCCATGGATACGTTGTCTGTTCAAATAATTGAGCTGCAATTGTCTGATCTAAATCCTGAAAGAATTCTTTGTTTGTTAATTCTACCATCTGATTTTACCTCTTTCTGTTCTTATTATCTGTTTCAATCCACAGTCTGTAATTTTCATTTGAAATCCAACTCGATCGGACAGTGATCTGATCCCATCACATCTGTTAAGATCTTCGCATCACTGATACGATCTTTTAAACACTCTGATACAATAAAATAGTCAATGCGCCACCCTGCGTTATTCTTTCTCGCATTGAAGCGGTAAGACCACCAGGAATAGATTCCTGTCTGGTCTGGGTATAAATAACGGAAGGTATCGATAAATCCATTGCTAAGGATTGTTCTCATTTTTTCACGTTCCTCATCCGTGAAACCAGCATTTTTTCTATTTGTCTTTGGGTTCTTAAGATCGATCTCCTCGACTGCAACATTCAGATCTCCACAAAAGATCACTGGCTTTTTCTCTTCTAACTTCTTCAAATAAGCAAGAAAATCCTCTTCCCACTTCATTCGATAAGAAAGCCTTGCCAGTTCACTTTGTGAATTCGGTGTATACACTGTGATAAAGTAATAATCTTTAAACTCCAGTGTGATCACACGTCCTTCCTGATCATGTTCTTCTATCCCAAGACCATAAAAAACGCTGATCGGTTCTTCTTTTGTAAAAATGCCTGTTCCTGAATATCCCTTCTTCACTGCATAATTCCAGTACTGATAATAACCAGGCAGATCCAGGTCAATCTGGCCTTCCTGCATCTTACTTTCCTGAATGCAGAAAATATCGGCATCTGTCTCATTGAAAAAATCCAAAAATCCTTTCTTCACACATGCTCTGATCCCATTGACATTCCATGATATGAATTTCATCTAATTTCCTCCACGTCTCTTATTATAAAGAAACATAATCACTCCTGCTGCAATGATCACACAATATCCTACAAAACTCAGCATATCTGGAAGCTGTCCAAAAACGAGAAGCCCCATAATTGCTGAGAACATGATCTGTGTGTAATCATATACAGAAATTTCCCTTGCTGGTGCATACGTATATGCCGCTGTGACTCAAACTGTCCTCCTGCAGCAGCTAATCCTGTTAATAACAAAAAGAATATCTGCCTTGCTGAAATCGGATGAAAATCCATGATCAAATATGGTACACACGCCAACATAGAAAATGTTGAGAAGAAAAGCACGATCATTGGTCCTCTTTCTCCTCTAAGTCCAAGTTTTCTCACAGACAGGTATATGCAAAACCTGCACATCCCCCTGCAAAGCCGATCACAGCTGCTGGTGTCATCCCGCCTGCGAAACTTGGTTTTACAATAAATAAACTACCGACAAAAGCTGCGATCACGCATGCGCATTGTGTCGGTGTGATCTTCTCTTTCAGTACTAAATAAGAAAATACAATAACAAAATGGCGATAACTTATTTAGACAAAGCATCTGAAGCACCAGGTGATCTACCGCATAAAAGTTGCAGAAAATACCTAAGGTCCCAAAAAGGGACCTTAGAATAAACAATTTCTTTTCTGAATCTGAATCTTTTCCTTGCTACGAATGATCATAATAAATGCCATGACCGCCGCAACTAAATTGCGGAAAAAACTCTTCTCGATCGCTGGAAGATCTCCTGACAGCTTTAAAAACAATGCCATAAGGGCAAAGGAAAAAGCTGACAGTATGATGCATATAATTCCACGATTCTTATCTTTCATAACAAGATTATACTCTTGAAGAATATTCTCCAGTTCTTGTATCGATCTTTAACGTATCACCTTCGTTAACGAATAATGGTACCATTACCTGAGCACCTGTTTCAACGATACATGGTTTTGTAGCACCCTGTGCTGTGTTTCCTTTTTCTCCTGGTTCACATTCTGTAACAAGTAATTCTACAGAGATTGGTGGCTCAACCTGGAATGCATTTCCTGCGTGAGAAACGATCGTAACGTTTTCGTTTTCTTTAACGAATTTTAAAGAATCTCCGATAACATCTGGTCCTAATGCGATCTGATCAAATGTTTCGTTATCCATGAAGTAGAGATAATTCTCCATCATTGTACAGATACTGCATTTCTTTACGTTCGATATGAGCGTTTTCAAATTTCTCTGTTGGACGGAATGTTTTCTCAACAACTCCACCGTTCTTGATATTTTTTAATTTACAACGTACGAACGCTGCTCCCTTTCCAGGTTTTATGCTGGAATTGATGATCTGGTAAATATTATTCTCGAACTGAATTGTTAATCCATTCTTAAAATCTCCTGCTGTAACCATATTATAATTGTCCTCCTTAAATTATATCTTTTTATTTTATCTTAAATCTATAGTTGAATCAACTATTTATTTGCTAATTTATAGATTTCGTATATGTCATTCTCATCACAGACCTTAAAAGAACCGATCGTTCTGGTTCCTTCATAGGAACATCCATGTGCCATTTGCTTCACTTCTTCGTCTGTTTTGAACCAATTTCTTTCGCCTCACGAAAACTTGTCGGCATATTAAGTGATGCAAAATATGTAACTGTTTTTCGGATTCCTTCCTGTGCTGCCTTCACATCGTCAGCTTCTTCTACATTCCAGACTCTTCTTGCATACTGCGCAAATCTGGCTGGTTTTGCATCATATACATAAGTTGCCCATGCTCCCCAGACAGCGGATAAACTTGCCCCATGTGCAATATCAAACTTCGCACTCAGTTCATGTCCTAACTGATGCACTGCAAAGTCTTTCTCAGCTCCAAGTCCTGTAATTCCGTTGTGTGAAAGACTTCCTGCCCACATGATCTCACTCATCGCATTATAATCTTGTGAATCCTTGATCGCAACCGCACCATTTCTGATCACTGTACGAAGCAGACCTTCTGCAATCTCGTCTGTCAGTTCATTATTCTCTGTCTGTGTAAAATAACGATCCAATGTATGCATCATAATATCCACAATGCCGCATCCTACCTGATACTTTGGTAATGTATATGTAAGTTCAGGATTCATGATCGCAAATGCCGGGCGGTTGAAATCTGTGGAAAGACCTCTCTTGATCTTCGTCTCTTCATTCGTAAGTACTGCTGAATCGCTTGTCTCACTTCCTGCCGCTGCAAGTGTTAATACAACTCCAACAGGAAGAGATTTCTTCACTGTCCGTTTCTTAGACCAGAACTCCCAGATATCTGTATCCGGATTCGCCGTTCCATGTGCAACAGCCTTTGAGGTATCGATCACACTTCCTCCACCTACTGCCAATACAAAGTCCGTTCCAAATTCAATGGATTTCTTCACTGCTTCTCTCGCAAATGAAAGCCTTGGATTCGGCTTCACGCCTCCAACTGTCATATATTCAAGACCGGCTTCTTCTAATGAAGCAATTACCTCATCAAGTAATCCGCTTCTTACAACACTTCCTCCACCATAGACAACGATACTGAAGCTTTCTAGCTTTTTCGTGTGCCTTGCCTGCTCTTTTTCCAAAATGATTCTTGTTGGTGTATACTGGGTAAATCCATGCATTCGCTCATCCTCCATCTGCCCATAAACAGGGGCAAAACTTGTGTGTTACTGATTAATCTGCATCTCTTGTTAACTTCACAACGATCTCTTCTGCGATCTCTTCCACAGTCTTATAATCTGTGTTCACTACAACATCTGCTGCCGCTTCGTACTTTGGACGGCGTTGTTCCATCATATTAGAAATAAATTCAGTATTCTTATTCCCACGTAATAATGGTCTGTCATCATTGTCTTTGACACGCTCTAAGATCACTTCTGGAGATGCTGTTAATAAAACGACCTTTCCATTCTTCTTCATCTCAGCAACGTTCTCATCACGAAGCGCAACTCCACCACCACAGGAGATGATCTGGTTATTCTTCTTCTGAAGCTCAATCAAAAGGTTTGTCTCACAGTTTCTGAAATATGTCTCTCCATATTCTTCAAAAATCTTATTGATAGACATTCCTTCTTTCTTCACGATCTCTTCATCCATCTCTACCTGTGGAGATGCAAGGATCTTACTTAGATATGTAGAAACAGTACTCTTACCTGCTCCCATAAATCCGATCAATAAGATGTTATGTGTAAATAATGTCTTTGCCTGAATTCTTCTGCTGTTTTCTACAATATAAGTAAATATATCAAGAATCTCATCCTTATAGGTATTCTCATCCACATGTGTGAGCAGCATCTTACGCTGTCTCTTTTCCTGTTCTGGCTGAAGGATTGGCAATCCATTCTCTTTCTTGTAGACCATGATCTCTTTGATGATATCCATTCTCTCTTCTAATACAGAGACAATCTTCTTATCACACAGATCTAATCTCTCTCTAATCTCTTCTAACTGACTCATCTTCTTGTTCTTTCCTTTTCTATACTAAATGTCCCCATACTTCTCAGATAACGAAGTGTGAGATTGTCATTATATCATACATCTTTATATTTTTTTCAATTCATTGCCTCTATAATTTTAGGCAAATTCACTTTTATCTGATAAATGAAATAAAATCTTCACAACCGCTGTCAGATATTTTTCTTTTTTTAGTACAAGATATATATATCTTTCGATCTCTGGTGATATGATCGGACGAACACACACATCCATTGTATCAAGAAGCGGAATCTTTGGAACGATCGCAATTCCAAATGCTGCAACAAGCCCTGCAACAGAAGAATCTTCTTCCCTCATATGCAATCGTTGGTTGCCTTTTAATCCTTGAAAAACAACTGTCGATCCAACTGGCCTTAATCCACTGTTCTTTGTAAAATATACGTAATCATATTCAATTGTATCCAGAAGATCGATTCTCTTTTGAGCCAATGGATGGTCCTTTGTGATCAAACCAGTTCTTCCTGACCAACCGGAATAAATTCAAGTTCATCTTCCTTCCATCATAAGAAGAAAATGCAAGATATATTTCCATCTTTAATTCTTCCGATTTTCTTCGTCGTTCCCTGTCCAAATGAAAATGAATATGATTCTTCCCTTTTCTTCCAGATAACCTTTTGATCAGATTTGGAATAAAATGACTTCCCAAAGTAAAGATATACCATATCAATAAATCCACCGCTGGTTCCTGATGTTTCTGTTACCACCCTTTTCCTTCATCCATATCCAGCGACTGCTCCACTTAACGTAAAACAATGCTCCGTATTTCGTTAATTTTGCATTTCTCCTGTTTTCGAATAATTTCACTCCTAATTCACTCTCAAGACATGAGATCGCATGACTTAAACTTGGCTGCGTAATGGACAGCATATCTGCAGTTCTAGTATAGTGTTCTTCCTTAGCTAATGCCCGAAAATAGTACAAATGATTCAAATTCATAATCTATTCCCTTTCAATTCATAAAATTTATTTATGGATAGTATACCATATTCTTCATTGCATTTATATATCTACTTTGCTATAATTATTTTTAGAAAACTATTAAGCAAATTGGAGGATCATAATTATGGCAGCAAAGAATTTCCGTAAATTATTTGAACCGTACACAGTAAAATCTATGACATTAAGGAACAGAATTGTCATGACTCCCATTGGAACAAATTTTGCTGAGCATACCGGAGAAGTAAATGAGAGAATCATTGATTATTATAAACAGCGTGCAAAGGGCGGAACAGGTTTGATCACTAATTGAAGCTGCGAGTGTTTATTCACCACAGGGAGCAAGCGGATCATACCAGCTTCGTATCGACCACGATAACTATATTCCTGGATTATACAGATTATGTGAAAGCATCCATGACTGCGGATCCAAAATCAGCATCTTATTAAATCATGCTGGTTCTGCAGCGAATGGTAAGATAACAAACATCCAACCAGTATCTGCATCTGATATTCCATCCAGAGTTGGTGGTGATATTCCTCGTGCTTTAACAACAGATGAAATCTACACGATCGTTGATAAATTTGCTGAAGCAGCAAAACGTGCAGTTACAGCAGGATTTGATGCTGTTGAGATTCAGGCTGGACATGGTTATTTATTAAACCAGTTCTTATCTCCAACAACAAATGACCGTACTGGATGAATTTGGTGGATCCAAAGAGAATCGTGCACGTTTCACTACATTAGTATTAAAAGCTGTTCGTGAGACAGTTGGTGAAAATATTCCTATCTTCTTAGGAATCAGTGCTGATGAACTTGCTGAAGGTGGTAACACATTAGATGATACATTAGAGATCGTTGAATATTTCAAAGATTACGTTGATGTATTTGATGTTTCTGCTGGACTTACATGTTCTATCCAGTACCAGTATGATGCAGATTACCTTCCAGATGGATGGAAATCTTATATGTCTAAATCAATCAAAGAAAAGACTGGAAAGCCTTGTCAGACAAGTGGTAATATCCGTGAACCAGAAGTTGCAAACCGTATTCTTGAAGATGGTGAAGCAGATCTGATCGCAATCGGACGTGGATTGATCGCTGATCCTGAATGGGTAAATAAAGTTCAGTTTGGTAACACAGATGATATCAATCGTTGTATCTCATGTAACAATGGATGTACAGCAACATTAGGGGATGAACCTATCAGATGCAGCATCAATCCTGCTCTTGTTTCAGGTTCATTATATAAAGATAAGAAATTAAAGAAACCATGTAACGTTGTCGTTGTTGGTGGTGGTACTGCTGGTCTTGAAGCTGCATGCACAGCTGCTGAAGTTGGATGTGCAACTGTTCTGATCGAGAAATCAGGAGAACTCGGTGGACTTGCCAGACGTGTAGGAAAGATGCCTAACAAACAGCGTCTTGATATTTCCCTCAGTACTTAGAACGTCGTGCAATGAAACTTAAGAACCTGTTTATCTGTAAGAATACAGAAGCTTCTATCGAATTTATCGAAGGTTTCAAGCCAGATATCGTTGTTAACGCAACAGGATCCGTTCCTCTTCTTCCAAATATTCCTGGATTAAAGGAGAACTTAGAAGCAGGTAATGTATCTACGATCTTTGATCTGGTAGATCACGTAGATTCTTATCCAGAAGATTTATCTGGTAAGAAAGTTGTTGTGATCGGTGGTGGTAATGTAGGACTTGACGTTGTTGAATTCTTTGTTCCTAGAAAAGCTGATGTAACGATCGTTGAGCAGAAAGCTCACTTCGGTGAGAACCTTGACTTTATCACTAAGACTGGTTCTATCGAATTCATGAATAAGAATAAAGTAAATCAGTATCCAAATGCTTCTTTATTAGAAGTTAAAGATCACAGCTTTATTGTAAGACATGACTATAAAGATCTTGAATTAGACTTCGATTATGGATTTGTATGTCTTGGAATGCAGTCTGCAACTCCTCTCTAGGAATTATACAACCACTTCATCTATGAAGGTGTTGGAAGTACTTAATATCGGTGACAGTGCTCAGACACGTCGTATCATCGAAGGTGTAAAAGAAGGTCGTGACATTTTAGTTGCATTAGAACGTCAGGATTTCATCTAAGATCATAATTTTGATTTCAAACGTTTCTTTAAAGATAAGAATATATTGTAAAATAATAAAACATGGACCAGATAACAAAGATCTGACCCATGTTTTTTATTATTTCATTAATGTTTTTTCTTACGGTACTGCCACAACACAATCTTTCAAAATAACGCTTTATGACGATCTGAATCTCTTCTTTCGGATTCATCGGTGTTACAAGAATACTATGTATACCTGTTCTGTTCGCTCCATAAACATCTGTAAACAACTGATCTCCAACGAAGAATGTATTCTTCTTATCCGTTCCCATCAATTTCATTGCTGTCTCATATCCTTTGATCGATGGTTTATTTGCTTTGTATACATAATATTTCCCACCGACTGCCTCGCAGAACGCTTTCACTCTTGGTTCTTTGTTGTTACTTGTAAAACAATACTGCATCCCCATCGCATCCAGTCTCTTAAATAACTTCTTTGCACGTTCATCTGCTGGTGCATTGTGTGGTACTAACGTATTATCGACATCAAAGATCACTCCTCGATATCCTTCTTTGTAGTATCGTTCGAAATCAATATCATAAGTACTTCTGATATCTTCGGACGGGTAGAATTTCTGAAACATAATTTATCTTCCTTTTACATCTTTACATTGTTCAATCTTGTTTATTTTATAACAGCTTTTTACAATTAGCAAGAAGAAAACAAAATATGAGACCAGTTTTTTCAAAAATTTCTAGTCTCATATCATTCATTTTATTTCTCTACACCACTTAAATATGCATTATAAATATCTTTTGAGATACTCTTCTTAATCGCATCATAAACTGGCTGTGCCTGCTTACGCATCTCTTTCTGTGTCTTTGTATCAAGTTTCACAATCTTTGTACCACTGTCTTCAATGATCTTGATACGGTCTGCAATTCGCTTATCAGATGCTTCTCTCGCATACACTTTCGCTGTCTGTGATGCCTGATCGATGATCTTCTGCTGGTCTTTTGACAGATTATTATAGAATTCATCACTGACGATCAGCGAAATATAATGTGGCAAATGGTTTGTCTCTACAACATAATCCTGCTGTTCATATAATTTGCTGGAAACGATAACTTCGTAAGGATTCTCCTGTGCATCGATCGTTCCCTGCTGAAGTCCGATATAAACTTCGCTGAACGTCATTGGTGTTGGATTCGCTCCAAGTGTCTTCCAGAACTTCAAATGATAGCTGTTCTCCATCGTACGGATCTTCTGCCCTTTGAAGTCGTTAATACTCTTAACATTCTTATTGGTAGACATAACACGGAATCCCTGATCGGCATATCCAAGTAATTTGTATCCACCCTTCTGATATACTTTCTCCATCTTCTGATAGAACTCTTCATTATCAACAGCTGCTCGTGCCTGTTGGATCGTTGTAAATGCATCCTTGGCATCAAATACTGCGGTATCTGGAAGGAATGTTACCTGTGGTGCAGTATTCTGTACGACAAATGGGATATCCCCATCTTTACAACTCTCAAGAAGCTCAACGGTCTCCGAGTGTACCTGTTTGATAAACTTCGATCTTCATCTTTCCATGACTTAATCTGGAAACTTCTTTTGCAAACTTCTCTGCATAAAGCTGCGTTACCGTATCTTCCGGACTGGAAGTTCCAAGCGGCCATGCATATCTTTGTACTTCGTCTTTCTTTTGTTTCTTCTTGCATCCAGATAAACTGAATAATAAGACTCCTGCAAGAAGAACTACGACGGATCTTTTTATGATTTTTCTCATGAAATCCTAAACCTCCTTATAAAAGTGCCAGGCTGATCTGTGAATAAATGTGGATCAGAAGTAATGCAACAAGGAAGCAGACGATCAACGGCATTGCTTTCTGTGCGATCTTCATCACTGGAATATCCGTTAAGGATGATGCCACAAATAAGTTGACTCCAATTGGTGGTGTAACGAAACCAATTGCAAGGTTTACAACCATCATAACACCAAAATGAATCGGATTCATACCGATTGCTGTAACGATCGGTAATAAAATTGGTGTCAAAATAAGAATCGCTGGTGTCGTATCCATGACCATACCTACGATCAACAAGAATATATTGATCACAAGCAAGATCACAATCTTATTATGGAAGTTACCTAAGATCCATGCACTAATGAACTGTGGTACACGCATCAATGTTAATACTCTTGAGAATGCAATGGATGCTGCTAAGATAAACAGAATTGGGGCATAAGTTTTCACACCTTCTACCATGATTCCCCAGATATCTTTAAATTTCATGGATTTATAAATAAATAAGCTGGACGATCAAAGAATAAAATACGGAAATAACCGCTGCTTCTGTTGGAGATGCAACTCCTGTAAATACATCCAAGAATGATCACGGACTTAAGATTGCAAAAAAGCTTTCTTTAAATACTCCAATAAATCCTTTTGCATGTAACTGATCAATCTCTGCTGCGATCTTTTCCTTATCTTCTCCATGTTTTTTACAATAATAAATGGCATACACCATCAATAAGGCACCAATCAATAATCCTGGTACAACTCCTGCCATAAACAGATCACTTACAGATTCCCCAGATGCCATACCATACATGATAAATGGGATACTTGGCGGTATGATAACTCCAAGCCCACCCGCAACTGCTACGATTGCTGTTGAAAATGACTTGTCATATCCTAAACGAACTAAGATCGGAATTGTCATACTTCCTACTGCTGCTACAGTTGCAGGTGCAGATCCTGAGATTGCTCCATAAAATAAACAGGTTACAATTACTGCACATGGCATTCCTGCCGTTAATTTTCCTATAAAAAACGCAAAAACGTCAAAAATCTTCTTAGAGATTCCCCCTTTTGCCATGATCATTCCAGATAATACAAACATTGGAACTGCAAGTAATGGGAAACTATCAATTCCTCCAAGAATAGAACGAATGACAAATGTCCCGCTTGCTGTAAATGATGGATCAAATGCTCCTGAAGTACAGATACGATCCTCAAGGGCGATCGAAATCGGAATTGCAATGATCAGACAAATAAAGAAGAGTAAAAATACGACTGCTGCTGACATTTATTTTTCCTCCTTTTCTTCATCTTTGCGGATCACAATCTTAAATTCAATGATCCAACGTTGGACGATACGAAATGCTACTAAAACAAAACTAAATAGCGGGGCTGCCTGAATATAATACATTGGAATCTGACATGCGGGACTTACCTGTCCACTTTCAAATGCACTCTTTAAATAAAGAACTGCATATGGAATCAGATATAAAAACAAGGCAAGTTCGATCGTGTGGTTCACTCACTTTGAACAATGCTTTCCCTCTTGGAAACATTGCTACAAACTGTTCGATTTTAATGGAAATACATTTCTTAGTACAATAACTAACACTGATAAAGCCTGACCAGATAAATAAATATCTTGTCAGTTCCTCTGACCATGAAAGGGACGCTCCAAGTGCATATCTTGCAAATACCTGAATTCCCATGATCACTGTCATGGCGATCAATAATGCTACCATTAGAAATTCTTCCAGATTCTCATCAAGCCATTTTAGCATGATTCACCTCTTTCTACTTTCTATAACAAAAGTCTTTATTTTCACAAACTATGGCAAAACTTTAACAATTTGCTCTACTAAATTATACTGAAAAAATAGGATTTCAGCAAATATTTTTTATGTATTTAAAAAAGAGGAAAAGAATAACCAAGAATCTTCTCCTCTTCTACATTTAATTTTTAAAGATTCAGTTCTTATAATCCCTGATTTTCATGAAGGAACTGAAGCATATTATTTAAGTCATTGACTGCTGCCTGTCCAGGTGCAGATGCTTTTTTCGCTGCTCCGAATGTAAGAGCAGATCCGAATACTTCACCGCAAAGACGGCTGATCAGCCCTGTTCCTGCCATAGACATTGTGATGATCGGACGATCTGCATGTTCTGTATACATTTCTTCTGTTGCACAGAGAAGTGTTAATACGTCACGTCTGCAAGTTGGCATAACTGCGATCTTAGGGATATCAGCACCAAGTTCCTGCATTTTGCAAAGTCTTCTTACGATTTCATCTTTTCAGGTGTTTTGTCAAAATCATGGTTCGATGCAACAACTTTTACTCCACATTCATGAGCAGCTGCTACGATTGCTTTTACGATCTCATCACCTGTGAATGCTTCTACATCTACAAGATCAACATATCCTGTTTTGCAGCAGCGATGTTTAATTCTTTGTAAGGTTCTGCTTCGATTGCTTTTTCTCCACCTTCTTTGATGTACGGAATGTGAAAAGAATTGGTGTTTCACCTAAAGCTTCTCTTAAGTCTTTTAATACGTCTTCTACTTTATCAAATTCGAATACTCCTTCGAACCAGTCAACACGCCATTCCACAACGTCTACAGGGATGCTGTCAAATGTTTTCGCTTCTGCGATGATTTCATCTTTTGTAACACCTACGATAGGTACACAGATTTTAGGAACTCCGCTTCCGATTTCAATATTTCTTACTTTTACTGTATTCATTGACAATTTCCTCCTATTGTCCGAACGTTCTCCCGAAGCATAAACCTCGGGAGTTCCTATTACCAATACTAATTAATTTTTAGATGCCTCTTCTGCATTCTTTAATAATACACCATAACGTACGTTTACGAAAAGTGCTAATAAGATTCCGATTGCTGTAATTACGATATTCATCATAAGCTTTCAGCATGCGAAGATCATAACTAAACTTGTGATTGTTCCTTTGATTTTAGGGAACAGATCATTTACAACGGCTGTTGCCATCTGAAGTACTCCGCCTGCTGCTGCATATCCGATCACGAATGCTCCAACATAGCAGATCATAGGTGTCTTAATAATGTAAACTAATGCTAACATTACAAGAGAGATTGCTGGATAAATCACTAGGAATCTTACCTGTTTGAATTTTGTGATCAATACACTTGTTACGAATAATGCTACCATTGTACCTGCAGAATAGTATGTCTGCATCACAGATACGTTCTGAGATGGGATTTTTGCAATTTCAGTACAAAATGTCTGAGCACAGTTTAACCATAACTGGAATGTAGCTGTACTTGTGAATCCGATCAGGATCAATGCAATACTCTCGATAGAAAAATGTGCATTCTTTAAGTTGCTGATGAAAGATTCAGATTTTCCTGCTTCAGATGTTGCTGGGAATGGAGCAAAGATTGCTAAGATTCCCATGATACCGATGCATACACCAGCGATAACTGGAAGCATTAAGTATGACATGCTTGTTCCTGCTACAATACCTAAGAAGAAAGGCATTAATAACTGTGCAACAGAAATGAAGAATTTGATCCCCATTGTTGCGATACCTGTATATTTGTAAATAATTTCAGTTACAGCTGGATATGTTGCTGTATCTAAGAATGAGTTCGCGATACCACCAAGAACTGCTGCGATATAAGCAATTGTTGTGTTTGGTGAGAATGCGATCCCTACTAAGAAAATAACGTATGAAGCACATCCAATGATCACTGATAAACGACGTCCTAATTTGTCAGATAAAGGTCCTGCAAATGGAAGGGAGATCAAACGTCCCAATCCTAATGCTGCTGCAATGGAAGTTACTGCCATAACATCTTTTAATCCCACTGGCTTGCGAGCATTTCTTTTACTACCTGCTGACTTAAGATGGAACATCCAATTCCATGAATGAAATAGTTCAGATAAAGAACTAAGGCACTTGGTATGTATTTTTTATCCATTTTAATAATTCCTCTCGTTTGCTATATGGTTATGACTGATCTTAGTCATATTTGATATCTAATACTTCTCATATGGTCGATCGGCATATGTTTTCCTGTCCATAAGTGGAAAGCAGCATCACCCTGGAATAACATCATTCCAAGACCGTTCATTGTCTTACATCCAGCTTCTTAGCAAGTCTTAATGTTTCTGTCTCTTTGGAGCGTAAACTGTATCTGTTACGATCAGGTCTGGACGGAAGTATGTTTCATCAGGAACAACTGTCTGTCCTTCTAATGGTTTCATTCCTACACCAGTTGCCTGTGCGAATAAGTAGCTGTCTGCAATTTCTTCTCTTAATTTATCTTTGTCATCAAGATCGTAAAGATTTACGATACAATCTGTGTTTTCACGGATCTTCTTTACTGTTTCTTCAGCGTTAGCCCAGAATTTATCTTTGATATTGAAGATTGACATTTCTTTGACACCGTCTAATGCAGCCTGAATCTCGATTGCTGTCGCAGCTCCACCAGCACCAGCGATTGTCATTTTTTTACCGATCACGTCAATATCGTTGTCTTTTAATGACTGCATGTATCCGATACCGTCTGTGATATGTCCGATCAGTTTTCCGTTGTCATTTACGATCGTGTTAACAGCTCCTGCCATTTTAGCTGCTGGAGATAACTCGTCTAAGTACTGTCCTACAACTGTTTTGTTCGGCATTGATACGTTAGATCCAACCATCTTTAAAGCACGAAGTCCCTTGACTGCATCCTCTAATGTGCTGTTGTCAACTTCGAATGCTAAGTATGCATAGTCAAGTCCTAATGTTGCGAATGCTTCATTATGCATTGCAGGTGAGCTTGAATGTCTGATTGGATAAGCCATTAATCCGATTAATTCAGTATGTCCTGTAATTCTCTCTGCCATAATTTTACTCCTTAAATAATATGCTTGTTATAAGTTTCATTTACCCAAAAGTTAATTTTTTAACAACCTTATGGTTATATTATATGCTATATTAATTGATACTTCCAATATATCTTTTAGTGTTTTTTGATAGCTTCAGGCTATCAATCGTGTTATAATGAAAATAACTATTAACTGCTATAATAAGGAAGGTGTTTAACTGTTAAAATAGGCTTATAAAAAATTATAAATATATGTTGGATTTTATAATTTTTATTGGTAGAATAAATTATAAATATTATATGGAGGATTTGTTTATGAGTAAATATTATTCTATCAATAAATTTTCAAAAATATTAGGTATATCGGTTCAAACATTAAGGAATTGGGATAAAAAGGGGAAACTTCATCCACATCACACTTCCAGTAATGGATATAGATATTATTCGCATGAGCAATTAAATCAAGTTATGAATGTAAAACCTAATTTAGATAGAAAAGAACTTATGAAATGAATATCTCAAAATAAAGTGGACAAGGTGGTTGTTTTTTATAAAGACAGATTGTTACGATTTGATTTGAATTCAAACGTGCCAATAAAGCAAGAAAACTTGTAAAAGAACTGATAGATGATGGTGGTGAAGAAGATGATAAAACAATTCGAGTCATGCTGATCCCAAATAATAAACAGAATACAAAACTTTTCGATATGCCAATACTGCCAGATTCGCTTATAACTGGGCGTTAGGAAGAGAAAAAGAAAACTATAAAAATGGTGGTAAGTTCCTATCGGATAGTGATCTGAGAAAAGAATTTACACAATTAAAGAAAACAGAGGAATATTCCTGGTTAAATGAAGTTTCAAATAATGTAACAAAACAAGCGATCAAAGATGCTTGTCATGCATATAAGAGATTTTTCAAAGGATGTTCAAAGTTTCCGAAATTCAAAAGCCGAAAATTTTCTATACCATCTTTTATCAAGATAATGTAAAGATCCAATTTTCAGATACGCATGTAAAATTGAGGGTTTTGCTGCTTCCAAAAAGAAGAATAAGCAAAAGATAAACTGGATCAGACTTGCGGAAAAGAATCGGATACCTACGGATTGTAACTATAGTAATCCCCGTATTAGATATGATGGGATCAACTGGTGGATCACAGTAGGCATTGAATACGAAGACTCTGTTACCGTTCCGTCCAATGATGGATAGGGATTGATTTAGGGATCAAAGATTTAGCGATATGTTCTGATGGCAATAAATATAAGAACATCAATAAAACGAAAAAAGTTAAGAAACTAGAGAAACAAAAACGCAGATTACAGCGTTGCATCTCTCGTTCATACGAGAACAATAAACAAGGAAAGGAATACTGTAAAACGAAGAATGTGATCAAAAAGGAAAAACTTTTATTAATATTAAATCATAGACTGACCAATATCCGTCATGATCATTTACATCATATAACATCAGAGATCGTAAAACGAGAACCAAGTTTTATCTGTATCGAAGATCTAAATGTAAATGGAATGATGAAAACAGACATTTATCCAAAGCAGTTCAACAACAGGGATTTTATGAATTTAGGCGGCAGATGGAATATAAATCTAAGTGGAACAATATTCAGGTGATCATTGCAGATCGATTTTTTCCAAGTTCTAAATTATGCAGCTGTTGTGGAGAAGATCAAAAAAGATCTGAAGTTATCAGAACGTATTTACAAATGTGAATGTGGAAATGTAATTGATAGAGATCTTCTAGGCAGCTTTGAATCTTAAAAATATGGAGAGGATGTTCTGAAACGATCTGTAGCATAATATGTTCAAGTGATTACAGATATGTACTGATACGTTAGTCAGGAATTAACGCCTATGGAGAGTACAGGAACTTGTGAGTAGTACATGAATTGATTCGTTACAAAAGCATACTCGTTGAAGTAGGAATGAAACATAAAGGTTTATAACTTTTTATAAGTTTTCAGTAACGGTATGTATGAATTTAAATCAACTATACTATTTTCAAAAGGTCGCACAATTACAACATTATCACCAGGCAGCCAAAGAATTAAATATCTCTCAACCTAGTTTAAGCCGTCTCGATTGCTAATCTTGAAGGAGAATTAGGTGTTTCTTTATTTCAGAAAAACGGACGCAATATCGAACTTACCAAATACGGCTCTATCTTTTTGGAACATGTCAATCGTATTATAGATGAAATCAAAATTGCTGAAAATAAAATGAAATCCTTAGCTGGCAGTTCCAGCGGGCACATTGATATCGGATATGTATTTCCACTTGCCAAAAGTTATATTCCAAGACTTGTAACGAAGTTTCTTAAATCAGCAGGAAAATCATGAGATCACGTTTTCTAAGTCAGGAGATCACAAAAATCTAATTGGCGGATCTGAAAAATGAAAAATATGATGTCGTTTTTGGTTCTCTCGTTGCCGATGAACCGGAAGTTGAGTTTGTTCCGGTTGTTAATCAGGAAATGGTGATCATTACCCCACCAGAGCATCCTTTAAAATATAAGAAGAAACTCGTTTTAGAGGATCTGCTGGATTATCCAGTCATTGGTTATGATAAGACTTCTGGTCTTGGACGTTTTACTAATTCATTTACAAACAAAACCATATCAAACCGTCTATCGCTTTGAATCTTCGGATGAAAATGCCATCGCTTCCCTTGTTGCAGAAGATTTTGGATTGGTTTTGTTGCACATGTAGAATCATTACAGGCATATGATGTGGAAATCCTACATCTTAGTAATGTAAAACCTTACCACACTGTTTATATGGCTTATCTTAAAAATATGCCGATGATCCCTGCTGTTCGTAAATTTATTGAATTCACAAAAGAAACAATAGATATTTTTTATTGATTCTTCAAAAAAGATTTATTTGTTAAATAATTAACCGTGTGTTATACTAAAGCCATCATAAATCATTCACCCAATTTTTATGATTCTAACAACCTCGGATTATATGGAATTTAATTTTTTGATTTTTTGGATTTAATTTTTTGGAGGTTCAATTCTAATGAAAAGCAACTATAAAAACATTTTCACACCATTAACAATTAAGAACATGACAATGAGAAACCGCATCATGATGACACCAATGGGAACTAACTACGGTGAACAGACAGGAGAAATGAGTTTCTTACACATTGATTACTATACAGAAAGAGCAAAAGGTGGAGTTGGTCTGATCATGGTTGAAAACGCAAGTGTTGATTCACCACTTGGATCTAACGGAACAACTCAGATCCGTATCGATCATGACAACTATATGCCTCGTTTCTTCAAATTATGTGAAACATTACACGCTCACGGAGCTTGCGTTGGTGTTCAGTTAAACCACGCTGGTGCTTCTGCTCAGTCTAAGAGAACAAACATGCAGCCAGTATCTGCATCTGATATTCCTTCTAAAGCAGGTGGAGAGATTCCTCGTCCTCTGAAAGTAGAAGAAATTTATGAAATCGTTAAAAAATATGGAGAAGCTGCTGCTCGTGCACAGGCTTGTGGATTTGACTGCGTTGAGATCCATGCAGGACATTCTTACTTATTAAGTCAGTTTATGTCTCCTACAACAAACAAACGTACAGATGAATTCGGTGGATGTCCAGAAAACCGTGCCCGCTTCACAAAATTAGTTGTTGAAGAAGTTCGTAAACAGGTTGGACCTATGTTCCCTATCTTCGTTCGTATCAGTGCTGATGAACTGATGGAAGGTGGAAACACATTAGAAGATACTTTAGAGTTACTTTCTTACTTCCAGGAAGAAGTTGATGCATTTGACGTATCTGCTGGATTAAATGGTTCTCTTCAGTTCCAGATCGATGCCAACTACTTAAAAGATGGTTGGAGATCTTACATGGCAAAAGCTGTCAGAGAAAAATACAACAAACCTTGTGTAACTATGGGTAACATCCGTGATCCTCGTGTCGCTGACGATATCTTAGAGCGTGGAGATGCTGATATCATCGGTATGGGTCGTGGACTGATTGCTGATCCTCACTGGGTAAAAAAGTTGCTACAGGACATGAAGATGACATCAGAAAATGTATTTCTTGTAACATCGGATGTGCTGGAAACCGTATCGGAGTTAACCGTCCAATCCGTTGTACAGTAAACCCTACTGTAAACTCTGGATTTGATTATAAAAAGAAAAAAGTAAATAAACCTTGTAACGTTGTTGTTATCGGTGGTGGTACTGCTGGTCTTGAAGCTGCTTGTACAGCTGCTGAAGTTGGATGTACTACATTCTTATTCGAAAAGAATGATCACCTTGGTGGATTAGCTGTTGAAATCTCTAAGATTCCAGATAAGAAACGTTTAAGAGACTTCCTGACTACCTTGTACACCGTGCTTCTAAATTAACAAACCTGTTTATCTTCAAAGGACAGGAAGCAACTCTGCCATTAATTAAAGCACTGCATCCAAACATCATCGTAAACTCAACAGGTTCTAATCCTTTACTTCCACCAATCAAAGGATTACATGACCACATCGACAAAGAAGGATCTAAAGTAGCTTCTATCACAGGAATGATCAACCACTTAGCTGATTATCCAGAAGACTGCACAGGTAAGAAAGTCGTTGTCGTTGGTGGTGGAGCTGTAGGTCTTGACGTTGTTGAATACTTCGCTCCAAAAGGTGCGCAGGTAAGCATCGTAGAAATGATGCCTCAGATCGGTAAAGACTTAGATCCAGTATCTAAATGCGGAACAAACACATTAATGAGAGAACACAATGTAAACCAGATGACTGAAACAGCTCTTTGCGAAGTAAAAGCTGATGCATTCACAGTAAAAGCTAATGGAGAAGAAAAAGATCTTCCTTTCGATTATGGATTCGTATGCTTAGGAATGAGAGCAAACGCTCCTGTTCTTGATGAAATCCGTGAAGCATTCGCTGATACTAACGTTGAAATCATCAATATCGGTGACAGCGTACGTGCTAGAAGAATCATTGATGGTGTTCAGGAAGGACATAACATCTTAAATGTACTTGCAGATCATGAATATCTGTAAGATATAACAAAACATATAATAATAACAATCATACAATAAAGAAAGCGGTTTAAATTTTAACTTGCTATCCTACCTACCTTAAAAATAAATATAAGTTGCAAAACCCCTGAAGGAAATCAATTCTTCAGGGGTTTTTGTTTTCATGGTTTGATCTTAAGCTTCTGCCCTTCTTCTGTTTTCAATGTGTACGTTAGATCTTTTTCATCCAATTCATATGTCATCTGATCATCATTTTCTCTTGTTCCATACAGATATTCATTTCCTGTAAATTTATCCAAGAAAGCTTCAAAATAGACTTTATCACCTCTCTGATTGGTTCCAGACAACAATATTTCTTCATTCTTTATCTTAGTCTGCTGTTTCTTTAGCATTTTATTGTAATGATCTGGTCAATTGGTGTTACGATCAGATCATCTAATTGAATTGTCTGGCCTTTTAATTTGATTTCTTGATCGATGCTCACTGTTTTTGTTGCTTTTTTGAACCTTTGATTCTTTAATACAAATTTAAAATGATACAACTTGCTTTTACCCGGACTTTTAATGATATTTTAGGATTTACTGGTATATCCTGCCGTTGATAGTTGACTGATAAGAAATGTATCGTTCCTTTTTTAACATTTTCTTTTCCTAAAACTGCATATCCTCTGTTTTCTTCTGGTTCCTGATCGTTTATCTTCATATCTTCCATCTGAACATCTTTTAATTTTGTCTTTGTTTTGTCTTTGTTTGTTACCAGAACAGAACACCTTAATTGCTGGTCACTTGCGATGGCATCTTTTAATGTTATCGTTATGTCTTTGTCTTGTTTTACCTGATCTACATGCGTTACATAAGTATCTTCTTCTGTTTTTCCAAGATGCTCGCCAATTCCGACAATTGATTTTAATGCCTTTGCAAATGCGGTATCCCTAATTGGTGTGATCGCCACGCACAAGCCAAATACGACACATGCGGCAGGGATATAATACCACTTAAACTGCTTTTTTTTGTTGTCCTTTTGTTGTAATTCCTGTACTTTCATAGAATTGTTTCTTTATATGCTCTTTCTGTTTTGTCAGTTTTCTTCCTCTTCTGGAACAAACTTTTCTAAATTGATTTCTATATTCTCGTTTCATTACCCTCACCCCCGTAATCTTTGTCTTTGAAAAATTTCCGAATCTTTTTCTTTCCTTTGGAAATTCTTGAGTAAATACGGTCTCTGTGCAGCCCTGTTTCTACTGAAATCTGTGCAACTGACTGTTCTTTTACATATCTTCGGTAAAATAAATCCTTATCTTCTTCCGAAAGACATTTTAGCAGTTTTCCCAATTCTTCATCGGATGCATCTGCTTCTGCTTGTAAAATCCTCGCTCTTCCTGATACAGTTGTTTGATTTCTTTGATCGATTCTTCTTCATACATGCTAATCTCTTTTGATGTTCTTTTTAATTCCTTTCGAAGAAGATCAATCGCTTTGTATTTTGCAATGGCACACAGAAAAGCTTTGAAATCTCCTTTTCGTATCAAATCTTTCTGGATGATTCCAAACCGCCAACAGACAATCATTGAAACACTCTTCCCAATGGTCTTTCTGATCATAAAGATTTTTAAGAAGTACCGTTTTGATCAGGCCTCCATATTGATCTATGATGTAATCGATCGCCTGTGGATTTTTCTTCTTTAATTGTTTTATCAAATTTTGTTCCTTGATCTTCACATATTTACCCTCCATATCTTACTGTATACAGTACTTTTATTTACCGGTCTATTTATTACTTCGTATTGGAAATGAAAAATCTGTCCATTTTATCTATTTTTCCATTATGTCTTAAGAAAAGTGAAAGAAAAACATCAACTTATTCGTTTCTTTTCTTTGTTAAGATCATATCATAACGATCAAGGAGGATTTCTTGATGAAAAACAAACGAACTTTTTACTTCATTTATTATTTGTATTTTATCTGGCGGCACTAACCTGGATCATCTTATTTAAGATGGCAGTTTCTTTTGACACGATCGATCATGGGATACGAAGCCTGAATCTAATTCCATTCAAAGGTGCCATGATCACAAATGGACGAATCAACTTTTCTGAGATGATCGATAATATTCTTGTTTTCTGCCCTTTGGAATTTATATTGAGTTTTGTATCGACGTTGGAATTTGTCTGAGAAAGTGTTGTCTTTCTTCTCTGTAAGCTTGATTTATGAGGTTCTGCAGTATGTTTTGGCAATTGGACGCAGTGATATTACGGATGTAATCATGAATACAGTTGGGGAATTGTTGGACTTTTGATTTATTCTCTGCTCAATAAGATCTGTCGAAATGAACGTATGACAGAAATTGTTGTATTCATCTGCGCTGCTTTGGAAGTGCGGCTGTATCTGGATTTTTATTGGCAATTTTCACGCTAATTAAATTTGAATTTAGTCTTTGATGTATGTGATGGAAATTAAGGCTATCGGAATTCCCGTAGGTTGTTTCCTGTTATAGGTTAAAGGATTCCAATTTAAGTAATATACGACAACAGTTTTTCTTTTTAAATTTCTGTTTGTCTGGAACTAAATTAATATTCTAGAACCTATTATATTTCATCATCTCTCTGCTATCAATATATTTTATTTTGCCCACTGTACACTCTGTGTATATGATAAAACATAAAAAGAAACCGAAATTCCACCGCTGTGATTTCGGTTTCTTATTATGTTTTATCATATACTCAGCCAATTGGCCAATCAAATTAAATTTTACAAAAAATGCCCGAACAAGCTATCCTACACTTATCCGGGCATTTTCGTTTTAAGGTCGAGATTATATTATTATTTTTAGGAGAATTGACATTTATGTTTTAGTTTTATGTTTCACAAGAAAAATCTAGCCTACTGTACTGCTTTAAAAGCTTCCTCTAAATCTTCGATGATATCATCAATATGTTCTGTACCAATTGACAGACGGATTGTGTTAGGTTTGATTCCCTGATCCAATAATTCTTCTTCAGTCATCTGAGAATGTGTTGTAGATGCTGGATGGATGACTAAGGATTTCACGTCTGCTACGTTTGCAAGCAGTGAGAATAACTCTAAGTGATCGATAAAGTCTTTTGCTTTCTGTGCATCTCCTTTGATTTCGAATGTGAAGATAGAGCCTCCACCGTTCGGGAAGTATTTTCTTGTATAATTCCTGCTGCTCTGGATCGTCAGATACTGATGGATGATTTACTTTTTCTACTGCTGGATGGTTTGTTCAGGTATTCTACAACTTTCAGTGCATTCTGTACATGACGCTCTACTCTTAAGGATAATGTTTCTAATCCCTGTAAGAAGATGAATGCATGAACTGGAGATAATGTTGCTCCTGTATCACGAAGTAATAATGCTCTGATCTTTGTTACAAATGCAGCTGCCCCAACGTCTTTTGTAAAGCTTACTCCATGGTAGCTTGGGTTTGGTTCTACTAATGATGGGAATTTTCCTGATGCTTCCCAGTCGAATTTACCACCGTCAATGATCACACCACCGATTGTTGTTCCGTGTCCACCGATGAATTTTGTTGCGGAATGGATAACAATGTCAGCACCGTACTCGATCGGCCTTACAAGATAAGGTGTTGCAAATGTATTATCTACGATCAGTGGAATGTTGTGTTCATGAGCGATCGCTGCTGCTTTCTCGATGTCTACAACGTCTGAGTTTGGATTTCCTAATGTTTCGATGAATAATAATTTTGTGTTATCTTGGATTGCTGCTCTTACTTCATCTTCATTGAAAATGTCTACGAATGTTGTTTCGATTCCGTAATCTGGTAATGTATGCTCTAAGAAGTTGTATGTTCCACCGTAAATATTTTTCGCTGCAACTACGTGATCTCCTGCTTTTGTAATATTTTCAATCGCATATGTGATCGCTGCTGCTCCAGATGCTACTGCTAATGCTGCAACTCCACCTTCTAGTGCTGCGATTCTCTGTTCAAAAACATCTTCTGTTGGGTTTGTTAATCTTCCGTAGATGTTACCTGCATCTGCAAGTCCGAAACGAGCTGCTGCATGATCGCAATTTCTGAATACATAAGATGATGTCTGATAAATAGGTACTGCTCTTGCATCTGTCACTGGATCTGGCTGTTCCTGTCCTACGTGTAACTGTAATGTTTCAAACTTATAATTTCTTTCTTTACTCATAATTTCTATCTCCTTTGTTGACTTTTATTTTGAATTTTGTATGTTGTCTTTCTTGATTACAAACTTATCTTACCATTAGATTTCCTACTTGTCCAATATGAAAAGTCAACATCTAGTTATAGGATATCCCTATAGCCAGAGTCGTCACCCATAGCTTTATACTTTTTGATCTCCTCTAAGTACTTCTCTCCTAATGGGCTGATCGCGACTCCTTTTCGCTTGATATAGCCAATCGTCATGAGCTCATCCGATTTTAGTTTCACAGCACAGTAATCATCACCATTTAAGCTTTCACAGATAATTCCTGAACATAATGTATATCCATTTAACCCAACCATGAGATTTAACATAGTCGCTCTGTCATCTGCTTTGATCAGACGTTTATATTCGTAAGTACTTAATACTTCTTCTGCAAAATAAAAGGAGTTATATTCCCCCTGTTCAAATGACAGGCATGGATATTCTTCCAACTCTTCGATCGTAATCTCTTCTTTATCTGCCAGAGGATGCCCTTTCCACATATAAACGTAAATTCCACATTCCAATAATGGATGGAATTCAAGCCCTGATTCCTGCAGCATCTTGCTTAATACCTTCTTATTAAATTCATTTAAATAAAGGATCCCGATCTCACTGTGAAAATCTTTGACATCCTTGATCACTTCGTATGTCTTTGTCTCTCTGACTGCAAATTCGTATTCATCCATTCCAAACTGTCTGACCATTTCCACAAATGCATTAACTGCAAATGTATAATGCTGCATGGAAACTCCGAATTTTTTCTTGATATTTTTCTTCTCAATATAGCGAGATTCCATAAGCTGATATTGTTCAACGACCTGTCTTGCATAACTTAAGAATTCCATCCCTTCTTGTGTGACTGATACTCCTCGATTGCTTCTCTTAAAGAGTCTTGTTCCAATCTCTTTTTCTAATTCTTTGACTGCAAGAGATAGACTTGGCTGTGAGATAAACAGGCTTTTTGCCGCCTCATTCATAGACCCTGTATCTGCGATCGCTATAATATATCTTAATTGTGTTAATGTCATGGTTCTTCCCTTCCTTATCTTTTGAAACTCTCTAATGTCCGTGGTTTATTATACTTGATTTTTCGCCGCTTGTCTTATGATTTTTGAAAGAAATACTCTTGACATATTGGTTTGCTTTGTCTTATAATAATGGCTGTTTCAATAGTTAGAATTCTAACTATTACTTTTCTAATCATAAAAGGAGCATCATCTATGTATGAATCATCTTATCATTATCTTCTGATGTCCAATCATTTAAGCCTTCAGAAGAAAATCATGGCTGTCTTAAAGCCACTTGGTCTCTCAACCGGCCAGCCAAAGGTCTTAGACCATCTTCGATATCATAATGGTGCCAGTCAAAAAGACATTGCCCATGCTTGTCATATCGAACCTGCTTCTTTGACTTCTATTTTAAATCGAATGGAAAAACAGCATATGATCGAGCGTAAGAATTTGAACGGAAATCGCCGATCCTTTCATATTTTCCTGACAGATTATGGAATGGAACTGTCTGAATCGATTGAAAAAGCTTTCTTATCTCTTGAACAAGAAGTTTTTTCGGGGATTTCTAATGCAGAAAAAGAACAATTTCTAAAGATCTTTGAAAAACTATATAAAAATACTACAAAAGAGGAGTAAATCACATCATGGAAAAACTAAAACGTTATATCATCTTTTATTGGGCTTTATATTAACTCTCTCGGAGTTGCCCTGATCACAAAAGCAAGTCTTGGTACATCACCGATTTCTTCCATTCCTTATGTACTGAGCCTTAATTTCCCATTTACACTTGGAAATTTCACCATTTTCCAAGCCTGTTACTGATCTTTTACAGCTGTTGATCTTACGAAAGAATTTTAAACTGGAACACGTGTTACAGATTCCAATCTCTATCTTATTCGGATATTTTATTGACTGGTCTATGATCCTTCTTGGATTTGTAAATCCGTCCTTTTATTTGATGAAGATCATTTATCTGCTGATCGGATGTCTGATCCTTGGATTTGGTGTGTATACAGAAGTCCTTGCCAATGTTGCCATGCTTCCTGGGGAATCTTTTGTACGTGCCATTGTAATGACATGGCATACAGAATTTGGTGTCACAAAATCTGTTTTGACGTATCTATGACTGTGATTGCCGGAGTTCTTTCCTTTGTATTCACAGGTAAGTTAGACGGTGTACGTGAAGGTACAGTTATTGCCGCTTTACTTGTTGGATTTATTGCACGTTTATTTGGACGTTTCTTATCTTTTGTGGAGCCAATGCTGTTCCCAGATTCAGACACTAACACAGATTTAGACACTGACACAGATTCAACAGACACTCCTATTGTCATTACAATCGCTCGTGAATATGGAAGCGGTGGACATGACCTTGGAGAAGCACTTGCAAAGCGTCTTGGATTTGATTTCTATGACAATGAGATCATTCAGATGGCTGCAGGTTCTACTGGTTATGATCCTGAATTTATTAAGAATAATGATGAGCAGATGCGTAGTTCTCTGCTTTATGATCTAATGAATCAGGTATATTCTCACGCACCACAGAACCCAGCCAAAAGATAATATCTTTGCGGCAGAATCTAAAGTAATCAATGAGCTTGCTTCAAAAGGAAATTGTGTTGTGATCGGTCGTTGTGCGGATTATATCTTAAGAAACCGCCCTCATTGCATGCGAATCTTCTTACATGCACCTGCCGAGTATCGTGTGAAACGAATTATGAGAACGGAAAACTTATCTCATGATGCGGCACTGACGAAAGCAATCCAGATGAACCGCAAGCGTTCTGATAACTATCATTATTATACGCATCAACCATGGGGATTATCCAGAAACTACCATCTGACACTGGACACTTCACTTGGAGATGATTTTGTGCTTGATAGCATTTGTGAAGGGTTGAAACATATTCAGTAATTTATTGTGATTGTAAAAAGGATAGATGCCTTATTAACTTTGGTCTCTATCCTTTTCTACTTTCTAATATTTTTGGAAACTGAAATATAAAACTTGTTCCTTCTCCTTTTTGCTTTCCACATGTATTTGCCCGCCATGAACTGCCACGATAAAGTGAACCATCGAAGACCAAGTCCAGTTCCTCCATTCTCTCTGGAACGGCTTTTATCTACCCGGTAAAACGATCCAGATCTTAGGAATATCTTCCTGATCGATCCCTATCCCATCATCTTTTACTTCTCCTATGATCATATCTCCTTGTTCTTTCCATAGAATATCAATATGACCATGTTCCTTTCCATAGCTGATCGCATTCTGAACAAGATTCATCATCATTCGCAATAATAATGTATGATTTCCCATCATCTTTACATCTCGATCACTGAAAATAGATATCTGAATCTTCTTTTTCTCTGCCTGCTCGCGCAATTCTTCTACGATAACTTCTGTCAATAGTATGAGATCAACTTCTTCCATATCATAAGATTCGCTCATCTCACCTCTTGCGATCATTAACATCTCATTGATCAATTTCGACATGCGTCTTGCCTGTCTTAGAATGATCATGATCTCTTCTTTTTCCTCTTCCTCTAATACTGGATCTTCGATCAAATATTCGCATTGAGAAATGATCACGGTCACTGGAGTTCGAAGTTCATGGGATACATCTGCTGTAAACTGCTGTTCTTTTCAAAGGATTCTTCCAGTCTTTCGAACATTTGATTAAATTTATGAGATAATTCATACAATTCATCTCTTACTTTCGGCAATGGAAGCCTTTGTAAGATCCTTTCCATAACTGATATTCTCTACCTGATCACAGATCAGATCCACCTGCTTTAATGCACGTTTCAGCATAAAATATCCTGTCATTGCTATCAATAAAATGAACACGGGATATAAGACGATCATCATTTTCTGAGATGTTGTCATAAATACTTCGATCGCATGAATGGATGTAATCTCTCTGATCCATATAGCCTTATTCTTTCCATAGGTATGCACACTGTCATATACCATCCATTTGCTGCTGCCGGATGTAATGACTCTCGGTGTATGAGACTTTAAAATCGTCTGTTTCGGAAATTTCTCTGGCATTGTGCCGTATAATAGTTTTCCATTATCGTCATAGACACAAAACATGACTCCATCCTGATAAAACTGAGTATCTTCTGATAGATAGTAAGTTCCATCCTGAAATTGAAAGTTTGCAGAAAATCCAGTCACTGCTGTACTGACTTCTTCTTCTGTCGCTGAAATCCCGACTTTGTCGACAAAGTAAAACATAAAGACAAGAACCATTCCTAAAATAAGTGCAATGATCCCTGTATACCATAATGTGACCTTTTTCTTGATCGTCATCTGCTTCATCATTCTTCCCTCATCACATAGCCTGTTCCGCGTACCGTATGGATCAGTTTTTTCTCATATCCTGCATCAATTTTCTTTCGGAGATATCTTATATATACATCAATAACATTCGACCCTCCCTCATAATCATAATTCCATGCATTTTGTTCAATCTGCTGCCTCGTCATCACGATATTCTGATTCCGCATCAGACATTCCAACACCATAAATTCTTTTGACGACAAACTGATCTCTTTTCCTGCTCTTGTCACAATTCTTGTATCCCGATCCAGCGTAAGATCTGCAATCTTTAACTGATTCGTTACAAATTGAGGTTTTCTCCGCATCATCACGCGGATTCTTGCGAGTAACTCTTCAAACGCGAACGGCTTAATCAGATAATCATCGGCCCCTAGGTCAAGCCCCTTTACCCGGTCCTCAATACCATCCCTTGCAGTCAGTAAGAGAATTGGTGTATCATTTCCCATCTGCCTGACTTCCTTTAAAACTGCAAAACCATCCTTCCCAGGAAGCATGATGTCGAGAAGAACTCCATCATACGATGTCATCTCCATATAATCTAGCGCTTCTTCTCCATCTCCACAGACATCCACACTATAATGCTCTCTTACCAGACGTTTCTTTATAATATTTCTTAAATCTTTTTCATCTTCAACAACTAATATTCTCATAATGCCTTTATTATAATACAATCTGTTTTTGAATCCAGCACCTATTTTTAATGTTATTTTAATGTTTATTGGTTATGCTATTTATAACAAAAGGAAAGCTATCCCAACCAAAGAAAGGAGTTTACAATGAAAAAAATATTATATTTATTCATCACATGTTCTATCATTTTTGCTTTTGCAGGATGCAGCTCTTCAAAGAAAGATGCTGCCGAGGCTACCACAACACAGGAAATTGCAACAACAACTTCCACTACAGAAGATACCACTGATTCTTCTTCCTCTGATTCAGATGCCAAGAATGATTCTTATGATTTTTCAGCTTATAAAAAAAGAATCAAAAAACTCACTAAAAAAGTAAATAATGCTGCTTCTTCTTCCAATGCATCTGTCAACGAAAAACGTTTTTACACTTTGAAAAGGAACTTGATGTGGTTGATGATGAACTTGATCATCTGGATGATGAATTTGAGCATGCTTATGAAAACGGTAAACTAAGCTTCAAAGTTTATAAATCCAGAGAAAAGACAATAGAAAAATTGGAAGATCAGCTTGATCTTTTAGAAGATGCCTTGGAAAATAAATTTGGAATTGATGATTAGAAAAAGATGCCATTGTAATTTTGGCATCTTTCTTTTTCCATCTCAGTAAAATTTATTCCTCATTTTTTACTTCTTCTAATTTGCTTCTTAACGTCTTTTCAAGCCCAACAAATGCTGGAATGAAACTATCACGGATCAATAATATCATCTCATCAACTTCTTGCTCATTATATATATGAACAGATGTATTTCTTTTTTTTAACATCAATAGCCATACCGCTGCATCATCTACAAAACCAAGTTTATATCCTAACTGTAAAATCTCTCTTGGTGACCCAGTTGCCGCTCCGTCTGCTCCGTGCATTTTAATATCTCTTGTAATGCCTTCCATCCAAGCTCAAATGTCAAATTAAATTGTCCGATTACGCCTGTTCTGTAAATATCATTATTATCTGCCATTTCAAAATCTGCACTTTTAACACTTCAAGACAATTCGAAAAGTTCTCAAGCTTTTTCATATATTATCACACCATCCTTTCTATTTCTTGTTTTAATTCCTCTGAAATTGGCTTATCTGCTTCTACCACATCAAAACTTAAAAGAGAATGTACTTTTTCTTTAATATCCCAATAAAAGAGTCAAAATCTCCGCCATATACAGCAATATCAATATCACTTCTCTCTGTATTGTCACCTCTTGCTCTCGATCCAAATAAAATTACTTTATTGATTGAATATTTTTTTGCAAATGCAGAAATGTCCTTTAAAACTCTTTCTGGAATATTGTATTTCATACCCTGCTGCCTCCTGATTTTCTAGATTAAATGTAATCCTATATCTTGAAAATATTATAACATCTTTTATATCTCCAGTAAATCTTCCAATTTATATCCTAATAATGCAAACCAATTACATCTCTTTTTCTTGATGATCAAAAAGATGCCATTGTAGTTTTGCATCTTTTTCCATGTATCTCTTTGCTATTATTGTTTTCTTATTTAAAATGTATGCAGATTATTCCACTTTAATCCATCTCTGTCTTTTGCCCATTTAATGTATGTCTTCTTTGCTTTCTTTGGCACATAGACTTTATTAAAGATTGGAAGAGCTGTGAATTCATTTCCTTTGAATTTGCTCACGATCACTGGTGGTTTTGTTCCGTGAAATATACGGTAGCACTGTCTCCAAAGAACATCCAATCTTCTACGACTTTCTTCACAGATTTTGGAATATGTACCTGATTCTTCGTGCCAATCTTGCCCATCACAGAAACTGTATCATCAATCACTTTTACTTTGGATGGAATTGTGATCTTCTTTGTCTTAACAAGCACTGCTGTTAATGTTCCGTTAGATTTACGATAGATACAGTTATTTGCCATCTTGTAAGTCTTATTTTTACTGTTTACTTACTTCTTGCTTTCTAATGCTTTGGCACCGATCTTCTTTACTGACTTTGGAATTACAATACTTGTTGCCTGTGATCCATTTAGGGCATTTGCCTTGATTTCTTTTACAGATGATGGAATTGTGCTTTTCATCTTGTTTGGAACAAGTACTAATGTTTTTCCAGATCTTGTTGTCAACATTCCTTTTTTCACCGCAAATGTTTTATTTGCTTTTGGACAACTGAATGTTTTTACCTGATTGCTCTTTACAAATGCTGTGCTGTCTATTTCGTTCATATTTTTGAAAATGTTACTTTAGATAATGCACTGCATTTTGCAAAAGTATATGCTGGTACACTTGCTGTCTGTTCTGGAATCACGACACTTTTTAGTTTTTTCATACCACTAAATGTTGCTATCTCCAACTGATTTACTGTACCTGGAATTGCTACTGTTTGAATGGTCTGTTTGTTCTTATCATCATTTGACAGATCTCCATAACAGTTATGCCATGGTTCAATGGTATCTCCAAACAGATTTTGATAAGCATCCTCATCCTCACCTTTATTATATAATTCTTTTCCAAATCCTACTCTGGTAAGTTTTGCCTGATTAATCTCTTTTGGCAATGTTAATTTTGTGATCTTTTTGCTTAGTTTAATCTGATAGATCCAGCTTTCTTTACCATCTTCTGTCAAATATGCAGAATACTTGATACCGTTTTCTCTTTCGTGACTGATTTACTTGTGTTCCATTTGGTTGCTGCTTTCACATTGTTCGTGAGTGTGAATGCACTGATTGTTGCTGTTAGCAATGCGGTCAAACATAATAGCTTTTTTCATTTCACATTCCTCCTTGTTTATAAATTGTATTTATTGTTCTTTTTATATTATATTACTCTTAATATAATTATCTACTAATATTTATCATACCATAATGTTTAATAACATTTTCATCTGTAATTTTGACTTGTGTTGTATATTTTGAAATATTGGCTATTCTATAATATTTGTTTGCACTATCATCTACATAATAACTTCCATCTGTATCTCCTGCAGCATGAAAATCATGGCAAACCGCAACATCACTACGTTTTCCTTGTATCTATATAAATTATTTCGTTCTATTCTATAAGCCATTGTAAATCTACGCTTCTGAACGCTAGAATCATCTGCTCCTATAACTTCTCCATCCTTATGCGTGATAGCTTTCCAACCGTTTTGATATAAAATGTAGAATGAGCAAACGCATCTGTCGCTGTATGCATTGCTAAGCCAAACACAAATGCTTTCTTGTTTGCATTACTATAATTTTAAAGAAGCTCTTCTTTTGTAAATTAGCCATCATTGATCGAATTCTTGAATAACTTGTATCCGTTAATCCAGGAATATCTGCCTTGGACACAGCTGTATATGTTTTTCCTTTTCCATATTCATTTCCTATTTTGATCATAAAACGATAGCTTGCAAGATAATTTACTTCTTCATTTCCGCATGTCTTCTCTGATATAATCCATGAAAATCAGGATTTTCTGTCATTCCTTTTACTCCTGAATCATCACTGTCTGCATATATTGCTCCTTTTTTCATTGCTGGAATATTTACACCATTGTCAGTTAAATATTTCTGGTGTCCCGCCGCTGACCATGTTCCAGAAACTTTATTCTCATCAGAGGAATTATTATAAGTTTTAATTGTTTTTGTATTATCCTTTAGTTCAATATCCTGTCCCTGTTCATATTGTTCTTCTGCTTTTGTATATTGCTTCTCTGCATATTCATAGTCGATCAGTCCATTTCCATAGGATTCTTTATCTCCCAGATTTCTTGCACTTTCTTCTAACAGATCTTTGATAAAATCTTTTGATTTATTTGTATCTTTCTGCCACAGAAGACTTGCTGCACCAACAACATGAGGAACTGCCATACTTGTTCCAGATGTAAACCATTGTTTCACCAAATGCACCCGTTGCTCTTACTGCTTCTCCTGGTGCTACTACATCAACTTCTTTTCCTGTAGAACTGAAATCGCTTACTTCCGCTTTAGAATCTACAGAACCTACTGCTACAACATTTTTAAATGCTGCTGGATATTCAACATTATCCGTTCCATTCTCTCCTTGATTTCCTGCTGCTGCGATTACTAAGATTCCTTTTGCATTCGCTTCATCAATTGCCTGTTTTAAGGCTTCTGAATACTGGTTTGTTCCAAAACTGATGCTGATAATATTTACTTTCTTATCAATTGCCCAGTAAATTCCTTCTACGACTCTGCTGATTGGTGCCTGTTTATTTTCATCCAGAATCCTTGCTGAATATAATTCAACATTTTTATTGATTCCTTTTACTTTTCCATTATTGCTGACAATTAAGCTTGCAATGGAAGTTCCATGATTGGAACTGTCTTCAAACATTGGAGAAAATTCATTATCATCTTCTATTAAATTCACTCTTTCTTTTACGTTTAAGTCCCTCTTGATAATCAATTCCTGAGTCTAATAATGCTACTTTTACCTTTTCATCTGTTGCAGTATCCTTTGCTTTATCTACATGAATACTTTTTAGATTCCATTCACTGTCTGTTCCCTGATCTTCTTTTGCTGCTGTTGTACTTTCTGTTTCCGATGCATTGACCATTGTATTCTTTTCTACAGATACAACTTTTGATCTTTGTTTACGATATCAGCTTCTTTGCTGTCATTTTTGATACTAATACATTCTCATCTTTTAGAAGATCTGTATTTTGTTCTTGAGTATCTATCATTGTATTGTATTTGCTTTCTACTGTTTTCATAGATTTTTTATCTTTTGTTACAATAATATATTCGCTTTCCTGACTTGCCGAAACATCTGCTGGCTGATATCCAGACATTGTCATCCCCAAGCACCATCATTGTACTAATGCTGTGGCTGTGTATTTTCTAAACTTTCTCATGTGTTTCCTCCTATACTGTAGTAAAATTTTGATTTTCTGATGTATTTTGCTATAATATAATAATCCATGTGATACGTGTATCTGTATATTATACAGATTGTAGAAGATTGCGTCTTTTGTATTACATGGATTTTTTCAATTGTTCATATGACATCACCTCCTTCAAACTGTATATTTATAATCATTTACTATACATTCCAACTACACGAACGGTAACTATCAGATTTATTTTCAACAAAAAAAATCTATATTGTCCTGTTTCCTTTACAACAAACGTGTAACTGTTCTTGTAGATGATGTTTCAATATATGTCTTGTATGTTCCTCTAATTCCTACTCTCTTTTTATGTGGACTAACCTGTACATTAATTTTCACTTTTTCACCTTTTTTTCTTAAAAATTCTGGTCCACTTTTCATTATTGTTGGTTTAATTGTCCAGTCTATTTTTGATGTAACAGAATATAAGTCAATTTCACCATTATCTAATTCCTCTGTAATTCCTGAATCTACAATATTTTCTGAATAATATATTTTTTCATTACCTTCTTCTTCATTTGCATATACCATAGAATTTGTTGCCATTACTAATACACAAACTAATAATATTGTTTTTATTTTCATCTAATTATTCCTCCTCATCTTTCTCATGTACAGAATACGCTCCTGCAAAAGTAACTTTGTCCTTACTTTTGTTTTCCATATACAACTGGTAATATCCATTCTTGTTAATTTTAAATATATGATCAAATTCGCTGCCCTTTTCTACATACTGTTCCTTTTGATCATTCTCCAACATCCCTATTTCTACCTCTGTTTCCTCATGATCATCTTCTGTTTCTACACTAATCGTTATATTTATATTATCCCCTTTTTGTAAATAAAAGCTCTTCGTCTGTGCCCTTTGTTGCGACGGAACATCCCAAACTATAGGTTCCATTGTTCCTGGCTTTAATGTTTCTTTTTAGTTACTATTTTTTATTCTGATTATATTTTCTTTGTTTTCGATATAATCTTTTGTTAACAATAACTTCCGCTTCTTTACTTGCTGTTTTATTTGCTACCCATTCATATCCATTCGCAAATCCTTTGGTTGATGCTATAACAGTAACCGAACTAAGCGTAATCACTAACATTCCTATTATTACTGTAACAGTTCTTCTTAATGGTTTCTTTCCAAGTATATTTCCATTCTCTGCATTCTCACTACAAGCAATTGTGCGCCTTCACATAATCCAACCATATATGCATTGTTGTTTCTCTCTTCCACTGCAATTTGTATAATCGTTGAAAAATATTCCTTCATACTGCTAATATATCGACTAACTTCCATGTCACAATGTGTTTCTCTCCATTGGTCTATCTGATATAATATATCTTTAAAACAAGGATGGAACCAATACATACAATGAATAATATTTTCTAATAACTTCCACAGCAAATCCTTATGCTTGTGATGTGTTAATTCATGGTATAATATGTATTTCAATTCTTTTCCTATAAACCTGTTTGGCAGCAATATCTTTGCTTTTAAAACTCCATACGCCATTGTATTTTTATCTGATCTAATATGACAACTTGAATGTTTCTTTTTTACTCCTATCTTTTTTGCTATAATTTCGACTTTCTCTTGGATTTGATCATCCGTTTTCCCTTTCATTTTCATTGCCTGATATATATTTATATATGGACAAACAAACTTTATGATCTTGATCATAAATATCACAAACCAGATACACATCAAAAAATTAGTTGTAAACACAATTAATTTTGTATTATAAAAATCAAATCCATACATTCCTATTTTTCTATTTTCTTTATATACATAAAAGAAAATGGTATTACAAATGATAAAATCACTATTTTCCATATGAAATAATTAATATCAACATAACCACATTTTTCAACAAATTTTCCTACAACTTTCCAAAAGAGATACATGATTGTTCCAAGAAATGTTGCTATTATCCATGCAAAACTCTGTATTACTATCCTATTTAAAATCAAAACCATCTAAAATGCCTTCAATTCTTCTGTATCATCTTTTCTTAATATTCCCAACTGATTGCACTTAATAATTCTTTGGCTGAGCCATCAAACCACTCTTCTAATATTTCTCCTGCTTTTTCCTTTTTATAACTTTCTTTGTCGATGATTACATTGATATATGCTCTTCTTTTCTTACTTCTACTTTGAGATATCCTTTTTCTTCTAAACGAAAGAGATATGTTCGGATGCCTGTTCTCTTATATTCTTTATCATATTTTTCTTTCAATTCTTTTCCTAACTGCAAAAACGGCATTTCTTTTCCATAATTCCAAATACATTTCATGATCATTTCTTCTACACTTGTTAATTGTTCCATTTGTTTCTCGCTTTATATCATTTCATAAACTATTTCTTTAGTTAATGTTATGATAACATTGTATATCTGCATTTGTCAACTTAAGTTTTAATCGTTACTTCGTGTAACGCCAGACAAATCTGCAAGTTCTCTTTGTGGCAATCCAGAAATCTTCACATGCTTTTTCCAGTCAAAAAAAGATGCCATTGTAGTTTTGCATCTTTCTTTTCCATATATCTCTTTGTTATTATTGTTTTCTTATGTTAAAATGTATGCAGATTATTCCACTTTAATCCATCTCTGTCTTTTGCCCATTTAATGTATGTCTCTTTGCTTTCTTTGGCACATAGACTTTTATTAAAGATTGAAGAGCTGTGAATTCATTTCCTTTAAATTTGCTCACGATCACTGGTGGTTTTGTTCCGTGGAAATATACGGTAGCACTGTCTCCAAAGAACATCCAATCTTCTACGACTTTCTTCACAGATTTTGAATATGTACCTGATTCTTCGTGCCAATCTTGCCCATCACAGAAACTGTATCATCAATCACTTTACTTTGGATGGAATTGTGATCTCTTTGTCTTAACAAGCACTGCTGTTAATGTTCCATTGGATTTACGATAGATGCAGTTATTTGCCATCTTGTAAGTCTTATTTTTACTGCTTAAGCTTACTTTTGTAATCTTCTTGCTTTCTAATGCTTTGGCACCGATCTTCTTTACTGACTTTGGAATTACAATACTTGTTGCCTGAGATCCATTTAGAGCATTTGCTTTGATTTCTTTTACAGATGATGGAATTGTAAGCTTTTTCATCTTGTTTGGTACAAGTACTAATGTTTTTCCAGATCTTGTTGTCAACATTCCTTTTTCACCGCAAATGTTTTATTTGCTTTTGGACAACTGAATGTTTTACCTGATTGCTCTTTACAAATGCTGTGCTGTCTATTTCTGTTCATATTTTTGAAAATGTTACTTTAGATAATGCACTGCATTTTGCAAAAGTATATGCTGGTACACTTGCTGTCTGTTCTGGAATCACGACACTTTTAGTTTTTCATACCACTAAATGTTGCTATTCCAACTGATTTACTGTACCTGGAATTGCTACTGTTTCAATGGTCTGTTTGTTCTTATCATCATTTGACAGATCTCCATAACAGTTATGCCATGGTTCAATGGTATTCCAAACAGATTTTGATAAGCATCCTCATCCTCACCTTTATTATATAATTCTTTCCAAATCCTACTCTGGTAAGTTTTGCCTGATTAATCTCTTTGGCAATGTTAATTTTGTGATCTTTTGCTTAATTTAATCTGATAGATCCAGCTTTCTTTGCCGTCTCTGTCAAATATGCAGAATACTTGATACCATTTTCTTCTTTCGTGACTGATTTACTTTGTGTTCCATTTGGTTGCTGCTTTCACATTGTTCGTGAGTGTGATTGTAATCTGATCAAGTGCTGTTAGCAGAGTGATAAAACATAGTAATCTTTTTTTCATTTGATTGTCCCTCCTTGTTTATAAAATATATTTATTGCTTTCTTATATTATACAATTATTTAATATAATTATCTACTAATATTTATTATCCCATAACATTTAACCTAAATTATTCTCGTTACTTTTCTTATTTATCTCTACTTAACCACTACATTCACTTTATATTTTATTCCTGATGTACGTAATTTTACCGTGATCGTTGCTTTTCCTTTCTTAACTCCCTTGATATTTCCGTATTTAGATACAGCTGCTATTTTTTGTTTGATGTTGTAAATTTTAAAATAGATGGATCAAGATATCCTTTTTCAATTTTTGGCATAGAAAATCTTTGTTTGAATCTTTGCTTCTTTCCTTTTCAGTGTTACTTTCTTGGTATTTGCACGAATCTTTGTAATCTTCGCTGCCTTATAAGATGTTTTCTTTCTTGATGTTTTTACAGTTGCTCTTCGCTTCGTATAAACAGCACCACCTGTTTTTTTGATCTTTTTTAAATATGATGGTTTTTTTAATTTTACATCTTTATCGAATGCAGAAGCTCCTATTTTTACAACAGAATCAGGGATTATCACTGATTTTAATGATGTATTGACAAAAGCAACTTCTTCAATATTTTTCAAATTGTTTGGTAATTTTATTGTTTCTAATGCTGTACAATTTGCAAACGCTCCATCTCCAATTGTTGTTTTTTTCCAAATGTTACTTTTAAATTTTTACATGTGTCAAATGTACTTTCATCTATCACTTTCACTTGATCTGAATGATCACATTTTCTATACTGCTATTTGAACACTCTGGGATTATTTTTATTTTCTTTGAAAATGTAAGGTTCTTTAGATATTTTAAATTTGCTAAACTTAACTCCTGCTTTTTCCACTTCAGATGGCATAACATATGTTTCTGATTTTTTTGATTTTGATAAGCAACCAGTTCTTTTTATCCTTTGTGTAAAGAATCCCATCTTCTGACTGATATGCAGCATTATCTTTACTGTCTGAATTCTTCCAGTGTTGTAATCTGATTTAGTCCTGCTAAACTTCTTTTTGTATCTTTTTCGGATGCAATATTTTTTGACAATGTAATACTTTTTAATTTTGAATTTTTGCCAAATCCATCTTGAATGGATTTAACTTCAATTCCATTGATCTGATCTGGAATTGTAATTTTTCCTCGCTTCCTTTATAATCTGTTAATACATATATACTGCTTTCCTTCCTGTGTTCCTACTTGATAAGTATAAGCTTCTTGCACTGCTTGAGCTGCATACACGCTGGTAAGTGATGGTATCGCTGTCATGGATGAGGTTACAAGCATAATGCTCTATAATTGGAATCATAATTTCTTCTTAGTCATATAATTTTCCCTCCTGTTTATAATTTTACTTCATCATATATTTTCTGTTTCATATTAAAAACGCTTTTTGAATAGAGTAGATGCATGCACGATCACTTTTAGATTTATCGCTGATTCCAAAATATACATAATCTCCTTTCAACTGAATACCTTCTGCTTCTGCGCTACTTCCAAAATTACTATGGCTGCAGATACATTCACTAAGCCTGAATGTACTTTGATCAAAAGACTCGTTGCAATCGGTTAAAACGTATGCAAATCATGCCATTCCAAACCGTCTCTGTCTTTGCCCATTTAATGTATGTCTTCTTTGCTTTCTTTGGTACATAGACACTATTATAAATTGGCAAGGCCGTAAATTCATTTCCGTCATATTGACTCTCTATCGCTGGTGGCTTCCATTCCATGAAAATATATAGTTGCATCTCCATAAACATCCAATATTCAACTACTTTCTTTACAGATTTCTGGAATATGAACTTCATTTCTTGTACCTATATTTTTCCCATGACTGAAACTGTATCATCAATTACTTTTATTTTAGATGGAATATTTATTTTCTTTGTCTTTACTTTAATCCACCAATAAACCCATCTGATTTTACGGTAAATACAATTATGTTTCATCTTATAAACCTTATTTTTGCTGCTTAAACTGATTTTTGTAATCTCTTTGCCTCAAGTGCTTTTTTCTATTTTCTTCACTGACTTTGGAATTATAATAATTTGTCGCTTGTGATCCATTTAAGGCCTTTTTCTAATAATCTTTACGCAAGATGGAATCGTAATTTTTTCATCTCTATTTGGTAACGAGTACCAAAGTTTTTCCTGATTTTGTTGTTAAAATTCCCTTCTCACTGCAAATGTTTGGTTTGACTTTGACAGTAAAATGTTTTAACCTTTTATTACTATGTAAAATGCATTGCTTGAAATAGATTTCATATTTTTGCAAATGTAATCTTAGTCAATGATGCATTTCTGCAAATGCATAAGCTGGTACTTTTGTGATTTGTTTTGAATCTCAAGTTTTTAAGTTTTGTCATTCCTGTAAATGTAGCAGCTTCTATCTGATTTACTGTATTTGGAAATACAATTTGTTGAATTGTTTCTTTATTTTATATCGTTTGATAATGTTCCATAACATCCATGCCATGGCTCAATCGTATCTCCAAAAACATTTTCATAAGAATCGTGTCCTTCTCCGTATAATTCTTCCCCGTACCCTACTCTTGTTAGTTTCGCTTGATTAATTTCTTCAGGCAGCTTCAATTTCGTTAACTTTCTACTTAATTTTATCCGATAAATCCAGCTTTCTTTTCCATCTTCTGTCAAATATGCAGAATACTTGATACCGTTTTCTTTCGTGACTGATTTACTTGTGTTCCATTTGGTTGCTGCTTTCACATTGTTCGTGAGTGTGACCGCACTAATCGTGGCTGTTAGCAGAGTGATAAAACATAGTAATCTTTTTTCATTTGATTGTCCCTCCTTCTTTATAAAATATATTTATTGCTTCCTTGATATAATTTTATTTCATCATAGATTTTCTGTCATTCCTGTAACACCTGAATCATCTTTATCTAGATAATTTAAATACTTATTTTCATTATATTTCTAATCAGTTATTTGTCAATAACTATTTTAATTTAAAATTCTTTATTTTTAAATATTTGAAATAATAAGATATTTTAAGTAAAGAGTAGATGCCAAATGACATCTACCCTTTTACTTTATATCTCTAACAAGTCTCCGATTTACATCCTAAAACTTTCCCAATCTTCAATACATCAATTGCTCTTTGTGTGATTAATATTTCGTTTTTTTTTGCTCAAATAATTGAATCTGTCTCAGTGCAACACCGGACAAATCTGCAAGTTCTTTGTGACAATCCTGCAATTTTACGTAAACGTTTTAAATTTGTTTCTGTATAATATTGATCCCATTTTTCATTGATTGCTTCTACGAATTTCATAATATCCATTTCATGATACACGGAATACATTTTAGAAGATCTTCTATCGTTACTACTTTGTATATCTTCATAAACGGTCTGCTGTATACTCATTGATAATACGCCAATGCCCAGCCAACCCAATATTCTGCGGATTTGTCCAAATACATTTCATCTGAATTTCTTCCATTATAAGTCCTGTTGGATCTTATTACTTTTTTACTATTTCACAGCCATTTTTCCTGCTATATATGTTGGATTTCCTTCTTGAAATTGTCTGATACATCGGATACTAAAACATTTTATAAAACTCGTCTGTCAAATTCATATTCATTTACTGCATAGTCTAACATATCTCCTAGAATTCTTTTGTGCTGTTAGCAAATAGTCCTCAGAATAAGCGTGCATCTCCATTTTTATTTCCTCTTATTTTTATTATATCGTAAGTGCGATACTTCCTCAACAAAATTAATATTTTCACTCCTCCAATCCCAAAACTGCAATAAAATCTCCATCTTCAATCGATCCACATGATCCTCCCAATCAATCTTCACCAGATCATTCACTTTATCAATTTCTTTCTTATCGTATTAATATGCATACATCTTCTCCGCGGTCACACTGTAGTTCATGTTGTTTTCCAGATAAATCTTTAATGTCTTTAACAACTCAATATTCTTCTCTTCCATCAACTCCCGATATTTCCTTAACATCTCTTTTATACTCATTCTCAGGAATCTCAATCCATGTTAAAGGTCCTAACATTTCGTATTCCCAGATATCCTTTCAGGGAAGATAATGCTTCCATCTTTAATACTTTCTGGCATTTCTTGACACATTCTCTGACTTCTAACAGTGTCTTTTCTTCCTGACAGATTCCAAATTCCAGTTCATATCGGCAAATTTTAATCTGATGTATCTCTGGAATTCTTTTAATAGTTCCGTTGTTGTGTCTTTGGTCCAGGGTGTGCTGTTGTGGATCTTTTCTTCTAATAAGATCGCCATCATTTTCATCCAGAAAGGCAATCTTTCCGATCTTCCCTAACTTGCTTTGCTGGAAGGCTTCCAAAATGTGTTTCTTTCATTTCGTGCGTTGTATCCTTCATTGCATTTGTGAAATACAATGTATTGATAAGCTGTATTTACGGAAATTCCTTGATATTTGCCTGATAAAAGAGTTTCTTGGCATCTTTTCTGTGTAATCGAGGGCTAAATGAATGAAGTTCAAATCGATATTTCCATATTTTCTGCGATCATAATCTGTTCATAGACTCCTGCAATGTTAAAATGCGATACGGATGGCAAATTCATCGTAGTAATCGATAAATTCTCTGGATTCCATTACGACAAAATATGCCTGTACGATATCTTCCATGACGATCGGAATAATGATCCAGCTGACACGTGGTCCTTCTAAATTGCCAGGATTGATCAGCGGATCCTTGCCATATTGATGTAATCGCATAAGGTATGTTTCGTATAGGGCATTGATGGTTCCCAATAATCGCTTTCGGATAATTCGAAGGATTCTGTGATTCGTTTAAAATCCGGGGAACTGTAGTAGCTTTTTTCTTCAGCAAGATCATAGATAAATGCCGGAAATTTCATCTCGACTTCTACGGCTCTTAGAATCTTATTGATCTTCTGGACTTTGTAGGATTGATCCGATACTTGCAGATGATTATTGCTGTGGACTTTGAATCTTCGGATCGTTCGGTTCATCACTGCGGTATTGATCTGACTCATCAATTCCATCCATGGAACAGAAAATGGCATACTGATCAGTGGAATCTCGTATTGGTCGAACAAATCTATTAATCGCTGTGGTATCTCGTCAAGATAGCGGCCTCGTTTGATCATCATGGCAGAGGTTCCCTGCATGCTTCCTGACTTAAATGCTTCTTCGAGGCAGTCTGGTTCCTTAGCTAATACATATCCTGAGGAAAGGACCAGCTCTTTTCCTTTTGCCCAGCGCAGGGCATCAGGTGCTTCAAGGAGGGTTGTTCCCTGAATCTCTTGTAAGCCTGATTTCCTGTGATCACGTGATAGTCTTTAAAGTATTCTAATGTCAGTAATTCCTTGACAGCGATTCCCATTCTTTATTTCCTCCATTTTTATCGTGTTTTTCTATAAATCATTCATCTTCTATCAAACATCCATATATATAAAAAAATCCGATTCCTACTGCTCATAGGAACCGGATGCTTCTTTGCATATCGATCATTCTTCATACATCGGTGTGTATGGTTCTTTATTTCGTTCCCTAAATTCTTTTGTAATCTTCTCTAAGACCTGTGGTTTTGTAAAGAGATCATATACGATTCCTGCTGCCACTTTAGATGCATATAAGGCTCCTTTATCTCCGATGGAAGTCCCTCCGCTTGCGGTTGCCTGCCATGTATGTGGAGAGCATCCGATCGGCCAGCATGCAGTTGTAAACAGACAGGTTGGCATGATCCTGCTGACATCTCCTGTATCAGAAGATGCACTTAGTTCTGCTTCTTTCCATTTATCTCTTGGCGAAACACCTAAGATCATTGCTTCATCATAAACTTGGTGAAGATTTTTTCCTTTCTCTATGATACCTTGTTCCACGGTTTTCTGCAACTCTTTTGCAAATCGTAGTTCTTCTTTTGTGTATTTGGGTCCATCTGCTTCAATCAGGTTCGCATATGCAAGGTCTGCAAATGCTTCGTTTGTGGATAACTCACAGCATCCACATCCCATTTCAATATCCACTGTCGTCTCTGTCATCATCGCTGCACCTTGGGCTACTTTCTTTAAGCGTTCCATTGTGCTTTTGACATCCTTCATATGTGGTGCTCTGACAAAATACCATGCACTTGCTTGGTCTGGCACGATATTGGGTGCAAATCCACCGCTGTCTGTAGAATAATGAATTCTTGTGCGGTCAATGACATGTTCTCTTAAATAGTTTGCTCCAACACTCATTAATTCCACGGCGTCTAAAGCACTTCTTCCCTGTTCCGGAGCAAATGCTGCATGTGATGATACTCCATGGAAATAAAAATGTGCAGATGCATTCGCAAGATATGCTTGATCATGTGCCATGTTTGTATCAGATGGATGCCAGCTCACTGCTGCATCACATCCATCAAACATATGATGATATGCCATCTTTACCTTTCCACTTAACAGTTCTTCTTCTGGGCATCCATAGAATCTGACTGTTCCTTTTTGTTTCCCTTTTTCTAATAAACGTTTGATCGCAATGACTGCAGTTGTAGCCGCGGCACTCTAACATATGGTGCCTACATCCGTGTCCGACACCATCTTCGGATACCATTTCTTTTAATATCTGCTTTTTGTGATAATCCAGGAGTGCATCGTATTCTCAAGAATTGCGATGACTGGTTTCCTTTTCCGTATTCTGCAATAAACGCATGTTCTAAATGTTCATTGTTCTCAATCGTGAATCCTTCTTCACTCAAGATTTTTCTTAAGAAATTGGCAGATTCTCTTTCATTTCCAGATAATTCTGGGTGATTCCATAAAGTATGACAGATTTACTGACACAACGGCTCTAACCCTTGCACTTCATCATAAACGTCCTGTTTGATCATTTTATCCCCTGCTTTCTATTCCTTTGTTGTATTCTTTAATGTCGCCATTCCAACAGCAATACTTACGAAGACACATCCTAAGGTTCCAAGCCAGTTGGATGCCCCTGGCAACCAGTTAAAATATCCCATTCCGATCATAAAATATAAGATGATCGCAAATACAACCATGATGACGCTGTGTTTTTTCATTTTCATTCCAAATTGTACTAATAAAGCTCCAAATAAAGCTGGCAGCAAGTAGTTTAATGCGGCTTTGATCGTATCTGGAAGCATGGATAATACAGAAGTTCCAAGAATTGCTCCAATTGTAAGAACAGATACGTTGATCACGATAGATACTGCCATTCCAAGGGTTGCAACAACAGATCCTTTTTCTGTTCCTGGTTCTACATCTGCTGCCACCTGTGCCATACTTGCACATGGGATTCTCATGTTAGAGATATTTCCTGATAAGAATGCCATATAAGTTCCAGCGGCTCCGACGACTGGAAAGTAAGAAATCGGTTCTACAAACCATAACACTCCAAAGGCACTGGCTCCGCTGATAAATGCGGTTAATAATGCAGCTGGTTTTGGTAAGATTCCATAGACAACAGCTAATACAAGTGCTGGAGTAAAGGAAAGAAGAACTCCAAGGTATCCTGTGATCTTACCGATCTTATTGACTTGTGGTACATATTCTTTATTATAATAATCCTGATTGTTCATCGTATCTTCCTCCTGCTTAAACTAATGCTGTAATGATCATGGCTCCAAGAATTGTGATCGTCAGAGACCATTCTTTTAACCATCCGATCTCTTTTTTATTTGCAACTTTGGTAAGTACAAACATGATCACGGCTCCAAGCACACATGCTAAGGCATTCTTCCATGCTCCGCTCATTGTGATCTGGTCTGCTTTCATCATCATAGAGTAAAATGGTTTGGATAAATGGCTTGCACACATTGCTGAGAATACACCGATGATCGCACAAGAAGCAATCGTTGTCAGTGTTCCTGTATTTCCTCTGGAAACTTTCTTTTCGATCTTATCCATCTTATTTGCAGAGAATGTTGCGAATAACGCCCATCCGATAGAGCAAAGGATCATGGTCCAGACTGCCATTCCTAAAGCTTCTGGTGTTAATGTGTCCGTTCCAAGCTGTACCCCGACAGCGGATGTTCCAAGTCCTGCTGCGATAGATTCAAACATAACGGAACCAATCATAGATAATCTCATCCATCCGATTGGTCCCCCTACAGATACTAACAGAGAAATCATCGCACTTAATACAACGATGGATGGTCCAATTGATGTTACCGCACTGCTTTTCATTGCTTTTTTCATCTGTTTATCGTTAAGTCCTAGTTTCTTTCCTGATTTGTAAGCACCCCTTGCGAATAAGACTGCCTGTAAGATGACAAATGCCACTGGAAGTGCACAGGCAAGCCACATTGGAATACTATTTGCGATTTTCATTGCGTCCATATTTTTATCCTCCTTATCGGTCCGTGTGTTTTGTATGCAATTATATTACCTGTTTTGTTGGTGAAATGATATGAAAAATTTTTCACTTTTAATATGGCATCTTTGTTTTCGAAGATTTTATGATTATTTTCTTTGTATAGTGAAGATTTTTTCACTTTATTAAATTAATAAAAGAAAAGCTACCATTTTCTCTTAATATCTAAGATATAAGTGTGTCATGTCTTTATTTTACTTTTTAATAACATCAGTGCTTTCTTTTCAATCCTGCTTACATAGGATCTTGAAATATGAAGTTTTTTTACTTCTTTTTGTGTCATTGGTTCTCTTCCATAAAGTCCATAACGCATGATCAGTGTTTTCTTCTCCTTATTCATCTCCATTTTCTCTAATTCTTCATAGATTCTTTTGATATTTTCTTTCTGCTCGATCTTTTGATCAAATCCGTTTCCTGTGTTCCTAGAATATCTAACAGATGGATCTCGTTTCCTTCTTTATCTATCCCGATTGGCTCATAAAGGGATGTGTTCTTTGATGTTTTCCTGACGAAGCATCATCAATAATTCATTTTCAATGCATCTTGCAGCATACGTGACAAGCCGGTGGCCTTTGCTGATATCATACGTATTGATCGCTTTGATCAGCCCGATCACACCGATCGAGATCATATCTTCTTTTCCTGTCCAGATTATGATATTTCTTTACGATATGTGCAACCAAACGAAGGTTGTGTTCCACTAACAAATTTCTCGCATTCATGTCTCCCTGGCGGCTTAGGATCAGATAATGACGTTCTTCCTCTGGTAATAAAGGTTGTAAAACTTGTAAAGAAAGCACCTTCTAAGCCTTTTATCATACTATGATACTTTGCTTAGAAAAGTGCTTTTCCATTTCTATTCTGAAGTTTTTGCCGATCTTATCTTAATTCTCTTCTTCGACTTCTTTCTCTTCTTCGAAGCAGATATCCTTCTTTGATCTCTTCTCCAAAATCAACATAGATCATCTGTTTTGGATGTGGGCGGATTCCATTGGTCTTCCGTCTTCATCTTCGATCGCTTTCACTATAACTTCTTTGTTTGTTCCGTCTGGGATCATAACTTCGATCGTCTCTCCGACAGAGAATTTATTCTTCTGTTCTAAGAGTGCATATCCTTTGTCATTATGTCCCTGAACGATTCCGATGTATGTGCAGTTCTTAATATACGTATTGCTGTCATATATCTGCGAAGTTTCGTCTGTCTTTCCAAAATAGAATCCTGTTGTAAACTGACGGTATGTGCATTTTGCGATCTCTTCTTTGTAGTAATCCATATTTGCTCTGTATTTTCTACGGATTCCTTGCAGTCATCGATCGCTTTTCTGTAAGTTCTTGCAACCGTTGCTACATAAAGAGCTGTCTTCATACGTCCTTCGATCTTCAAGCTGTCGATTCCGCATCTAAGATCTGATCGATATATTCGATCATATTCAAGTCTTTGAGTTGAAAATATATGTTCCACGTTCATTTTCATACACTGGCATATATTCTCCTGGTCTTGTCTGTTCCATCACAGAGTATTTCCATCTGCAAGGATGTGTGCATTCTCCGCTGTTTGCATTTCTTCCTGTAAAGTAGTTACTTAGCAGGCATCTTCCGGAATGAGAGATACACATAGCACCATGAATAAATGATTCGATTTCCATATCATCTGGGATATGAGCACGGATATCTTTGATCTCTTCCAGAGATAATTCTCTTGCAGATACGACACGGCTCGCTCCCTGATCATACCAGAACTTGTATGTTGCATAGTTAGTATTGTTTGCCTGTGTACTGATGTGGCGGTCAATATCTGGACAAACTTCTTTTGCGATCATAAAAACTCCAGGATCTGAGATGATCAATGCATCTGGTTTGATTTCTTTAATTCTTCAAAATATTTGCGGATTCCTTCTAAATCTTCGTTGTGTGCCACGATATTAGCAGTGATATAAACTTTCACCCGTGTTTATGTGCAAATTCAATTCCTTCTTTAACATCTTCCATGGAGAAATTCTTTGCTTTGGCACGTAGTCCATACATCTCTCCACCGATATATACTGCATCTGCTCCATATAACACAGCAACTTTTAATACTTCCAAGTTACTTGCCGGAATTAATAATTCAACGTCTCTCATTACTTTCTCCCATCTTTATACTGATTGCTACGCCATCACCTACCGGAAGGATCGTTGTCTCTAACTGTGGGTGATTCTTGATCGTATATAAATAGTCTCTCATTCGTTTATGAATGGTGCGGTCTCTTCGCTCGATCGCATAACGTGATCTGGCAACGTCTCCGTCTTGAAGTACGTTATCTGAAACCAGCACACCTTCTGGTGCCAGAAGTCTTAGTACATCATCAAGGAAATGAATATACTGTCCTTTTGGCTGCATCTACAAAAATAAGGTCAAAACTTCCATCAAGTCCTTTTAAGATCTCGATCGCATCTCCTTCTAGTAAGGTGATCTGTTCTTCTTTCCCTGATTTTGATGTTCTCTTTGCTTTCTTTGATTCTTTTTCATTTCTGCTCAATCGTGATGATCGTTCCGCCTTCCGGCTGGTAACTGTTCATAAAGAGAAGAAAATCCCACTGCTGCTCTGACTTCTAAGATCTTCATCGGTTTCTTTAAAAAGGACCAGAGTTCCTCTGTCTCTGGTTTGACGATCGGAACATGATTGACTCTGGCCTCTGATTCAATATGGTATTTAAATCGTTCTCTTCTTCATCAATGAGCGGATATATTCTGTGATATTTAAATCCACTATCATTGTATGATCTCCTCTGATACATGATCTCCGCATAAATACCCATAATGTCATCCATTCCTGAGACTGTGTAAATTCATATGTCCCTGAAATAAACGACTTATCTTTGTATTTTGAGAAATGTTGTGGATCACAAATCTAGTCTTTCCATAGATCAGCTTCTTTAAACAAGGGTTCTAACTTTCTCATCTGACTCATTCTGTAATAATGACTGTTACTTTCTTATATTTTGTGCATATATGGTTGATCTGAAAATGTCTGTTCTGCCAAAAATACGCCCCTAGAAATATAGAAGATCGCACGATTAAAAATACTCTGCTTAATGTCCTAAAAACAGTTGCCATCCTTCGGAATGAAAAACTTCTTTCCTCTGAAAGACTCATCTTAAACCTCTGTAATGATCGGCAGGCGGGATCATGGATTACGCTTTGTCTCTCTTCCAAATGTAATTACTAAGCTGTCTCTTTGATCTTCTGTCTTGATCCTTGCCCAGTCTGTGATATTACGTTCTAAGCATTCCTCTACCGCATCTCTTTAAAATATCTTTGCACCTTCCATCAAAGATTCTGATTCTCTGACATATACAAATCCACGAGATACGATATCTGACCTGCCAGGACATATTGCCATGTTTCTGTAGAGTAACTGTTGCAATGATCAATCCATTCTGAGACAGTAACTCACGGTCATTCATACGATGTTACCAACATCTCCGACGCAAGTCCATCAACGAGGATTCCTCCTGCCTGTACTTTTCCAGCGATCTTTCCTTGTCTCTTATTGAGCTCCAGAACATCACCTTCTGCCAGTAGCAATGTGCATTCTCCTTTGGAATTCCCATCTTGGCAAGTTCACGATGACGCATCAGGTGACGATATATTCTCCATGAACAGGATTGCATACTTCTGGCTTCGTCAGTGCATAAATGTCTTAATTCTTGCATGCAGTTTAGACCGGAAACATGTGTATTCAAATACGATCTGTGCACTTTTTAATGCCAGCTCATTCATGATCTTTGAGATGTTCTCCTCATTTCCTGGAATTGGACTTGAGCTGAATATGATCGTATCACTTGGTACGATGGATACTTTCTCTTGTGTTGAGTTTGCCAGCACGGGATAATGCTGCCATTGTCTCTCCCCTGGCTTCCGTTGTGATTAAAACAATCTGATCGCCGTGATAATTCTTAATCTGATCAGTTTCTATTAATGTGTTCTTTGGAATCTTGATGTATCCTAATTCTGACGCTGTCGCAATGATATTTACCATGCTTCGTCCTTTCTACTGCTTTTCTTCCGTACTTATGTGCAGAATTGATGATATGCTGTACACGATCCACGTTCGATGCAAATGTTGTGTGATCATATTGTCCTTTTAAATGTTCTGCGAACAGATTGTCCAGACGTTTTCCTACATTCTTCCTCTGATGGTGTATAGCCTTGTCGTTCTACATATCTGTACTATCTGCCATCAATGCCAGAACTCCCCTTACTTCCAAAGTTCTGCAGAATCTTGCAAGATCGATCGCTTCCAAATAATGGCGTATGGTCGATCTTAAAGTCACCTGTATGATCACACCGCACCTGCTGGTGTTGTGTGATTGCAAGTGCTGCTGCATCTGCAACACTGTGATTTGTCTTAATAAATTCTACATTAAAGATTCCAAGTTTTACTTTGTCACCATGTCACAACATGGCGCTCCACGTTATTTAAAATACTGTGCTCTTTAATTTGTTCTCGGATCAATGCCATGGTAAGTTTTGTCGCATAGATCGGTGCATTGCCGTCAATTCCTTCTCGTTAAGAATCGCTCCAATATGGTCCTTCATGACCATGAGTGATAAATCCAGTCCACGAATCTTGCTTGCGCATTGTCCTTTAAATATGTGATATCTGGAATAACTAAATCAATTCCTAACATATCCTCATCTGGGAAACGCAAGTCCACAGTCCACGATCAAATTCTATTGTATTCAAATGCTGTGATGTTCATTCCGATCTGGGCCGAGTCCACAAGGGAATGATCTTTACTGAGCTTGTATTTCTCTCTAGGCATTGGTCTCTTCCCTTGCCTGATAATTATTCTTATTGTATGATTCTTGTTATCATTGCATATAATTATTTCTGTTTTGGTCTTGCTCTGCTGTCCTACTTGGATTGTCTTTCAACTTTCTTCCTCCATATCTACGTAGGTCTGACAATCCATTGTTTTAAACACTCTTATATATTTTATAAACTCACTTTCAAGTCCATCTAACAGTGCGTTAAAATATCTGAGATCATATCCAGTTCTATCGTCCTCAACGATCTCATAGGGATACATAGTCATCCTCTAACTGCACTTCTTTCATGATCATACAACGCTTTCATCTTCACTTGATGCTTCGCAGTCTTCTACTAAAAGGTAAGTCTGACCTGCGATCGTTGTCAAGTTCTATGACTAAATTCGATTTCCTGTCCATCGTCATCCAGAAAGAATCTTGCTGTCTCTTTCTTGCTCATTGTCTGTTCCTCCTATAGGAATCTAAATATCCCTGTAAATCATAGACGCCGCGATCTGATCGATCACTTCTTTCTGTTTCGCGTCTTACACCGCTTTCCATCAGAACTTTCTTGATGCTACTGTAAGTCAGTCGCTCATCCCACAAGATCACTTCTAATCCTGTACGACGCACTAAGGCATCGCGGAAAGATAAAGTATCTCTCCGCGCTCACCCTTACTGTATTATTCATATTCTTTGGGAGACCTAAACAATCTCTCCTCAACATTATATTCTTTCACAAGTTCTTCGATCCTTGCAGTCTTCTTAACTTATCTTGCATCTTTCCTTGTAATCGTCTCTAATGGCTGTGCTGTAATATGGCCTTCTCACTTAACGCCAATTCTGACTGTCTTCGTCCCATAATCTAACCCTAATATCCTTCTCATAATACCACGGTCTCTACTTTAATCTTGTCTCAATATAGTTCTCAAGCAGTGCTTCAAATGATATCGTCACGCTCGACTTTTATTGATGATGCTTTGCATTGTTGTGACTGGTAATGTATGTTGGATCTCCAGACATATAATATATCCTACCATCTGATTGACAGGGTTATATCCTTTCTCCTGGTGCCTCATATACACGCCTTCTAAGATCATGTGTACATCCAGTTCCTCTCTAAACAACGGAAAAATGTTTTGATTATTATCCATAATTATCACGTCCCTTTCATTTATTAACCATTTTAATATAAAATGTATGAAATAGCAATGGAAATCATAAAATTTCACATCTGTTTAACACTCATACATATCCATCATCTAAGATCTGTCTTAGCTTTACTTTCACGATCTTATTTTCCAATGGTTCTTCACTCTGTAAAGTGCAACTTTTTATATACCCCTTTGTATGCCCTGTATAATAATGATCTTTCCATGCATCTTTCTTCGATCAGTACTCTTTGACCATCCCTAACTGTTTTGTCTCAAATTCTTTCTGGTGTTGTTTTGACATTTCTAATAAGACATTACTGCTTTCGCCTTAATCTGATCATTGATCTGTGGCTCTCATATCTGCTGCCTTCGTTCCCTTTCGAATGGAATATTTGAACACATGCATTTCATAGAGATCGACTCTTCTAAAATTTTCTTGTCTCTTCAAATTCTTCTCTCTGTCTCTCCAGGAAAACTCCGATAATTCTGTTGTCAATGCCGGATATTGGAAATGTTCACGAATTCCTTCTTTTACTTTTCTCTGATATCTTGTGTGTTGTATACTTACGGTTCATTTCGTTTTAGGACAGAATCACATCCACTCTTGCAGGACAGATGGAAATGTGGGCAAAAAACTCTCTGTCTAAGTGCGGTCAATGTATCCTTTGTGATAAATCCAGGTTCCAGAGATCCTAAACGGATTCTCTTAACTTCGGGATCTTGGCGATCTCTTCTAACAGATCGATCGGCGTAACATCTCCCAAATCTTTCCATACGATGTAACATGAATTCCTGTGATCACAAATTCCTGACATCCATGTTTTGTCAGATTCGTGATCTCTTCTAACACTTCTTCCATCTTGCGGTTTGACTCTTCCTCTTGCATAAGGGATAATGCAGTAAGAACAAAACTGATTGCATCCATCTTGTACTTTAATATACGCTTGGTATGTTCTTTTAATTGTTCCACATGCAGAAGATTCATATTCCTGATCATGCAATATCAATAACTCGATCGATTCTGCGGCTGACTCCTCTCCCATATGCTCTTCTAAAATATGGATTAAGTCTTTCTTTTATTATTCCCAATGATCAGATCAATATTTTGTATCTTTTGATAATTCTTCTTTCCAACTTGAGCATAACATCCAACTGCTACTACAACAACATTCTGGATTCTTCTTCTTGCGGTGAAGCATCTGTCTTGATTTACGTTCTGCCATATTTGTCAGCAGAACATGTATTCACAATGTAGATATTCAAGCTTTTTTCTGGATCGACCATCGTAATACCTGCTTCCTTAAGCATCCCATACATGTCCGTTTCATATTGATTTACTTTGCAGCCAAGGTTACAATGGCCGCTCTTTCTCCTTGTAAATTCATACGATTCCTTTCTTGTTGACTTTTATGGTAATATGAGTACACTATCCTTGTTAATTGGAAGGATTATCCCATGTATGATGCATTGATCAAACTAAATTCCATCAAAGACTTATACTCGTTTGTCGACATCCTTGATGCACTCTGGCGTTTTGAGATCGCTGCCAATGACTATGTCGTGGATGCCAGATCACTGATGAGTATGCTAAGTCCTCGATCTTCTGAAACCTTTAGAGCTTGCTTTGATTCTGATGAGGCTTCTGTTATACTTGTCTTCAGTCTCCAGCCATTTATTTTACATGAATAACTCTGTAGAATCAATGGTTTTTCATTAAATCATCAATCACATCTTCCAGATGTTCTTTCTGATTTCTTAATTCTCTTTAAATTACCCTTTGTAACTGGATGTTTTGCAACAAAGATCGTACAGCAGTCTCTTCAAATGGTTGAATGGATGTCTCAAATGTTCCGATCTCTCTGCAATATCTACGATTCTGTTTATCCATACCGATACATGGTCTGAATACTGGCATATTACATACTTCATTTGTGATTGTAAGGTTATGGATCGTGCTTTCTTGCTAAGGTCCGATACTTTCACCAGTGATCAGTGCAAGGCTTCCACCTTCATTTTGCAAAATGTTCTAAGGATCTTCATCATATATTCTTCTCTAATGATCGTTAATTCTTCATGCATGAGGGCATTTCTCATAGATTGCTAACTGAATGTCTGTAAAGTTTACAACATGTAAATTAATCGGTCCTGCATATTTTGCAACGATCTTCGCAAGATCTATAACCTTCTGTTTTCTCTCCTTCGTTGTATGGTGGTGCATGGAAATATGTTGCATCGATGTGTACTCCACGTTTTGCGATCATATATCCTGCAACTGGACTGTCGATTCCTCCGGATAATAAAAGCATCGCTTTTCCATTGGTTCCGACTGGCATTCCACCTGGTCCTTTGATTTTGAGAATAGATATAGATATATTTTCTCACTTCGATATTCACCATTACTTTGTGGATGGTGCATCTACTTTGATCCCTTCAAATGCATCTAGTAACTGCCCACCGATTTCCATATTGATCGCCATGGAATCAAGAGGGAACTGTTTATCTCCTCTTCTTGCATGAACCTTGAATGTAAAATCCTTGACTGGATACTGTTCATCAATAAATTTGATAACTGTCTCTGTCAAATGTTCCATATCTTTGTTTTCTTCGATGACCATTGGACAGATTCCAACGATTCCAAAGACTCTCTGCAGTGCTTCCACAGCTTCATCATCATAATCGAACTCATCCTGTGCTTCGACAAACATACGTCCAGATTCTTTTCTTACTTTAAAATCCCCAACGGGTGCCATTGCATGGCGGATCTGTTTCATTAATGCGTCTTCAAACATATAACGGTTCTTACCTTTGATGGCAATCTCACCGTATTTGATCAAAATGCGGTTACTTTCTATAGTATCTCCTCCTTTATTTCTCTTACTGTTTCTTTTCTTGTGGTCTTTATTTTCTTACAAATCTTCGAAGCATTGGTACTAATTCTTTAATGCTTTGATCGTTTCATCAACTTCTTCTTTGTATTCTCAATTGAGAAACTGAAACGAAGTGTTCCATCTTTAAATTCATCACTTAATGCGATCGCATTTAATGTTCCACTGACTGCCTGTTTTTGTTCGATGAACATGCGGATCCTGAAGATACATAGATTTCTCTGTCTTCCAAGGCATGTAACAGTACTTCACTTCTTAACTTCTTAAAGCTGATACTTGCCACGTGTGGTGCTTTTCCAGAATTGTCTTTGATATCCTCAATCTCTTTGATCCTTTCCCTGAAAATATTCTTTGACTTCACGGATCTTCTCAGCATTTTTATAGTTTTTACCGATCATCTTTTCACATGCGACAGCTAATCCTACGATTCCTGGTACATTTTCCGTTCCAGAACGCATTCCTTTCTGCTGTCCGCCTCCGAAAATGATCGGAGAGATCTTCGTTCCTTCCTTTGATATATAAAATCCGATTCCTTTTGGTCCATGGATCTTATGACCACTTGTGGATAATAAGTCAATTCCCATATTCTTTGAACGATCGGAAGTTTTCCATATGCCTGAATCGCATCAACATGGAAAATCGTATTCGGATTCTTTGCTTTGATGATCTTTTGCGATCTCTTCAATTGGTTCAATGGCTCCAATCTCGTTATTTACCATCATGTAGGATACAAGGATCGTATCTTCTCGGATACTTTCTTCTAACTGATCAAGATCTACGATTCCTTATGAATCTACATCAAGATATGTCACTTCATATCCTTCTTCTTCCAGATGATACATTGGTTCATATACAGAAGCATGTTCTCTACCTTTGTCGTAATAATGTTTTCCTTTGCGGCGATTTGCCATTGCTGTTCCAATGATCGCTGTATTGTTTGATTCTGTTCCCCAGATGTAAATAAGATTTCTTTGGTTTGCTCTTAATGTCTTCGCAATTAATTCTTGTGCAGCTTTACTTTATTCTCTGCTTCAATACCTTTCATATGTTTTGCGTGATGGATTCCATATGTGACCTGCATTGCATCCTGCATTGCTTCTGCACAACTTGGAAATACGCAGGTTGTCGCTGCATTATAAAATAAATCATGTCGCTTTCCCCTATTCTCTTCTATCGTAAACATCAAAATAGATAAACTGTCATTCCTGCTGTCTCAGTTCTTAAGATACGTTTCCTGGCTCATTGTCTGACCACCTGCTGCCTTAAGCTGTTCGATTCTCTTCCTTTCAGCCGCCTTCTGGTCCGATGATGATCCCATCGATTTCTTCCCTTTGCCTGACTGATCGTTCTTTGGATGCCTGCATTCCTTTGCCTTCTTATGGAACAAGCATGAATTTGTATCTTGTACTTCTTCTAAAATATCTTTGAAATTTCTCACTTCACGAACTTCTGGAATGATCCCTCGTTTTGCCTGTTTTGCTGCGCTTAATGCGATCGTATTCCAACGGCTTACCCTCTTTTGCTGCCTTCTTCGCATCAAGTTTCACAACACAACGTTTCATGGCAACTGGAACGATCTCCTGCCACCCAAGTTCCACCGCTTTTGAACGATCATCTCCATCTTATCGCCTTTGGCAGTCCCGATACAGCGTGATCTTTACTGGGAGTTCTGTTTCCATGCCATGAATATCTTCTTGATCTTCGCAAGGATCGTATCGTCCGTCCATTCCAAAAGGCTGCATTCATATCTCTAAATCTGATCCGTTACTTAAATAAACTTTATCTCCTGTTTTCATGCGGAGAACGTTCTTAATATGGGATTGACATCACCCACAAATCTCGATCATTCCGTCATGAATCTGTTCTTCTTTATAAAAAAACGGTACATCTCTTTACCTCATCTTCGCTGCCATAGAAACCCAGTCTTTCATTCTTCTTGTCTCAATGACATCAAATCCATATGCATTTAATTTGATTCATGATTTTTCTTTTGTATCAATGATACCAGAGATTACAAAACACCATCTTCTGCTAAAAACTGATCTACGATCCTCGATCAGTGGTGAGATAACATCTGCTAAAATATTAGCAACAACAACCGGATAACATTTTGATCCTAAGGATGCTGCAAACTCTTTATCATCTAAAATTCCCTGATATACTTCAAACTGATCTTTGCTGATATGGTTTACTTCCAAAGTTCTCCTCAGAAGCTGAGATCGCATGTGGATCGATATCTGTAAGAACTGCATGACCTGCCCTAAGTTTCAGTCCGATGATCGACAAAATTCCACTTCCGCATCCAACATCCAAAAATCTTTGTATCTTCCTTTAATATATGGTTTCATTCCCTTCAATACAAAGTTTTGTTGTCCATGAGAACCTGTTCCAAATGCTGTTCCGGATCGATCTCTACAACGATCATATCTTCTGTCTGGTCTTCTAATGTCTCCCATGTTGGTTTGATCACGATCTGTTCATCCAGACGGATCGGTTTAAAGAATTTCTTCCAGTTATTGACCCAGTCTTCTTCTTTTCGTCTTATCAAATGAAATTGTTCCAGCACCGATATCCATAAATCCACGAAGTCTTTCAAGCATTGCCTGAATCTGCATTGTAATTTGCTCTAAATTTTCATTCTCATCAAAATAACAGCTGATCTTTGCTTTTCCATCGTCTGGTGCGATATCATCTGGCAATAGATCCACATACATGACTTTCATCTCTTTCTTCTGTCAATGATACATGGTCTCTAACTTCCACACCAGTTGCACCAAGTTCTGTAAGTTCATAACTGATCATGTCTTCTGCTGATGTCAATGTATCAATTGTAATTTTATTCCATCCCATGACACTGTATTTCCTTTCTCTTTCTATCTTATATTTCTATTTCGTATTCATAACATATCAATTAATTAGTGTATCATACAAAAAGCTGGAATACAAGAAAAAGAGAATCCCCGTCGTCTTTCGAACTCTCTTCATCGCTATCTTCTTAATACAAACTGTATTTATGATGAATCTATGCTTCTAAAATCTTTCCATCAATGGAAATTGTGTGAACCTGCCATGGAAGGAATTTGCCAGAATCCTGAATCGCTTTCTTCGCCGCATTTTCCAGCCGCCACAGCAAGGGACTTCCATTCTCACGATCGTTACACTCTTAATATCATTGTTCGCAATGATCTGTGTCAGTTCTCACTGTAATCTCCTTCATCAAGTTTTGGACAGCCGATCAATGTCACTTTATTTTGATAAATTCCTGATGAAAATTCCCATAGGCATAAGCTGTACAATCTGCCGCGATCAATAGATTCGCATCCTTAAAATATGGGGCATTAACAGGTACTAATTTAATCTGCACCGGCCACTGAGACAGCTGAGAAGATACAGTTGCTGTCTGCTCTGTCGCTACCTCTTCTGCCTTATGATCCATGATCTTCATTCTTGTTCCAGGACACCCGTGGAATACCGGCTTTTCTTCTATTTTATTTTTGCTGTCATTTCAGCTTCTTTCTTCTTCATGTTTGCTTCTACCGCTTCTCTGTCATACGCAGCTGCCTCACGCTCTACGAAACTGATTGCTCCTGTTGGACAATTTGGCAGACAGTCACCTAAGCCATCGCAATAATCATCTCTTAACAATTTTGCCTTTCCATCAACTATCCCGATCGATCTTCGTGACATGCATCTGCACACAGTCCACATCCATTACATTTATCTTCATCAATTTCAATAATTCTACGAATCATATCTATTCTCCTTTCTTGATCTCATATTCTTTACTGTATCGTTAGTATAATAGATATGATTTGGGAAATCCGTTGTTTTTACAACATTTTTAAAATTTTTTTTTTAAAAATTGAAAAAGCAGAAGGCACTCCATAAACCTTCTGCTCTTTCAGGTTGTTTATTATTCAGAATATGCCAACAAAGACATGTTCTTCCTGACTATCCGACGAAACAACACTCCATATTCTCTTCGTAAAATCTGTTATACATCTGTCGCATCAAAGGAATCAGTTTATAAAGTGGTTCCGTCTTACGATGGTTAACTTCATCTTTGATCATCTCTTTGATGATCGCTTTCAACCTCTCTTAGAGTACCATAACCCAACTTTTTCCAATACTTTTGCAATTTTCTTTATTCTTTGCGCGTTTTAGTAATACAAAATCTCCATAATATTTTTATATAATAATTTTCTTTCATTCTTATCATTTTAAAGTTCCTCTTTCACATACTGTTTTAAAATCATTGAACGATTTTAAACACCTTCTTGAACTGATTATTGGCATTATACTCCTTTTGTATACAGTATATGTTGCAAAAGAATTACTTTTATTTAAGTTTTTCTTAATTTCTAATATATAGATTTTATTATATCTTTATAAATATTTTTGAACTTGTATGTTGTATACACTTTCGTCCATTTTGACACTTTACAACCTACTTCTAGTTATAAATATATTATAAGTGTCACTAGTATAAATTCCGTTTGTTTCTACACAAATAAACAATTTATATTCATTGACGTACCAAACAACAAAAACGGATTAAAACATACAGAAAGGATACAATTTATGAAATACAAACTTATCGCCGTTGACTTAGATGGAACTCTTTATAACGACCAACTCAAGATTACTTTGATACTTTTAAATACCATGATCAAAGCTCAGAAATGGGTATCCGCATTGCTCTTGCTTCTGGTCGTCCTCTCCCTGGTCTTTTTCATGCCAGAGATTTATTGAAACTAAATGAACATCATGGAATGCTCGTTGCTTACAATGGCGGAAAGGTTGAGATACTACTACAAATGAAGTTTTATATGATAAGTACATCCAAGATGATCTCGCAATGGAGCTTTTAGAACATTTGAAAGATTATCCTGTAAATCCGATCATTGATGATGGGAAAGTTCTTTATGTCACAGACAAGAATGGATATCGCGTCAAAGAAGAGGCATTGAATGATTCTATGGAGTATGTTGAGGTTCCTTCCTTGATACAGAACATCTTGATTTTCATTTAAATAAGATCCTTACTGCTGTCGATCCTCAAAAAACTTATGATGTTTTAGAAACGATCGGAATGCCATTTAGAGATCAGGTCACTTTTGTCCGTACTGCTACTTATTATATTGAAGCAATTCCTGTGGGTACCAGCAAAGCTTCTGGTCTTTCCAATGTATGCAAAGGTCTTGGCATTGATTCATCTGAGGTCATTGCTTTTGGTGATGCAGAAAATGATCTGGAAATGATCCAGTTTGCAGGTCATGGTGTCGCTATGGGAAATGCATGCGACGCTCTAAAAGATGCTGCTGATGAAGTAACACTTACAAATAATGAAGATGGTATCGCACATACTTTAAATCATTTACTCTGCCGTTAACGCAACAGCCCTCTCCAGCACCTGTTTCTCCAGGTACGTGCATTGTGCGTTTACGATTCATCAATTATTTACTTCATTTTTAATACAAACATCCAATTTCTGATATGGTATCTCGATTCCTTCCTCATCAAATCGAATCTTAATCTCTTCATTTAACGCCCATTTTGGTTGCTACATAATCAGATGTTGGAACCCAGCACCTGATCCCCATCATGACAGAGCTGTCTGCTAAACTGCTCACAAAGATATTAACTCCATCCTGATCAAGAATTTTTCATTTTTGCTATGTCTGTAAGAATTCTTTTGACTTCTTTAATATCTGCATCATAAGAGATCCCAACTTCAATATCGATCAATCTTCGTTCCTGTTTTGTGTTGTTGATCAAATTTGAATTGCTTAATGTTCCGTTAGGAATGACGATCACTCGGTTATCAATTGTCTTAAGCTTTGTATAGAAAATATCCATCGCTGCAACTTCTCCTTCGCAGTCGGTTCCTGTTAATACGATGTAATCTCCTACCTGAAATGGTTTCAGGATTAATAGTAAAACTCCACCTGCTACATTAGAAAGTGTTCCTTGTAATGCTAAACCTACTGCTACACCTGCAGATCCTAATAATGCGATAAAGGAGCTTTACCTCTAACCCCATATGTGCAACTGCCATAAAGATTACAATACAACGCAATCCAATCCTTATGAAGGAGCAGGAAAATGAGATAACTCCATAATCGATCTCTGCCTTCTCAAGGGTTGTTTTTAACAATTTAATTAAGATCTTGATCAATTTAAATCAATTGCAATGATCAAAATGATACTATGACTTTTCCTATGATACTCATTGAATTTCCAGATATTTTCTAAAGAACTGATTCCAGTTAATCTTACCCAAGTCCACTACTGCGAACATCGCTTGTATTTGTGCTAACATAAACTCCTCTTTTCTTGTGTTTCTTTGGTATTCATTTTACACATATGCTTAACATAAAGAAACACGTATTTCTATTTTTCTTATCATAGCAAGTTTATCTATTCATTACAATACTTATTTTTTGTAATATATCCTTTTTGCCTTTAATGTCTCAGCACATAAAACAGCTCCACCTGCTGCTCCACGAACTGTGTTATGAGAAAGTCCTACAAATTTGTAATCATATACAGTATCTTCTCTTAAACGTCCAACAGAGATTCCCATTCCATTTTCGTAATCAACATCTTCTCTTACCTGTGGGCGGTTATCTTCTTCTAAGTACTGGATCATCTGTTTGGAGCACTTGGAAGTTCTAATTCCTGTGGAAGTCCGCTGAAGTTTACTAATTTCTCGATCAACTGTTCTTTTGTTGGTTTCTTCTTGAATTTAACGAAGACTGCTGCTGTATGTCCGTTTAATACTGGTACACGGATACACTGTGTTGTGATCACTGGTGTTTCAGCTTTCACGATCACACCGTCTTCAATATGTCCCCATAAACGAAGAGGCTCCTGTTCGCTCTTTTCTTCTTCTCCACCGATATATGGAATGATGTTTCCTACCATCTCCGGCCACTCTTTGAATGTTTTTCCTGCTCCGGAAATTGCCTGATATGTTGTAGCAACAACTTCTTTTGGTCCAAATTCTTTCCATGCTGTTAAAACTGGTGCATAACTCTGGATAGAGCAGTTTGGTTTTACTGCTATGAAACCTTTTGTTGTTCCTAAACGTTTCTTCTGGCTTTCGATAACTTCGAAGTGTTCTGGGTTGATCTCAGGTACTACCATTGGTACATCTGGTGTCAGCGATGAGCACTGTTGTTAGATACAACTGGTGTTTCTGTTTTGCATAGTCTCTTCGATCTTTTGATCCTCGTCTTTTGTCATATCAACGGCACTGAATACAAAGTCTACGGTAGAAGCAACTTCTTCTACTTCATTGACGTTTTTTACGATCATAGATTTTACTGCTTCTGGCATTGGTGTATCCATTTTCCAACGTCCACCAACTGCTTCTTCATATGTCTTTCCAGCAGAACGAGGGCTTGCTGCTAATGTTGTAACTTCAAACCATGGATGATTCTCAAGTAATGAAATAAAACGCTGTCCAACCATTCCTGTTGCTCCTAATATTCCGACTCTTAATTTTTCACTCATTTTTTCTCTCCTATAGTACACGAACACGAACGACTCCGTCGATCTGTTCCATTTTCTTGATTGTCTCTTCTGTTGGTGCTTTCTTTCCATGTCAAACATAGAATAAGCCCATTCACCTTTTGGATTTATTTAACATATTGGAAATGTTATGTCCATCTGCTGCCAAGATCGCTGTTAACTGACCGATCATATTTGGAAGATTCTTATGATGTACTGTAATACGAGCTGCTCCACTTGCTTCTCAAGATCACAGTTTGGATAGTTTACTGAATTGACAATATTACCATTCTGTAAATAATTCATCAACTGATCCACTGCCATCTCTGCACAGTTTTCTTCTGATTCCTCTGTAGATGCTCCTAAGTGTGGAATTGTGATCACTTTATCTACTCCAGCAATTTCTGCACTTGGGAAATCTGTTACATAATGTTTTACTTTTCCTGATGCTAATCCTTCGATCACTGCCTGATTATCAACAAGTTCTCCTCTGGCGAAGTTTAATAATGTAACTCCGTCTTTCATCTTATCGATAGCTTCTTTGTTGATCATTCCTTTTGTAGAATCCATGTATGGAACGTGAATTGTAATATAATCACATGTCTCAAATAATTCGTCAATGGAAGCGATATGTTTTACCATTCTTGATAAGCTCCATGCAGAACGTAACGGATACGTATGGATCATATCCATAAACTTTCATTCCAAGACGATTGCAGATATTTGCTACTAAAACACCGATTGCTCCAAGTCCGATAACTCCGATACTTTTTCCTTTTAATTCGTTACCTGCATACTGTTTTTTCTGTTTCTCAACAAGTTTTGCAAGGTTCTCTTCGGATGCATTTTCCTTAACCCAGTTATATCCACCGATGATATCACGAGATGCAAGTAAAAGTCCTGCAACAACAAGTTCTTTTACACCATTGGCATTCGCTCCTGGTGTGTTGAATGCTACGATTCCCTTCTTTGCATATTCATCTAATGGAATATTGTTAACTCCTGCTCCAGCTCTTGCAACTGCAAGAAGGCTTTCTGGAACTGCAAGATCGTGCATAGCTGCACTTCTTACTAAAACTGCATCTGCTTTATCTAAGTCATCGATCACTTTAAAATCTTCTGTAAATAAATCTAGTCCTTTACTTGCGATCGGGTTTAAGCATTTTACTGTATACATGGCTCCTCCTTATTTGTTCTCTTCTTCAAACTTCTTCATAAATGCTACTAATTTCTCAACACCTTCTTTTGGCATTGCGTTATAAATACTTGCACGCATTCCACCAACTGTACGATGTCCTTTTAGGTTCTCAAATCCTGCTTCTTTTGCTTCAGCTACGAATTTGGCATCCAGATCTTTGTCTCCTGTTACAAATGGAACGTTCATTAAAGAGCGGTCTTCTTTCACAACTGTTCCTTTAAACATTTCACTCTGGTCTAAGAAATCATATAAGATTTTTGCTTTTTCTTCGTTACGTTTCTTCATTGCAGTAAGTCCACCCTGGTCCTTTAACCATTTGAAGACTTTTCCACAGATATAGATTCCGTAGCATGGAGGTGTGTTATACAGTGAATCTGCATCTGCCTGTGTTTTCCATTTTAACATGGTTGGTGTTCCTTCTAACACATCATCTGTGATCAGATCTTCACGTACGATACAAACTACAACTCCTGCTGGTCCAACGTTTTTCTGTACTCCAAAATAGATCACTCCAAAGTCTTCTACATTAACTGGCTCAGATAAAATGCAGGAAGACATATCTGCAACAAGGATTTTACCTTTTGTATTTGGAATCTGCTGATATTTTGTTCCATAGATCGTGTTGTTATAGCATACATATACATAATCTGCATCTTCTGATACAGGAAGGTCAGAACAATCTGGAATATATGTATATGTTTTATCTTCTGATGAAGCTAAAATGTTTGCTTTTCCATATCTGGAAGCTTCCTGGTATGCTTTCTTTGCCCACTGTCCTGTGATGATGAAATCTGCAACTTTGTTCTTCATCAGATTCATAGGGATCGCTGAAAACTGCTGGGATGCTCCACCCTGAAGGAATAATACTTTGTAATTATCAGGGATGTTCATTAATTCTCTTAAGTCTGCTTCTGCAGTTTTGATGATATCATCAAACATCTTGGATCTGTGGCTCATCTCCATAACAGACATTCCACATCCTCTGTAATCAAGCATTTCCTCTGCTGCTTCTTTTAACACTTCTTCCGGAAGTACTGCCGGTCCAGCTGAAAAGTTGTATACTCTTGCCATTTCTTTTTTCTCCTTTATATGAAAATAAATTAAAAATTACCTTGCCTGCGCCTCAAGATCCGATTTATCAAATGCATCTTCAATAGAACCTCCTGGATTAACCATCGGCCATACTTTGTCATCTAAGTCAATATGACAATCGAGAACTACTGGTTCTCCTGCATTTAAAGCTTCTTTGAATGCATCTTTGAATTGTTCGATATCCGTGATCTTCTTAGCTTGCACCCCAAGTCCTTCTGCAACTTTCACAAAGTCTACTTTGTCCTGAAGTGTTGTATACGAATATCTTTCTTCATAAAACAGATCTTGCCACTGTCTTACCATTCCTAACACGCTGTTATTGATAATAACTTCGATCACTGGAATGTTGTATCGCGAGGCTGTCGCAAGCTCATTTAAATTCATACGGAAACATCCATCTCCTGCAATGTTTACTACGATCTTATCTGGATTACCAACTTTGGCTCCAAGGCTGGCTCCAAGGACCGTATCCCATTGTTCCAAGACCACCAGATGTCAAGAATTTACGTGGTTTATCATATTTATAAAACTGAGCGGCCCACATCTGATGCTGTCCAACTTCCGTTGTAATGACTGCCTCACCTTTTGTAATATCATAAATCGCTTCCATGATCTCAGGACATGTTAATCGTCCTTTATCATAAGTTAATGGATATTTTTCTTTATATTCTTTGACCGTATCAAGCCACTCTTTGTGTTCCTGGGCTTCTAAACGGCGATTGATCACTGTTAATACTGCTTTTACATCTCCGATGATAGAAGCTGATACACAAATATTCTTGTTGATCTCGACTGGATCAACATCAATCTGTAAAATCTTTGCATTCTTTGCAAATGTTTTTGGATTTCCTAAAACTCGGTCACTAAATCTTGTTCCGACTGCGATCAGAAGGTCACAGTGAGATACTCCAAGATTTGATGCTTTTGTTCCGTGCATTCCAAGCATTCCACTATAGCGTTCATCCGTACCATTAAATGCTCCTTTTCCCATGAGGGTATCGCATACTGGTGCATCTACTTTCTGCAAATTCTTTTATTCATCTGCTGCATCAGAGATCACAGCTCCACCACCAACTAAGATATATGGTCGTTTTGCTTCTCTGATCATGCTGATCGCATTCTGATATCTACTTCTTTGATATATTCACTGGAACGTATGATCTTCGCTGGTTTGTATTTTTCATATAGGGTCGTTGCTGCTGTCACATCTTTTGGAATATCGATCAAAACAGGCCCTGGTCTTCCTGTCTTTGCAATTCTAAACGCTCTTCGGATTGTGTCTGCAAGTTCTTCTATATTCTTTACAATAAAGTTATGCTTTGTGATCGGAATTGTGACTCCGGAAATATCAACTTCCTGTAAGCTGTCCTTTCCAAGAAGGGCTGACTCCTACGTTACATGTGATCGCAACAACTGGCACTGAATCCATATTCGCTGTTGCAAGTCCTGTAACGATATTTGTCGCTCCCGGTCCACTGGTTGCAAAGCACACTCCGACTTTTCCTGTAGCTCTTGCATATCCATCTGCTGCATGAGAAGCTCCCTGCTCATGAGATGTCAGGATATGTGTAAAATCCTTTTTCTGTTTATATAATTCATCATAAATGTTTAAGATCGCTCCGCCTGGATACCCAAAAACGGTATCCACGCCTTGCTCTTTCAAACATTCTAAAACAATCTGAGCACCTGTCAATTGTTTCATCATTTGATCCTCTTTTCTTACTTAATTACTGTTTGATTTCTAAAACTGCTCCGCGGTTTCCAGATGTAACTAACGATGCATATCTTGCAAGATAACCTGTTGTAACCTTAGGTGTTCTAGGCTTCCAGTTTTCTTTTCTCTATGCTAATTCTTCGTCAGAAACTTTTACATTTAATGTATTGGCATCGATATCAATAGAAATAATATCTCCTTCTTCTACTAATGCAATCGGTCCTCCAACTGCTGCTTCTGGAGAAACATGTCCGATACAAGCTCCTCTGGAAGCTCCGGAGAATCTTCCATCTGTGATCAGGGCTACGCTTGATCCAAGTCCCATACCCATGATCGCTGATGTAGGATTTAACATCTCTCTCATACCTGGTCCACCTTTTGGTCCTTCATAGCGGATCACTACGACATCCCCTGGTTTAATATCTCCACCTTTGATCGCCTTGATTGCATCTTCTTCACAATCAAAGACTCTGGCTGGTCCTTCCATCTTAAGCATCTCAGGAGCAACTGCAGAACGTTTTACAACACCTGAATCTGGTGCTAAATTTCCTTTTAATACAGCAATTCCACCAGTCTGGCTGTATGGATCGTCAATCGGACGAATAACTTCTGGATTCTTGTTTACGCATCCTTCAATGTTCTCTGCTACTGTCTTACCTGTTGCAGTAATAAGATCTGTATGAAGAAGATTCTTCTTATTTAATTCATTCATAACAGCATAAACTCCACCAGCTTCATTTAACTCTTCAATATATGTATGTCCTGCTGGTGCAAGATGACATAAGTTTGGAGTTCTCTTACTGATCTCATTTGCCTTCTCAAGATTCAGATCAACACCTGCTTCCATGTGCGATTGCTGGTAAATGAAGCATACTGTTTGTAGAGCATCCAAGTGCCATATCAACTGTTAAGGCATTCTCAAACGCTTTCTCTGTTAAGATATCTCTTGGGCGGATATTCTTCTCTAATAATTCCATAACCTTCATACCTGCATGTTTTGCGAGACGGATTCTTTCAGAATATACAGCTGGAATTGTTCCATTTCCCTGTAATCCCATACCAAGAACTTCTGTTAAACAGTTCATAGAGTTTGCTGTATACATACCGGAACATGATCCACATGTAGGACATGTTTTGTTTTCAAATTCATCTAATTCTTCTTTTGTAATCTTACCTGCTGCATAAGATCCAACAGCCTCAAACATGCTTGATAAGCTTGTTTTACATCCTTTTACACGTCCGGCAAGCATTGGTCCGCCACTGACGAACACTGTGGGTACATTAACACGTGCAGCGGCCATTAATAGTCCTGGTACATTCTTATCGCAGTTTGGAACCATAACTAAAGCATCAAACTGATGTGCTAATGCCATACATTCTGTAGAATCAGCGATCAGATCTCTTGTCACCAGTGAATATTTCATTCCAACATGTCCCATGGCAATTCCATCACATACTGCGATCGCTGGGAATACAACTGGTGTTCCACCTGCCATAGCAACTCCAAGTTTTACTGCATCTACGATCTTGTCAATATTCATATGCCCTGGCACGATCTCATTATACGAACTTACGATTCCGACCAATGGCTTTCTCATCTCTTCTTTTGTGAAACCTAATGCGTTAAATAACGATCTTTGAGGTGCAAATGCTTCTCCTCTGTAAATGTATTACTCATAAAACTAACCTCCTAGTATAATATATCTCCATTCTATCTATGGTAAGCATCGAATTCTTATTTGATCTGATCAATGATCAGCTGTCCCATTTCTTTACATCCGACTTTCTTCATTCCATCTGACATAATGTCAACTGTTCTGTATCCATCTGCTAAAACTGCTTTGACTGCTTTTTCGATCTCATCTGCTTCTTTATCTAAATCAAAAGAATAACGAAGCATCATAGCTGCGGAAAGAATTGTTGCGATTGGGTTTGCAATATCCTGTCCTGCGATATCTGGAGCTGATCCGTGGCTTGGCTCATATAATCCAAACTTACCTTCTGCAAGACTTGCGGATGATAACATTCCAATAGAACCAGTAACCATACTTGCTTCATCAGATAAAATATCACCAAACATATTCTCAGTTAAAATAACATCAAACTGACGTGGATTATTAACTAACTGCATTGCACAGTTATCAACTAACATATGTTCATATGTAACATCTTCGTAGTCCTTGGCTACTTCTTCTACAACTGTTCTCCATAATCTGGAAGAATCAAGTACATTTGCCTTATCAACACTGATCACATGTTTTTTACGTTTTCTTGCAATGTCAAATGCTTTGATCGCAATTCTTCTGATTTCATTTTCATTGTAAGATAATGTATCAACGGCTGTTCTTACACCATCAATTTCTTCTGTATGTCTTTCTCCAAAGTAGAGACCACCTGTAAGTTCTCTCATGATAACCATATCAAATCCGTCACCGATCACTTCATCACGAAGTGGGCATGCTTTCTTTAATTCATCATATAAGTATGCTGGTCTGATGTTAGCAAATAATCCAAGGGATTTACGAAGTTTTAATAAGCCTGCCTCGGGTCTTAACTGTGCTGGAAGTTTATACCATGGAGATGTACTTGTATTTCCACCGATCGAACCCATTAATACTGCATCACTCTTCTTAGCAATCTCTAAAGCTTCCTCTGTTAATGGTTCTCCATGAACATCAATGAGGCTCCACCCATCAGTATCTGTGTATAAGAAATGTATGTCCATACTTTTCTCCTACAGCATCTAAAACTTTCATTGCTTCTGTGACGATCTCTGGCCCGATCCCGTCACCTTTAATGACTGCTAAATTACAATTCATATCTTCTTCCTCATTTCTTCTTGATATTACTTATGTCTGTCAATGAATTGGCAGATTAATTTACCCTAAAACTACTAATGCGATAAATGCTCCGATACAGCTTGCACATGCAACTGTAACAATATTTTTTTTATTATATGCAAAAATCATCGCAATTGCAAATCCAATTGTCGATGCGATCAAATTTCCTGTCGCATAAAACACTGCTGGCATGATCATTGCTGCCAGTACTGCATATGGAACATAGTATAAAAATGATCGAAAAAATCTATTCTCTATCTTCTTCTGTATTGCAACCAATGGGATGACTCGTATTAGATATGTAGAAACTGCTGTGACTGCAATATAAACTAATAATCTGCTAAGATTCATGAGTCTCCTCCTCTTCTACTGGAAATAAAATTGCTCCAAATGTTGCTGCGATCAAGGTACAAATGATGATCACGAACCCACTGGATATAAAGATAACGCTTTGATATATTTAAATAATAAACTAACGATCATGGAAAGAATGATCACGATAGTTATATGCTTATCCTGTCTTGCTGGTGGAATGATGATCCCGATCAACATTCCATAAATTGCAAGTCCAAGCGCATTCCTTAAGATTAATGGTAATAATGTATTAGCCGTCGCTCCTAAAAGAGTTCCAATGGTCCAGCTGATCCATGGAATTGACATCAAAGCATAAAAATATCTAGGCGTAATCTCATGTCTCCCCGCACAAGATACTGCAAAAATCTCATCCGTTACCATAAATGCCATCGAGATCCGATTCCATAATGTCGACTTCTCACTTAACTTCTGTCCAATCGCAATTGACATGATCGAATATCTTAAATTAATAATGATCTGTGATAAAACTAATTCCACCAAAGATCCTCCTGCCGTCATCGTTATGATCGCTGCAAACTGTCCTGCAGAAGTTACACAGGTTGCTGAGATCAAAGTAAGTGCCCATACAGGAATTCCCTTGGACGCTCCTGAAATTCCAAATGCAAACGAAACAGCCACATATGCTAGTCCGATTGAATTCCATCAATTAATCCTCTTCGAAATTCATTGTCTGATTTCATTATCTGCTCCTATAGTTCAAAATAATTCGATTCCTGTAAAAATATAGAAAATTTCCCCAAAAAATCGAGCTTATATATTAGAATACCACATTCTTAGACAGATTGGAAACTATTTTCATTTTATAAAAGAATTCTTTTCAACTTTTCAGAAATTTCACAACATTCTAACCTAATCTCGCAGAAAATATGTTCTCGTTGAAAAACTACACAAAACATATTATAATGTCACTAACGATCGACAATGAACATGAGGGGTATTATATATGAACAAAAAACAAATTTTATGTACTGGATTATCTCTTGCACTTCTTCTATCAACAAGTGTAGTAACCACACCAGCTTCTATAGCTGCAGGAAAATATTTTAAGATTCAGTATACACATTCTAAGAAAAAAGTCAAAAAGAAAGCCATCAATGCCAGATATAATAATAAGGTTATAAGTACAAAAATACCAGGATATATTGAAGGTTCTACTTCTATGTATTCTGCATACTGGATCTTCGGTCGCTGTTCTTCTCTTGGAACAAAATATTCAAGTTCCAAAAAGTTACATTACAACGAAATTCTCAGAAACTTGTCATGACTTTGAACAGCAGAACGGCTACCTTGAATGGGAAGAAATTCACCCTTCCATCTGCGCCTCGAAAAATCCGTTATATCGCAAAAAAGAAAAATTATATCATGGTTCCTGGAGATATCGTTGAAAAAACTGGGGTTAAATTATTCATGGAACAATCGGCTGTTATCAGGAGTGATCTCCAAGGGCAGTACTGCTAAACCTGCTCCTTCCAATCCTTCAAATACAAAGCCTCAGACTTCTAATCCTTCTGGAAGTACAACAAAGATCACAGCGTCTGAATCTGATTATTCTATCCGTATCCAAAAACGGATGGTCTTTCATCGTCTCTATAAGTTCCAACGACGATTACTGGAATAAGCAGTTACAGATCATCATTGACGGAGATTATCGCAACTTTTTTAACACAGCTTCTAACCGCACGATCAAAGATTCTTTAACTTATAAAGTTTCTTATCTAAATGGAAAAACTTATATCAATCTGATAACATCAGCGATCAAAGGATTCTCTGTTACTCAGACGGATTCTTACATCTATGTCAAATATGCGACGCCAAAGAATATGTTCTACAGAGTCATTGTTATTGATGCCGGACATGGTGGAAAAGACAGCGCGCAACTGGAAACGGTTATATCGAAAGAACATGACCTTAAAGATCGTTCAGAATATCAAGACAAACTTTGACTCTGATCCGCTGTATAAGGTTTATTACACCAGACTCTCTGACTGGTATCCTACTCTTACCGAACGTTATGATCTGGCTAACACTGTCAATGCTGACCGTTTTAAGTGTACATATCAATTCTGCGGACTCTGCCAGTGCAAAAGGAACTGAAACATTATATAAGGATTACAAAACATATGCCAGTGTCATTCATTCCTCTTCGCTAAGCGGAATGGGGTATACAAAAGGGTCTTCTTATGACCGAAGCCTTGTATACCGCCCTGGGCTTGCAGTACTTCGAGGAACAAAAATGATGAGTGCCCTTGCCGAGATGGGATTCATCTCTAACAGCACGGAATCTGCAAGAATTGACGCTAGATCTGAGGCAATCGGATCTGCTCTTTACCAGTCACTCTGTAATTCTTTTAATTAATTTTATCTAATAATATCAGACTGTATCTCAGGAAATCCAAAGAGATACAGTCTTTTTATTGCATTAATATTACAAATATGTTACGATTTAATCTATGAGAAAGGGAGATAAACAATGAGATTACAAAAGTTATTTATTACAACACTGTTATCAGTTTCAGTCATTGGTACGGCAATACCTGCAAATGTATCTGCCGCATCCTATGCAACGACAAAACGCACATACACTTTAAAAGTTGCCGGTAAAACAGAAAAGAAAGCTCGCGGTGCAATCTATAATGGTAAGACAATTAAAACAAAAGCACCTGGCTTCTTACGTGGTAATACAACCATGTATTCCGCAAGCTATGTATTCCAGAAGGGATTAGGCGTTTCTTATTCTTACTCTTCTAAAACATGGAAGATCACTTTAAAAAAAGGTTCTAAGACGATCACCATGAAACGTGGCAGCAAATATGCTTATGTCAATGGAAAGAAAAAGAAACTTCCAACACCTGCACGCCGTGTATATTCCTATAAACAGAAAAAGAATTACATCTATGTTCCTGGCGAATTCTGTGCAAAAAATCTTGGATATTCTTATTCATGGAGCAGTAGTTCTTATGCTGGTACTTTCTCAACAAGTAACAGTAATAAGGCATCTTCTTCCGTTACAACGCTTCCAGCAACAAACGGAGAACATTATGTACAACTTGACAAACCAGAAGGCTTATCCGAAAACGACATCTCAACAACTGACGATTATAATAACTATCGTTTGATCGTAAATATTAAAGGAAATTATTCTTCTTATTATTCCGATGCATCACATCGCAGTGTTATTGGTGATTCAAGCTTCTATTCTTACTCTGTCGCTTACAGCAATGGCTATACAAAGATATATATCAAGCCTCGAAAAGCTACGATCAAAGGATTCGAAGTAACACAGACAGATTCCTATATCAAAGTTCGCTACGACTCACCAAAGGCAATGTACAAACAGATCGTTGATTGATGCAGGACATGGTGGTTCAGACTCTGAGCAGTTGCCAATGGATATAAAGAAAAAAACATGACCTTGAAGATCGTTCAGGCTGCAAAGTCATACTTTGATAACGATCCAGATATCAAAGTTTACTATACAAGATTATCTGATACATACCCAAGCCTTACTGAGCGTTCTGATCTCTGCCAATGAAGTTGGCGCAGACAGATTCTACAGTGTTCATATCAATTCTGCCGGATCTTCTGCTACAGGAACTGAAACCTTATACAATTCCAAAGGATATAAATCTTCTACAGGACTAACAAGCTATAATTGGTCAGCAACCATTCATCCTTATATCCGTTCTGCCACAGGATTTACAAACCGAGGTCTTGTAAACCGTACAGGATTAGCTGTTCTCCGTCATACGAAGACATCTTCTACCTTAACTGAGATTGGATTCATCTCTAACAAATCTGAAGCAAAGAAAATGAACTCTAATCTTACAACTATGGAAAAGCTGTCTATAACAGCACAAAAGCATCTTTAGCAAAACCCAACTGGGCGATAATATTGTATTAGTATTTATATTCACAACTGGAAGTCATACATCAACTGTATTGACTTCCAGTTGTTCACTTATAATATGGAATCACCAGATACATGTCTTCTGTGATCTTTCCATCATATATATGATTGGTCTGACATACCTCTTCAATATAATCGTCAACAGATGAATATTCATTCCCATATATTTCTTTGCGATCTTCCATAATGTATCGCCTTTCTGCACCTGAATGCTGGTAAACTGCTTGTCTTTTGTTCCCTGGGCCTCGATCAGGCTGTTACTTGAAAGGAAAGCACTCATTAAAAAAACAAAAACTATTGCTATGATAATTCCGATCACTCTTCTCTTACTTCTCATAATATCATCCTCCGTAAACTATAATCGAACATTTGTTTTGTTTATGTCTGTATTATAGTTCTCGAACATTTGTTTGTCAAGCTTTTACGAAACTTTGTTCGAGAACACTTGTTTCCATTTTGGATCTATGTTATGATAAGAATAGTTTATAAACAGACACGGAGGATATGATACATGGCCAAAGAACAATTAAGTGATAAGCAACAACAGATCCTTGAATTTATCAAGCGACGCATTCTGGATAAAGGTTATCCACCTGCCGTACGCGATCTGCGAGGCAGTGAATCTTCGTTCTACTTCCTCTGTCCATTCCCATCTGGAGACTTTGGAGAGAAAAGGATACATTCATAGAGATCCTACCAAACCTCGTGCGATCGAGATAACCGATGATGATTTTAATCTGGCTCGCCGCGAGATCATCAATATCCCTGTCGTAGGTACCGTTACTGCCGGTGAACCGATCTTAGCGGTAGAGAATATTGAAGAATATTTTCCAATGCTTCCAAATCATATCAGCAATAAAATACTTTCATGCTCCATGTCCGTGGAGAGAGTATGATCAATGCCGGAATTTTGACGGTGATATGGTTATTGTCGAACAACAGCCAACTGCTGATAATGGTGATATTGTCGTTGCAATGATCGAAGATTCTGCAACTGTTAAGAGATTTTATAAAGAAGATGGATATTACAGACTCCAGCCAGAGAATGATACTATGGATCCGATCATCGTATCAGAAGTATCTATTATTGGTAAAGTCGTTGGACTTTATCGTTCAATGAAATAAAAAGAAGTCCAGCTGCGAGATTTTCAAAGCATTCCCATAGCTGACTTTTTTTCATATCATTCTTTTTAATTTAATTCTTCGATCGATACTTCTTTTCCGTCTTTCCAGATTCTTTCAAGATCATAGAATAAACGGTTTTCTATATCAAAGATATGGATGATGATATCACCAAAGTCAAGTAAGATCCAGTTTCCTTCTCTATACCCTTCCATCTGTTTCATCTCATATCCAGCTTTAAAAGTTCTTCCTGTACATTATCTACCATTGCCTGTACCTGGTTTTGTTATTACCATCTGCAATGATAAAGTAATCTGCAAGAACAGAAATGCTTCGAATATCAATGATCTTGATATCTTCTGCTAACTTGTCATCTAACGCATCATATGCGATCTTTACCATATTTAATGACTGATCCATCTTAATTCTCCTTTTGTCTCTATAATACTTATAAGTCTCTACTGTCCGCTCATCAATTTCCTGTCCACATTCTGTCAGGTACTCTATCGTATTCTTAAGAATTGTTTTTGTACATTTATCAAGATCCTCAAATGCCAGCTTACGGACTTTTGAAAGTCCTGGAATCATCTTTCGATTTGGTTCCATATAGTCAGCAATAAAAACTATCTGTTCAAGCGGTGTCATACCAATCTTCCCTGTCGTATGACATGCGATTGCTGACAAAACTCCGAATCCTGTTCCTTATATTCATCGCTTGCAAGAAATGGAGCGATCTCTTGATGCATCAGCTGCGGACTTTTGGTTAAAGTTCCCTCCAGACTGATATTATATTGTTTGCATAACGCTCTTTGCTCCTCCATTGAAAAGCCTTTGGCACAGTCATGTAAAAGACCTGCGCGATATGCTTTATGAACATCCACTCCAAACACCATTGCCATACAGGAAGCTGTATAAGCTACTCCTAGTGTATGCCGGTATCTGGATGGTTTTAACGCTGTTTTAAGCTTTTCTTCTATCTGCTGTACTTCCATATAAATCATTTCTTTCTATATAATCAATCACATCTTCTGGAAGGAAGAAATGAATACTTGATCCATTGCTACATCTTTTTCTGATATCATTGGATGAAATCTCAATGCTTGGACTGCTTAAATGATAAATCTTGCCATCGTATTTCTCTTCCAGATAATCAATCTGAGCATCCAGAGCACTTCTTGAGTCATTTCTTGTAGCTACTAATATATCTGCCATGGTAAAAATCTGTCCTGGATCTTTCCATGTCTCGATCTGATAAAGCGAATCTGCTCCCATGATGAAGTAATATCTGCAATCTGTATCCTGTTTTGTGAGTTCTCTTAACGTATCAACTGTGTACGTTGTTCCTTCACGTTTTAATTCGATATCACTAAATTTGAAATACGGAAAATCCCTGATCGCCAGCTTGATCATATCGACTCTGTTTTTCTCACTGACACCGCCACTGATCTTTTTATATGCCGGATTCTTTGTTGGCATAACCAAAATCTCATCCAATCCAAACTCTTCTTTCGCTGCCTGTCCAAGAATCAGATGTCCATGATGGATCGGATTGAATGTCCCGCCAAGAATTCCTATCTTCTTCATGGCTGTCCTCCGATATTATTTCCCTGCTTTTGGCAGTTCAATTCTCTTATGATTCTTTGATTCCTTATATAATACGATCTTCTTACCAATAACCTGTACAACCTGGGATCTTGTTCTCTCTGCAAGAACATTTGCCAGTTCTTTTGGATCGTCCATACAGTTTTGAAGAACACCGATCTTGATCAATTCCCTTGCTTCTAAAGCATCTCTGACACCCTGTACAAGTTCTGGTGAAATACTTCCTTTTCCAATGTTATAGATCGGATCGATCTTCATTGCAAGGCTCTTTAAATAAGCTCTCTGTTTGCTTGTCATGTTATCCTCCATTCAATTATATCTATCTATAGTAGTCAAACTCCAGATTATACAAACGTACAGTGTCTCCTTCTTCGATTCCCATTTCTGTTAAACGTTCAATGACACCGTTTCTTTCATGAATTTGGAAGAAGTCAAATCCACGCTCAGATTCCAGATTAGTATATCCAAGCATTCTCTCTACTTTCGGTCCTTCGACGGTATATAATCCTTCTTCTGGATGACCGATAAAGATTCCACCTTCTTCTTCTCCGAAGTTTAATTCGTATTCCTGTTCAAATTCTGTTGCACCTTCTGGTAATTCATCTAATAATCCCTGTACATGCCATAATAATTCTTTAACACCTTCCCCGCTTACCGCAGAAATAGGGAATACTTTGATTCCTTCTGGTTCAAACTCTTCTTTTAATAAATCGATCACAGTCTCTCTGTCTGTCTCAGACATAGCATCCATCTTGTTCGCTGCGATCACCTGTGGTTTCTCTAGAATCTCTTTGTTGTATTTCTTAAGTTCATCTGTGATAGCATGGATATCAACGATTGGATCTCTTCCTTCTACTGAAGCTCCATCTACCATATGGATCATAACTTTTGTACGTTCGATATGACGTAAAAATTCAAATCCAAGACCAACACCTTCAGACGCCCCCTCGATGATTCCTGGGATATCTGCAATAACAAATCCTTTGCTTCCATCCATATCCACAACTCCAAGATTTGGATTTAATGTCGTGAAATGATAGTTTGCGATCTTTGGATTTGCGTTTGTTACTCTTGATAAAAATGTAGATTTTCCTACATTTGGGAATCCAACCAAACCTACATCAGCAATAACTTTTAACTCAAGCATAACTTCGAGTTCCTGCGCTTTCCCACCTGGCTGGGCATATTTTGAAGTGCCTGCATGGTTGGAGTTGCATAATGCTGGTTTCCTTTACCACCACGACCGCCTTTTAAAAGTACAACTGGTTCCTTCTTATTAGACATATCAAGGATAACTTTCCCTGATTCCTTGTCTTTTACAACGGTTCCTGCCGGAACTTTCAGGATGATGTCTTCTCCATCAGCACCGTGGCATTTTCTTCTGCCACCTTCCTGACCATCTCCTGCCTTGAATTTTCTTCTGTGACGGTAATCAGATAAAGTATTGATTCCTTCATCTACAACAAAGATCACATCACCGCCACGGCCGCCGTCTCCACCATCTGGTCCACCGTTTGGTACATAAAGTTCCCTCCGGAAACTTACGTGGCCATCTCCACCTTTTCCGGATCTGATTATAATATTAGCTCTATCTGCAAACATTGTCTTTTCCTTTCTGTGTCAAAAAAACAACTTCCAGTCACAAAAATATTTCATTATCTTATAATGAAAAACGGCCTCAAATATGTATTTGAAGCCGTAATTACTGAATCTCAAATGATCTGTTCCTGTATGCAATTAAATTATGCTACTGGATGTACAGAACACTGTTTCTTATCTTTACCTTTTCTTTCGAAGCGACAATACCATCAACTAATGCGAATAATGTATCGTCACCACCGCGTCCTACGTTAACGCCTGGATGAATCTTTGTTCCTCTCTGTCTGTAAAGAATATTTCCAGCTTTTACAAACTGTCCGTCAGCTCTTTTCGCACCTAATCTCTTAGATTCGGAATCTCTACCGTTCTTTGTAGAACCCATTCCTTTTTTATGAGCGAAAAATTGAAGGTTCATTTTCATCATTTTTGTTACACCTCCTTAAAGATTACATCTAAATACTGTCCATGTTCTTCTTCTACTGAAGTCAAACCAAGGATCAGTGATCTTAATAACAAGCTCCCCTCTTCGGAAAGCTCTTCCGTAAATACTACGTCAATTTCTGCGTCTTCCTGGTTCACATCAATCTGATAGTGATCATCTGTCAGTTCATCCAGAGAATTCACAAAATTAATTACCAGAGCAGACACTGCGGCACAGACAATATCTTGTCCTTCCGCACTGTAACCTGCATGGTCCTGTGAGTGGAAACCTTGAAAGGTTCCATCGACTCTCTGATAGAATGTTATCTTTGTCATAACTCTATCCTCAGGATATTATCCAACGATACTATCGATCTTAACCTGTGTAAATAACTGTCTATGACCGTTTTTCTTATGGTATCCAGTTTTTCTCTTGTATTTGTAAACGATGACTTTCTTACCTTTTCGCTTCGCTTACTACAGAAGCTTCAACTTTCGCACCATCAACGGTAGGTGTTCCAACTTTAACAGTATCTCCACCAACTAAAAGTACATTATCAAATGTTACTTAGCTCCTACTTCAGCGTCAAGTTTCTCAACTTTGATCACGTCGCCTTCGCTTACTTTATACTGTTTTCCACCTGTTGCGATAATTGCGTACATCCACGGCACCTCCTATTATCAAATCTCGCCAGCTTTGGTGATTCTCGCATTCTTTAACCTCGCTGTGCGGCATACTCATATATAATAACAGCACTATTTCAATATGTCAATACTTATTTGTCGAAAAATTGGATTTTTTTTCTTTTTTTCTTGTGATCTCCATAATTCCGAGCTTTGTAATATCTACAGCAACTGCTTTCTTAGAATCCCCATTTAGATAATGCTGCATTACCTGTAATAATTCTTTCTCATCATCTTTGGACTTCATATCAATAAAATCAATCATGATGATCCCTGATAAATTTCTTAAGCGGATCTGCCTTGCTGCTTCTTTGGCTGCTTCTAAGTTTATTTTCTTAATATGTGCTTCCTGGTTCTTCTTTCCAATGGATTTCCCCGTATTCACATCAATGACTGCCATTGCCTCCGTCTGTTCGATATACAGAAATCCTCCAGACTTCATAAATATTTTACGTTTAAATACCTCTGAAAGATAATGACGAAACCGATATCTTCGTTCAATGTCTCCTGCCATATAAGAACATAAGAATACTTCATAACCTTTTTCTTTCAGCTGTTCCCCTACTTCTTCCTGATCTGTCACAATACGATCGATCGATCCTGGTTTGATATCATGAACCAGCACTTCCAATGCATCGTAATTTGTATCAACAAGATGAGGAGCTTTGCGGTATTGCCTTTTAGATACGATCTCATGATATTTCGCAGACAACTGATCTGCTTCCATAAGAACATCTTCTTTGTCGGCTTTTGCAGCTTCTGTACGGAGAATAAAGCCATATTCCTGTGTCACAAGAGTCTCTGCCATTTCTTTTAATTCCTGTTTTTTTTCTTTCTGATGAATCTTATTGGAAATTCCTACAGACAGCTTATCTGAAGTCAGCACAAGATATTCCCCTGTTAATTCTATCTGATCTGATAGCATCGGACGTTTTTCTTCTGTCGCTTTTTCTTTATCTGTACCAACACTTCATCACCCGCTTTATATTGCCTATGTCTCATGGAAGGAAGCCTATTTCGTCTTGATCGAACTCAACAAAAAGCCCCATTGATATTCTTGACAACATTTTTACGACTCCTATGTAAATATTCCCAATATCAACTTTATTCTTCTCCTTAAACATTGAAATTCTACCGGATGACCATCTTTTAATAACATACTGACCAGATGATCGCCAAACCTTGTGATCACAATCTCTGTATATGCCATTATTCTTTGATACTTGGAATTTCTACAACAGGATCTGTTTCTGCTTCGTAGTCGATTCCTTCCTCTTTAAATCCAAACATACGGTAAAAATCTTCCCAATAACCATCAACATCTGCAAGTTCTGAAACATTATCTGTATTGATCTCTTCCCAACGTTTCTTCACTTCATCCTGAATATCATCACGAAGTTCCAGATCATCCATACGAACCCATCCGTGTTCATCCGTGATCGTATCGGCTAATAATCTCTTTTCTTTAAACAGACGTTCAATCTGTTCAATACATCCTTCATGGACATTATTTTCCTTCATGACTTTATATAATACAGACATATACAATGGCACAATAGGAATCGCAGCACTTGCCTGTGTTACCAATCCTTTGTTAACAGAGATCAGCGCTTTTACTCCAACTTCTTTCGTAATCTCATCTGCTGTCTGATGCAGATGTTTCTTTGCCGCACCGATCGTTCCTTCAAAATAGATTGGATACGTAAGTTCAGATCCGATATAAGAATATGCGACAGTACTTGCATCTTCTGATAACACATCTGCATCTTTTAATGCCTGCATCCATAACTTCCAGTCTTCTCCACCCATAACTTTGACTGTAGCCTCTACTTCCTCTTCTGTAGCTGCAGGAATGCTCTTCATACCAATACTGTTATCCTTAAGGTTCAGATTCTTATTTGTAAACTCCTCCCCTGTTGTCTTTAATACAGAACGATATGTCACTCCATCTGGTGTTGTTCTTCGTGGTGCTGCAAGGCTGTATACAACCAGATCCACTTTCCCAAGATCTTTCTTGATCGTTTCGATCGTAAGATTTTTGATTTCTTTTGAGAACGCGTCTCCATTGATCGTCTTGGCATAAACTCCTTCTTCGTTTGCAAACTGTTCAAATGAAGCTGTATTATACCATCCAGGACTTGCTGTCTTTCTTCCATTAGATGGACGTTCAAACATGATTCCAAGGGTATCTGCATGACATCCAAAAGCTGCCACGATTCTTGATGCCAGTCCATATCCTGTAGAACATCCGATCACTAACACTTTCTTCGCATCTCCAGGAATCTCTCCTTGAGCTTTTACATAGGCGATCTGATCTTCCACATTCTTTTTATCCTTCTGGATGTGCTGTTAAGCATAAATAATCTTTGACTCTCGGTTTAATGATCATAAATTTTTCTCCTTTAAAACATCTGCATCCTATACAGGTGTATTGTTTATTATCAACTTATTCCTTCAAATTATAATATGTATCGGTTTTATCTGTCAAATTTTATAATACACTTTTCAAATTTTGTTGGTTATCTTGGAAAGTTTTCAAAACTTTATTCTCAGCATCAAAAGAAGAAGGTATTTCTTTTTACCTTCTTCTTATCCTCTTTATTTAACGATTCTTCGTACTGTTACGATTCTTCTGTATCTTGCATTGTTTGAAATCTTAATTCCACCTCTTGGATATGGTGCTGAATTACTTGCATGTACGATCTTGTTGTTTCCCATATAGATTGCAACATGTCCGCTATAGCAGATTAAATCTCCTTCCTGAGCATTCTTGATCCCACCTTTTACTTCTTACCATATCTTCTCTGTGCACTTGAGGAATGTGGAAGACGCTTTCCAAACTTCTTGTAAACTCCTCTCGTGAATCCTGAACAATCTGTTCCGTTTGTAAGACTTGATCCACCGTATCTGTATCTATTCCTACAAAGTTTTTGCATATTCAACAACTGCATCTCCTTTTTCTGATGCTTTTACTTCTTTTGAACTTGTATGTACACTCATTGTAACTGCGGCCGATGCCATTGCTACTAACATCATCACTCTTAAAATAACTCGTTTCATATTAACTCCTGATATATTACAATTTTAAATTTATTTCAAATATTTCTTTCAACAGTTGATATTGTACGATAAAGAGCAACAATTGTCAATAGTTTTTTAAGATTATTTCAGTTTAGTTAATATTTTTGTAACATTTCCGTTTTTTCTCTTTAATAAATCAAGATGTCGTTTTACAAGATTTAGTTCATGTCTGGTAATATCCTTGTTACTGTACCTTGCTTTCTCTATGATCTCTGACGTCATGGAATTGCTGTTATTCCTTGATTTTGCGCCATTTTCAGCATATTTTTCTAACTGTTTTTCATAAAAGTACTTTTTCTTTATTTGTCATTTGATTCCATTTTTTTCTTTTGTAACAATTTTATGAACGCAAAATCACTGCTAATATTATGACGATTGGAATCATTTGAAATATTTTCTTTACATTTGTTACGAATTGTTTTTTATTTGGTACAATCGCATTTCGTTGTTTTTCTTCCTGTTCCACATGTTTATATACACTTTCTCCAGTATCTCTTCCCGTTACTTCTACCGGAATCCATCCGATATGTTCAATATAAATTTCTGTCCATGCATGTGCCTCATAATCTGTCACCTGTGCTTTTCCAAGTCTCCACTGATCTGCACGGATCTTATATCCTTCTACATATCTGGCCGGAATTCCTGCTTCCCTGAAAAAAACTGCCGCTGATGCAAACTGGGTACAAAACCCTCTTTTCTCTCCGTTAAAAATTCATTTACCGGATCCTTATCTTGCCCTGTTAAACCTGGTCGGTAAGTATATTGATAATTATTTTTAAAATTTTTGAATTTCTTCTATATTATATAAGATACTATTTTCTTTATTTACATGGCAACTCAGCTGCTTTATTGTCTTCTTTATCTCTTCTGGAATCTCCAGATAATTCTGCTGTACATAAGTTCCATACTCCTGCATAGAACGAACATAATTCTTTCAAGCTCTCCCGCATTTTTCAACACAGACATCACGTCAAATCTCTGACTGATATCTAACAGGTTCTTGTTATTCTTGATCTGATAATAAGAAGTTGTATACTCCGTATCTGCTGTATTACGTTCTATCACACTGTCTCCAGCTGCATTTCCATTAATTCTGCTCGCATCTGAAAAATATGGTATTAATAAAACTCTCCTGCATCTTCTGATAATGAATCTTTATTTCTCTCTTTTCAGAAAATGCAATATCTTTTGGTGTCTGAATATATCCTTTCTGATAAACAGCAAAATCCTTCATAGAGAGATCTGGAAATAAATATGGCAGTTCCTGTGCCATTTCTCCACCGTAGACCAGGTTATTTTTCTTTTCCTTTGTCCATTCTCCATCTTTATATCTGCCACTAACAAATCCTTCAGATACAGATCTGCATTTTCCGGGGCATACACCAGAAATAATTTTTCTCCTTTTGGAGAAACTTCTCCTACACTTCGAAGCTTTCCATTCCCGATTCCTCCGACTGCAAGATAGCCTTTTCCCTGTGTCCATTCCCTGATCTGTATCAGAATATTTCGTTTTATCATCGTATCTGTAGGTACATTCGTCTGATCATAAAAAAACAAAGGTACTGCGGCAGCCAGAAACATAATATACAATCCTGCCGCAAATCCTTTTTTTCCTTTTCGTATACTAAAATAAACAATCCATGAACCTAAAAACAAGAAAAACGCTGCTGAAATTCCATATGGCGCGATCATTAAAACGGCCATTTCCATAAGACCGGTTGTAAGAAACAAAGTCAATGGACGACATCTTAATATTCCAAGCACAATTCCTGCCACCAGCACAAAAAACAAAACTGCCAGTACGCTGTCCCTTCGACTATGTTCTAACGTCACCGAAATGTAATAATAAAATCCAAGATCCATACTCTGATTCAATGCTTCTGCCATCTTATTATTGATGATCTGAAATCCATTGATCAGCTGTCTGTGTGCAAGCATGCAGTATATGATACATATCACAACCATGACTACAATATTTCTCTTATTCTGATCAAGCAATCTACACATTCCGAGAAACCAAATGACACTTCCCATCACAAAAAGCCACTGAAACCTTGAAATCGAAATCCAGCAAATATACTCCATACAACAGATGCAAAGCCACTGCCATCATGATATATTCAATTTTTATTTTTTTATATCCACACATTATAACTCCATATCATATAAAAATTTCTGCAGATCTTGTCCTTTTTCACAAAGTGGAATCTTATAAAGATGCTCCATCGAATCCGATGACAATTCATATTTTCCACAAAAAATATCCGTAAACAATTCTTCATATTGTTCTATATGGCAAAGCAGATATTTATGCTCCCCATAATAGATTTCCTGTATAACTCCCTGCGATTTCAAAAAGAAAGAAATAGAATAAAAGCTGCCATATAATCAGAATACGGTCTTTTCTATATCATCCAACGATAATCCGATCTTCACGCGTTCTTCTTCCTCTTCTTCATTTTTTCTCACCCAAAGTCCACCTGTCGCAGCATAGAGGTTCCAATGAACTCTTGAAATCCGATCTCCTTCCTGATATTTCCTGACTCCATCGTATTCAAAACCTTGTTCCATAAGATCTCTTCTTGCGATCTTTTCCTGCATAGATCCCATTTCATATCGTTTTGGCATAACAAGAAAAGATATTTGTTTGTTAAATTCTTTTTTTACTTTATACATTCCTGTAAGATCTTCCCACGAAACTGAACAAATCTGAATATGATAACTGTCACATTCCGTGATCATTTCAGACAGTGTGATCGAATCTCCTTCTTGTGGATTCCATACGATATTTTTCTTCTTTCGCATTCTTTGTTTTCGAAACTTGGATGTCATTTCATATTCCAATCGGAATGTATAGCTGTTTATCTTTGATGTAATTCCATGAATCCTCAATCGTATCTCTGCTTCATCGCCTTCTGTAAGTACTAATGAATCCATTTCTATGGTTAATATCATCTGTTTTGTTCTGACTGACACCTGCAGACAGAATAAGCCAGCACAACAAATAAGGATGCCATAAGGCACCCTCCAATGAAATTTCCATAAATGATCCAATATATAAGCGCAAATATTATGACAAAAAAATACATCTTTATCCTTTCTGATTTCCTTTTGGAAGTGGTATCTTATAAAGAATCGCTTTTAAAATCGCTTCTTTCGTTTTCCTCTGAACCTTCGCTTCCTTGCTTCTGATCACCCTATGCTCGATAGTTTCAAAGAAAACATCTTTCACATCCTGTGGTATTACATAATCACGTCCCTCAAGATATGCATTTGCTTTTGCCATCGATAAAAGTGCGATCGTTCCTCTTGGACTGATTCCAAGTTCTAAGTCTCTGGATCTTCTTGTCTCATTCGCAATCTCGACAATATATCTTAAAATATCTTCATGCACAAATAATCGTGCAGCTTCTTCTCTTGCTTTTCGCAATTCTTCCACCGAGATCTGTTCTTTGATCCCAGAGGTCGTCATATCCACACTTCCTTGTGCTAACATCTTGATCTCACTCTCCATATCCGGATATCCAAGAGATGTCCGGATCATAAATCGGTCTAACTGTGATTCTGGAAGCGAGTGTGTTCCAATAGAACCAAAAGGATTCTGCGTTGCAATAACGATATACGGATCTGGAAGATCTCTCGTAATACCATCTACCGTGATCTGTCCTTCTTCCATTGCTTCTAGAAGTGCCGACTGTGTCTTCGGTGAGGTTCGGTTAATCTCATCCGCCAGCAAAAGATTCGTCATCGCTGCTCCTTCTTTGAATTCAAATTCTTCACTACCCTGATGATAGATAGAAAATCCTGCAATATCCGTTGGCATGATATCCGGAGTAAACTGAATCCTTTGATAATCCAGTCCCAATACCTTTGAAAAGGCTAATGCAAGTGTTGTCTTTCCTACACCTGGAATATCCTGGATCAAGATATGTCCTCCTGCAAGGATCGCTGTCATGATCTGATGCACCGTATGACCTTTTCCTTCCATAACACGGTTGATCTCATCCATTGCTCTGACTGCTTTTTGTACATAAAGAAATTATCCATCTTATCTTCCTCGTTTTGCAGTTATAACAATGATCATCATAGCAAGTGCAAGGCTTATTGCTGCTCCTGCAAGTCCAATATATCCATTTCCTGTAATTCCTGACAAAATATATCCAACACTTGCACAAAGTGCCACTGTTAATGCATATGGCATCTGTGTTGCCACGTGGTCTATGTGCTTACACTGCGCTCCCGCAGATGAAAGGATCGTCGTATCAGAAATCGGTGAAATATGATCTCCACAAACAGCTCCTGCAAGAATCGCTCCTACACAAACTGACATCATCATATAATTAGCACTTAAGATCGTAACAGAAATTGGAATCAAAATTCCAAATGTTCCCCATGATGTTCCTGTTGCAAATGCAAGTCCTAATGAAATCAGGAAGAAGATAACCGGCATCACTGCGATTGCCATTGTACTTCCACCAACAGCTGCTTTAACAAATCCCTGAATATTTAAATACTCTGCTCCACAAACACCTGATAATGTCCATGCAAGACAAAGGATCATGATCGCTGATGTCATTGCTTTAAATCCCTGTGCAAAGCTTCCACAGAAATCTACAAATTCAAGAACTTTTCTTGGAATATACAAAATAAATGTAAAGATCAATGTTAAAAATGATCCTAATACCAAACTTCTCGCACTGGAGCAATTAGCAAAGGCCTCTGCAAGCGGAACCCCTTTGAAAAAGCCTCCTGTGTACAACATAAATCCAATACAAGAAGCGATCAAAAATAAAATCGGCAAGATCAGATCTTTTACCTTTCCATGTCCAACGATCGGTACTTCTTCTTCGTCTTCAACGATCTCTTCTAAATGTGCATTTAATTCATATTGTTTCATCTTTGAATAATCAATATTCGTAATGATCAAAATGCCAAAAATACAAGTGTGAGCAATGCATAATAGTTAAATGGAATCGCTCTCAAAAATAAGGTAAATCCATCAATATTGCATCCTGCTGGAAGAGATGATCCTACAGCTGCTGCCCAGCTTGAGATTGGCGCAATAATACATACGGGAGCTGCAGTTGCATCGATCACATAAGCCAATTTTGCTCTTGTAACATTATGTTTATCTGTCACAGGGCGCATAACCGTTCCAACTGTCAGACAGTTAAAATAATCATCAACAAAGATCACAACTCCAAGACAGATCGTTGCAAAAAGTGCCTGTCTCTTTGTGCGGATCGCTTTTGCTGCCCATTTTCCATAGGCTCTAGAAGCACCTGATTTGGTGATCAGTGCTACCAGAATTCCTAATAATACTAAAAATATCAAAATGTCGCAATTAGCTCCAATTTTCTCTCCCATGATCGCAAAAATGGTATCCATTGCTTTGATCAGATGAAAATTATGATACATCAGGGCCCCGATGCAATTCCGATCATCAGCGATAAATATACCTCGTTGGTTATTAATGCTAAAACAATTGCAATCACTGGCGGAAGAATCGCCCAAAATGTACCTGTCATGTATATTTACTCCTTAATCTTTAATCTCTGTAATAATTGATGAGACATCCCTTTAATATTATCTCTCTTTCATCATCTGTTAATTCACCTAGTGTTAATGTGATCTCTTTCATTCCTTCATTTACCACATATGCTGGAATCTTTGTAAGCTTGTCTTCCACTGCTTTGCGGACATCTGGAACAAAAATGTAATCTTTGTTCTTAAATGGAAGTTCTCCTTTATCGATCGTAAATGGAAGCATTCCCCAGTTGATAAGGTTTGAACGGTATCTCTTTGTGGCATACTCGTTTGCGATATTTGCCCATCCACCTAATACTTTCTGGCAGGAAGCCGCCTGTTCACGTGCAGAACCATCTCCTGGTTTCACTGCAAAGATCGTGCTTCCGATTCCTAAATTATCCTGAGTTACATCTGCGTAAGATTCTTTGACTGTCTCCAGGATATCTTTAACTTCTGGGAATGCTTCCGCTGCATCTTCTCAGCTTCGATCGCTTTCTGTGCTTTCTGTACTTCTTTTGCACGTCCTACATAAGCAGGATCTTTTCTTGATAACGCAAATTCTGCAAGTCCTAATGGATTAGAACGATAAGATGAAGTTTCTCCAGATGGGATCAGCTCATCTGTTGTAGTAACAGGATCATGAATCTCTGAAACAACTTTTAATAACATGTTCTGTGGAAGTGCAGACATCTCTGGCCAATCTTTGATGTTTGGTCCAAACTGAATCTCTACTGATGGATCTGCAACGCCCTTGCTGTCAAATACACGGTTCTCATATATAGTCTTGTCAAAGAAATATTTTGGAATAAAATCACTTGCTTCTACATCCGTTGCCGGTGTTAAATATCCTTTATTCGCTGCTGTTGCAGCGATTGAACGTGCATCCATAAGTGCAACAGAAGAAATCTGGCCATTCTGAAGTTTAGAACCTTCACGGTTCGGGAAGTTTCTTGTTGAATGACGGAATACTAAACGCATTATTTGCAGGTGTATCTCCAGCACAAAACATGGTCCACAGAATGCTGTCTTAACGATCGCACCTGTCTGCATCAGATCTGCAACTGCTCCATTTTTAACAAGTTCCATGTAAATCGGTGTACTTGCCGGATATACGCTGAATGTAAATTCATCAGAACCAATACTTGCTCCTTTTAAAATATTAGCCGCTGCACAGATATTTTCAAATCCACCACCTGCACATCCTGCGATGATTCCCTGGTCTACATACAGTTTTCCATCGTGGACTTTATCTCTTAAAGAATAGTCAACTGCACCATCTAAACTTACTAATGCACGTTTTTCTACATCTGCAAGAATATCGTCAAGGTTTGCATTCACCTCTTCGATCGTATATGTGTTGCTTGGATGGAATGGCATAGCTATCATAGGTCTGATCTTATCTAAATCTACTTCCACGATTCCATCATAATATGCTACTTTTCCAGGATTCAATTCCTTAAAGTCTTCAGACCTTCCATGAATCTCGTAAAATTCCTTGATCTTATCATCTGTTCTCCAGATAGAAGAAAGACATGTAGTCTCTGTTGTCATAACATCGACACCGATTCTGAAATCTGCACTTAAATTAGATACACCAGGTCCAACAAATTCCATAACTTTATTGTTTACATAGCCTTTTTCAAAGATTGCACCGATGATCGCAAGTGCCACGTCCTGTGGTCCTACACCTTTGACTGGTTTTCCTTTTAAATAAATTCCGATCACGCCTGGCATATTGATATCATAAGTTCTGGGGTTAAGAAGCTGCTTTACAAGTTCTGGTCCACCTTCACCCATTGCCATGGTTCCCAGTGCTCCATATCGTGTATGGCTGTCTGATCCGAGGATCATCTTTCCGCCGCCGGCTAACATTTCTCTTGCGAACTGATGGATCACTGCCTGATGAGGTGGTACATAAACTCCACCATATTTCTTTGCAGCTGTTAAACCAAACATATGATCATCTTCGTTGATGGTTCCCCCAACAGCACACAGACTATTATGACAGTTTGTCAATACATATGGTACCGGGAATTTCTCGATTCCTGATGCTCTTGCTGTCTGGATAATTCCGACAAAAGTGATATCATGAGAAGTCAGTTTATCAAATTTAATCTGAAGTTTCTCCATGTTACCAGATGTATTGTGGTCTCTTAAAATACCATATGCTATGGTGTTCTTAGAAGCTTCTTCCTTGGATACCACTTCACCTGTAAGCTGCTTTAATGCTTCGGCTTCAGATTCTTTTACCAAAGTTGTTCCGTCTACCAGATATGCACCTTCTGAAAATAATTGAATCATGTATCTGTCCTCCTGCAATGCATTTTTCTAGTTATTATAACATACTTCTACACTTTATGGAAGTAAAACGTTAAAAAGGTGCAGACACCAAGGCTCTGCACCCTATATATTTTATTTTATTTATTCCAAATAAGGATCATATATACTGTTGCAATTGAAATAACGATCTGAATGATCGCAAATCTGAAAACAGTCTGTGTATTAGACCAACCGATTTTCTTACGAACGTGATCATGTAACGGCATCGTTGTATTCGCAAAAATATGTATCTTTAAGAATCTAAGTAATGCTACTTTCACAAGTCCTAATCCACCATCCAGGATCAGAATCAATGCAACTAATAAGAACAAGAAAGGACTTCCTGTCTTAAGCACTGCCAAACTGATAAAAATTCCCATGGCACGGCTTCCTGCATCTCCCATCATCAAACGGCTTGGTGTTGCATTGTACCATAAATATCCAAGAATACATACAACAAACAATAAAATAATATATGGAAACTGTGTTTCATTTCCACGGATCTGATCGATCACATAGATCGTTACCAGTGTAATGATCGTTAATGTTCCAGATAGTCCATCGACTCCATCAGAGCAGTTTGTTACATTGATCGCTGCCCATACAAGAATGATCGTAAGAATAAAGAACAACACTGGTGGAATATAGAATTTCACGCCGATCGTTGCAAGCTCTACATAAGTAGAATTAAAATGAATATAGTTAAGTGCTGCAACTGCTGCTACCAACAAAGTCAAGAATTCCTTTTTTGTATTCTCCCCATGGCTCATCTGCTGCATCATCCATAAATCCTGTTAACATTTCAACAAAAAACAAGAACAAGATAAATAAACATCTCCACAGACATCTCGCCAAACAACAATGCTGCGATACAAAATACAGAAATAAAAATGATCCCTGCACCTCTTGGTTTTCCTGCGGATAACTTTCCATTATGTGCAAATTCTCTTCCCATATCTCTTGGCAGCCAATCATTTAAAAAGGATGTCAGGATACAGGTTGCAGCAAATGCAAAATACTCCGATAAATGCCGTGATCGGTAAAACACTTCCGGCAATCATATTTAACATTGGTATTCCTCCTAATTATCTTTTTAGTATACTCTTTTTTATCACACAATTATCTAGTATATCACGGATTTAAAATATTGCAATTCTTATTTTCATAAACTCCGCGTGTTTTGTTCTATTTCTGCTTCATCTCCTCTACGAGGCTTCTCAGCTGTTTTGTATCTTTTTTAATGTCCTTTGCAGCAAAGATCGCTGAAACAACTGCCACTCCATCAACATCCGTTCCTTCTAGTGTCTTGATATTTTCTTTTTTGATCCCGCCGATCGCTACCACTGGAATCTCTACTGTATGACAGATTTTTTAATTTCTTCCTTAGAGACAACATTAGCATCTTTCTTGGTTGATGTTGCACAAACTGCACCAACTCCCAAATAGTCTGCACCGCCTTTTTGTGCTTTTATTGCTTCCTCTACATTGTGCGCAGAAACCCCAATGATCTTATCTTCTCCTAATAATTTTCTTGCCTCTTCTACTGACATGTCATCTTGCCCGATATGAACTCCATCAGCATCAACTGCCAAAGCCACTTCTATATTATCATTGATCACAAATGGCACCTTGTATTCCTTGGACAGTTCTTTCATTTCTCTTGCTTCTTTTATAAATTCTTCTTTGGAAAGATGTTTTTCACGAAGCTGTAAAAAGGTAATTCCACCCTCCAAAGCTTCCTTCACTTGATCCATCAAGGTAGTGTCTTTACCCATGTCCTGTCTGTTACTGCATATAAAGTCATTGCATCAGCATTTACTCTCAATTTGACTGCTCCTTTCCATCCATTCTGCATTCATATTACTCATCGCATCCATCAGATGCACTTTCAATGTACCTGTTCCTTCTGCTTTCTCCTTTGCATATTCTCCACAGATTCCCATCGCACTAACTGCTGTCGTCACTGCTTCTAAGATCTGATCTGGATTAGCTCCGATAAATCCTGCGATCACACCATCCAACATACATCCGGTTCCCGTGATCCTTGACATATCCAAAACACCGTTATCGATCAAATAGATCTGCTGTCCATCCGTCACTAGATCTGTTTTTCCTGTGATCACGATCACTGCTTTGGTCTTCTTCGCCATATTCTTTGCCATTTGAATCACATATTCCAAATTGTCTTCTGTCACAGCATCATCTTTCTTCGCATCAACACCATAACCATCATCACTGCCCTCATATAAGGTTTTGATCTCTGATATATTTCCACGGATCACGTTAAAGTGGATCTGCTTAAGCAATTTCGCCGCTGTTTCTTTTCTGAATCTGGAAGCACCGACTCCCACAGGATCAAACACGACCAGATGACCCCGTTGATTCGCTTCTTTTCCCGCAAGAAGCATGGATCTCACTGTATTTTGTTTTAAAGTTCCCATATTGATCACGAGACTGTCACACATTGCTGTGATCTCTCTAACTTCCATCCAGTCATCTGCCATGATCGGTGAAGCCCCGATCGCAAGGATCATATTCGCAACATCATTGATCGTTACATAGTTTGTAATACAATGGACCATTGTCTGATTTCTTCTGATATTATCAAAAATTCTCTCAAAATCTATTCTCTTCATCTGATTCCTTCTTTTCTCCTGTCTCCTGCATTCATTGCAGATTATACCACAAATATTAAAAAAGGTATACTGGCGAATTTTCTCACACTTTATAATTCCCAGAATACTATAAACTGTAAATAAATCTTTTGGAGGTTTTAACATGAGTGATTTAGCTGCAACTGGCTGTGGAGGATCTTGTGGTTCATCTTGCTTTGGAGGAAATAACAGCTGTCTGCTTCTTTTAATCTTACTTTGCTGCTGTGGAGGCGGAAATAATGATGGCTGCGGATGCGGAAACGGATGTGACAGCCTGATCTGGATCATCTTAATCCTCTGCTGCTGTGGTAACGGCAGCTTTGGATGTGGCAACAACAATGGCTGCGGATGTGGATGCTGAATTTAATGATTTCTGATAAAAGAGGATGCCTTTTGATCCGGCATCCTCTTTTTGGCAGATCACCAGTAACAGTAAACAGATGATCCACATATTGTTCTGATTCCTTTTTCTGGTCTCTTCTGCATCCGATAGTTATCATTCTCTTGTTTTTCCTGTTTCCTCTTTTCTTCCAGTTGTCTTTGTTCTTCTTTGTGCCTTAAGCACTCAGGATCCAGTTCATAAACTGTATTTTCTTCTTCTACCAAAATTTCATTCATAATTTTTTTCACCTCCTAATACTATAGGATATGAGAAAAATCTGAAGGTTGTGACAATCATGGAACAAAATCAAACTTCCTGGGAAAATTTTTCCGTAATGACTCTTCTAATATGTTAGAAGATGCCCTTCCATATCTCCCACCAAACTTAAAAAGGTTGCTGCCATTTATATCAAATTAACCGAACTTTCCAAAATCTCTTCTGAATTTGACAACGAACAGACTCTTTCTGCCTGTGGTTTTGATCAAGATCCTGCTTCTATGGAATTATTACTAAATGCTCTGAAACTTCGCGCCCCGAAGGAAACCGCTATGCAGATTGAACAAATTCTTCAGATGATGCAAATGTTTGAAGTCTATCAAAATTATCAGCGTTTTGTCGATACGACTAACCATTCATCTCCCTCATCTTCTGACAGCCAAAACAATGATCTATTTTCAAAACTAATGCCTATGATGATGGCAAAGACAGTCCTTGTACTAATACAGCAAAACCAAATTCTGACTTTATGAACCAGTTAAACCAGATTCTTAAAAATAAAGGAGTTTTTTATGTCTGACGATCCTATTTCATTCGATCATTTATCTTCTCTTGACCCAAAAGCTGGAAATCATAAAATTTGTGATCTCCAGCTGCCACGGAAAACCTCTTGAATTAATTCTCCCAGACCTTATGGCGGCTTCAAGCCGTCTTTCAGAACAAGGTCTTTCTTTTACAAACGAAGAAATTTCCATGATCATCGATGGTCTGAAAGAATCCATGTCTCCAGAAGAACAGCAGCGGATCGATATGATCCGTCCACTGATCATGTAATTTAGGTTTAAGAAAGCATTTCTTTGCTTTCTTTAAATAACCGCGGATCACGTCACAGGAATGCGCAAATTGGCTTTTCTCCTCTTCTGTAAGATCCATTTCTACAATTTCTTCTATTCCGTCTGCTCCGATCACGGTCGGAACTCCTGCTGCCACGTCTTTCTGTCCATACTCCCCATCCAGATGGACAGAAAGCGCAAATCCTTTCTCATCGTATACGATTGATTTGACGATCTCACTTAACGCGATCCCTATTCCAAATTCTGTACTTTTCTTACCGATGATCACTGTCATGCCCGCCTGTCGAACCTCGTCCTGTAGATCTTCGATCGTAATCTTGCCTAACGTATCAGGATACTCCTTTTGAAGTTTTGCAAATGGTTTCCCTCCGACAGACACACGGGATAATGGAACAATCTGAGAATCCCCATGTTCACCCATGCAGAATGCCTCTATGGAATTTCTGTGATATCCTGTTTTCTCTTCTAAAATTCTCTTGATCCTTAAGCTGTCAAGACTCGTTCCTGTGCTAAAGCAACGGAATCTCTCGATACCTAACGCTTTCCTCAAACATTCTCCTACTACATCCGCAGGATTTGTAATACTGATCAGAATTCCTCGAAACTTTGTATCTTGAATCTTTGGAATAATATCTTTCAATCGTTCCATGGAATCTCCGAACATGTCAAGTCTTGTCTCTCCCTCCTTGCGGCTTCGTCCGATCGCATTGACAAGAATATCCGCATCGTCAAGATCTTCATAACTGCCTGAACGAATCACAACTTTCGCAGGAAGACACGCTCCCATATCATCAAGATCTAATGCCTGGCTTTTGCTTTTCTTCATCTGTGTCGATTAAAACAATTTCATTTGCAAGACTACGAAACATCAATGACAATGCACAGTGTGTTCCGACATGTCCCGCTCCTAAAATTACGATCTTCGTCTGTTTCATCTGCTTTTCCTTCCATCTAATATCTATCTACATTCAATCACTGCATATGGTTTTTTTTTCATCGCACAATGCTACCAGTGTCCTTTGTTCTTCCCTTGCATATCTTGGATATAGAATATCTCCTTCATACGCCTGTTTCTTATATTCGACCCTCAGCTGTCTGATCTCCAAATCTTGTGGCAGCTGTTCAAATGCTGTTTTGACATACCAGCTATTATTGACATGATCATTGCTGTCTATCCAGCTTCTTTGTACTTTCACTGGTTCTTTTTCTCCCCATTCTCTGGAAAGTTTGATCTTTCTTGGTTCATATTCCATCTCTAATGGGGCTTCTAATTTGTAGACATCAATTTCTTCTTTGGTTGGTCTGACTGGCATTCCTGTTTCTGTGTTTATATATACCCAGATAGAATTGGCATAAGCTAATCGTTCCCCTGTGTTGTCTTCATGATAAAATTTCTCGTTGCATGAAACTTGTCAAATCCAGATCCCCATGTTCCAACTGTGATCTTTTCACATTCCTCTGGTCTTCTTTCCAAAACAATCTGCCATGAATTCAGTATCCATGCACGTTTTTTATTGGCAAGATATTCTACTCCAACACCAAGTTCTTCAGACTGAAATGCACTGCAGTCCTGGAAATAATCAACCACTGCCGGAATTGATAGTCTGCCACTTCTGTCTATTTCACTGTATCGGATTCTGCTGTCAAATGTATACATGTTTTAGCCTTTCTGATCTTCATATATCCTTATTGATCTTGAGTGAAAAAATGACGCAGACACTGCCATCGTTATCTGCGCCATTTTATTATTCTATTTCTGAACGATATTTACAATTCTTCCTGGTACATAAATTTCTTTCACGATATTACCGTTTAATTTATCTCCAAGAACTTCCTTAGCTTTCGCAAGAACAGAATCTTTGTCTTCTTCTGCACCGATGACAAGTTTTCCTTTTACTTTACCATTGATCTGAACAACGATCTCTACTTCATCCTCTTTCATAGCTTCTTCATCATATGTTGGCCATGTCTGAGCAAATACGCTGTCCTCATGTCCCATTGCTTCCCATAATTCTTCTGCAATATGTGGTGCAAATGGTGCGAGTAATACAATTGCTGTCTCTAAAGTTTCTTTGTCAACTCCAGATTTCTTAGCCATTGCTGTTAATGTATTGGTATATTCCATAAATCCACTCACAACTGTATTCAAGCTGAAGTTATTTAAACGTGTTGTGATATCGTAGATCAGTTTATGACGTACTTTTAATAATTCTTTATCAGCTTCTACACCTTTGTCTTTCTGATCCATGATAAGTTTGTAGAATCTTGTTAAGAATCTATGCACTCCATCGATACCGCTTTCATCCCATTCAGCATCTAATTCTGGTGGTCCAACGAACAGTTCGTACATTCTTAAGGAGTCACATCCATAATCTCTTACAAGATCATCCGGTGATACAACATTTCCCTTAGATTTACTCATCTTGATTCCGTTCTTTCCTGTGATCATTCCCTGATTGAACAGCTTGTGGAATGGTTCATCAAAGTCGATCACTCCGATGTCACATAAGAATTTTGTGTAGAATCTTGAATATAACAGATGCAATACAGCATGTTCTACTCCACCGATATACATATCTACTGGTAAGTATTTGTCTGCTTTCTCTCTAGATACTAATTCTTCATTATTCTTGTTATCGATGTATCTTAAGAAATACCATGATGATCCTGCCCACTGTGGCATTGTATTTGTCTCACGTTTCGCATCCTTACCACATACAGGACACTTACAGTTTACCCAGTCTTCGATGTCTGCTAATGGAGATTCTCCTGTTCCTGTTGGTTCGTATTTCTCAACTTCTGGTAATGTCAATGGTAATTCTTCTTCTGGTACTGGAACTGCTCCACAGTCTGGGCAATGAACGATAGGAATTGGTTCACCCCAGTAACGCTGACGACTGAATACCCAGTCACGTAACTTATAGTTTGTTGTCTTCTTACCGATTCCCATCTCTTCGATGATCTTTGGTGCTTCTTCTTTTAATTCAGAAGATTCTTTTCCATTCCAGTCTCCGGAATTGATCATGATACCAGATGCTTCTGTGTAAGCTTCTGTCATGTTCTCGATCTCTTTGCCGTCCTGAGCGATAACCTGAATGATCGGAATGTCAAACTTCTTAGCAAATTCAAAGTCACGGTCATCATGCGCTGGTACACAGCCATGATCGCTCCTGTACCGTAATCTGCAAGTACATAATCTGATAACCAGATTGGTACTTTTGCTCCATTGATCGGATTGATCGCATAGCTTCCTGTAAATACACCTGTCTTTTCTTTATCCTGCATACGATCTACAGATGATTTTAGGGATGCCTGATAGATATATTCTTCTACTGCTTCTCTTGTCTCATCTGTCGCAAGTTCTTTCGCTAATTCATGTTCTGGAGCTAATACCATAAATGTTGCTCCGTGTAATGTATCTGGACGAGTTGTATAAACTGTGATCTCATCATCTCTTCCATCAACTTTGAAGTTAACTTCTGCACCGTGGCTCTTACCGATCCACTCTGCCTGCATCTTCTTAACTTTCTCTGGCCAGTCAAGTTTGTCAAGATCAGCTAACAGACGATCTGCATATGCTGTGATCTTTAACATCCACTGTCTTAAGTTCTTCTTGGTTACGTCTGTACCGCAGCGTTCACACTTACCATTTACTACTTCTTCGTTCGCAAGTCCTGTCTTACATGATGGACACCAGTTGATTGGCATCTGTTTCTCGTATGCAAGGCCTTTCTTGAACATCTTTACGAAAATCCACTGTGTCCATTTGTAGAATTCTGGGTCTGTTGTGTTAACTTCCATATCCCAGTCATAGATTGCGGAAATCTCATTGATCTGGCGTTTGATATTCTTAATATTGGCTTCTGTAGAAATACGAGGATGTGTTCCCATCTTGATCGCATAGTTTTCTGCTGGAAGTCCAAATGCATCCCATCCCATTGGATGAATGACATAGTATCCATTTAATAATTTGTAACGGCTCCATACATCACTGATCACATATCCTCTCCAATGTCCTACATGAAGGCCACTTCCTGATGGATATGGAAACATATCTAAACAGTAATATTTAGGTTTCTTACCGTCATTTACATTGACAGGATGTTCCTGCCAGTGTTTTCTCCACTTTTGTTCGATTGCCTTATGGTTATAAGGTGTTGCCATATTTTATTCCTCCTAGCCGTATCTATCTCTGGCCGTCTTCTTTCTATGCTTTGTGAAAACAGCTGATAAATTCTTTAATCTTATTTATTTTATCATACTGAAATGCCGTGTCAACTCTCCCGTCAAAAAACTTCGAAAAAAAGAAGAATGTATCGTTAAAATACATCCTTCTTTTAAGATTCCTTACTGCTGTGCTGTGCTGTTGACTCTGTTGATGTTGTTTGCTGTTCTGTCGTTCCTGTTGTTGCCTGTTCAAACTGAACTTTGATCTGTTTTGTCACTGTCACTCCATTCTTACCTTTGTAAGAAACATTCGCTGCTGTGACTGTTCCTGCCTGATCTTTGACTAGAACAACTGTAACTGTTGTATTCGTTCCTGCCACAACCGTTCCATTATCATTGATTGTTACAACTGCACGAACTGCATTGATCACTGTCTGATCTGTACTTGCTGCTGGTACTGTTACAATTTCAGCAGATGTATTGATCTGGGCATTTACATTTCCTGTTACCGTGATCGTAATCTTCTTTGTTGCTGCTCTATATGGTTTGTTTGTATTCTTAACACTGTACTGTACCGCATATTGTCCAGGTTTACTAAACTTATATGCTTTGGCTTTTGCATATGTATAAGTTGTGTAAGCAGATGCTCCAGGTGCTTTGATCTTCACTGTCATTGCACTTGTTCTGTTAGCTCCACTTCTCATCTTCGCTGTTACACCTGTTACCGCGTTTGCTGTATTAACTTTCACTGTACGGTTCTTTGCTGTGATCACTGGTGCTAATGTATCAACAACTCTTACAACCATCGTCTTTGTTGTTTTAACTCCTAAAGAAGATTTCACTGTATACTTAATACGATATGTTCCTAAAGATTTTGTTGAAAATTTTGCTTTTCTGTATTTACCTTTTACATATTTTGTTGTTGTATATGTAATGTTCTTTGTTAAGCTCTTCTTTGTGATCTTGTCTTTGGCTGTAACTCCTGATTTTACGTTATAAGAAGTTCCATATTCTGCTGTTTTAGCTTTCTTCTTAGCTACTGTCAATGTAGCTTTCTGTTTGGTATGGGTTCTTCTTGCTTGGATCTGTTGGATCCCAATACTGTCTTCTTGCTGTAGATACCTTGATTCCTTTTGGTTTTCCTAAAGGTCCCGGATTACTGCTGCTATATACAGTAACTTTCGTTCCTAATGCACAATTATCATAGATCCACTTTGCATCTCCTACTGATAAACGGATACATCCATGAGATGCAGTCTGTCCAAGTTTATTAAACTGAACCGTAGACTGTGTTGAAGGATTCTTTTCATAATACCACACGGAATGGAATAAGACTCCTCCATGGACTCTTGTACAGTACTGCCCATAACTTGGTCCCATTAGTGTCTGCCAACGGTACTTGGCTGGTGTATAAAATGTACCTGCTGGTGTATTGGCACCTCCACAAGATACCAGGAATGCTTTGATCGGTTTGTATGTTCCATTCTTTAACTGGTATACGGTTGCTACATTGGCCTGTTTGTTGACTTTGATCCAATACTTTGTATTGGCTGCTTGTGCAGTCTTTGGTGTTGCAAATGAGAATCCAAATGCTGTCACGATCATTAATACCACTGCACAAAGTTTTTTACATCTTAATCGAAATGTTTTCATGTTGCTCCTTCCTTTTCGTTCATTCTTCTTATCATTATATCTTTGCATTTTGTTCTTGTAAACACGTAAATTTGTTGTTATTATAATTTTAAAAAAACTTAAGAATTGTAAGAAAGGATGTACATATGTTTCAATTTAATCACTTTAATTTTAACGTTTTAAATCTTGAGAAAAGTTTAGAGTTTTATAAAGAAGCTCTCGGACTTGATGTAGTTCGTGAAAAGGATGCTTCCGACGGAAGTTTTAAGATCGTTTATCTTGGGGATGGATCTTCTGATTTCTTATTAGAACTTACTTGGATGCGTGACCAGAAAGAACCTTATAATCTTGGGGATGAAGAGTTCCATCTGGCTTTGACTGCAGATGATTTTGACAAAGCACACGCACTCCATGAGAAAATGGAATGTATTTGTTTTGAGAATCATGATATGGGGATTTATTTTATTAATGATCCAGATGGATATTGGATTGAGATCATCCCTGCGAAATAGTATATTAAAGGATATTCTATGTTTTAGGTATTTTTATAAAAAGAAGCAAATCCAAGTGTTTGGCCGGGATTCAATTCCCCGATCACTACTTGAATCTGCTTCTTTTATTATGATACTATATTTTCCTGCAATTTTTCAAATCTTATCTGCAGTTTTTCAAAATGCTTCATATCCTTTTCCACTTCATAGATATCAGATTTGCTTGTGATCTCCCATGGTGCATGCATGCTTAACACTGCAACTCCGCAGTCGATGACGTTCATGCTGTAGGCAGCAGGAATGTAGGCGATCGTTCCTCCGCCTCCTTCGTCAACTTTTCCAAGTTCAGCTGTCTGGAAGGCTACTTTTGCTTCATCAAAGATCTTTCTTAACTGAGCGATATATTCTGGGTTTGCATCATTTGACCCTGATTTTCCTCTGGCTCCAGTGTATTTGTTTAATACTAATCCTTTTCCGAAATATGCACAGTTTTTCTTCTCCATTACACTTGGATAGTTTGGATCGAAAGCTGCGCTTACATCAGATGATAACATGTAAGAATTCTGCAGCGTTCTCCTAAGCCTCAGATCATTATAATCTCCTGTTAAAGCTAAGATTTCTGCGACTGTATTTTCAAAGAATCTGGAATGCATACCGGTTGCTCCTACACTTCCGATCTCTTCTTTGTCTACTAAGATGCAGCAAGATGTTCTCTTTGGTGCTTCTACATTTAACATAGCTGCTAAGGATGTATATGCACAGACTCTGTCATCTTGTCCATAAGACATGATCATACTGCGGTCTAATCCAAAGTCTCTTGCTTTTCCAGCTGGTACGACTTCGATCTCTGCGGATAAGAAATCTTCTTCCTCGATTCCATATTCTTCATCGAATAACTGTAACAACTGTTTCTTGACTGCTTCTTTTCTTCGCCTTTTAATGGTTTGCTTCCGATCAGGACGTTAAGATCTTCTCCTTCTACAATCACATTTCCTTTCTTCTGCATCTGTTTTCCTGATAAATGAATTAAAAGGTCTGTGATTCCCACTACTGGATCTTCATCTTTTCACCGATACAGATATTGACTTTTGTTCCGTCTTTCTTCACAACAACACCGTGTAATGCCATTGGAAGTGTAACCCATTGATATTTCTTAACTCCACCGTAATAGTGGGTGTCTAATAATGCCATCTCTGTGTCTTCGTATAATGGATTCTGTTTAAGATCCAGTCTTGGTGAGTCGATGTGTGCTCCTAAGATATTTAATCCATCTTCAATCGCATCTTCTCCGATCTGGAATAATGCGATCGTTTTTCCATCCATGTGCGGTATACTTTGTTACCCGCTTTTAATGGTGTCTGGTTTTTGATCAGTTCTTCTAAATCCTGATATCCAGCTTTCTTTGCCAATTCGATCGACTGTGCTACACATTCACGTTCTGTCTTTCCATTGGATAAGAAATCTTTGTATTCCTTGCAAAGTCCTTCTAATGCCTTGATATCTGCTTCTTCATATGTTGTCCATGCATTTTCTCGATTCATGCTAATGTCTCCTTCCATAGTGCTTCTTTAAACCCGATCAACACAAAATCATCTCCTACAACCAGTGGGCGTTTTACTAACATTCCGTCGGTTGCAAGCAGTTCGTATTGTTCTTCTTCTGACATCTCTGGCAATTTGTCTTTTAACCCTAACTCACGATATTTCATACCGCTTGTGTTAAAAAATCGCTTCAGTGGCAATCCGCTTCTTTCGTGCCAGTCTTTTAACTCTTCGACCGTTGGGTTGTCTTCAATGATATGACGGTCTTCGTAAGATATACCTTGTTCATCCAACCATTTCTTTGCCTTCTTGCAGGTACTGCATTTTGGATATTCTAAAAACAGCATTGTTTCGCCTCCCTTGTTTTCTTATCTGTTTTATCATAGCACATTAGGTTGTCAGCGTAAATCTTTGAATTATTTTCTCAAAATAATACCAGTAGTCTTTTTGTTTTACGCTTTGCTTTGCGTAGATTGGAACGCTCTTTTGACTTTTTCCATTGATAAGATATTTGATCTCCCCGACTTTCTGTCCTTCTTTCACGGGTGCATCAATGAAAGAGGGTAAGATACTCTCAATCTTTATCTTATCTGTTTTCTTTACCAGAAATGCTGCCTTGAGATTTCCTGTTTTCAGCAAGACTTTTTCTTTAAGACCATTCTTTATACTTATTTCTTTGATCTTGCTTGTATCTGCAATGATCTCTCGTCTCTCGTAATGATCTGTGGCGTATTGAACCAGTTTCCTTACATCCTTCCATTTATAGGTCTTGTGCGGCGGCCACCCACTGGCAAGAACAGAAAATGTCATCGTCATGTTCTTCTGCTTTACAGCCCCACACATAGCAATATCCTGCTTTTGAAGTGTATCCTGTCTTCCCAGAAATCACTCCTTGCATGCTGGATAACAAGGCATTGTGATTATTGCAGATAAATCTTCTCTTTCTGCTGCCATCTGTAAATGTATATTGTTTTGTCTGCGTGATTTCAAGAAATTGCTGATTCTTAATACATCGTGCCATGATCTTTGCCAGATCCTGTGCTGTCGTTTCATGCCGTCCTTTCTTATCTATACCATCCAGACCATTTGGTGTTACAAAATGGGTATTCAAAGTACCTAGATTTTCTGCCATCTGATTCATTCTTTTTCAAAGTTTTCCACACTTCCTTCTGCATGTTCTGCTAATACAACTGCACAATCATTATAGGACTCTAACATTAATCCGTAGAGCAGATCTTTGACTTTATACTTTTCCCCTTCTCTCACCCCTAATCTTACTTTCGGCTGCATCGCTGCATTCTTTGAAACTTCTGCCATCTGATCAAGATCACAGTGCTTTAAAATATATAAACATGTTAAAATCTTTGTTGTACTGGCATTCGGCATTTTTTGATCTTTGGATTTCTCATAGAGGATTTTCCCACTTTCAGCATCCATGATCACAGCTGCCTTTGCATTTAAGTTTATTTCTTCTGCTGACACTGCATATATCTGTATACTACATATTATCACATATAAAAAAACAGAAACAATGGTTTTCATATCCTGTACCCTTCTTTTTTTCTTACTTTAAGGTTCAATTTAATACAAGTATATGGAATCCATTGTTTCTTTATTATAATTTTATGATAAATACCGGCATTGGCGGATTGTTTTTCTTATTGGGGAAGTCCTGTCTTGCAATAAAATACTTACGGTCATCTAGCTGGCTTAGGTATTCTAGCACCCCATCACGTTCTTCAAAACCACTGTCACCGCCACTGTAAATACAGATGCTCATAATCCCACCTGTCTTTAGCATCCCAAGTCCTGCTTCAACTGCCTGAATCGTCGTGTTGGTCTTTGTCGCAAGATGATGGTCCCCACCTGGAAGATACCCAAGATTGAACATAATACAAGATACTGCCATCTCTTTGACGTATTCTTTCATATGCTCATGGCCATCTAAAATCAGTTCTGCATTCATTTTATGTTTATCCAGTTTTCTCTGGTCTGTCTTAATGCATCTGCCTGCACATCAAAGGCGTAGACTTTTCCGCTTTCTCCTGTTTTGCTGCACAAATAATAGGTGTCTCCACCTTTTCCCATCGTTGCATCAATACAGCAGTCTCCTTCTTTGATATATTCATCTAGCACTCGATGAATCCAGTCTGTCATAGTAATTCTCATTTCTTTGGTTCCTATTTAATAATATGTTACAACCGGGTCTCCTGACTTACAAGTTTGTATAATGTAGCCGCAGCATATGTTGGAAGATTGACACATCCATGAGATCCATTGGATATATATTCGCTTCCTCCAAAAGAACCTCTCCATGGTGCAGAATGAAAACCTACATTTCCAATGAATGGCATCCAGTATTTAACATCAGAACTGTATCCCTGTCCACTTAATGTTGCACTTGGCTGTTTATAAAGGATATATGCAACACCTCCGGTGTCTTACGGTCTGCTGTCATCTTACCTGTAACACAGGATGTTGTGAATTTAAGTTTTCCTTTTTGAAATAGTAAAACCGTCTGTGCTCCCATATCTACTTCTACATAAGTATCTCCGATATCACCATTGACACCATCGTAAACTTTTCCTTTTTCTCTCCAGTATGGCTCTCGTGTCTCTGTTGTTCCATTTGCTAACATCTTCTTCACAGAAGCCATTTCTTTATCCTTGCTGATACGCCATCCATAAGGTCCACCGTAAATCTTCTTTGTACGTCCATCATGTGTCTTAAACTTGTGCCATCCATACTGTGTATTATATTTGTACATGAATTTCAATACCCAGTTTTCCATGGCATTTTTATCTACTGTATATCCTGAATAGTCTTTCTTGATCTTCAACCAGCTGCTATATGTATTCTTATCAAGAACTACCACTTGTTTTCCAAATTTATATGTAATACTTCCTTTTAATTTTTTGTTCATATCTTTTGTCAGATTGATCAATTTATCATTGTCAGAAGTATACTCTGGATTATCATAGCAGTTTTCTTTATCCAGTGAGATAGTAGAAAGACCATCTTTCACTGCTTCTCCAATCTTCTTAGCTGCTACATCTTTTTTAAGTTCTGTTCCTTCTTCTTCTTTCTGAATCTCGAATTTGCCATCTTTGTATACTGGTTTTGCATTTGCGATCTTGATCATCTTCTTGTTGTTAAATGCATCCAGTTTCTTATAGGCTTTTGTGAAAGACCTTGTATCATATGAATACATTGTCACATTATCATAATGTTCTGAACCAAATAAGCCCTTGATCCATCCAAAAGATCCCTGATCTTCCTTAATCTGTTTAATCTCATCAGCACCTTCAAACTTTGTTCTGAGCTGATCACTTGTTAATGTCTCTGTCTTGTCTTTTCTTTCCTTGATCGTTAATGAATAGTCATTTGCTTTCTTATCAAACATCTCAATCACTTGATCCGCTGTCTTGCCAGCAACATTCATTCCATTGATCTTAGTTCCCCAGAAGAATTTATTACTGAAACTAAAACCAATCACTAAATAAATTACCAGTACCGCAACAACTGCGATTCCAAGGTAATGTTTCCACGTCAGTTTTTTATTTTCCATTTGTTTTATCCCTCCTAAATACAATTTCATATTATAGTACAATCTTTGTAAAATAACTACACTTTTTTTGTACTTTTATAAAATCAATTTTTCATCAAATATTTAAACTGCTTTGATAATTTTTTAACGTTTTCTCTTGTACTTACTGATACAAAATGTTAGAATATAACTAGTGTGTTAACAATGAAACTATCGTTTCATGGAATTTATTTTTAGGAGGACTTATTATGTCATTCACGCAAGAATATCAAAAAAAATTAACAACTGCTGATGAAGCTGTCAAAGTCGTAAAATCCGGAGATCGTCTGGAATATGGATGGTGTGTTACTACTCCAGTTGCTTTAGACGAAGCTTTAGCAAAACGTATGCCTGATCTTGAAAATATTCAGATTCATGGTGGTATCGTTATGCGTCCATTAGCAATCACTCAGATTGAAAACCCAGCAGATCATTTTACATGGAATTCATGGCATATGGGTGGTTTAGAAAGAAAATGGATCAACGAAGGATTCTCTTTCTACGCTCCGATCCGTTATTCTGAATTACCAAGCTATTACCGTGATTGTCTTCCAGGAACAGACGTTGTTATGATGCAGGTTGCACCTATGGATGCTCATGGATATTTTAACTTTGGTCCAAGTGCTTCTCATACAGCAGCTATGCTTGAAAAAGCAAAATGCGTTATCGTCGAAGTTAATGAAAATATGCCTCGTTGCCTTGGTGGTTTCGAAGAAGGTATCCATATTTCCAAAGTTGACATGATCGTTGAAGGAAACAATCCTGCTATTGACGAATTAGGTGGTGGCGGAGCTGCTACAGAAGTGGATCAGGCAGTTGCAAGACTGATCGTTGATCAGATTCCTGACGGAGCCTGCTTACAGCTTGGAATCGGTGGTATGCCTAATGCTGTAGGATCTTTGATTGCAGAATCCGATTTAAAAGACCTTGGTGTTCATACAGAAATGTATGTTGATGCTTTCGTTGATATTGCAAAAGCCGGTAAGATCACAGGTGCTCACAAGAACATCGACCGTTACCGTCAGACTTATGCTTTCGCAGCAGGTACAAAAAAATTATATGATTATTTAAATGATAACCCAGAGTGCATGAGCGCTCCTGTTGATTATACAAACAGCATCGCTACGATTTCATCTATCGATAACTTTATCTCTATCAACAATGCCGTAGATGTTGATTTATATGGACAGATCAGTGCTGAGTCTTCAGGAATCCGTCAGATCAGTGGTGCCGGTGGACAGCTTGATTTCGTTATGGGTGCTTACTTATCTAAGGGTGGAAAGAGTTTTGTATGCTTATCTTCTACTTTCACAAATAAGAAGGAAACATTCTCAAGAATCCTTCCTACATTACATAATGGATCTGTCGTTACAGATACTCGTTCAAATGCTCATTACATCGTTACAGAATATGGTATGGCAAACTTAAAAGGTAAGTCTACATGGGAACGTGCAGAAGCCCTGATCAATATCGCTCATCCAGATTTCAGAGATCAGCTGATCAAAGATGCAGAAACTGCTCATATCTGGAGAAGATCCAACAAATAAGCTAACAATCGATTATTTTAATAATTGTTTTTTAAATTTTCCAAACCAAATAAAAATCCCGGATCTTTTACGGATCCGGGATTTTTATTATTTAATTTTTACATTTTCTATATTCTTAATGATGATCGTACTGCCTCCGCCTGGCTCTTCAATGATCTCAACATTATCTTTGGTATTATATTCTTCCATCGGAATCTTGATCTCAATTCCTGTATCCGTCTCTAACATCTGATATTCCAGTTTCTTGACTGTATTTTCTTTTGCTACTGTAAATGTATCATATTGCATATCATATCGTTCAATCTTCTCATCGAATTCCTGCTTCTTACCTTGATGATTTCCAAATAGTTTATCCCGATCTCATTCACCTTAAACGCCTGATTTTCCGTAAATTCTTCTCTTAATCGGCTTTTCATGTCCAAACGTTTCGCAATCCCATCTTCTGGATAATGGTTGTTTATATCGTTAATAACTTTATTTAGAATCTGAAATTTCTTCTTTGGTGCCAGATCTGCATAGCATTGTAAGAATCTCTCAGAAGATAGTTGATCTTATCCCCGTTCAACATCTCATACTTTTTCTCTACAAGACGTACTTTGTATTCTGTCAGATCGATGATCACTGCTTCTGTAAGCTTTGCCGAATCCGTTGGCATAACTCTTTGTTTCACGATATCATTTGCTTCTGCATCTTCCTCTTCTCGATGTACATAAGTCACTTTGTAATTCATCTTAAGCAGTGCGATATGAATTACACTTTGTACCTGAAAAGTCACACAAAGAAGATCCGCTGCAGGAATCGTTACACTATCACACATGATATCAAACAGATTTTCTCCTAAAACTCTTGTCGCCTCTATAAAGCTCTCATCATCTGATTCTTCCATGCTCTCTAACAAACTTAATACTGGCGAAACACTTCCATTGAACTGACATCTTTTTGCATCATCACTTTCCATAATTTTAAAAATATGTCCTCTGACAAATTCCATTAAATCTGGTCCCATCTCCAAAAGCTGACTGGATAAGCCAAGATATCCTGTGTGGCTGTCCAAAATATGTAAAATTCCTTTTCTGATAATAATATCATCTTTCTGTATATGTTCCATGATTGATTGTCTCCTTTTTGTTTTATCCATTGTGTATCATTTTATCATATCGATCATTTTTACGCAAAAAGAAAGAATCCTGCTATACAGAATTCTTCTACGAAAATAAAAAGTCATGGTTCCCTACACCATGACTTCTTCTAATATGAAAAATCCCCATGTATTCCCACCAATGAAGGATCGGCAACCCCTTGCCGGTGATCTTACTGTGACCCCTTCACAAATAAAATCTGTGGAAAACATAAAATTTCATATTCTAATAGGACCAACTTCTGATATTCTCCTCGGTATAGCAGATTCTATTATCTGGCTCCCTACTTCCTGACAACAAAAAACCGTTCATAGAATTATCTCTTCTATAACGGCTGCCTCTATCTGGATTAAATACCCATATCACATTCCCTTAATGCTAAATGTGGCAACCGGCTGTCATAGTCCAATAAGACCTTAGACCCTTCTGGCTTTGCGTCCCTGTCTTTCAACAGGTTTGCCCTATGAATAAATATGAACTTTTAACTATGCATATAGAATATCACACTTTCCATAATCTGTCAATTATTTTTAACAATACATAAAGTCCGCGGAAGTATTGATCCGCGGACTCTTTAAAAATTAAATTCTCAAAAAATGATTATTTAACAACTGCTCTTAATTTTTCTGTTAAAGCTGGAACGATCTTGTTTAAGTCTCCAACAATTCCGTAGTCAGCTACATCAAAGATAGGTGCTGTCTCATCTTTGTTGATTGCAACAATGATATCAGACTCTTCCATACCTGCTGTATGCTGGATAGCTCCTGAAATACCGATTGCGAAGTATACATTAGGACGTACAGTTCTTTCCTGTCTGTCCAACCTGGATATCTCTTGGCTGCCATCCGTTATCAACAACGGCACGAGAACAGCTTACTTCTCCTCCGAGAACTTCAGCTAATTCTTTTAACATTCCAAATCCTTCTTCTCCAACTCCACGTCCACCAGATACTAAGATCTTAGCATCCATGATATCTACTGTATCTGTAACAGATTTAACGATATCCATGATTTCAACATACTTGTTGTTTGGAGTAAATCCAGGATTGTACTCGATAACTTCTGCTTTTGCTCCCTTTTTAGGCTCAATCTTCTGCATAACACCCGGACGAACTGTAGCCATCTGAGGTCTGTTGTCTGGGCAAGCGATTGTTGCGATTGTGTTTCCACCGAATGCTGGACGAGTCATTAATAACTGATTGTGTTTCTGTTCTTTTCCTGGGATTGCTCTTAATGGGAAATCACCAATCTCAAGTACTGTACAGTCAGCTGTAAGACCAGTCTGAACACGAGCTGAAACACGAGGTCCTAAATCACGACCAATTGCTGTTGCACCAACTAACATGATCTCTGGTTTGTATTCATTGATCACAGATGCTAATGCATGTGTATATGGTTCTGTTCTGTATTCTTTTAATTCTGGATCGTCAACAACGATAACTTTGTCAGCACCGTATTTTGCAAGATCATCTACTAATCCTTTAACGTCAGAACCTACAAGAACAGCAGTTACGTCTGTATCTAAGTCTTTTGCTAAGTCTTTTGCTTTTCCAAGCAATTCAAAAGCGATTCCGCTTAATTCGTTGTCTACCTGCTGTGCAAAGACATAGACACCCTTATATTCTTCTAAACCCATTTTAGTCACCACTTTTCCTTTTCACTAAATTACATGTTTTTCAGCTAATTTATCCATGATATAATCTACTGCTTCTTCTGGATCAAGTGTAACTTTTTCTCCAGCACCTTTTCTTACTTTGTCAGAAGCTTTAGCAATCTTTGTAGGTGATCCTGCAAGACCAATGTTAGAATCATCAACATCTTTAAGGTCTTTTCTTCCCCAAACAGTTACTTCTGCATCATATGCATCAAAAGATTCCACCTGGAGTCATATATCTTGGCTCGTTTAATTCAGCTAATGCTGTAACTAAGCAAGGCATTTTAGCTTTTAAGATGTGGTATCTATCTTCATACTGACGCTGTACAACTACGCTGTCACCGTCAATTTTAATGTCTTCTGCATAAGAGATAACTGGAATATCAAGATGTTCAGCAATCTGTGGTCCAACCTGAGCTGTATCACCATCAATAGCCTGACGTCCTGTGATGATCAGATCATAGTCAAGATTTCTTAATGCTCCAGCTAATGTAGTAGAAGTTGCCCATGTGTAAGCTCCTCCTAATACTCTGTCAGTTACAAGGATACCTTTATCAGCACCCATTGCCATAGCTTCACGAAGAACATCTTCAGCCTTTGGAAGACCCATTGTAAGAACTGTTACTTCAGCTCCATATTGATCTTTAATTCTAAGTGCTGCTTCTAATCCAGCTTTGTCATCTGGGTTCATAATTGTAAGCATTGCACCTCTATCTAATGTACCATCTGGGTTGAATTTAACTCCGCCCTTTGTATCAGGTACCTGTTTTACACATACAACGATTTTCACAGTAAAGTACCTCCCTTATTTTAACAGATTTCCAGAAATAACCATACGCTGAACTTCAGATGTTCCTTCGTAGATTTCTGTGATCTTAGCATCGCGCATCATACGTTCTACATCGTATTCTCTGATGTAACCATAACCACCGTGTAACTGAACAGCCTTAGTTGTAACTTCCATTGCAACTTCTGCTGCATATAATTTAGCCTGAGCAGCTTCAACACTGTATACTTTCTGAGTATCTTTTGCTCTAGCAGCCTTGTATACTAACTGTTTTGCAGCTTCTACTTTTGTTGCCATATCAGCCAACTGGAACTGAGTGTTCTGGAACTGTCCGATGGTACGTCCGAACTGTTTTCTTTCTTTTACATATTCGATTGTTCCTTCTAAAGCACCTTCTGCAAGTCCAAGAGCCTGAGAAGCGATACCAATACGACCTCCATCAAGTGTATGCATTGCGATACCGAAACCTTTACCCTGTTTTCCTAACAGATTTTCTTTTGGAATACGGCAGTCTTCAAAAGATTAATTCATATGTAGCTGATCCGCGGATACCCATTTTCTTTTCTTTTGTTCCGAATGTGAAACCTGGAGTTCCTTTTCTACGATGAATGCAGAAATTTCTTTCATCTTTCTTCCGCGTTTTTCAACAACACCTGTTACTGCGATTACGATATAAACGTCTGCGTAGCTACCATTTGTAATGAAGCACAGATCCGTTTAATACCCATTCGTCTCCGTCTAATACGGCTTTTGTCTGCTGTCCCTGTGCATCTGTACCAGCACCTGGTTCTGTCAGACCAAAGATCCTAATTTCTTACCAGATGCTAAATCTGGGATATATTTTTTTTTTTTTTTTTCTGTACCAAAAGTCTGGATTGGATCGATACAAAGTGATGTATGTGCAGATACGATAACACCTGTTGTACCACATACTTTTGATAATTCTTCAACACACATTACATATGTTAATGGATCGCATCCCTGTCCACCATATTCTTTAGGAACTGGAATACCTAAGAATCCTGCTTTAGCCATTTTGCTACAGTTTCAACTGGAGACTGTTCATTTTCATCCACGTCCTGTGCAAGAGGCTTTACTTCTTTTTCAGCAAACTCTTTGAAAAGAGTTCTTGCCATTTCATGTTTCTTACTTAATGTGAAATCCATTCTTTATTCCTCCATCATGATTTCTATAAAGTTAACTTCTGCATCCGGAGTTCACCATCTCCGGATGCAAAAGAAAAGCTCTTTTCTTACTTGCTGTAATCGTAGAATCCTTTACCAGTCTTACATCCTAATAATCCTCCACGAACCATCTTTCTTAATAATGGATGTGGACGATATTTTGTATCACCGAATTCATTGTAAAGTACTTCCATGATTGCAAGGCAAACGTCTAATCCAATTAAATCACCTAAAGCTAAAGGTCCCATTGGATGGTTTGCTCCTAATTTCATAGCTGTGTCGATACCTTCTACAGAAGCTACTCCATCAGCATAAATTCCGATTGCTTCGTTGATCATAGGGATTAAGATTCTGTTAACTACAAATCCAGCACCTTCTTCAACCTGTACAGGTGTTTTACCGATTTCTTCAGCGATTGCTTTGATCTTATCAACAACTTCTTTTGGTGTGTTGATACCAGCGATAACTTCAACCAGTTTCATAACAGGAGCTGGGTTAAAGAAATGCATACCGATCATTGGACGATCAAGTCCTGCACCGATTTCTGTGATTGATAAAGAAGATGTATTTGTAGCAAAGATAGCATCTTCTTTACAGATATCCTGTAATTCTTTGAATGTCTGTTTTGATTTCCATGTTTTCAATAGCTGCTTCTACGATTAAATCGCAGTCTGTACAGATATCTTTTACACCTGTTGTGATCTTTGCTAAGATAGCATCTGCAGCTGCCTGTTCCATTTTTCCTCTTGCAACACGTTTTTCTAAACCTTTTGCGATTTTAGCTTTTCCGTTTGCTGCAAATTCTTCATTAATATCACATAAGCATACTTCATATCCTTCTGTCTGTGCAAATGCCTGTGCGATTCCGCTACCCATTGTTCCAGCGCCGATTACTCCAACTTTCATTATAATTCCTCCTGTAAAATTATTTTACTATGTGGTTTTTCAGTCTGCAGCAAATACCGCAGACTGAAAATATATTAAATTTCATTATTATTTGTTCTGGAAAGGAACAACTTTTAATTTCTTAGCTTTGTCTTTCTCTAAAAAGTTACCCATTCCTGCTTTCTGGTCTTCTGTTTCAAAACAGCTTCCAAAAGCTTTTTCTTCAACAACGATTGCCTGATCCATATCTACCTGAAGACCTTCGTTGATTGCTTTCTTACATGCACGTACTGCGATTGGTGCATTAGATGCAATCTTGTTAGCTAATTTCTTAGCTGCTGCTAATAATTCTTCCTGTGGATATACTGCATTCACAAGTCCGATTCTGTAAGCTTCTTCAGCTTTGATGTTAAATGCTGTATAGATCATTTCTTTGGCTTTTCCAACTCCGACGATACGAGCAAGTCTCTGTGTACCACCGAAACCTGGTGTGATTCCAAGACCAACTTCAGGCTGTCCAAAAATTGCGTTTTCAGAACAGATTCTGATATCACAACTCATGGAAATCTCACATCCACCACCTAAAGCGAATCCATTGACTGCTGCGATAACTGGAATAGGGAATGTTTCGATCTTGCGGAATACATCGTTTCCTGTCTTACCGAAAGCTTCTCCTTCTGCTTTTGTTAATGTACTCATCTCTCCGATGTCAGCACCAGCAACGAAAGATTTATCTCCAGCACCTGTTAATACAACGGCTCTTGTTGCATCTAAGTCGATCGCATCAAAAGTTGCTTCGATCTCTTTTAATACTTCACTATTTAATGCGTTTAATGCTTTTGGACGATTGATTGTTACAACACCTACAAAACCGTCCTGTTCATATGTAACGAATTCCATTCTAAGAATTCTCCTTTCCTAATTATCTATAATTAATTAGTCTCTTTCAACGATAGTTGTGCAACCCATTCCACCACCGATGCAAAGTGTAGCGAGACCCTTCTTAGCATCTCTCTTCTGCATTTCATGAAGCAGTGTAACGAAGATACGGCATCCTGAAGCTCCTACCGGATGTCCAAGAGCGATAGCACCACCGTTTACGTTTACTTTGCTCATATCGAATTTCAGATCTCTTGCTACTGCTACAGACTGTGCTGCGAAAGCTTCGTTTGCTTCGATTAAGTCCATATCGTCAATTGTTAAGTCTGCTTTTGCTAAAGCTTTCTTTGTAGAAGCTACTGGTCCAACACCCATGATAGATGGATCTACACCACCAAGAGCTCCTGTTACATATGTAGCCATTGGTGTAACACCTAATTCTTTGGCTTTTTCTTCGCTCATTACTACGACTGCTGCTGCACCATCGTTGATTCCTGATGCGTTACCAGCTGTAACAACTCCACCTTCTTTTCCAGAGCAGCATCTTAATCCTGCTAAAGATTCAGCTGTTGTTCCAGGTCTTGGTCCTTCATCTGTATCTACGATAACTGTTTTCTTTCTCTGTTTTACTTCTACAGGAACGATCTCATCTTTGAATCTTCCTGATTCCTGAGCTGCTACTGCTTTCTGCTGAGAAGCTGCTGCAAACTCATCTAATTCTTCACGAGTTAATCCCCACTGTTCTGCTACGTTTTCAGCTGTGATCATCATGTGATAGTGATTGAATGCATCTGTTAATGCATCGTTAACCATTGTATCTACCAGTGTTCCGTTATTCATACGATATCCGAAACGTGCTTTTGGTAATGCAAATGGAGCCATTGACATGCTTTCCATACCACCGGCAACAACGATATCAGCATCTCCTGCCTGAATCATCTGTGCTGCCATGTTTACACAGTTTAATCCTGATCCACATACTACGTTAACTGTAACTGCTGGTGTTTCAATTGGAAGTCCTGCGTTTAAGGAAGCCTGACGAGCAACGTTCTGTCCTAATCCTGCCTGGATAACGCATCCCATGTATACATGGTCTACCTGATCAGCTGGAACTCCTGCTCTCTTTAATGCTTCTTTGATTACGATTGATCCCATGTCTACTGCTGGTACTGTGCTGAGTACTCCACCCATTTTACCAATCGCTGTACGGCATGCTCCTGCGATAACTACTTTCTTTGCCATATCAATTTTCCTCCATATTCTTGATTATTATACTTTGGCGATCTTCTCTCGCCGATATGTTAATACTATCACAATCTTTCTCATTTTCAATTGCTATTTTTTAAAAAGATTTTCAATAAATTGTGCAAAGTGCCAAAAACCGCATAAATACGTGTTTTTTCGATGTATACAATGTCCTTGTTGGATTGTATTTTTTTTAACAAAATCCGACATAACTTATAACACTTTCTCACCGAATTGATAACTTTCTTGTATTTTCTATGAAATAATCCTGATTTTTTCGTGAAAAAAATAACAATTTTTACAATATAAATATATTTACACTCTTTATAAATTGATTTTTCGTTAAATTTACTTCACTTTCAACATGTCTAACTTAACACATCCCTGTATTTTTTCATTGAAAGAAAAAACTTTTTATTCCTATGAAAAATCCCCATATTTTTTAAAAACTTATTTCTGTACGCAAAAAGAGAGCTTGGTGTGTGCGTTAAAACACCAAACTCTCTTTTCTCTTCTATATATATTCTCTTCTGATCATTAACGATCCTGCATGCTGATACAATCGATTGCTACCGGACCACCTCTGACTACTTCAATATTTGTATAACGTTCTTTAAACACCTTTAAAATAGAATCATTCTTTGTCTCTGTACGAATTGCTTCTATTAATAAGCTGTCTTTCCCCATATCCTTGATCAGGAAACGGAACACTTCTGCCATCTGGAAGATCTCTGCCATCTGCTTCTCTGTAAGACTTTTCACTTTGATAAACATGATTTCCTTTGTTCGGATCGATGTATCTGTATAGTCAATAACTTTTTTAACTTCCACGCTTCGATTTAACTGTTTCTTGACCTGTTCAAATGTCTTTTCATCTGCATCAATACAGATCGTCATACGAGACATTGTTGGATCTTCTGTTTCTCCAACTGTAAGACTGTGTATATTGTAGGCTTTTCCAGAGAATAGTCCGGAAATTCTTGCAAGAACACCAGCACGGTTTTCTACGAACAAAGAAAGCCATCTTCTTTCCATCTGATTATCCATTTTCATTCCTCCTATTCTTCTCCACGTTCCATGATCAGATCTGTGATAGATCCATTTGGTTTCACCATTGGCATAACAAGTTCTTCATTCTCAATGATAAATTCAATGATCGTTGGCCCATCTGTTTTCGCCTTTGCTTTCTCAAATGCTGGGATAATTTCTTCTTTCTTAAAGACTCTGATCCCCTGTGCTCCATAACTTTCAGCAAGTTTTACAAAATCTGGTGTATATGGCGGACATTTTGAAAAATCTCCATCACAATGATGTTCACAACTCTTTCTTCTTCTTAAACATGTACCTGCATATGCTTTATCATAGAAGAGATCCTGCCACTGTCTCACCATTCCAAGATACCCATTATTTAAAATACAGATTGTAATAGGAAGTTCCTGAATCACAGCTGTCGCGATCTCCTGGGAATTCATCTGAAATCCACCATCTCCAGATACACAAACAACTTCTCTTCCTGGATTACCAATTGCTGCACCAATTGCCGCTGGAAGACCATAACCCATCGTTCCAAGTCCACCAGATGTCAGCATCTGTCGTCTTCCATATAGTTGTAAGAACTGTGTCGTCCACATCTGATTCTGTCCAACGTCTGTTGTAACAATTGGTTCATCAAAGTACTCATTGATCGCATCAATGACCTGTTTTGGAACTAATTTTTTTTTCTTCCATTACTAATGGCTTTTGTTCATGCCATTCATTCATTCTTGACAGCCATTCATCTACTTTACATGGTTCTTCATCTTCTGCAATAGACAACATTAATGCGATGGCTTCTTTTGCATCTCCTACCAATGGCATCAACCGTAACGTTCTTAGAAATCGCCGCTGTATCAATATCAATATGAATGATCTTGGCATCCGATGCAAATGTTCCAAGTTTTCCTGTAATTCGGTCATTAAATCTTGTTCCAATGGAAATCAACAGATCACAATCATTTACTGCCTGATTTGCTGCATAATTTCCATGCATTCCAATATTTCCATAATATAATTCATGATTTGTTGGTACGATTCCTCGTCCCATGATCGTTGTAACAACTGGAACCTTTAATGTTTCCATTAATTTGCACATCTCTTCTTGTGCCCCTGCGATCTTCTCACCTCCACCAATTAAGAATAATGGACGTTTCGCATCATAGATCATATTCATTGCACGAAGAATCTGTCCATGATGTGGTTTCGTGTTTGGTTTATATCCACGGATATTGACTTCCTCTGGATATTCATCACTTCCTAATTCTGCCATCACATCTTTTGGGAGATCTAATAAGACTGGTCCCGGTTTTCCTGTTCTTGCAATATAAAATGCCTCTTTGATCAGGCGATTCAAATCCTCTCTTTTACGGACAACTATAACAAATTTCGCGATATTTCTTGTAACTCCGACAATATCGATCTCCTGAAATGTATCATTACCGATCAGATTTGTGGCAACCTGTCCTGTAAAACACACCAATGGCACACTGTCATAATTCGCTGTTGCTATTCCTGTAACAAGGTTTGTGGCACCTGGTCCACTTGTTGCCAGACAGACACCAACTTTTCCTGTAGCTCTTGCATATCCATCTGCCGCATGGATCAACCCCTGCTCATGTCTTGGAAGAATCAGTTCTACTTGATCCTGCTTATAGATTTCATCAAAAATATCAATGACACGCACCCGGTATCCAAAGATCTTCTCTACGCCTTCTTCCTGTAATGCCTTTACCAGAAATTCATTTCCTGTCATTTTACCCATACTACATCTCCTCCATCTCTTCTTCCAGACTAGTCTCATCTAGTGTATATTTCACTTCTTCCTGAGCCTGTATTTTAAAATCTTCCACCTGTTCTTCTCCAACAACTGGAAGATCATCTGTTGATTTTACTCCAAAACATCTCAAAAATTCTTCTGTCGTACGAAACAAGATCGGACGCCCGATCGCATCCAGCCGTCCAGCCTCTTTGATCAGCCGGTATTCTAACAGCTTGTTGATCGGATGATCGCATTTCACACCTCGGATCGCTTCAATCTCTTGTTTCGTTACTGGCTGCTTATAAGCAATGATCGATAAAGTCTCAAGCATTACATCCGTAAGCCTTGGTTTCTTTGGATGATTCACAATTCTTATCAATGATCCATAATATTCTGTTTTGGTACAAAGCTGATAAGCATCATCCAGTTCCAATAACCGATTCCTCTCTCTTCTTTGTCATATTCTATCTGTAACAGTTTGATCAACTCATCAAACTGTTCATCATCTATCTCAAGTGCCTCCATCAGCTGCCGCCTTGTCACACTTGTTCCCATCGAAAATAAAATTCCTTCGATCGCTGCAAGTTTATTCTTCATAAATTCATTACTCCAGTGCCCGTATGAAAATATCATCTTCGATATTTTCCTGTTGAACGTAAATCTTTCCTGTCTTCATCAATTCAAGAACCGCCAGAAATGTGACGATCACTGCTTCTTTTGTCTCCTGTTCGTTTAGAAGGTCATAAAAGTTCACTTCTTTATATTGTATAATATAATTATACACTTCCGTGATCTTATCTTCTAATTTAATCTCTTCCTGCTTGATCTCCCCAAATTCGCTTCGGATCGGATCTAACTTATCCTGTCGTTTTCTCATCACAAACTGAAAAACTTCAGAAATCCTCTGTAAAGTTACCTCTGATAACATCTGCACAGGATCGATCTCTTCTCTGTATGCAAGTACTTGCGGTGGAATATCTGGTGATCTAAAAAAACTCTTCTCTGCCATCATCTCTCGTTCTTTCAACTGTAAAGAGGCATATTTATAAATCTTATATTCAATCAGTCTTCTTACAAGTTCTTCTCTCGGATCTCCTTCTTCTTCCTCTTCTTCCTTCACTGGAAGCAACATCTTCGCCTTGATCTTTAATAATGTGGCTGCCATAACGAGAAAATCACTCATCACATCAAGATCTTCCTCTTCCATAGAGCGGATATAATCAAGATACTGGCTTGTGATCTCAGAGATTGGAATATCATAAATATCCACTTTATTCTTCTCGATCAGATGCAACAGAAGATCTAATGGTCCTTCAAATGCATTTACCTTAATATCTATTCCCATAAATCAGTCTCTCTTCTTTAATTCAATGCATGAAATCTCTGGTTTATTAAACAATCTTAATTTGATGGAATGGTTTCCAAGTCCACGGCTTAAGATCATCGTTGTCTCTCCCTCATGAAACTCTCCTGCATCGTATTTTGAAAATCTGAAATTGCGGTGAGATCACACCTCCAAATTTCGGAATTCTTACCATTCCTCCATGGAAATGGCCCGCTAAGACAAGATCACTGCCCCAATCTGCATATGTTTTAAATAGTTTGGGTTATGTGCTAATAAAATATTAAAAATGTTTCCTGAGAACTTCCTACCACAGATTCCATATGAGAAAGCGGCATGCGCGGTACATGAAATCTCTGATAATATTTCTTCTCAAGATCAAACGCAGTTAAAGAAATAAATCCAGTCTCTGACTGAATTACGATCGTTTCATTCGAAATGTGATGTATGTTATACTCTTTCAGACTATGAACATAATCTTTATACCGCACACCAAAGATTTCTTCATTCCTGCAAGTTTCAATTCGTGGTTTCCATCCGCATAATAGATCGGATACTTTGCAGATAACTCTTTCATCAGTGCAAGCGGCACTTCCTCATTCGAAGATTCGCGGCTTATTACCATATCTCCTCCAACCAGGATCATATCCGGTCTGCATTCATCAATTTGTTCGATCAATTCCTGATTATTCTCTCCAAACTGTGCACAATGCAGATCTGTTAAAAACACGATCCGATATCCATCAAATGCTTCTGGAATCTTTTCTGACTCTATTTCGTAATATTCAACTGTCAATCTCTTATTTTCATAGCTGCTTAAAAGCACTGCCATGGCAATCCCCACAACCAACAGCACTGCTATGATCCATATCCATAAAGGAATCATAAACACTCCTTCTCTCTGTTTCCCAATCCATCTTCTGATTCGTAAATGTCTTTTTCCTATTTTACTAGATATAGCAAAAAAAAACAACCCATAGCACAACATCTTTAGGAATATTGTACAAAAAAAGAGAATGTCCAGATTCTGACATCCTCTTTTTTTCATTATAATATTACTGTCTGGAAAGCAGCCTTATTTTACGATTGCGATCGTGCTTCCGATATCAAGTGCTGGAAGCTCGGCCTTTTCCATACAGATAGTTCCTGGAAGACACTCAGCGTCTTCTCCACCGAAGTTATATGTAACATGTCCTAAATTCTTCAGATTCTCGTTGGCAACTTCTCCAACTTTTACAATCTTGAATTCTTTACCGTCAATTACAAGTTTACATCCAGGAGTTACTTCTCCATCTACTGGATTTACATCGATGGAATAGCAGAAATCTTTCAGAGTATCTGGTGCGTTATCACCAAATGTAACGAAGATCCCTTCTTCTCTAAATGCGTCTACCATAGCTCCTTTTCCTTTAATCGTTACCTGATACATAATACTACTTTCCTTTCTCACTAATAATTATTTTTATTTTGCTGCATATAATCCAAAGCTTGCTAAGTAACCAACGATAACTCGAGGTACCCCAGTGATAAATCTTGAGTACAGTACAGCTGGTACACCAACTTCTACTGTTTCAGGATCTGCTTCTGCAAGTCCAAGTCCTACTGGAACGAAGTCACAAGCACACTGTGTATTGATTGCAAATAATGCTGGAAGTGCAAGGCTTGGTTCAATGTTTCCTTTACCAATTTCTACACCGATCAATGTTCCAACGATCTGAGCAATTACAGCTCCAGGTCCAAGCAGACAGCTTAAGAATGGAATAGAACAAATAAATCCTAAGATTACAAGTCCGATGATATTTCCACATAATGGCTGTAATAATTTAGCAAACCAGTTACCGAATCCAGATCCCTGAATGATACCGATCAGCAATGATACGAATCCCATGAATGGAATGATCGTATGAAGTACTGTGTTTGTAGATTCTTTCGCTGCACTATTGAAAGTAGCAACGACTTTACCAGCTCCCATACCAATTTTCTGGATAAAGCTTGATTTTGATGAGCTTCCCATTGTTTCAGATACTTTCTTATCTGCGCTGTATTTGAAGTCTTTTTCTTCTTTTGCAGGTGCTGCTTCTGAAATAGGTGCTGCAGATCCATCTGCCAATGCAATGTTATCATTTTTAACACCAGATACATAAATATCTTCTGTAATATATTTTGCCATTGGTCCAGATTTTCCAACTGGGTTGATATTGATCGTTGGAATTCTTTTCTGTGGATAAATTCCACAACGAAGTGTTCCACCACAGTCAATGATCACAAGGAAGATCTCTTCTTCTGGAACAGATGTCTTAAATCCGTTAACTGGGCGGCATCCTGTTAATTCTACGATTTTAGGTAAGATATCAGGTTCTGCTCCACCACCTGTGATATATAATAATACATCTTTTCCTTCTTTAGGTTCTACTGTTAATGGACCACCAAATCCACCGCTTCCCTGTGTGATCGTAATCGCTCTATATTCTGACATAGTTTTTCCTCCTAATTATATTCGTAAATCCATCTTATTTCAATTCGTTACTTAATTCGATTCCCTGCTGTTTCATAACCATCTTTGTTGTAAAGTCTGTTACCCATCCTGAGAAGAAGTTCATAACAAGACCAACTAACATATAACGAAGACCTAATTCTGTCATATCAAATCCAGCTTTCTGAACACCCTGTGCAATTCCAAGGTAGATAAAGATTTCACCTGGGTTAATATGAGAGAAAATTCCACTGTTTGTATGGCAATGATAAGAAGCTGATGCATAATAGCTTGGTTTCATTCTTTCTGGAAGGAACTTACCCATTGATAATGCCATTGGGTTTCCTAACATAAATGCTGAAATAAATGGTAATACTCCATATGCAAGGATTACGTTTCCTGAACATAATTTAGCAAATTTATTAACTCTTTCCTGTCCAATCAGGGCGATGATCGTATTCATTAGGATTAACAGTAATAATACCTTTGGTACGATTCCTGACACCCAGCTTACAAATGTTTCTGCACCTGTATCAAATAATCCCATGAATCCTGATGCACCTTTAATAATGATATTCATATAATTCTCCTTTCATTTCAGGCTTTTTGTTATTGACACCGTAAATCTTGTCTCCAATTCTTGTAAACAGACTCGGCTTTTCTAAGACTTCGCCTCCACTCATAATCGTGTTGTAATTTGAGGAAGCATTAAGCACTGCTCTTCTTAAGGATACACCGATCGTTGCACAATCATCTTTTAATCGTTCCAACATCAATTCCATTAAAGAAATCCCAGTTTTTAAATCGTGCAAGCATTGTAAATCCTCTCATAAAGCAACCATCTATGATCACTCCATCCTGATTGATCGCAAACATAACGATCGCACCTGCATGAAAACCGCCTTTTGCCTTTCCTATGGCAACCCGGCCTTTTTTTCGAAGTTTTGTATAAAATTTATTAAAACTTTTCATCTGCACCATCTGAAATAAAAACTGCAGACAAAATGCTGCAAGCATCGCCACAGCTATGACCATAAATGACATCGTCTTCCTCCTTTTCGTTTACTCAAATATATTATTTTCTTCTGCAATATAGAGAAGAAATTCTCTGTAGCTTTCCATTTTCTGGATCTTAGGAATGACATCCGGTTTCTTGCCAATCGACAAAATATCATCATATAATCGGACAAGTACTGTGTCATCTTCCATTGATTCAGGAATTCCCAGTAAAATAATGATCCGGATATTTCCGTATTTATCATCTTTTAACATATCTGGAAACACACCCATTGCCAATGTTAATTTTGACAGCATATTCTTTGTATGTGGAAACGCAATATTCTGGTCAAGAACCATGGTGGAATATTTTTCACGTTCTCTCACTCTCTGGGCAAATCCTGCATCAAGTTCTCCCTGATTGGTAAGTGCCCTTGCCATCCGATCAACGTTCTCATCATATGAACTTTCTTGATCCAGAACAAAAATCTCGTTTCATCTAATAAATTCATAAACAAAGAATCTATTCCCTTTCGGATTGTTCGTCCTGCTTCAGAAAGGTATCTCATATTTTCAAATTTACGTTGAATATATTCTCTATCGAATACTTCATCCATAAAAATGACCGGGGTTTTCGTATCCATATGTAATTCTGTCGTCGTAACAATATAATCAAAATCATCTTTGCGATTTTCATCGAAGATACCATAGAAAAATTCAAATTCCGGTTCTACATCAAAGACTTTCTTTAACTGATTCTCGATCAGACGTCCGATAATCTTTCCAGATCCGCAAACGATCGCGATCTTGCATCGTTTCTCTTCTGGTTCCTGCTCTAACAAAAACACTCCAAAATAAGCAGCCAGAAATCCCATCTCATCTTCTGTCATTTCGATTCCTACGCGTTCTTCCAAAACACCTTTTGCAATCTCCGCCATCTTATAGGCTACACTGTATTTGTTCTTGAAATCATCAACCATCGGATTATAAATATGGAAGCCATATTTTAGCCGGTTGATCATAAAAAATACGTGATAGACAAAATCATCAAATAATTCATTTGCTACAACTGTTACATTAAGTTCTGCTTTGATCCGATCTAAAATTTCAATGATAAGATCTGCAACACCTTCCGAAATACTAATCTTTTGCTCGATCTCTGCTGTATTTGCCGGTGTTCTCATTCCTGCTACAGATATACTTAAAACAATCGCTCTTCTTTGGATATCTTATATCCTTTGACCTGTTCAATTTCATTAAGGAACTCATCCACGATCATGTATGCTGAACTTCCGTACAGTTCTTCATATTTCGGCTCCAGCTTTTTGATCGTATGTCCACTTTCCATTCTCTGGATCATCACAACGAAGAATCTGTAAAAGAAACCAAATCCCAGTGCATCCATTGATAATCTTTCCTGAAAATCATATAGTTTTTCACGAATTATCTGTCCAAGTGGGAAGTTTAAATACAGTTGTTCATAGATATTCTCTAAGATGAACAGGCGAATCTTATACTCATCGCCACAAAGAGCCAGTCCTGTATTGGCTTTCCCTTTAATCTTCAGGTCGTATTTCTCAATCGCCTTTCTTAATCGGTTCAGATCACTGATCGTTGTTGTTCTGGCAACCTTCATCTCCTCAGAAAGATCATCCGTTAGATACGGTTCCTCGGCATGCATCAGCTGCCAGAACATATATGCCATTCTTGTATGACTGGAATTAAAAAGGTCTTCCTGTTTGTAAATCTTATTACGAATTTCTGTAAAACCTTTCGGTGCAAACACGATCAGTTTACATATTCCTTTGTTATTGCCGATACATGCGTATCCTCCAAGCAGGCAATTCAATTCCTTAATGTCATTGCGGATCGTTTTTTGCGACACATCAAGCTTTGCCGCGAGGCTTTCTACACTGCAAACAGATTGCATTTCGATATTCCTTAAAATAACTGCGATTCTGTTTTCATTGTTAAAAAGCTGTTTCATATTGATCCTCTTTTCTATTGATACATGTTAATTGTTTTTAACCTCTTGTTTTTCCTCCTGCTACGTTCACTGTAACTCCATGAACATAAGAAGCTCTCTGACTTGCAAGATATACACACATATCTGCAACTTCTGATAATTTACCAGATCTTCCTAGTGGAATTGTAGATGTTTTAGAATATCCAGCTCTTAAGTCATCTACTGTGATTCCTCTTGTATATGCTAATGCTGATTCATAAGCAATTGTACGAAGTCCTGTAGCTTCCATGATTCCAGGTGCTACTCCGACAACTCTGACTCCCTGTTTTCCAAGTTCTTTTGCCCAAGATCTTGTTAAAGAGTTTACAGCGTTCTTTGTTGCTGCGTAAACGCTCTGTCCTTCAGATCCTTCCAGACCACTTTCAGAAGACATGTTAATGATAACTCCTTCACCTTTTTCAACAAGCACACGTCCAACAGCCTGTGCACAGAAGAATACACCTTTTAAGTTTACGTTGCAAACTTTATCCCATACTGCTTCATCTAATTCATACTGTCCTTTTGGATCTTTTGGATCTACTAACAAACGAGGGATGTTAATTCCGGCATTGTTTACTAATACGTCGATCGTTCCGAATGTTTCTTTGGCTTTTTCTACCATTGCTTCAACATCTGCTACTTTTGTAACATCTGTTTTCACATACAGTAATTTTCCTGCTGCTTCGTCCATCTCTGGTGCTTCAGGTGCCATATCAGAAATGACTACGTTAGATCCTGCATTTAAGAATCCCTGTGCAACTGCTTTTCCGATTCCAGATGCTCCACCAGTTACGATGACTGTTTTTCCTTCAAGATTTAACCAAGATTCGCTCATTATAATCCTCCTTTGAATCTGTGTTTCTTTGCTTCATGAGTTCATTATATAGAGCGTCAAGGGAAAATTTAATTCTTTCATTTTCCATCGTGAAGAAATTTTGTGGACTTATTACAAAAAATGGCTTAAAATCAAGAAATATTGAGTGGAAATTTTTTTAATCTGTGTCAAAAAATCTGCTTTATTTATTGTTTCTTGTGCCAGGATCTTTTCTTTATGGATCATAATATTACCTTTGCTATATTGAATCTCACCAATCTTCTGTCCTTTCTTCACTGGTGCTTTCACAGAATCTATCTTGATCTTTTTCACGATCTTTCCCTTCTGTGTTTTAATATCGATCAGATCAGCAGTCACCTTTTCTTGGCAAGATACTTCTGATCTCTGACCCTTTTGTACTGGAATCCTTCCGATTTCTTTTCTTGTAGTTTCGCTGTGTATCCGCTGGCAGTTTGAAAATCCATAGTCCAAAAGAGTTCTTGCATCTTTGATCCTTGCTTTAGAGCTTTCACACCCCATCACTACCGCAATCATATGAATCTTATTTCTTGTTGCAGTTGCACTTAGACAAAATCCTGCTTTCCCTGTACTTCCAGTCTTCATTCCTGTACATCCATGGTACTGGCGGATCAGTTTGTTTGTGTTACTTAAACCAAATTCTTTCTCACCTTTTTTCGTTTTATGTATGATCGTATCCATCCAGATCTTTGTATATTTAAAAACTTCTGGATATCTTTGTGCAAGTTCTCTCGTCATCAACGCAATATCATATGCACTTGTCAGATGTCCTTTTTCATCAAGCCCGCAGGCATTTTGAAATGTCGTATGTTTCATTCCAAGCTCTCTGGCTTTTTTGTTCATCCTTGATACGAACGCTTCCTCACTTCCGCAGACATGCTCTGCCAATGCAACAACTGCATCATTCGCACTTGAGATCACAACACATTTGATCAATGTTTGTACCTGCTGCTTCTCTCCTGTTTCCAAAACACACTGAGAGCCGCCCATAGATGCTGCATGTTCACTTGACTGTAACCGTATCTGTAAGTTTAATCTTACCTTGCTTTAAGTCTTCAAAATAAGCAGCAAGGACATTATTTTCGTTACACTAGCTGGTGCAAGTTCTTTATCCTTATCTTTCGCAAATAAGATTTCCTTGCTTTCCTGTTCCATAACTACTGCTGATTTTGCTGAAAGATCAAGTACTGGTGCTGCTGTTTCTAAAATCTTGCCTCTCTTGCCATGACTGGACAATAAAAGCTTTGAACGAGTATTGCTGCAACGAGGCAGTATCGCTTTCCATTTCTGCATGCATCCACCTCAAACCTGTTTGTTATAGTTTAGTGACAGATACTTAGATTTATACATAATTTCTTTGCAGTATATGTTTTTTTAAAAAAGAAAACCAGAAATATCTTCTGATCATATCTCTGATTTTCCTTCATTTATCTTGTTTTCTTACCCAACGATTCGCAGATCTCAACTTTTATATTCATCATATGCTTGTTTTAAGATCTCTTTCTCATTAGGAAATTTCAATAAGTGGTAAGCCTCGTGAAATTTGTAATACCCTGAGTCTACAAAAAACTCTTCCTTCTGAGGTTTTGAGTGATAGTTCTCGGATTCCATCAAGTACCAGTGTACACTCTTTATGATCTGTTCATGAAATGAATAGAAAGAATATTCACTTTTCCCTACATACTTGATAATTGATGCGTCCGCGTCTGTCTCTTCCTTTACCTCACGAAGTGCTGTCTGCTCGTGAGTCTCTCCTTGCTCAACAGTACCTTTCGGAAGTACCCAGCCATCATATCGGTTCTTATAACTTTTGTATAACAGCAAAATCTTTCCTCTAAATATTACGACACCACCACAGCTCGTTGCTTTTTGTCACCAGTTACAACCTCCTGTCTCTTAAACGATCTTATTCGCCTAAGTATGTGTGTCTTTCTCTGACAAATATTATACATGGATTATGAACTGATTTCAACTGCTATCTGTTTTACTCTTTTGAAAACATCAATCTAAAATGCATGAAATACTTTATCTGCGATCGGTGCCGCAACTCGTCCTCCAGAGTCTCCACCCTCTACAAGAACACTGACTACGATCTTCTTCCCGCCTCTTTCGGCACATCCGATAAACCATGCGTGGGAATCTTTCGCGCTGTTATATTCTGCTGATCCTGTCTTTCCATATACATTATAGTGTGAAGAATAAGCTCTTGTTCCAGTTCCCTTTGTGACAACTTTTCTCAACATTTTCTTTAATGTCTCACATTCCGATGCCTCTAAAGGTTCTGATAGTTTTGATGCTTTTGTTTCCTTGATCACTCCACCGTCGATATTTTTGACATTCTCTACCAGATATGGCTGCATCACAACTCCATCATTGGCGATCGCAGACATGACCATCGCATTTTCAAGTGGTGTGGATCAAAGTCTGACCTTGTCCGATCGAAGTGTGTGCCATCTCATTAGTTCCTGATTTCTTATCAAGAACAAAACGACTGCTGTTTGCAAGAAGATTGATCGGAACTTTCGAATTATACATCAGATCTCCTGCAAGACTTGCGAGTTTTCCTTTGTTAATCTCTTCTGACATATGCACAAACGCACAGTTACAGGATTTCTCGATTGCCTGTTCAAGATTCACCGTTCCATGCGCTTCTCCTCCATAACAATGAATCTTTAAAGTTCCAACCGTTGTATATCCAGTACAATGGTATTTGAAATTCTTATATGTGTTTTATGTTCTCTCATATATTCTAATGCCGTCACAACTTTAAATGTTGATCCTGGCGGATATAATCCTTGTGTTGCACGGTTTAACAACAAAGAATTTTTGCTTGTATTTAATTCTGTCCAGTTTTCTTTGACGTAAGCTGGTCTGTAATCTGGTTTGGATACCATTGCGTAGATCTTTCCTGTCTCTGGATCCATCGCAACAACCGCTCCCTTTGTCCCTGCAAGGCATAATATGCTGCTTTCTGAACTTTGGTATTTAATGTTGTGTATACATTATCCCCTATACTTTTCTCACCTTTTAAGCTGCTTGTGATCTGTGTCATCAAGTTTGCATCCGATTTTAACAGATCAAAGTTACATACAGATTCCAGTCCTGACTTTCCTTTATCGTTATATCCCATACAACATGTGCAAACATTCTGCCATAAGGATAATCTCTGATCTCTGATCCATTTTCAGTAAGTGTCTGTGCCAGCACTTTTCCATCACTACTGATGATCTTTCATCGTACTACTTTCTCTGCCATAGACTGTAATCTCCGATTATGCGCATTCGTGATCACATTTTACTATCTACCGCAACAAAATGTGCAATATAAGCGATCAATGCCAAAAATGATACAACAAATATATAAGTAATCTGCAGAATCTGGCGATTTGCTCTTTTTTTCTTTTTCTTCTTTATCTTACTGATTCTTTCGGTTGTTTTGTCTTGTATATTGTTTTTCTGATTCTTGTGCCTTAATATGCCATATTCTTCTTCCTCGCTATCTGCTAACATATGTAATCCTATGATATTAAAAATGATCAAAGTACTGATCACAGAGGTTCCTCCATAACCGAGTGGAATCGTAACTCCAGTGGATGGAATGAATTTTGTCACACCACCGATACTTAAGAATACCTGGAATAAGAAACAAACTCCGAATCCAAGGCATAACAATTTGTTAAACAATTTTCTGCTTCTTGTGGAAATATCCATAAAGAGGATAAAACTGCTCATTAAAACGAAGATCAGGCAGATTCCAAAGATCACACCAAATTCTTCACAGATCACAGAAAAGACAAAGTCTGATTCCCTGACCGGAATATCAAACGGCCGTCCGTTTCCAAGCCCCATTCCAAACCAGCTTCCAGTTCCAATAGCAAATAAGGATTGACAGACCTGAAGTCCTCTTCCTTCGATCATGGAAAACGGATCTTTCCATACCGCTACACGGATCTGTACATGAGTAAAGATCTTATCTGCGATAATAGCAGCCACAGATCCTGCTACCAAACCGCCAAATAAGTAACTTGCTTTTGCGGTTGCAACATAAAGCATCATCAGATAGATCACAAAATAAAGCAACGCTCCGCCTAAGTCCTTCTCAACAACAAGCACTAATACATAAAGTGCTGCGATCACTGTGATCTTTACCAGATCTTTAAATTCCTTTGCCTTAGAAAGTAGTGCTGCAACAAAGAACACAAAGATGATCTTTACAAATTCAGAAGGCTGAAATTTAAGTCCCGCAATGCTGACCCAGTTATACGCCCCATACTTGTTGATACCAAACACGAATACTGTAGACAATAGTAAAAATCCTGCCACTGCATAAAGCCATCCAAATTTATTCCAGATCGTGATCTTATGCATCATCAATGGAATAAAACTTGTCACGATCACACTTCCTGCCGCGATCGCAAACTGTTTCATTGCCAGATCAAATGATAATCTTGTTAAGATCACAAACCCAACTCCTAACAAAAAACAGGTGTTATTGATCAGCGGTCTTGAACATCTTTTATAGATTCTCGGAAATACGATCATCAAAATCTCGAAAAAGATCACTTGTGCAGCAGAAAAAGATCAAGATCTTTAATTCAAATTCCTGCAAAAACAGTACCGTGTAACATAAGAATAAAAATACAAACATATAGATGACCTGATTGTCTAACAGGTCTTCCTTTCTATCTCTATTCTTTGGACGAAATACTGTATAACATGACAGTGTATAGATCAGACACATAATGATGATCAGATATTTTTGCTATCGTAGTAATAATGTCTATCATATGGTTTTATAAAACTTCCCTCTTTAAATGCCCTGTCGTATATTCTGTGGCAAGAGAAGCTCTTTCCCCTTTCTGTATAGATTTCGCTGCATTTAAAATCTCCTTGACCTGCACCTCATTTTCTCTTGTAATATGAAAACGGATCACGGATGGATGAAGATCATTAAGAATTCCTGCTTCATTTCCAACCCACAATGGTTTTCCATTATAAATCTCATTGATGCAGTCCACAACAACTTGTGTGAACGAAGAAGTTTGCATTGTAACGATCCTTTAATGTCAGCCAAGATGGAGTCTTATCACATCCTCGAAGATTATTCTTCACGCATTGTGCAGACACCATCAATGGCTGATAACCATAGAGGAACAGGTCCGCATTCAGAAGTTCTAACTGTTCCATCTCTTTTTTGTTTAATTCCGATGGATACGTCATTCGAATTTGAATACCTGATAATCTTTGGTATTCTTTGACAGCCTCTTTGTTATATCCATAAAACATGTAATCCGCGATCATTTCCTTTTGGTATCCTTCTTCGATCAACCATGAAAATTCTTCTAAATTGCGTACGAGCAGCCCATCAATTTCATTTGTAAATATAAGATCTTTCTTTGCCTTTAATTCTTCCATCTGACGTTTTCTTGCAATCTGTGGAAGCATCAGATAACACTGTTTTCCTGCAGTCTTTATTTTATTCAGGATAGATTGTGGATCCTCCTGCTGTTTGAGTTCCATCCATGAAAGATAGATCTTCATTACTTCCCTGTCTTCTGTTACAATATCAGATACTCAAGGTTCTCCATAGAAACTGCAATCTGTATCTTGCTGTCTTCCTGTTCCTGACTGCTTGCTACATCATTTTCTTTGACTGGATCTCCGTAAGTTCTTCTGTATTTTAAAATCTTTGTCTGATCCATCTGTGCAAATGCTTCTTTTCTTAGTTTCTTGAGCACAGAACCTGGTACGAACAAGTTCTCTCAAGATCAACTTCTAATTCTTCAAATGTATAGTGGGTCTGTCCTGTTTTCTTAAGAAGCTTCTCAATATCTGCTGGCATGGCACCATTTTTCTGCGCTTCTTCGATCACTGGACCAATTACTTCTACGTGATCTTCTCCGTCTTTGAGAATGAGTTTAGCACACTGATCTTTCTGAATTATGATTTTCCCTTAAGATTTTCTTTCTTTTTCTGCTTTAATCCTTCATCAATCCGTTCGATCATCGGATGATTCAAGGTTCTTTTGATTTCCATGCCTTCATGAAGTTTCTTCATTTTCTGTCCATTTAAAACAACCTTGCTGCCTGCTTTAAATTCAGAGGGACTGGTAAGTTCTACTTTTTCTTCTGAATTGATACGGATCTGCAAAGCATCTCCTTTGTGGATATCTTCTTGGGCCGTAAAAGAAATCTTACCTTTCATAAGTTTGCTGATCTTCCCAACATATAACCCTGATGATCTGGCGTTTCATACTCATCATATCTTTTCCATGATATTCTTTATAATATCCGCCAGTAAATCCCACGGTTAAATACTTCCATCAAGATCTTCAGATCCTCGGATTCTACTTTATATGGTTTTCTGAAGATAAAGATCTACGTATTTGCGGTAGATTCTTGTGACTTCCCGACATATCTTTGAACCTTTCATGCGTCCTTCGATCTTTAAGGAATCCACTCCATGATCTAAAATCTCTGGTAAATGTTCAATGGTACATAAATCTTTCAAACTTAATGGATACGCATTCTTTGTATTCTTTGTCCCATCAAGATAAAATGGCGAGACGGCATGTTCCTGCACATCGCCCACGATTTCCACTTCTTCCACCTAACATACTACTCATAAAACACTGTCCTGAATAGCAGTAGCATAATGCTCCGTGAACAAAACATTCCATGTCAAGTCCTGTATCATCCTTAATCTCCTGAATCTCTTCCAAAGATAATTCCCTTGCTGGAACAACTCGTTTTGCACCCATTTTCTTTGCGATCCTTGCTCCATGAACCCCTGTGATCGTCATCTGGGTGCTCGCATGAATCTCAAGTTTCGGAAAGTGTTTTCGGATCACGGATACAGCTCCCAAATCCTGTACAATCACCGCATCCAGTCCTTGCTCATAAAAAGGTTTTAAAAATCCCGGCAGTAATGGAAGTTCTTCTTCTTTCATCAGAGTATTGACTGTAAGAAATAATTTTTTACCATACAAATGTACGTAATCGATTGCTTCTAATAGTTCTTCCTTATTAAAATTCCCGGCATAAGCTCTGGCTCCAAACATCTCTCCACCTAAATAAACGGCATCCGCTCCATTTAGAATTGCTGCTTTTAGGCATTCCATGGAACCAGCTGGAGCTAATACTTCAATTGGTCTGTTCTTTGTTCTCATCTGTTATCTATCCTCTGGTATTGGCAAATGAAAATGCTCATATGCACTTCTTGTTACAACTCTTCCTCTTGGTGTTCTCTGAATCAATCCGTTCTGGATCAGATATGGCTCATACACATCTTCGATCGTTCCTGAATCTTCTCCGATCGCTGCTGCTAATGTATCAAGTCCGACTGGTCTTCCCTCAAATGTCTCCATCATCGTCTTTAATAAATTTCTATCTGTCTGATCCAGCCCGATCGTATCAACTTCTAAATGATTCAGTGCATCTCTTGCAATCTCTAATGTGATCTGTCCATCGTATTTTACCTGTGCAAAATCTCGCACACGTTTCAATAAACGATTGGCAAGTCTTGGTGTCCCTCTGGATCTTCTTGCAATCTCTAATGCACCCTCTGGATCGATCCCAATCTCTAAGACTTCTGCAGACCGTTCAATGATCGTCTGTAACTCTTCACTGTTATAGAAATTCAAGCGGTTTACAACTCCAAATCGATCTCTTAACGGTGCTGTTAACATTCCAGCTCTTGTCGTTGCCCCGACTAATGTAAATCTTGGCAGTTCCAGCCGGATTGATCTCGCAGCCTGTCCTTTTCCTACTAATATATCAATGGCATAGTCTTCCATTGCTGGATACAGAACTTCTTCTACCTGTCGATTTAAACGGTGAATCTCATCAATAAATAAGACATCTCCTTCCTGCAGATTATTAAGAATTGCCGCGATTTCTCCTGGTTTCTCGATCGCTGGTCCACTTGTTACTTTCAAATGTACACCCATTTCATTTGCTACGATCCCTGCAAGTGTTGTCTTTCCTAATCCCGGGGCCGTAAAACAGTACATGATCTAAAGATTCTCCTCGACTTTTGGCTGCCTCAATAAAATCTTTAAATTCTCTTTGACTTTTCCTGTCCAATGTAATCACTTAACATTTGTGGGCGCAGATGATTTTCAATTTTGATATCTTCTTCCACAAGTTCTGTGGAAATCATTCTGTTTTGCATAATTACCCTCTATCTATATCATAATATTCTTCAATGCTTTTTTAAGAAGTTCTTCTGGGGTGAGATCTTTCGCATCTTCTACCTTGTTAACTGCGATCGCCGCTTCACTTTTTGAATATCCAAGACTTACTAATCCTTCAATCGTGATCATCACAGAATCACTGCTGTCTGCATATGTATCAAGATCTCTGCTCCCACACCATCTTCTTCTAATTCTTCAAAGCTTAACTTATCTTTTAATTCTAAGATCAATTTCTTTGCTCCCTTAGGTCCAAGTCCCGGGGTCTTAGAAATTGTCTTGACGTCTTCACTGATCACTGCCATCTTAAGTTCATAAACGGACAGCGTTGATAATACAGACAATCCTACCTTCGGTCCGATCCCATTGACTCCGATCAGAAGTTCAAATGCTTCTTTTTCTTCTTTTGATAAAAAGCCAAATAAACTGACATCATCTTCTCTTACATGCATATGGGTATAGATCTTGATTTCTTGTCCGATCTTAGGAAAAGATTCTCCTCTCATCGGAACCATCATCTGGTACCCAATCCCATGATTGTCCACAACCACCATCCCTGGTGACATATCTTCTAGTATTCCTTTTATATATGAAATCAATTTGGTTTCTCCTTATTCTGTCTTTTTCCATTCGTTTCGTATTATACCTTATCATGTCTTAACAGTCCAGTCTATTGGATCAGAATTCACAAATAATCCGTACATATGTTCTTATCTTAAATGATCATATGATGGAGTGTCATACTCTGGTTTTCCATTCATTGCAAATCCGATCAAAAGCCGATATAATAAATCTGTGGATATGATTCTTGTTCACAGAAAGGATTTTTATGGAACATAACATACAACAATCTTTATTTTTTGATTTATTAACAACTGGATTGAGTGCTGATATCTCAGCGATTACTGTGATAGGATGCTGTGATATGGATGGAAATGTAACACAATGGTTTAATGAAGACGGATTATCTCAGAAACAGATCTTAACTGATTTTCTTGCATTTATCCAACCTTATAATACACTGATTACATTTAATGGCAAAACCTTTGATCTTCCTTTTTTGACATCGAAGATCAAGGAGTTTAAGATCAATGCATCATTTGATCAGTATGAACATCTTGATCTTTATCAAATTTTAAAACCTTATAAAAATCTGTGGGGATTAAAGAATTTCCGGCAGAAGAATCTGGAAGAATATTTAGAATTCAACGAATCGACAAACTTTCTGAAAAACTCATCAAAACTTATCAGGATTATCTTGAGAATGGAGATCAAGAATAAAGAATCGCTACTTTTACATAACCACGAAGATCTTATCGGTCTACATAAAATTTATTCATTGATGTCTTATCCCGCATTGCTTGATAAAGAATTTACTTTATCATCCTATTTTATTGAAAATGATCATTTTGTTGCTCATCTGAATCTTGATATACAGATTCCTGTCAGCTGCTATTACGAAAAGTCTGGCATATCTCTGACTCTTGATCATTCAAACGCTATACTTACATGTCCTTTGGAAAATGGTCATCTAAAACATTACCTCAAAGATTATAAAAATTATTATTACCTCCCTATGGAAGATCTTGTGATCCATAAAAGTATGAAGTCATTTGTGGATACTACGAGTATCATTCGTGCCGATAAAAACAATTGTTATTCAAAATTTACTCCAGGAGATAGCTTCTTATCTGCAAAAACTGATGTTACCAATTATTGTGCTGACATTATTTATTACATTTTATCTGAAAAATAAAGTAAAAAAACATCCATCTGAACTTTAATTCTCGATGGATGTTTCTATTTTTAATCTCTTCCGATCTTTCGGATTTCACGATGTTGTAAAATTTCTTGTTTTAACACATCTACAGAGCGATTCACTACTAGTTCTTCTGGGAAATTCATCTCTTGTAATAAGACTTCCACATGATCAAACACGCCAACCGCGCTTGAAAAATGCGCATCTGTCCCTGCGACTACCGGCACTTTCTTCTCTTCACACATCTGAAGCATGATCTGCAGATTCTGCCATGCTCCAACTCTTGATGACAAAGAATCCAAGGAACTGTTATTTATCTCTAGCAGTGTATGATTTTCTTTTGCCGCATCTACAATCATTTCATAATCAATCGGTATTCTGCTGTCATCTGGATGACTGATAATATCGATCATTGGATTCTCGATCGCTTTTACATAGGCATTCGTATTTTGCGTGACGGTTCCAACTTCATAACATGGAAGATGGATTCCCGCAATTCGGATATCCAATGTCTTCTCAATAATTTTCTCTTCCATACTTAAAGTTCCATCATGATCGATAATGTTGATCTCAGAGCCAAACATCAGATCGATCCCATACATCTTTCTTGGAATAATACGCATATTATGGAAATAAATCTCATCGCATGTTCCAGGAATTCCTTGTGCATGTTCTGTGATGCCTAGAAGTTTCAATCCTTTATCTGCCGCTGCTTTTGCCATCTCCTGTACTGTTGAATACGCATGTCCACTGGCTACTGTATGTGTGTGTAAATCTAATGTAAATTCCATTTTTCAAAACCTCGTTTTATCATCCACTTCTGATCTTTATGAAATTCTTGCGATCTGTTCTTTGACCTGTTCTAACATCTGCTGATATTTGGCAAGTTTGTCTTTTTCTTCCTGAACTTTCGCTTCAGGCGCTTTGCTTACGAATCTTTCATTTCCAAGCATTCCTTCGCAACGTTTGATCTCGCCATTTAAACGTTTTTCTTCTTTTGCAAGACGTTCTTTCTCTTTTGCAATGTCAACTAATTCTGCAAATGGCATGTAGATCACAGCTCCTGCGATCACACTTGATACTGCATCGTCTCCGATTCCGTCTTTGTTATCCTGAATGATAACTTCACTTGCATATCCAAGTGTAGCAAAGAAAACTTTCCCTTGTTCAAAAATATCTCTGATCTCCGCATCTTCAGATACCACGTAAACCTGTGCTTTCTTCTTTGGTGATACGTTCATCTCTGCACGAACATTACGGATTCCTCTGACTGCTTCTTTGATCGTCTCTACAGCCTTCTCATCAGCCTTGAAGTTCCATTCTTCTTTGAACTCTGGCCATTTTGCTAACATAATAGATTCTTCATCTGTTAAATTACAATAAATCTCTTCTGTGATAAATGGCATATATGGATGTAACAGTTTTAATGCTTCTGTTAAAACTGTATTTAATGTCCAAAGTGCTGCTGCCTTTGTCTGGTCTTCATCATTGTACAGACGAGGTTTTACCATCTCAATATACCAGTCACAGAATTCTTCCCATAAGAAGTCGTTTAGTTTCTGAACTGCGATACCAAGTTCGTATTTCTCCATGTTGTCTGTAACATCTTTGGCAAGTGTATTTAACTTAGATAAGATCCATTTGTCTGCACTTGTAAGATCTTCTAATGTAACATCGGAGAAATCAGCCTGCTCTAAGTTCATCATAATGAAACGAGATGCATTCCAGATCTTGTTTGCAAAGTTACGGCTTGCAATAACACGTTTTTCTGTGTAACGCATATCATTTCCAGGGGCATTTCCTGTGATCAGTGTAAATCTTAAGGCATCTGCACCATACTGTGCAATGACATCCAATGGATTGATACCATTTCCAAGGGATTTACTCATTTTACGTCCCTGTTCATCACGAACTAATCCATGGATCAGTACTGTGTCAAATGGACTCTTTCCTGTCTGTTCGTATCCTGAGAATACCATTCTGACTACCAGAAGAAAATGATATCATATCCTGTTACCAGTGTATTTGTAGGATAGAAGTAATCTAATTCTTTTGTCTTCTCTGGCCATCCGAGTGTTGAGAAAGGCCACAATGCAGAACTGAACCATGTATCCAATGTATCTTCATCCTGTGTGAAATGCTTGCATCCACACTTAGGACATACTTCTGGTGTTTCTCTTGCTACGACAACTTCTCCACATTCATCACAGTAATATGCTGGAATTCTGTGTCCCCACCATAACTGTCTGGAAATACACCAGTCACGGATGTTCTCTAACCAATGAAGATATGTCTTTGTATAACGTTCTGGTACGAATTTCAGATCTCCGTTCTTCACAGCTTCGATCGCTGGTTTTACAAGTTCTTCCATCTTCACAAACCACTGTGGCTTGATCATAGGCTCAACCGTTGTTCCGCAGCGGTCATGTGTTCCTACGTTATGTTCATGTTCTTTGATCTTAACTAAATATCCCTGTTCTTCCAAGTCAGCAACAATGGCCTTCCTTGCTTCATAGCGATCCATACCTTCGTATTTACCACCATTCTTGTTGATCGTTGCATCGTCATTTAAGATATTGATCTCTGGCAGATCGTGGCGTTTCCCAACTTCAAAGTCATTTTGGATCATGTGCTGGTGTGATCTTAACGGCACCTGTTCCAAACTCACGGTCTACATATTCATCTGCTACAACTGGAATCTGACGATTGCATAATGGCAATTCTAACATCTTACCAACTAAATGTGTATATCTTTCATCATCTGGATGAACTGCAACTGCAGAGTCTCCTAATAATGTCTCTGGACGTGTAGTTGCGATTTCTACATATTCACCTTCGCTTCCAACAACTGTGTATTTAATGCCAGAAATGCCCTGCCTGATCTTCGTATTCTACTTCCGCATCAGAGATAGATGTCTGGCAGACCGGACACCAGTTGATGATTCTTGATCCACGGTAAATATAACCTTTTTCATATAATTTAATGAAAACTTCTTTGACTGCTTCAGAACATCCTTCATCCATCGTGAATCTCTCGATCCCAGTCACAGGAGGATCCAAGTTTCTTCATCTGTTCGATGATCGTTCCACCATATTCTTCTTTCCAATCCCAGGCACGTTCTAAGAACTTCTCTCTTCCAAGATCTTCCTTCTCGATTCCTTCTTCTTTCAGTGCATTGATGATCTTTACTTCTGTCGCAATACTTGCATGGTCTGTTCCTGGTATCCATAATGCATTATATCCCTGCATCTTCTTAAAACGGATCAGAATGTCCTGAAGTGTCTCATCTAACGCATGTCCCATATGAAGCTTTCCTGTGATATTTGGAGGTGGGATCACGATCGTATATGGTTGTTTTGTCTCATCTACTTCTGCATGGAAATACTTGTTATCCAGCCATTTCTGATACAGGCGTTCTTCAATCGCACCTGGATCATACGTTGTTTCTAATTCTTTCTTCATCTCTAAACTCCTTACTCTATAGTTTCAGAATCTGCTTGTTCACCGATTCCTTCTAAAATCTGCTCATGCCGGATCAATTCCTGATTGCATATATCTTTTCTATCATTCAATGTATTCAGGTAATCCTTTCGTTTGATCAGATCATATAAAACCTTTGGATGATACATCCAGATTCCTGGATTATCCCACTGGTTCTTTTCTAATAATCGTTCCAGATCATTGGATGCCTCAAGGATCGCATCGCTAAATCTTAATCTGGCTGACACTTTACCACAAAATCAAATAATTTCCACTGTTCCGGTGAAATATATGAAAATACTTTTCAAATTTCTAATAATAAAACTTAAGAGCATTGCCAATCTCTTTTATCATCTTCTAACCGCTTTCCAGTATAACTCTTGTGTGTGACCATCATCTCTAATAATTTCAGCTGATCACCAGCTTCTGTGACTGAAATAAAATCACGAAGCAATAATATGATCACTGCTCCTGCACTCAACTGCCACAGATAATCTTTGGCATTCATCTCAAAATGATATAAATATCCAGCACTCACTCCGCATACCGCTGCTGCCATGCAAAGAAATGAAATAAACAGTGCCTTTTTATTTCTTCTCTTCTCCTGTGCTGCCTTGATCTTCCCATTCATCATGGTCTCATCTTCATTCGCATGCACAAGCTCCTTCTCTAACTGTTTTTGTTCTCCTTCCAGAGAATTGATCGAATTGAGTCCTGCCTTTAATTCTTCTTCGCGTTCCCAAAGATCAAAAAACTCTTCATCACTGACTCTTCCTTCACAAACATCATAAAATTCTCTTGCAAATGTCCGATAATAAAGTCTTGCTTTGCCCTCTACCTCCGGTTTCACATCAAAATCTTTCTGATCAAGTTTCTTAAGATCATGGATCTGTTTCTCAATGCTTTCTAACTCTTCTTTATAAAGTTTTACAAATCGTTTTTCACTTAAGATCTCACTATCATTCGACAGGTCATCAGATAGTCTGCGCTTTGTATTCATCTTTCCACTTCCTAAAGTTGTCTTAATCAGGCGGCGGAGTTATATTTTCGTCTGCCTTCTTTCTATGATAATCCTATTTTCCAAGTTTATCAAACTCTTCTTTTTGAAAAACTTCTTTTTCTCTTTCTTTTATGTTCGATAGATCATCTTACATTGATCTTCATCAAAAGAAATCCTTCTTCCTGCTTCCAAAAATGCTTCCTCATCTCCTGCCAGATATGCTGCTGTAAAATACGCTTCCTGTATCTGTTTATCTTCTTTGATCCTTAATGCCATTGCAAAGATTCTTTTGCCTCTTCAAAACAAAACATCCGGCTTTGCATAATCCCATATGATATAGTACCTGAATCTGTTCCGCAGCATTTAATTTCCCTGAAACTGTTTCAAGTTTCTGGTAAGCGATCAATGCTCTTACATACAATTGATGCTTTAAATACATATCTGCCAGAGTTTTTGCTTCTTTGCAGCAGAATAAAGATAAGTTGTGCGTAATTTTTGCTGAAACTGGATTTTCTCATCTGGAAGTAAAGTAATTATAGTAATTTATCACTTCCTTGACTTGCTGTACCGCATCATCACTCTTGATCACAATATCCAGCTTCTCTTTTAAATAATTTTTTAATGGATATTCAAAACCTTCTGTCAAGAAAAATATCAAGTAATGTTCTAACAGCCAGCAAAATTCCTCATAACTTTGAAAGCTTCTCCCAATCTTTGCGATCTTATATGGAACTTTCGCTGGTTTTGTCTCACACAAAACGATCTTACTCATGATAATCACCTCTTTCCAGCTGTATGACCTGCTGCCACGTCTGATAGCTTGCCTGGCGAATCTGTCCAAACCCAAGATCTGTGATCTTGATCTTACACTGATCTGCTTTGATGTATTCTCCTGAATTCTTAATTTATATACAAGATTTGGATCTTTCTTCATTCCGTCTAATGACATACAGATCGAAGCTTTCTTGATTCCAGAACGATTTCTGACTTCAAAGATCAATCCATTCACTCCTGATACAAAAATTTCAATCTCTCCACGGCTTTCTTTCCATGGCTTTCCATCCATGATCAAAGGACAGAACATATCTCTTCCATGGTGATGCACGACCAGCCGATCTGACTGATCGTAACATTTTGTGCAAATACAACCTCATCTCTGGAAACATGTTTATCATTTTCACATAAATACACTGCTCCACATGCAAACAAATGTTTGCTCATAAATCTCTTCTTCCAAGGCACAATGCTTTCGTAGACTGTTTAAACCAGCTTCCTTCAAAGCCCTCTCCACAAAGATAAACTGTAGCCGTCACACCTCTTACCAGTGCCTGTTTGATGATCTGTAAGAATGCGATATCTTTCTCTTCATTCGCCACCGCATCCTTGATCTGTTCCGTATAATCCCTGCTGTCAACTAAAACACGATCTTTTGTCTTGCGGATCTCACTTAGCAGATAAATCGTTTCTTGGTATAATCAAAATCACTGAATTTCCACGCAACAGATTGTCTCCACGGAATCCCACAACTCCCAACGCTGCTTCTTCTTTGGTAAAAAATCTTACCCTTTCTTTTGTGATTCCTGCACGGATACACTGTTCTTCTGCTTGTTGTACGATCTGCGGCGCTGCTTCATCAAGAACAACTCCGATCGTTCCTTCCTTTTGTGCCTGTGCTGTCGAAATGACAAATTCCACTCTGGATCTGCCATAAGTGACAGGTTCTTCTTCCTTAATCTCTCCTTGATCTGACACACAAATATATGCCAGATCTCCTTCAAAATGTATTGCCGTCTGCATATCTTATTCCTCTGTCATTGGTTTTATAAATTGCACCATCATTGTCTTTACTGCATATTCCTCCATCATCATCTGGAGTTTTCCATCCTGCTGATGCCGGATCAGTTCATTTAGTTCATAAAAGCGGCTTCCCTTGCAGTACTTCAAATGATCTGTCACGACCACCTGGTCACGATATCTTCTTTCTTCTCCTTCTATGGTTACATAATGGTCATTTAATTCATGATCAAATATAGAAGCTGAGAATACATAATATCCAGGAAGCAGCTCTTTCATCACTTCCTCTTTCCATGCTGCACTTGTCCCATCCATAAAATGGAATATCACTGTCTGCCCACTCTTTGCACGAAATTCTATAAATGTTCTGGCACAAAGATACTTTGAAGTTTTATCACATCCCGATATTGGAACAACACTGGAAGAACATGATCCGTCTGAACCACCTGATGATCTTTGATCTTCTCGATGCGTCCTTTACATCTGTCACTTAAATTCTCTTTTTTATCTTTATAATAATCAAGATAGAGCTGCTGATACATCCAGTCCATCTTTCCGATGTCGATCTTCTTTCCGATCAGTTCATAAAATTCCTCTGGAAGTATCTGATCTTGTTCATATGCAAAATTCACATATTCTACTAACATCGCATCAATCAATGCCGTATCTGTCTGTACCTGCTGAATATAAGTAGAAAATACCTTAAATTCTGTTCCATCCACACCATCTGCGATACAGGCTTTTAACACACTTTCCACAAAAATGCGGTCATACATACCACCTTTGTTTCCTGCTTCAAATATTGCCAGCATCTCTTCCTTGGTTCCGTGGAAATATCTTTGCAGATATGCAACGATCTCACTGTTTTCCTCTCCCCTTGAGAATGCATATTCACACATCTCAACCAACAGTTCTGAGCGTCTGGTACTTAATGTTGTCAGTGCATATAAGCAGATCGTACACAATTGCTGCTTATCCAAAAACTGATATCCGTATTGTTCGATTCCTTTCAAAGCCTCATTATACAATTCCCCTGCTATGAAATAGCGAATCATATGAATTCTGTTTTTGTCTTTTAAGTTCTTCCATTCCACATAAGAAAGTGCACGTTTCAATTCTTCAGACATCTCATGTTCCCAGTAATAATCCAACACTTTTTCAAATAACTGCTGTTCATAGTCTTCATCCAGTGCTCTACTCTTTAATGCAGATAACACAACTGGGAAGTCTTCGTCTTCTAATTGTTGTTTTCTTTCAAAAGCTGCACCTTTATATAGGACAAAATGCTCATTCGTTCCGTCTGCTGCCTCACAATATGCCTGGATCTGCTCCTTCGTCCAGATTGGTTTTAACTGATAAGCCACTGATCCAATGTATCTGTTTTCCTCACTGTCAAAAAACACAAATGATGCATGTTCGTCAAAAATCTCTACATAGATCTTTTCTTCTCTTAAGTAACAAACATCCAGATTCTTCTTCCATCTCTGACTAATCTCCGCTTTCTGGATAAATTCATTGTCACAGATCAACTGTCTGACAAAAATAATATTACCTAAATCCTGCCTTGATCTCTCATCTTCTAGCAATTCTTCAAAATAATACCGGTATAATAAGATCAGATCTTCATTGATCTGACCTCTTCTTAATTCTTCTCTTAAAAAAGCTCTGATCAATTCTTCATAATTTGCAAACACCTTATGGTATTTTCTTCTGTTCTGTACAACATTTGCAAACAGACGGCTTTGATCTTCTTTTCCAAGACTCTTACTATACGTAAAATATCTTAAGATCTCTTCTGGGAGCAATGGATATTGTCCCTTCGGGATCGTTCTTAAAAAAGCTTCCTGCAAGCCAATGAGCTGTACTCCTCTTTGAAGTGCTTCCTCATAATAAGGATGACAGTCCTCGTCCATACAATTGCCCTGGATCATCAGTGCACAGATTCCCTGTAACACATCACTCTGACGGTATTCTTTATAAATACAAAGGAATAACCAAAGGACTTCTTCTGAAAATACCTTGTTTCTTGAAATCAAAAAACAAATCCTTCCAATGAGTTTGGAATTCAGGATCTTCTCCTCTGCACCAAATTCAAGCACCCATAATTCATAAGAATCTATCTCATCCAACAGCTGTTCATCTTCGCCTAAAATACAGCATCCTTCAAATTGCAAAAGTGGATTTTGACATCCTTCCTGATATAATTCTTTGATCAGTTCCATTCGAAGTTTAGCATCCTTCATCAATTCTTCGCTTAGATTCATATAAAGCCAGAACAGATATCCTTTGATTTTTCCATCTTCGCATTGATCATAGAGTTCTTTAATCTCATCTCTTGATCTTATGATCGTTTCTTCTTCCTTATCATAAAATGCCTGAAGATACCAAACATAGCCCTGCGCGATCAAAAGCGGCTCTTTCGATGCATCTTCTGGAATCTTTTCTTCTAAGTCTCCTTTTCCTTCAAGAATAGAAAGATGCAGTTTCATCAGATCATAAATACGATTCTTAACCGGATCATCCGGCATCTTATCAAGAACCATATTTCCTCTCATAAAGCTGACTTGTTGTAATCCTTCCTGTACAGAAATCCACATATAATTCGATCAATTTCTTTTGACGGAATTCTTCTTCTTTTCTTTCACTTTTCTGTTCTTTATAGACAACCTCGATCTGCAGAGTCTGATAAACAGTCTGAATGATCAGATGGTCGATATCTCCATCCTTCGGAATTGTTTTCATATCTGCATAGATCGTCAGAGTGCCATCTTCAAAATCCTCTGCCTGAAATGTATTCTTGTGAAGAGACAGGAAAGTTCCGTCACTTTTTATTCTCCCTACCAGATACCCCCATCCTTCTCTCTTGACTTTTATCTCCAATGGTTCATCAAGATTCATGATCGTTGCCTGATAGATCGTCTTTGCTGCACTCAAAGAGAACCGGCTTTTCTGTCCTGAACTCAGCAAAATTCCTCCAAGATCTGATTCCTGTTTCTCCCAGCAAAGCTGATGATAAAGCTCTTTTCTTCTCTTCGATCTTTTAGATATTCTTCTTTAAACGCTTCCAGAAAAGAGTGTTTTGCCTCTTTTATATCTTCTTTCACGATATTTGTAAAATTTTCCAATGATTCTGACATAATCTTATTCTGCTCCTTGCCAACCAAAGATTTTGTGGGTATAATTATGATGTAAATATCAAAAATACAAATTCAAGTACACCCATGCGTACTTATCGCATAATATGTATTATACCAAATTTCGACACAATAGAAAAGGAAAAGAGGAATTACCATGTCAGAAAAAAAACAAGAATTTCACGGAAGTGATCTTGAGAAAGTAGAAGCTTATTATGGAATCAAAAAAGAAGATATCATTCCCTTTGCCGGAAATGTCAATCCGCTCGGAATTTCTCCTTTGTTAAAGAAAAGTATGGCTTCTCATATTGAATCGATCAGCGAATATCCTGACCGTGATTATAAAGAGCTTCGTTCCACCCTTGCACTTTACTGCAATGTCCCAATGGAACATATCATTGTTGGAAATGGTGCAACTGAGATGATCAGTCTGACCATGCAGCTGTTACGTCCAAAACTGCTTTCTCCAACTTATTCTGAGTATACAAGAGAGATCGATCTGGTTGGCGGACATGTAGAAGAATATTTTTTAAGAGAAGATCTTGATTTTAAACTAGATCTTAATGACCTGATTTCAAAGCTTACCGATGATATTGATCTTCTTGCGATCTGTAACCCAAACAACCCGACGTCCAGCGCTTTGAATACCGAAGAGATCACAAAGATCCTAACTCATTGTAAATTACATGATATCTTCGTTATGATCGATGAAACTTATGTAGAATTTGCACCTGATATTGATATGATCTCTGCAGTATCCCTAACAACAAAATTCGATAATTTCATGATACTTCGTGGAACTTCCAAATTCTTCTGCGCTCCAGGACTGCGACTTGGATATGGAATCTGTGGAAATCTTGCTTTCCTTGAACGTATGAACAGTATCAAAAATCCTTGGACGATCAATACACTTGCTGCTCTTGCAGGAGAAGCTATGTTTATGGATACAGATTATATTCAAACAACAAAGGATTATATACAATCTGAACGTACACGCTGCATTGATATTTTATCCAAACGCGATAACCTAAAGATTTATCCAGCTTATGCAAACTTTATCCTTGTAAAATTATTAGATGGCACAACTTCTTTTGAAATGTTTGAACGTTGCATTAAGTCTGGCCTGATGATCCGTGACTGTGCAAGTTTCCATGGACTGACGGTGAATTTATCCGATTCTGTATTCAGAAAAGAAGATAACGATCGTTTGCTGAATTTATTGACACTCTGATCATAAATATTTTTATAAAACAAGAAATCCCTGAGAATGAATCTTTACAACTCATTCTCAGGGATTTCTATAACTCATCTATTTATTTTACTGCGATAACTTCAATCTCGATCAGTGCTCCTTTTGGTAGAGCTCCTGCTGTACACAAGATCTTGCTGGTTTGTTATCTCCAAATGCTTCTTCGTAGATTTCATTGATTTCTGCAAAATCGTTGATATCTGCTAAGAACACTGTTGTTTTGATAACATTATCTAATGTAAGATCTGATGCTTAATACAGCACCTAAGTTCGCTAATACCTGTTTGGTCTGTGCTGCGACACCTTCTTTTAATTCCTGTGTCTGTGGATCTAATCCGATCTGTCCGGATGTAAATACGAAATCTCCTGCTTCTACTGCATGACAATATGGTCCTACTGCTGCTGGAGCATTCTCTGCATTGATGATCTTTGTATCCATCTTATCTTCCTGCCTTTCTCTTTGGTCATTTACTTGATCACTTTAATCGATGGGTAATACCTGAACCATGCTTTTCCTAAGACTTCATCTCTGGAAACATAATGGGTCTCCCTCTCTGGCATCATTTGAATTATTTCTGTTATCTCCCATCACAAAATACCCGTTCTTTGGTACTTTATATGGTCCAAAATCTTCTACTGGTTCTTCTTTGATATATGGCTCACTGAGTGCTTTCTTACTTCCATTAATATATACTTTACCGTCTTTTACCAACACAGTCTCTCCTGGAAGTGCTATCACACGCTTAATAAACCATTCTGTCTCATCATCCGGATATTTGAAGATAATGATATCTCCACGTTTCGGATCGTTAAACCAATAGGATGTTCGAAGAGCGATCAGTTTATCATTCGTCATGATCGTATTCTCCATCGAACCACTTGGAATATTCGCATTGATAATTACAAAATTCAAGATAAATTCTGTCAGAAGAATCGTTACAACAATACATGCGATCCAGCTAAATGCCTCACGCTTGAAACTTCTCTTCTGTTCTTTATCTGCATTTTCTTTGCTCATATTGATCTGTCCTTAATAATTAATCCTCAAAACCACGTCTGATGATATCATGTCTTTCTGGTCCGTTAGATATCAAAGTGATCGGATATCCAATCTTCTCTTCTACGAACTCGATGTACTTACGGCAGTTTTCTGGAAGATCTTCGTAGTTTTTGATTCCACGGATATCAGATTTCCATCCTGGAAGTACTTCTAATACTGGTTTCGCTTTCTCAAGTTTTCCTGTTGTTGGGAAATCTGTTGTTACTTCTCCATCGATATCGTATCCTACACATACCGGGATCTCGTTAGGTATCCAAGTACATCTAATACTGTAAATGCAACATCTGTGCTTCCCTGCATTCTGCATCCGTATTTGGTTGCTACAACGTCAAACCATCCCATTCTTCTTGGACGTCCTGTAGTTGCTCCAAATTCTCCTCCATCTCCACCGCGGCGGCGAATTCATCTGCTTCATCTCAAAGATCCTTACGAAAGCTCCAGCTCCGACAGCACTTGAATAAGCCTTAACTACAGTAACGATTCTCTTAATCTCATATGGAGGGATTCCTGCTCCGATTGCTCCATATCCTGCTAATGTAGAAGATGAAGTAACCATCGGATAGATTCCGTGATCCGGATCTTTCAGTGATCCAAGCTGTCCTTCTAATAAGATATTCTTTCCTTCTTTGATCGCTTCATGCAAGAACAGGGATGTATCACATACATATGGTGCTACCATCTCTTTGTATTCCATTAATGTATTGTATAATTCATCTGGATCAAGAAGTGGTTTATGGTATAAATGCTCTAATAAAACATTCTTCTTTTCACATACTGCTTTGATCTTTTCTTTAAAGAATCATCATCAAATAATTCACTGACCTGGAATCCAATCTTTGCATATTTGTCTGAATAAAATGGTGCAATACCAGATTTTGTTGATCCAAAGAATTCTTTCCTAAACGTTCTTCTTCATACTGATCAAATAAAATATGATATGGCATGACCATCTGTGCACGATCTGATACTAAGATCTTTGGCTGTGGAACACCCTGACTTACGATTCCTTCGATCTCTTTGAATAATACAGGGATATTTAATGCCACACCATTACCGATCACACTAGTTGTATGGTTGTAGAATACCCCAGATGGTAATGTATGCAATGCAAACTTACCATAGTCATTAATGATCGTATGACCTGCATTTGCTCCTCCCTGAAAACGAACGATAATATCGGATGTTTCACCCAACATGTCTGTAATCTTACCTTTTCCTTCGTCTCCCCAATTGGCTCCAACGACTGCTTTTACCATATGTGTATCCTCCTAATAAAATCAATTACTTTGACTTTTCTTATATTATTTATAATGCTGTTATATTTAACAACATGACAACACGTTTCATTCTATATCGTTTTGGGCACTCTGTCAAGGCAGAGTGTCCAAAGCTTTGATTTATTTTCCATCTTTTACACTAAACAGGTCTGTACTTACATGTTTCTTATCCATCAGACTGTTATACTGTAGATACTGATACTGTGTGATCAGTTTTGTATATTCATTATTCTCAGACAACTCATGGTTCTTTCCATCTTTATCAACATATCCATTGGCATTTAATGCTGGGACTTCATTTCTCATATTTAATAAGAACTCATTGTATCTTGACATCTTTAAGTTTGTCTGCTGTAACATCAGGCTTGATAAATAGTTTGCACTGACATTTTCCACATCGCTCTTTGCATCAATATCATAATTTGCCCAGATGATAAATGGAACTGTATATTTCTTCTGCAGTTCTTTTAAACTTAAGCTGTTTAAAGATTTTCCATATAACAGCTCATAGAAAGAATCCTCAAGTTTTGGCTGATGATCTCCAAACATTACAACGATCGTTGGCTCTTTCTGATTCTTAAAGTAGTTGATGATCTTCTCGAATGCTCGATCTGATTCATGGATCAGTGATAAATAACGGTTTGCTGTATCTGTTGCCTTCTCATCTTTGATCTTGATCTCTTCCTTAAAGTTCTTGTCTGCGATCAGATATCCACCATGGTTCTGGATCGTTACATTGAATAATAATAATGGCTGTCCCGCTTTTTCTTATTAAAGATATCTATGATCTTATTGTAATCTTCTGCATCACTATACCATCCTCTGAATTTCTCTCCATTTGGATTCATAGATGTCTCATCTAAGAAATTATCAAATCCAATTAGCGGATATACCGTATCTCGGTTCCATCCGTGTGCTTTGTATGGATGGAATGCCAGTGTATCATATCCCTGCTGTTTTAACTGAGATGCCAGACTTGGCACCTTATGTTTTACAAACTGTGTATATGCATTTCCGTTTAATGGAAGAGATGATACAGAGTTTCCTGTTAAGAACTCATACTCTGAAACTTGTTCCTCCACCAAAACAGATACCAGCATATGTCCTTTGACCGTATTTTCACTTAAACTATTGATAAATGGCATAACCTCTTTGTTTGTCTTGATCTTATTTACTACATTCAGATCTGAGAATGTTTCATTCATGATCACGACAACATTTGGTTTCTGTTTAATTTCTTATTGGTTCCCTGTGTTACCTGATACTTATCTCTGCGATCTTATCTACCCGCTTCTGGACTATATCCATCTGGCTGAAACGATCGTATACTGAATATTCATTAAAAAGCTTAAAATATATCCATTTTTTAAGTATCCTTTCTCTGTTGCCAGAAGTTTACAGCAACACCTTTCTTTGACAAAAAGTCTACTCTTGTCAAGAAGAAAGAACTTCCTACTGTTACGATTGCTGTGATCAGTAATGCAACTAGACGTTTCTTCAATGGAAGATCTTATATGTATCGAGTTTACATGCAAACACACATAATCCCAATAATACAACCGTCGCAACGATTGCTGGTTTATCATAACTTAATACATAATGATCTGCAACGTCCATTGCTGTTCCAAGTGCATAAATATCTGCCGGCGTGATCGGTGTTCCACGGAATGCTAATACAAAATAGTTTCCGATCGCAGCTGCATATAAAAATACATCTCCAACGAGCAACGCCATTTCACACGGTTAAAGATCAGTAATAAAATGAAGAACAATATATAGTACCATAGGATGTTCATTCCAAATGCCAATTTATTCATCACACTGATCGGATTATAGAATACTTTTTCTACCATATAAAATGCGACCCATGGATTGACAATAAATAATGCCCATGTGAATCTCTTATTCCATTTTTCTGGAATCTTTAATGGTAAGAATTAAAATGATCAAAGCAAGTGTGATCGCTACTGTTAAAACAACTGCTGATACATCAATCTGTGTCGTCCACACTCTGGTTCTAACATGAAAATTCTTCTGTGTTACACCATTTAATTTAGCTGACTGATAGATTTTTCCCATATTGCTTGATGTATACAGATATAATGGGCGTTCGGCCTTAATACCCTTTCCTGTTATCTCGATCGTATAAGTTTCCCCTTTATTCAACTTCTGATTCACGACTACTTTGTACCATTTATTTTCATTACGCAAAGTACGACGCATCGTTGCTTTCATATCTGTCAGTCCGTCAACCTCTAACAGTGTTGGAGTAATGTGGAAAATAGATTTTCCTTTACTGTCTTTTACATTCAGATCAATACTTCCAGCTCTTCCTGTCTGTTCGTTTCGGTCGATCATGATATCCAACCGTTCCATCGTATGTGAAACTGCTTTAAATTTCTGAACAACCTTATCACCATCTGTCACTTCAATCTTCGTCAGCTTATGTTCTGGTGTTCCTTTTGCAACTTTTTCGGAAAACTGGTCTTTGTTCATCAAAACCAATACGATAAATGCGATCAATGCTAAAACAATTCCATATTTCAGAACTTTTTGCATGACGCTGTGAAATTTTTGTAATTTCGTTTCACCATTTGTCTGTGTCATTTTACCTTACCTTCCATTCGTTTGTATTTCCCCAGTTATTTTTCCTTTTTCTCTCTTTTTCATTCTCTCTTAAAAATTCCCTAAGATTTTGAAATCTTTGGTTTCTTCTTTAATTCCTGCAAGGGAATTACGGATCGCAGGATCATCCAGATTCCCGATCACATCCACATAAAATCCGTATTCCCACTTTCTTACTGGAAGTGGTCTGGATTCAATGTTACTCATACTGACATTGTTAAACATGAAATGCGTCAGAATATTGTATAAAGATCCTGATTCATGTGGCACGCTAAAACTGATGCTGACTTTGCCCGCATCTTTTCTGTACTGTTTCTTCTTTGACATGATCACAAATCTTGTTGTATTATTTCCTTCATCATTCACCTCACGTTTCAAAATCTCAAGTCCATACATCTTTGCAGCACGTTCACTGCAGATTGCAGCTTTCACAGGCTTATTATCATCTGCTACTTTCTTTGCGCTGATCGCTGTATTTGCAACTTTTACCTGATCCCAGTCTGGATGTTCATCCAAGAATCCTTTACACTGCATCAATCCTTGTGGATGAGAATATACTTTTTCAATCTTATCTAAGCTCGTTCCAGGAATTGCAGCCAATACATGCCTTACATCTACAGATTCTTCTCCCACGACGCAAATGTCATAGTCAAGGATCATATCATAAATTCCACTGACTGTTCCTGCTGAAGTATTCTCTATTGGCAATACTCCATAATCAGCTTCTCCTCGATCTAGAGTCTTTACAACATCTTTAAATTCTGGTACAGAAAAATTCTTGACATCCTCTCCAAAATACTGTACCATTGCCTGTTCCTGATATGCCCCTGGAATTCCCTGATATACAACTTTGGTATCTTCATTGATATCCAGTGCTTCCACTTCTTCAAATGTCTGATCAATATAAGCATCTTCTTGTGATAACAGACTATACTGATATCTTCGGCTGATACTCATCATCTGAAGAAACATCTCTTCGACAGACTTTTTAATGATAAGTTCATCTTCGTCTTTTGTCAAGGCATCAATTTTCTGTCTTTCACGAACAGGATCATAAATTGCCTTTCCTGTTCCTCTTTTATACTCTGCAACTTCTGCAGAACATCCCATTCTTTCTTTTAAATAATGCAAGCATTTTCTGATCGATCTGATCGATCTGCTGCCTTATCTCCGTCAAATCTCTCATAAGTTACTGTTCCTCTTTTATCTTTTCTTTTAATTGCGTGATCGTCTGTCCAAGAAGCGGATGCATCAGATATGGGGCGATTTCTTCTAATGGTTCTAATACAAATAATCTCTTGTGCATCTCTTTATGTGGAATCGTCAGTCTTCTCTCATTCATCACCAGATCATCATACATCAGAATATCAAGATCTAATGTTCTTGGTCCCCAATGAATTGTTCTGACTCTTCCCGCCTGTGCTTCAACATCCATCAGAAAGTCCAACAGTTCTTCTGGCTCTTTTAATGTGTCAATAGCAATACATCCATTCAAAAAATCATCCCTGTACCACACCGCCATATGGCTTGGTCTCGATCAGACTGGAAACATGAACAACTCTTGTATCATCCTGTGCCTCGATCGCATTGATCGCCTGATTAATGTATTCCATACGATCTCCCATATTTGATCCTACTCCAAGATACGCTCTGTGCCATCCTCTTTTAATCTTCACTGAAACATAGTCGAGTGGCAACCCGATCGGCGCCCATGGTTTTTTTACTTCAATCTCTAGTTTTCTGATCAATGAAAACTCAAGTAATAATTTCTTCGCCACTGTTTCAGCCACACATTCGATCAGGCTAAAGTCATTTTCTGTAAGGATCTCTTTGATCCTATGACATACTTTACCATAATCAACGGAATAATCCATCTGATCACTGACACCTGCAAGTTTCGTATCAAGCGATAAAATTGCAGATACCAGAAATTTTTGCCCAAGTGCTTTCTCTTCTTTATACAAACCATGATTTGCATAAACTTCCAAATCTTTGATTGTAATCTGATCCATCATCTGTTCTCCCTATTTTGCACAAATTGCTTCTATCATCTTCATCGCACGCATATTTTCTTTAACATCGTGAACCCTGAAAAATCTGCATCCTTTCATATATCCACTGACCGTTGTTGCCACAGTTCCTTCTACTCTCTGATCTGATGGAAGATCCAGCGTTAAACCGATCATGGATTTTCTAGATGTTCCAAGAAGAACTGGTACATCCCACTGATTTAATAACTCCAGATGGTTCATAAGCTCTAAATTCTGATCAAGATCCTTGGCAAATCCAATTCCTGGATCCAGCATGATCGTTTCTTTCTTGATTCCAGCTTCCTTTGCCATCTTCATCGTCTCATCTAAATCTGCTACCACATCATTTAAATAATCCTTATAATCTGTATCCTTACGGTTATGCATCAAGCAAGAAGCAACTCCTGTTTCTGCTAAAACTGCAGCCATAGTTCCATCCCACTTAAGCCCCCAGATGTCATTGATCAGATCTGCTCCAGCCTCGATTCCCGCTTTTGCAACTCCTGATTTATAAGTATCTAGGGATACTGGCACATCAAATTCCTTTTTTAATGCTTCGATCACAGGTGTGACTCTTGCGATCTCTTCTTCATCAGAGATCAACGTGTATCCAGGTCTTGTAGATTCTCCTCCAACATCAATGATCGCTGCTCCATCTCTGACCATCTCATCAGCATGCCTTAGTGCCGCATCTAAATGATCATATTTTCTCCATCTGAAAATGAATCTGGTGTCACATTCAAAATTCCCATGATGTATCCATTATGTTTCGTATCAAATGTCTTATTTCCAATAATCATAGCATCTCTCCTAGTATATATACTTGTTGTTTTTCTTTTCTTCCGGCCAATAACATTCCTGTCTTGCTTTGCAGTGGATACAATCTCTTGAAAGTTTATCTGCACGATAAAAGATTGATGCAAAACTTTCGCTTTCTTCTTTCATATCTCTATGCCTTAAAATCGTATCTGTCATAAACTTTCTCTCTTCTCTGGTATATCCACAGTCCGTTAAGATCTCCTCGGCAAGAATCGCTCCCGCTTCCTCGTGAGAAATTCCCTTTCATACTGATCAGCTCTCCCAAGATCATGAAGCAATGCAGTCGCATAAATGATATCTTTGGACACAGGAAGTCTTTTTTCAAGGATCATCAGATAACTGATTCTTGCCACCGACAAAATGTTCTATATCATGACCGCAAAACTTTCGATCTATTTCTAATTGTTGTAGTCTTTCGTATGTCTCCTTGTATTTCTCATGCCATACGATCTTTTGGAATCTTTCCACTGTTTCTATCCTCTATTTTAATTCATTCTGAAATGATAATGTACCACAGATTATGATCACGTCTTTATCTGCTTGTTGTTTTACCTCTTCAAGACACTCTTTCAGTCTCTGTCTTTCTTCTACATCATGATGATATTTTCTTACACATTCTGCAAGATCTTTGCTTGATAAGGCCCTCGCATTATCTGGTGCTACCGTATAAACTTTTGCTGCCATCGGCGTAAGGATCTGTATCATCTGTTCATAGTCTTTGTCTGATAACACTCCATTATATAGATTAATCGTCTATTTGTAAAATTATTTTGTAAAAATTTAACAGACTTTTCGCTCCATCCGATTATGTGCTCCGTCACAAATGACTAGTGGGTCCTTTTCTAAGATCTCAATCCTGCCTCTCCAGATTGTTTTGCGTAATCCGTCTTCTGTCTGAAATTCACTGATACAATAATAATTTCTTATCGTATTCAATGCTTCTAATGCCAAGGCAGCATTATTGATCTGATGTCTTCCAAGAAGGGATTTCTATCTTTTCATAGCATCTTCCATCAGATGAGCGATAAGAAAAAGCTCTCCCATTTAAAGATTCACTTAACACACGGATTCCTTCCGAATTTACAAAAGTAACCTTGCAGTGCATCTCTTTTGCTTTTTCCTTGATCACTTCGTTTACGGATTCTTGATTGTTATATGAAATAACTGGACATCCTTCTTTTATGATCCCTGCTTTTTCTGCTGCGATCTTTTCTATCGTGTCTCCAAGAAACTGCATATGGTCCATTCCGATCGATGCAATGATCACCGCGATCGGTTTCTTAACTACGTTCGTTGCATCAAGTCTGCCACCCATTCCTGTTTCCAATAACACAACATCCACTTTTTATCGAGAAAATAAAGAAAACTGAGTGCCGTTTCAATCTCAAACATTGTCGGATGTGACATCCCGTCTCTCACCATCTCATCTGAAATTTTCTTTATTTTTTCCATATAAAAGCACAGATCTTCTTTCGAAATGTTCTCTTCATTGATGCGAAATCTCTCTTCGTAGCAAAAAGATGCCGGGGAGACATACCTCCCCGCACGATATCCACTTTCTCTGAAGATTCCTGCAAGAAATGCAAGTGTTGATCCTTTTCCATTGGTTCCGGCAATATGAACCACTTTAAGCTGATCCTGTGGATTTCCAAGTCTTTCTAATAATTCTTTGATATTATCAAGTCCTAAAACACTTCCAAATTTACTCGTATTTTGTATAAAATTCATTGCTTCTTCGTAATTCATCACTGCCTCCAGTTTCTATTTCCTTCGATCTAATGTACAAATGCTTCTTTGATCACCTGTGTCATAGTTTTTACATAGACGATCTCAAGTCCTTCGACAACTTCCTCTTCAAACTCTTTGACATCTTTTTCATTTGATTTTGGAACAAGTACTTTTGTAATTCCAAGCCGTTTTGCTGCGAGAAGCTTTTCTTTTAATCCACCGATCATAAGAACATCTCCGCGGATCGTAACTTCCCCTGTCATTGCCAGATTTCCACAGACTTTATTACCTGTGATCGCTGACAAAACGGCTGTTGTCATCGTAATTCCAGCAGATGGTCCGTCTTTTGGCACGGCTCCTTCTGGAATATGAATATGTATATCATGTTTTTCAAAGAAATCCTGTTTGATCTTATATTTTCTACTCTGGCTTCTGATATAACTGATCGCTGCCTGTGCAGACTCTTTCATGACATTTCCAAGGGATCCTGTCACCTGAACCGCTCCTTTTCCCGGCATAACATTTACTTCAATCTTTAATGTCACCCCACCAACAGCTGTCCAAGCCAGTCCATGAACAATTCCGACATGATCTCTTAGAGTGTCTTTTTCCCATTCATAAACAGGTCTTCCAAGATAATCTTTGATCACTTTCTTTGTGATCGTTACTTTTCTGTGTTTCTTCTGGTAGATGTCTCTTGTCACCTTTCTCGAAACTTGTCCAATTCTTCTCTCTAAGTTTCTGACCCTGCTTCTCTTGTGTAATCTGTGATCAGAAATCTCAGGGCATCTTCCTTCCAGTGAATCTGTGTATCATTTAATCCATTTGCTTCCATCTGTTTCTTTACCAGATAGTCATTCGCAATGTGATACTTCTCATTCTCTGTATAACTTGATACCTCGATGATCTCCATACGGTCAAGCAGTGGTCTTGGAATCGTAGAAAGGTCATTGGCCGTTGCAACAAATAAGACATCACTTAAATTCAATGCAACTTCCAGATAATGATCTGTAAAATGTTCATTCTGTTCCGGGTCTAATACTTCAAGCAGTGCAGACGCGGTATCTCCTCTGGTCTTTCCCTGTCTTATCGATCTCATCCAATAACATTAACGGATTTCTAACTTTTACCTTCTTTAATGCTTCAACAATACGTCCTGGCATCGCTCCAACATAAGTTTTCCTATGTCCACGGATCTCTGATTCATCCCTGACGCCGCCAAGAGATAAACGAATATATTTTTTGTTCGTTGCTTTCGCAATTGATCTGGCAATAGATGTCTTTCCTGTTCCTGGAGGTCCTACAAGACAAAGGATCGCTGCATCTTTCTTTCCACTCATAGCACGTGCTGCTAAATATTCCAAAACACGTTCCTTGACTTTTTCCATTCCATAATGATCTCGATCGAGCACCTGTTGTGCATGATCTAAGTCTGTGGAATCTTCGCTCATCTCTTCCCATGGAACTTCAAACATTGTCTCGATATAAGTTCTTAACACAGAGCTTTCTGGTGTCTGATTTCCCATTGTTTGAAAACGCGATATCTCTTTTTTCAGCTTCTCTTTGACTTCATCGGATGCTTTTAGATTCTTAAGTTTCTCCATAAATTCATCCGCTTCATCCTCTACATTCGTCTCTCCAAGTTCCTCACGGATCACTTTGATCTGCTCTCGCAGCACATATTCTTTCTGATTTTTGTCAATATTCACTTTGACTTTCTGTTGGATCTTCTGCTTCAATTTCAGAACATCTAGTTCTTCCTGCAGCATGACAAGCATTAATTCACAGCGCTCTTTTAGATCCATTTCTTCCAAAAGTTTCTGTTTCTCTGGATAAGAAAATGGAATATGTGTTGCAAGTTCGTCCACCAGAATCTCCACATCTGTCAATAATAAAATATAATTTACCATATTCTGATCCAAATGTGGCCAGGCTTTCGCATAACCTTCAAATGCTTCTTTGATCATTCGAAGAAATGCTTCTCTTTCAAATTCCTCAAATGACTGTTGTTCTACATGATCATATAAAACCTCTACTTTATAGAATGGTTCGTACTCAACAGTTTCAGAAAGCTCTGCACGAAATAATCCTTCTGCAAAAACTCTCAAAATATTCTTTGGAAGCTTTACAACCTGTTTGATCCTTGCCAGTGTTCCTACACGATATAAATCTTCAATTCCTGGATCTTCTGCCGTCGGATCGATCTGATTATTTAAAAAGATCATCTGATCATGTTCCATAGCTTCTTCAATTGCTTTTACAGAACGGCTTCGTGATACATCAAAATGAATGACTGTATTCGGAAATATATACTTGCCTCTCAGTGGAAGCATTGGTAGTGTTTTTTTCATTCAAGTCTTCCTTTCATTTCTGAATTATTTGTCTGTAAATTTCGTCAGACATGAAGAAAAACTGCTTTGACACAAGAATCTCTTGCATGAAAGCAGTTTTTATTTCGGCTAATCTATCTATGCAATCTCACCATGATTGTTGTCTTTACCCGTTTCTTTGGCACTGCGGCTTTCACCTTCACTCCAGAATGTTCGATCATTGGTTTTTCTTTACCTTCTACGACATCTTTTGTGATCAGGCACTCTGATACATCTGTCTGTGATGGGATTTCGTACATTAAATCCATGATCACATCTTCCATGATCGCACGAAGTCCTCTGGCACCTGTCTTACGTTCTAATGCTTTCTTGGCAATTGCAATTAATGCATCATCATCAAACGTAAGTTTCACACCATCCATCTCGAACAATCTCTGGTACTGTTTCACAAGAGCACTCTTTGGTTCTTTCAAAATGCGCACTAAGGCTTCTTCATCCAATGGATTTAAAGATACATTCACTGGAACTCGTCCAATGAACTCTGGAATCAGACCAAACTTCACAAAATCTTCTGGCAATACCTGTCTTAACAGCTCACCGAGATCTGTTTCCTTCTGCCCAAATACATCTGCTCCAAATCCAATAGATTTCTTGCCAATTCTTGATTCGATGATCTTCTCTAATCCGTCAAAGGCTCCTCCACAGATAAACAGGATATTGGATGTATCAATCTGAATAAATTCCTGATGAGGATGTTTTCTTCCTCCCTGTGGCGGCACAGACGCTACAGTACCTTCAATGATCTTTAATAATGCCTGCTGCACACCCTCTCCAGAGACATCTCTTGTGATCGATGTATTCTCAGACTTTCTTGTGATATTATCAATCTCATCAATATATATAATTCCGTACTGTGCACGTTCAATATCATAATCTGCTGCCTGAATGATCTTTAGAAGAATATTCTCAACATCCTCACCAACATATCCTGCTTCTGTAAGAGCAGTCGCATCTGCGATCGCAAATGGTACATTTAACATCTTTGCTAATGTCTGGGCTAATAATGTTTTTCCTGAACCTGTTGGTCCAAGCATTAAAATATTACTCTTCTGCAATTCCACATCAGAGTCTCCACCCATTAAAATTCTTTTGTAATGATTATATACAGCTACGGAAAGTACTTTCTTTGCTTCATCCTGTCCAATAACATACTGGTCTAGAAATTCTTTGATCTCTTTGGCTTACGTAAATTGATCTCTCCGTCATTCTCTGCATACTGTTCAAATTCTTCTTCAATAATCTCAGAACAAATGTCAATACATTCATCACAAATATAAACATTCTTACCCTTTGGTCCCGCGATCAGTTTGCGGACTTGGTCCTGTGTCTTATTGCAAAAAGAACATCTTAATACTTTTTTTTCGTCATTATAACCTGCCACCAGATCACCCCACTATTCTATCACTATCTATTTTCCATAACCTTATCGATCAGGCCGTATTCCAGTGCTTCCTGTGCAGTGAGCCAGTTATCACGTTCTGTATCCTTGACGATTGTCTCGTATGGCTGTCCTGTATTCTCGCTTAAGATCGTGTTTAATTTCTTCTTTGTTCTAAGAATATGTTCTGCTGCGATCTCAATCTCTGTTGCCTGACCCTGTGCTCCACCTAAAGGCTGATGAATCATGATCTCAGCATTCGGTAAAGCCAGACGTTTTCCTTTTGTTCCACCAGATAACAGGAACGCTCCCATGCTGGCAGCCATTCCCATACACATTGTGGATACGTCACACTTCACATACTGCATCGTATCATAGATTGCCATTCCGGCGGTTACAGAACCGCCAGGGCTATTGATATATAAATTGATGTCTTTATCTGGATCTTCTGATTCTAAGAATAATAACTGAGAAACCACAAGTCCTGCTGTGACATCATTCACTTCTTCTCCTAAGAAAATAATTCTTTCTTTCAGCAGACGGGAATAAATGTCATAAGAACGTTCTCCTCTGCTTGTGGATTCAATGACATAAGGTACTAAACTCATCCTTGCATCCTCCTAATGATAGTTAAGGCAGTTTATTTATGTCTGTCAAATAGAACATAAAGTTATAAAATGCCTTGCTTATTTTGCTTCACCTACAAGGAAATCTACAGCTTTCTGTACTGCGATGTCATCCATCATCTGGTCTTTCTGAGCTCCCTGAATGATCTTTTCAAGCTGCTCTGTTTCCATCTGATACATTCCTGCCATCTTTTCCAGTTCTGCTTTGAAGTCTTCCTCGCTTGCTGTGATATCTTCTGCTTTCGCGATTGCTTCTAATACCAGACGTGTTTCGATTCTCTTAACTGCCTGTGGTTTTAAGTCATCTGCGAATTTCTGTGCATCCATTCCAGAGAACATTAAATACTGTTCCATAGAAAGTCCCTGATAGCTTAATCTCTGAGCAAATTCATCTGTCATCTGCTGAACCTGTTCTTCGATCATAGCCTCTGGAATATCCATTGTAGCTGCTTCTACAGCTGCATCTACGATCTTGTTTTCTCTTTCAGTATTAGCTGCTTCTTTCTTTCTATCGCGGATCTTTTCTTTAATATCTGCTTTGTAATCTTCTAATGTTTCAAATTCAGATACTTCTGCTGCGAATTCGTCATCTAATTCTGGAAGTTCTTTTTCTTTGATTGCTTTTACTGTTACTGTAAATACAGCATCTTTTCCTGCAAGATCAGGTGCATGATATTCTTCTGGGAATGTCACGTTGATATCTGCTGTTTCGTTTAAATTCTTTCCTACTAACTGTTCTTCAAATCCTGGGATGAATGCTCCAGATCCGATAACTAATGTCTGATCTTCGCTGTTCCACCTTCGAATTTCACTCCATCAACAGATCCAGAGTAATCAATTGTTAAGATATCGCCGTCTTTTACTGCACGATCTTCAATTGTGATCTCTCTTGCGTTCTGTTCCTGAACTTTCTTTAATTCTTCTTCGATTTCGTCTTTTTTCACTGTAACTCTTGTTTTAGGTACTTCAATTCCTTTGTAGTCGCCTAAAGTTACTTCTGGTTTTAATGCAAATGTTGCTGTGAAGATAAAGTCTTTACCTTTCTCTAACTGAGTAACATCGATTTCTGGTCTTGAAACGATCTCTAAATCTGTATCTTTCATAGCTTCTGCATAAGCGTCTGGAATTAAGATGTTTGCTGCATCTTCATAGAAGATTTCAACTCCGTATTCTTTTGCGATCAACTGGAAAGGTACTTTTCCTTTACGGAATCCAGGTACATTAAACTGTCCTTTTTTCTTGTTAAAAGCCTGTTTGATAGCGTTATCTAATTTCGCTGCTTCAACTTCAATTGTTACCTTTGCCATATTATGTTCTAAGTTTTCCACTTGCAAACTCATCTGTATAGATCCTCCTAAAAATTATTATCTTTTTGTAATTTCACAAACATTCACCTATTATAGCATAAGATTTGCGCGTTATACAAGCATCTTTGCGTTATTTTTCACTTTTTTCTTGATAAACATACTCATTTGAACTGCTTAGTACCCTTAGAGCCTTACTGACGATACTCACTTTAAACGTATCCCCGTCTTTGAGATCTTTCTTCGATACCTCCAAAAGATGTTCATTATGGTAGGTTGTATTGATCTTTACATCGCCATCAAATACCTGACAGAAATTCGTAAAATTGTTTCCACGATAAAGATGCTGTCCTTTGTCTCATATATCTTCGTCACCGTAAGCGGCCGGATTCCAAATTGAAGGTCCGTTGCCTTAAATGGATTCTCCTGATTCCATACATACTGTTTTCCGTACAACATATCATACTGAAGCTCTTTCATGTCTTTCTGATAATTTTTTGTACCTTTTCTTGTCTGGTGAAAACTGTTCATTAGTCCTGTATGGATATTACACTTATTCAGAACTTCTGATCCAAGATCATACGCCTCGATCGTTCCGTCCTTCTTCTTCAATCCAATATTATCCCACATAAAATAACTTGTCTGATATTTATTTCCATATGTCAGATCTTCATCTTCGATCTCCAAACTTGGAAGATGATCTCCATACATACAAAGAATCGTTGGTTCTCCACGCTGTTGTAATGCTTTGACCAGTTTCCCGACAAATTGATCCATCTGATAAACCTGATTGACATAATAAGTATATTTATTCTTCAGTGCTTCATCCTCAATTCCTTCAACCGTGATCTCCGGATTCTCGATGATCTGTGTTGTTGGATAATCTCCATGTCCCTGTACAGAAATACAATAAACATAATCCTGTCCCTTCGTAGAATCCAAACTATCCATAATACAACCGGTCAGAATCTGATCTTTTGCCCATCCATTTTCTGTCCATTTCTTGATGTTCATACTTTCTTTTGTTGTAAATGTATCAAAACCAAGCTGTGAGAATACCAGATCTCGATCATAAAATGCCGCACTGTTATCATGGATCGCGTGTGCCTTATATCCGTAATTCTTCAATACCGTCGCCATGCTCTCTGTCGTTGTATTCTGAAGCACTGTTTTATATGGATATTCTGCTGCTCCAAAATGGTCCAGATTCATTCCTGTGATCAGTTCAAACTCAGAGTTTGCTGTTCCTGCCCCATAAGACGGCATAGAAAGCTGTCCAGAGGAATACCCTTTCATATACTTATGGAAATTTGGTAATGGATCTTTGTTAAACTTAACTCCTTTGACCTGCGTAATATCAAAATGTGATTCCAACTGTACAAAGATGATATTTGGTTTCTTTACCTTTTCTTTCTTCATCTTTGCAACCTTCTTCTGTGTTCGTTTCTCAATCTTTTTGATCTTCTTTTCTGAATAATCTGATGGTTTATCAATTCCATTCTTCAAGGCTGTAATACTGAAACAATACGGTGTTCCATAATCACTGAATGCAATTCGGATATTATGGATCTGATCTACCAGCATTCCACTCTTAAATCCATAAGAAGTAACTCCCGAAAATACTGCTATGATCACTATAACTTTTATAAATCCGCTCTTGCGGTTTAAGTGTTCTTCTATTGGAAGATACATGTAAGCCACTACTAACAATACCAATGCGATCAGTAACAATGCTCCCATTGCTCCAATCTCAAGTGGCGAGAAGTAATTATTCATAACTGGCAATACAGACTTCATCAACGTAATATCTACATACGTAAATGGAGTATTTCTTGAACTGAGCATCATAAAATTTACGATTCCAACGATACTCCATAGCAGTGTTACTATTATATAGGAAAATAGTCGTCTCTTAGTAATCAGTGTCACAGAGTATGTTACGAAAATAATAAAGATGCTATATAAAACATCTTGCTTCTCTGATCCACAAATCCCACAGCACTAAGATCAAATGTCTGACGTCCCAAAACTTCCAATACAAACGCCAGCACAACTGACAATACAAAATTACATATCAATGGGTGTTTTCGAAGCTTCTTTACGATCGTATTTCCGATATTCTTAAAAAAAGTTTTCATGCTTTTCTCCTTTGCTCTTTTTCGCTATCATAGTATTATATCATTCAAAACAGAAAGTATCTAGTTATAACTTCTTAAATCTTTATTAAATCTTTTTGTGCTATACTAAAGATAACAAAGTCTTACATACACGAGGTAATCATATGTCAACAAATGAAAAACAGATTCAGCACCTGCTTGAAGAATTAATAAGTATCTCCGGTGTAAAAATTCCGGCCTTGCAAAGGCATTGCAGTATGATGCCAGTTATATCAGCAAATGGGTCAGTGGACGCCTGCTCCCAACAGAAAAAACAAAGAAAAGATTCTCTCTGGTCTAAGTCATGAGATTGTAAACCAAAGTACTTCTGAAGGACTTGAAAATTTATATGCTAATTACCAGGTTTCATTTCCAGAAGAACTTGAAAATGTTATTTATGATAACTTAGAAATCGAATATGACTATGTTACAGATCTTCAAAATCCTTGTGGTTCCTTAATCGCACCTGATGTGAGCTTCTTTGCATCTTTAAACCCCGCCCAGTATATTACAAAGATGCAGCACCCTGTACTTAGACGAGTATGATATTACTTGGACCACGAATACCGCTTACAGATTATGCAAGGTGATGTTCATCGAAAATTATTACATATCTACCCGGATGTTCATTTCTCTCTTGTTATTGACTTGTCTCTTAATAAAATTGATGATATTTATGATTCAATCTTCATAATGAACATGCTTTCTGCCATGTCTCAGGTGGATTTTTATTTGTACCAGAATGAAGCTTTACATCCGAAAATTTATGATTTCCGCTCTTCTTGTAAATCCTGACCGTTGCATGTCAGTTACAATCAGCAGTAATGAGAAAAACTGCAACCCAATCTATCACGGAATAAAAGACAGATGTACCAGAGAATCTTTACTCTGCCGAAGAACAAGCATGAAAGAGATGCTTTCCTCTCACGATTATATGCATTCCATCTTGTCTCTTCATTCAAAATGGGGAATTGGTCACATGACAGAGCATTTCCTGCCAGATGATCTGTTTCATGAAATTCTTGATTTGCTTAAAAGCAGTAACGACGAATTGTTCTTTGATGAAGATCACCTTTGTTATCTTCATTCTATGACACAAAGAACACTCGCAGAATCAGAAATTGATCTTTTTATCCACTGCCAGGCATTATCAGATCTTGTAGTTGATGGAAATCTTGATTTTTACGACCAGAAAGTTCATCTTACTTTATCGCAGAGAAAAAAGTACTTCAATCATTTACTACATGTATTTGAGACGAATTACAACCTTACCTTTAAGCTTGCAAAGAACCAATGATCCTTGATTTCAAATATCAAACTAATCAATGTATCTTTTGTCGGACCATTTTCTTATATTCGATTAAACACATATAACTGGGCAAATAATCTTGCGATCATTAATCATCCAAACCTTAAACATATGTTTGACCGTTTCTTTAACGCGGTATGGAATGATGCGACTAGTGAACTTCTCTCTGATTACAGTGAAATACATTCATTTTTCGTCCATATTATTCAACAAATCAATATTTTATCAGAAATATAGATCATAACTTACTTTTTATGTAGCTGCAACATACGATAAAATCGTTATTTTTTTATGTTGCAGTTGCTTTTTGTATAAAAATCAAAAACATCATTTTTTCAAGTTTATTCTTATCAATTCATTCTTTTCTATGATAAACTAAAATTCAGCATTTAATTAATTATTATTTTTATATAAATGAATTAATGCAAAAACTAAAAAAAGAGGTTGTTATGATGAGTATAAAACAAAAATTGACTGGAAAACCAAGTATTGATCGTCCATGGATGCAATATTATCCACAGGAGATGATTGAAAATCTTACTGTTCCAAATTCTACACTTTATGAATATTTAATGTATAATTGTCCAGGTGATGATGTTGTTGCCATTCACTATTACGGACGTGACATCACATGGAAACAGATAAAAGAAGAAACAGACAAGGTTGCACGTGCTTTAAAGGCTGTTGGTTTTGGTGAAAACGATGAAATTCCTATGTTCCTAAGATCTGTGCCTGAATTTATCTTCCTGCTTTTAGGTGCAGAAAAATCGGAGCTTCTCTACTTTGTCGAGATAATACAATTGAAGAAAATGTTGCAGCTGTCAAGAAAGCTGGAGCAAAAATAATTTTTGCTCATGATTTTCTTTCACAGGAAGATTTTAACAAATTCCGCGCTTGTGGTGTCCGTGAAGCAATCCTTTTAAGCCCACTGCAGTGCTGACAAATCAACTCTTCCTGATTACAGCTGGGATTTCTTAAATTCCCAATATACAGATTATCCTGCTTATGGTCCTTGTACTATGACATGGGATGACTTCCTTGCATTAGGCGAAAACTACACCGGTGAGGTGAAGCACCTAAAGACATCCATCGTCCTTTATTCCGTGCATACACAAGTGGATCTACAGGTCCATCTAAACAGGTAGTCCATTCTGCGTTTTCTATGGTTGGTGCCGTACAGCAAATGAATTTCTACGGTTCTTCTGATCAATTTCGTCCAACATGGATGGTAACATTATTGCCACCATCTCTGGTTGCTGTTGTTGTTTCTATGGTATTATTGCCACTTGCATCCAACAAACTATTGATTCTTTGTCCATTTGTTGCAGCTGAGGACGTTGACCTTGAGATGATGCGCTATCGTCCAAACTGCTGGCCACTGATTCCGATGTTTATCGAGGCTTGTTATGCGCAATGGAAGAGTTCCTGACGACTATGATATGTCTCATTTAATCTCTGCTGGTGCAGGATGCGAAGCATACAATAACAACCAGTTAGAACGTGCCCAGAAGTTCTTAAATGACCATAACTGTAAAACACGTTTTACCGCTGGATATGGATGCAGTGAAGCAGGATCTAACATGAGTCTTCCTATGTCCGCTCATCCAATTGGAAATGGAAACGTTGGAATTCCTATGCCACTGACTACAATCTCTATCTTCCAGCCAAATACAGAGGAAGAATGTACATATAATCAGTTAGGTGAGATTTGCCAGTCTGGTCCTGGAACAATGCTTGGATATGACAATAAGAAAGCAACTGATAACGCAATCAAACTCCATTCTGACGGCAAAAAATGGCTGCATACAGGTGATATTGGTTATATGACAGAAGATGGAACCATCTTTGAATTGACACGAGGAAGCGCTCCTCGTTATGGTGGAGGAGATCTTGCGACACTTCCAATGGAAAATCTGCTTGCTGATGCGAAAATTGAAGGAATTGATGACGAATTCTTTGTAATCATTCCTGATGAGGGAACATCATCGTTGCTTCCTACCATATCTATTTGTAGTTTTAGAAGATGGTTATTCAGTTGACGATATCCGCGAAAAGGTTACCAATGTCTGGAGCCATATATGTATCCTGTTGATATCATCGAACTTGAAGAACGTCCATTCTTCCATTTCAAAACAAATCGTATTGGTTTAACAAATGATATCTTAAATGGCAAATTCGAATAAATAAAAAAGTCGAAACACTTTGATTTTATATCATAAGTGTTTCGGCTTTTTCATTTATTATATTTATTTTACTGTAATTTTCACTCGTGCTTTCTTTTTACCTCCAATCACTGTAATCACACAAGTTCCCCTTTTTTTTGCTGTAATCTTTCCTTGGTTACTTACTGTTGCAATCTTGCTCCTGGATGTTTTATAAATAATTTTTTCATTAGCTTTTGCCGGGATTTTCTTAACTTTCAGTTGATAGTTTTCCTATTCCACGCAAAACTACAGTTTTACATTAGGTTTTAATTTCTTAATCGCAACTTTTTTTTGTACTGTAACTTTGACTTTCGCACTAGCTCCACTCTTCATTATTACTGTGATATAACAAGTACCTTTAGATTTCGCAGTTATTTTTCCATTTCTATCCACTGTTACAACCTTCTTATTCGATGAAATCCATTTGGATATAGAATCTGAACTAATCTTTTTAATAACTGTTAATTTATATGTATTCTTAGCAATAAGCGTAAGAGTCTTTTTAGATAATGAAACATCTGCTTTTTCTACCGTCACTACACAACTTAATTTCATATTGCTCTTTGTTGTTACTGTAATGACCACTTTCCCTGGTTTTTCTCCGTAAATCTCATTTCCCTTAACACGGACAATTCCATTCTTTGCTGCTTTTAAAGATTTTATATAATCATTAGGATAATTAGAATTTAAATCTATTTCTTTCCCTTCTGTAACATGGACAGTTAATTTCGTCTCTTCAAGAGATACATCTGGCGTAAGCCTTGCTATCATCTTTGCACGATTATCATTATAGAAATTTCCTTGGAATTTACATTTTGCTGTATATTCTTCTATTCCTTCTTCAATACAGTTGCTTTTCTTGATCACTTTGGATGTTATTTTGCATTCAACCTTCTCTATATTTCCACACGATGAACAAACAAAGAAGCCTCACAGCTTTTCTTATCATCACTCCATATAAATTCCGGCTTCTTATAGTTATGTTCCAACGCATCAGAAACCACCTGATTGCAGAATGTACAACGATATTTTTTTACTTGAGAGTCATAGATATAATGATGATCTACTTTATCATCTGTCACTTTGCAAGTTCTTTCTTTAATTCTTCCACAAACTTTGCAACGTTCTTCACTAAATCCTTTACGTAAGCAAGTCGGATCTACTTTCACTGTCTCATACTCATGATCATCACCAATCAAATGCGCCATATAAATCATTTCTTTTGCATTCGCACATTTTTTAAATTGTGCATTATTACATATGATTGTTTCTCCAAGGCTCCATAATAAGGAACATAATTTAATGCTTCTCTCTCATAAGAATACATACCACTCAAATTAGTTGCAAGAGATACATACATCTTCCCATCATCCTTAATCGAAAGACCTGCAATTGGATGTTCTACAAAATTATAATTTGTATTATCTCCGGCTTTATCTGTCAAAAAAAAGCCTTCTCTGATTGGTGATATTGCATTATCTTTTTTAATATATAATTTATTATATTCCTTAATCTTTACTACACTTGCATCTTTCAGAGAATAAGCATAAATCTTATTTCCAAGATTAAAATACAAACTTCCATTATATAAGCTGGCACTATGCTGCAATGCTGGATAAACCTTATTATAAACGATGTCTCTTTGATATTCTTCTTTGATTTCCTCATTCGTTTCCATCAAAGTACCATCTGTGTTATAAACCTGTCCTGATTCATAATCAATTAAAGTTTGCATTTTTCCTTTCTCTCTCTGGCGCATTACAAGTTGGTCTTTTTTATCAATATACTTATAATTTCCAATAACTCCAGACCTTGGCTTTCCGGAACCACCTGAGGTTTTACATAATACCAAGCTTGATCATCATGAGATATCTCTGAAGAAACATTCGTATACCATTCATTACTATAATTAGTATCTACACATTTTTCCTTGTATGCACCATCAATCTTATTTGAAGATAGGTTCAACCAAGTTTCCATATTATCTTCTGTATACAAGAAAAATCTATGGCTGCAATTTCCATCTGTTTGAGTTCTTAATCTAGCAACCTCATCAATCTTGCTATCATCAAAACTTGGGTCTAAATAATACCAATTACCATTTATTTTAACTACATTCATATAATGAGGATTTCCATTCGTGTACTTAGAATAATCTATAATGTAATCATCACCAACTTCTTCCTTTGTCTTCCATGTTCCATCTGCATGTTTATAAATCTCCGGATGCATATTTTGAACTAGATAAGCATATGCTGCAGCATACCCTAAACAAATCGCTTTCTTATTATTTAATGCACCAAAACTGTGCTAGATAAAATCCACTACCACCATTTCCGTTTTCTTCTAAATAATCTGTATCAAACGAAGTACGATTTGCCAACGCATCATGTATAACAAGTAGTTTCTCAATTTCTGACATATCATCATCTGTCTTGGAAAGAATTTCATCTTTAATTTTCAAAAGATTCTCCCCATAATTCTTTACATACATTTCAAGGCTATATTTTATGCCTAATATTGTCTGATCTAACTGATTCAAATTCAAATTATTTTCATCAAGCTCAGCCAATTCTATGATTGCCCCAATGGAGTCTCTTCCGTATCTTTATCTGCAAAATGGAACTGCAACACCAAAATAATCTGGATTCGCCTCATAATACTTCTGCAATTTGACATAGTCACTGATTACCTGTTGTTTTAGTTTCTCTTGTGAATCATCCGCATCTGTCTTTTCCTCTATCTCATTAATTTCACTGATCACAGATTTTAAACTTTCATCTGTCTGTACTTTGATTGTCTGTACAGAACCACTCTCATCTGTTTGATAAGTACATTTCCATTAAGCCTATTATTCCGTAATCTTTTTGAAGTTCCGTTACTATTTGCTTTGTTTCAGTTTTATTAAGCTGATATTGTGAAACATCTATCGACGTCTTTCCATCTTTTCCAAACAACTGTTGCTCGATTACTTCTTTCGCTTCAACACTTGCCTGTACATTCACATGAGTATTTGGAAAATTTAAAGATAAAGACAAACAATACCATCATAATCCCTTTTTATGATTTTACTTAGTTTCATCTATAAACCTCCACAAACAAACTCCGATCACAACAAATAAGTGTAATCGGAGCATGTTCATCTCATGTTATTTTTTGATTTTAACTGATTTTTGTTTGCTCCATGCACTATAATATGTTACATTAGAGACTTTCTTGTAAGATCTGATTCTTACTTTATACGTCTTACCTTTTTTCAATTTGCTAATTGTCTTTGTCTTAGCTTTTGATGAAGCTTTAACTGTCTTAGCTTTTGATTTACCAGTTACATATTTAATCTGATATCCTGTAGACTTAGAATTCTTCGTCCATTTAATGTAAGCCTTCTTACCTTTTTTATTTGTAAGACTTGAGACTTTCATTGTACTTAAGCGATATCCTGTCTTAGCAGCTGAGTATGCACTTGATACTGTCTGGTTTCCATTGTAGTATGTTACAACTTTGTATACGTATTTCTGTCCGTTCTTTGTTGCTTTCTTATCGTTGTATTTTACTGTACTTGCAGATTTTACAGTTGCGATCTTAGTAAATTTCTTACCATCTGTGCTGCGGTATACATAGTATCCACTTGCTTGCTGACTTTGTTCCAAGATACTGTTACATTGCTTGTTGCGTTTGCAACGCTTGTTACTTTTGTAGCCTGTGGAGCAATTGTCAGTGTAACTGTATTACTTGTAACTCCTGCATTATCACTTCCTGCATCAGCTGTTACTGTTACATAGTATACACCAGGATCCACTGGTTCGCTGATCTCATTCTTGCAATCTTTGTCAGAATAATAGCTGTAATTTAAGTTTACAACTTCTCCCTCTGTGATTGTTGGTTCATCGATTGAGATTGCCTTTCCTGTGTAAACTGCTTTCTTAGCTTTTAATGTGATCACTGGTTTCTTGTGTCCACATACTGTACATACGCCATTGTCATCATATTTATGACCAGTTTTCTGTACTGTTTCAATCTTAGATGTTGTATAAGTTTGATCATTAAAGCTGATTGTTGCTGTATATTTGATTGATCCATCTTCTGTACATGTCACTTCTTTTGTTGTTTCAGCTTTCACTGTACCAGGAACATTTTCAGTTTTTCCACAAATACTACATGTGAATGCAGCTACACAAACTTTGTTTCCTTCGTCATCTGTACTCCATGTATATACGGATCTTTATACTGGGTCCTGATGATTTTACGACTTCCTTATATGTCCTCAGGATTTGTATATGTCTTACCACCAAATTCACAAGATGCTGTAAACAACTTCCATCTTCTTCACATGTTACTGCTTTTGTTGTTTCAGGAGTGATTGTACAATCTACAGTTTCAACATGAGTTATCATTTTCACATGTAAATGTTGCTGTACATGTCTTATGATCATCGGACCACTTAAATGGTAGGTTCTCCATATTTATGTCCTAAAGGATCAACTACATCTGTTTCTTTTGTATCTGTGTAGTCTTTTCCATTCATTGAGACTGTTGCTGTATATGTTGTAGAACCTTTTGTTGTACATGTTGCAGCTACTATCTTAGAAGTTACTGTACAATCTTCTGTATGTTCTGTTCCACAAACTGTACATTTAAATGTTGCCTTACATGTCTTGTTATCGTCAGACCATTTGAATGTAGGTTCTCCGTATGTATGTTTCCCTGCTTCTACTGTAACTTTCTTTGATGCTTTATATTCTTTACCATCAATTGTTGCAGTCGCTACATATGTAACTTCTCCACCTTTTTCACAGTCAAAACCTTCTGGTTTTTCTACTTTAATGTCTGTAGTCTTAGCTGTCTTTGTAAGTTCCTGTGTATCTTTGTTCTGGTCATCTAATAAAGCGTCTAATTCTTTACCTTCACATTCTGTACAAGAAACTGTTACTTCTGCTTCTGTATTATCATCATTCCATGTTGCTGTTGCATTTCCATATGCATGTTCTGCTGTTTCACCATCTGGAAGAGATGACTGTGCATCTAAACATTTTGTACATAAATAGTAGGTACCAGACTTTCTATTACCAGCATCATCTTTTGTATAATAAAGATCATTTTGCTTTGATATAATGATGTCCTGTTGCTTTCTTGATCTGTATCTTCTTTCGTGTCAGCTTTGACAATACCACAGTCTGCATCTGTACAACGTTCTTCTGTGAATCCATTTGCATCACAAGTTGGATCGACTGTTACTTTATCAAAATGATGTGCTGATTCATCTGTTGAAGAAACTTTGACATATCCAGTGTATCTACAAAATTTGCACTCCACATAAATTCCTGGTTGTCGTTATCTCCGCCTCTTGAGATTGTCTGATTGCCCATCTTATAGTTCATGTATTCACTATTGTAGTTTGTTTCTTCATATTTATAATCAGATGCATAACAATAGTTTGTTGCAATAGATACATACATCTTTCCATCATCTTTGATCGCTAATGCAGCAATTGGATGATTCTTTACTGTATGAACCGTCTTGTCTTTGTCAGTTGTTACTGTAAATGACATTCCTGTGAATTCATTATCTTCTATCCTGCTGTGCGGAAACTGTATTGTATTCTTTAACTTCTGTAATCTTATCTGACCCTAAATCATATTTGAAAATCTTATTATTAACATTAAAGTATAATGCACTGTTATAATAACCTACAGAATGTAATTCCAGCATATTTTTTGAATTCACATCATTATCTACTGCAAATTCTTTTTTAACAAGTTCTGCAGCTTCTGTATTATCACTCTTTGTGTCTCCTGTAGATAAGTTAAGAAGAACTTCTTCTCCATCACTTGAAGTTAATCCAGATTTGCGAGGAACTCGAACAATCTGTTCTTCTCCCTTTTTATATCCACCTGACTGGCTGTAGCTAGATGTATTCTTTATATAATAATATGTATCATCATAAGAAACCGGTCCCTGCGCATTGTTTACCCATGAATCTTCATATGTAGTATCTGTCGCAACATTTTCATATAATGTATCAATGTAATCAAAGTTTCCATCAAACTGTTTTCTTAAAGTTGTATCACTTACTAAGAAATAAGAATGGAGTCATATTACCATCAGTCTCAACTCTATTACGCTGCATACATTCTACATAAATGTCATTGTAGCAAGAATCTACATAGTACCATTTTCCATCAACTTTTGCTGCACTAAAGAAATGAGGGTTATTGAAATTAGATGTTTCTCCTAACATTTCTACTTCAGAATTCCACTGAATTCTAACAAAATCCACCATATAATCAGGTGTTCCACCTTCTTCATAGATTTCGTTTCCCTGATCGTCTTTAACCGGATTTCCATCTTCATCTTTCTTCAGTACTTTTGTTATATACTGTTTGTTTCCTTCACTATCTAAGATAGCGTTACCATCAGCATCTGTCTTCAGTTCTAATTTACCGTTAACTTCATCTTTGTCTTCCATGTTCCATCAGAGTTTTGTAAACTTCTGGGAATGCACTGCACAAGATAGTTATAAGCTGCTGTATATGACATACATACAGATTTTCTATTTGTAAGAGTTCCAAATGCTGTTGATTTATATAATTCTGCAAATGGATCAGCTGCTGCTTTCTGAACTTTTGCTTCAACTGCCTGTTTGCTTGTATCTTCTGAACTAGAATCCTTTTTCTGATTCTTCATGATATCAGCCATATCAAAATTACTGTAATTACCTAACCAGTCATTCAGTACTAGAATTTCTCAGCTGTTGTCATGCCATCCTTAATATGGGACAGTGCCTGTTTTCTAGCGGCTAACAGCTCATCTCCATGAACCTGAACCAATCCTGGCAATGCCTGTTTAAATCCATCAACTAACTGTTGAACTTGGTCGATCGTTACTCCACCTTCAACTCCGATTGCTGCTCTTGGAATATCAGCAACAGAAAGTAAGGCACTGATTGGTCCTTCTTTTGCATCTTTTGATGTGAAGTATGGTACTGCAATACCAAAGTACTCTGGCTGAGATTCATAGTATGACTGAAGTTCAGCATAACTTTTCTCTACTTCTTCCATTGTAGCTTCTGAAGCCTTATCCTCATCACTAGCAGCATCGTTGATTGCTTCTAATTCATCAACTGCCATTAAATAAGTTACATCCGTCTCAACATTTACAGTTTCGACTTTTCCTTCAGAATTTGTATCATAAGTAACATCTGTTAATTTAGACAGACTATTATCTTTTAATACTTTGTTTGTAGCTTTCTTTACTTCTGCTTTAGATGCATCATAATCAGATACATCAATCTTTGTTTGATCACGATCTTTGACGATTCCTTCTTCAATCGTATCCTGTAAACTCTGTGTTGAAGCTGCAGATTTTGATTTGCTCCCTGCCTTCTTCGTTTCTGTTGTTACTTTCTTTGCTGCTGTCGTAGCTGCTGCTTTTGTTGCGCTTTCTACAGCTTTCTTTGCTGTTTCTTGCGCCTGTGTTGCTTCTTTAGTTGCATCGGAAGTTATTGTCTCTTCATTTAATGCTGTGGAAGCGTCTGTAGCAGTAGCAGCTGCTACTGTTGGCATAGGCATCATGCTGACATTAACTGTCAAAACTGTTAACCATGCCAGAATCTTCTTCATCTTCCTCATAGTTCCTCCTTCTCATGAACTCATGTGTTAATTATTTTGTTCTATGGTTATATAACTCATCGAGCCCTATAACCCCCCTATAATACAAATGTCAAAAATATATGCGATATCTTCCTGACCTAAGGAAAATATCGCAAACAAATTGCGATCATTTGTATTCATCATCACATGTATATTATACATTTATTGGTACTTTTCGTCAATTACTTCTTCTGTTTTAAATACACTTTCTTTTTAATAGGTAAATTCATTTCATTCACATAAACTTATTAAGTTTTATAAAATACAACGTTCTCATTTGACTTCACACATATTCCGTGTTAAAATCACTAGCGTTAAAAACTTTGGGTTTTGAGTTTTGACAAAATATGTTCGAAGGAGTTTTACAGAATTTAAGCGCCATGCACCTTCCTGATACGGAAACAGACCGATGAGGTTCTGATAGGAAGGTTAACGAGGAGGAAAGTAATCGAAAGATTCGGCGGATGCTTTCCCGCAGCTCCAGACTACGTGATATACTGAGTAAAACCCATGAGTGATCATGAAACAGAGGCAGTATAATCTGGACAAAACCGCATATGATTTAGAAAAAGAAAACAAAAGATTTATTTGGAAGTTTTTTACATATCTATACTTCCTTTTATTTTCTTTGCGCAATTTTAAGGAGATTTATATTATGTGTGGAATTATTGGATTTACTGGAATTTACAGGCACCTGGAATTTTAGTTGATGGATTACAGCAGTTAGAATACAGAGGATATGACAGTGCCGGAATCGCAGTAAATAATGGATCAGAAACTAAGATCGTAAAAACAACTGGAAAAGTTGCAACACTTCGTGAGAAAGTTGAAGCTACTGCTGACCTTGCTGGAACATGCGGTATCGGACATACTCGCTGGGCAACTCATGGTGGTGTTACAGAAGTTAACGCACATCCTCATGTATCTGGAAATGTAACTCTGATCCATAACGGAATCATTGAAAACTACAAAGAATTAGCTGCTTCCTTAAAAACAAAAGGATTTACTGCTATTTCTGAAACAGATACCGAAGTTGCAGCAATGCTGATCGACTCTTTATATGATGGAGATCCATTTGCAGCGTTAAAAGAAGCTGATAAAGCTTTAGAAGGAGCTTATGGTTTCTGTGTTATGTTCAAAGATCATCCAGGAGAGATCTATTGCATGAGAAATGCAAGTCCATTAGTAGCATCTCATACAGAAGATGGTTCTTTCATCGCTTCTGATATGGTTGCTTTATTAAAATATACAAAAGATTATTTCGTAGTACCTGAAGAACATATCGTTGTCATGAAAGCTGACAGTATTACATTATACACAATGGATGGTGGGGTTGAAGAACCTAAGATGCTTCATGTTGACTGGGATACAACAGCTGCCCAGAAAGGCGGATATGATTTCTTTATGCAGAAAGAGATCTATGATCAGCCAGAGGCTCTTCATAATACAATCATGCCTCGTATCCATAATGGTCACGCTGACTTTAGTGCAGATAACATCTCTGATGATATCTTTAAAAGTGTAAACCGTGTGATCGTAACAGCTTGTGGTACTGCATGGCATGCAGGATTAGTTGGAAGACATCTGATCGAAGCTATGATCCGTATTCCTGTAACTGTTGAATTAGCTTCTGAATTCCGTTACATGAATCCGATCTTAGATGAACATACTTTAGTTGTTGTCATCACACAGTCTGGTGAAACAGCTGATTCCCTTGCTGCACTTCGTCTTGCAAATGAACGTGGAGCAAAAACGATCTCTATCGTTAACGTAAAAGGATCAAGTATCGCTCGTGAAAGTGATTATGTATTATATACACATGCAGGTCCAGAGATCGCTGTTGCAAGTACAAAAGCGTTCTCTGTACAGTGTGCAGGTATGTATCTGATCGCATTAAAACTTGCAGAAGTTAACAACTTAATGACAGATGAACAGATGAAAGATTTCTGTGATAAATTTGAACAGGCGATCGGAACTGTTGAAGAAGTCTTAAAGATGGATGATTATATCAAAGGAATCTCAGAAAAGATCAAAGATACATTCTCTGCTTTCTATCTTGGAAGAGGATTAGATTACGGTATCGCTTGTGAAGCCTGCTTAAAATTAAAAGAAATCTCTTATGTAAATGCAGAAGCATACTGTGCCGGAGAATTGAAACATGGAACAATTTCTCTGATCACAGAAGGTGTACCTATTATTGCGATCGCTACACAGGAAAATGTCTTACCAAAATTAATGGCAAACGTTGAAGAAGTAAAAGCTCGTGGTGCTCATGTGATCGTAGTAACAGATAAAGATATGAGTAATTACGAAGGAATCTATGATGATCTGATCCAGGTTCCTGCAACAGACGACCTGTTTGCAACATTTGCTTCTACCGTTGCATTACAGTTACTTGCTTATCATGTCACAGTATTTAGAGGATATGATGTAGACCAGCCAAGAAACCTGGCTAAATCTGTAACTGTAGAGTAGGCATTGAGTTGACGTGTTCAACACGCAACAACCTAGATTCACAGAACAAAGAAACTTATATAAAAAGAAGTGATAGAGTTTAAGGCTTCCGCACAAATTCTATCACTTCTTTTTATTCATATATCATTTAATTTTGATTCAAAAAAACATCTTCTATTATAATTCTACTCTTCCGTATAATATCTGCCCAAAGCATCCGCACCCATGATCGCAGCATACAGATCTTCTGATTCCACATCAAATGGCATATTCCCCATTGTATCATCTGGTGCACATGCAAGACGTGCCACTTCCATGATCTGCTCTGGTTTCACTTCCTCGATTCCTAATCCTTTTAATGTTACAGGAAGTCCAATTTCACTGCAGAAATCAATCACTTCCATGATCTCATCTTCTCCCGCATCTTCTAATACCAGCTGAACCAGTGTTCCGAATGCCACCTTCTCTCCATGATACATCTTATGTGTTTCTGGAATTGCTGTAAATCCGTTGTGGATCGCATGAGCCCCTGCTAATCCTCCACTCTCAAATCCGATTCCTGATAAATAAGTATTAGCTTCAATAACATTCTCCACAGCTTTTGTACAAATTCCTTCTTTAGCTGCTATCATTGCCTGTACTCCATTTTCCATTAATGTATCATAGCATAATTGAGCAAAATTCATTGCTGCCAATGTACATTTACCTCCAACACAGTTACTTGCATCAGATCTTTTACATGCTCTCGCTTCAAAATATGTCGCTAAAGCATCTCCCATTCCTGAGATCAACAGTCTTACTGGTGCTTTACAGACGATATCGGTATCTACCATGACCATATCTGGGCTTGATGGCAAGAACAGATATTTTTCAAAAACACCTTCATCTGTATAGATAACAGATAATGCACTGCATGGTGCATCCGTAGATGCGATCGTTGGCACGATGATCACTGGTTTCTTTGTATAATAGGCAACCGCTTTTGATGTATCATGAATCTTACCACCGCCAATTCCAATGATCACATCACTTCCTGCTTCTTCCACGATCTTTATAATTCGGTTGATCTCCGTCATACAGCATTCTCCATTGAACACATCATAAACAAGATTGCTGTCTTTATTTCCTTCATTGATCGCCGGTTCTACTCTTTTTCTTCCAGATGCACTCGTCAGAATAAAGAGATTCTTTCCAAATTTATCTGCATAAGAACAAAGATTCTTCATCTCTCCTTTACCTTGAATGTAGCGTGTTGGACTTCCAATAATTGCTGCCATAATATTTCCCTCCATATCAACTCTATTTCTCATCATGATACCATGGTCAAAATACCATTTGATATCAACATCTCGTTATTATTATAACACTATTTTGTTATATTTAAACATAAATATATTTATATTCATTCTTTTTTTATCTATTTTTACCCGCAAGTTTATTATTTTTTTATTTCTCACGTTAATATATTGTCAAATTTTCGTTTAGATTTTTTCTATTTTCTTGCCTTTTTTATCATTTTTCCATATACTTATACATACTGAATACAAAATCCGACAAAAGGAGACATTTACAAATGATGATCAAAACTTTATTTTTGCTAAGCTTTCTCTTCTTTATCTACTCATTTATCGGCTGGATCTTAGAAGTGGTACAATCAGCATTTCATCAGAAACGTTTGGTAAACCGTGGTTTTATCAACTCACCGCTTTGTATTTCCTATGGAATCGGAGCTATCGTTATTACGATCAATACGCATCAGATGACCGGCCTATGGATCTTTGCTGCCGCTATGATCGATGCCACAGTCATTGAATGGTTTGGCGGACATTTTATTGAACATTTTTACCATGAACGCTGGTGGGATTATTCCAAAAATAAATGGAATCTTGATGGCTACATCTGCCTGTCCCATTCGGTTTTCTGGGGACTTTTAGGATATATCGGAGTAAAGTTTGTCAATCCACTGCTCTTTAAATTTTATCATCTGATCCCTCCATTTATCCGGCATCTTATCATTTTTATCCTTCTTGCAGTCCTGATCATTGATATTTTAGCAACCACGATCGTTGTCTTTGGAAAAAATATCGATAAACGACGTTGGGAATCTGCGGATGCTTATCTTACAAAGATCAGCGTGAAATTGAGTTCGTTGATAACATCTTATGTGGATCGTCGTGTTGAACGTGCTTATCCACAGCGTAAATTAAAACTGCCAACGATCCCAAAGACTGGTGTATTTGCCCAGGGATGCGGTTTTTATAAGGTGTTTTTGTTATTTTCCATCGGTTCTTTGCTTGGAGATATCATTGAAACGATCTTCTGTCGTTTGAAGATGGGTGTCTGGATGAGCAGGAGCAGCCTTGTATGGGGTCCTTTTAGCATTGTGTGGGGATTTGCCTTTGCTGGTGTTACATTACTTTTATACCGTTATAAAGACCATTCAGACAGCTTTCTATTTTTAACTGGTACTTTCTTGGCGGCGCCTATGAATATCTCTGCAGCGTTTTAAGTGAAATCGTCTTCGGAAGGTTTTCTGGGATTACAGTAAAATGCCTTTTAACTTGAATGGAAGAATCAATCTTCTTTATTGTTTCTTCTGGGGAATTGCAACCGTTGTCTGGTTTAAGAGGATTTATCCTTTCTTATCCAATCTGATCGAGAAACTTCCGATTGCATTTGGAACTGTATTTACATGGATCATTGTCGTTTTCATGGTATTAAATATGTTCATGTCACTATCTGCCTTGATCCGTTATGATCAGCGTGGCAAAAATACCTGCTTCTAATTTCTTTGAACGATATCTGGATACCCATTATAACGACCAGAAAATGAAACTCATCTATCCTAAAGCAAAGAAAGTGCATTGATTGAGATACTTTTACAAAACTTCTGATGCAGAAAAGGGAATGAAACTAACATTTTGTTGTTTCATTCCCTTTTCTTATCTTTCTTTAAAATATGATCCTATCCGATCACATCACTCATATCATACATACCTGCTTCTTTTCCTGCAAGATAAAGAGCTGCACTGACTGCTCCCTTCAAAAATAGCTCTGCTGTATGCAGTATGTTTTAACTCAATAACTTCATCCTGTCCTGCAAAAATGATCTCATGTTCTCCAACGATCGTTCCACCACGGACTGCTGAGATTCCAATCTCTTTCTTTGGACGCTGTTCTCTTCTCTGGCTTCTGTCATATACGAATTCATATTCGTTATTCAACGGCTCATTGACAGCTTCTGCAAGCGCGATTGCTGTTCCAGATGGTGCATCTAACTTTCTTCTGTGATGTTTCTCCACGATATCAATATCAAATCCTGCATCTGCTAATAACTTTGTCATAGATTTTAATACTTTGAATAATGTGTTAACTCCTAATGACATATTCGCAGAACGAAGAACTGCTGTCTTCTTACTTGCTTCATGAACTCTTTCTAACTGTTCATCGCTTAATCCTGTTGTACATAACACAACTGGAATCTGTCTCTCTACTGCAAAATCCAGTAAGCCATCAACGGCTGGTGCTGCGGAAAAGTCGATGATCGCATCAACTTCTACATCACACGCATTGATATCTGTAAATACAGGATAATCGTTGTGCCCATCATCCACACGGTCAACACCGCATGCCATAACAGCTCCTTCTGTCTCTTCTACGATCTTGCTGATCACCTGTCCCATGACTCCATTGCAGCCATGCATCATAATCTTAACCATCTTTTGTAACTCCTTAAAGAATTCCTGCTTCTTTCATTGACTGAATTAATACCTGTGCGTGATCCTCTTCCATCTCTGTTAATGGACGGCGAACGATATTTTTACAATATCCCATCTCTGCTACTGCACGTTTTGCAGGAATTGGGTTTACTTCGCTAAATAAGTTATGGATCACATCCATGTATTTTAACTGGATATCTAAACTTCCTTTGACGTCCCCTTCTAAGAACTTCATTACCATATCATGAGTTTCTCTTGGTGCTACATTGGATAATACAGAGATGACACCTTTTCCACCTAATGCTAAAAGAGGTACAACCTGATCATCATTTCCTGAATAAATATCTAAGCATCCGTCTGCTAATGCTGCAAGAGTTGCTACCTGACCGATATCTCCGCTTGCTTCTTTGATCGCTACGATATTATCAACACTCTTCGCAATCTTCACTGCTGTAGCTGGCTGGATGTTTGTTCCTGTTCTTCCTGGCACATTGTACATGATGATTGGAATGTCTACAGAATTACCAACTGTTGTATAATATTCTTCCAAACCTTTCTGTGTTGCTTTGTTATAGTATGGTGTTACGACTAACAGTCCGTCTGCTCCTGCTTTTTCTGATCTCTTGGCAAGGTTCAGTGCTTCATCTGTGCAGTTCGCTCCTGCTCCTGCAATAACTGGAACTCTTCCATTGACATGAGAAACACATGCACTGACTACTTCGATCTGTTCGTCATGAGACATTGTAGAAGCCTCTCCAGTTCCACAGATAACGATACTGTCTGTTCCGTTATCGATCTGGAAATCAATAAATTTCTCTAACTGATCATAATCCACCGATAAATCTTCTTTGAATGGTGTCACTAATGCAACACCTGCACCTGTAAAAATTGACATTTTTCTTTCCTCCTATCATCCTATGTAGCATCAACATTAAGATTCTTTGATCGTACTGATCTCATATACTGCATCTGCATATGGAATCAATGCTTCTGGAATCTGCCGTCCTGTCATGATGATCGTCTGGTCATCACTACGATTTTCTAACATCTCCACCAGTTCTTCGGTCTTTAATAGTCCAAGATCCAAAAGTCCAAGCACTTCATCTAAAACGACCATGTCGCACTGTCTTGTATCTATGACTTTATGTGCATATTTTAATCCATTATAAATAAAATGATCTTGTTCTTTCTTCTCTTCTTCATTCAGATCCTCATACAATCTCTCGTACTTTTCAAAACGAAACAACTGTACTTCTGGTTCTAAACGTTTGAAAAAGCTTAATTCTTCGGTCTCCTTTCCTTTCAGGAACTGAACCATAATGATCTGCTTTTCCTGCCCGGCTGCTTTCACACACTGGCCGATCGCACAGGATGTCTTCCCTCTGCCCTGGCCACAGTATATTTCCACTCGTCCTTCCATCTTTTCACCTCAAAGAATCTTCCTTTTGTAGTAATATATTTGGTTTAGGATATTATATCATTTCTGATACTATAAATACAACTATTCTTCATCCTTTTCATGAAACTCCAGTTTGTTTACTGATACCTCATATGCAACTCGTCTGATCAGTTCATTTTCTGAAACTCTTTTCTGATATTCTCTGCTTTGAATTCTTCCGATCAGCTGAATTCTTGAACCGATTTCAAGATTCCCTGCAAATCTCGCATTCCTTCCCCAGCAGATGCATGGTATGTAGTCGGATTTGCCATAGGAACGGTTCACTGCAAGCAAGATGTCACAAATCTCTCTTCCCAGCGGTGTCATCCGATATACTGGCTGCTTACAGATAAATCCATCTAAAATGATCTGATTCGGTCTGACTCCATCCATACTTTCTATAAATTCCAGATCTCTGATACAGATAAGATCAAATGATTACGATTCTCCTCGTGCTTGTTGAACGGAATTGACCGCAAGCTCTTACAAGCATTCCTTTGTAATCTTTGTCACATCAACGAGCCGCTCTGATATTAATAATGGTATCTCGTCTGTTGCTTCACTTAATCTGTTTACTAAAAGTTTGACTGTATAAAATCCTTTCTCCGAAAATCTCATGGCTGTATTCAAACGCTGAATTGATACGTCCGCAAACCTCCACTTGATTATGATTGATTCCCTGCTCTGTCATACTCTTTCTCCCTTCTTGTGTTCTATTAGTATACTTTAAATCGTATTCCAATTTTGACACAATTAGAAGAAAAATCCTTCGACAAAGTTAGTCACACTTTTTCGACATGTTTTAAACGGCTTTCATACCGTGCATGATCTTATGAGAATTTTGCACGTTTTCTCATTGTTGGATCTAAGATCTTCTTGCGGATACGGATATTCTCTGGAGTGATCTCAAGTAATTCATCCGTATCGATAAACTCTAATGCCTGCTCTAAGCTTAAGATCTTTGGAGGAGATAATTTTAATGCATCATCTGATCCTGAAGCACGTATTTGTTTCTTGCTGCGGCATACATTGATCTCGATATCTTCTGTTTTACCAGTCTGTCCGATGACCATTCCACCGTATACTTTCTCACCAGGTCCTACAAAAAGTACCTCTCTCCTGTGCATTAAACAGACCATATGTGATCGTTTCTCCTGCTTCATATGCGATCAATGATCCCTGTTTACGATACTGGATATCCCCTTTGTATGGTCCATATCCATCAAACAGTGTATTTAAGATACCATTTTTTGTATCTGTCATATAAATTCTCCACGATACCCGATCAGTCCTCTGGATGGGATAGAGAATTCAAGTCTTGCATAACCTCCATTGGCTGCTGTCATATTCTGAAGTTCACCTTTTCTCTGGCTTAAACTTCTCAATAACTGCCCCTGTAAATTCTTCTGGAACATCAATGACGGCAATCTCCATTGGCTCTAATTTCTTACCATTCTCGTCATAATGATATAATACTTCTGCTTTACTGACTGCAAATTCATATCCTTCACGACGCATGTTCTCGATCAATACAGATAAATGTAATTCTCCACGTCCAGATACTTTATAGCTGTCCTGATTCTCACTTTCTTCCACACGAAGGCTGACATCCGTATTCAATTCTCTGAACAATCTGTCTCTGATATGTCTTGATGTAACATATTTACCTTCCTGACCTGCAAGAGGGCTGTCATTTACCATAAACTGCATAGAGATCGTTGGCTCTGAGATCTTCTGGAATGGAATTGCTTCTGCTCCATCCACATCACAGATCGTATCTCCAATTGACAGATCTGAGATTCCTGAGATCGCTACAATAGATCCTACCTGTGCATTCTTTACATCTACTTTATCAAGTCCTTCAAATTCATATAATTTTGTGATGCGGACTTTTTCTTTACGTTCTGGGTCATGAGCATTCACTACGATGCATTCTTTGTTGACCGCGATCTCACCATTATCTACTTTACCGATTCCGATACGTCCAACATATTCATTGTAGTCGATCGTACTGATCAATACCTGTAATGGTTTCTCTGGATCACCTTCTGGTGCTTCGATATGTTCAATGATCGTCTCAAATAATGGTTTCATATCTTTCTTCTCACCATCAAGATCTAATGTTGCGAATCCTTCTTTGGCTGATGCAAATACAAATGGACAGTCAAGCTGTTTATCCCCTGCATCTAATTCCATTAATAGTTCTAATGTCTCATCGACAACTTCATCTGGTCTTGCTTCTGGACGGTCTACTTTATTGACACATACGATCACAGACAGATCAAGCTCTAATGCTTTCTTTAATACAAACTTTGTCTGTGGCATTGGTCCTTCATAAGCATCTACTACTAATAAAACACCATCTACCATGTTCATGATACGTTCTACTTCTCCACCAAAGTCAGCATGACCTGGTGTATCCATGATATTGATCTTGATTCCATTATACATAACTCCTGTATTCTTAGACAGAATCGTGATTCCTCTTTCTTTCTCGATGTCATTTGAGTCCATGACTCTCTCTGCGACTTCCTGATTGTCACGGAAGATTCCGCTCTGTTTTAACATCTCGTCTACTAATGTTGTCTTACCATGATCGACATGGGCAATGATTGCAATATTTCTCACATCTTCGCGCTTCATTTATATCCTTCTTTCTAGTATCTTTCTGTATCAGTTTCCATGGCATTTATAAAGCATGCCAAGATTAACTTTTATTCTATCACACTCAATGAAAAGTTGCAATTTTATTATTTTGTACCAACGATATTCTTTGGCTTTTCTTCTATTATATGTTATATTTCTTATAGACCAGAAAAGGAGTTGGACATTATGAATTTACACGAACTAATTGATCGTTTGCATAAAAAGCATACATTGACAAAAGAAGAATTTATCACACTTATTAAAGAACGGAACGAAGAAAGCGCATCTTATCTTGCCTCTCTTGTCAGAGAAGAAGCTGTAAATATCTATGGAAATGGTGTTTTTCCACGTGGATTAGTAGAATTTACGAATTACTGCAAAAATAACTGCTATTACTGCGGAATTCAAGGCAGCAATCCGAATGCAAATCGTTACCGTCTGTCAAAAGAGGAAATTCTTTCTGCCTGTGAGAATGGTTACCAGCTTGGATATCGAAGCTTTGTTCTTCAAGGCGGTGAGGATCCTCATTATACAGATGAAATTATGGTTCCTATCGTGGCAGAGATCAGAAAGCGCTACCCTGATTGTGCCATCACACTTTCTCTTGGGGAACGCTCCAAAGAAAGTTATCAAAATTATATGATGCAGGTGCTGATCGTTATCTGCTTCGACATGAAGCTGCTGACCTAGAGCTTTACCAGAAACTCCACCCAGAAAGTCTTTCTTTAGAAAACCGGATCCAGTGTCTGTGGAATCTAAAAGAAATCGGCTATGCTGTAGGAACTGGATTTATGGTTGGAGCCCCTTATCAGACGGTTGAGAATCTTGCAGACGACCTGCTATTTATCAAAGAACTTGACCCACAGATGGTCGGAATCGGTCCTTTTGTTCCACATCACGATACAAGATTTAAGGAATTCCCTTCTGGAAGTGTGGAACTTACCACATACCTTGTGAGTATTCTTCGTCTGATGAATCCTCATCTTTTGCTTCCTTCCACAACAGCACTTGGTACGATTGATCCTCGTGGAAGAGAAAAAGGAATTCTTGCAGGTGCAAATGTTGTTATGCCGAATCTTTCTCCTGTTGCAGTAAGAAAAGATTATTCTTTATATGACAATAAGATCTGCACCGGAGAGGAAGCTGCTGAATGTGCTGGCTGTCTTGGAAGACGTCTTGCCAGTATTGATTATCAGCTTGTATTCAGCCGTGGAGATTATATCGAATAACCTGCTTATCAGCAGTTAAGAAAGAATCTTTGCATAGGAGATTCCATCGGAATTTCCTATGATCGAGTAGGAGGCGGTGACTAACCGCCGTCCTCTCACACCACCGTGCGTACCGTTCGGTACACGGCGGTTTCAATAGTTGACGTGCACAGACTGATAGGCTGTGGCTAAATCATAAAAGCCACTGTTTATCAGTCTTTCTTTTGTCATTGCCATGTTTATTGCAACTGTATGCGTTGCGAACCAATGTCCACGTCGGGTATTACCCGCTTGCATTGCCAAGTCTTCGGGCACTCCCATCTTGATGAGGTTACGTGCCTTTGTCCTCGGTTTCTTCCACTGTTTCCATATACACATACGTATTCTGTGATAGAGCCATCCGTTGATGTCATCTATGTTGTTCTTCATACTTGCAATTCCATAGTAGTTAAGCCATCCCCTCGCATACACCTTGATTTTCTCAAGGCTTGGCTTGATTGACTGACATCGCTTACGGGAAGATAACTCCTTCAGTCTAAACTTAAACTTCTTCCATGACTTCGGATGAACTCGGACATAAATGCCTTTTCCGTTCCTTCCCAATGCAAAGCCAAGGAATTTAAAATTTCGGATTGCAAATACGCTGACAGTACGGCTCTTTTCTCGGTTGACTGTAAGTTTCAGCCTCTCCTCAAGATATTTTGTACTGCTTTCCAAGAGTCTCTCTGATGCTCGCTTGCTCTTTGCAAGAAGCACAATGTCATCTGCATATCTTATGCATGGAACACCTCTTTTCAAGAATTCTTGGTCGAACTCATTGAGGTAGACATTTGCCAGCAATGGTGATAGATTTCCACCTTGTGGTGAGCCTTCCTCTGTGTCAATGACTACTCCGTTTTCCATTACACCGCTTTTCAGATAGCGCTTTATCAACTGTACTACACGTTCATCTTTTATATTCTTTCGGAGAAGATTGATGAGAATTTCGTGATTAAGAGTATCGAAATACTTTGACAAGTCAAGGACTACAGCAAATGTATAGCCTTGTTCGGCATACTCCTTAACCTTGAGTATTGCGTCTTTTGCACTTCTGTTCGGACGATAGCCATAGCTACCCTCTGCAAACAGCGGTTCATAGATTGGCACTAACTGTTATTGCCTGTTGAAGTGTAACGGTCTACCACTGTTGGTATGCCAAGCTTTCGCACACCACCATCTGGTTTGGGAATCTCAACTCGTCTTACTGGAGACGGAGTATACTTTCCACGATAAATGCGGTCGGTTATCTCTTGTTGATGTTCCTTTAGATATGGAAGAGCCTCCGCAATGGTCATGCCATCAATTCCTGGCGCTCCTTTGTTTGCCTTGACTCTCTTATACGCTCTGTTAAAGTTGTCTTTATACAGTATCGCTTCCAAAAGTCTCGGCTGTACACTGTCTCTTTCTTTCCATATCCGATTGAATGACCTAGACGCTTTTGCATACCCTTCGTGTTCCGCACTATCTCTTTGCAAACAGCCATTATTTTCAATGTTTTCTGCCATAAACGGTCATTCCTCCTTTCTCGGTCATACTCAAGACTCCTACTGATTCGGTCCTTCACCTCTCGGCTACTATGGCCTTTGCTGACTTCTGTGCGTTCAACATTGCTTTATGCAATGGTTATCTCTTTCAAGGCGTACCGCACAGACCTCCCTAGGTACCACACGTTTCTTCCTCTCCATCCATCTGCCTCATCTATCATGCATGATTCCGTGTAGTTATTGGGCTTTGATTTGATATGCAACCTTACCCTCATGCATAACCTCGTATGAGATTTCTGTCCGTCAGACCAGAGATTTGCCCGTGAGTTAGTATTTTCCTCACATCCAGCTTCCTTCAGATTCCACCTCACGATGGACACCCTTGCCTTCGGCTATATCCTTCCCACTACCGGGTGGATTCGGGACTTTAACCCGTTAGAAACGTGCGCCGCTAGGCGCACATAGAAAAGTGTAGAATCTTTGAAATCCTACACGCTTTTATTCTGTCTTTTATCTGTTAAGAAATTATCTTCTTCTGCTCTTTAATAAGAACTCTGGTATGTTGATCTTAGAGCTTTCCTGTTCGATCTCTTTCATCTCAGGTTCAGAAACATAGCTTGTTGTCTGTACTGGCTGTTCTTCCTCCATGACCTTTCCATTATGTAATGGCTGCCCTGAAAATTCCGGAGCCTGCTGTGTCTGCTGTACTGGCTTCTTCGCTGCAGCAAATCCAGTTCTTGCATTCCCTGTAATATCTGCGGATTTGATTCCTGTTGCGATGATCGTTGCACTGATCTGATCTCCAAAATCTGCATTGACTGTACCGAAGATGACATTGACATCGTCTCCTGCTTCGTCTTTTAAGTATTCCACAGCCTGCTGTGCTTCTAACATTCCAACCGCTCCCTGCGAAATTGACGATCACATCTGTAGCTCCTGCAACAGTTGTCTCAAGCAATGGACTTTCCATCGCTGTCTTGATTGCTTCAAGTTCTTCGTCTGCAACACCCATACCGATATGTGCAATACCTTTATCTCTCATAACTGTCTGAATATCAGCAAAATCGACATTGATCAATCCTGGGTTGTAGATCATATCTGTAATTCCCTGTACACCCTGCTGCAGTACTTCATCTGCTTTCTTCAGTGCATCTGGGATCGTTGTTCTCTTATCACAGATCTGTAACAACTTGTCATTCGGAATGACGATCATTGTATCCACCTGATCCTGAAGGCGTGCAATTCCTGACATTGCATTGTTCATACGAGGCTTTCCTTCAAATGTAAATGGTTTTGTCACAACTCCAACTGTTAAAATTCCAAGTCCTTTGGAAATCTCTGCAATGATCGGTGCTGCACCTGTACCGGTACCTCCACCCATTCCACATGTTACAAATACCATATCTGATCCCTGAACCAATTCTGTGATCTCTTCACGATTCTCTTCAACCGCTGCTTCCCCGATCTCAGGTTTTGCTCCTGCTCCAAGTCCCTTTGTCAGTTTCTCCCCGATCTGGATCTTTGTTCCTGCTTTACATAAAGATAAAGCCTGTCTATCTGTATTCACACCCACGAGTTCAACACCCTGGACATTCTCATCTACCATTCGGTTTACCGCATTGTTTCCTGCTCCACCGACTCCTATTACTAAAATCCTTGCTTGTGTGTTCTCAACACTAGGCATAATCTCAACCACGTTGTTCCTCCTTCACGCCATCTATGTTAAAATGACTCCCTTAAATTCTGTACACTAACTTAATGATACCTTCTTTACTAAGTTTTTTCAACTCTTTTTTGGTTGAAAAACAGCAATTTTGTGGTCCTCGCTAAAGTACTTCATGTCAATAGTTCCACCTTTCCCTTTTACTTTCTTAAGCATCCCTGCTAATTCAGAAATCTTGATATCAATATCCTTTTTATTATAAAGATCAACCGTTATCTTATCGCTGATCAATAAGGCATTTCCATCTTCTTTGATATAAATCTGATCGATCGGAAGATTATATTTATCAATTGCAGTCGTAAGTTCTAAAAGATAAGAAAAACTTTCTCTTTCTTGACTGGGATCTTCTCCTGCATGACCAATTCATCATATTTAAGCCCTGTAACCAATGGAACATCGTCATATTTCTTTTCATAGCTTTCCAATGCATAACCATTTTATCAAAATAGACATATTTTCCATTATACAGAAGGCATCCAGCCCTCTTTTTTTCTTTTACCTCGACCGTGATCGTATCTGGCCGGTTGATCCTTACATGAATCGAATCTATAAATGGCAGAAGATCTGGTGACGCAATCTTACATTTTAAGAAATATTCAAACCGAGTTATCAATATATCCATTCTCTACAACTGCCTTTTTAACTTCTGCTTCTGTATAATAACTTAATCCAGAAATTTTGATCTGTTTTGTTTTACACGTCCCTGCAATGATCACAACCGTAAGGATCAAAACTGCAACGATACCAAGCAGTATTTTCTTCCCCGATAGTTTATGTACTTTATTCTTGTTTTTATGCTCATCCATACGGATGACTTTTTTTTCTTCCATCACACTCACCCTTATCTTATGTGAATTTTCTTAGAAATTGATAATACGATTCCCATTTCGATCATGACAACAAGGATCGATGTACCTCCATAACTGATAAATGGAAGTGGAATTCTGTCGGTGGGATCGTGTTTGTTACAACAGCAATATTGATAAATACCTGAATTGCGATATGTGTCATAAAACCGATCACAATCAGTGATCCAAATAAGTCTTCTGTATTCAGTGCAATTAAGAGCATCCGAAAGATCAGTGCCACAAACACAAGGATCAGACAAACTGCCCCGAACAATCCTAATTCTTCACAAATGATCGAAAAGATCATATCATTGTGTGATTCTGGAATAAATCCCATCTTCTGCATACTCTGCCCAAGTCCTTTTCCAAAAATCCCACCGGAACCGATCGCATATAATGCCTGCATCGTCTGAAATCCCTTTTTGTGACTTTCTGGATGCAGCCAAATCTGTACACGCTCGTTTCGATAACTATTTGCCGTCAACAGATACACGAACAAGAGTATTATTCCACCGCCTGCTGTTAACATAAGTTCTTTCATCTTCGGACTTACCACAAACAGCATGACACCGATCATCGAACACACGACAAGTGCTGTACTTAAGTTCTGTGTAACGATCAGAGCAATGATCGGGACCGTTGGAAGAACGATCACGATACTATCTTTGAATGTTCGAATCTTATGAGCATTTGCTGATAATCTGTTCGCGAGATAGATCACAACCAGGATCTTAGATACTTCTGATGGCTGAAACTGAAATCCTGCGATGCTGATCCAGCGGACTGCACCCTTCTTTGCTGCACCTATGATCAACACAAGAACTAACAGTACGATACTAGCCCAATAACAGCCATTTCCAAACTTCTCACTTTTTATGATGCGGTAATCTAGTTTACAGCATACAACCATTGCAACCGCACCTAACACTATCGCAACTGCCTGCCTTAACAGCCAGTGATAGGAATTTCCATATGTGACAGTACTCTTATATGAACTTGTACTATAGATCATAACCAGACCAAAACATATCAGAAATATTACCAGAAACAACATCGGATAATCAAAGTATCTTTTGCCGGCCATATATTTTTCTTTGATGCGATTTGCCACTTTTTAGTTCTCCTTTAATTTTCTGACACAATCTTTGAAGATATCTCCCCTGACTTCATAATTCGGGAACATTCCCCAGCTTGCACATGCAGGTGATAATAAAACTGCTTCTCCATCTTGGGCTTTTCCTGCAATGTATGAAACTGCTTCTTCCATAGAATCAACAAACTTGATCTTATCAAATCCATGTGTTTTTGCACAATCAGCGATCTTTGGTGCTGTTACACCCATCAAGATCAGTTCTTTAACTTTTCCGTCAAATGCTTCGATCCACTCATCATATGTAGATTTCTTGTCATATCCACCACCGATCAGCCATGTTGGGCGGTTCATTGCTTTGATTCCTTTGATCGCTGCATCTGGATTCGTTCCTTTAGAATCGTTATAGTATGCAACACCTTTCACTGTATCCACATATTCAATACGATGTTCTACACCTTTAAACCTCTTGATTCCTTCTTTGATATATGAAACTGGAACTCCCATAGAATAAGTCACTGCGATCGCTGCTAAAATATTTTCATAATTATGGTCTCCTAACAGATTCACATCATCTAATGTACATACGATCTGTTTCTTTCCATTTTCTTCGATGATAAATGCATCACCTTCCATGGAAACCCCTTCTTTTATTTTATGATGCAAACTGAAAAACAGAACTGTTCCATTCGCTCTGTCTGCCATAGCTCTTGTTGTATCATCTTCATAATTTAATACCATTACCTGGTCTTTTGTCTGGTTTTTTCCAATGGATTCTTTTGTCTGTGCATAAACTTCTACTGTACCATGACGATCCAAATGATCTGGTGTGATATTAAGAACTGCACATACATCCGGTTTAAAATCAACGATCGTTTCTAACTGGAAACTGCTGATCTCTGCAGTTGTTACACTGTCCTCTTTTGTATCAAGCGCAACACTTGTATAAGGAATTCCGATATTTCCGACAACAAAACTGCTTTCATAATATCCTTTCATGATCTCTCCAGTCAGCGCTGTTGTCGTTGTCTTTCCGTTGGTTCCTGTGATCGCTGCTATTCTTCCTTTGGATGCCTGATATGCTAATTCAATCTCACTCCATACTGGCTTTTCCTGATCATAAAACATCTGTGCGATCGGTGCATTTACTGAAATCCCCGGACTTAACACTAATAGATCGAACTTACTTACATCTTCTTTTGTGATATTTCCTAAGATCAATGGAATCTCTTTCTTTTCATATAATTTCTCATAAAGTGCCTCTTTCTCAAGGTCTTCCTTTCCATCATACAGACTGACATCTGCACCTGTTTTTAAAAGCAGATTGACAGAACCAATTCCACTTTTTCCTGCTCCTGCTACTAAAAATTTCTTGCTTGTATCTATCATTTCTTTCTCCTTACTAAATCGCTACCAGTCCGATCAGGCAACAAACTGCCGTGGTGATCGCAAAGATTGCTACAACCTTTGTTTCTGGCCATCCTGACAATTCAAAATGATGATGGATCGGTGCCATTTTAAATAATCTTTTTCCTTTTGTCATTTTAAAATATAATACCTGTGCCATAACAGATAATACCTCGATCATATAGATCAATGCAACAATTGGGATAAATAAAGACAGGCGAAGCATCAATGCTGTTGCTGCCACAAATCCCCCAAGTGCAAGCGAGCCTGTATCTCCCATAAACACTCTCGCCGGATATACATTAAATACTAAAAAACCAAGAAGTGAGCCAACCGTCGCACAAGATACCGGCCAGATTCCAGCTGCCAGATCATTATGCCCCATTCCAATGGCTGCCACTGTAAAAAATGTTGCGATCAATACCGTAACACTTGATGCAAGTCCATCCAATCCATCCGTAAAATTAGCTCCATTCACAGTTCCTAACAAAATGATAAAAACCGCTGGGATAAAAAATACTCCAAGGTTTAAATATTTACCATGTGTAAAAGGAATCAGCATCGAAGTTCCTGTCTGCGTGTAATTTATCAAATAATACGCAAAGATTCCTGTGACTATGATCTGCCCAAACATCTTCTGCCAGGCCCGCAGTCCCAGGTTCCTTTTCATAACTACCTTGATGTAATCATCGATAAATCCGATAAATCCAAATCCCAGCGTCACAAACAGCACCGGGATGATCATCGGATATCTTCTAACATAAAATAACGATGCAATTACGATTCCAAGTAATATGATCAGTCCTCCCATCGTCGGAGTCCCTGATTTCTTCAGATGCGATTCGGGTCCTTCTCCCCGGATAAACTGACCGAATTTTAATTTGTGTAAATACCTGATCATCATCGGGCTAAGAAGTACGCTGATAAAAAAGGCAATTAAAACTGGTTTTACAATACCATAATTCATGTCGCCACCTCATTTGTTCTTGTTTCGTCTACGGTTCTTTTTTATCTGGCGTATATTCTTTATAAATCCCCATGTATGGAAGTGCAGTTTGAAACACACTTCTCATCACAGGGGCTGCGATCGTTCCTCCATAGTAAGTTCCATGTGGTTCATCGATCAACACGATCCCAATGATCGCAGGATTGTCTGCTTTCGCAAATCCTAAAAAAGAAGAAATATATTTTCCATTTCCTCTTGGAAGTTTCTCACTGGTTGCCGTCTTTCCCCCAATGGAAAACCATCCATCCGGCAGTTTCTTCCTGATACATCGGAAACAACTGCTTCTAACAATTCTTTCATCGTCTCCGATGTCTGTTTTTTTATGACACCTTCTTTCACTGAATAAAAAAAAGCTTTTAATCTTGTTCCATCCTGCTTCTGAACATATCTTCCAAAATGCGGTGTGATCAGTTTCCCGCCGTTGATCACCGCACTGACTGCTCTTAACAGCTGTAACGGTGTGATCTGTATGGACTGTCCAAAAGACATCGTTGCAAGTTCAACTGCACCGACATTCTTCTTTTGATGCATGATCGAAGATGCTTCTCCAGGAAGGTCGATCCCTGTTTTCTCAAACAGTCCAAGCTGGCGGAATGTCTGATACATTCCATCCACACCAACTCTGGCACCGACATCCATAAATACTGGATTACAGGAATTCATAACACCTTCTTTAAATGTCTCACTTCCATGTCCTCCGACTTTGTGACACCGGATCTTTCGATCCTCCACAATCCGAAATCCTGGACAATTAAAATGATCATTCACGCTGACTTTCGATGATTCCAGTCCTGCAGTCGCCGTTACGATCTTAAAGACCGATCCCGGTTCATAAGTATCATTTAAACAGGAATTCCGCCACTTCTTATTGAGATATTCCTGTTGTTTCTTACTATTTGCCTTTCTTTTCTTTGCCGACAAAGAAAAAGGATCATTCAAATCATATTCTGGAACATTGACCATTGCATAGATTTCTCCATTCTGTGGATTCATCAAGATCATGGATACCTGTTTTGCCTTCTTCTCTTTCTTCACCTTCTTACATGCCTGCACGGCATAATTTTGCAGATTCACATCAAGCGAAATATAAAGATCCCCTCCGGCAACTGGTTCTTCCCTCTCTTCATATGCTCCATCGATTTCTATGCCGCTTCCATCTGTCAGTGTCCGGATTCTTCCGGACTTTCCTTTAAGATATCGATCATAAAAAACCTCCAGTCCAATGATTCCCTGGTTATCTCCTCCTGTAAATCCAAGAACTTTCGATGCCAGGTTATTATATGGATATACTCTTTTGTAATCTTCATCCACCTTGACCCCGTCAAGTTTAAACTTACGGATACAGTCTGCGATGTCTTTTTCTACATTACTTTTAATTTTTTCCCTTACTGAATTTTTATATACTTTTTTTCGGATCAAAGATTCTTTGATCTTAAGATTCTCAGATAAGACCTTTATTACTTTTTCCCTGTCGGTCACCTGAGAATATATCACAGAGATCGAATAGACTGCTTTGTTCGAAGCGATCTTTACGCCATTTCTGTCGTAAATACTGCCTCTTGGCGCTTTAATCTCCCGGTCTCTTTGATGCAGGTTTCTGGCTAAACTTAAATATTTATCCGCCTGAGCGATCATCACATAAGAAAGTTTTATCGTCACAACCAAAAACCCTGTGAAAAATGCAGCCGTGACAAGCAACAGTTTTTCTTTGCTTTCGTCCTCATTTTATCTCCATGATCCCTGTCTTAATATAAAGATTATGAAAATAAAATGATGATATTACTTTTTGCTGCTTTTCGCAACATTTAATTCCTTGAGTGATCCTTCTAATACCTTCTTTGCGATTTCAACTGCAAGTCCTGTATTCGTCTGAGAATCCCTCTGAATCTCATCGATCACAACATAAACTAGCACCTGTGGATTCTCCACTGGAGCAAATCCACAAAAAGATACGATATAAGTTCCTGCACTTCTTGGAATCTTCTGTGCAGTACCAGTCTTACCACCAGCTGTATAATCTTTCATCTTTGCCTTTGTTCCAGTTCCTGAATCAACAGTTTCTTTCATGTATTTTCTTAATTTATCCGATGTCTCTTTTGAGATCGTCTGTTTCACTAACGTCGGCTCTATATTGCTGACAACTTCTCCATTACTGCTTCGAAGTTGTTTGACCACATGCGGTTTGTAATAATTTCCTCCATTGATCAGAGAACAAAATGCACTTCCCATCTGGATCATAGAGCAGTTAAATGACTGTCCAAAAGAACTTGTGGCAAGATCTGCGGCTGTCATATCTTTTGCATCATGAAGAAGCGATGCTGTCTGTGCTTCTCCAGGAAGATCAATCCCTGTCTTATTCCCAAAATTGAAATTCTTCTGATATCTTGCGAATACATTCTTGCCTTCTTTGGCTGCAATCTGCATCAATGCATCATTGCACGATAATGAAATACTCTGAGACAACGTGATCAATCCATGTCCGCTTCTATGAGAACAGTGGATAGTATGCGGTCCAACCTTCTGGTATCCATCACAATAATAAGTTTCATTGCCCTTTAAGATTCCTTCTTCAAGACCAGCTGCTACCGTAAATGGCTTATATGTTGAACCTGGTTCAAAAGCATTTGATACAATTGGATTCTTCCAGATTTCATTAAATGCTTTTGTCTTTTCTTTCTCACTCATCTTATTAACTTGACTTTGTGAGTATTTCTTTAAGAGATTCTTATCATCTCTTGGGCTTTCCAGATTATAGGAAGTAGAATTTGCCATTGCATAGATCTCTCCATTATTGGGATTCATCACAAGAATGCTGCTTCCCTTACTTCCATATTTCTTTTCAAACTTAGAAAGCTGATCTTCTGCCAGTTTCTGAATATTGGAGTCAATCGTTGTGACAACTGTTTTCCCATTCTCTGGCTCCACAATGGAGCTATCCTGTTCTAATTCTTCGTTTAAATATTTATATTTTCTTCCATCGACGCCTGATAAAGTACTGTTATAATACTGCTCTATCCCTCCAGTTCCGATCGTACCGTCTGATATAAAGCCAATGACCTGGCTTGCCAGTGACTGATTCGGATAACGACGTTTGTATTTTTCATTAAATACGATCCCTGAGACATTCTCTGCTTTGTCTGAAGCGATAAAATCTTTCAGATCTGCGATCTGACTATAAGAAAGTTCTTCTCGATATACAGAATAGTAAGAATCTTTATGTCTTTTTATAAATTTTAACAGCTTATCTTCATCTAACTTCATATATTTATGAAGTGCATCAATGGTTGATTTCTGTACCTCTTCGGATCTTAAAATATTCTTTGGTTCTAAAACCAATGTATACATCTTCTGGCTGGTTGCTAATGTATTTCCATCACGATCTAAGATATCTCCCTTTTATACGGAAGCGTTTCACTAGAATAATTCTGCTGTGATAATACCTGTCTTTTGTAAATTCCGTTCTTAAATATACTAAAATAGATCAATCTTCCAATCAGTAGAACAAAAAGAAGTGCTATGATTCCGCACGCGATCATCGTACGTCGTTTCATAGCATCATTTAATCGTTTGATAGGTTTTCTTCTTTTCTTCAAGTTTGCCACCTCTTAGTCTGCTTTGGTATCTTCCCGTACTGGCGTATGTATTCTGCATCCTGGCTCTCATAACGAAGAGTATGTTTGGAATCTGGTTTCACCATTCCATATTTCTTTGCCGCAGTTTCTACAGTATCAAAACGAATACTCTGTTCAATCTCAAGATTCAGATCTTCATTCTCTACCTGCAGCGTGTTCAACTGTGTCTTTGCATCCGCAAGAGCCGCTTTTTGATTCAAAACTTTCGTACGCTCTGACAGATAAAAGAAACTTTGCAACTGCGATCACACAAAGTCCCGCAACTAATACCTTGATAAAGGCCAGATCGATCGACATCGCTCTCTTCTGATTCTGTCTTGTTGACTCCTTTACCTGATGTTCTCTTCTTGGTCTTGCCTTTCTTGTCTTCCTTGGCTGTCTGCGCACTGGCTCTGCAGCAAGATCTTCTATCTTCCTTGCTGTGTTGCCATAGATCATGTTATATCGTTCTTGTCTCGTCTTGTCCATTGATACTCTCCCTTATTCTGCCCTTTCAAATACTCGAAGCTTGGAACTTTTTGCTCTCTTATTGTACTCTAGTTCTTCTTCCCCTGGAATGATCGGTTTTCTTGTTAACTGTTTTCCTTTCGATACGTTGCCACATACACATACTGGGAAGTTTGGCGGGCATGTACAAGGATTCTCATTCTTCTTAAAAGCTCGTTTGACGATACGGTCTTCTAAAGAATGGAAGGTAATGATACATAATCTTCCACCTGGATTTAAAAGATCGATCATCGCATCAATGCTGTCTTTCAATACATCTAATTCTCTGTTACATTCGATACGGATCGCCTGAAATGTCTTCTTCGCCGGATGTCCTCCAACGGCTCTGACTTTCATCGGAATCGCACTTTTGATGACTTCTATTAACTGTCCGGTCGTCTCGATCGGACTTTCTTTTCTCTTATTCACGATATGTTTTGCAATGTTCTTTGCAAATTTCTCTTCGCCGTAGTCTCTGATTATATGGAATAGTTCCATCTCGGAATATTCATTGACAATATCTCTTGCAGTCAGTGACTGTCTCTGATCCATTCTCATATCAAGCGGAACATCTTCTCTGTAAGTAAATCCACGTTCCTTCTCATCTAACTGAAAGGATGATACCCCAAGATCTAACAAGATTCCATCAACATGTTCGATTCCAAGATCATGTAACACTTTCGGCATGTTTACATAATTATCACGCACGATCGTTACTTTGTCCTTAAACGGTTCTAACCGCTTCGTGCTTGCAGCAATCGCATCCGCATCCTGGTCGATCCCGATGTATCTTCCTTTCTCTGATAGTTTCTGGCATACATGATATGCATGTCCGCCTCCGCCCAGAGTCCCATCCACATAGATTCCGTCTGGTTTAATATGTAGTTCTTCGATCGTTTCGTCTAATAAAACGGAAATGTGTTTAAATTCCATAATCCACCTAACTTATATGCTTAATCCTAATTCCTGCATGCTGGCTGCGATATCATCCATATCCTCATAAGAATTGTTCTCGATCCACTTCTCCTTACTCCAGATCTCGATGCGGTCAGCCATTCCTGTTAATACAACTTCTTTCTTCATCTGGGCAAATTCCCTAAGTGTCGCCGGAATCAAGGTTCTTCCCTGCTTGTCCATCTCACATGGAGCTGCCCCTGCCATGAAAAATCTCGAAAACTTTCTGGCATCTTTATTAATAAGTGGCAAAGTTTTTAGCTTTCCTTGAAAGCTTTCCCATTCGTTTTGTGGAAACACAAACAGGCATCCATCCAATCACTTTGTCATCACAAATTCCTGACCTAATTCTTCCCGGAATCGTGAAGGAATGATCAGCCTGCCTTTTGCATCAATCGTGTGATTAAATTCCCCCATAAACATGGACATCACCACTTTCCACCACTTCTTACCACTTATAAATTTCATTTTATACGATAGACTTATAAATTGCAAGGAATAATCCACAATCAAATCTTAGTTTTTTCTTAGAAATCCTTGTTTTTTTGCACAAAAAAGAAGGGATTCCCTAAAAGTGGTTTTATTTCCCTTCTTTTTGTGTCTTATTTCGTTATTTTCTTCCTTTTATATATGATAAATGCCGTTCCAAATACTGCAAGGATCAGTGCTAAAATCTGGGATACCCTGATCCCTGTAGATCCGATCATCAGGGAATCGGTCCTTAATCCTTCAATCAAAAATCTTCCGATTCCATAACCAATACAATAAATGGCAATCAATTCTCCATCAAATTTCTTTCTCTTCGTAAAAAAGAAAATGATCAACAGTAGTAAAACAAGATTCCACATAGATTCATATAAGAATGTCGGATGTACCTGAATAAAGGTTGCTGCTTCATTTCCAGATACAACATAAGTTGCCTTATCATACAATCCATTGGATACGATCTCATCAATCCTTCCGTGTTCAATAAAGAAATTTGTCGGAATCTGCATTGCAAATAAACTGTTGGTATATGATCCAAACGCTTCTCTGTTAAAGAAATTGCCCCATCGTCCAAGAATCTGACCGACAAGCAGCCCTTTTACCGCCACATCTCCAAACTGAAGCATAGATAAATGTTTCTTCTTGCAGAAGATATATAATGTGATTGCACCTGCGATCACACCTCCATAAATTGCAAGTCCTCCATTTCTGATCTGTATGATCTCTGACAAATGATTCTTATAATAATCCCATGAAAAGATCACATAATAGAGTCTTGCTCTACGATCGCCGGAATGATCATCGTGATCAGATAGTCAAAGACTAATTCCGGATCAAATTTATTTTCATGTTTTGCTGCGTAATAAGAAACGATCAATCCAAGCAAGAATCCTGTTGCAATGATCATTCCATAATATTTGATCTCAAACCCTCCAATATTGATTCCATCACCGACATTTTTCAGTACGATCCCTAAATGTGGGAATCTGATTTGATGTTCCATCACTTTTCTTCCTTTCTAAAGCCTCGTTTTGTCTCTTCTTTGTTTTGTTACTCAAATCAAAGATATCTTATCCCATTTCTCTTTTCTTTTCAAGTCGCTTATGGTAAACTATCTACAGTATGACCTTGGATATTTTTTCAAGGTCTGTTTTAAGAAATACCCATGAGAAAGGAAATTAATAGATTATGAAATTAGGAATCGTTGGATTACCAAACGTCGGAAAGAGTACATTATTTAACTCTTTAACAAAGGCCGGTGCTGAATCCGCAAACTATCCATTCTGTACGATCGACCCTAATGTGGGAATCGTAACAGTTCCAGATGCTCGTGTTGATTATCTGGCTGAGAAATACCATTCAAAGAAAGTGATCCCTGCAGCGATCGAATTCGTTGATATCGCAGGTCTTGTAAAAGGAGCTTCCAAAGGTGAAGGTCTCGGAAACCAGTTCCTTGCAAATATCCGTGAAGTCGATGCGATCGTTCACGTTGTTCGTTGTTTTGATGATGGAAATATCGTTCATGTTGATGGTTCTGTAAACCCACTTCGTGATATCGAAACCATCAACTTCGAGCTTATCTTCTCTGATATCGAAGTGTTAGACCGTCGTATCGCAAAATCAACAAAAGGATCAAGAAATGACAAATCTCTTGCTCACGAAGTTGAATTCTTATCAAAAGTGAAAGCTCATCTGGAAGATGGAAAGCTTGCTAAGACATTTGAAGTCGATGATGAAGAAGATCAGGAAATCTTAAATTCCTGCAACCTGTTAACGATCAAACCAGTCATCTTTGCTGCGAACGTTAACGAAGATGAACTTGCTGGAGAAGATAACGATTATGTAAAAGCTGTCCGTGAGTATGCTGCAGACGTTGATGCGAAAGTATTCGTTGTATGTGCTCAGATTGAACAGGAAATCTCTGAATTAGATGATGATGAGAAGAAAGAATTCTTAGAAGATCTTGGATTAGAAGAATCTGGTCTTGAAAAACTGATCTCTGCCAGCTACTCTCTTCTTGGACTGATCAGTTTCTTAACTTCCGGAGAAGACGAGACACGTGCTTGGACGATCAAAGAAGGTACAAAGGCTCCTCAGGCTGCTGGTAAGATCCATACAGACTTTGAACGTGGATTTATCTGTGCTGAGGTTGTTTCTTTTGAAGATCTTAAGGAGTATGGTACAATGCAGGCTTGTAAAGAGAAAGGGCTTGTACGTCAGGAAGGAAAAGAATATGTTGTTAAGGATGGAGATATTATTGTATTCCGCTTTAATGTATAGAGTTTCTTTGACATAGTCTTTGAATATGTAAGTAAAATTATAATTGCAATCAGTTGCTGGTGAACAACACGCATTTTATTCATCATTTTTGACCGATCGCTTGTTCGCCGACATTCCTTGTATAACTCGCTTATGGAAGTCCAAAATGACTTCCATATCGCTCAGACAATACACCATGTCGGCTGCGAATCGATCAAAAATAATGATAAAATGCTAATCGTTGTTCACCAGCAACTATTTTTTGATTGCAATTATAATTTTCACTTACATATCTGAAGTTTATTGGCAATAACCATGGAATAATAAAATGTATTGGTTAGTTCTTAACACTTTACCAACATTGATACTGACTGCTTTAATATATTATTTTATGAATCACATTTTTTACTATTTTAAATATAGCTGCATATAGTGCCACTCCAATAACTACTGTAATCAGCTGTATGATTAAATCTGGTATTAACATTTCTTCGCCCCCTCTATTCGGCTTCTTCTGCTTCCCAGATGATGATGTTTCCTTCATCTTTGCCGGAATGTTCTTTTTAACTGCTTAACTTGTTGCTTTGTCACTTTTCCTTTGGCTTTGTCTTTGATCGTTACGCCTTGGTATTTGTTTGTTGTGACTTTGTCTTCGCTTTGTTTTGCGGTGTTGGTTTTGTTTTGTCCATAGATTGTACCTGCGCCGTATAACGCAGCTGTTAAGCATACCCCTACAAGTAGTATTGATAATTTTTCATATCTTATTCTCCTTAACGTTTTATACTATAGTATCTCATATTTTTCATGGAATATCAAATCCCTAATATCTAATAGTTTTTCGACTTATTACCGCACACACAATGGATGCAGCAAGCATTGGTATAATACTATCTTGGCTTAAAATCTGAATAAAATTTCCAATGAAGCAAACAATCATAAATATACTGATTATTTTCGCTGTTTTAGCACCATAGTCTTTTGGATGTCTATGTGCTATAGCCCAGCTGATGACTGCTAGTATTATACATGGGATCATTGTGTAATGGATGCCGTTATATGACAATATATATCCACTATTTCCTGACCAACTGTTGAGATTCAAACTATCCAAAATCATATCTCCAATTGACACCGTCTTCTCATAAAATGGGATGCTTAGAAATCCATTGATCATAACCAGTACCAATGCCTCTGTTCCAAATCCTAATTGCTTTTTAAAAGAATTTTTGCAACAGGTTCTCTAGGATATACCCGATCAGAAATCCTAATGTATTAAAAATGATATCATCAATATCACCAATTCTTCCTGCAAATACAACTTGTACAAACTCGATCATCAAAGATATCAATGTCCCTACAATTATTGCTTTTCCATAGTTCCATTTTATTTTCTTTATAAATATAGGAACAAAAGTCCCATTGGCAGAAACATTAATGTATTTAACAGCATCAATTTCCAGCTTTCATTCACAAATGGTACAATATTCCAGGCTGTAAATCCTCCATATGACCATGATGTGATGTCTAATACTCTCGTGACCATGCCAACGGTTGCTATGTAAACCAAAAATATGTATTTTATGATCCATCCTGGCTGACATATAATCTTTTTATTATATCGTAAATAGTAAATTGTGCTTATGACTGCAAATGCAATCGTTGCCATAACAATAGCTTGAGCTAGATAACTACTCCCAAGCAGAATCTTCTCCATCATGTTCTTTTCTCCTTTAATCCAATCATTCCTGCACATAACAAAAATACTATTATCATATAAGCCACAAAATCAGAAGAATATATTTGAATTATTTTTATGTGTTTAGGAAACAAGAACCGCAAAAATACATTTGCAAATATACTCCCACTTGTACATAGGGCTACTGTTTTATATACCAATGTTTTCACTTTTCTTGTATTCACAGCCAGTACTTTATATACAACGATGAATTCTAGTAGCAAATTTAAACTCATGAATATCAATGCTTTTTCAGTTGTCATTGGTAATAAATTATTTGATTTCCATTTCATCTGCGGTATCACATAACGATAACCTGTCTCCTGCGTATTCTTTTTAGCAAATTACTTATTTGACGATACTCTTTCTCATTCTTATAACAAAAATAACCTGAACATTTTACTGACATTAATATTTTTTCATTCTCTTGTTTCATTGTTTTCATTTTACTTACTGTTGGCATAATCAATGTTTCATCAAGCTTTAATTCCGATGACAACCTAGTATTCTTATGTAAAAACCCAACAATTTTAAACGTACAATTTTCAGTTCCCAAATATCCTGCCTTAATTTTCTGATTCAAATGAAAAACTTTTTGATAATCATATCCTGCAATTAATGGAATCTCTTGATTCAAAGGTCTTTGATACTCTTTTAAAGTAAAGCAACGACCTTTTCAATATGTTGTTCTATCTTCTTTTCAACTTATCATTTTCTCTGGCATCTAAGTACAGTTAAATTTGTAAGATATCCATCTTCCGTTTTGTCATTATATGATCCAGATGCAAGTTTTCATTCCCACAAAAATATTCATGATAAGATAGAATCTGTCTGGAATATTCTCTGTATAACTCTGCTTTTTCTAATTCTTTATATACGTTTTTTAAAATACTGAGAGAGTTTTTCTGATGAAGGAATTCCATATAGCTAGAATTTCTATTATCATATTCATCTGATAACTTCCATACTCCAGGGTATTCTATCTCCACTTGTTCATTATGACGATCAATCTTATTTTGATACGAATATATAATAATTCCCAGTAAACACCCAATGCTTAATATATAAAATACCATAAAACGAACTACATATTTCCTCATTTATCATTTCTCCAAACAAATCGCTATTCCTATTTTTATTTTCTTTTTATAACGATTTTCAACGAATACTTTATATTTTCCATCTTTTTTCACATAAAAGTCATGTATAATATCGACCGCATGCATCACATATCGTTCTTTTCCTGTCTCATCTATAATTCCTGCCACAAAATCCTTATCGTCTCTTTGTATTTCTTTTAGATGAAAAACGGTCAGCTCAATTCTCTCACCTTTTTTAATCTCAGCTCTTTTGTTTCTAACCTTGTTTTGGCGTTTAATGGCTGAACTACATCTAGTTCTTCTCCTTTTTTGATATTTTGTTTTAGTTTTGTAACTGCTAAGTTTGTCCCGATCCTTTTCGGTATATTCTTTCAAATCCATTGTATATTCTGTCTCTTCTTCTGGAAGATCCTCTTCTATTTCCGTTGCCCAGACTGTTTCTACATAAATTTTATGATAGCCGATCGTGCTTAGAATAATTATGGCAACGACCACAAAAGATAATCCTATACAAAGGAATGTTCCTGCCATTACATTCCTTGTATTTTTGTTTTCAATTGATTTAATTCTTAAAATTCGTGTCTTTAATTGACTTTTGTCTTCTCCTAATGCTGCGCACAGATATGCTCCTTTTGCAAATGGTGATATTCCGATTTCACAGATTGTTGTAAAATATCTTTTTGCTTTTCATAATTGTGATTGATTCTAAATCGCAGTATGTTTCATTCCAGCTGTCTACATCCATATCTAATTGTTTTACTAATGGATTCCACCAATGAATGACCCTTACAAGTCCGCATAACTGTTTCCACAAAATATCTTTATGCTTACAGTGAATCAACTCATGGATGCATATAATCTTTAATTCTTCTTTGTTATATTCTCTTTCTGGAAGCAAAATCATCGGTTTTAGAGATCCGCAAATAATCGGTACCGCCAATCCATATACAGTTTTAATTTCTACATTTCTACGAACACCTACTTCTTCTTTCCATTGATTCTTGCAATGTAAAATAGATCTGCTGCATACACATGCCCTCTTTCGTAATTGATTCATTTGTGCCTGAATACGTATTGTTTTCAGTATAGCTTTTAAAAATCCAATCGTCCAAATGATTCCTACAACAAAAATACCCATCCTACCAATGGAGACAGTGCAAACATTGTATAATCTTCTTCATATACATAATAAATGAAATAGATCAATACAATTACGATCGGCATCAGAAACGATAAGACTGCTCCTCTTAAAACAGTAATGCATACTGATCAATCCTTTTTTCTCTAGTCGCTGCCTTATCTTGCGAAAGCACATATACGAAATACTTCCCACCAAACCATTCAGCAGTATCATACTGATGACATAAATATATATTTTTAATCATCAAAATCATTGATCAAATCCTTTAATTCCTCTTTCTCTTCTTTTGATATTGTGTGTGTTAACGTCTGAACCAATTCTTTCATCGACCCATCATGCCAGAAATCCTTCATCAATTCCATCTGTTCTTCACGATACATTTCTTCTGTGATCTTTGCTGTGATATAGCTGTAATTGCCTTTCACTTGTGTATCTACAAATCCTTTTTCTTTAATTTTGTGATATATGTCTTTACTGTGCTTCTTGTATATTTCCTATCATATACTTGATCTAGATAATCAATAATTTCATATACCGTAATCCCATCCCCAAGTTTCCAAATACTTTTCATGATAAGTATTTCTACTCTGATAATTCTATTAATTTCATTGTTCTTCCTTCTATCTGAACTGGTTATTATTATAACCATTATATAAATCAAGCTTGTCTTTGTCAAGATTAGTGATAATTATAACGAATTTGTATACAAAAACTATCTTTGATTTTTCACTTTTGTCTTTTCTCAGCCTTCGCATATCCATTTTATTGACTCATACATATTCAACACGCTTAAAAGCCAAATAAAAATCCGACCCAAGGAAGTCTGGTCAGATTTTCTAGCTTTGTTATGTTTTGTTTTTGTTTTATGTTAGTTAGTCTTAACTAACTGTTATTATAATATCCTATCTCGGATGTTTTGTCTACCTTTATTTTTGAGAAACTTTCTCAATACCAAGAATCTTTTCTGCCCTTGCTACAGCTTCTTCGCTTGGCGGATTTACGCCTTCTAATGGGTATTTTATCCCTAATTTTTCCCATTTAAAGAGTCCAAGTGTATGGTATGGCAAGATTTCCACTCTCTTAACTGTCTTTAGTCCATCGATGAAATGTTTTAAGTCTGCTAGTCCTTTTTCATCGTCTGTTAAATCTGGCACTAGCACGTGACGGATCCACAGATCTACTCCGAGGTCTGAGATTTCCTGTGCCATTGCTAAAATATTACTGTTTGGACAGCCTGTCAATTTCTTATGTTTTCCTCGTCCATTTCTTTTAAGTCTAGAATGACAAGGTCAGTGTATTTCATTAATTCTAACCATTTGCTGTGAAATGGTTCTTCTTTTGTATATGGATTAGCAGAGGTATCAAGTGCAGTATGGATTCCTTCTTGTTTTGCCAATTTAAAAAATTCGATCAAGAACTCGATCTGTAGAAGGGGTTCTCCACCGCTGACTGTAATTCCTCCATCACTTCCCCAGTACATGCGGTAACGCAAAGCCCTCTTTAAGAGGGCTTCTGCCTGCCAGTCTTCACCGCAGTTTTCCTGCCAAGTCTCCGGATTGTGACAATATTTGCATCTCATCCGGCAGCCTTGCATGAAAGCGATAAACCGCACACCGGGACCATCCACGAGACCAAAAGTCTCGATGGAATGGATTTTTCCGGTTATTTTTTCATTCATAGTTCTATTCCACTAATTTAAATTACATTGTTGCATGGCATGTTCTGGAAATAACGTCCATCTGCTGTTCTCTTGTTAAGTCAATGAATTTAACAGCATATCCAGATACACGAATTGTGAAGTTTGCATATTCTTCTTTTTCTGGATGTTCCATAGCATCGATCAGTTTTTCTTTACCAAATACGTTTACATTTAAGTGGTGAGCTCCCTGATCAAAGTATCCATCCATAACATTTACAAGGTTATTGATTCTTTCACCCTCTTCATGTCCTAATGCATCTGGGTTGATTGTTTGAGTATTAGAAATACCATCTAATGCCCATTCATATGGTAATTTAGCAACTGAGTTTAATGAAGCTAATAAACCATTTTGTTCTGCACCATAACTTGGGTTTGCACCTGGTGCTAAAGGTTCTCCTGCTTTTCTACCATCTGGCATTGTTCCTGTTGCTTTTCCGTATACAACGTTAGATGTGATCGTAAGGATAGATGTTGTAGGCTCAGAGTTTCGATATGTGTGATGTTTTTTGATCTTAGCTAAGAATGTTCTTAACAGCCATACTGCGATATCATCTGCACTGTCATCATCGTTTCCGTATTTAGGGAAGTCTCCTTCGATTTCATAGTCTACAACTAATCCATCTTCATCACGGATTGCTTTTACTTTTGCATATTTGATCGCACTTAAAGAGTCAACTGCATGAGAGAATCCTGCGATTCCTGTTGCAAATGTTCTTTCAAGTTCTGTATCCATTAATGCTAATTCCGCTGCTTCATAGTAATATTTGTCATGCATATACTGGATCAAGTTTAATGTGTTCACATAAAGATCTACTAACCAGTCCATCATAACATCATATTTCTCCATAACTTCGTCATAGTCTAAATATTCAGACATGATTGGTTTGTAAGAAGGTCCTACCTGCTGTTTTGATTTGCAGTCCACACCACCGTTGATCGCATATAATAAGCATTTTGCAAGGTTTGCTCTTGCACCAAAGAACTGCATTTCCTTACCAGTCTTAGTTGCAGATACACAGCAACAGATTGCATAATCATCTCCCCATACTGGTTTCATAACATCATCATTTTCGTACTGGATAGAACTTGTACGGATAGAGATATCAGCTGCATATTTCTTGAAGTTTTCTGGAAGAGCAGAAGAATATAATACAGTTAAGTTTGGTTCTGGTGAAGGACCCATATTTTCTAATGTGTGTAAGAAACGGAAGTCTGTCTTTGTAACCATGGAACGTCCATCTACACCGATACCAGCAAGGTCAAGCGTTGCCCATACTGGATCACCAGAGAATAATTGGTTGTAAGAAGGAATTCTTGCGAATTTTACCATTCTGAATTTCATTGTTAAATGATCGATCATTTCCTGAGCTTCTTCTTCTGTGATGATTCCTTTGTCAAGGTCACGCTGGATATAGATATCAAGGAATGTAGCGACACGTCCGATACTCATGGCAGCTCCATTCTGAGTTTTGATCGCTGCTAAGTATCCAAAGTACATCCACTGGATTGCTTCTTTTGCAGTTTTTGCTGGTCTTGAAATGTCAAATCCATAGATCTTAGCCATTTCTTTCATACCTTTTAATGCTTTTTTCTGTTCTGCAATCTCTTCACGAAGACGGATCACATCATCTGTCATAACACCGCATCCACAGTTTGCAAAATCATTTTCTTTTTCTTCTAATAAGTAGTCGATTCCGTATAAAGCAACACGACGATAGTCACCAACGATACGTCCACGGCCATAAGTATCTGGAAGACCGGTAATGATCTTGTTATGTCTTGCTTTTCTTCATTTCTGGTGTGTAAGCATCGAAAACAGCTGTGTTATGAGTCTTTGAATATTTTGTAAAGATTTCATGTAATCTTTCGCTTGGTTCATAACCATAGTTACGACAAGATTCTTCTGCCATTTTGATACCACCATAAGGCATAAATGCACGTTTTAATGGTTTGTCTGTCTGCAGACCAACTACCTGCTCCAGATCTTTTGTTTCTTCACTGATATAACCAGGTCCATGAGAAGTTAAAGAAGATACGATATCTGTATCCATGTCAAGAACTCCACCTTTTTTTCGTTCTTTCTGAAGTCCCTGTAAGATACCCCACAGTTTGTCTGTTGCCTCTGTAGATCCTGCAAGGAAGCTTTCGTCTCCATCATAAGGTGTGTAGTTTTCCTGGATGAAATCTCTTGTATTGATTTCTTCTTTCCAGATTCTACCTTTAAATCCTTCCCATTCTTCAAACTGTTTCATTTTGAAAACTCCTCCATTTCTTTTGGATTAAAATTATTATAAAAACTCCTTTGGTTAGTTCTATCTAACTCAATTACATTATAGCAAAAATAAAATTGAATACAATATGCTTAACCGATAAACTTTCTCGTTAAATAAATAACAACTCCTGTTTTTCATATTTTTGCATACAAAACAGTATATGGTCCAAAAAATTATACTTCAGACCATATACTGTTTTTCATGTTCAATGACTATATAAAGAAACTTTTTAGTGATGGAATAATCTGATTCCTGTAAATGCCATTGCCATGTTGTACTTATTACAGCAGTCAATGACAGCGTCATCTCTTACAGATCCACCCGGCTGTGCGATGTATTTTACACCACTCTTATGTGCTCTCTCAATGTTATCAAAGAATGGGAAGAATGCATCAGATCCCAATGTAACATCTGTTAACTTATCTAACCATTCTCTCTTTTCTTCTTTTGTAAAGACTTCTGGCTTCTCAATGAAGATGTTTTCCCATGCTCCGTCTGCTAAAACATCCATGTATTCATCTCCAATGTAAAGATCGATCGCATTATCTCTGTCTGCACGGCGGATTTTTTCTTTAAATGGCAGGTTCATAACTTTTGGACACTGTCTTAACCACCAGTTGTCTGCTTTCTGTCCTGCAAGTCTTGTACAATGCACACGTGACTGCTGTCCTGCACCGATTCCGATAGCCTGTCCATCTTTTACGAAGCATACAGAGTTAGACTGTGTGTATTTTAATACGATCAGAGAAATCTTCATATCGATCAATGCTTCTTCTGGAATCTCTTTGTTCTCAGTCACGATATTAGATAATAATTCATCATCGATCGGAAGTTCCTGTCTTCCCTGTTCAAATGTAACACCAAATACCTGTTTATGCTCTAATGGTGCTGGTGTATAGTTCTCATCGATCTTGATGATGTTATAGTTTCCGTTTTTCTTTGCTTTTAAGATTTCCAGTGCTTCCTCTGTGTATCCTGGTGCAATAACACCGTCAGATACCTCTCTCTTGATCAGAAGTGCTGTATCTTTATCACATACATCAGACAGAGAAATAAAATCACCGAAAGAAGACATACGGTCTGCACCTCTTGCTCTGTATCATGCTAATGGAGATAATTCTCCGAGATCATCTACCCAGTAGATCTTCTTTAAGGTATCAGACATTGGACGTCCTACAGATGCTCCCGCAGGTGATACGTGTTTGAAAGAAGTTGCAGCAGGAAGTCCTGTTGCTTTCTTTAATTCTCTTACCAGCTGCCATCCATTAAATGCATCCAAAAAGTTGATGTACCCTGGTCTTCCGTTTAATACTTCAATTGGAAGTTCACTTCCGTCTGCCATGTAGATTCTTGATGGTTTCTGGTTTGGATTACATCCATACTTTAATTCTAATTCCTTCATTTTTCTTCTCCTTTGATCTGCTGATCGACTGATTATTTGTTCTTATTTACGATTCTTGTCTCATATTCTCCTGTTTCAATATCAATAAAACGTACAAACAGGGATACTTTGTTGTCTTCATTTAAGCTGTTCCAAAGTGTATTTGTGAAGTCATCGATATCTTCTTCGATCGCTACTAATTTAGGTTCTCCTTCAAAACTTGGAAGTGGATTCCCATCATGCATATATGTGTGGATAAAACGTCCTTCTCCTGCGATTGGATTTTCATATGTATATGTAAATCGATTGCAACTTTCTGGATTTCCATTGTTACTCTTTAAAATAGACATTGCATAGTGAAATGTCCCATCTTTAATCTTCATCAGACCAGAAATTCTTGGTGTATAGTTTGGTCCGTCTGGTTCAAACTCACGACTTCTTAAAGATTCTTCAAAGGTAAGTCCCTTTTCTCTTCCTTCATATACTGTGTCTGTCTGATCCCCGTTCGTAACGATCGTCTCGTCTCCAAGAACACGAACCGGCGCATAGATGATCAGGCTTGGATCTTCTAACTTTGCAGGATCAAATGCCTGTGTACGGATTCCTTCCCCTTCTTCTACAAAGACACGATTACGGCTATTCTCACTGCGTCCCATGATAAAGTATGCAGTGACCGCTTTCTTCCCATCTTTGGATCTTCCGATGACGATTCCTCGTCCTGGGTAAGCATTTTCCTTTAATTCCTGAGCAAGAGCTAACTTCTTCATTGGTCTTAAATCTCCTTCTTTTGAAAATCTTGTTTTTTTATTTCTTCTATTGTATATAAAAAATGGATTGAATACAAGAAAAAACTAACAATTATAAAATAAAGGGCAGGTTTCCTATATATTTTGCAACACTGTCCTTTATTTCTATCATTTTTTACATAGTTATGCTTTTTTATTTTACAATCCTTCTTATAGCAAGCAACTCCATAAGGTAGAAATTCCGCATAATTTACTATTTTAACATACAAAAAAGAATGGAACATCAATCCCTGACATTCCATCCTTTTTCTTATTTTATATTCAAATATTACATTCTCTTGATTCGTTCAATAGCTTCGACTGTATTCTCATAGTTACCGAACGCTGTAAGTCGGAAGTATCCTTCTCCGCTTGGTCCGAATCCTGATCCTGGTGTTCCAACGACGTTGGCATCTTCTAACAGATGATCGAAGAATTCCCAAGATGTCATGTTATCTGGTGTCTTTAACCAGATGTATGGCGCATTGACACCACCAGATACTGTGTATCCTGCATCCTGTAATCCGTTAAAGATTACTTTTGCATTGTTCATGTAGTATCCAACCTGTTCTTTTAACTGTGCTTTTCCGGCTTCTGAATAAACTGCTTCTCCAGCTCTCTGTACGATGTATGGAGCTCCGTTATATTTTGTTCCGTGACGTCTTGCCCATAACGCATGTAACTGTGTATCTCCACATTTTAAATCTTTAGGGATAACAGTATATCCTAAACGAACTCCTGTAAATCCTGCGTTCTTAGAGAAACTCTTTAATTCGATCGCACATGTTCTTGCACCTTCACATTCATAAATTGTATGTGCAACGTTATCTTCTGAAATATATGCTTCATATGCTGCATCATAAATGATCACAGCATCCGTTTTTGTTTGCATAGTCAACCCATACCTGTAACTGGTCTTTTGTGATAGTTGTTCCTGTAGGATTGTTAGGGAAGCAAAGGTAAATGATATCTGGCACTTCGCTTGGGAAATCTGGTGCGAAGTTATTCTCTGCTGTACATGGCATGTAGATAACATCGCTCCATGTTTCTGTTGCTTTATCATATGTTCCGGCTCTTCCTGCCATAACGTTTGTATCTACATATACTGGGTATACAGGGTCACATACGGCAATCTTGTTATCCTGTGCAAAGATTTCCTGAATATTTCCAGAATCACTCTTTGCTCCATCACTTACAAAGATTTCATCTGCTTTGATATCTGCTCCACGATCCTGATAATCATTCTTTGCGATTGCATTTCTTAAAAATTCATATCCAAGGTCTGGTGCGTATCCGTGAAATGTTTCTGCATGTCCCATTTCATCTACTTCTTTGTGTAAAGAGTCAATGATCGCTGGTGCCAGAGGCTGTGTTACGTCTCCAATTCCTAAACGAATAATATTTTTGTCAGGGTTTGCCTCGGAATATGCATTTACTTTTTTCGCAATTGTAGAAAATAAATAACTTCCAGGCAGTTTCAAGTAGTTGTCGTTAATTTTAAACATAAATTCCTCCTAGTTTTGATATGTTAATGATTCTTTAATCATCTTTGCCATTTCGATAAGACCCACTCCACTGTTCATGCTTCTTTGTTGTATATATGCGTGGGCTTCACTCTCTGTAATCTGATTATTCTGCATCAGTAATTCTTTGACTTCTTCCAGAAGACGGACTTCTTCTCTCGTACGTTGTTTTGGACGTTGTTTTCTTCGTCTTTGCTTCTCAGAAATTTCGGTAACGATCTCTCTCGTTTTCTCGACTAATTCATACCCTTTTAACGGCATCGAAAGTCCTATGACATTCGGATACACGCAGTCATCTAAATATTGGCGAGAAGCGATCAGCAACATCTTGACCTCTTCAGAAAGATATTCTCTTAATTCACTGTAGATCATATCGGAACATTTGTATCCGCAGACGACTAGTCCTTCTTCAACACCTTCCATACGCTGGACTACCTGTGCACCCGTTGCACATACAGCGGTCACTTCAAAACCACTTCTTACCAGAAGATTCCTAATGCTTCTGGCGACTTCTTGTTTCTGGGAATAAAACGATGACGTTTACCAAGCTTCTCACCTCCCGTATCATGTATATATCAATCATTAGATCTTGTATAAATAACGATCGACTTCCCATTGTGATACGAACTTCTGATAAGACTCCCATTCAGCACTCTTAGCTTCAACATACTTGTTAAAAATATGATCTCCTAAAAGTTCTTTCATATAAGTGCTTTGTTTGAAAATCTCAAGAGCTTCTTTCATGTCTCTTGGCAATGTATTAATCCCTGCTTCTTGTTTTCTCCCTCAGCCATCTCATACTGATTCTTCATGGAACCTTTTCCTGGTGTTAATTTGCGCTTGATCCCATCTAATCCTGCTGCAAGGCTGACTGCCAGTGCAAGGTAAGGATTCGCAGCAGAATCAGGGCTTCTAAATTCAAGCCTTGTTCCGCTTCCACGGGCTGCTGGTACTCTGATAAGTGGACTTCTGTTCGATGGTGACCATGAAACATCCACAGGTGCCTCATATCCTGGCACGATTCTCTTATAAGAGTTTACCAGTGGATTTGTGATCAGGCACATCTCATTTGCATGTTCCATAACTCCAGCCATGAAGTGAAAGCCTCCTCACTGATTCCAAGATCATTCTTAGAATCAGCAAAATATTCTTTCCATTCTTCCATAAAGACATGTTAAGATGCATTCCTGAACCGTCCACTCCAGTGATCGGTTTTGGCATAAAACTTGCATAAAGTCCATGTCTTTTAGCAATATATTTTACGATGAATTTAAATGTGAGGATGTTATCGGCCGTTCTTAAGGCATTGTCATACTTAAAGTCGATCTCATGCTGTGCTGGTGCAACTTCATGATGAGATGCCTCGATCTCAAATCCCATATCTTCAAGATTCAAGATCATATCTCTTCTGGCACTTTCTCCTAAATCTAACGGAGCTACATCAAAATATCCGGCTTTCTCATGAGAAACCGTCGTTGGGCGGCCTTCTTCATCTGTGTGGAATAAGAAAAATTCACATTCCGGACCGACGTTAAATTTATAACCCATTTTCTGGCACTCAACCATCACTCGTTTTAATACATTTCTTGGATCTCCAGCAAATGGAAGTCCATCTTGTCCGTATACATCACAGATCAATCTTGCCACGCGGTTTCCTCCCGCATTCCACGGGAAGATTGCAAAGCTGTCAAGATCTGGATATAAATACATATCTGATTCTTCAATACGGACAAATCCATCTACACTAGATCCATCAAATGTACACTTATTATCCAACGCTTTCTCAAGCTGTCTTGCGGTGATCGCGACGTTCTTCATTGTTCCGAACAAGTCAGAAAATTGTAGTCTGATAAATTCGACATCATTTTCTCTGACGAGGTCTATCACATCCTGTTTTGTGTATCGACCCATAACATCACTCCTTCTTACTTCTTAATTAAATCTGTGCGATATCAACTACGCTGAGCTGATCTCTGTTTCCTGTTTCCAAACTAGTCAGTAGAGCATCTGCCGTATCAAGACTTGTAAGGCATGTTACTCCTGTTTCGATTGCGTAACGGCGGATCAGGAATCCATCTCTGCTTCGACCTACACCCTGAGATGGTGTATCAATGACTAAATCAATTTTATCATCTAAAATGAGATCTAGCAAGTTTGGAGATTCTTCTTCTAATTTATTAATCTGTTTTGCATGAACTCCAGCTTCATTTAAGACTCTGCAAGTGCTCTTTGTTGAGAAAATCTCATATCCTAATGCTTCAAATCTGCGTCCAATATCAATCGCATCAATCTTATCGGAGTCTTTCACTGTTAAGATCATCTTCTTGTATTTTGGAAGATTTACTCCAGCTCCTAAGAATGCTTTATATAACGCTTCATGGAAGTTCTTAGAAATTCCAAGACATTCACCTGTAGATTTCATTTCAGGCCCAAGACTGATCTCTGCTCCTCTTAATTTTTCAAAAGAGAATACTGGTTTCTTCACTGCATAGTATTCAGATTCTTTCTGAAGTCCTGGTTCATATCCAAGATCTCTGATCTTAGCTCCAGTGATCACTTTCGCTGCTAACGCTACGATCGGAATACCTGTAACTTTACTGATGTAAGGCACTGTACGGCTGGATCTTGGGTTTACTTCGATAACATATACTTCATCATCTGCTACGATAAACTGAATGTTGATCAATCCGATAACATGTAATGATTTTGCAAGTTTTCTTGTATATTCTGCAATGATTCTCTTAATTCTATCTGTTAAATTGATAGATGGATATACAGAGATACTGTCTCCTGAATGGATTCCAGCACGTTCCACATGTTCCATGATTCCTGGGATCAGGATATCTGTTCCATCACAAACAGCATCGACTTCGACTTCTTTACCAACCAGATATTTATCGATCAGAATTGGATGTTCCTGTTCGTAACGGTTGATAACTTCCATGAATGCCGTGATATCTTCATCAGATACAGCAATCTGCATTCCCTGTCCACCAAGTACATAAGAAGGTCTTACAAGAACTGGATATCCAAGTTTATGAGCAACTTCTAATGCTTCTTCACATGTAAATACTGTTGTTCCTTTTGGTCTTGGAATACAACATTCTTCCAAGATCTCATCGAATAATTCTCTGTCTTCGGCTGCATCGACATTTTCAGCACTTGTTCCAAGGATTGGTACTCCCATCTTCATCAGTGCTTCTGTTAATTTGATCGCTGTCTGTCCACCAAACTGTACAACCGCACCATCTGGTTTTTCAAGATCTACGATACTTTCTACATCTTCTGCTGTTAATGGCTCGAAGTAAAGTTTATCAGCAACGTCAAAGTCTGTAGAAACTGTTTCAGGGTTGTTATTTACAATGATCGTCTCGTATCCTTCTTTACTTAATGCCCATACACTGTGTACAGAACAGAAGTCAAATTCGATACCCTGACCGATACGGATCGGACCAGAACCAAGTACCATGACTTTTTTCTTTTCGGATGTTTCTTTCACTTCGTTCTCACCATCATAGCAAGAATAGTAGTAAGGTGTTGCTGCATCAAACTCAGCTGCACATGTATCTACCATCTTATATGCTGCATGGATATTATATTCATTTCTTAATTCTTTGATCTCACGCTCTGTCTTACCTGTTAAGCTTCCGATCACCTTGTCTGGGAATTCTAAGCGTTTTGCTTCCTGTAATAATTCTTTGTCTAATGTATCAGCTTTGGCTAATTTCTTTTCCATCTCAACTAAAACTGCAATCTTATCTAAGAACCAACGATCGATCTTTGTAATATTAAAGATCGTATCGTAATCAAATCCACGACGGATTGCTTCTGCGATCACATAGATACGAAGATCATCGATCTTTTCAAGTTCTTTTAATAACTCGTCGTCTGTTAATTTATCGTAATCACCGAAGAGCAAGCTGTCCACATGCTGCTCTAAAGAACGGATCGCTTTCATTAACGCCCCTTCGAAGTTTGTTCCGATACTCATAACTTCTCCAGTTGCTTTCATCTGAGTTGTCAGAGTACGTTTTGCATGAATAAACTTATCGAATGGAAGTCTAGGCATTTTAACAACACAGTAGTCAAGCATTGGCTCAAAACTTGCATAAGTTTTCTTCGTTACTGCATTTTCAATCTCATCTAATGTATATCCGATTGCGATCTTTGCTGTTACTTTCGCAATTGGGTATCCTGTTGCTTTGGAAGCTAAGGCTGAAGAACGGCTGACACGAGGGTTTACCTCAATAACGCAGTATTCAAAGCTGTCTGGATTCAATGCGTACTGTACGTTACATCCACCATGAACATCTAATTCTGTGATGATGTTTAATGCAGATGTACGAAGCATCTGGTATTCTTTGTCACCTAAAGTCTGAGATGGAGCTACTACGATACTGTCTCCTGTATGAACACCAACTGGGTCGATGTTTTCCATGTTACAGATTGTAATACATGTTCCATTTTCATCACGCATTACTTCGTATTCGATTTCCTTCCATCCACCGATGTAACGTTCTACTAATACTTCACCTACACGGCTTAGACGAAGACCATTCTCAAGGATCGTCTCTAATTCTTCCTGGTTATGGGCGATTCCTCCACCACTTCCTCAAGTGTATATGCTGGACGAAGTACTGCTGGATATCCGATCACTTTAGCGAATTCCACACCATCTTCTACTGTTTTAACAACCTGTCCTGCGGCGATCGGTTCCCCGATCTTTTCCATTGTCTGCTGGAATTCTAAACGGTCTTCTGCTTTTTTGATCGTAGATGGAGATGTACCGATCAATTTCACTCCGGATTTTTCAAGGTATCCGCTCTCTACTAATTCCATGGCCAGATTTAAGGCTGCCTGTCCACCAAGTGTTGGAAGGATGCTGTCTGGTTTTTCTTTTTCAATGATCTTTTCGATGACAGAAGCTGTTAATGGCTCGATATATACTTTATCTGCAATGTCTTTATCTGTCATAATCGTTGCAGGGTTTGAGTTTACTAAGACTACTTCCACTCCCTCTTCCTGAAGTGCTCTACAAGCCTGTGTTCCTGCATAGTCAAATTCTGCTGCCTGTCCAATAACGATCGGTCCTGATCCGATTACAAGTACTTTCTTTATATCTTCTCTCTTAGGCATTTTTTTCTCCTTTCATTCTATCCATAAATTCATCAAATAAGTAAGCTGTATCCTGTGGTCCAGGGCATGCTTCTGGATGGAACTGAACTGTTCGAATGTTTTTATTTTTATAGTCTAATCCTTCGATTGTTTTATCATTTACATTAATAAAGGAAACTTCTGCAACATCTGGATCAATTGTTTCTTCCTTGATCACATATCCGTGGTTCTGAGAAGAAATATAAACTCTTCCGCTCTTTAAGTCTTTCACCGGATGATTTCCTCCACGATGTCCCCAACGCATTTTTCTGTGTCTGCACCTGTTGCAAGTGCCATCAACTGATGTCCTAAACAGATTGCAAAGATAGGTACCTCGCTGTCATATAACTTCTTGATCTCTTTGATGATCTGTACACATTCTTTTGGATCTCCAGGTCCGTTTGATAACATGATACCGTCTGGCTGATCTCCTAAGATTTCTTCTGCTGTTGTATCTGCTGGATAAACTGTTACATCACATCCACGTTTTTCTAAAGAACGAATAATGTTATTCTTTGTTCCAAGGTCTAATAATGCAACTTTAAATCCATCTCCATTGAAATGTTCTTTTTCTGTTCTGGCAACAGTTCTTACTGCATCTGTTACTGTATATTCTTTTAATTTTGGAAGGATTTCATCTAAATTGAACTCAGGATTTGTGGTGATCATTCCACCCATGCATCCATGTTCTCTTAAGATCTTTGTGATAGCTCTTGTGTCAACACCACAAATACCTGGAATGTCATGTTCTTTCAGATAATCTTCTAAGTCTTCTTCTCTTCTAGTTGCTTGAAGTTCTTGAGATTTCTCTTACGATAAAGGCTGAGTGCCAAGGTTTTTCAGATTCGATGTCCTCTAGACATACTCCATAATTTCCAATCAGTGGGTAAGTCATTACGACTCCCTGTCCCTGATAGGAAGGATCTGTTAATACTTCTAAATAGCCTGTCATGGAAGTATTAAATACGACTTCACAGATCACTTCTTTTGGGCTCCAAAACTTTTCCCTCAAATACGTGTCCGTCTTCCAATATCAAAATGCGTTCATGTAATTTTTCCTCCTAAAAAGTCTCTTTCATAGGGTTGTATTTTGTCAGGAAGAACTAACTTCCTATTTATAAAATAAGAGTTTTGCCAAAACCCTTGATTTTATATAAAAAAAAGAAATACCCTAAAATAAAAATTACAAAGCTAAGTATTGGAAATTCAGCGATCTTGCCCTTCCAATACCCAAGTTATTTTTTATTTCAGAAATATTTCTCTACAAATTGTAAAAATTTTATCATATATTTTTTGTCGTTGCAAGTACTTTTTTGTATTTTTATATGTTTTTTTCTTTATGCATCCGCTCTTCACTAAAAAAAAAAGAAAAAACACATCCGCAGAAATTCTGACGATACAAATTATATTCTTTCGATAATTGAATAGATCTCTGATAACCACCTTTCTTTTTAAAATCAGATGGAAGAAATCTGACTCCTGCTAATTCTCCTGCTTTCTGTCCAAGTTCATTCAGCCATGTAGCATTCTTTAATGGACTAATCGTAAGGGTTGTTGTGAAATAATCATATCCACCTTCTTGGGCAAGTTTTGCCGCCTGATCCAATCTTAATTTGTAACAACGATAACATCTCTTACCACCTTCTGGTTCCTGTTCATAGCCCTTTGCCATATCAAAAAAAGTCTGCGGGGCATATCCAGCATCGATCACTTTAATAGGAAGATTCATTTCATTGACCAGACGCTGTTGTTCGTGGACTCTTTTTTCATACTCTTCTTTGGAGTCGATATTTGGATTGTAGTAGTCAATGGTGATATCAAAATATTGGGAGAGATATTCCATGACATAGCTGCTACATGGCGCACAGCAACTGTGGAGTAATAGGGTTGGTTTGGTTTCTCCTAAGTTTTCGATTACTTTATCTAATTGTTTTTGGTAGTTTATTTTGTTCATTGGTTGTCTCTTTCTGATTTTGTTTTTACTGTTTTCTCTATTATACTAGTATTTATATAAAAAGAAAACACCGGCAGTTAATTGTTAGCACTCTTTTCATGAGTGCTAATTTTACTGACTTTTATCAACTTTGGTTCTACAATACTCTTTGTAAAGTTCTATTTGGCATAGAACACTTGATTAAGATCATAATATTTTTAGATAAAGGAGTGTACAAATTATGGCAGAAACAAAGGGAACTCTTTCCATTAACAGCGATAATATTTTCCCAATCATTAAAAAATGGCTGTATTCCGATCATGACATCTTCGTCAGGGAATTGATCTCCAACGGCTGCGATGCTATCACAAAATTAAAGAAATTAGATATGATGGGAGAATACAATTTCCAGAAGGACATAAAACAAAGTTGAAGTTATCCTTGATCCTGAGAAGAAAACTCTGAAATTCATCGATAATGGTATTGGCATGACTGCTGATGAAGTAGAAAATACATTACCCAGATTGCTTTTTCTGGTGCAACTCAGTTCTTAGAACAGTACAAAGACAAAACAGAAGGTGACCAGATCATCGGACATTTTGGTCTTGGTTTCTATTCTGCATTTATGGTAGCGGACGAAGTTACGATTGACACTCTTTCTTATAAAGAAGGAGCAGAACCTGTTCACTGGACTTGTGATGGTGGTACAGAATACACAATGGCAACAGGTACAAAAGAAACGGTTGGTACAGAGATCACTTTATTCTTAATGAAGAAAGCACAGAATTCGCAAATGAGTACCGTGCAAGAGAGATCATCGAGAAATACTGCTCTTTCATGCCAACAGAGATTTTCTTATCTGTAGAAGGTGCCGAACAAGAATTTGAGACAATCCCAGAAGATCAGGTAAAGACGATGATGTCGTTGTAGAACACATCCATGAAGATGCAAAAACTGAAGAAAAAAAACGAAGACGGTACAAAGAAACTATAGAAGTTTCCGCAAAAGATCTTGTTAAGATCAATAAACGACCTGTTTCTTTAAGTGATACACATCCTCTTTGGAATAAACGTCCAAATGAATGTACTGATGAAGAGTACAAAAACTTTTATCACAAAGTCTTCCATGACTTTAAAGAACCATTATTCTGGATCCACCTAAACATGGATTACCCATTTAACTTAAAAGGTATCCTTTACTTCCCTCAGATCAATACAGAATATGATTCTATCGAAGGAACAATTAAATTATATAACAATCAGGTATTTATCGCGGATAACATCAAAGAAGTGATCCCTGAATTCCTGATGCTGTTAAAAGGTGTGATCGATTGTCCTGACCTTCCACTGAACGTATCAAGAAGTGCTCTTCAGAACGATGGATTCGTGAAGAAAATTTCTGATTACATCACAAAGAAAGTTGCTGATAAGTTAACTGGTATGCAAGACAGACCGTGAATCTTATGAAAAATACTGGGATGATATCAGTCCATTTATCAAATTTGGATTCATCCGTGACCAGAAATTCGCAGATAAGATTAAAGATTACATCTTATTTAAGAATATGGAACATAAATATGTAACATTAAGCGACCTTGTTCCAGCTCCTGCAAACGATGATGATGTGACAACTTTATACTATATCACAGATGAAGTTCAGCAAAGCCAGTATATCAATATGTTCAAAGAACAGGATATGGATGCTGTCATTTTAAATCATAACATTGATTCTGCATTTATCACACAGATCGAACAGCAGAATCAGCATATCAAATTTAAACGTATCGATGCGGATGTCGAAGATGCCCTTAAAGAAGATGTAGATGAAAAAGAATTAGACGAAATCAAGACTTCTTTAACTGACCTGTTTAGAAAGACTTTAAACAAAGAAAATCTTGAAGTTCACGTTGAAAAATTAAAAGATGCAAAGATTTCTTCTATCATCACTTTATCTGAAGAAAGCAGACGTATGCAGGATATGATGAAGATGTATGCAATGCCTGGTATGGACCCTAATATGTTTGGTGCTCCTGCACAGGTTCTGACTCTAAATGCAAATAATACACTTGTGAAATATCTGTTTGAGCATGGAGATGCCCAAAATGCAAAGATTATTTGCGAACAGCTGTATGATCTTGCCATGTTAAGTCATACAACATTAGCTCCTGAAGAAATGACAAAATTTGTTCAGAGAAGTAATGAAATCATGGAAATGATCGCGAAATTTTAATTTGTAGTTGGCCAACTGTAGATTTTGAGTATATGATAAAAATAAATAAACGATCGGAAGAAATTTTTCTCACGTTTTACAGATCGCTGATCCGCCGGCTTTCCTTGCGTAACTCGCCTTCAATGATATTCAAACCAGAACTCTTTGAAGCTCAAACAACGCACCAAGCCGGCTGCGAATCCGTAAAAACGTCTAATGCTGCTCTTCCGATCGTTTATTTATTTTTATCATATACCAGAAGTCTAAAGTGTGGACAATTACAAGATTGAAAACTTAAGTGGGTATGTATGTTAAACGGTATTGATTTCTAATCTATAAATGGTTCCTTCTTCACTCAGAAGAACATAAATTCTATGCGGCTGGAATTTTTTTGCTGGTGGTGCTGGGTAATAAGCATTTATAGCATACAAACAGGACCTGTCATCAAACAACAGGTCTTTTATATAGATGATTCACTTATGAAAAGACCAAGGGACTTTAATGTCCCTTATGCTTTTCTCTTTTCTTTTGCTGTTTCAGCTCAAACGTTCGTTGTTTTTTGGTCTCTTTTTTCTTGCGACTTTTCTCTTTACGCTCCTGTTGGTTATGTTCCTGCTGTAATTTCAATGCTTGCTGCGATTTTGTGCCAATGCCTGTTTCCATCGTCTGCTTTTTTGCTTCTCGTTGCATACGCTTTGGATTTCTTTTTATATCCTTTACAACAGTTTCAACAGCCGGACTGAATTTCAAACTAAAATAGTGTTTTTGAATATATTCCTGCACTTCATAATCTTTTGGTTCTACACCAAACGTTACCTTCGCCACAGATAGTTTGCCGTCTTCCGTACGCTCAAATATACCTACCCAAAATGGCTTTTCAAAATATACCGTCAGTTTTCCATTTGTTTTGTCCATAAGAATCCCTCCTAAAATTAATTAGGCAAAGAATGGACAACCCGGAGGGCAGGTTACTTACCTATTAAAATAGGACGGCTGGGCTACCTACCAGCTCTAGTACATAAATGATTGTACATTGCGTTTTTATCTTTGCATTTATAAGCTACTCTATCAGTAATAATACCATAAAATTTTCATTGTTGTATGAAAATTTTGCTTCTTTTTTATCTCTTCCTCATCTTTACAATTCTTCTGGATGGATATATAATATTTTGGAAATATTTTAAAGAAAGCTGGTTTTTTCATGTGTAGTAGGGATATGGATCGTTGGATCCATTTTAATATGGCAATCGTTGGGGGATTTCTTGGTGGTTTTGCGATTCTTAATCATCATGAACTCTTTGGTTCTGCGCAGACTTCGAATCTGATCTCTGTATTTGCAGATCTTGCTGGACACCCGGATGCGAATTTCTTTGTGCGACTTCTTGGTGTTTTTATTTATATGTTTGCATTATCACTGACGGTGATCTTACCGAAGTTTACAAGGCTGCATCTTCCTTATGTCAGTCTTTTTATAGATGCAATGGCAGCCTTGATCGTTGCTTTTCTTCCATCGGATCTGAATGATTTCATTGCCCTCTATCCGTTGTATTTTGCAATGGCAATTCAGTGGTGTTCCTTTAAGGGTGGGGATGGATTTACCTGCTCTACAATTTTTTCTACGAATAACCTGCGTCAGTTTACGACATCTATAACAGAATATCTTTGCAGTAAAGATCCCGACGCCTTAAGAAAATGAAAATTTTCGCTTCTGTTTTGCTTTGTTTCCATTTTGGTGTTATCGTTTCTTATCTATCTTGCAAAAACTTTGGACATACTGGTTCTCTTGTATGTTTTCTGCCTGTTTTCAGTGGTTTTTGTCTTGTGTGGACGAGAAAACATTTTGTTGCAGTGAAACATTTTGTCTACCACTATCTGATCACACCAAAGAAAAGTTCAGCTTATACTACAGAAAGTGAGTAATTATGGAAAATTTAATCTTTAGCTTAAACGCTACAGTTCCTGTCTTTTGATGATGATCTTAGGACTTGTCTTTAAAAGATCGGATGGATTGATGATATTTTGCTTCTAAAATGAATAAGTTTGTTTTATGGTTCCTTTGCCTGTCTTGGTATTTGAGGATCTTGCAACGGTTGATTTTTCAAAAGTCTGGGATGTTAAGTTTGTCCTGTTTTGTTTTATCGTTACCATGATCAGTATTACGATTTCTTTTCTGATTTCTTGTCTGCTAGGTGATAAAACGATCCGTGGAGAATTTATTCAGGCGGCTTACCGAAGCAGTGCTGCTCTCCTTGGAATCGCATTTATCCAAAACATTTATGGAAATGCCGGAATGGCTCCTTTGATGATCATTGGAAGTGTACCATTATATAATATGATGGCTGTTGTTGTCTTATCTGTATTTAAACCTGGACAGAGTGGGCTTGACCATACTGTTGTGAAAAAAACGGTCAAAGGAATCGTGACAAACCCAATCCTTATCGGAATTGTTGCTGGACTTGTCTGGTCTGCATTAAAAATTCCAATGCCTGCAATCCCTAAAAGGTTATTTCAAGCATTGGAAATGTCGCCACTCCAATGGGACTCATGGCGATGGGCGCTACCTTCGATATCAAAAAAGCTTTTGGAAAGATCAAACCATCTGCCATTGCTGCTTTTATGAAACTTATTGGTCTTTGTGCCATTTTCCTGCCAATTGCAGTGAAACTTGGATTCCGTACCGATAAGTTGGTTGCCATCCTTATCATGCTTGGTTCCGCAACAACAGTAAGTAGTTTTGTTATGGCGAAGAATATGGGACATGAGGGAACTCTTTCTTCCAGTGTTGTCATGTTAACAACGATGTTTAGTGCATTTACAGTTACGGGATGGCTATATATTTTAAGACATTTTATGTTAATCTAGCTAACTTAGATCCAATGTGATCTGGTATTTTTCCAGCCAGTAATTGACTTGCAGAAGGTAAGCGATCATCTGAGGACCTGCCATCAGCTGTCCATACCATGGTTTACCATAGTCTTTCGGACTGTCTAAGAATCTGCTTAGTTTATATGCATCGATCAGTTCTTTGATCGGTGCTCCTTTTTTTGCCATAACTTTCAGAAGTTCTTTGGATAAGATTTTTTCATAGTTTGGATCATAAGTCTTTGGATATGGACTTTTTCTTCGATACAATACCTCATCTGGCAGGATTCCTTTCCCTGCTGCTCTTAGCAATCCTTTTACCACACCATTTAAACATTTTAACTCCACGGAACATTATAAAGATATTCCACGATCCTGTGATCAGCAAACGGCACTCGTGCTTCTAACCCACAATGCATGCTCGTGCGATCCATGCGATCCATTAAAGTTACCATAAACCATCTTAGATTCAGATAAGAAATCTGCCTTCTTCTAGCTTCGATCTGATCTTCTCCATAAAGTTTTGGCGTCTCATTGATCGTCTTTTGATAAGCTGTTCTTGCATAAGATTCTAAATCCACTTTCTGTATGATATCATCATTTAACAGCATTTTTCTTGGCTGCATATCCATAGACCATGGGAAAATCTCTGCCTTGAAGCATTCCTCTTTATGAAACCATGGATAACCGCCAAAAATTTCATCTGCACACTCCTGTTAATGTTACTTTGTTATATTATACAACTTTCGAACAAAATATAGCATCGAAGACTCCACATCTGCCATACATGGAAGATCTCTGGCATCAACTGCTTTGTATAGATTTTCGATCATATTTTCATTATCGCATTCCAAATATCTGTGATCTGTCTTTGCATGATCAACCATCTTATCAACCCATGGGCGGTCTTCGCTTGGCTGGAAGGCGTTTGATTTAAAATATTTATGATTATTTACAAAATCAAAAGAAAATGTGTTTAAATTTTTTCCTTCTTTTTGAAGCTTTTTCGCACAGATTGCTGTGACAAGACTACTGTCAACTCCACCGGATAAAAATGTACTGATTGGAATATCGGATAACATCTGCATTTCCACGGCATCTTTTACTAGCCACCTGGTATGCTCGATCGTATTTTTTTCGCTGTCTGTGTGTTCTTTCGCTTTCAATTCCCAATATGCACGATCTTTCAGCCCTTCACGATCGTATTCCAGGAAATGCCCTGGAAGGACTTCATAAATATCTTTGAACACTCCTTTTCCATATGACTTTGCAGGTCCCAACCCAAAGATTTCACAAAGTCCTTCTCTGTTGATCACTGGTTTGACTCCTGGATAGGCAAACAAGCCTTTGATCTCAGATGCAAAGATTAATGTATCTCCCCGTTTTGTATAGAATAATGGCTTCACACCAACACGATCTCTGATCAAATATAATTTCTTCCGTTTCCCATCCCACAGAGCAATAGAAAAAATTCCATTCAACTCTTCAATATAAGAAATCCCATACATGATATACCCGGTTAATACAACTTCCGTGTCACTCGTTGTCGAAAACATTTCTCCTTCTTTGATCAGTTGTTCTTTTAACGTTTTCATGTTATAAATCTCGCCATTTAAGATGATTGCGTAGGTATTTCCTTCTTTCTTTTTACACATTGGCTGATGTCCCCTGTAAAGGTCAAGGATTGACAATCGTACATGCCCTAATGCACAGCCATTTTCCAAAAATATCCCTTCATCATCTGGACCTCGATGTCTTTGAACTTCATTCATTTTCTTTAAGATCTGATATATTTCTTTCTCTGTTTTTATCATTGTTTCTAGGATTTAGAAATCCTGCAATTCCACACATACACGCTACCTCTTTTTATTTTTTATGATCAATGAGAACCGGCTGGTATTGTCTGCCTTTTAATGCCTGCAAAATTGTCGGAATGAGCAGTCTTGTATCCGCGATCATGGAGTTTGGCTTCTTTACCGGATCATCCTGTCCGAATGGTACAAAATAAATATGCTTATGATTTAAAAGATTCCCGATATTCTTAAGATTCATACCTAAGGCATCATTGCTCGCCATAGAGATAACGACTGGTTTTTCATTCCGCAGCTGCGCTTTAGCTGCCATTAAAACCGGGGTATCTGTAATTCCATTGGCAAGTTTCGCCATGGTATTTCCTGTACATGGCATTAAAATCAGGATATCCAGACACCCTGTCGGACCGATGATTTCTGCTTCTTCAATCGTTTTCATCGGTTCATTTCCTGTCATATCGTGTGCTCTTTTTACAAATTCCTCACCTTTTCCAAACCTGCATTTGATATGCTGGGATATGTCAGAAAAGATCGTCTGCAGGATCGCACCTTCTTCTAGTAAGCGATCGATCTGTTCAAAGGCTTTTGTGTAAGTGCAAAAGGAACCTGTCATTGCTACTCCGATTCTTTTATTTTTCAATACCATGTTTGATCTCTCCACTGATTTCTAAAACTTTTTTGCAAGCATGATCCCAGAAGATTTCGGGGAATAAATGCCTGGAAGACTTGGGCATAGTTTTGCACAGATTCCTAGTTTTTCCGCCATTTGATGGTTTGTTCCACCAGGATAAGAAGCAATATCTATGATACAGGATTCTTTGGAGATCTTCCTGAGGATATCTTCTTTTAGGATCTGTTTTGGAACGGTATTAAAAATATGATCATACTGACAGATCCGCCGTTTTAGTTCCGTAAAATCCATAACCTCAAGTCCAAAAGATTTTGCAAGACTTCTTGCTGTTTTATTTCTGGCACAGACTGTTACCTGAGCATCCATTCCTTTTAGTTTCGCTGCAAGAACTTTTGCACATCTTCCATAGCCAAGGACCAGACAACGACTTTTGTGAAGATTGATCGGCTGCATCTTGATCGCTTCCATGATAGCACCTTCTGCAGTTGCGATCGCATTGTAGATAGCGACATCATCCATTTTCATGAAGTCAAATGCTTTGATTTCTTTTTGTTCACATTCATGTCGAATTTCTTCATTGATACATCCCCAAATAAAATCTGTTCTTTCGTCATTTCTTGAAACAGTGTTTCTACTGACATTTTTGTTACTAGAACTTCCTGTGATTCCCCCGTTTTTAAAAAACGACGGGTCCAATAATGCACTTTGCTTCTCTTATGACATTTTCAAAAGATTTACCTTCCTTGCATTCTGAGCCTTCTTTTTTGGTTGCATATGTGATAACCTGATATCTTTGATTTTTTAGATAGTTGGCTAAATATACCTGTCTCATATCACCGCCGATAACGGCAAAATCATAAATCACAGTCTTTTTTCCTTTCTTTTTTCTTCTATTTAATATATGTGATTTTTATTCATTTTGTTCTTTTAAAATACATCAATTTTACCCTTTAAAATAAAAAGTAGTGATATAATAAACTCAAGTGCATAGAAACACCTACAATACAGCAAGAGCTTCCACTACACTGGGAGCTCTTTTTGTGTATTTATATATTTTATACACAAAGTACTTCCGGTGTTATACCATAACATGCATAATATCTTAATGTTTTTTCAAGGAGGAACTTTTATGAACACATTAACTGCAGAAAAAAGAGATTTGAAAACAAAGGCTAAAAAATTAAGAAAAGAAGGTTATGTTATCGGAAATCTGTTTGGCAGAGATATCGAAAATTCCATTCCATTGAAAGTTGATTCCCGTGAAGCCGCTAAATTCTTAAAGGATAACAAAAAAGGAGCTCATATTACTTTACTTGTTGACGGAGAAAATGTAGACGCCATCGTAAAGAAATCGACTACAATGCCATGAAAAACGAAACAATGTTTATTAACTTCCAGGCATTAGTTGCTGACGAAAAGATCCACACAACTGCTGCGATCGAATTATTAAACGAAGATGCTGTACAGAATGGTATCGTTGAACAGTCCTTATCTGAAGTCGAATACAAAGCATTCCCAGCTGATATCGTTGAAAAGGTTGAGATTGATTTAACACAGTACAATGTTGGTGATATGATCCATGTCAAAGACTTGCCATTAGCTGCTAACAGCAAGATTTCTCTTGTTACACCAGAAGATACTCTGATCGTTAACATCGCAGAACCTGGAAGCTGTTCCTGAAGATGAAGACGAAGAAGCGGCTGAAGAATAAATAAATCAGTGAAAAAAGACTCGATTTTCATAATTAAAATCGAGTCTTTTTTTGCCTTTTCTTTGATATCCTTTAAAAAATCCAGCATTTTTTCTCGGATGTTTTTCTCTGCATTCTGAGATCATCAACTGAATCTTAAATTTAAAATCTTCAGATTCCAAGATCGTAAATGGATGTTCTTCTGTTACACAAACCGATAAATGTTCACTCTCATATTGTGGATAAGTTCCTGTAAATCCTTGTTCTTTCAGTTTTTTATCAACCTGTTCCCTGTATCGTTGAATCTTCTGATCGATTCTTTCTCCATAATTCCTTGCTGGATATGGATCAGAAGCATTGCAGACTTTCTCGCAGATCAATTCATATAAATCTTGTCTCTTTGGATCTTGCAGTTTCTTTGCAAGCATCATCTCCATTCGTTTGGTTGGGTGCTTCTCATATTTATCGATCCATTTTAAATAATCTTTATCCCCTGCCTGCATAGCAAGATTTCTCATACATTCTAATCCTTCTTCGGTTTTGTCATACCATTCTTCTGGATCTTCATTGATCGGAAAATAGTAATAAAATGGTGCAAATTCGATCAGTGACATGATCTCCATCTCTTGATCATTACACACTTCTTCCCCTAAAAAGCGATATTTCTCACGGATCGTTCCAATCATATAGACTAGCTGGCGCCACTGCTCAGCTCCATCTCTCCAGAAATGTCCGATCTCATGATACCGGTAACAGTTCGTATGTTCCATGATCTCATCAAACCACATTGTAAAAACACTTTCTTCTCCCTGATGAACGATCAACCCATAACGACCTTCTCGTTCTTCTAGTTGTGCCCACATCTCTCCTTCATAGTCTTTGTCATATTTTCCAGAGATACAAAGTCCATGGAAACTTAGATAACACTCAATTGCATCGTTCATCATATATGGAACATATCCTGTTTGATTTCCATCTTTTTCTTCGACTTGAAGTTCAAACACCTGATATTCAAATATCTGCGCAAGCAACTGTATGGATCTTGATATTTCTTCTAAATTTGTTTCAAAATAGTTCATACGGTTCCTTTCCCTATTATCTATGTATTTTATTTATATTTCTGAATTTCATTTAAAAAACGTTCGCCATATTTCTGAAGCTTATGTTCTCCGACTCCATTGACTTCTAACATTTCCTCATCATTAGAAGGTTTCATCGTACTCATATGTACCAGTGTCTTATCGGAAAATACCATATATGGCGGAATTTTCTGTTCGGATGCGATCATTCTTCGAAGTACACGTAATGCTTCGAACAATTCTGTATCTTCCTCAGCAAGTGCTGCCAGCTCCTGCTTTCTTACGTTTCTTCGTCTGAATCTTGCGTTCTTCTTTCTCTTTTTCGACTTCTTTTGGAATCTTGATCTCAAAGTTCCAGTTATCATCAATCTTAGTAATATCTGCAACGCTTAAAACCGGATATTCATCATCTGTCATTTCCAGATATCCATAGACTAACATTTCATTGATGATCTGTCGTATCCTTGCAATGCTTTCTGATGCCAATGCTCCATATTGTGAATTCTCATCTAAATGACGGCTTAATACTTTCTGGCTCTTTGAACCTTTTAAAATATCCACGATCGTTGATAGTCCGAAATCTCGATAACAATCTCTAATACATTGGATGATATCTTTCGCTTCCATTGTTGCATCAACCGTTTCAAACTCGGTCAGACAGTTTAAGCAGTTTCCACAGTATCCGCTTGTCTGTTCTCCAAAATAATTTAAAATATAATGACGTAAACATTCCTTCGTATAGCAGTAAAATGTCATCTGACGAAGTCTTTCCCAGTCTCTTTCCATCACGATCTGCTTTGTGATCGCATCTAATTCCTCATTCTCCTCTCCATTTTCGATCAGAAACGATTGGTTCGGTTATCAATCGGCGCATAATATAAGATACATTCCGCAGGTTCTCCATCACGTCCTGCTCTTCCTGCTTCCTGATAATAACTTTCCATGTTCTTCGGCATATTATAATGAACAACAAAACGGACATCCGGCTTGTCGATTCCCATTCCAAAGGCATTTGTCGCTACCATGATCTGCTTTCTGTCATAGATAAAATCTTCCTGATTTTCCTTCCGTTCTTCATCCGATAATCCGGCATGATATCTGGTTACGGAGAATCCATCTTCTCTTAACTGATAGCAGACTTCCTCAACATTTTTCCTAGATAAACAGTAAATGATCCCGCTGCTTCCTGGCATCTTTTCTTCTTTTTCTTTTAAATAACTTAGTAATTCTCTATACTTATCCCGTGGGCGTTTTACTGCATAGTAAAGATTCTCCCGGTCAAACCCTGTCGTTAATACAAATGGATCTCTCAGGTTCAAAATATCCATAATATCATCCCTGACTTCTGCTGTTGCTGTTGCTGTATATGCAGTCAGTACAGGACGATACGGAAGTTTCTTTAAAAATTCCAGAATTTTTAGATAACTTGGTCTGAAATCCTGCCCCCACTGAGACACACAATGTGCCTCATCAACTGCCAACATTGATATCTTCACTCCACTATTTAGCGCAAAATTGATAAAACCTTCTGTTTCCAAGCGTTCTGGTGCCACATAGATGATCTTGTATCTTCCCTGCATCGCATATTTTAATGCGGTATGATACTGTCCCTGTGTCAGAGAACTATTTAAAAATGCCGCATGAATTCCGGCTTGATTCAGTGTCCCAACCTGATCTTTCATCAGCGAGATCAGTGGAGAGATCACAAGTGTAATTCCATCCATCATCAATGCTGGAATCTGAAAACAAAGAGACTTTCCTGCTCCTGTCGGCATGATCCCTAAGACATCCTGCCCATTTAATGCTGCCTCGATCAATTGTTCCTGACCTTGGCGGAATTCATCGTATCCAAAGTATTGTTTTAATAGTTTCTTCGCTTCTTGTATCTTACTCAAATCTATCACTTCCTATTGTTTTATTTATACTTTTACCACGCTCATCGTTTATATTCCCATTTTTTTATTTCATAGGGGATTTCATCGAAATTTCCTATAAAATGAAAAAGCTTCCAATCACATTTAGCACACCCGCAAACAGCATGACAATGATCGGATCTTTTTTCTTTCTCAATAAAAGGTACATACAAATGATAAAAATACCACCCTGTATCCAGTTGATCTGTTGAAAATCTATATGACTTTCCTGAAAAAATGCCTGTGTAAGGATCGTGATTCCAGAAGTTAAGATCAGTGCGATCACCGCAGGGCGTAAAGTATTTAACACCATTTGTAGTCCTTCCATATGACGATATTTTACATAAAAATAAGCAATCACTGTAACGATCACACACGCCGGGAATACGCATCCCATCGTTGCACATAATGCTCCTTGCCATCCAACTACCCTTATACCAACAAAAGTCGCCGCATTAATTGCGATTGGTCCCGGTGTCATCTGTGAAATCGTCACAAGATCTCCAAATTCAGACACAGACAGCCAATGATATGCATCTACCACCTGCTGCTGTATCATTGGCATTGCTGCATATCCACCTCCGAAACTAAATGCTCCGATCTTTAAGAAGCTTAAAAATAATTGCAAATAGATCATTTTCTGCCTCCTGTCTTCTTTCTTGAAATACCATATTGTACGATTCCAACTCCAATACATGCAAGAATAATGTAGATCACACTAATATCAAAGACATAACTTGCCATAAATGCCACAACCATAATGATCGCAGTTCTATTCTGTTTTCCTTCTTACTTTGCCCTTTTGCCATCTCGTACACAACACTGATGATCACCGCACCAACACCCGTCTGCATACCAGAAAGCATCGCTGCAACAATCCTGTTATCCCGAAATATTTCATAAAAACAGAGACTACAGATATAATCAAAAATGGCGGTAAAACAGCTCCGAATACACTTACGATCACACCACTGATACCTGCTAATTTATAGCCAACAACGATTGCTCCATTCACTGCGATTGCTCCTGGGGCTGATTGTGCGATCGCCACCAGATCAAGCATCTCGTCTTCTTCGATCCAATGATATTCATTCACAAACTTCTTCTTCATCAAAGATACGATCATATAGCCGCCACCAAAGGTAAATGCACTTAAATAAAATGTTTCTATAAACAACCTCAATAATTTTTTTTTTTTCATTCCTTTTTCTTCCATATGACATCTCCAGTCAAAATCTTACCATTTATACTGGTGCAAACTGGCTGTTATATAATCTGGCATACGCACCATTTTTCGCTAAAAGTTCTTCATGTGTTCCCTGCTCCAAAATATGTCCATTTCCCATAACAAGTATCACATCCGCATTCTGAATCGTTGAAAGTCGGTGGGCTACGATAAAACTTGTTCTTCCTTTCATCATCGTTTCAAATGCTTTCTGAATTCGAATCTCTGTCATCGTATCAATTGATGATGTCGCTTCATCTAAGATCAGCATTGGAGGAAGGCTTAACATGATCCTTGCAATACAAAGGAGCTGTTTCTGTCCTTGAGAGATTTCCGCCACCTTCTGTAATGATCGTTATCATAACCATCTGGCATTCGCTCGATAAATCCATGTGCATTGGCTTCTTTTGCTGCCATGATCATCTCTTCCTCAGTTGCATCTGGTTTTCCATAGCAGATATTTTCACGAATCGTTCCTGCTTTTAACCATGTCTCCTGAAGTACCATTCCATAACTGGATCGTAAACTTTCTCTCGTGACATCCCGGATATCATTTCCTTCCACCTTGATCATTCCTACATTCACATCATAAAAACGCATTAACAGATTGATCAATGTTGTTTTCCCACATCCTGTCGGTCCAACGATTGCAATCCGCTGTCCTGGTTCCACCTTCAGATTAAAATCCTGGATTAAAGGTACTTCTTTCACATAAGAAAAGTCCACATGCTCTAATTCTACATTTCCTTTCACATCCTGTAACGCCTTCGCATCTTTGGCATCAGGAATCATCGGCTCCTCATCTAATAATTCAAAAACTCTTGCCGCAGAAGCTAAAGAATTCTGAAATTCTGTGATAACCCCTGTGATCTCATTAAACGGCTTTGTATACTGGTTTGTATAACTTAAAAAACTTGATAACTGACCAACACTGATACTTCCACGAATAACACTCACACACCCTGCGATCGCTACTCCCGCATAGATTCCTGAATACATAAATCTGGTTGCCGGATTTGTGATGGATGAAAAAAATGTCGCTCTTAAAGAATAATCAGCAAGATCATCATTGATCTGATCAAACTCTTCTTGTGCTTTTTCTCCATGATCAAACACTTTGACTACTTTAATATTTCCAAGCATTTCATTGACAAATCCTGTCATCTTTCCTCTGGTCTGCGATTGTTTCTTGAACATATTAAAACTTCGCTTTGAGATAAAACTTGCAATAAAAAATGAAAACGGACTTAAAATAACAACGACCAATGTGATCCATGGATTGATTCCTAACATAAAACAAATGGTTCCAACGATCGTGATCACTCCGGTAAATAACTGTGTAAATCCAAGCAGCAATCCATCCGTAAACTGGTCAATATCCGTTACGATCCGGCTGATCAAGTCTCCTGAGGAGTGTGCATCTACATAAGATAATGGCAGTTTCTGCAAATGCTCAAATGCCTGAATCCTTAAATCTTTTCCAATCTTATATGTAATCTGATTATTGACATGATTCATCAGCCACTGCGCTGCTGCCGTCAACACAATGCAGACCACGATCGTTTTTATAATACTTATCAATCTTGCAAAATCAACATTTCCTTTTGCTATAAGGCAGTCCACACCTTGTCCTGTCAAAATTGGAACATAAAGTGTCAGCGCCACACTGATCACCGCCAATATTAAAGACGCAAAGATCAAAAATCGATAAGGCTTCATATATTCCATGATTCTTTGTAATGTCTTTTGTTTTTTGTCTTTCTTCATGGTCTTATGCCTCCTCTCCTGCCATCTGTGATTCACAGATCTCTTTATATACCTGATTCTCTTTTAAAAGCTGTAGATGAGTCCCGATTCCAGCAATCTTTCCATCATCTAACACTAAAATATGGTCAGCATTACGGATCGTTGATACTCTTTGGGATACAAGAAATACTGTCATATTATCTGTATTTTCTTTGATCGCTTTTCGAAGTCTTGCATCTGTTGCAAAGTCAAGTGCGGATGCACTATCGTCAAGAATTAAGATCTCAGGTTTACGTACTAATGCTCTTGCGATCGTTAGTCTCTGTTTTTGTCCGCCAGATAAGTTTCCTCCATTTTGTTCAATTCTAAAGTCTAATCCCTGTTCCTTCTGATCAACAAATTCTCTTGCCTGTGCGATATCCAATGCCTGATAGATTTCTTCATCTGTGGCATCTTCTTTACCCCATTTCATATTATCTCTTAGGCTTCCTTCAAACAAAGATGCTTTCTGCGGAACAAATCCGATCTTTCCTCGGATAAATTCTGGTTTTAATTCTTTCTCATCAACTCCACGGTATAGAATTCTTCCTGATGTCACATCATATAATCTTGCGATCAAAGATACAAAAGTACTCTTTCCTGACCCTGTACCTCCGATCACCCCGATCGTTTCGCCTTCTTTCACCGCAAAATCAAATGGATGGATCGTCTCTTTTCTTGCACCATGATAGACAAACGATATATCTTTAAACTCAAGAATAGGTGTATTTTTCTTCTCTTCTATATCTGTTTTTCCAGTTTCCTTCATGGATGGCTCTAATGCAAAAATCTGATTCACACGGTCAAGACTTGCAAGAGCTCTAGATAAGATGATCAGAAGATTCGCAAGTTTTACAAGTTCCACAAGAATCTGTGACATATAATTGATCAAGGCAATGATCTGTCCTTGTGTTAAATAACCCAGATCAACCTGTTTTCCACCAGACCATAGGATTGCAATGATCCCCAAATTAATGATCATGTAAGTCAGAGGATTTAGTAACGCTGAAATCTTTCCAACGTGGATCTGTTTGTTATAAAGCTGTCCACTTTGTAATCTGAAATTCTCTTCCTCACTTCTTTGTCTGTTAAATGCACGAATCACACGAATTCCAAGAAGATTTTCCCTTGTACTTTTTAATACTCCATCGACCTGTTTTTGTACTTTCTTATACATTGGCATCGTGATCCATAAGATCAGTCCAACAACCACTGCCAATGCTGTGATCGTAAATACAAAGGAAACTGCTGCCTTATGATCCACCGTAAATGCCATGAACATCGCACCAAATACGACAAATGGTGACCTTAAAACAACCGCAGGAACATGTTAACTCCATTTTGCACCTGATTGATATCATTACTCATGCGGTTGATCAACGTTGATGTCCCAACCTGATCGATCTCCTGATAAGAAAATTGATTCATATGTGCAAACAAATCACTTCTCATCGACTTTCCTGTATACACAGCCGATCTTGCCGCAAAATACTGTGCTGTGATAGAAATGAAAATCCAATGATTCCAAGTAAGATCAATAATCCTCCCATCTTCCACAAATATCCAATATCGTGATGTCCGATTCCTACATAGATCATGCTGGCAACGACCAATGGTACAAATAGTTCAAAACTAGCTTCCAACATCTTAAATAATGGTGCAAGGATCGTAACACAAAGATGCTCCTTTAAATATCCTAGTAACCGTTTCATCGATTCGTACTCCTTCTTTTATCTTACTATTTTCTTTAGTATACACCATTTTATTTTTTATTTGAACATAGTACCAGATATTTTACGAAAACAAAAAAGTACCGCTTAGAGCCAGGTAACATGCTCTAAACGGTACGGGGATGATTTATGGTTCAAAAAGAGTTATTTGTCTTCCTTTTGAACAGAACAATATCCTTGTGGGTGGCTGCTGTGCCATTTCCATGCGGATGCAATGATTTCTTCAAGATCTGCATGTTCTGGCTTCCAGCCAAGGATATTCTTCGCTTTTTCACTGGAAGCGATCAAGACAGCCGGATCTCCAGCTCTTCTTCCTTCTTCCACAGCCTTGATCGGCTTTCCTGTCACTTTTCTGGCTGTTTCGATGACTTCTTTTACAGTAAATCCAACACCATTTCCAAGATTGAAGATGTTGCTTTCATTACCTTCCATTAAGTATTTCACTGCCAGAATATGTGCTTGTGCAAGATCTGTTACATGAATATAGTCTCTTACACAAGTTCCATCTTTTGTATCATAATCAGTTCCAAAGATACTGATTGCTTCTCTTTTGCCATTTGGCACCTGTAAGATCAATGGGATCAAATGTGTTTCTGGATTATGATCTTCTCCGATCTGTCCACTTACATGTGCTCCGCAGGCGTTAAAGTATCTTAAAGATACATAACGAAGTCCGTGAGCGCGCCCAACCCATTTAAACATTTTTTTTTTGTCTCTCCATAAGTGTTGGTAGGTTCTGTGCGGTCTGTCTCTACGATCGGTACCTTTTCTGGTTCTCCATAAGTTGCTGCTGTTGAGGAAAATACGATCTTATCGATACCATGTTCTACTAAAGACTGTACCATTGTTTTTGTTCCACAAAGGTTATTATCATAATATTTTAAAGGATCGACCATACTTTCTCCAACTAAGGAATTTGCTGCGAAATGAATGACTGCATCAATATCTTTTTCCTGATCTAGTACACTGTCTACAAAGTCTTTATTTCTTAAATCTCCTTTATAAAACTTCGCCTGTGGATGAACTGCCTCGATATGTCCTGTTTCCAGATTATCGATGATCACGACTTCTTCTCCAGCATCGATCAGTTCGTATACTGTATGAGAACCTATGTATCCAGCTCCGCCTAATACTAATATTTTCATTGTCTTGCTTTCCTTTCTATGACCTTGTCATTATAAAACTGCAATAAATCGGTCGAATGCTTTTCTTCCTTCTTCATTATATTTATAAACTCCGGCGTCTTCAAGAACTTTAACAAATACCTGTCCGATTTCTTCTTTTAAGATATCCATGACATTTCCTTCATTGATATCTGTATATTTTTCTTTGATTTCTTCAACCCATGCTGCATGCTTCTTTAAATCTTCCTTAGAAACAATATCTTCTCCTTTGATCAGGCACTGGCTTAAATGTTCCATCTCTGCCTTTAATCTAGATGGCAGAACAGCAAGTCCCATAACCTCGATCAGACCAATGTTTTCTTTCTTGATATGATGATACTCATTGTGTGGATGGTAAAGTCCTAATGGGCACTCTTCAGTTGTGATATTATTACGAAGTGTCAGATCCAGTTCATACATATCACCTTTTTTACGTGCGATCGGTGTGATCGTATTATGTGGTTCTCCTTCTGTCTCAGCAAAAATATATGCTTCTTCATCCGTGTATCCACGCCATTTTTTCAAAATATGATCAGCAAGATCAATGAGGCGTTTTTCATCTTTACTCTGAATACGGATCACAGATAATGGCCAGTGAACGATTCCTGCTTTGACATCTTCATATCCTGGGATTGTAAATTCTTTTTCAATCTCTGCTCGTTCCATAGCAAATTCATAATGACCGCCTTGGAAATGATCGTGTGTTAAGATAGAACCTCCAACGATCGGAAGATCGGCATTCGATCCAAGGAAATAGTGTGGAAACTGTTTTACAAAATCAAATAATTTTGTAAATGCTGCCCGGTCGATCTTCATTGGTACATGCTGTCCATTAAATACGATACAGTGTTCGTTATAGTATACATATGGAGAATACTGGAATCCCCATTTGCCTCCATTGATCTCGATTGGCATGATTCTGTGGTTTTGTCTTGCTGGATGATTGATTCTTCCTGCATATCCTTCATTTTCCATGCAAAGCTGACACTTTGGATAAGAACTTTGCTTTGCATTTTTCGCTGCTGCGATCGCTTTCGGATCTTTCTCTGGTTTGGAAAGATTGATCGTGATATCGATATCTCCGTATGGACTATTTACTTTCCATTTCATATCTTTTTTGACGCGGTCTCTTCGGATATAGTTCGTATCCTGACTGAATTCATAGAAAAACTCTGTTGCTTTCTTCGGACTTTCTTCATAATATGTACGGAATTCTTTGATAACCTGGCTTGGCTTTGGTGTCATGATTCCCATTAATTTTGTGTCAAATAAATCTCTTGTCACGATGTCATCACTTTTGATGATATAGCGGTCATAAGCTGCATCTGTCAGACGATCTAAAATCTCTGGCAAAACAATTTCTTCGCCTGTGATATCTGGATCATCGTATTCATCTAAACGAAATACTTCCAGATACTGATTGATCGTATATGTTTTATCTTCTGGCTCAATTAATTTTTTATCTAATCCGTAAGTTACAAGTTTTTTGATATCTTTTTGCAAATCCATCTTATTCCACCTCAAATCGATATGTTGTTACTGCTTCATATTCTTCGCCTTTTCTTAAAATGACCTTTGGTTCTTTTTCTATATGTATGGAGTTTGGTAAGAACTGGGCTTCTAAGGCAACACCATCTCTGTTTTCGTATGGTTTCCCACCTTTTCCATTACATCCGCCAGACAGGAAGTTTCCTGTGTATACCTGAATGCATGGAAGTGTTGTTGTCATCGTCATTTTTCTTCCAGTTTCTTTGTCATATAGAACTAACTGGTCATCTTCATCTTTTACCATGAAAGAATGATCATAACCTCCGGCAAGTTTTAACTGTTCATGATCATTGTTGATCCGCTCTCGATCTCATGAAATTCTTTAAAGTCAAATGGTGTGTTTTCTATCTTTAAAAATGTTCCATTGGCAAGACAGTTTTCATCAACACATGCAATCTCATCCGCTTTTACCTTTAACTGATGATGATAAATTTTATCTTTTCCAGCAGATAAATTAAAGTAAGAATGATTTGTGATATTGATCAGTGTATCCTGATCAGATACTGCTTCATATTCCATTTTTAATGTATTATCGCATAAACGATACACAACTTTCAGATAAAGACTTCCCGGATATCCTTCTTCCATATTTGGTGAGAGATAGATAAAACGGATTCCATCTTCCAGCAATTCATATTTAAATATCTTTTGATTAAATCCTTTGATTCCTCCATGGAGAGAATTCTTTCCATTGTTTGCTGCCAATTCGTATGTCTTTCCATTTAATTCAAACTTTGCATCTCCGATACGATTTGCAACACGTCCGGCGATCGCTCCCATGTAACTTCCATCTCCATGCCAGCAATCTTCCACATTCTCAAATCCAAGAACAACATCCCCAAAGTTTCCTTCTCGATCTTTTGTAAATACAGATAATACATGACATCCAAGGTTACTTGTGATCACTTTGATCTCATCATTTTTTAATTCGAATAAGCAGACTCCGTTATCTCTTTGTTCTATCATTCTTACTTTCATCATCTTATAATACCTTCATTCCTCCGTATGGGCGTACTTTTAAGACATGACATGCTCCTTCACCAAATACATGTTCCATGTTCTTTTGTACATACTAACAATATCATTTGGTACAAATGCCTGAATCGTTCCTGCAAATCCTCCGCCATGAACTCGGCTGACTCCTTTATCACCTAAGGAAATATCACTGATCGCCAATCCGATTGATACACTCTGATTTGTCAAATCATGACTTGAATATACATTTTGTAAATATTTAAAGGATGAATCACCAGATTCTTTGATCAATTTCTTAAATGTATCAAAATCTCCTTCTTCTAAAGCTTTTACCTGCTGATCTACACGTTTATTTTCCTCAAATAAATGCATTGCACGAAGAACTGCTCTATCTCCTAAGATTTCTCTGATCTTTGGCAGATTTAAATAAAAATCATCTTTATCAACTTCTCTTAATGCTTCCTGATTAAAATAATTGGCAACTTTCTTCATTTCGTATGGAATTGCTGCATAATCATCTGTTAAATCTGCATGAGATCCTTTTGTATCCACAATGCATAAGCTGTGTCCATATTCTTCAAAATCCACTTCAACCTTTTTGATCTTTGGACTTTGAGGATCTTCAAAATCAATATTGATCAGACCTCCAATGGAAGATGCCATCTGATCCATCAATCCACATGGTTTTCCAAAGTATACATTCTCTGCATACTGTCCGGCCTGCGCCAAAAATACAGGATCGATCTTCATATCATTATATAACCCAGATAAAATATTTCCGATCAATACTTCAAATGCAGCAGAAGATGACATTCCAGCCCCATTTAGTACATCACTTGTTACATAAGCTTCAAATCCACCGATTTTATATCCTTCTTCTTTTAATTTAGAAGCAACTCCCTGAATCAGTGCCTGTGATGTTCCCTTTCTGCTTTGGCTGGGTCAAAAGAACTAAGACTTACTATGATTCTTTCATATCCTTCTGATTTCAGATCAATCACATCGTCATCTCTTTTGCAACGATTGCGATCGCATCCAAGTTAATGGAAGTTGCAAGAACTTTTCCAAACTGATGGTCTGTATGGTTTCCTCCTACTTCACTTCTTCCTGGAGCACTATAGATTTCTACTTCTTTTTCTCCATAAATATCTTTAAAGGATTCTAATGCTTTGATATAACGTTCCTGCTGATATGCAAGAACGCTTTCATCTACATAGATATCTTTTAATAACTGATCATATTTCCCTTCTTTAAAAGCTTCTTCTAATTTTTTAATACTGTTCGGCATTGCGATTTGCTCTCCTTTCTTCGATTGTCTGAATAACTTTCTTCATGAAACTGTCATCCAAATGATAGGCTTTTTTATAAACTACATAGGCTACAAGCATGGACACCGCTGGGATCGCACACATTAAAAATCGAATAGAATTTAATGTTAATGCAGACTGTACTGCGTTTGGATTTGGAATATATCCTGTACGTTCCAGTGCAAATCCAATGAAAAGTGATGTTAAAGCCGCTGTGAATTTTACGATCCATGTCTGTAAAGAGAATACAACGGATTCATTTCTTGTTCCCAGTTTGTACTCACCATAGTCAACGACATCAGATAAGAATACTGTCGCACATCCAAGTTCTAATCCTGTTCCTGTCTTTACGATCACTCCTGCAACTGCTGTTAATACGATATTCTGTGGGCATACAAATCCAACGACTAATAATAATGCTAAACCAATAAATGGTAAAATACATGCCAGTAAAAATGATGTATGTCTGGATAATTTCTTTGCTACTTCTGGGAAGATGATCAACCCAACAACTTCTGCGATAGATGCGCTGATCATGAAGGCTGATAACATGTTGGCATTTCCACATACATATGTAAAGTAGTAAACTGCAACACCCATGATAAACTGAATTCCTACATTATATAAAAGAATCAGTCCTACAGCTGACTGTAACTGGTCATTTTTCTTAATGATTGAGAATACATCTTTGAAAGAAATCTTCTCACTTGGTGCATTGTTTTCTTTGACTTTCAGGTTACAAACTGCAACACCGATCGTAAGAATAAATGTTCCTGCAATAATCATAGCAAAACGATGATATCCGATATATCCTCCACCTAATGCTGCAATGATCTGAACACCGAATCCTGCGATGACTAATGACTGTCCAATGCTTGCGAAAATTCTAGGTAAAACGGAAACAACTTCTCGTTCGTGTGGATCTGATGTAAGGTTTGGAATTACAGACCAGTATGGAATATCCATGATCGTATAAGTCATTCCCCATAATACATAGATCACTGCAACGAAGATGCAAAGTGAAGTTCCTGTTAATTTAAAGTCAGTAAATAATACGACAAACACAACGGAATTGACTAAAGTTCCGATCACTAGCCATGGTACGAATTTTCCAAAGCGTGATCTTGTGTTATCTACGATCATTCCCATAAACAGATCGTTAAATGCATCCCAAAGTTTTGCTACGAAGAAAACGATTCCTACAAACCCCGGTGATACTTTCAATACATCCGTAAAGTAGATCATAGCGAATGTCGCCATCATTCCATAAATTAAATCTTTTCCCAATGCCCCAAATGCAAAATGTATACTTTACTCTGCCTGGAACCTTTCCATTAGTTGTTCCCATTTTTCTTTCCTCCTGTTTTAGTAAACTGTCTTTGATACTTGTATAGTAAAACTTTTAGTAAAATTGTCAATATATTTTACTAAATTTTTACTTTTATTTTACTAAATTTACTTTTGTGCTTTTCTCTGTTATAATGAGATAAATTAATATTTATGAGAAAGGATTTTATCTCCATGGCAACAATCAAAGACATTGCACAGAAAGCATCTGTTTCTGCTGCAACTGTATCAAGAATTTTAAACCAAGACGATACCCTGAGTGTAACCGACGAAACAAAACAGCGCGTTTTAAAGGTTGCCCAGGAATTAAATTATACAAAGCATCTAAAAAATACCGTTGAAAAATCGATTTCTATCGGTATCTTTCAATGGTATTCTGTCTTTCAGGAACTGGAAGATCCTTATTATCAGGCAATCCGTGTCGGTATTGAAAAATATTGTGCCGATCATAATATCCACGTTGTCCGTGCTTTCCAGAGCGATTGCAATTATCCTGACACACTCAAGGATCTTCAAGGTCTGATTTGTATTGGTAAATTTAATAAATCTCAGATTAAGTCTTTTCAAAAACTTAATTCCAACACTATTTTTGTTGATATGAAGACACCAAAGATTTATTGTGATACGATCAATCTTGGATTTCCAACAGGCAGTTACTGAAGCATTAGATTATTTGTATGATCTTGGCCATCGAAAGATTGCTTATCTTGGCGGGAAGGAAGTTCTCGCTGATAACAGTGTATATTTTGAAGAACGTAAAGATACCTTCATCAACTTCTGCCAGGAACATTCCATTGACCATAAATCTTTTATTTATGAGGGAGATTATTCTGCTGAATCCGGATATAACATGACAAAACAAATGATTGCTGATGGCGACCTTCCAACCGCTATTTTCTCTGCCAGTGATCCTCTTGCAATCGGTGCAATGCGTGCTTTATATGAGAATGGTTATAAAATTCCAGATGATATATCCATCATTGGTTTTGATGATATCAGCGTTGCAAGTTTTTCAAACCCTCCGCTGACAACGATTCATACACCGGCTGAATTTATGGGAGAATATGCTGCTCATTATATTTTACTTCGGACAAAAGAAGATTCTCTGGAGCAGCAGACTCCGATTCGTCTGACACTTCCATGTAATCTTGTCGTCCGTAACTCTTGTGCTGCTCCGCACAAACAGTCATAGTATTTAGTAATATTTTTACTTGTTTTTCTAAGCATAGAAAAAAACTGCATGCTATTCACATGCAGTTTTTCCCAAGAAGGAGTAAAAAGTTAATAGGTAAAATTTATTTATGAAAATGGATTCTCAGTCTTATAAAGCATATTCTTTGGCTGATTAAATCCAATCTCATCGACATCAACACCAATGTATTTGAATACTTCATATAAAGTTTTTCCAAAATGACCAAAAGCAACAGCTCCATGGTGTGGGAAATTCTTTCGATCAGTACATGACGGTAAAATCTTCCCATTTCTGGGATAGCAAATACACCAATAGATCCGAAAGATCTTGTTGCTACTGGAAGGATTTCTCCTTGTGCAACGTACGCTCTTAATTTGTATCTGCTGTACTTTGTAAACGGAAGAATGTAATATCTCCTGGTGCGATATCACCTTCTAATGTTCCCTGTGTCACTTCTTCCGGTAATGTTCTTGCCATAATCTTCTGATATTTCATCTCACAGAAAGATAATTTAGATTTTGCTGTGTTTCCACAATGGAATCCCATAAATGTATCTTTTTGTGTATAGTCATAGTTATCTTTAATTTCTTCATTATACATATCTGCTGGTACGGAGTTGTTGATATCTAATAATGTCACAGCATCCTGACTTACAACCGTTCCAATAAATTCGCTTAATGCACCGTAGATATCTACTTCACAGGATACTGGAATTCCCTGTGCTGCCAAACGACTGTTTACATAACATGGAACAAATCCAAACTGAGTCTGGAATGCTGGCCAGCATTTTCCTGCAATTGCCACATATTTTCTGTTACCTTTATGATCCCTGATCCAGTCTTTTAATGTCAGTTCATACTGTGCCAGTTTGGAAAGAATCTCTGGTTTTTTATTTCCTGCACCCAGTTCTTCTTCCATTTCTTTTATGATTGCAGGAATTCTTTCATCCCCTTCATGCTGATTAAATGCTTCAAATAAATCTAATTCTGAGTTTTCTTCAATTTCGATTCCAAGATCATATAATGGTTTGATCGGTGCATTACATGCAAGGAAGTTCAGTGGTCTTGGTCCAAAACTTATGATCTTCAATTCACTTAATGCTTTTACTGTTCTTGCGATTGGCAAAAATTCATGGATCATATCTGCACATTCTTCTGCATTTCCTACTGGATATTCCGGAATATATGCCTTTATATTTCTAAGTTTCAGATTATAGCTTGCATTTAACATTCCGCAATATGCATCTCCTCTTCCATCTAATAGGTTATCACCACTTTCCTCAGCTGCTGCCACAAACATCTTTGGTCCATCAAAGTGTTTTGCAAGTAATGTTTCTGAGATTTCTGGTCCAAAGTTTCCAAGATAAACAACTAATGCATCACATCCTGCTTTTTTAATATCTTCTAATGCCTGTACCATGTGAATCTCACTCTCCACGATACAGACTGGACATTCATAAATGTCCTCAGGATCATATTTTTCTTTATATGCTTTTATCAATGCTTCTCTTCTTGTAACTGATAAACTTTCTGGGAAGCAGTCACGACTGACTGCTACGATCCCGATCTTTGTTTTTGGCATATTATTCATATTGTTTTCCTCCTTTAATACATCAACCAAATATAACTATCTACTTTTCATTACCTTGTGCAAGACGCTTCTCACGAATTGATTTAAATACACTCTGTAAGATTACGAAGAAGCAAAGAAGTAATGCGATCACGATTCTTGTCCACCAGGATGATAATGTTCCCTGGAATGTAATGATCGTTTCAATGATACCCTTGATCAGTGATCCAAATAGTGATCCTACGACAGTTCCAACACCTCCTGTTAAAAGTGTTCCACCAATAACTGCTGCTGCGATCGCATCCATCTCAAATCCTCTGGCCTGCTCTACGAATCCACCACAAGAGTTTAAGCAGAAAGCAAATCCAGCTAATGATGCTAAAAATCCATTTAACACATAAACTTTTAATTTTGTAACTTTAGGATTTAATCCCATTAATAATGCAGACTGTTCATTTCCACCTACTGCAAATACGGCACGTCCAAATTTTGTGTATCGAAGGATCACAAAGGAAATCGCTACAACCAATAATGCAATGACAACACTTAGGTAGATATAAGGATGCATTGCAACTCCTCGGTTGTTGTAATATGTAATAAATCCAAAATAAATTCGATAGTTTGCAAGACTTAAAAATGTTGGATTTTCAATACTGATCATATCGGAACTGATCAATGCTGTAAGACCTCTGGCAAAGAACATTCCTCCAAGTGTTACGATGAATGGCTGTATTTTAAATAAGCTACTAAAAATCCTTGAACCAATCCGAAGATCACACCAAATGCTAATACCAGAATAATTGCAACGACTGCGCTCATATGCTTCACTTCCATCATCCATGCAAGCATCATACAAACAACACCGATGACGGAACCAATCGAAATATCGATTCCTCCTGTGATCAGTACAAATGTCATACCAACGGCTGCAATGATCAATCCAGCATTACTAATGAACAAGTTTAAAAACACCTGTGGGCTTGTAAAGTTTCGATCTCCGTAAAGGATCGCACCTGCAATATAGAGCACGAAGAATAATACGATCGTAACTGCAAGCAAAATCCATTTCCTCTAAGTTTATTTTTAATTTTCTCTACCATTGCCATTATGCCACCTTCTCCAGCAGTTTTGCTGCACGTTTTGCTTTAATACGATTTAAGTATTTCTTAAATTCTGGAGACTGTAATGTCACGATTATGATAACCACGATCGCTTTATAAAGTGGAAGCTGATCTCCAGTTACTTTCATTGCATATAATGTTGTAGATAATGCCTGGATCGTGATCGCTCCAATAACACTTCCTGCAACTGAGAATTTACCACCTGCAAGAGAGTTTCCTCCAAGTGCTACTGCTAAGATCGCATCTAATTCCATCAAGTTTCCTACGTTATTTGCATCAATGGATGTAATTCTTGATGTTGCGATCATTCCCGCGATTCCTGCACAAAGTCCGCAAGCTGCATATGTGATAAAGATGATCTTCGTAGAATTCAGTCCAAACAAACGACTGGCTCTTGGGTTGATACCTACACTTTCAATATACAATTTTGTTGCTGTCTTATTTAAGAATAATGTTGCTAAAATGACTACGATGATCGCTACCAGAATCGGTGTTGGAACTGGAATATGTGGCAGAAATCCTCCTAAATACTTAAAGCTGTCCACTTTGACATATAAGTTATTTCCACCTGTAATCAACTGTGCCATTCCTCGTCCTGCGGTAAATAAGATCAAGGTTGCTACCATTGGCTGGATCTTCATATTCGCAACTAAGAATCAGTTCCACATACCACATAATACAGATACCACAAGCCCGATCAGGATTGCTGCGATCCAAGGAATTGCATATGTTTCTCCACTTCCAAGAAGATAAACAGATACAGCTCCTGATAATGCCATGATCGCTCCGACAGAGATATCAGTTCCTGCACTGGATGCTACACAAAGTGTCATACCAACTGCTAAGATGATCAATTCACTGGATCGGTTGAAAATATCGACCAGATATCCATATAACACACCATTTTAATTGAGATTTCAAAAATGATGGGGATTTTATAAGGTTAAATAATAATACAAGTGCCAGACATACAATTGGCCAGAAGAGGCGATATGATGTCATCTTTTTTAATTTATCCATAATTATTTGTCACCTCCTGCAATTGCTTTCATTACATTTTCCTGTGATAATTCACTTTCTTCCAATTCTCCGACTTTCTCACCATCTCGTAAGATTCCCATGTGAGTCACGGTACGAAGCATTTCTTCTACTTCGGATGAAATAAATACAACAGACATTCCTTCATTTGCAAGTTTTACGACTAATTTCTGAATCTCTGTCTTTGTTCCAACATCAATACCTCTGGTTGGTTCATCAAGGATCAGGAAATCTGGTTCTGTCATCAGCCATCTTCCGAGGATTACTTTCTGCTGATTACCACCACTTAATGATTTGATCGGTGTTTCTCTGCTTGCTGTCTTAACCTGCAGCATCTTAATATACTTATCTGTCAACTCTTCCTGTTCTTTTCTGCTCATCAGTTTGAACATTCCTCGTTTTGCCTGAAGTGCCAAGATCATGTTTTCTCTTACAGAAAGATCTGCAATGATTCCTTCTACTTTACGATCTTCCGGACAATATGCCATTCCTTTATGCATTGCATTAATTGGTGCTTTGACATCTAATTTTTCTCCTTTGACATATAATTCTCCTCCATCTGGTTTATCTGCTCCATAAATCGCTCTTACAAGTTCGGAACGTCCGGATCCTAATAATCCAGATAATCCAACAACTTCTCCTTTATGGATCTTAATGTCAAATGGTTTGATCGTTCCTTTATGATAAAGACCTTTGCTTCGATCACAACTTCGTCGCTTTGTTTCTTTGATGATGTTCCACTTCCTTTGATATCTGCCAGATCATCAAATTCTTTTCCCATCATTGTTGCAACTAATTTAAATCTTGGAAGCTCTTCTGTCTTATATTCGCCTACAAAATGTCCATTTCTAAGTACTGTGATCCTGTCACAGACTGCATAGACCTGTTCCAAAAAGTGTGTTACGAATACGATCGCTGTTCCGCGTTTCTTTAGCATATTCATAACCTTAAATAATTTCTCAACTTCTCCTTCATCAAGACTTGATGTTGGTTCATCAAGGATCAATACTTTTGACTGAATGTCAACTGCTCTTGCGATCGCCACCATCTGCTGAATCGCTACGGAATAGTTTTCCAATTCCTGTGTGGCATCAATTTCTAATTCCAGATTATCAAGGATCTTCTGTGCCTGTGTATTCATCGTCTTCCAGTCGATCCTCCCCATTTTCATTGGTTCTCTTCCGATAAAAATATTTTCTGCTACCGTTAGATTCGGACACAGGTTTACTTCCTGATAAACGGTGCTGATTCCATTGTTTCCCGCTTCTTGAGGGGATGTGTTAATAATACTTTTTCCATCCATGATGATCTCACCTGTCTCAAATTCCTCAACTCCTGTAAGAACTTTGATCAGTGTAGATTTTCCTGCACCATTTTCTCCCATTAAGGCATGAATCTCTCCTTCTCTCAATGTAAGCTGTGCATCGGACAGTGCTTTCACTCCTGGGAATGTTTTATTAATATGTCGCATGGATAGAACTGTCTTCTTTTCATCACTCATGACAATTCTCCTTTCTTTTCATGATTTTTGAGCCGATTTTAATGAAAATTCCCTGATTTTTGCATAAAATTACAGGATAAGTCAGATTGTCCTGACCCAGAGCCTGCAATCTTTATTTGTAGTGCGATTGTTAATAGTTACATGTGTGTACTTAAGGGGATTTTCAACAATGTTTATTAATATGCACGTTTGTTAATAACTTCTTTTGTAGTATTATCTTTTGTAAATACCTGCTCATCTACATACTGGATCTTATCTACTTTTTCACCTTTCATGATCTTCTTAGCTAATTCAGCTACACGAGTCCATGAAGTGGGTTACATTCAAATTCAGCATTGATCTCTCCAGACTGAACTTTCTTTAATGCTGCTTTGATCGCATCGAAAGAAATGATCGTTACGTCTTTACCAGGTGTTTTTCCTGCTGCTTTTAATGCATCGATTGCTCCGAATGCCATGTTATCATTCTGTGCTACTACAACATCAATGTCTTTGTTCTGTTTTAAGAAAGATTCCATAACTTCCTGACCTTTTGCCTGTGTAAATTCTCCTGTCTGAGAAGCAATGATCTTGAAGTTTTTCTGATCTTTGATTCCTTCTTTAAATCCTTTTGTACGTCCGATTTCTGCAGAAGAACCAATCGTTCCCTGTAATACAGCGATGTTTACGTCACCTTTTTCTTTTCCCTTTTCTTTAATTAACCATTCAGCCGCTTTCACACCTTCTTTTTTGAAGTCTGATCCAACCCATGCTGTGATCAGTGAATCATCAGAAGTTTTGATCTGACGGTCAACTGTGATAACTGGGATGTCAGCTTTCTTTGCTTCTTTTAAAACTGTTTCCCAACCTGTTTCTGTTACAGGTGCGATTGCGATCACATCAACACCCTGTGTGATAAATTCTCTGACCGCTTTTGTCTGATTTTCCTGTTTCTGCTGAGCATCTGCAAATGATAATTTAAATCCGTTCTTTGCTGTTAATGCAGATTTCATAGACTTTGTATTCGCTACACGCCAATCACTCTCAGCTCCAACCTGTGAAAATCCGATGTTGATCTCTGAAGTTTCCTTCTTTGAAGAACCACTGTCTTTCTTGTTTCCTCCACCACAACCAGTAAGCATTGTTCCAATCATCATTGTTGCAAGTAAACCTGCAGCCACCTTCTTAATACTTCTTCTCATTATGATTTCCTCCTTTTTCTTTTTTGATTTTTTCGTTTTCCTTAATTACAAGTTATATTTTACTTGAAATTGTATTTCTTTCAATGCAATTTCTTTTGCATTCGGTGGATTATTTTATGAAATTTTATCTTGTCTGTTTAAAGTTTGATTTTTTTTGATAATGGTTTGAATTTTTTTGATTTTTGATTATTTTTTCTCTGCTTGTCTAGTCTTCGGTACAACTACGATCACCTTAGTTCCAATATCTGGTTCACTTTCAAGGATCAACCCATATTCTTCTCCATAATATAATTTAATCCGCCGATTTACATTTGCAATTCCAAACCCTGTTGTCCTGTTTACCCATATATCTTCATACATTTCTTTATTAATCTGAACTACCTGCTCAGGCTGCATACCAACTCCATTATCTTCAACGATCAGGAATATATTATTTTCATCATCTACACTGGAAATCTTTATCATTCCTTTTTCTCTTTGTTTTTCAATCCATGATATAATGCATTTTCTACTAATGGCTGTAAAGTGATCTTTACAATATCATTTTCTTGATCTCATCTGGGACATCAATAGAATATTCCATAATATCCCCGTATCTTAATTGTTGTATCTTTAAATAATTTTCAACATGCTCTAATTCTTCCCTGATCGTTATCTTATCTTCTCCGTGACTTAAACTTGTACGGAAAAAGCCAGACAAGGCAGCTACCATTTCTACCACTTTGTCATCCTGATGATCAATGGCAAGCGACATGATCGTTTCCAATGTATTATAAAGGAAATGTGGATTAATCTGCTCTTGTAGTAACTGCAGCTCTTTTTTTCGAAGATTTTGTTGTTCTACTTTTACATCTTCGATCAATCTCTCTACCTTTTGTGCCATATGTTCGAAATTATTTGTTAAGATCTGCAGCTCTTCTGTTGTATTTTGAGGTCCATGTACATCAAAATTTCCCTGCGCCACTTCCTTTGTCATCTCACATAATTGTCTGACTGGATAACTAATGCTTTGCGAAATCAATTTCGATAATTTCCATGTTATCAGAGACAAAAACAGTACAGCGATCAATGTGATCGTGATCGTATGCATGATTTCTTTTTCCAGTTTTACACGCATACTCTCCATATTCCCAATCTCATAGTAAATGTATTCGGATACTTTTTCTTTAATGATTTCTGTAAATACATTCACATTTAATCTTAATCTCTGATTATTTTCCATATAATCGTTTTTTAGATCTGAGTGTTCAATTTCTTCAATGGAAATCTTCAGATTATCCAACAGTTTTCCTATCTGTCTCGTTCTTAATTTACTTTCATCTGTTACCGCATTTTTATTCAGTTCCTTTACCAGCTCCTTCGCTTCCTTAATCTCCTCATATGGTTTCATCGTATCAAAACTCTCTGCACCGATAACAATACGATACATTTTATAATCCATATCTTCTGAAAATGAGAAATTAAACTTGCTGGCTACTGATACGTTTTTTACTGCCTCATTATAGCTTTCATTAAAATTTATCATGATAACAAGAAGCGTGATAATCCCCACTAACGCAGGAATTATCACGACCATCCTTAACCATTTTAGTTTTTTCTATTGAGAACTGCCGAAATCGAGCAATAGATTCTCTCACATTTTTCATTACATCCTCCTTGACCTATATTCACTTGGGTACATCCTTGCGTTTTTTAAACATGTAGCTAAAGTAATGTGGATCCTTATATCCCACTTCATAGCTGATCTGTGATGCCTTCATATCTGTAAAACAAAGCATTTCTTTTGCTTTATCCATTCTGACTGATGTCAAAAATTCCACAAAAGATTTCCCTGTTTCTTGTTTAAACGTTGTACTAAAATGACTGCTGCTTAATCCAACCTGATCTGCAACATCACTCAACGATAATGTTTCTTCTTGATAATTTTTCACAATAAATTCTTTTGCCTCCGTTATCAATGAAGAATGTTTCTTCCCTAATCTTTCATTTCGCATTCTGATCGCTTGTATGATAAGTTCTTCGATATACTCCGCTGCTTTCTCTCCTGTTGAAACTGCAGCGATCTGTTGTTTGTAATCCTTAAACGTGCGATCGATATTTGCTTTCTCAACTCCCATTTTCTCAACGAATTTCATAACACCTACCTGTATATTGATCAGCATATACTGACAAAACATAAAGGAATCCATATTAGATTTTCCTAATGTCTTGGTATACTCCTCTACAAATAAATGTACAGCTTCTTCTTTTCCATTTCTCAAAAACTCTTCCAGCGATTCTGAATTTACTTTGGTAAAATCTACTTGCTGCAGATCTTCTGCTCTTTCTATCTTTTCATTATCTAATTTATCAAAAAACACCGCTTCATTCCCAGAAGACTGATACTGGTATGCAAAAGCCTTGCTTGCACTGTCGTAAGATTCCGAAAGGTTATGTAATCGTTCCACTGCATGTCCAATCCCTGCAAACCATTGTAGTTCTTTCTCTTTTTTCATACGCTTTGTCAATGCTGCAACATAATCTTTTGCCACTTGTATGGTTTCCTCTGTATTCTGTGCCTTGATCATTAAAATATAGCCCTCTGTTACACGGTGAAAAACAATCATATTTTCAAACTGGCTGCTTACTTCTTCTACGATTGCATCTTCTTTGGTACGAAGATCATATACTGCCTCTGTATCATTCTCATTCTTTGAAAATATTTTAAATAACATAAAATTGTATGCCGGTGCCATAAGATCTATTCCAAGTTCATTCCCTTGTTCCATTAATTTAGATACAGATATCTTTCCGCGGATCAGATTCCCGAAAAATTGATATCTCATATTTTTCATTTGTGTTTTTATATTTTTTTGTAATTTTTTTATATCTTCTTCCTGTCTTTTTTTCTTATCAAGCTTTTGTTTTACTTTATTTAGTGCTTCTAATAACTGCTCACCAGTTACTGGTTTGGTCAGATAATCTGTTACACCGATCTTGATCGCTTCTTTTGCATAGTCAAACTCCCTATCCAGAAAGTATGATGATCTGTATTTTGGCATTTTTTTTCTTTAAGATATCACTTAATTCAAGTCCATCCATAAATGGCATCTTGATATCTGTGATCACGATATCTGGATGTAGTTTTTCGATCATTGGAAGAGCCATCTCACCATCTGGTGCTTCTCCCGCAAATTCAAAACCATTTTCTTCCCATTTTACGTTATTCTTTATACTCTTACGAATGATCTTTTCATCTTCTACTAAAAATACTTTGATCATATTACCTTCCTCTTTCCTAAAATATTATTATACTCTCTTATAGAATTATATTCCAGAAATAAACAAGAATATATCCATACAAATAAAAAAGGGGATATTGTATGGATATGATTCTTATTTTTTAATTTCAATCTATATTATTCTGTTTCAAATCGGTATGTTGTCACTGCTTCATACTCTTCTGCCTTTTCTTAAGATAACTCTTGGCTTTTCTCTATATTCATAGAATTAGGCAAGAATTGTGGTTCTAATGCAACACCATCTCTGTTCTCATATGGTTTTCCAAATTTACCATCACTTCCTCCTGCCAGAAAGTTTCCTGCATATAACTGCATGCATGGAAGTGTTGTTGTGATCGTTAATTTTCGTCCACTTTCTTTATCATATAAGACTGCCTGATCTTTCTCATCCTTTAACATAAAACAATGATCATAGCCTCCAACAAATCTCAACTGTTCATCATCATCATGAATCCCTTCTCCAATCTCATGAAAACCTTTAAAATCAAATGGTGTATTCTCTACATCCAAAACTTACCTGTTGGAAGACCATTCTCATCTGCATATGCAATCTGATCTGATTTGATCATCAATTGATGATCATAGATCTTACTGTCTTTTGCTGAAAGATTAAAATAGGAATGATTGGCTATATTGATCAGTGTGTCTTGATCTGTCATTGCTTCATATTCCATCTTTAATTCATTTCCAGATAGACGATATACTATCTTTAAATAAAGACTTCTGGAAATCCTTCTTCCATATCTGGAGAAAGATAGATAAAACGGATTCCATCTTCTAAAATCTCATAGTTAAAAATCTTCTGATTGAATCCATTTATACCACCATGAAGAGTATTCGGTCCGGAATTTACTGCAAGTTTATAGGTCTTTCCATTCAACTGAAACTCTCCATTTGCAATTCTGTTTGCAACACGTCCGATGATACATCCTAAAAATTTATCATCTTTATGACAATCTTCCACATCTTGATATCCAAGAACGACATCTCCATAATTTCCATCTCTGTCTTTTGTGAACACAGATAAAATATGACAACCAAGGTTACTCGTGATCACTTTTATCTCATCATTTTGTAATTCAAATAAGCAGACTCCATTTTGTCTTTTTTCGATCATTTTTACTTTCATCATTTTACAACACTTTCTTTTAAATTTTATCTGATATCTTTATTGATCCATTTTCATTATTTGCCTTGGCCATAGTACGCATTTGCCCCATGTTTTCTGAAGAAATGTTTATCCTGCAGATATTGTGGTGCTGGCTTTACTTCTGGATTTAAATGCTCGCAACGGTATGCCATCTTTGCGACTTCTTCTAAGACAACGGCATTATGAACTGCCTCGGATGCATCAGCTCCCCATGTAAATGGTCCATGATTTGTACAAAGCACTCCTGGAACATAAACTGGATTCTTATCTTTAAATGTCTCAATGATCACCAATCCTGTATTCTTCTCATAGGCTTCTTCAATTTCTTCTTTTGTGAGGCTTCTTGCACATGGAATTTCTCCATAGAAGTAATCTGCATGTGTTGTTCCATAGCATGGAATACTTCTCCCCGCCTGTGCCCATGATGTTGCCATGGGGAATGTGTATGTACAATTCCTCCTAAATCTTTGAATGCTTTATATAATTCAATATGCGTTGGTGTATCAGAAGATGGATTTAAATCTCCTTCCACTCTGTTTCCATCAAGATCCATGACAACCATATCTTCTGGAGAAAGTTTATCATAATCCACACCACTTGGTTTAATAACAAATAAACCACTTCTCTATCAATTCCACTAACATTTCCCCATGTATATGTGATCAGACCTCTTTTAGGAAGTTCCATATTTGCTTCATAGACTTCTTTTTTTAATTGTTCTAACATTTTTCGTCTCCTTTTTACATGACATCAATTGCAACTCGTTCAAGTGCAAGACCTTTTTGATATTGTTTGATAAATTCATCAAATCCTTCCACATCTTTTTCATCTGGAGCGATCGTTGTACCTTCTTCCCCTGCAAATACTTTGTCAGAAAGATAGGTATCAAGCGTCTCATCTTCTGCTTTATCTAGCATATAGGCTGCAAGGATCGCCATTCCCCATGCACCACCTTCTCCAGCTGTTTTCATAACTGATACTGGTGCATTCACAGCTGCTGCCATGATCTTTTGTCCAACACCTTCTGTTTTGAATAATCCACCATGTCCCAGCATTTTATCAACTTTGACATCTTCTTCTTTCATCAAGATATCAAGCCCCGTCTTCAAAGCTCCAAGTGCTGTGTATAGATGAACTCTCATAAAGTTTGCAAGATTAAAATTACTATCTGGTTTTCTTACAAATAATGGCCTTCCTTCTTCAAATCCTGTGATATGTTCTCCTGAGAAATAGTTGTATGCAAGTAATCCACCACAATCCTTGTCACCTTCTAATGCTTTATTGTAAAGAGTTCCATAAAGCTGATCCATATCTACATCTTCCACACCAAAGTTCTGTGCAAATTCTTTAAATAAGTTGACCCATGCATTCAGATCAGATGTACAGTTATTACAATGTACCATACCCACAAGATCACCTGATGGCGTTGTGACAAGATCGATCTCATCATAAACTTTCTTTAATTCTTTCTCTAAAACGATCATTGCAAAAACACTTGTTCCTGCAGATACATTTCCTGTTTTTCTTGTCACGCTGTTTGTCGCAACCATTCCAGTTCCTGCATCTCCTTCTGGAGGACATAAAGGAATTCCGGCTTCCAGATTACCAGATGGATCTAATAATTTTGCTCCTTCTTCGCTTAAGATACCCGCTTTATCTCCAGCTATTAAAACTTTTGGTAAGATATTTTCTAATTTCCATCCAAATTTTTTATCTTTGATCATGTCGTCAAATGTCTTGATCATCGTCTGGTTATAATCTTTTGTTTCGATATCGATTGGGAACATTCCAGACGCTTCTCCAACACCGAGCACCTTTTCACCTGTTAATTTCCAATGGACGTATCCTGCCAGTGTTGTCAGATAATCAATATCTTTTACATGTTCTTCTTCTTTTAAAATTGCCTGATACAGATGTGCGATACTCCATCTTTGAGGAATGTGATAAGAAAATGCTTCCGTTAATTTCTCAGAAGCTTCTTCTGTCATTGTATTTCTCCATGTTCGGAATGGCACTAACAATTCTCCATCTTTATCAAATGCCATATATCCATGCATCATCGCACTAAATCCGATACTTCCAACCTTAGTTAGTGTAATATCATATTTTTCTTTCACGTCATTTACCAAGTTTTGGTAACTGTCTTGTAGTCCACTCCAGATGTCTTCTAATGTATAAGTCCATATATTATTCTCCAGACGATTTTCCCAGTCATGGCTTCCGGATGCGATCGGATGATGATCTTTGTCGATCAATACAACTTTAATCCTTGTTGATCCAAATTCGATTCCCAATGCTGTTTTTCCATCTGCGATCATTTGCTTTGTTTCCATGATACTACCTCCATTTTCTAACGATAAACTACTTCATTCCATCTTAATTCATTCTTTAATATTCTGATATCTGTATTCTCATCAATGACAACACTCTCAATTCCCATAGCCTCTGCCCATGCAACCATCTGATCTACACTAAGATCATAAGAAAATGCTGTATGATGTGCTCCACCAGCTAAGATCCATGCCTCTGCTCCTTTATAAAGATCTGGTTTTGGTGTCCAGAATGCCGTCGCTACTGGAAGCTCTGGCATTGGTTTTTCTGTCTTTTTACAATCCACTTTATTAATGATCAGGCGGAAACGATGTCCAAGATCGATCAAAGAAGTGGCTATTCCTTCTCCTTCTTTTGCTGTAAATACAAGTCTTGCAGGATCTTCACGATCTCCCATAGATAATGGATTTACTTTGATTGAAACAGGACCATCCGCGATCGTTGGGCATACTTCCAACATATGAGCTTCTAAGATACCCTCTTTTCCCGGAACAAAATTGTATGTATAATCTTCCATAAATGATGTTCCTTTGGCATCTTTCTTTCCTGCTGTCATAACTTTCATCAGTCGTACCATTGCTGCTGTCTTCCAGTCACCTTCTGCACCAAATCCATAACCTTTTTCCATTAATCTCTGAATCGCAAGTCCTGGAAGCTGTTTTAATCCACCAAGATCGCCAAAGTGTGTAACAACTGCCTGATAATCATGGTCTTTTAAGAATTTTTCCAGTCCGATCTCGATTCCTGCCTGTACCTCTACATGTTTCTTAAATTCGATTGGATCTCTGCCCTCTAATAAAAGATTGTATTTTTCATAATATAACTGTGTCAGTGCATCAATATCACCTTTGCTGACTGCATTGACATAATCTACAACTTCATTGACTGGATATGCATCGATCTCCCATCCAAATTTAATCTGTGCTTCTACCTTATCACCTTCGGTAACAGCAACATTTCTCATATTATCCGCAATCCTTACCACACGGATATTTTTACTTTCCACCATTCCGATTGCACTTCTCATCCAAGATGCGATCTTTCTTTCACTTCTTTTGATTCATAATATCCAACAACAACTTCTCTTGGGATTCCCATTCTTGTTACGATATGTCCAAATTCCCTGTCACCATGTGCTGACTGGTTTTCATTCATAAAATCCATATCAATCGTGTCATATGGGATTTCTTCATTAAACTGTGTGTGAAGATGTAATAATGGTTTCTTAAATGCCTGTAATCCTAAGATCCATGATTTTGCAGGAGAGAATGTATGCATCCATGTGATGACACCGGCACATTCTTCATCTGCATTTGCTTCTTCAAATGTTCTTCTGATCGAAGTACTATCAATTAATGTCGGTTTCCATACAACTTCAAATGGTAAGATGCCACTTTCATTGAAATTCTGCACGATGATCTGTGCATGTTTTGCCACATGGCTTAAACATTCATCTCCATATAAATCCTGTGATCCTGTTGCAAACCAAAATTTGTAATTTTTTTTAAGTTCCATTTTTGCCTCCCAGTTTTATATCTATTCTTGATTCCTATTTTTACATGAGTTTCCGATCACCAATTTCGGTTCGATCAAATACTCTGTTTTCATGTCTTTATCTGATCCACCTTGTATCTTTTCTAGCAACAACTGTCCTGCCATCTCGCCAAGTTTTTCCTGTGGATGAGCAATAGTCGTTAAAGAAAGTGGATGCTGATGTGCAAGCATTGAATTATCATATCCTGTGATCGACAAGTCTTCTGGAATTGAAACACCGATCTGATGCAATCCTCCAATGATTGAAAATGCGATCTGGTCATTGTAACAGACAACTGCATCCATCTTTCTTTGATCCTTTATCATCTGAACAACCGATGTTACTGGTTTCGTCTGACGATCTTCTGTATGAAACCAGACAACCATATCTGGATCATATTGATATCCTGCTTCCTGAAGTGCCATCACATAACCTTTATGTCGTTCTCTTCCTTGATGATCATCTGCTTTAAAAACTCCTACGATATGTTGATGTCCCATATCGATCAGATATTTTGTAAGCAGATAACCTCCTTTACAGTCGTCCATAAGAATGTGGGGTTTGTCTTTCATCTCCTCATAGACTCCGTGAATAAAATGTAGGAATTTCATATTTATCAAGATTCTCATAAAGTTTTGGATGTCTGCATACAATCTCACTTTTACTTGGCTCAATGATCAAGCCATCAATATCTTTTGTAAGAATATCTTCAAGACATGCTGTCTCTCCTCGTCTGCTATTTTCTGTTGTCTTAAAAATAATGCTGTAGCCATCTTTGGAAAGGGCACTGTTGATTCCCTGGATCAATCTAGGAATATATAATCAGAAATATAGGTTGTAACCACTGCAATGTTCTTTGATTCCTTTTTATGAAGTGCCCGTTCTGTACAAAACGTTCCCTTTCCATGAACTGCAATGATATAACCTTCTTCTTCCAGAATTGACAGCGCCTTACGTACAGTATGGCGGCTAAGATCATATTCCTGTACTAGTTGATTCTCTGACGGCATCTTATCTCCCGGTTGATAGACACCAGATAAAATATCATTCTTCAGTAATTCCTTTAATGTGTGATATTTCATTTCTCCTTTGTTCTTTCCCATGTTTGACATCCTCCTACCTTATGGTTCTTATTTTAAAACTTGTACGGTCCTCTTTACAAGTTATTGTTTATGGTCAATATTAACAATATTTTCACTTAATTTCTATGCACTTTTAACAAAAACTATTTTTTCTATCATTCTGCTTTTCCTTTCTACTATCTCATGCTATACTGACTATCAAGAAGGAGTAATATACGATTGGAGGATTTCATGAAAATTTTGTGTGTAACAAAATGCCCGACTGGAATGGTTCAAACCTATGTTGCGGCAGAGAAACTAGAACAGGCAGGTAAGAAACTTGGCATAGACCTTTCTGTGGAAACACAGGGAGCTATGGGAATAAAAAATCAGTTTTCCCCTGAACAGATCGATGAAGCTGATTATATTGTGATCGCTGCTGATGTTGCGATCGACGAAGCTTCCGCTTCGGTAATAAAAGCTTTATGTCACATCTTTAGAAGATGCCATTGTTCATCCTGAGCAGATTTTAGAATCTCTGACAACCAAGTCATATTCTTATCAGGATGCAACTGTATCGAATAAGAAGATTCTTGGCTAGAAAAAAGCCATCACATTTATGATCTTAATGGTCACTAATGTGGTGGTTTTTTTCAAATATATATGATGATCAGATCAAAATATAATTTGTAAATTACGTTTATTTATGTTAAACTAGAACATATATTCGAAAGGAACTGTTTGATATGGAAATCTCATCAAAAGATTTATCTTTAAATGAAAAATTGAAGATTTTAGCTGATGCAGCAAAATACGATGTCGCCTGTACTTCCAGTGGTTCTTCCCGCCGTGGAAAGAAAGGAATGCTCGGGAATACAGAGGCTGCTGGAATCTGTCATTTTTTCTTCGGATGGGCGCTGTGTGTCTTTGCTTAAGATCTTACTTAGCAATGAATGTATTTATGATTGTAAGTATTGTCTAAACCGAGTAAGTAATGACAGGGTTCGTACAACATTTACTCCGGACGAGATCTGTACACTTGTTGTGGAATTTTATCGAAGAAATTATATTGAAGGGTTATTTTTAAGCTCTGGAATCGTAAAGAGTCCGACTTATACGATGGAATTAATGTATCAAGCGATTTATCTGCTTCGTACAAAGTACCATTTTAATGGATATATCCATGTGAAAGCGATTCCTGGCACTTCAGATGAATTGATCACGAATATGGGATATCTTGTCGATCGTATGAGTGTGAATCTAGAACTTCCTACAATTGACGGGCTTAAGAGACTGGCTCCTCATAAGAATCCGAAGAAACTTGTTGCTCCAATTCGTCAGATTCAGAATGGAATCGTGGATCATCGGTTGATGATCGGAAAAGATGCCTCTATGGAACGTTCTCAAAGTAATAAGTATTTGAAGCATACGATCTTTCAAGAGAATCCTTATCAGCGGATTCAGACTGGTTCTTCCCCGTTGACACTTGCAGATCCTTCTCTTAAGAATACTTTACGTTTGCAAAATAATGGAAACCAGCTTCTTTGTTCCTGCCGGTCAAAGTACACAGATGATCATTGGCGCAACTGGGAGAGTGATCTGCAGCTTTTATCGACAACGCAAAAATTATATCAGCAATATGACTTGAAACGTGTGTTTTATTCTGCTTATGTTCCTTTGAATGAGGATTCTAATCTGCCAGCTCTTGGAACCGCACCGCCGCTTCTTCGGGAACACCGTCTGTATCAGGCAGACTGGCTGCTACGGTTTTACGGATTTAAGGCAGATGAATTACTTTCTGTAGACCGGCCGAATTTTAATACGATGCTTGATCCAAAGTGTGACTGGGCGTTACGTCACCTTGATATTTATCCAGTTGAGATCAATCGTGCTTCTTATGATATGTTGCTTCGTGTTCCTGGAATTGGGACAAAGTCTGCATTTCGTATTGTGAAGGCACGCAAACATGGAACTCTTAATTTTGAGCATTTGAAGAAGATGGGGATTGTATTAAAACGTGCGAAGTATTTTATCACCTGCAGCGGGAAGATGATGTATCGGATACCGATTGAAGAAGATTTTATTACCAGGCAGCTGATTGGTGAGGATGGAAAGCAAAATTGGGAGATCGATCATCCACAGACCTATCGACAGCTTTCTTTATTTGATGATTTTAATTTTCAATCTGAAGTCACTGTAGAAGATTCTTCGAAAACTTTGTTTGGACAGATGTAATTTTCGTTATTTTTTTATTCTGGAGGCTATTATGACTGTTTTTACCTGTGAAGATAATTTTGATGCGATGATGACTTGTGTTTATGAGGCTTGGGCATCAAGACTTGGGCATTCAATATTAAATTGAAGACAGAACCGATTGGGAATCTGGAATTATTCTGTGATTATCGGCATGTGGATGCTGATCCGGAGAAAACTGCCAGTGTCGCTCGTTCTATCAAGAGTAAGATTTCTTATCAGGCTTATATTATGATCTATGAAGCTGCAATGTCTGATGCCGAGGATAAATTAGATACGATTTATCGTTTTATGGTTGCTGGATTCCATTATGGTGCTCATGTTGTGGATTTTCTTCAGGAACCTGTGGTTATACGGATGTTTGAATTGAAACGTAAAGTTGGAAATGAAGCTCATTTTCATGTGGAATTTATCCGATTTGCTAATATGCCTGGGGATGTGTTGGTAAGTCATATTGAGCCAAAGAGTAATGTATTAACTCTGGTTGCACCACATTTTTCTGATCGTCTGCCTTCTGAAAACTGGATGATCATTGATGATAAACGCTTCATCGCTGTCGTTCATCCTGCAGATCAAGATTATTATTTAACAATAATTTCAAAGAAGAAATGGATCGGCTGTCCATTCAGACAGACGATCCGTTTATTAATCTATGGAAAGACTTTTCAATACGATCGGAATTAAAGAACGAGAAAATCATCAGTGTCAGAGGAATCTGATGCCATTGTGGTATCGGAAACATATGACAGAATTTCAGTAATTTTCAGTTTTATAATTGTTCTTCCCCTAAATATTTCATGAACGCTTCACACCCTTCGACTACATCTCTGTATGTATCGTCAAAATTCCCTGTATACCATGGATCTGCGATGTCTCTTGGATATTTGGAATAGTCTAATAACAGATGAATCTTTCCATCTGGGTCACCACCTAATACGATTCATATTTCTTAGATTCCATGCATCCATACCGATAATATAATCGTATTCTTTGTAATCTTGTTTTGTCATCTGGATGGCACGGTGTTTTAGGACTGGGATTCCTTCCTGTCTTAGTTTATTTACCGTTCCATAATGTGGTGGATTACCGATTTCTTCTCTGCTCGTTGCAGCAGAGTCGATGTAAAATTTGTCTTTAGTCCTTGATTGTTTACCATGTGTTGGAAAACAAATTGGGCCATTGTTTCGGCAGATATTGCCGTGGCAGATGAATAACACTTTTATCTTGCTCATTTTATCTCCTTATATCTTCTCAAAGCCTTGTAAATACTGGCTTTCCAGCATTCATACACGTCTCTTTGAAATCATATTCTACCTCCAAGGGGACGCAACATGATATTGTTAGTATATCACGTTGTCTACACCTCGAACATCTCCTTTTTTTTTTTTCATCTTTGTCTTTTTATATTGCACTAAGTGTATCTACAAATCGTTCAAATCTTTCTTGATCTGCACACGGTTTCCGTTCCACAACAGATATTCTGCATTGGAACTATCGCTCAGAGGGTAAAATACAGTGATCAAATGCAAAAAAACAGCTATAAGACTCCATTTTGAAATCTTATAGCTTTGCTATACATGATATTAAGTTGTTATTCAATATTTGGATTTCCAACGGATTAGCCGTTTGTCGTTAAATTTCTTACATCTTTCCACCATAAACAGGGAAATTTCCACTGTCACCATAGCTCTTAATTTTTTTAAAATTCTTTAACAGTTCCATGTCCTCAGCACTAATTTGAAAATCTAATTGGGCATTACTCTTCATATGTTCAGGATTACCTGTTTTTGGCAAAGAAATTGCACCAAGCTGGAAGCGTATATCTAATGCAGAACTGTGGAATTTTCACTCAATTATTCAATACAATACTTCTATCAAACATTTCATTTACCTTCCTATTGTAATTTCCCATATTCTTCATCACTTACCGGTTCAAGCCATTCATTAGAACCATTTTCGCTCGGAACCTCTATTGCCAGATGAGAAAACCATTCATCCGGTGCAGCACCATGCCAGTGTTTAACACCTGTAGGAATATTAATGCAGTCACCTGGCTTCATTTCTATAGCTTCGTTGCCTTCCTCCTGATAATATCCTCTTCCGGCAACACATACCAGGATCTGCCCGCCTCCACTTTTTGCATGATGGATGTGCCAGTTATTTCTGCATCCAGGTTCAAATGTCACATTAAAAATTCCAACCTGAGAAGTAGAGATCGGTGCAAGAAAACTTCTGCCGGAAAAATACTGTGCAAAAGCATCATTTGGTGCACCGATTGGAAATGCCATCTCTTTTGCATGTGCCCGCATTGCTTCCTCTTCGTATGGCAAATCTCCTTCGCCTGTTTCCCACACTTCCTTTGCAAGATTGAAAACAGCCCATGCTTTTGGCCATCCTGCATAGAATGCAACATGTGTGATCACAGCAGCAATCTCTTTTTGTGTCACACCATGATTTTTTGCATTTTGAAGATGATATTTTAAAGAAGAATCCGTAATTCCGGAAGCCATCAGCGCAACCACTGTGATAATACTTCTTGTTTTTACGTCGATATCCTGGTTATTCCAGTTTTCGCCGAAAAGTACATCATCGTTAAAATGTGCAAACTCCGGTGCAAATTCACCAAGTGCATTTCTTCCTGCTGTCTGTATTATTTTTCCCATTTTCTATATACCTCCATAGCACTGTTGTTTATAAAGATTTTACCCATTCACAGATTTCCTGTTTTGTTCCATCGGTTTAACAGGCTGCCTTCTGTGATAACTACGTCTGATGCAGATGGCTGCAATTCCTTTTACAGTATTACCGAATCCACTTCCTCCGGATGTTGCAAAAAGCACAATCTTTTTACCACTGAAATCGTAAGCTTCTAAAAATGTATTTATGATTGTCGGCGCAACATACCACCAGATCGGGAATCCCAGAAGGATCTCGTCATAAGAACTCATATCCATCTCTTTTTTCATAATCGCCGGTCTATATTTTTTATCACTCATTTCCACACTGCTTCTGGATTTTTTATTCATCCAGTCAAGATCAAGCTTTGTATATGGAACTTTTGGCTCAATCTCAAACAAATCCGCTTTTACTTCCTCTGCGATCATCTCTGCTACTTTTTTTGTTGTTCCGCTTGCACTGAAAAATGCCACTAATTTTTTACTCATAATAAAAAGCCCCTTTCTCTGCGTATTTTTCACAAAAAATAGATGTATAAGATTTACATTCATCTTACACATCTATTTTAAGCTCTATCACTTCATTATGTCTAATGCTTATATTGAATTTTGTTTTATGCCTGAAAAGCATTAATCTCCTCGATCATTTTACAGACTGCCAAAGAATATGGGATATTCCGTCGCCAGGCAATCACCGTACTGGTCGTGATTTCAGGAGAAATTCTTCGCTGTACAAGAATATCCTCTCGCCAATACTTTGCAGCACCTTCGATGGATACCGGATAGCCCAGTCCATTTGCCGCCATGACTCCTGCATTTGTTCCGAGATTACTTGTAAAAGCAATCTGCAGTTTCGAAAAGTCTTTTCCAAACCAATTGGCAAGTTCACTTTGAACATTTACTCTTTCCGGCAGGATCAATGGTTTTCCAATAAGATCTTCTTTTCTTATAAACTCTTTTTCTGCCAGTGGATCATCCGGCCGCATTCCAACACACCAGTGATCGCAATCTGTGATTCTGATATAATCCAGCCCTTCGGTATCCACCGGCTCCATGAATAATGCAATATCTACAAGTCCTTTGTTCATCATCTCATACACTGCATCTGCTGTTGCAGTATGCAATACAATCTGAACCAGCGGGTATTTTTCTTTATATGTTTTACATATCTTCGCCAATGTCTCCACCGCTGCAAATTCACCGCATCCAATGGTTATATTTCCCTCTACAACATCTTCTTTTCCTTTCAGTTCCTCAAGTGTTTTTTCCTCAAGATTAAGGATCTCCAGGGCACGCCTTTTTAATAAAATTCCCTCTTCAGTAAGCGAAATTTTCTTCCCGCTTCGAATAAATAATGTTACTCCAAGCTCCTCTTCAAATGCCGCCATTTGTCTGGATAGCGTTGGCTGGGTAATATGCAATTGTTCTGCTGCTTTTGTAAAGCTCTGTTCTTTTGCCACCGTCAGAAAATAGCGCAATAGTCTTAATTCCATATCTTTATATTCCTACAAATTTTTCTTGTAACTATTCTATCATATTGCATCCCAAGCATCATCTATATTTACATGTAATATCTGCACAAAATACCGTGGTTTATTTTCGCATAATATCATCCGCAAAGGTGTAAAATGGATTACAAATCAACTGCATACCACATCACATTTTTCCAACTTGTCATATCGCACTATCCCCTTTTACTTTTAATACTTAATCCTAAAATAATCCAAATACGCTTTATACTTGTCCTGCGCGGTCAGGCAGGTATCTGTCAGATATCCTTTTTCGTTGTCCCATTCCTTCAATCCACGATAATAAAACATTTTCAAATTATCCTCAATGATAAACGGAACAATATTGTATTTTAGACACTCTTTAAACATAGTCAATCTGCCCACACGACCGTTTCCGTCCTGGAACGGATGAATCCGTTCAAACTTCACATGAAAGTCCAGAATATCCTCAAAATTCTTTTCTTCTTTGGCATTGTATTCCGCCAGCAATGCCTTCATTTTATCGGCAACTTCTTCCGGAAGGGCTGTATCCATGCCACCGACTTCATTCGGAAGTTTCTTATAATCACCAACAGCAAACCAATCTTTTCTGGAATCGCTGGTGCCATTCTTCAAAACCAAGTGAAGTTCTTTGATGAATTTCTCCGTCAAAGCTGCTTTTGCATGATCAATAATCATGTCGATACAACGAAAGTGATTTGCCGTTTCAGCAACTAAAAGGTATTTCATCTACAATCCTCCATCACAAACCATAACCCAAATTCAAAACATACTAATCTACTAACTAGTATATCACATTATCGGTAAAAGCATCATCAGTTTTACCCATAGTACCATTTTTAGCCGATATAACGACTGTCTCCTTATTACTTCTGATAATATCGACAATAATTTATCAACCTGGATTGGCTTTGCTATATGTCCATTCATTCCGGCTGCAATAGCCTCTCTCTTATCTTCTTCAAATGCATTTGCTGTCATTGCAACAATCGGTATACTCGCTTTATCCTTATCTGACAATCTTGTCTTATTGCTTTATCCTTCAACTCGTCTGCATTTCCTGTAAGAAATGATCCATATGCTCTTCCAGTAGTTTTATCACATGGCTCTTGTCTTCTGCTCCATCATATATGCTGTAAAGCAAAAAAAGTCCATAAAATCAAGTGCTGTCTGTCTGGCTTTTCCTGCATCGCCTAACATTCCTGAAAACAAAGCTTCCATATATGTTAATGGTCCGCTTGCAAGATAATTCTGATATAGCTGTGCCATCTGTGGTTCCCTGTACTGTTCCAATGTCAACATCTTACGAAAACAGCTTGAAAACTCTTCCTCTGTCCAATGAAGAAACTGCACCTTTGTGAACTGCTTGATCTTATCAAATGCCATTTCTTTATACTCGGCTGTAACCTTTTCCAGATCACCCTCCGGCATTTCATACTGCTTTGCTCTCTCAATATCCAATTCCTTAATTTTTTCAATAATACTGTCTAATATCTCCTGCTTGCTTTTATAATGCTTATACAATGCAGCCTTGGTCACTCCAAGTTTTGAAGCAATATCATTCATGGATGTTCCCATATATCCACTCTGTGCAAATAACTTCAGGGCTTCTTCCAATATTTTTTCCTTTGTGTTCTTTTCTTTACTTTCCATATCTATCTCCTAATTTGAATCTGTTACAAAGTTACCGTTTGGTTACTTTTATTATAGTTACCTGTCCGGTGACACTATTTCCATGAATCCACTGTAATGCAACCAAATCGGAGTTCTTGTAACAGTTATCGTCCCCTTCCCCTTTGACAGCAAGGTAACAATATAATAAATAATTCCAAATACAGCTACACTTCCCATCATAATGCCAATCATCTGATTTACACTTACCACATTTCCATGAAATACCGGATTGCAATCAAGAGTTCTTTTTATTACATCAACCATTTCACCAGAATAATGTTTTCTCTCCATCTCCCTGAATACTCCGTGAAGCATATGATTCTTAATCAATGAAGTGGCATATGTACTCGGAAGATAAGACAGTGCCTTCTGAAGACCTGAACCAAAATTTGAAATCGGCATATAAGCACCACATATAAAACCATATCCTGCGCTGACAATTGTACCCACAGCCGAAAGCTGTCCCTGTGTTGTTAATGGAAAGCTAACGATACTTGAAAGCGTACTTCCAAACAGAACGAGCAATATCATATCAAATAGAAGCCATAATACATCTGCTGCATTCATATACCATCCCATTTTAAGTAAATATCCCAGGCATAATACAAACGCAAGTCCATTGACCATCAAAGAATTAGCAACTGTTGACAGAAAATATCCCAAATAAATTTTTCCACTGCTGATAGGTGAAACATCAAAGTCCTTCCTTGTTCCATTTGCCTTGTCCTGCACCATAGTCAGATTCACACAAAATGTTACAGTAATACAACTTACTGCCATAAGTGATGCTGTCAGCTGTGCTGCTACTGTTCCATTAATGAGCTTATCCGAAATTGTGATCACATCCGGAATCGCTGCTGTAAAAGAATCTCTGAAAACCTTTGCAAGAAACGTAGCATACAGAACAATTAGAATAACTGGTGTGATCATTGATGTAAACAACATCCCTTTATCTTTAAAAAACAGTTTCCTATTCCTGTTCATTAACGCCAATACTGTTCTCATTAATGCTCACCTCCAAGCTTCTTCCCTGTGACTGCAAGAAATACATCATCCATACCGCCTTTTACTACTTCATAATCCATGAATAGGTCCTGATGCTCTACAATAAGCTTCGTAGCTTCCTTCGTATTTCTTACTTTTATTTGATATCCGTCACGTATTTTTTTATATTCTCTGTTCAATGACTTTATTTCATCTTCGGAAACACCATAAACAGACACTATATCCTGTACATAATCATTCTTAAGTTCAAACGGTGTACCTTCTGCTGCAACACTTCCTTTGTCAAGAATCACAACATAACCAGCATTGGCAGCCTCTTCCATATAATGTGTAGTCAAAAATACTGTCATATTTTCTGTTTTCTGAAGCTTCTCGATAACATTCCAGATTAATTGCCTTGTCTGCGGATCAAGTCCTGTAGTAGGTTCGTCAAGAATCAAAATTTCCGGTCTGTGCAATAATGCACGGGCAATATCAATTCTTCTTCTCTGACCTCCCGACAGCTTACCTACAGGTCTGTTTAAAAACTCGTCAAAATCCAGAATCTCGACCAGCTCCTGTAATCTCTTATCAAAGGCATTTCCTGTAATGCCGTACAAAGCAGCTCTGCTCTTTAGGTTTTCTTTCACCGTTAGCGGTTTATCAAGTACGCTATCCTGAAATACAACACCAAGCATCCTTTTTGTCTGTGCGCCGGCTTTGTCAGTTTCTATTCCGTTTACCTGAACCGTTCCACTGTCCTTTTTCAGCAGTCCACAAAGAATAGAAATGGTTGTACTTTTCCCTGCACCGTTTACTCCTAGAAATGCAAACAATTCTCCTTTTTTCACACGAAAGCTCAAATCATTTACCGCTTTTACTTCGCCAAAGCTTTTATTCAGATGGCTGATTTTAATTATATCTGATTCCATATATTCTCCTTATGTTTTCATTTTTCTTTAAATGCCATAGTATATATTAGATTTACCTTTACTATTCTTACCTTCATTTTCTTCATAAGTTACCGTTTGGTTACTTATATTGTAGTAACCAAACGGTAACTTGTCAATCTTTTATTACTTATAACAGATAAAAAAGAACATGCCGAAAAAACAGCCAAATCTCCCAATCTGCTCAAGGCATCCTGGACGATACACATTCCAAAAACTTTCTCTTACCAGATTTTCTACTTTCTGATACTCTTCCTTTTTCTCTAAACGAATCATAATATTACTTTTTTCCATTTCTTTTATGTCCTTTCTTAAAAATAAAAACCGATAATCCTAATTTTTCAGTATCAGAATTAACGGCTCTGCGTCTTAAGCGTCTGGCTCTTATTTTACTGCTTCATTTCTTCTACAGTTTTGTCCAACATATGTTCAAACTGGCTTTTGACTTTCGCCTTATCTGTTGCTCCATCATACATGCTATAATAAAAAAACATATTTGCATAAAATTTAACTGCATTCTCCTCTGGATTTTTTATTTCCATATTTTTGAACAAATCCTTCACGTATTCTGCTGGTCCGGATACCAGATACTGCTGATACAACTTCTGCATCTCTTCACTGCGAAACTGCTCTATTGTGAGCATCTTCCGAAACGATGATGCAAAATCATCCTCTGTCCAGTATTCAAACATAGACTTGCTGTATTTCACAAAATCATCCAGTGATACTGTCTCATACTTTTCAGGCATTTTTTCTTTATCCTCTTGTGGCATATCATATTCTGCTGCCTGTTCACCATCCTGCTGCTCCATACGCCCAACAATACAATCAAAAATATCTCTTTTGCTTTTGTAATGACGGTACAATGCCCCTTTTGTCATATCAAGTTCTCCTGCTATCTGACTTACGGAAACAGCCTCATAACCATCTCTGGCAAATAGATGCAATGCCACAATTAATATTTCCTCTTTCCTATTACCCATGCACATTTCCTCCAAAACAAATAAACGACCGTTTACATCTTAATAATAGTAAACGGTCGTTTATTTGTCAAGACTTTTCTTTTTGTTTATATTATCTCTTTTTATAAATCAGAAGCTCTGGATTTTCACCATCTTTCTCATATGTACATATGATGATAAAATCCATATCTGCCAGAATACCAAAACACCGGTCTCCTCCGTCATCTTTATCATATCGATAAATCTGCAATCTGAAAAGCAACCTGCTGTTGCCATAATCTATCTATTTCCTTCCAATCCAGGCATCTCACAAAGCTTTCATCTGGAAATTCCACCTGCTTGTTCCACGGACGATCATATACAGCTACTTTACAATCTTTAAAATGCTGCACATGCTCAAACGCAGCTGGTGAATCTTCGATTGCAAAATCAAAATGCATGCAATAAAGTTCTTCTAATGTCAGATTATAGGTATGATCCTGTTTGAACATTTCTCGTCCATATTTATCAACAAAATAAATAGGAAGCCTATTTAAGTGATGTTCATCCAACCATCTTCTAGATGGTTCATAAGAATCAAATGGTCTTCCTGTGACAACAAAAACCTCATGTCCTTCATCAACCCACTTGTTGATCACTTCTGAAGCTCCCGGTGTTTCTTCATAATCTAGTAAATTTTCTGGAATATGCCCTGCCTTCATCAATTCATCATACTGTTCTCCACTTAGATCAAATGATTTCTGAAGATTAAAGAACTGTACTTCCCTATATGGCACATCAATATTAAATAATTCTTTTGCAATTTTGGTGAAATACTTCGCTGTTTCACAGATAACGTCATCGAAGTCTATATATATTTTCATCGCTACAGCCTTTCCAGTCTACATATATATTTTAGACATCCCTTAAACATGATCAAACTATATTATCGGCAATAATTCTATTATTCCTTATTGAGTTTCATCATTTTTACCGTACCTTTGCCTCTCGTGATCCAGCAAAATGTACATACAAAGATAATTCCTTTTACAATTGATGTTACAGAAAATGCCCACCAGATACCTTCCAGTCCAAGCAATGCTCCACCCAAAATGATTGCAAGCGGAATTCTTGCACTGGTAAATAGAATACTGATCACACTGCATAAATGTGTTTTTCCTAATCCTGATAATGCCCCTACTGTCATCAGTTCTACAGCCATAAACGCTTCACTCACCCCAATGATCGTCAAATATCCGATCGCGATCATAATTGCCTTTGGTTCATGGAAGAAAATCTCTGCGATTGCCTTTGGTTGAAAAACAAACATGATCGTAATAAAGATTCCCCATATTCCAACGCTGCACAAAGAGGCTTTGTATCCTTTTCTGACACGATCCATCTTTCCTGCTCCATAATTTTGCCCGATAAATGCATTTAGAGCTGTCCCAAATCCATCGGCTGTATTCCATGAAACAGATTCAATCTGCCCTCCGACTCTCTGGACTGCAACTGCTTCTGCTCCAAAACCTGAAACCATACGAGTTAATACCATGGAAATTCCACAGTAAACCATTCCCTGAATCGCTGTCGGAATACCAATCTTGCAGATTCCACTTAGATATTTAAATGGAATTTTTGTAAATAACTTGATTCCTTTTAATACATTTTGTTTTTTCTGTCGGATAATTCCAAGGATCAGAATAGTCATAACAATTGCCTGTGCACTTACTGTTGCAATCGCAGCTCCATTCACCCCAAACTTGTTTACTGGTCCAAGCCCCAGGATCAGTAATGGATCCAAGATCATATTCGTTACAAGTCCTATAAAATTAGCTATAAATGGCGTCTTTGAATCTCCTTGTGCTGTATAGATTCCAGTTAAAGTTAGTGTCAAAAATGAAAACACGATCAATCCACAGGCTATTTTTGTGTAAGATAATGCTGCCTGCAATGCCTCTGGATCTTGTAGCTGAAAGAATCCTACCAGCGGATGCAAAAACAGTAACATCACTGCTGCAAATAAAAGTCCCATAAGCGTTGCCAGCTGAACTGCTGTCTGTGCATACTTATGGGCTTCTTCTTTGTCTCCTCGTCCAATGCATTGTGCTACCTGTACCTGTCCTCCCATTCTCGACATCGAAGCTAATCCTTGTGAAAACCACGTAAACATGCCTCCGACACCAACTCCGGCAACTGCTTTTGATCCAAGAAGTCCGATCCATGCCATATCTGTAATATTGTATAATGTTCCTAAAAATGACGATGCCATGATTGGCACCGCAAGTTTCGTTAGTGTTTTTAAAATTGGTCCTTTTGTTAAATTTCCTTCCAATTACTTTTCTCTCCTATGAATTTATTTTTGCGACCATATCATTACATATTCTTTTACTAATTGAAAATTGTTCTTCCAATACTTGGCAGAAATAAAATCATGTGCTTTTAAATTTGTATCTAACCATATATCTGCAACTCTATTTATATCTGTTTTCTGTAATTTCCTGATCATAAACCACATACGAATCCTCCTGGCCAAAAATAAATTTTTAAATATCCAGATTTTCTAACACTTCTTTCAAGGCTTCTGCTGATTTCTTCAATGCTTCCTGTTCTTTTTCATTCAGCTTGATCGCCAGTTGTTTCTCAATACCATTTTTTCCTACGATCGCTGGCATATTAATGTAACACCTTCAATTCCATAGGTATCATGTTGGATAGAAGATACTGGTAATACAGATTTTTCATCTCGGATGATTGCTTCGCAGATTCTTCTGACAGCCATTGCAACTCCATAATATGTTGCTTTTTTCTTTTCAATAATCTTATATGCACTGTTTTGACTCCCTGTGCAATCTCTTCCATATGCTCGTCGTGTTCTGTGTAACCTCTCATCTCGCAAAATTCTGAAATTGGTACGCCTGATACATTGGCACTTGACCATGCTACGATTTCAGAATCTCCATGTTCTCCGATGATCCATGCATGAACAGATCTTGCATCTACCTGTAAATGTTCTCCAAGCAGATATTTTAATCTGGCAGAATCTAGGGTTGTACCAGAACCAAAGACTCTGTTTTCAGGAAATCCTGATAGTTTTACTGCAACTTGTGTCAAAATATCTACTGGATTGGCTACGATCAAAAGAATCCCTTCACATTTTCTCTGTGCGATCTCTGGAATGATCGATTGAAAGATTGCTACATTTTTCTTGACAAGATCAAGTCTTGTCTCTCCTGGTTTCTGTCCTGCACCCGCTGTCACAACAATGATCGCTGCATCCACGATATCATCATAATCGCCTGCTGTGATCTTCATTGGTCTGGCAAATGGGAGTCCATGGGCAATATCTAATGCCTCTCCTTCTGCACGATTCTTATCAGCATCGATCAACACCATTTCAGTAAATAATCCACTTTCCATTAATGCAAATGCAGAAGATGAACCTACAAATCCTGTTCCGATCACTGCTACTTTTCTGCTGTTTATTCCTTTACTCATTATTGGGTCTCCTTTTACATTTTTTAGAATGACAATATTATCACCCAATTCCATTATATCAATTCATGCAAAAGATTTTTACTATATTGTTTATTATATATCTTATGAATACATTGTACTAATGTTTTTTCAACCTTATCAATCTGAAATGGTTTCGCTAAATGTGTTCATCCCTGCTGCAAAACATTTCTTTGCATCTTCTTCAAATGCATTTGCTGTCATAGCGATGATCGGTATCTGTGCTGCATCGTCTCGTTTGATGGATCGAATCTCCTTGGTCGCTGTCAATCCATCCATAACCGGCATCATAATATCCATTAATATCGCATCAAATGTTCCTTGTGGAGCATTCTTAAATTGATCCACTGCCCGTTGCCCATCTTCCACAACAGTGACATTGGCTCCATCATCCGTCAGAAGTGTCTGTATGATTTCTGCATTCAATTGATTATCCTCGGCAACTAATAAGTTTAAACCACGAATATCTGCTTGCTCCACTATCTTCTCAGCCACTGGCTGTTCTTTCTTCTGTGCGATTTCAAATGGAATCGTGATCACAAAGGTAGATCCCATTCCTTTCTCGCTTGTCACTTTGATTTCTCCATGCATCTGTTCTACCAGTCCCTTAACGATCGACATTCCAAGCCCAGTCCCCTGATATACACTTCGGGCATCCGTCTTTTCCTGTGAAAATGGCTCAAAAATATGATCGATATAATCTTTACTGATACCAATTCCCGTGTCTTTGATCGTCCAACGATACGTACAGATCTTATCATGAACATCCATTTGTTCCATCTTTGTAGAAATAGTTCCACCCGGATGATTATATTTAATACAGTTTCCATAAATATTCAATAAGATCTGACGAAGATGCAATGGGCTTGCATATACATATGAATATCTGTCATCTATGTTATCTTCTTCATAGTTCCATCGTATTCCTGCCTCTAGAACCCGCTCTCTGATCATCGTCTCAACTTCCCGCATCAGTTTCTTCACAGTAATCTCTTGGTGTGCCAGTGTGATGACCTTCCTCGATCTTACTCATCTGCAATACATCGTTGATCAGAGAAAGCAGATGTTTGGCAGCAATTTCCATTTTCTTATGATTCTCTAATACCAGTTTCTGATCATCGAAATGTTTTTCATTGATATTTAGAAGTCCAATGATTCCATTTAATGGTGTTCTGATATCATGGCTCATACGGCTTAAGAAATCGGTCTTCGCCTGACTTGCTGTACGCATTTCGTCAAATGCTGCCTGTAAACGTGCGTGTTCTAATTCTTCTTGTTTATGTCTTTGCGATGTATCCTGTAAGAGCATGATCGCATAAACTGTCGGAATCTCGCTCATTGTCTCTTCATCGTATACCACGATCTGTGTCATAAGAATTGTTTTTTGTACCCAGCGAATACTTCCATCATCTTCATGAAAACAATATTCCACAGAAATATTTGTGTCACCATTGTTGTATCTCTCCAGCAGTTTTTTCGTATCATTTGTCATATTATACTCTGCTTTTGTCTCCTTCGTGACTTTTTTCTCATATTCTGCGCAGTAATCCTGATAATTACATGGTAATGGATAATCAAGAAACATCTCTTTGTTCTTTTGCTCTTTTCCCTTTAGAATAATATTTCTCTCCAGAATATCTGTCTTTAGATTGACCGTATAGATCACATCGGATAATTCCAAAAGTGCATCGACATAACTGTCATTTTCAATGATTGATTGTTTTAGCTGTTCATAATAAATCTGTAACTGTTCTCTGGCCTGTCTGATTGTCAGCTCCTTTTCGGATGATTTCAAATGCCAGAAGAAAATGATGTAATTTCTTATCTTCATCCCAGTCAACTGGGATCAATGTCATACGCTTATAGAATCCTTCTTCCTGCATATCATATTGATATTCCTGTACATCCTGTTTCTCCTTCATCTTCTCTTGAAGTCTTGTAATCTGAAGCCTTTCCCAAATGTTCTTCTGCTCATCTTTCCCAATCTTTTCCTGTACGATCTGCTCTACTGCACTGGAATACGCACCATCTAAAGCTAAGAAAAAGTTTTCACTGGAACGGATCACACGATATGTATCCAGCTTAGCATCACAATATAAACAGTCTAAAAAGTTCTTTCCATGTTGATTCAGCAGTTTTAATAATTGATAATTCAACCGCTTCTCTTCAAGTGCTTCTTCCCGTTTCACATGGTTTTATTGATGTACATATTTTTATCTGCATCATTGAATAATTCTCTCATTGTTTTGCCAGGATAATCACTTGCCATAGCAAAACCCGCTGCATAACTTAACGGAATCTCTCGATGTTCTTTGGATTCTGCTGCTTTGCGAAGATCTTCAAATAGCTTTCTCACCGCTTGTTTATCAAGCCCTGCAGCACTGCGATAAATTCGTCTCCCCAAGTCTTCCGACAAAATGTTCCGATGGTATGGAAGATCGCAGACAAACAGCAAACCGATAAATATACGCATCTCCTGCATCATGCCCCATACTATCGTTGATCCGACGGAGATTATTAAGGTCAAAACTGCATACGATAATATCCTCTGGTGGATTCAGTTCACCTAATATCTCTTCACATTTATTCTTATTCGGAAGTCCTGTTGCATTATCTAAATAAGCTTTATGCCGCAATATACGGTTCATCGCCGCAAAACGGACCGCTTTAATAAACTCATATCCGATCAGCAGCATCAATACAACGATATCTGCTGTGATGAATTTCTCAAGAGTTGCTAATGACGTTGCTTTTCTCTGTGCATATACTTCCGCAAGACCTGTTGCCTCATCACAGATCTTAAAGAATCTCTCGCTCTTTGAAATGATATCTGTATGCTCATAGCCGACTGTCCGCACACGATAAATTTCTTTGTGTAAGGAAATAAAATATTCATCCAGTTCCTTCATCTTATCCTGAAAATCATCATCCTTTAACCGTACGAGTTTTAATTGGTCATTGCCATGACGCAGCCCTTCGATAAAGGACTGCACTTCCTTGATCAGCTCATCTTCTCGCTGTCCGGAATTCTCTAACTTAATGATCCTTTGTGTTTCTCCCCTTATTAACCCCGCATAATTTACAACGCGGGCTGTTCCCTGAATGTTCGAGACCAACTGCATCAGGATGACGATAAAGACCACTAAAAGTACCGTCAGAATACCAATGCCGATACGGATCATATTTGGTTTTTTTCTTTTTGTCGTATCAGACATAAACTTTTATTCCCCTATCACTACTTTAGAAAATTTCTTATAACATGCAATCCCATACTTGATGAAATTTATCATTCCATCCTGCTTTAGTTTCGCTGTATAATCTTTTCCTCAATCTGTCTTAATGCTTCATCACACGCAGCATCCAGATTCCCATCTTCTGCATATTTAAGTTCGATTATAATCCCAGTTCTGTTCATCGGAGCTTCAATCAAAATATCACTGTATCCAATCCCTGATTCAACATTTGATTTTATCAGCCAGTTGGATTTATATCCTAAAAGTCCAAGTAAAATGCCATGGTAGAAATTTTCCTTCTTTTCTTTGGCAACTGCTGTATCCCTTATACTGATCGTGTTCCAGAGATAATCTCCAAAAATCTGTTTCTTCTGATTTTTTCGAAACTATCAACACCTACTGGTAATTTCAAAGTGTCTGCCATATACACCTCCACTATGCTCGCCCATGGAAATCTTTCTTTTATGCTATAATTTACAAAACATTATAACATGATGTGTAGTGAGATACAATCAAACAAAAATCTTCCGTTTATACACGATTGGATCATCATATCCAAATGTTCTTCTTCCATTTACTTCTATGATCTCTGATACCTCCAGACTATCCTCTGAAAATCTTTCCATAATTTAAATATCATAACTGGTGAAAACTGGCTTGTACTGCCGCCTTCCCAGACACCATCCTTCTCGCGATAAAGTGCTGGTGTGAATTTTTTTGATTCGTTCAGTTCACTGTAATCTACTGCTTTCATAGAATCATAAGAAAATGTATTCTTATCTTCTCCATTCGGAATATCGTAGGACAATTCCTTCATTATTTTCTGAAATAAGAAAAGATGCGGTGATGTGTGACTTTTCCATCTGTTTTATAGTAACTTTCTTCTACAACAAATGTACCATTGAAGTTTTCTGGGAGATTTTTGATTTTATCGTTACATGCTGTATTGATGTGTTTTGCATATGGATATGTTTTTCCTTCTGCCTGCATTTTGTCAAATTGTTCTTTGTTGTCAAAATGACCAGTCATTAACTTTATAAAATCTGTAAGTTTGCTCATGGTCTTCCTCCGTAAATTTAAATTTCTTTAATTATACTCTTGTGAAATTTTTTTGTAAAATATTTTCCTATGTATTTATTGAATATCCGCTAATTTCTTTGTAACTCTAACCTGAATTTCCGTATAGTATGATAATTCTATTTCATCACCATTATTATTTTTGCTTCAAAATATTTTATGTCACTGTCGTCAGTTTCAATATCTGAAAATTTTGTTTTACTTTTCTACATATGCTTCAAATTGTCTACGACTAACCCCATATCCATTAAACGAAAATAAGCATTATCATCGCTATTAACCACAACACAATCGAAATTTGGTTTTGCAGTTTTTTCGCCATACCATTTGATGACCATTGATATATATTGATATCACTGTTTGAATCATCTAGCACCATATCTTTCCTTGTAAATGTCAGTTCAATATATGCTATAGTATAATCAGTATTATTTTTAAAAAAAAGTCAGCTTGCGTTCATCATCAATGATTCTACTTTTCACTCCAATCAATATCTGACATTTTGATTTCTGGCGGATTATTGTCGTCTCTATTTTACTACTATTGCTGCTGCATCCGGTAAAACAACATAAAATGAGCACTAATCCTAACAATATTTTCTTCTTCATATTCATTTCTCCTTCTTTTGTTTGGTTACAATTGTACACTTCTGAATAAAAAGAAATCCCCACCATAATGGTGAGGATGTAATAAATCCGTTATTCAATTCCTTTTGATAATTTCGTCAACCTTTGATTTTCCAGTATTTCATCGATATCGCCCAGATCATATTTTCTGTAGTTCACTGCTACGATGATGCATGCATCCGCTTGTCTTTTGCATATAATGGTTTCATCGTACGCTTTTCCATATTCAGTATCTTTTCTGCAATGTAAGATTTGCATCACAACGAGGACAGAATTCATCGCCCTCATCTGCTGCTCAAATCAGTCTCTTCTCCAAACAATAATGATAAATTCCATCCTCCGAAACATCTCCACAGATTTCATCTGCCACTGCTTTCAGATCATCGGATGCATTTGCCATTGCAATTCCATTGCCAACTGCTTTTAACATCTCGATATCGTTATTGCCATCCCCAAATGCCATAGCCTGAGATTTATCTATGCCATAATGTTTTAACATTTTCTCAATCCCTGCTCCTTTTCCTGCATTGACCGGTATGATGTCAACTGCTCGATCCCACCATGCCGTAATCTCAGCTCCCTGGACACCTTTTAAGATCTCTTGATACTCTTCTACTCTTGCACCCATCAACACTTGATAAACTTTTTCTTTTTTTATATCTTCGAAATCTTCTGCTACATCAACTTCGGCATTCCCAAATGCATAGTAATCGATCAAGTCCTGATCTTTTTCCATTTGCAGCCATACGGTCTTTCGTTGCTAATGCAACTGGCTTTCCCATTTTGTCTGCATTTTTAATGATCCTTTCAATATCTTTTAATGGAATACAATTGCTATAGAGTGTTCCACTGTGATCATAGCAATAAGACCCATTGTATGTAAAAATGCATCAAACTCAACTCCTTCAAAATGTGGGACAAGCATCGGTCCTCTTCCTGTTGCCAAACAAAGTTTGACTCCTTTTTCCTGTAGTCGCTTTAATGCTTCTAATGTTTTTTCTGAAATCGTATCTTGATCCATAGCGATCAATGTACCATCAATGTCAAAAATATGATTTTAATATCTTTCATGTCTTTCTTTTCCTTCTATATTATGATGAGAGTTTACGCTAAATAACGAAATGCCTGTATGATATAAGACAAAATCTTGATCATACCCTGCTTTTTGCTATCCATCGTGCGTTCTGCTACATCCTTGTCATTTTGATAACTTCCATCTTGATTCACTTTCAAAGATCCGCTTTTAATCTGCTAAAATCTTCTTCCAGCTGTTTTGTGATCTCTTTTCCTTGTACAACAAGCATCGTTTCTGTGTCTACATAGGTACTTCTGCAATCAAAGTTGTAAGAACCAACCACTGCTATATCATCATCAATGATCAGAGATTTTCCGTGTGTGGAATGTCTGCCCATATATTCATACAGTGACACTCCTGTACCTAAAATCTTTGATCGGTTCTTTTGATAATCTGCTGATGCACAAATATTATCTCCTGATGCGATTGAATTCAAGATCATTGTTGTGTTCGGAACCTGTTGTTTCACCTGTGCGATTCCTTCGTACATTTCTTTGGAAAACACTGCATATGGTGTATGAATGATAACTTTGCTTTTGCCTGTAACATCAACTGCTTCAGCGTTTCAAATACAACTGGTTCTTTTCCATAAATTGTTGTCGGATTGGTTACCAGTGTTGTTTTCTTCGTTGGAACTGTAATCTTTTGATAATCATAATCTGGAACTCTCACTTTCTCTGCATGGAACAAAAGGCGCTTGACTTCCTTCTCTTTTTATTCTTTGAGCATGTACTAAATTTTGTTTTGCAGACTTCTAAGTTCCAGACTTTTGAAAATATCTTCTGATCTGTCCGACCGCACCTTGATCTTTTGATCCTTGATTGACGATCAGAATCTCCCTGTCTATACCTTTGCTTTTTCCTTTGTGTGTTCCAAGGAAATAATCAAACATATTTCTGCCACCCATTAAGAGGTACTTATGATCTACCACAATATATTTGTCATGCAGACATCCATTGATCGTCCATGGTTTCAAAAGATTTGGCGTGTTATAAAAACGAATTTCAACATTTGGCTCACTTCCAACTGCTGCAAAAATATCCTTTCCTGTCATATGGATCGTTCCATAAAGCCCATCAACCAGAATCTTTATCTTGACGCCTCGTCTAGATGCTTTGAGTAATTCTGAAAAAATATCATCACTGCTGCTTCCTTCACGGATATCAAAGGTTGATAGAATGATCTCTTTCTTTGCTTTTCGTATCATATCCAACCGCAGATCAAGTGCTTCCTGATTATCACTGACGATCTTTGCTCGGTCTGATCCATTTTCGTTTGATGTTGAATAAAACGTTTCCGTATGAATCTTTGACTTATTTGTTTTGCTTACCGATTGCATATGTACAAATGGTACAAGCATTCAATGATCACATACAAAATAAACAAAATCAGAACGATTCCTGCTATTTTTAATTTTTTCATTGTTCTAAAATCCTTATTTTAATTTAGATAAATAATTTTACCGTCTTTATTTTAACATCTTTAATAATGATTTTAAACTATTGATTTCATAATCGGGTTTTGGTTGTGGATCTTCTGTCAGATCTTGTGCTCTGTGAAACCAGATTGTCTTGATCCCTGCATTGATCCGCCTTGAATATCAGAACTCAAGCTGTCTCCAATGATCGCTGTATTCTCCTTCTTAAAATCTGGAATCTTAGAAAAACATTTCTCAAAATATTCAATGCTTGGTTTGTTATATCCAATTTCTTCGGAAATAAAACACCTTGCAGATACTTCTCAATTCCTGAACTTTTTAATCTTCCTCTTTGTACAGACAATGTTCCATTCGTTACAAGATAGATACGAAATCTCTTTGATAATTCCTGTAAAACTTCTTCGGCTCCTTCGATAAAATAGTGTCCCTGTCCTAAATAGTCCTGATAATGTTTTGCCACTTCCTGTGGTGATGCTTTTATATCAAATTCTTGAAATAAAAGCTTAAATCTGCGCATTTTTACTTCTTCTCTTGTCATTTTCCCTTGTTCCAACAATTTCCATTGAGCAAGATTAATCTTATGATAGCAATCACGCATCTCATTCGTCACAGAAATTCCTACATCACCTAATGCCCTTGTAATTGCATTGGCTTCTGCTTTATCAAAATCCAGTAATGTATTGTCTAAATCAAATAATAATGTATCGATCATAAATCAATCTCCCTTTTAATATATAGTGATATTATAACATGATGTAAGTATCAAAAGTATAAATTATGTTTGTTCTTGCACATATATCCAAAAAGAGATTCATCGTAATTGATGAATCTCTTTTCGTTAGAATGAATTGTTATAGATTATATGAATAATGATCGACTTATTTGTCTTTCAATACTGCCTGAGCTGCTGCTAATCTTGCGATAGGTACACGGAATGGTGAACAGGAAACGTAGTCTAATCCGGCTCTGTAGCAGAATTCTACAGATGATGGATCTCCACCATGTTCACCACAGATACCTAAGTGGATATCTGGACGAGTTGCTTTTCCTTTCTTAGCTGCCATCTCGATCAGCTGTCCAACACCTTTCTGGTCTAATTTAGCAAATGGATCAGATTCGTAAATCTTGTTCTCATAGTAAGACTCTAAGAACTTACCTGCATCATCACGAGAGAATCCAAATGTCATCTGTGTTAAGTCATTTGTTCCGAAAGAGAAGAATTCTGCTTCTTCGGCAATCTCGTCTGCCAATAATGCAGCACGAGGAATTTCAATCATTGTACCAACTTTGTAACTTAATGTCAGATTCATAGTAAGCTTTTACTTTCTCAGCTGTCTGTACAACAACTTCTTTAACATATGCTAACTCTTTCTTCTCTCCTACTAATGGAATCATGATCTCAGGAACGATATCATATCCTTTTTCCTGTTTTACTTCGATCGCTGCTTCCATAACGGCTCTTGTCTGCATCTTGGCAATCTCTGGATAAGTTACTGCTAAACGACATCCACGATGACCCATCATTGGGTTGAATTCATGAAGAGCTGCACGTCTCATATTGATCTCTTCTACTGTAACTCCCATATCTTTGGCAAGAGCTGTAATCTCTTCCATTGTATTTGGAAGGAACTCATGAAGAGGTGGATCTAAGAAACGGATTGTGACCGGTCTTCCTTCCATAACCTCATATAAATCTTTAAAGTCTTTCTTCTGATAAGGAATTAACTGATTTAATGCGATTTCTCTTGCTTCTTTTGTTGTAGAGAGGATCATACGACGAATCTTTGGAATTCTCTCTGCATCAAAGAACATATGCTCTGTACGGCAAAGTCCAATACCTTGTGCTCCGAATTTCACTGCATTCAATGCATCGGCAGGTGTATCTGCATTTGTTCTTACCTGTAATGTACGGATTTCATCGGCCCATGTCATGATACGATCGAAATTACCACTGATACTTGCAGGTACTGTACGGATCTCACCCAGATAAATCTTACCTGTGGATCCATCTAAGGAAATATAATCTCCTTCCTGTACTGTCTTTCCACCTAATGTGAAAGATTTGCCATCTTCAGCAAACTTGATATCTCCGCATCCTGCTACACACGCTGTTCCCATACCACGTGCTACAACGGCTGCGTGAGATGTCATACCACCACGAGCTGTTAAGATACCTTCTGCTGCATGCATTCCTTCGATATCTTCTGGTGATGTTTCTAAACGAACTAAGATAACTTTCAGTCCTGCTTCATGATGCAGTTTCGCCATCTCAGCATCAAAATATACTTTACCAGCAGCAGCTCCTGGAGATGCTGGAAGTGCTTCTCCGATTGGAAGAGCGGCTTTCAATGCTGCCTGGTCAAAGTTTGGATGCAGTAACTGATCTAATGCTTTCGCATCGATTCTTGAAACTGCTTCTTCTTTTGTGATTTTTCCTTCATCTACTAATTCACAGGCGATACGGAGTGCAGCTGGGGCTGTTCTCTTACCATTTCTTGTCTGTAAGAAGTACAGTTTTCCTTCCTGAATTGTAAATTCCATATCCTGCATATCACGATAATGTTCTTCCAGTGTATGAGCAATGTCCATAAACTGTTTATAACAATCTGGTAAGTCTTCTGCCAGTTTAGTAATTGGCTGTGGTGTACGAACACCAGCTACTACGTCTTCACCCTGTGCATTGATCAGGTATTCTCCGTAGATCTGTTTCTCACCTGTAGATGGGTTTCTTGTAAATGCCACACCTGTTCCTGATGTATCTCCCATGTTACCAAATACCATTGTCTGAACGTTAACAGCTGTTCCCCAGTCTCCTGGGATGTCGTTCATTCGACGATAATAGATAGCACGTGGGTTGTCCCAAGAGCGGAATACCGCTTTGATTGCTTCAAATAACTGGTCCTTTGGATCCTGAGGGAATTCTTCATTCAAAGCTTTGCGATAGATACCTTTGTATCTCTTGATCACTTCTTTCAGATCATCGGCATCTAAGTCTGTATCAAACTTCACACCTTTCTCTGCTTTGATGTCATCTAAGACATCTTCGAATTTCGCTTTATCCACTTCTTTTACAACGTCTGAGAACATCTGGATAAAACGACGATAAGAATCATATGCAAAACGAGGATTGCCTGTCTTCTTCGCAAATCCTTCGACAGCTTCATCATTCAATCCTAAGTTAAGGATCGTATCCATCATACCCGGCATGGATACTCTTGCTCCTGATCTTACTGATACTAATAGAGGATCTTCAAGGTCTCCGAACTTCTTTCCCTGAATCTCTTCCAAGTCTTTCATTGCTTCAATTACCTGTGATGCTACTTCATCACTGATCTTTCCACCGCAGTCATAATAGTTTGTGCACGCTTCTGTTGTAACTGTGAATCCCTGAGGAATTGGTAAATTAAGTCCTGTCATCTCTGCTAAGTTTGCACCTTTTCCTCCAAGAAGGTTACGCATTTCGGCATTTCCTTCACTAAATTTGTAGACCCATTTTGTTGCCATGTCAATACCTCCTAAAATTAATTATGTCACATTCATATGTCATTGAACTTATTGTACCACAAATTTCAGATTTTGCAAAACTTTTTTGTTTATTTTACATAATTTTTTTCATTTTTCTCGTTTTTCATTATAAAAACTGCACATTTACATGATTTTCGATGCAATTTATACTGTTATTTTTGTCTTATTTTAACGATTTTTGTGTTTTATTTTTGTATACAATATATAAAAAATCCCAGAGTCTTTTCACTGAAAAGATCCTAGGATTTCATTTTATATCAAAGTTATTCAGTTTTTAAGAATGTTTTCTTTTTATAGTCTGGTTTTTGCTGCTTCTTTTTTTCTTTATCCAAAATTTCTAATTATTTATTCTTTAAACAGATTCTCTCCATCCTGTTTGATCACATCTTGATACCAATAAAAACTATCTTTCTTATATCGATCTAATGTAGCGCCCTCTTCTTCTTCGCGATCTACATACACAAATCCATATCGTTTTTGATATCCATTCAGCCAGCTTAACAAATCCGTAAAAGACCATGTACAATATGCAAGCACTTCACAGCCTTCCTCGATGGCTTTTCCTAATTCTTTTAAATGTTCTCTTAGATAATCAATTCGATATTCATCATGAATCTTATGATCTTCCGTCTTCTTATCAAATGCTCCAAGTCCATTTTCCGAAATGATGATTGGCAGATCATAACGACTTGTGATCTCACGACAACAATAGCGAAGCCCAACTGGATCAATACTCCAATCCCAGTCTGTTGTTATTAAATATGGATTGCCTGGATTTTTATAAATTCCAGGAACTCCAAGTACCTGCGCAGAACCTTTCACTCCTGTTGTATTCATTGTACCATATGGTGTTACTCCATCCATCGGATTATACTCGCATACACAACTTTGATAATAATTAACTCCCATAAAATCAATCTCTGCCGCTGCTGCCTTTAAAATTTTCTGATCGTCTTTTGTGACAACTGGTGCAAATCCTTTTTTTCTTAAATAATTCATGGCTGCTTTAGGATATCTTCCATATGCATAAACATCCATCCACCAGAAATTCTTCAGTTCATCATAATCATGTTTTGACATAACATTTTCAGGTTTACAATCAAGTGCATAAGATGGTGTATAAGCAAAGCTTGCACCAATCTTTCCTGTTCCGCCCATCTCGCGATATGCCAAAACAGCCTTTGCATGTGCCATAAAGACGTGATGGTTCACTTGATAAAATGTTTTCTGATCGTCAAACTTTCCTGGAGGATGCTGTGCTGTCAGCCATCCAAGTGATGTAAAAATATTTTGTTCATTCAATGTAATCCAATATTTTACCTTACTTCCATATGCCTTAAATAAAGTCTTAGCATAATTTACATAATCCTCAATGATCTCCTCAGATTCCCATCCTCCATAGAGATCCACTAATGCCTGAGGAAGATCCCAATGGTAGATTGTCACCATTGGTTCAATCCCATATTTTAAACATTCATCAATAATATTTTCATAAAACTCAATTCCTTTGGAATTGACCTCTCCTCTTCCTTCCGGATAGATTCTTGCCCATGAAACAGAAAAACGATAGGTTTTTCAATCCCATTTCCGCCATCAACGCGATATCTTCTTTGTAGCGATGATAATGGTCAACTGCAACATCTCCGGTTGTCGCTTTATATGTTTTTCCTGGAATCCTTACAAATTGATCCCAGTTTGTGATCCCTTTTCCATCTTCTCTCCAGCCGCCTTCAATCTGATAGGCAGCTGAAGCACTTCCCCACAAAAATCCTTCTGGAAATTTTGTAACTTTCATTTCTTCCATAAATGTTACGCTTCCTTTCTGCTACTGTACACTTAATAATTTACTTTCCTTTGTTACTACTTTATCTTCACATGCTTTAACTTTTGCAAATTGTTCTGTATTGGAAATAATGATCGGTGTTGTTACATCGTATCCATCTGCTTTAATCTTGTCAATATCAAATTCTAGTAAGATATCCCCTTTTTTCATTGTATCTCCAGATTTTTTCTTTGGAGTAAAATATTTTCCTTTTAAATTTACTGTATCGATTCCTACATGTACCAAAAGTTCTACTCCATCTTCACTTACTAATCCTAATGCATGTCCTGTTTCAAAAACAGCATCTACTTTTCCGTCAAATGGTGCATAGACAACTCCTTTTTCAGGAATGATCGCTGCTCCTTTTCCTAAAATTTCTTGCGAAAATGTTGGATCTTTCACTTCTGTTAAAGGAATCACTTTCCCTTCAAGTGGACTTGTAATGCTAATCTCATTATCTAATAACTGTGCATTAGATTCTTCTACAAAATCTAAATCATCATCTTCATCTACAATATCTTCAAAGCCAATAATCAGTGTTGCAACAAATGTAACAACTACTGTGACCAAAATTGTGAGTGCTGCAAATAATAATGTCTGTGGTTTTCCTTTTTCTACATACTGAACAATCGTTACGATTGCTGGTGTTGCAATTCCAAAACATTTCATTTGGAAAAATCCACCGACTAATCCACCAACAGCACCACCAATACATGCTCCTAACATTGGTCGTTTTAAACGAAGTGTTACACCATAAAGTGCAGGTTCTGTGATACCAGCAAATAATGCTGAAAACGCAGAAGATCCTGCGATCTGTTTAAAGTCTTTGTTTTTGCTTCGAAGCGCAACTGCAAGGGAGGCTGCACCCTGTGCCATATTAGAACATAATTCTCCGATACAGATAAAGTTCTCATATCCTGTTGTGGCGATCATCCCTAATTTAATCGGTGTAAATGCATGATGCATACCTGCCATAACAACGAATGGATAAACACCAGCTACAAGACCAATGGCAATAAATCCTAATTTATCATGAATTGCATAAACTACTGTTGATAATCCATTACCGCAAATAGCTCCTAAAGGTCCAAGAACGATCAATGCGATCGGTGCTTCAATTAAAACAACTAACATTGGTTTTAAGAAGTTCTTTGTGACAACTGGTGTGATTTTATCTACAAAACGTTCTACATATCTTAGAGAATATACTGCCAAAATGATTGGGATAACCGAATAAGAATAGGATGCATAAGTTACCGGAATATATTTCAAAAATTTCACAGTCTGTCCTGCATCATGTGCTGTATTCATCAGTGTGATCAAGTTTGGATGTAACATGATCAGTGCAATACTTGCTGCATAATACATATTTGTTCCAAACTTTTTGGATGCTGAAATTGCAATCAGTACTGGCATGAAGAAAAACGCACCATCTCCAATAACACTCAATAACTGATATGTTTGCCCATTTGTGCTTAACACACCGATCATAGGAAGTAATGTAAGCAATACTTTGATCATAGCTGCACCAATGATTGCTGGAATAACAGGTGCCATGATACCTGAAATCGTATCCATCAGCATTGTAAAGATATTTTTCTTTTCATTCGATTTTGCTGGTACTTCTTTTACTTCATTAGAAAAATTCCCAAGTTTATTTAATTCGTTAAAAACGTTTCCAACATCATTTCCAATAATGATCTGATATTGTCCGCCCTTTTCATGATTCCCATAACACCTTTTGTTTTCTTTACTGCTTCATCATCAACGATGGATTCATCTTTTAATGTGAAACGAAGTCTTGTCATACAATGTACTAGATTGATGACATTATCTTTTCCTCCAACTCTTTGAAGGATCTTTTTTGCTGTATTTTCATAATCCATTTTGTTTTCCTCCTTTTTTTCTGGATTTAAAAATTTTCATTTTTCTTTATATAACAAAGACCTGACAATAGATAAAATAATTCCCGGGGTTATTTCATCTATTGTCAGGTCTTAACTTAATAATAACAAACCTATGACTATTTTGTTTGTTCATCTAAAATTCGTTTGATATGAATTAATAAATATAATTGTTCATCAATTGTTAATTTATAGTTATATTGCTTTTTAATATATTCTGCAATTTTTTTTACTCCTGAAAAAGCATTTTCATTCTGTTCTACCATCACTTTATAAATTTCTTGCATCGTATCTTTATATTCCATATGGTCAAAGACTCTTGCCGCAAAAAACTTTAAATGTGTTAAAAATCTCTCATACGAAATAGATTCTTCATTTAAATCTATCTTAAAATGAATCCTTACAATCTGTAAGACTGTATTGATCAACTCTGTAATCTGATTCACATCGGTTATATTCTGTGCATTTAATTCTGCAGACACGATATGCATTGCAATAAATGCAGCTTCATCATCTCCCAAATCCTCTCCTGTCTGTTCTTTAATCCATTCAATCGCATGCATACCAACCTGATATTCCTTTGGATAAAACTTACGAATATCGATTTTCATCATATTCTTTAATGCGATTCCTTCTCGATAACGAGCGACTGCTGAATTGATATGATCCGTCAGTGTCACATATAAGGAATCTCTTATTTCTAATTTTTCTTTTTTTGCCTCTTTTACTACACGATCCACAATTCCAAGGTATTCTTCCGAAATCTCTTTTACTACTTCCTGTAGTCTCTTGCTTTCTTCTTTATTCTCTAGATGATATGTCTTATCTACCAGAGACTGATCAATATTTTCACCTTTTCTTTTTTTAAATCCAATTCCCGGACCTGTCATGATCAATTCCATTCCTTGTGAATCTACACTGACAACAGCATTTGTATTCAGAACTCTGATTATTTTCACGTTCATCCTCTCCTCTAATTTTATCTAAGTTTTTCATCATTTTTTGTATCTCTATAAATGTACAAGAAAGAATCCTGCTTTACAGGATTCTCCGCCTGCGGCGGGTCGCTTCTGCGACATATTACCCTTCCGCCGCAGTGCGATCCTGCCCGGAGCTCTTTTTCATATCATAAGGGATTCCATCGGAATTTCCTATGATATAAAAAAAGACTGCTTAAGACATACTTCTCTTCCTATGTCATAAACAGTCTTGCTTACCATTACGTAATAACAAACTTACTGCTATTATAATATCAGGTAACTTTTTATTTGTCCATTGTTTTTTCTATTTTCGTCATTTATTCTAATTTCACAAACTTTTTTTGTGCATTATGACGAATCTATGAATTTTGTGTATTTTTCGTAATTTTTACATTTTATTTTTTGTATACAATACACAGGATCATTATTCCTATTGCATCTTTCCGTTCGCTTGTTGATCATTATGCAATTTCCATAACAACAAAAAAGAACATTCCACAAAATATCTCATTTATAAAATGTTCTTTTTTTATTTTTAATTCTAATCCGCAATCTTATCGATCGCATTTGTCACAGCATCTATGTTTTGTGACCATCTAACATCTTTTGTTTATAATCTGGTTCTTCCTGCTTCTCTTCTTTCACACTGATCTCCCAGAATGGTCCCCCTGCATTAGCACCTTCTTTGCCTTGTCGGATCACTTTCTTAAGCGACCACGTCTCAGCTGTTCTGGCTCTGCTTCCTACATCGGCAATCTTTACTTTATCTTTGCCGACTATTCTTGTTAATACAACAAAATGTCCATTCTTTGTGAAATCTCCAGGCCCCATCAGTGCCACGACTGGATGTCCTGCTCTTAATGCTTTCTCTACAGCATCTTTATCCATTCCGAGACCTTTACACTCCATTCCGTATAATTTGGATAATCCTGGAACTACGCTGTGAGAACATCCCTGTCCTGTGTAATACCATCCATGTTTATATGCCTGTTTGCACATCTTTGGAACATCAGCTTTCTTTCCAGTTAAAGAACTGTAGCATACAGCAACTGCGGTTGGTCCGCATCCTGCTGCCTGAATCGTACTTCCGCCGATCTTCTTTCCCGGATAATCTGCCTGATTATAATAAACAACTTTTAATTGCTTCTTCTCTGTCTGCTCTGCAGCCATAACCCCTGCTGTCTGTGTCATCATCATTGCTGCGATCCCCATCGTTGCGATCACTCTGCCAGTCATCTTGTTCAATCTCATAGTACCCTCCAGATAACTTCTGCTTTTGACATAATACATCAGTTATTAATTATAACAGAGGGTAGTTTGTTAATCAAGTGTTTCAATTGTTAATTTTTTATTAAATCTCGTTTACATTTTTTTATTTTTTTGCCAAAAGATGATAAATGTCGCTGCATTTATTCATGAATTTTTCGCTGTGTCGTTCCTGCAATTCCAAGCTGTGCACGATATTTTGCTACGGTTCTTCTTGAAATCTTCATATTATTTTGTTCTAACAAACTTACGATCTTACTGTCACTTAATGGTTTTTTCTTATCTTCTTCTTTCACAAGCCGTCTGATTTCTTCCTTAATCTCTTCTGTCGTCGAATCTTGGTCTCCAAATGTCTGTGTATTATTAAAAATGTCTCTCATCCCGATCGTTCCACCTGGATATTGAATATACTTTCCTTTGACTGCGCGACTTACCGTTGATACATGCATTTCAATATCATCTGCTATATTTTGCATGGTCATTGGTTTCAACTGCTTATGCTTCATAAAATATTCTCTCTGACGGTCAAGAATTGCCTTTGAAATCTTAAGCATCGTCTCTCTTCTTTGTTCAATGCTTGTAATGATAAAACGACATCTCTCATATTTCTTTCTGAAATATTCTTTTAGCTCAGAATCTTCTGCCTGTTCCATCATTTTGACATAATAATCATTGATTGAATAATCACCGATCCAGTCATCATTTAAACGAATCTTTAGTTCTTTCCATCTTTTCCATTAAAATGTCTGGGACGATATACTGATCGGTTCCCCTGTATATCCACTTAACGGTCTTGGATTTAATTCTTGAATTTTAAAAATATACTTTCTTACCTGTGATGTCTTAATATCAAGTGCTCTTGAAACAGTCGATAAATGTCCCATTGCGATATCTTCCAGGTGATTTTCTACGATATATCGCAGGTCATCATTTAATATTCCTTCTCTTCAAGCTGAAGAAGGAGACATTCCGATACACTTTCTGCAAATACACCTGCTGGTTCTAATTGCTTGAGATGATCTAAAAGCCTTTCACAATCTTTTCTTCAATTCCAAGCTTGTGACTGATCTCTTTTGTGGAAACAAGCAAAAGCCCGGATTCCTCTAGGCATTGTGCCATGTATTTCATAACATTCCACTCTTTCTTTGTATAATCTTTGCATTTAACTGTTCCATAAAGAAGGCTTCGGGATCTTCGATTTTCTTATCTTCAATATCACTTTGCTCAATATCCTGATATCCGCCTGCATTTCCATGCAATGTAAAGAATTCCTTTCCAGATTCCTTATGTTCCATCAATGGATTTTCTGCATATTCATCCTGCAAAAACTTCTCAAGTTCATAATTATCAAACGATAAGATCTTTAATGATTGTACCTGAAACTGATTTAATTGCTGTGACAAGCCTTGTTCCAGCTTCATTTCATATGACATTTTACATCCTCCAATTACTTTCTTTGATCAAGTACTTAATCTTATCATAATCTATTTTCACTCTGAATAAAAGAGATTTTGCTTGGATGATCTCTTTTTCTAAGTTATCTTATATCTATTTTCCCGCTTTCTCTTCTTCTATGGTCTTCTGAAATTCTTTCACATCTTTTGCGATCTCACCGCTTAATAACAGCATACAGATCAGATTTGGGATTGCCATCAATGCATTTGCAATATCTGAGAAGTTCCATACAAGCTCCAATGTCTGTGTTGCCCCGACATAAGCTACCAGAGAAAAGATAATTCGGTAGATCATGTTGAACTTATGAGTTCCCATCAGATACTCAAACGCCTTTTCTCCATGATACTCCCATCCAAGAATTGTGGAAAATGCAAAAAGTGCAATTCCGATCGTTACCAGATATCCTCCAACTTTGCCAAGAACTGTGGAAAATGCCGCAATCGTTAATGCAGAACCTATGTACATCTCTCCTGTTGCCGGATCGATCTGTCCAAGCACTCCGGAGCTTGCGATCGCAAGACCTGTGATAGTACAGACAACGATCGTATCCCAGAAAGTTCCTGTCATATTGATATATGCCTGCCGAACCGGATGATCTGTTGTTGCTGCTGCCGCTGTGATCGCTGCAGATCCCATTCCAGCTTCATTTGAAAATACACCTCTGGCAACTCCGTAACGTGCTGCATTCATCATAGATGCGACGATATTTCCACAAAGAGCCCCACCAACCGCTTTCACACTAAATGCCATATGAAAGATCATAGAAAGTCCTGCTGGAAGATTACTGATATTCCCAAGAATGACGATGACTCCTGCGATCACATAAAAGATTGCCATCACTGGAACTACGACAGAAGATACTTTTGATATCGTTTTTATTCCACCGCTGATGATCAGTAAGGCTAAAATAGTGATCACTGCTCCAACAGTACTAACCGATACTCCAAATGTCTCATGAACTGCTGTTGAAATAGAATTTCCCTGTGTCATATTTCCAATTCCAAAGGATGCGATCACGGCAAATAATGCAAACAGCCATCCAAGTACGGCTCCAAGCCTTTTGTTCTTGAGTGCCTTTTTCATTGTATACATTGGTCCACCGGACATCTCGCCCTTTTCATTGACTTCTCTGTATTTGATCGCCAACATACATTCTGAAAATTTAGATGATAATCCAAAACATGCAGAAATCCACATCCACACCAATGCTCCAGCACCTCCTGAAACCATTGCTGTCGCTACTCCTACGATATTTCCAGTTCCGATCGTTGCCGCCAGCGCTGTTGTCAATGCTGAAAATGGTGATACATCACCCTCTCCTCTGTTTTTTGTTCTGGATTCCTTACTTAATGTCTTTTTAATCGCCCAAGGAAGGTTTCTCCAGGTTAAGAAATTGCATCGAATTGTTAAAAGGATTCCTGTTCCCACGAGAAGCACCAGCATCACTGGTCCCCATACAAAGGCATCCACATCAGATATGATCTTACTTAACATATACTATCTCTCCTCTCTGATCTTATTTTCATTTCTAAAATGCAAAAAAGGAGCAACGAAAATTCGTTGCTCCTTCAACTTATGAACTTAGTATAGCCATATATGACCACTCTGTCAATATTTATTTTAAGGTCGTACCAATGCCTTTCCGATCATCTCACCCTGCCTGATCTTTGTCTCACACTGGTTCTTGGTACGTTCTAACAGTTCTTCTCTGATCTCAACCTTATCCTTTCTAATAATAAAATGATCGTTGAACCTCCAAACTGAAAATATCCTTTCTCAATCCCGCGCCTCATAGATCCGGCTCCATCGTGATTAACAATCTTTCCAACCATCAATGCTCCAACTTCCATCTGGAGTGCATCTCCAAAATGTTTTGTCTTCATCAATGTATATTCTCTGGTATTCTCTTCATAGATTTTCACATGATCATTTGCGATCGGATTGACGGTATGATAAACTCCATCAATCCTATGATTCTCACTCTTAATTCCATCATCAAAATAGCAGTATCTATGATAATCATCTACTGTCAGGCGTAAGATCACGGCATAACCGCCCTGAAAATGTCTTGCGATCTTGCGGTTTCTGATCAATGAATCCAACGTATATCTTGTATCCTTTACAACAAAAGATGTCTTCTCTTCGATCGGATACACACTTACTTTACAATCGCAAGGACTTCCTAAGATTGTTTTATCTTCCGGAAATGGACGTTTTCCTTCTTTGATCTTTCTTGAGAAGAATTCATTATAAGATTTGTAATTTTTCTTCTCATATTCACTCATATCAATATGATTATTCTTGACAAATCCTTTGATCAGACATTTGGAAATGGGAGAACTTAAGAAAGCTCCCCTAGTTTGGATACCCAAGGTCTGATTAATATTTTTAGACTGGCTCGTCCTGCCATAGTTGTATACATCCAATGAAGCAAACGATCTTGCCCATTCTCTTCTTCGTAAATATTCCCATCTCTATCGGCATATCTCATCTACGATTCTCCTATCATCTTACAGTAAGAACATCTTTACTGCGATCAATGCTCCAATAACTACAAATGCAAGCATACATTTCTTATCTGGTTTTAAGACTTTAAAATCAAATACAAATAAGAAAGCGATCACTGCTAACATTGCAACATATATGTATGGAAATTCTTCTGGAAAGAATCTTCGAAGCTGATATACGATCGGAATGATCAGTGCAACCGATGTAATTGGCAGTCCCTGATAATGTTTTCTTCTGGAACTGCTGTGTGCCTGACGCTGTTCTTCTGTAACATTAAAATATGCCAGACGAATAACTCCGCCTAAAACATAACACATATAAATGATCCTTGCATACCATTGGTCCATTCCAAGGCAGTAACCGATCACAACCGGATACACTCCAAAACAGACAAGATCACATAAAGAATCAATCTCGATTCCAAACTTCTTGGCGTCTTCGCTTCTCTTTATCATCTTTGCGATCGTTCCATCATACATATCTGTTAATCCTGAGATCATCAAACATAAAATTGCGATCTTAAAGTTTCCATTGAATGCCTGTGACATTCCAAATACTGCACTGACAACTCCTAAATATGTCAGTATTACAGATGCATTATAAAATCCTATCATACCTTTTTCCCTCTATTCTTTACGCTTTATCGTAACATGTGCGACTCCTGTCATCACTGCACTGATCAATACCAGTGCATAATAACTGATTCCTCGGCTTAACAGCATTGCCGGATATAATAATCCGCCAACAAAATCTTCTGAAAAATACTTAAAAACAAGCCTTCACTGATTCCCATTCCCCCCGGAAACGGAAGCATATCCACAGAAATTGAAATAACACTCTGTAAAGCAACTACATCAATAAATCCTAATGTAGAAAGTCCCATTGCTCTGTATACAAGATATGTAATTGAAAAATGGATCAGTCTCTGAATCAATGTGACAACGAACATCCGAAAAATAAAAATCCGATGTCCTTGAATGATTGCTGCTGCTTTATGATACTCGATCATAGAATTCTGAAGTTTTTCAAGACGTTCTTCTTTTTTCTTTAAAATATGAAACTTTTCTAATTTCTGAAACAGCCATAGTACGATTTTGGATGCTAACGTTGGCTCAAATACAAGAATCAGCATGAACGCAACACAAAACACATTCAATGCCATTCCAAGGTAAAAGAAGAATGCTGCCTTCCCAATATATTCTGCCACAAGAAAATGACGGAATAAAAAGATCAGTGCTCCTAAAAATACCAGAACAAATTTATATAAAATGGTAACGATCATCAAAATGACGGTTCCCACGGATATGTCAACTTTATCGCGGTTCATGTAGTAAAGCTGCATTGGCTGTCCGCCAGTTGCAGACGGTGTAATACAACTGAAAAAGAAACCTACAAACGAATATTTGACGCAATTTCTCTTCGGCACATCATTGTAATGAAGCAGCCGTAGCATGCGATAAATAATATACGACTCGCAGCACACAAACACAACGATCATAACCAATCCCGCAATATAATATGCAGGTTTTACTGATTTTAGAACTTCCGCCAGCTCAGAAAGTTCCTTTCCTTTCAATACGGCATATGCAGTCAATCCAAATAATGCAAAGAAAGAATGTATTACCGATGACTTTTTCTTATTCTTCATCTTTCCTACCCTTTGATCTCCGATAATTTCCCTTTGTATTTCACAGATCTTCTCTCTAAACCAACTCGTTGGTTAATCTTCTCAAACACCTTCCAGAGTCCTTGATACAAATTGGTCTTTCTTCCGATCAGATAACAAACTTCACTTAAAATGATCCCGCCAAACACATCTATGATATAATGCTGCTTGGTTACCTGCGTGGAAATACAGACTAAAATTGCAAAAACAAGTGAAAATCTCTGATACCACACTGGAATCTTCTTCTGATGCCTGATCCCAATATAACAAAACCAGCTTACCAAACAGTGAATCGATGGAAATAAGTTTGCCGATTGATCGATCGAATACACAAATCGTAATGCCTGATCCCAAAATCCTGTTCCTGTGATCTCTGGTCTTACCAGCGTTGTTGGCAAAAAGACAAAGAAAATCCCACATACGATCCTTGACAGATAATCTGCTGTCAAAAATCTATACATATGTTCTCTACTGATTCTCGCAGTCATAATGTAGTTCACAACCCAAAACACATAACATATCAAATAAATACTTGTAAATTCTGGGATTACCGGTACCATCCGGTCAAATGCTGTTGTAAAATCATGATGATATAATCCTTTACAAAGCACCATTGTTCCACTGTAAACCAACGTATTCAGTACTAACGCTGTAATCAGCGGAATGATAGAATACTTCGGAATCCATCTCAGAACATAATCTTTTTTCTGATTCATATGTCTGCTCCTTCCAATGATCTATCCTCTTTCTTTTCTCTCTTATGGTTCTTCCATATATCAAAGAATCATGTCAATTCTGACATGATTCTTGTACTATTATATCTTTTCTCTTTTTAAAAGTAAAGGAAAGCGGTCATATTTAATAGTTTTGTAAGATTTACTCTGCTTTCTTTTTTCTTCTATTGAAGAGTCCATAAATACATGGAACCACTAATAATGTTAGTAAAGTTACATAAATCAAACCACCGATCGTAACGATCGCCATCGGCTGCATCATCTCGGCACCTTGCCCTAAACCAATCGCCATTGTAGATAATCCAAGGATCGTTGTAAGGGCTGTCATCAAGATCGGGCGTACACGCATCGTACCTGCTGTCAGGATTGCTTCTTCAAATTCGTATCCCGATTCTCTTAACTGATTGATCGTATCTACCAGCACGATACCATTATTTACAATGATACCTGCAAGCATAACAAATCCGATCATTGCGATCGCACTTAAGTCTTTTCCAGTGATCAGTAGTCCTAAGAATCCTCCTGTAAATGCCATTGGAATCGTAAATAAAATGATAAATGGCGATTTCAGTGACTGGAACTGTGCTACCATGATCAAATACATAAATGCTACTGCCAGCAATAACATCAGGCCAATCTGTCCTGTTGTTTCCTGAATGGATTCCATCTCACCTTTCATTGTAATACTGTATCCTTTTGGTGCATTGTATTTCTTAATCTTCTTTTGTACAGCGCTGCTGACTTTTCCTACATTGTAGCCATCTTTGATCTCTGATGTTACACTCAATGTTCTTTCCTGCTGGTTTCTATTAATAGAAGATAAACTGTCACTATTTCTGAAGTTCGCTACCTGATCCAATGTAACTTCTTTTTCTTTTCCACTTACTGTTCCTGTAAGTTTCACTTTCTTAAGATCATCTCTTGTCAATGTATTCTTTGCACTATTTCCAACATTGACACTATACTCTTTTTCATTGATCGTGATCGTTGTTGCTTCACTGGCATCTTTTAATTTCTCACTTAACTGTTGATAGATCGTTGCAACTGTTAAACCATTTTTTACTGCCTTTTTCTTGTCTACCACAACATGAAGATCTGGTGTTGTCTCTTCACTTCCATTCGAGATGCTCTGTGTTCCTTTCGTATCCTCTACAATCTGGGCAATATCTTTTCCAATAGATCTTAGTTTATTTAAATCATTTCCTTTGATCTGTACGGAAATACCGCTTCCACCAAGTGCACTCATATCCATACTGGATTCCTGCACTTCAACCTCACAATCAAATTTCTTTGTTTTCTTTAGGATTTCTTTCTTGATCTCTTTGTTTGTATGTTTCTTCTTTTCTTTTAATAAAACATACATACTGGATTGGTCTTCATTTGAAGATCCTCCTGATGTCATTGAAGAGATTCCGGAAGAACCAGAGGATATCATTCCTGCTACACTATCAACATCTTTGATCTCTTTTACTTTCTTCATTACTGTATCTGTCATTGATGCTGTTTCTTCCATTGAAGATCCCTGTGGCATTTTGATCGTCATCGTCATCTGTGTGCTGTCCATGCTTGGCATTAAAGAACTTCCAATATTCATTGCTCCAAAAATACTTCCCGCGAACAGTGCGAGTGTTACAGCTACTACAATAATCTTACGATTTAACAACCTTGTCATAACTTTACGGTATAATGTCTGCAGTTTATTGATCACTTTACTATCTTTTTGTGTAACTTTATTGAGTACTCCAGCTGACATCATTGGCACAAATGTCACCGCTACGATCAGGCTGGCTACCAGAGAGTAACCGATGGTTAGTCCCATATCCACAAAGAGCTGTTTTGTAAGCCCTGTAGTGAATACGATCGGCAGGAATACAGAAATTGTTGTTAGTGTCGAAGATGTGATCGCTCCTGCAACCCCTCTTGCTCCTGTGATCGCTGCTTCTTTAACTGGAACTCCTTCTTTTCTTAATCGATAGATATTCTCAATAACCACGATCGAGTTGTCCACAAGCATTCCCACTCCAAGTGCGAGTCCCGACAAGGAGATTACATTTAGCGTAATTCCTGTAAAGTACATCAACACCACCGCAAAAATGACACTTAACGGAATGGAGCATGCAATAACGATCGTCGGTCTGACGTCTTTCAAAAATAATAATAGGATAAAGACTGCAAGGATTGCTCCCATTAACAGATTCTGAATAACAGAACCTGTCACCATATCAATGTATACACCCTGATCCATAATATTAACATAATGGAATCCTTTATTTTCTTTGGTAAGTGTCTTCATCTTCGCTGCAACTTTGTCTGCTACATCAGCTGTAGAATAATTATTCTGTTTCTGGACTGTTAATACAACACCGTTATTTCCATTCACACGACAATATGTATCTGCTGAGTTATCTACAATCGCTACGTCTGCTACATCACAAAGTTTGACCGGTGGGATTCCTTTGATTCCAAGATCTAATAATTCCATATTGGCAAGATCTTTTGATTCGTCACCTTATCTCCAACACGTACCAGATACTGTGTATTCCCTTCACTGATATATCCTGCCGGCATCTCAAAGTTCTGTGCTGTTAACAGTGCTTTGACATTCGCAACTGTCAGCTTATTCTTAATATTTGCAGCTTCTTTTGCCTGCTCTTTGCTGGAATCAAGTTGCTGCTGGCTGGAATTCAACTGTGCTTCTCCCTGTGCCAGTTTGATCTCCCCATCATTCATCTTCTGGGTTGCCGTTGCTGATTGTACATTAAACTGTGTCAGTTTAGAATTGATCGTTTTCTTTCCTTTTTTGATCTGTTTTAATGCATTGTTTAATGCTTTTAAATTCTTATCCAATGCTTTGATCGAACTTTTTGCTGTTGTCTCCTGCTTTTTCAGTTCTTCGATCTGAGCCGCAAGCTGCATCTTTGTTGCTGCATCCGGAACTTGTTTTGCCTGTTCTTCCATCTTGGCGATCTGTGTTTTAATGTCTTGAGGGATGTCTGCAACGATTGTTTCTGCACCTTCAAATTCGTGATTGAACTCGTTACCTGCACCTCTTTCTGAGCAAGACTTAACTGTCCATCCGTAAGTGCAGTCTGAGCTTTCGCAAGCTGAGTATTAGCCTTTGTTCTCTGTGCATCTAATGTGTTCTTTCCAGATTCCATCTGGGCTCTTGCCTGATCAATCTTATTTTGAGCTTCATCAAACTGACCATTCAATGCCTTCTCGATCTTCTCATTTAATTTATTGATCTTCTTCTCGCTGATGATCGCATTGATCTGTTCTGTTACAAGTCCTGTACTACTTACGGATGCGACTCCGTCAACAGCTTCTAAAGATGGTGCAATCTTATCATTGATCAACTCTGATAATTCCGTATTACTTAACTTATCAGAATCCATAGCTGTTACCATAACCGGCATCATATCTGGATTTAATTTCATGATCGTTGGATTGCCTACTTCGTCTGGCCAGTAGCCTTTGATCATGTCAAGCTTCTCTCTCATATCAAGAGATACTGCATTCATATCCGTGTCACCTTCAAATTCCAAAATGACCATTGACATATTCTCACTGGAAATTGAATTAACTTCTTTGATATTTGAAATCGTTGCCATTGATTGTTCCACTGGTTTTGTAACTGTCGTTTCCACAGTCTCCGGAGATGCTCCCTGATATGTCGTCATAACGATTGCATATGGCAGTTCCATACTTGGAAGCAAGTCTGTTGTCATCTTTGTAAATGACACGATTCCTAAAATGATAACTAGTACAACCGCTACAATGACTGTATACGGTTTCTTTACGCTGAATTTTGAGATCATTTTCTTACCTTTCTCACATTTCTTTTCTTATTCCTTGTTTGTCTCTTTGATAGCCAAAGTAATTTAATGATATTCCTGTTTCTTAAAGAAGTCAATCACTTTTATTGATAATTGTCAATTAATGTATCGGATTATGAACTTTTTTCACACAACAAAAAGAAACCAGAATACATCTTCTTGTACTCTGGCTTCTGTATATTCTTGATCTCTTATTCTACACTGTAGTTTGGTGCTTCTTTTGTGATATGGATGTCATGTGGATGACTTTCTTTTAAGGATGCAGCAGAAATCTTAACAAATTCTCCTGTCTCCTGTAATGTCTTGATATCTTTGCTCCACAATATCCCATTCCAGAACGAAGACCACCCATCATCTGGAAGATTGTGTCTTCAACAGTTCCTTTATAAGCAACTCGTCCTTCTACACCTTCCGGTACCAGCTTCTTCGCATCTGTCTGGAAGTAACGGTCTTTGCTTCCGTTCTCCATTGCTGCGATAGATCCCATTCCACGATATACTTTATATTTTCTTCCCTGGTATAGTTCAAAGTCTCCAGGGCTTTCGTCACATCCTGCAAGCATACTTCCTAACATACATACATCAGCTCCAGCTGCAATCGCTTTTGTAAGTTCTCCTGAATATTTGATACCACCATCGGCAATAATTGGAATTCCTGCTTTCTTAGCTTCTTCATATGCACTCATGATAGCTGTAATCTGTGGTACACCGATACCGGCAACGACACGTGTTGTACAGATAGAACCAGGTCCAATACCGATCTTCACACAGTCAGCTCCTGCTTCGATCAGTGCTTTTGCTCCTGCTCCTGTTGCAACGTTACCTGCGATCACCTGAAGATCTGGGAATTTGTCTTTGACCATTCTTACGACTCTTAATACGTTTGCAGAATGTCCGTGAGCTGAGTCAACAACGATGACATCAACATGAGCATTCACTAATGCCTGCACACGATCTAAAACATCTGCTGTGATACCAACACCAGCTCCACATAATAATCTTCCCTGATCATCTTTCGCTGCATTTGGATATTTAATCTGTTTCTCAATATCTTTGATCGTGATCAATCCTTTTAAATTAAAGTCATCATCAACGATTGGTAATTTTTCTTTTCTTGCTTTTCCTAAAATCTGTTTTGCTTCTTCTAATGTAATTCCTTCTTTAGCTGTTACTAGTCCTTCAGAAGTCATAGATTCTTTGATCTTCTTAGAGAAATCTGTCTCGAACTTTAAGTCACGGTTTGTGATAATACCAACAAGCTTTGTACCTTCTGTAATTGGTACACCGGAAATACGATACTTCGCCATTAAGTCGTCAGCATCCTGAATGGTATGTTCTGGTGATAATGAAAATGGATCTGTGATAACCCCGTTTTCAGAACGTTTTACCTTATCCACTTCTTCTGCCTGTTCTTCAATTGACATGTTCTTGTGAATGATACCAATTCCACCCTGTCTTGCCATGGCGATTGCCATACGGTGTTCTGTAACAGTATCCATTGCTGCACTCATCAGTGGAATATTTAACTGAATCTTGTTTGTCAATCGTGTACGTGTATCCACATCATTCGCAATTACTTCTGAAAATGCTGGTACTAATAAAACATCATCAAATGTAATTCCTTCACCAATTAACTTACCCATTTTCTTGTTTTCCTCACTTTCTTGTATTTTAATATCTGATTTGTATTGTTAGATATGTTAACAAATAGTTTCTTTGATGTCAACAGATTATTTTATACTTTTTTTAAAACGTATGGATTATTTTCTGTACATGTATGGAATTATCTGAATATTCTAAATATAGCAATCCACACTTTACATCTTTTTAAGTACAAGAAAAGGAATTACTGCTTTCACAATAACTCCTTTTCTATGATCTTGATATCAATCCGCTTGATATCTCTTGTAATCTCTACTCTTCTACGATAGAAATTTTACTTCCAATCGCAAGTTTTGGCATTGGCTTTGCCTCAACACAAATACTTCCAGGAAGACCTGCTTCTTTCGCTCCACTGAAGACAACGGTTAAATGTCCCAGTGTCTCCAAATTAGACTGGGCAATATCTCCTACGGCAGTGATGAGATATTCTTTCTGATCCACAACCAGTTTATCTCCTTTTTTGATTGTTCCGTCTACCTTCTTCTGATCGATGAAATGACAGAAATCTTTTAATGTATCTGGTACATTGTCTCCGAATAATACAAACATACCTTCCTCAAAAAAAGCATCTACCTGTTCTCCCAGTTCGATAATCTCAGTCTGAAATATTGCTTTTCCCATTTGGAATCCTCCTTTTATTTACCCTGTAATTTCTGATCGATTGCTGCTGCTGCTTTCTTTCCCGCTCCCATGGCAAGGATAACTGTTGCTGCTCCAGTTACTGTATCTCCACCTGCGTACACACCATCTTTGCTTGTCTCCATTGTCTCTTCATTGACAATGATTCCACCCCACTTCTGAGTGTCAAGTCCTGGTGTTGTGTGACGGATCAGTGGGTTAGGGCTCTGTCCGATCGCAATGATGACTGTATCAACATCAAGATCATAGTTAGATCCTTCGATTGGCTGTGGAGAACGTCTTCCAGATGCATCTGGTTCACCCAGTTCCTGTTTAATGACCTCCATGCTGCTTACCCATCCGTTTTCATCTGCTTTGATCGCAGCTGGGTTATTTAAGAATTTGAAGATAATTCCTTCTTCTTTAGCGTGATGTACTTCTTCTAAACGTGCTGGTGCTTCTTCCTCGCTACGGCGGTATACGATATAAACTTCTTCTGCACCTAAACGTTTTGCAGTTCTTGCAGCATCCATGGCAACGTTACCAGCACCTACGACTGCTACTTTCTTACCAACTTTGACTGGAGTTGGGCACTCTGGGAATTGATATCCTTTCATTAAGTTAACACGAGTTAAGAATTCGTTTGCAGAATATACTCCTAAGTGGTTTTCTCCAGGAATATTTAAAATCTTGGAAGTCCTGCTCCACTTCCTACGAAGACTGCTTTGTATCCATCTTCCATTAATTCATCAATTGTGATAGAACGTCCAACGATAACGTTTGTTTCAATATCTACACCTAACTTCTGAACGCTTTCGATCTCTTTTGCTACCAGATCTTTTGGCAGACGGAATTCTGGAATACCATAAGATAATACCCCACCTGTTTTATGTAATGCTTCAAAAACAGTCACATCATAACCTTTCTTAATCAGTTCTCCGGCACATGTGATACCAGCAGGTCCACATCCGACAACTGCTACTTTCATTCCGTTCTTCTCAATATTAACTTCTGTTTCTTTGGCGTTTGCCATATGCCAGTCTGCGACGAAACGTTCCATACGTCCAATACCAACAGGCTCTCCCTTGATACCACGGACACATTTTCCTTCACACTGGTTCTCCTGTGGACATACTCGTCCGCAGATTGCCGGTAATGCATTCTCTGTTGTGATCACTTCGTATGCACCTTCAAAATCTCCTGCTGCTACTTTCTCGATAAATGCTGGAATTGGTACGTTAACCGGACATCCTCCAACACAAGGTTTATTCTTACAGTTTAAGCAACGAGCTGCTTCTTCCATTGCCATCTCTTTTGTATATCCAAGAGCAACTTCTTCAAAGTTCTTATTACGGACATTTGGGTCCTGTTCTGGCATAGCTACCTTCTTAAGACTCATATTTGCCATCGTTTACATCCCCCTTCCAATTCTACATTCATGTTCTTCTTCTCTGAACATACCCTGACGCTGCATACATTCGTCAAAGTTTACTTTAAATCCATCAAAATCTGGTCCGTCAACACATGCGAATTTTGTTTCTCCACCGATGTTGACACGGCATCCACCGCACATTCCTGTTCCGTCGATCATGATCGGATTTAAAGATACCATAGTTGGGATGTCATATTCTTTTGTGATCTTAACCACATTCTTCATCATGATAAGTGGCCCGATTGCGATAACTTCATCGTATTTTACTCCAGCTTTGATCTGGTCTTCTAATACTGTTGTAACGAAACCTTTGGTTCCAAGACTTCCGTCATCTGTTGCAATATATACATTATCGCAGAATTCTTCGAATAATTCCTTAAGAATAACAAATTCTGCACTCTTACCACCAATGATCACATCAACTGGTACTCCCATCTTCGCTAACTTACGAAGCTGTGGATATAATGGGGCTGCACCTACACCACCGGCTACACCGATGACACGGTCACACTTGTGCAAAGGAGCTGGCTGACCTAATGGTCCCACGAAATCCTGTACATAATCTCCTTCTGCTTTCTTGCTTAACAATTCTGTTGTATATCCTACAACCTGATAAATGATCGTTACTGTCTCTTTCTCACGATCATAATCTGCGATCGTTAAAGGAACCCTTTCTCCATCTTCATCTACTCGGATAATGATGAACTGTCCCGGTTCACATTTTCTTGCCACATAAGGAGCATGAATCTCCATTAACTCAACTGCCTGGTTGAGTGTCTGCTTCTTGACAATCTTATACACCACGTACACCTCTTTCTTAAAATATCTTCTTTTTATTATACATGGAATCTGCACAATAAGAAAGTATTTTTTTATTTATTTTTTATCGGCAATAAAATTATATAAAATTTTATTTCGCATTAAAATATTTAATAAAATTTTATTGTTTTTATGTAAAAAGCAGCATAACTGCTTTCTTTGCTGCCATGCTGCTTACTTTCTACATTATTATAGAGCTGCTTCGTAAATACTTACAATATCTTCTTTACTCAATGGTACAAAAGATCCCTTGCATCCATCGGCCGCTTTCTGTGCCATAATGTCAAAATATTCTTTATCAATTCCAACATCTGTTAACGTCTGTGGAAGTCCCATCTTCTTAAAGTACTCTCTCGTATATGCAATTCCTTCTTTGGCTGCTGCCATGTCATCGTCATTTACAACATCCCAGACATTTCTTGCATAGTCTGCAAATTTATATGCTGTATCATCATTCAATGCAAATTCCATCCAGTGAGGTGTTAAGATCGCTAATCCTTCTCCATGTGTGATATCATAGAATGCGCTTAATTCATGTTCCATTGGATGTACACACCATGCGACTTCAGCTCCATATTGAATCATTCCGTTAATTGCCATACTTGCTGTCCACATCAGATTAGCTCTTGCATCATAATTGTCTGGTTCTTCTAAAGCAACAGGACCATATTTAAAACAGTTCTTTAACAGTCCTTCCGCAAATCTTGCTTGAACGTCTGCATTCTTCACATTGGTAAAGTAATTCTCGCAAATATGACTGATGATATCTGCTGTTCCAGCCGCTGTCTGTTTTTTTGATACCGAATAGGTATATTCCGGATCAAGGATTGACATCTTTGGTTTCATATGATCACTTGCAGTTCCCCATTTTTCATTCTTTGACATATCGGAGATAACCGCAAATTTATCCATCTCTGATCCTGTGGCTGATAATGTCAGGACACTGTAAATTGGTAATGCTTTCTTGATCCATCTTGGTGTAATAACCAGATCCCATGGATCCCCATCATAGCAAGCTCCTGCCGCTACAACCTTTGCACAGTCAATGACAGATCCTCCTCCAATAGCAAGTACCATATCGATGCTGTTTTCTTTACAAAGTTTTACACCTTCTCTAACAGATTCAATCTTTGGATTTGGCGCGATTCCTGATAATTCAAAGATTTCCATATCTTCTTCTTTTAAAATCTTGACTGCTTCGTCATAAATTCCTGCTTTTTTGATACTTCCACCGCCATAGCATAATAAAACTTTGTTACCGCTCTCTGAAAGTTCACTAAGATGAGAAATCTGTCCTTTTCCAAAATGAATCTTTGTTGGAATAGAATACGTAAAATTGTTCATGGCTACCTCCTGTTTTTAGCGTTTCATTTATTCTTCGTCTAACATGACACTTACCCTGTACATTCCAGGTTTGCTTGCCTCTTCATAAGCTTCCTGCAGTCTGCTTAGTGGAAATTTCTTCTCTTCTACCAATTTAGACACATCCACAACCTTGGTACTTAATGCTTGGGCAGCTTCTTTGAAGTCTTCATGATCTGCCCCGAATGTCCCGATCAGTTCCATCTTTCTATAGTGTAACATATTTGAGTCAACTTTCAACTCTGGAACTGGATATCCTGCCGCAAATAATAACATTCTTCCATCATTTTGTTTTAACATCTCAAGTCCCTGACTGTTGGCACTTGTTGCTCCAACAGCTACGATCACAGCATCTGCTCCAATTCCTTCCGTTAACTCTTTTACCTTTTCTACAGGATTACTTTCATTACAGTCTATCACTTCAAATCCCATCGCTTTGGCTGTCTCAATCTTCTTAGGAATCATCTCTGATACGATCACACGACATCCGTAAGCTTTCGCTGTCTGGGCGTTAATTAATCCCATAGTTCCTGCACCAATGACTACAACTGTTTCAAATGGCTTTAATCTTAATTTCTTTGCTCCGTGAATGACTGTTGCAAGTGGTTCCATAAATCCTGCTTCCGATGGATTTAGGTCATTCGCCACTTTATAAACTCCACTTGAATTCTTTACACAATAATTTGAAAAACCAAAGAATCCCCATTTATATCCATCTTCTGTATCCTTGCGAATTTCTTCACACTGATCGATATGTCCTTCACGACAAGCCGGACAATGTCCACATCCTTCATATCCAGTTGCAACCATATCTCCAATTTTAAGATCTGTTACTTTCTCTCCTACCTGTTCAACGATTCCGGCGGCTTCATGTCCTCCGGCCATCGGATATCCTTGATGTTCCCGTAATCCTAACCACTGTCCATAATCTGTCGTGCAGATATTACATGCTTTCATATGAAGTAATACATCATATGGTCCTACTTCTGGAAGATCACGTTCTCTGACTTCTGCAACACCTTTTTTTACCAAACACCCAAATTTCATTTTCATTCCCATAACACCACACTTCCTTTCAAGATTCATTCTTCTTATCTTTATTTTTATATATTGATGTACCTAGACCACTCCATTGCTATGCTTTGTTTACACTGCCGAATAATGTGATGTAGTGTTTTAATGCTTCTTTGTATCCTATCCTCATCTCATTAGAAAGATCAAACATATTCGCTGTTTTATTTCCAAATTCTCCAAGACTTCCATCTTTCTTCATATGATCATAGTCAATCTGTAAGTATCCTTTTAATGTTTCTAACCCTGCATTACTTAAGTCTGTGCACAAATTAACTTTCTGAATTCCTGTCTGTACTGCTTTCTTCAGGTTATCATCTCCTGTTCCTGATCCTCCATGAAGAACTAATGGCACTTCGACCATCTGATGCAAGTCTGCTAATAGTTCAAATTCCAGTTTTGGAGTTCCATGGTAAGTTCCGTGAGAAGTTCCAACAGATACTGCCAACGCATCTACATTTGTCTGTTTTACAAAATCAATCGCTTCTTCTTTCCTTGTAAGACCGGAATCTCTGGTCTGTTCGTATTCAAATCCCTGTCCAACATGTCCAAGTTCTGCTTCTACAGAAACTCCAACTGCATGAGCAATCTTTACGATTTCTGCAACTTCTCTGACATTCTCTTCAAATGTCAATGTAGAACGGTCTACCATGACAGATGTATATCCACAGCGGATTGCCTGAATGATCTCTTCAAATGGTCCTCCATGATCTAAATTTAATGCTGCTGTTACTTCTGGAAATTTCTTTTCATAAAAATGAACGGCATCTGATATTTCTTCAATCTGATGAATTCCAGCACCATCAATGATGACCGGTGCTTTTAATTCACTTGCTGCTTCAAAAATACTCTTTACTGTATGTGACATGCTCCCACCACTTAAATCACAGATTTTGAAGTGGGGGCTTCTTGCTCAATGGCTCTACTGAGCCAAGTATCTACAAGCTATCCTCGCGTGCCCCGCGATTCTTTTGCCCGGACACGGGCATGTTTTCTTATTATCCAATTGTCCGGATACGGACAGTTTATGCTGCCAGCATCCTTCTTGCCTCTTCACGGATGTTGATTGCTGCATTTTCGATCTCTGTCCATCTCATTTCCACACTCACAGTGATACACTCTTTCGGATAATCTCAGCTCTTTCTTTATCCTTCCACATTTACAGCATTTTTTACTGGAAGGAAAGAAACGGTCTACCTTTACCATTTTCTTTCCCTGCCACGCCAGTTTATAGTCTAACATTTTCCTGAACAGTCCATATCCATTATCCTGTACACTTTTTCCCAAAATGCAGGCACTGGCTCATTGCTTTCATATCAATATCTTCCACCGCAACTGCATCATAACTGTCTGCGATCTTCCGGCTCAGTTTATGCAGATAATCTCTTCTCTGATTGCGTATTTTTTCATGGCACCTGGCAACTTTCTTTTTCTGCAGTTCATAGTTATGGCTTCCTCGTACGCATCTTGACAACTTTCGCTGCTCCCTCGCCAGTCTTTTTTCATTTTTTCTGAAAAAATCCTGCTTCTTCCATCTCAATCTCTTCTGAAAACACTGCCATCCCCTGCATCGCATAATCTATTCCAAGTATCTTTGCAGTACTGTAATCTGGTTCAGCTGCTTGGTTTTCGCAGCTGTATCCTTCATACAGCAGACTTGCAAAATACTTTCCGGATGGCTCCATACTGACTGTCACTGATCTCAAGCGAAGTCCTTCTGCTGGCTCCTGTTTTTTCATGGAGATCCATTTTAATTTCGGAAGCCGGATCCGGTTATCTTCTACCAGAATATTTCCGTTGACTACATTTGTTGTGTAGCTGTTTTTGGAGTGATGTTTTGACTTGAAACGTGGAAATCCAACCTTAGGATCACGAAAAAAATTCTTATATGCTTTTTCCAGATGAAGCTGAACATTTGCCAGTGCCAGCGAATCTACTTCTTTCAGAAATGAATACTCCTTTTTATACATGGCTGGTGTTTTTTTAACATCTTCTTTGTCTTTTTATACTCCTGGATCTTGTCATTAAGCATCTGGTTATACAGAAAAGCGACAGCAGCCAAATGTTTTTTTCCAAGGAGTATCTTCTGTTCTTCTGTTGGATAAATCCGAAAACGGTATGCTATGTTCAATGCTTTTTCTCTCCCTGATTTTCGATGTATTGACGGATCACTTCTACTGGAGCGCCTGCTGCTGGCACTTTTATAAGCATTGATAAATTTACTGAGTTCCGTTTTAGGCTGTGCACGAAACATTACATGCACATGATCAATATCATGATTCTATTATACCATAGATCGCACTATCGAACAAGTGTTCCTTTTTGTTTTTTTGCAATTCATCTCCCACCTGTAGAGGAAGGAGAATTCTTGCTATATATTATGTTAAAAACGGAACAAAATATAGTTTATATGGTTCAGGAATTTGACCGGAAGCTACGTTCTATTACAATTGCGTCTTGTGCACCTGCACCGCTTTGGCTGCTGTCTCCTAACATTTCTTTTTATTATCCTGATAACATAATCTCATTTTCAATCTGTGAGATTGATCAGGTGATCAAGCATATTGAAACTGGACAGATTGATATTGGAATTTTGCCTTTTGAATATCAGAAGGATGATTTATGTACCACACATTTCTTTACAGAACATTTGTCGGTTTGTATTCCTTTTGGGCATAGTCTTTGTTCTTATGACAAACTTACATTTCATGATCTGAATGGTTATAATCGCCTGCTTTGGGATCAGCTTGGCTTCTGGACAGATCTTTGCAAACGTAAAATGCCTGCTTCAAAGTTTCTGATACAGACAGATGAATCGGAATTTTTGGAATTGGTGAAATCTTCGACTTTGTTTTGTTTTTCTACGAATTATGCTTCTTATCCGGATGAGATTTTAAATGATCGGAAGGATTCCGATCGTGGATGATTGTGCGAATGTGGAATATTGGGTGGTTTGGAAGAAAGGGAATACGTATCGATTTTAGTTTTTTATGGAGAAAAAAATCCTGCAGAAATTCATTCGAATTTCTGTAGGATTTTTGATATTTAGTCTTTGAGTCGCTTCGCTCCCTGTAGACGCCCACTCAACTAAGCTCATCTTTCGCCTGTGGCTCGGATTCGCTAAGGTTCGGGACGGACTTTCGCACTAAGTTCAAGCTACGCCTTTGGCTTGCTTTCTCTAAGTGCTCAATGTCTCTACATCATTCCCATTCCGGCTGGTGCTCCTGCTGGCATTGCTGGTGCTTCTTCTTTGATATTCGCAACAACTGATTCTGTTGTTAATAATGTAGAAGCTACGGATGTTGCATTCTGTAATGCGCTTCTTGTTACTTTGGCTGGATCGATGATTCCTTTTTCTACCATGTCTACGTATTCTCCATGTAATGCATCGAATCCTTTTCCGATTTCTGCTTCTTTTACTTTATTGACGATCACAGCTCCTTCAAGACCTGCATTGACTGCGATCTGGAATAATGGTGCTTCTAATGCTTTGAGGATGATGTTTGCTCCTGTCTTTTCGTCTCCTTCTAAGTCTGCTACTTTCTCAGCTGCTTTCTTAGATGCATGGATATAAGCAGATCCTCCACCGAAGATGATTCCTTCTTCTACTGCTGCTTTTGTTGCTGCTAAGGCATCTTCCAGACGTAATTTACTTTCTTTCATCTCTGTTTCTGTTGCTGCTCCAACACGGATCACTGCAACTCCACCAGATAATTTAGCTAATCTTTCCTGTAATTTTTCTTTGTCGAATTCAGATGTTGTTTCTTCGATCTGTGCTTTGATCTGTCCAAGACGTGCCTGGATTGCATCTTTGTCTCCTATACCGTCAACGATAACTGTGTTCTCTTTTTGCAACTTTAACAGATTTTGCACGTCCTAACTGATCTAATGTTGCGTCTTTTAATTCCAGACCAACTTCTTCAGAGATCACTGTACCACCTGTTAAGATAGCGATATCTTCAAGCATTGCTTTTCTTCTGTCTCCATATCCAGGTGCTTTCACTGCACATACAGAGAATGTTCCACGTAATTTGTTAACGATCAATGTTGTTAATGCTTCACCTTCGATATCTTCAGCAATGATCAGTAATTTCTTACCACTCTGTACAATCTGCTCCAGTAATGGAAGGATTTCCTGGATGTTGCTGATCTTCTTGTCTGTGATCAGGATATATGGATCATCTAATTCAGCAACCATTTTTTCCATATCTGTTGAGACAAATATGCTGATAAATATCCACGATCCAACTGCATTCCTTCTACTAAATCTAATTCTGTTTTCATTGTTTTAGATTCTTCGATCGTGATAACTCCGTCGTTAGATACCTTTTCCATAGCATCTGCTACTAATTCTCCAACTTCTTCATCTGCTGCAGAGATAGCTGCTACTCTTGCGATCTGCTCTCTTCCTGTAACTTTGCTGCTCATCTCAGCAATTGCTTCAACAGCCACATCTGTAGCTTTCTTCATTCCTTTACGAAGAATGATTGGGTTAGCTCCTGCTGCTAAGTTTTTCATTCCTTCGTTGATCATTGCCTGTGCAAGAACTGTAGCTGTTGTTGTACCATCTCCGGCAACATCATTTGTCTTAGTTGCTACTTCTTTGACTACCTGAGCTCCCATATTCTCAAATGGGTCTTCTAATTCAATTTCTTTTGCGATCGTTACACCGTCATTTGTAATCAGCGGTGCACCAAAATGATTTGTCTAATACAACATTGCGTCCTTTTGGTCCGATTGTAACTCTTACTGTATCTGCTAACTGGTTAACTCCTGCTTCCAGTGCTTTTCTTGCTTCAATTCCGTATTTAATCTCTTTTGCCATGATCTTAATTACCTCCGACTAATTCCTTGATTAAATCAAATAATTGTGTAATGTGATAAAACTATTCTACAACTGCTAAAATATCATTCTGTTTTACGATGATAAATTCTTCATCTTCTAATTTTACTTCTGTTCCTGCATATTTAGAATAAATAACTTTCTGTCCTACAGAAACTTCCATCTTCACATCTTCTGTTCCAGGTCCGACTGCAACAACTTCTGCTTCCTGTGGTTTTTCCTGTGTTGCTGTTGTAAGGACGATTCCTGACTTAGTTGTTGTTTCTGCTTCCAGCTGTTTTAATACAACTCTATCTCCTAATGGTGTTAACTTCATAATGATATTACCTCCTAAATATATTAGAATTATTGTTCTTTTTATCTTTTGTTAGCACTCACTTATATCGAGTGCTAACTCTATGTTCTTTAGTATAACACCAGACAAAAAAAATGCAACCCCCTTTTTATAAAAATTCTATAAACTGAGATTGCATTCTTTGGTATTTTACTTATTCTTTGATGTATTTTTTTGCTTCTTCTGAACTTCTTGTTGGAACTGTCTGGAAATATACATGTACATGTTTTTTGATCAGTTCATGAATAGCTTCCATCTCCATGGTATCACACGCAACTCTTCTTGCAACTGCTTTACGTTCTCCACGAATTCCCATACCTCCGATATTAAGCTGATTGATCTTGATCCCTCGTTTGATCAATTCTTCAAATACCAGTGGGGATTCTGCAATTACGATCACCCGCTCTCCATCAAAGGATGGGGCTTCTTTTAATTTCTCCGTTGCACGATCGATCCCATATACATGAATTATAAGGCCTTGGGGCGCCATCTCTTTGATCACTTTGCTTCGGAATTTATCCTTCGCCACAACATCATCTACAATAATGATCCTGTTCGCTCTGACTTCCGGCACCCATAATGTCAAAATCTCCGTATGTATGAGCCTGTCATCAACTCTCGCTAATACAATGTTTTCATTCTTCTACCTCCTTATATAATTCACGCACATCTTTCACTGTCTCTGGCGCTGCCTTAAGAAGATCTTTGCACACCTCTTGTGCACTCTTTCCCGCGTAACGTCCCATAACTACTTCCATCATCAACGGAAGATTGATTCCAGTTACGTGGTAGAGATCGTATTCTGACATTAAAGAAATTACTGTATTAAACGGACTTCCATAAAACAGATCTGTTAATATAAGGACTTCTTCTCCTTCTGATGTCTGTTCAATACTCTCTCTAATCTTCTCTCTCAAAGTATCCACTGATTCTTCTGGTTCAAGCCCAAATGCCTCAAGGTCTTCCCTGTTCCCCTGCGATCATCTGTGCTGTATCCACAAGTCCTCTTGCATAACTTCCATGAGATACCACGATTACCTTCATCAACTTTCCTCTCTTCTCTCTCATCACATCTTGTCTGTTACGGCAAATTTGATTAATTTGGTTTGTAAGAACTCTTTAAGCTTACAATTCTATTAAATACCATGTGTTCTTTTGTAGAATCTTTGGAATCTAAACAGAAATATCCTGTTCTCATAAACTGGAAACTGTCTTCCTTATCATATTTCTCTAACTCAGGCTCTACATATGCTTCCTTGATCACAGTCAATGAATTTGGATTCACATTAATACTTCCATCTTCATTATATACACCTTTTTCTTCATCTACAATGTTTTCATATAGACGGATTTCTGCTTTTTTCGCAGTTGGTACAGATACCCAATGGATCGTTCCGCGAACCTTTCTTCCATCTGGACTGTTTCCTCCTCTGGATTCTGGATCATATGTCGCATATACACAGGTTACATTACCGTCCTCATCTACATCGTATCCTGTACATGTCACAAAATATGCATTCATCAGACGTACTTCATTACCTACATATAAACGACGGTATTTCTTAGGCTTTTCAATCTTGAAATCTTCTCGTTCGATATATAATTCTCTTGAAAATGGTACCTGTCTTGTTCCCATCTCTTCGTTTTCCTGATTATTTGGAACGTCAACGAGTTCCCCTTCTCCTTCTGGATAGTTTGTGATCACCAGCTTGATCGGATCTAAAATCGCTGCCATACGTGGACGTTTTAATTTCAGATCATCACGGATGCAGTATTCAAGCATCGCTGAATCTACAGAGCTGTGACTCTTTGCAACTCCGACAAGTTCCATAAACTTCTTGATGGATTCTGGTGTATATCCTCTTCTTCTAAGTGCTGATAATGATACCAGACGTGGATCATCCCACCCATCTACGATTCCATCTTCAACTAATTTCTTGATATAACGTTTTCCTGTGACAACATTTGTCAGATATAACTTCGCAAACTCAATCTGTTTTGGCGGATTCTCAAATTCACATTCATTCACAACCCAGTCATATAATGGTCTGTGGTCCTCGAATTCCAGTGTACAGATAGAATGTGTCACCCCTTCAAATGCATCCTCTAATGGATGAGCAAAGTCATACATTGGATAAATACACCATTTATCTCCTGTATTATGATGTTCCATTCTTGCGATACGATAAAGAATTGGATCCCTCATGTTGATATTTCCAGATGTCATATCGATCTTGGCACGAAGAACTTTGCTTCCATCTGGGTATTTTCCTTCCTTCATCTCGCGGAATAACTGTAAGTTCTCTTCCGGTGTACGGTCCGATATGGACTGTTCTTACCAGGTTCTGTTAAAGTACCACGGTATTCTCTGATCTGTTCAGCATTCAGATCACAGACATATGCTTTTCCTTTCTTGATCAGGAATTCTGCACATTCATACATCTTGTCAAAGTAGTTAGAAGCATAATAGATATGTTCGTGATAATCTGCTCCTAACCATTCTACGTCCTCTTTAATAGAATTTACATATTCTTCCTTCTCTTTTGTTGGGTTTGTATCATCAAAGGAAATGGAAATCTCCGCCATATTCCTGAGCCAGTCCATAGTTTAATAAGATAGATTTTGCGTGTCCGATATGAAGATATCCGTTTGGTTCTGGTGGAAATCTTGTAACTACCTTCTTGCAATGCCCTTCTTCTATATCTTTTTCTATGATCTGTTCGATAAAATTCTTAGAAATCGTTTCTTCCATGTCTTCCTCCATATAGTTCTTTCTATTCTGATTATAATGTATCTTCTATACACTTGCAATCATATAATTTCTGTATCATTGTGAAATACAGATAATCCTTCTATATAAGATCTAATGCCTCCATGACATTTGGAAACTCCTACAAGTCTCATGTCTGTCTGGACCTTGATCTGATCTACATTCGCCTGAGGCAGAATGCATCGTTTAAATCCTAGTTTCTGTGCTTCTTTGATCCTTGCTTCTCCACCTGATACGGCTCTTACTTCTCCTACAAGACCAACTTCTCCAAAAATGATCGTATCTTCTAAGATCGGCCGGTTCTTATAACTCGATGCGATTGCCATAATGATACCAAGATCGATCGCTGGTTCGCCAAGTTTCATGCCTCCAGCCAGATTCACATACGCATCACAACCGCCAAGCTGCAGTCCAACTCTCTTCTCAAGCACTGCCATCAAAAGATTCACCCTGTTATAATCAATTCCAACAGCCGTTCTTCTTGGCATCTGAAAGCTTGTTGGTGATACCAATGCCTGAATCTCGATCAGAATCGGTCTTGTCCCTTCCATGGAACATACAACAACGGATCCTGACGCATCAAGGGGTCTTCCATTGAGCATCGTCTTTGACGGATTCTCCACTTCTACAAGTCCATTGTTACACATCTCAAACACACCGATCTCGTTCGTGGATCCAAAACGGTTTTTGACACCTCTTAAGATTCTGTATGCCGCTTCTCTTTCCCCTTCAAAATAAAGGACCGTATCTACCATATGCTCAAGTGTTCTTGGTCCTGCAACCACTCCTTCTTTGGTCACATGTCCTACGATAAAAACTGCGATATTATTCTCTTTCGCAACTCTCATCATCGCTGCAGTTACTTCTCTTACCTGAGACACACTGCCTGCTGCCGAGGAAAGATCCTCGCTGTACATTGTCTGAATCGAATCAATCACCGCAAATTCTGGTTTCGTCTTTAAGATCGCATTCGTGATCGCATCAAGATCTGTCTCACAATACAGAAGCATCTCTTCTTCAAATGTTCCGATTCTCTCTGCTCTCATCTTGATCTGATGCATAGATTCTTCCCCAGAAATATACAAAACCTTACGTTTGCTGTTCGCAAGATTCCTGCATACCTGTAACAATAACGTGGATTTCCCGATTCCAGGATCTCCTCCGACCAACGATAGGGAACCTTTGACGATCCCACCGCCTAACACACGGTCCAGTTCATGAATCCCTGTTGGAATCCGCTCTTCATTCTCTACTGTTACCTCGGATATATTCATAGGAGAGGCAGAAGTCTTTAAAGACTTCGCCCCTCCTTTTTTCGTTTCTGTAACTTTCTCTTCTGTAAAAGTATTCCACTGCTTACAGGCAGGACACTGCCCCATCCACTTGAAGACTCATGACCACACTGGCTGCAAAATAAACTGTCTTTTGTTTTGCCATTGGTGCTCCTTTATGTTACTACTGTTTCTTTACACGAACAGCTGCTGCTGTTCCCTCGCTTAACTCAACACTCAGAGTTAATTTTCCTCCAAGATTTGCTTTCATCATTCCTACATTCGTATTATCAATAAAACTTTATATTCCTGTCCAGCTTCTACTTCTAAAGTAACCTGGACATCAGATGAAGATTCAATCTCAAATGCAACTCCATCTGTTGTTGCAGCAAAGTTATGTACTGCTGAACCTGGAACTGATTCAAAGATCAGCTGTCCGTTCTTGTCCAGTTTTGTCATTGTCTTGAAAGTCTTGATCTTATAGATATCTCCTTCAAACTGGATATCTCCTTTCTTCGCTTTCTGTGCTAATGTATAGTCACCAAAGCTAAGTGTTCCATTGTCTTCGCTGCGGAATAATTCAGTTACCACTGCCATTGTCTTTTCCTCCTAATATATGTTTCGGTCGTCGTATGTATATTATAATATATTTCAGTATTATTTACTAGTTTTCCTTTACCGAAAAAGTAAGTTTTTATCTTTTACCAATCGTCATCGTCTGTCCATTCGTAAGGGTTCCTTCTAAGATCTTATCTGCCAGTACATCTTCAATCTCATTCTGGATGATCCTTCTTAATGGTCTTGCCCCATAATTCTCATCATATCCCTTATCTGCTAACAGATCCATCGCACCAGATGTGATCTTTAATGTGATCTGATGTTCGCTTAATAAACGGGCTCTCAATTCATCCATAAATAATTTTGCGATCTTCTTAACTTCTTCCTTTGTAAGGACGGCAAATACGATCGTCTCATCAATTCGATTCAGAAACTCCGGGCGAAAGATCTGTTTCACTTCTTCCATAACACCCTTTTTCATACGTTCATGAGTCTTGGCTTTATCTGTATCATCCATAGAAAATCCTAAATGTTTTGGTGCAATGATACGGTTTGCACCTGCATTGGAAGTCATAATGATAACAGTATTCTTAAAGTCGACTTTTCTTCCATTGGAATCTGTAATATGTCCGTCATCTAATACCTGAAGCAGGATATTAAATACATCAGGATGAGCTTTTTCGATCTCATCAAAAGAAGGACAGAGTAAGGATGTCTTCGAATCTGTTCACTCAGCTGTCCGCCATCATCATGTCCCACATATCCTGGCGGAGAACCTATCATCTTGGCTACACTGTGCTTCTCCATATATTCAGACATATCCACACGGATCAGATCTTCTTCTCTTCCAAATAAAGCTTTTGCTAATGTCTTTGACAGCTCTGTCTTACCAACTCCTGTTGGCCCTAAAAATAAGAATGATCCGATCGGACGGTTTGGACTCTTAAGACCGACTCTGCTTCTCTTCACAGCTTTGGCAACTGCATTGACCGCTTCATCTTGCCCGATCACATGTTTGTGAAGTTCTTTCTCTAAATGTCTTAATCGTTCCATATCTCCCTTTGTAAGCTGTGTTACTGGAATCTGTGTCCATAAAGAAACGACTTCTGCGGCATCCTCTGTTGTCAATTCTGGAATCTCATTTTGCTTCTTCTGATTTCTCTTCATCTTACGTTCCAGAGATTTCTCAAGTTTGTTCTTCTCTTTCTTAAGCTCTCTTGCTTCTGTAATATCTCCATCAGAAAGCGCTGCTTCGATCTTCTCTATGATCTCCTGATCTCCTTGCGTTCTTTCTTAAAACCTGCATGACTTCCAAGCTGTTCCATTCGTTTCCTTGCACAGGCTTCATCTAACAGATCGATGGCTTTATCTGGCGAAAACGATCACTGATATATCGATCAGAAAGAGAGGCGATCGCCTCTGCCACATCTTCTGATACCAGGATCCTATGATAATCTTCAAAACGATGTTTGATTCCTTTTAAGATCGTGATCGTTTCTTCTACGGTTGGTTCTTTCACTCTGACTGGTTGGAATCTTCGAACTAATGCTGCATCTTTTCAAAATATTTTGTATATTCTTCACGCGTTGTCGCACCGATCAGCTGAAAATCTCCTCTTGCCAATGCTGGTTTTAAGATATTAGATGCATCCATAGCTCCCTCAGAACCTCCAGCTCCAATGATCGTATGAATCTCATCGATAAACAAAATAATAGAATCATCCTGTGTTGCTTCGGTTACGATACGTTTCATTCGTTCTTCAAATTCTCCACGGAATTTCGTTCCAGCGATCACTTTCGTAAGGTCTAAGGACAAAATCCTCTTATTCTTAAGAATTCTTGGCATATTGCCTTCGGCGATCCTTTGTGCAAGGCCTTCAACGATCGCTGTTTTACCAACCCCTGGATCACCGATCAGACATGGATTATTCTTTGTCCTTCTGCAAAGGATCTGCATCAGACGTTCCATCTCACTTTCACGCCCGATCATCGGATCAAGCTTCCCAAGCATTGCTTTCTCTGTCAGATCTGTACTATACTAGCAGCATATATTCTCCTGCTCCATCTTCCATATCACCGCCATCAGAGATCGCTTCATTATATTCATTCTTCGCACTTCTGAAATCAATTCCTGCAGTAACTAAAATATCTGTATAGATTCCTTCGGATGAAATCTTATGATCTTCCAGAAAACGGAATGCTTCATTATCTCCATCTTTGATCATCGCCATCAAGATATGTTCTGATCCGATCGCTTCACACCCGTATTTCATTGCAAGTTCTCCTGCAATTTCTAACAGGTATTCTGTTTTCGGAGTATCCATTACCGTTCTTCTTCGGTCTTTTGGCATCTTTGACTTCTCTTTGATCGCTTCTTCTATTAATTCTCTTGTCACTCCGTGCATCTTGAGCACTTCACTTGCAAGAGATCCGTCTGCCCCATAAAGTCCTAGCAGAACAAAAATACTGCTGACATCTTTAAATCCAAGATATCCAGCAATCTCTCGTCCTTCATTCAATGCTTTGGAGGCATATTTTGTAAATGGTAATCGGTTCATAATTCCTCCTGTTATTACTTTCTGTCTAATTTCTGGTACATATCATGAATCAACCGGTTCATCTCGTCTTCTGTAACTCCTTTACAGACAGCTTCTGCAACTAACATCCTTAAATTATCCTGAATGCTTGCTAATTCCTGCTGTTTTTCCAAAGTTTCAACACTTATGACTGCACCTTTTCTTCGGTCTAGTTTCAGGTATCCTTCTTCTCTTAAGATCGCATAGGCTTTGTTCACCGTGTGCATGTTCACTCCAAGCACCTGTGCTAACTGACGGACAGATGGAAGTGATTCTCCATCAGCAAATTCTGCACATGCGATTCCCATAATGATCTGATTTCTTAACTGTACATAGATTGCCTCGTCACTATTGAAATCAATCTCCAGTATCATTGTGCAACCCTTCTTTCCTCTTTCGAAATTTACAACTTATCTATGATATTTTGTTATACATAGACTATAATATAAAGCACAGTCTGTCAAGAGCTTCTCTTCCAGATGATAAAGAAAAAGATGCAGTGTAAAAAACTACATCTCTTTCGTCTATTTTTCATTCAGATCTAAAATTCTTTGATTTGCACTTCCTCGGAATTTTAATGTGATATCTTTCTGGGATTCGATAAACTGTCCATCAACCAGCGTATCAATATAAGATAACATCTCTTCCGTAAACGGTGTGTATACTTTACCACCTTCGAGCAAATCCTTGTCATAAGTATATCCTGTATAGCACCAGATATTCTTCTTTGGATAATTTTCTTTGATCTCTTTTAATAATCTAACCAGTTCTTCCTGATTCTCCGGTTCAAAGGGTTCCCTCCAAGAAGCGAAAACCTTCAATATAATCTGGCTTTAACAATTCCATGATATGATCTTTTGTCTCCGTCGTAAATGGCTTTCCATAACAAAAGTCCCATGTCTCCTTATTAAAGCATCCTGGACAATGATTTCGGCAGCCTGATACGAATAAGCTGACTCTGACTCCTGGTCCATTCGCAATATCACATTTTTAATTTCTCCGTAGTGCATATGATCTCCTCTGTCATCGTGTTTTATAAATGAAGGACTCGATCCTTGATCTCCTGTGTACGTCCCTGATTCCAGAACTGTGTTCCGATATAACCGCAGGTACGTCTTGCAACAAACATATGATCCTGATCTGTATTTCCACAGTTTGGACATTCCCAGATCAGTTTTCCTGATTCATCTTCTTTGATCTGAATCTCTCCGTCATATCCACAACATTCACAGTAATCACTCTTTGTATTCAACTCTGCATACATGATGTTATCGTAAATAAATTTCATCACGGATAAGACGGCTGGAATATTATCCTGCATGTTTGGTACTTCAATGTAGCTGATCGCTCCGCCTGGAGATAATTTCTGGAATTCTGACTCAAATGCCAGTTTGCTGAATGCATCGATCTCTTCTGTTACATGAACATGATAGCTGTTTGTAATGTAGTTCTTATCTGTAACACCCGGAATGATTCCAAAACGTTTCTGTAAGCATTTTGCAAACTTGTAAGTTGTTGATTCCATTGGTGTTCCGTATACAGAATAGCTGATGTTCTCTGCTGCCTTCCATTCATTACATTTATCATTTAATTTCTGCATAACTTTTAATGCAAATTCTTTTCCTTCATCGGATGTATGAGACTTGCCTGTCATACGGACACACATCTCATAAAGTCCTGCATATCCAAGGGAAATCGTGGAATATCCATCGTATAATAACTTATCGATCTTCTCGCCTTTCTTCAGTCTCGCAAGCGCTCCATGTTGCCAAAGGATCGGCGCAACATCAGATACCGCTCCCTTTAATCTCTCATGGCGACATCTTAATGCTCTGTGGCACAATTCCAGTCTCTCTTCTAAGATGTCCCAGAATTTGTCCATATCTCCATTAGAACTGCATGCGACATCAACCAAGTTGATCGTTACAACACCCTGATTAAATCTTCCATAGAACTTATGGCTTCCATCTGCACTCTGGGAATCTTCGACCGTTAAGAATGATCTGCATCCCATGCAAGGATATACTTCACCATTCTTCAGTTCTCTCATCACTTTCGCTGAGATATAGTCTGGAACCATGCGTTTTGCTGTACATTTTGCAGCTAATTCTGTCAGATGCCAATACTTGGAATCTGGTGTGATGTTATCATCATCTAATGCATAAATAAGTTTTGGAAAGGCTGGAGTGATCCAGACTCCTTTTTCATTCTTAACACCCTGAATTCTCTGTTTCAGGACTTCTTCGATCACAAGAGCCAGATCGTCTCTTGTCTGTCCTTCTGGTACTTCGTCAAGATACATAAAGACTGTGACAAATGGCGCCTGTCCATTACATGTCATTAAAGTTACCAGCTGATACTGAATCGTCTGGATTCCCTGTTTGATCTCATCATACAGACGCATCTCTGTAATCTTGTCGATGATCGCATCATCCATAGATTCTCCGATCACTTTACGTTCCTTCACGACATTCTTACGCAGCTTCTTTCGACTGATGTCTACAAATGGTGCTAAATGTGCTAATGTAAAAGACTGTCCTCCATACTGGTTGCTTGCAACCTGAGCAACGATCTGTGTTGTCACATTACATGCTGTAAAAAATGAATGTGGTTTCTCGATCAATGTCTCACTGATCACCGTTCCATTCTGAGCATATCTTCCAAGTTGATCAGATCACAGTTATGTTCTCTCTGTGCAAAATAGTCAGAATCATGAAAATGGATGATTCCTTCTTCATGAGCACGAATGATCTCATTTGGCAGAAGGACACGTTTACTTAAGTCTTTGCTGACTTCTCCTGGCATATACTCTCTGCGTAGAATTGATCACTGGGTTCTTATTCGAATTCTCCTGGTTTACTTCCTCATTAATATTATCAAGTAAAGAAAGAATTCCATCATCGGTCGTATTTGATTTTCTTCTCAGTTCTCTCTTAAAACGATATCTTACATACTTCTGGGCAACTTCATATCCTCTCATCTCCATGATCCCTGTCTCGACCATATTCTGGATGTCTTCTACATTCACCGCATGAGAAGAGTTTGCTACCTGATCTGCAACCTTCTCTGCGATCGCCATGATCTGATACTGATTCATCTGATGGATCTTTGTTACCTCTTCATTCGCCTTCGTGATCGCATTGATGATCTTATTTTGGAGATCAAAGGTTACCTCCTCACCGTTTCTCTTGATAATCTTTGTTTTTACATCACCATTCATAGTTTCTCCCTCATTTATATAAAATTACAAGATTCTGTGTGTTTCCATTTTCTGGCACAAAATCTTGTTGTCGTTCTACTAATCAGCACTATATCTTGTGCCATTGCTTTATTATATTACACTCTTTTTCATAAAAAAGAAAGAGCTAATTTTTCATTTTAGAGAATATGAAGATGCTCAAACAGAATCTTAAATCCCAAAAGTATCAGTATTATGCCACCTGCGAGCTCTGCCTTGGATTTATATTTTGTTCCAAAAATATTTCCGATCTTTACTCCTACAAATGAAATCAAGAAAGTACAGACTCCAATCATCAACGCTGCGGATACAATATGCACATTTAAAAAGGCAAATGTGATCCCAACTGCTAATGCATCGATACTTGTCGCAACAGCAAGCATGAACATTTCTTTCACTGCGATCGAATCATCTGCCTGTTCTTCATCATTTGATAACGCTTCTTTGACCATATTGATTCCGATCAGCCCAAGAAGCACAAATGCGATCCAATGGTCGATCGATGTGATCTGGTCTTTAAACTGTGTTCCAAGAAAATCCGATTGTTGGCATCAGTGCCTGAAATCCTCCAAACCATAAACCAACAATGATCCCTTTTTTCAAAACTTTTTCTCTCATCGCCAGTCCTTTGCAGATAGAAACAGCAAATGCATCCATCGCCAATCCAACAGCCAGTGTTAATAACGTAAGTAAATCCATAAAAACGTCCTCCATATCGTAAGTTTTTCATATCATAGGGGATTCCATCGGAATTTCCTATGATATGAAAAAGACCCACAGACGAAAGCCTTGTTATAAACAAAAGCTTATCGTCTGTGAGTCTCGTTAATTAAGACAGCACCAGATGTCGTTCATCAAGGCTGAGTACATACTGCAGATTCTCTGCAACTACTCTCACGGAAATATCTATAAGATCATACCGGATGTGCTTCCGGCAAAATGTGCCTATGTATCATATCTCAACTGAGAATCTTTGTCAATATCTTTCCTTTAATTTTTGATTACGCTTTTCAAGATCTAACAGGTATTCTTTCATTTCCAGACCACCTGCATATCCTGTCAGTGAACCGTTCATTCCGATCACTCTGTGACATGGAACAACGATCACGATCGGATTCCTGTTATTCGCCATGCCAACAGCTCGACATCCTTTTGGAATCCCTACTGATTCCGCAATGTCTTTGTAAGTGTAAGTTTCCCATATGGAATCTTCTCCAATGCTTTCCATACTTTGATCTGAAATTCTGTTCCATGATAAGAAAGTTTCAGGTCAAACTTCTTTCTCCGTCCATCAAAATACTGTGATAATTGCAGTGCTGCTTCCCTGATCAATTCTGTATTCTTCTTCTCGCCTTCTAATATCTTCGTCCCAAAATATATCCCGCAAATGCCATGCCCATCTTCCCTCAATCGTTAAATTACCGATTGAAAACTATAATCATAATAGTACCTCATATGACAATCCTCCTAAAAATAGGTATACCATATTCTTCCATGGTTGGCAAGGACTAACTTGACATGTACATATATTTCTTGCGTACAATGAAAAGAACTGTATAAAAATGAACAGATATTTATTTTAGGAGGAATTTTCATTGGACCCCAGTATGATATTACAGATAATCGCAATTATCATTTTATTACTGCTTTCTGCTTATTTTTCATCTGCAGAAACAGCGCTTACAACCGTCAATCCACAGTGCCATGGCAGAAGATGGCAATAAAAAAGCTGCTATTGTTTTAAAATTGATCGAGAATCCAAGCCAGATGCTTTCCAGCGTCTTAGTCGGAAATAACCTTGTGAATATTTCATTAACATCCCTTACTACAACGATCGCTATTCGTATCTTTGGAAGCATGGGAGCCGGAATCGCAACTGCTGTGATCACAGTACTTGTATTGATCTTTGGTGAGATCACACCAAAGACTTTTGCAACGATCAATAATACAAAACTTGCTCTAAGCTATGCTTCCAGCATTTATCTGATCACAAAATTACTGACACCGGTTGTTTACATTATCAACAAACTTTCTACAGCGATCCTTATCATCTTGCGGATCGACTCGAAACAATCCAAACGTATCATGACTGAACGTGAACTTCGTACGATCGTTGATGTCAGCCACGAAGAAGGCGTTATCGAAGAATCTGAGAAAGATATGTTAAACAACGTTTTTGATTTTAAGGAATCTCTTGCCAAGGATATTATGATCCCGCGAATTGATGTAACTTTTGTGTCTGTAGATGCTTCTTATGATGAAGTTCTTGATATTTTCCGCGAGGCCGGTTATTCTAGACTTCCTGTTTATGAAGGAAGTAAAGATCATGTTGTTGGTATTGTTTATTTTAAGGATGTTTATTTCTACCGCAGCCAGCACAGGCGAGATCTTTCATTTGAAAGATGTTCTGCGTAAGCCGTTCTTTACGTATGAAACTCAGAAAGTATCAAGCCTTCTTGCACAGATGCGTGAAAAATCTGTTAGTTTCTCCATTGTTTTGGATGAATATGGAGTGACTGCAGGTCTTATTACTCTAGAAGATATCGTTGAAGAGATTTTTGGAGAACTGCGTGATGAATATGATGATTCTGAGGAAGAAACTTTCAAAAAATTATCCGATGGATCTTATATGGTATCCGCTTCTTTAAAGCTTGATGATCTTGATGATCTGCTTGACGTAGACCTTGATTCTGAGGATTATGATTCTCTTGGCGGATATATCATCGAACTGCTTGATCATCTGCCTTCAGAGGAGCGAAACTGCAGAGATGAACATTTTTTTTTAAAGTTGTTTCCGTTGACAAAACCGTATGGAAACAATTCATATCATTCCAAAGAGCAGTAAAAGGGGCTGTAAAATAAGTCTCAATAAAGAAACGCTAATTCAGATATTTATTGAAATTAGCGTTTTTTTTGTTCTTTCTTTGTTCAATTCTATGCTTCTTTATCTAAAAATGGTGCACTTAATAAAGCCTGTTTGATAACGCTTAAATTTTATGCAACATTCTTTTGTCGTTGTTTTTATTATGATATTTGTAAAGATTAAATCCACATGAAATTAATGTGAGTTCAAGAACTACATTTTTTCTCCACGAAAGAGTCTTTATAAGATTTATTCCATTTTAAAATTCCAAATACCCTTCTGATTGAATACTTCGGTTCATTCTCAGCAAAGCTCCGTGGATGGATTCAAGATTTCTCAGGACTTCCTGATGGATTGATGTTAACTCCTGATTCATTCGGATTGTTCGGTTTTTCGTGCTCTTGGACAACATTCCTGTTTATATGAACATACTTCACAGGATTCACATTCGTACAATTCTTCGGTTCTTCCATATCTATTATATCTTACATGCTGGATTCGTTTAAAAAGAAATTTACGTCCATTCGGGCATATAAGATTTCCCTCAGGATCTCTTGTAAAGTTAATTGCACGATAAGGATTTGCACGATATTTTTGTCTGTTGTTTCCTTTTGTACATGGTAAATTTCATATATTTTTCCATATCATGCTCTTCGCAGTAAAGATAATTATTGTAGGAACCATATCCTGCATCAGCAACAGGATATTTCGGATAATGTCCATAAATATCATGAAATTTTTCCATCAGAGGTACAAAACATTCCATATCTGATGCGTATGGTTTCACATCAATCACAGCAATATATTCATCACAGACAGCAGCCTGCAGATTATAAGCAGGAAGCAGCTGATCATTTCCCATATAATCTCGTTTTAAACGCATAAACGTGGCATCATGATCTGTTTTGGAATAACTGTTTCTTGCTTCTCCGCAGATTTCTATATGTTGTGCGTAGTTTTTCAAACGTTCCAAATATCCTTGAAGCTCCTCGTATTGTTTTGGTGAATGCTTTTCTATGTCCGCGTCCAGAAACAAAGAAGATTCATCAAGTCCCGTTGTTTCTTTATAGATTTCAAGCATTTGGGAGACATACTCGATTGCATATTCCTTACGCTGTTCCAGTTTCACGCCAAGATATCCTAGTACCTGCTGATTCATGGAATCGATCAAGACGGAGATCTTATCAAAAACCTTCAAACGATTTTTAATACAAGACTTTTTCCACACCCATGTATATCGGTTTGCATTTGCTTCTATTTTTGTACCATCAATGTATGTATGGTACAGATCAACATGATCTTTTGCAAAAATATACGAATTAATATCAGTGAATATCTGTTCTATGGAATCTGTAAGTTCATTTCGTATAAAATTTCCAAAAGTAGCAAACGAAGGAGCTTTTATTCCATCGAGAAGATACATATAACGGATATCATTATGGCAAAATCTTTCGATTTCACGCAATGAGCAGATTCCATTTTCCATAAAAGAAAAAAGGATTACTTTAAGGAGTTTTTGCTGATCACATCTTGGACGACCTGTTTTGTATCCTTTCTTTACAAAATATCTTGTTAGGTCAATGTGGTCCATAACTTCACAAAAAGTGTATACGGGATCAGAAATATCAATTAAATTTTCAATTTGTAATGGTAATTTTAACTGACGTACAGTATAATTATTATTGGTTTGATTAATCAGTCGCATGAATTAATTATACCAAAAAAACGCTCAAACCTCACGGTCTGGGCGTTTTTTCTGTTAGGGGAGTTTTTTTACAGCCCTTTTTGTACTCTTATTTGAAATATTCTACTCCGGATTCGAAGATCTTCTGATCTTTCTGTCCGTAAATATTGATTCCTACATAGCTGTCACGACGTTCTGAATGTCCCATCTTACCAAGGACTCTTCCGTCTGGACTTGTGATACCTTCAATCGCATGGTAAGAACCATTTGGATTGAATTCTTCATTCATTGTAGGATCACCATTGAGGTCAACATACTGTGTTGCTACCTGTCCATTTTCAAACAGTTTCTGGATCACATCTTCATCTGCTACGAATCGTCCTTCTCCATGAGATACTGGTATACTGAAGATATCATCTACATGTACATTGTTAAACCATGGTGACAGATTAGAAGCAATTCTTGTATAAGCAACCTTAGAAATATGACGACCAATGCGGTTTGTTGTCAATGTAGGTGATTTCGCATTCTGTTCTACGATCTTACCTTCTGGAACAAGTCCTAATTTGATCAGGGCCTGGAATCCGTTACAGATACCGAGTGCAAGTCCATCACGGTTATTTAACAGATCCATGACTGCTTCTTTTAATTTTTCATTTCTAAATGCTGTTGCAAAGAATTTTGCAGATCCATCTGGTTCATCACCGGCACTGAATCCACCTGGGAACATGATGATCTGGGATTCTTTGATCGCTTTTTCAAAAACTTCCACTGAATCACGGATTCCCTGTGCATCTAAGTTCTTAAATACCTTTGTGATCACGTTCGCTCCTGCACGTTCAAATGCTTTCGTTGTGTCATATTCACAGTTTGTACCAGGGAATACAGGAATAAATACATTTGGTTTTGCAACTTTATTCTTGCATACGTAAATATTTCCTTTTGTATAGTGTCTTGTTGTATCAACGATGCTCTGATCTCCTTCAGATCTTGTTGGGAATACTTTCTCTAATGGTTTCTTCCATGTATCAATCGCTTCTTCTAATGTTACAACTTCGTCACCAAATACAAATTCATGTTTGTCTGTAACCTCACCTAACATTAATCCTGGAATCGCAAGTTTATGAACATCTCTTGTGCTCATTTCAACAACAAATGATCCAAACTTAGGATCTGTTAAGTCTTTTAATTCTACTTCTTCATCAAAGATCACACCTAATTTATTACCAAATGCCATCTTGGCAACTGCTTCTAAGGCTCCTCCGCCGCCAATTGCATATGCAGATTTGATAATTCCATCTTTGATCAGTTTTGTAATACGTTGGTATACTTTCTTCACTTCAGAATATATTGGAAGATTGTATGCATCTGTTGGGATACAGATACGGATCAGACGGTTTCCTGCTCTCTTAAGTTCTGGTGTGATAACATCTGTTGTCTTCGCTACATCGACTGCGAAAGATACCAGTGTCGGTGGTACATCGATATCTTCGAATGTTCCAGACATACTGTCCTTTCCACCGATTGATGGAAGTCCAAATCCCATCTGTGCCTGATATGCACCAAGCAGTGCTGCAACCGGCTGTCCCCAGCGTGTCTTGTCTTCTCCAAGACGTTTAAAGTATTCCTGGAATGTCAGGCGGATATTTCTATAATCTCCACCAGAAGCCACGATCTTCGCGATAGATTCTGTGATCGCATAAACTGCTCCATGGAATGGACTCCATTTGGACAGATATGGATCAAATCCATAACTCATCATTGTTACTGTATCGCATTTTCCTTTAAGCACTGGAAGTTTTGCAACCATTGCCTGTGTTTCTGTCATCTGGTATTTTCCACCATATGGCATTGTAACTGTTGCTGCTCCGATAGAGCTGTCGAATCTCTCTACGAGACCTTTCTGTGAACATACATTAAGATCAGATAATGTATTCTTGCACACTTCTTCAAATGTACCTGTCTCGTCTTTGCGGTTAAAGTAAGATTCTACACGGTGAGGGATCTCTACAAATACTTCTGTTTCCTGATGTGCTCCGTTTGTATCAAGGAAAGCTCTTGAGATATTAACGATCTCTTTTCCTCTCCATTTCAGTACTAATCTTGGATCTTCTGTTACAACAGCAACTTCTACAGCCTCTAAGTTCTCTTCTGCAGAGTATGCAAGGAACTGATCTACATCTTTTGGATCTACAACAACTGCCATACGTTCCTGTGATTCAGAAATTGCAATTTCTGTTCCGTCAAGTCCTGCATATTTCTTAGGTACTTTATCAAGATCTACAACCAGACCATCTGCAAGTTCTCCGATCGCTACGGAAACTCCACCTGCACCAAAGTCGTTACATTTCTTGATCAGACGGCTGACTTCTTCTCTTCTGAATAATCTCTGGATCTTTCGCTCTGTCGGTGCATTACCTTTCTGTACTTCTGCTCCACAGGTCTCGATAGACTCCTCTGTATGTACTTTGGAAGATCCGGTTGCTCCTCCACAACCGTCACGCCCTGTTCTTCCACCTAATAAGATGATGATATCTCCTGGGTCAGAGTTCTCTCTGATCACGTTCTTTCTAGGTGCTGCACCCATAACGGCACCGATCTCCATACGTTTTGCGACATAGTCTGGATGATATACTTCTTTTACATAACCGGTTGCAAGTCCGATCTGGTTTCCATAAGAACTGTATCCATTCGCAGCTTCATTTACAATCTTATACTGTGGTAATTTACCTTTTAATGTGTCTTTTAATGGGACTGTTGGATCAGCAGCACCTGTAACACGCATTGCCTGATATACATAAGTACGTCCTGACAGTGGGTCACGGATTGCACCACCAAGACAGGTAGCTGCACCACCAAATGGTTCGATTTCTGTTGGATGGTTATGTGTCTCGTTCTTAAAGCTGATCAGCCATTCTTCTTCCTTACCATCAATTTCTACTGGTACAACAATGCTGCAGGCGTTGATCTCATCACTTTCTTCCATATTGTCAAGAATTCCATCTTTTAAGACGTTTCATGGCAAGTAATGCGATATCCATTAAGCAGACATATTTGTCATCACGGTCTTTGTACATCTCTTCAAAGTCATCCATGTAAGAATAATATGCTTCTTCTAATGGTGCACGATAAAATCCATCCTGGAATCCAATGCTTGTAAGTTCTGTGGAGAATGTTGTATGACGACAGTGATCTGACCAATAAGTATCCAGTACACGGATCTCTGTCATGGAAGGATCTCTCTTTTCTTCTCCTTTATAATAATTCTGGATATGAAGGAAATCTTTGAATGTCATAGCAAGATTTAAAGAATCATATAATTCTTTAAATTTGTCTTCTTCCATATCTTTGAATCCATCCAGAATCTTAACATCTGCTGGTTCTTCAAAATCCATCACTAATGTCTCTGGTTTGTCTGCAGCTGCCTCTCTTGAGTCAACTGGGTTGATGCAATATTCTTTGACTGCTTCTAACTGTTCGTCAGTTAAGTCACCTTTTACAACATAAGTTGTTGCACTTCTGATCAGGGCATCTTCGTCCTCATTCAACAGTTTCACACACTGCTGTGCAGAATCTGCTCTCTGATCGAACTGACCTGGCAGAAACTCAACGCTGAAAGATATTTCCCCATCGGCAAGTGGTAATGTCTCTTCATACACGTCGTCAACTGGTGGTTCACTAAATACTGTAACCAGTGCTTTTTCATAACTTGCATCGGATAGATTCTCGATGTCATAGCGGACAAGGACACGAACAGATTCGACATCCAGTCCAAGATACTGCTTCAATGATGCATGCAGCTCTTTTGCTTTTACTGCGTAGTCTTTTTTCTTTTCAACATAGACTCTTCTAACTTCTCCCATGATTTCCTCCCATTTATTCATGTAGTTTCTTAATCACCTGAAATGCAGATGCATTTTCCAAAATCGTTGGCTGATCCTCGGCATAGAATATGATCCCATCTGCCGTTGAACGGATCTCTGATAAAATCTCTCCATTATATGGATTAATGACTTCACCAAGCAACTGACCTCGGTTAACTTCCTCATTGATCGTCACAAAACGTCTTAGGAATCCCGGAGCACTTGCTTTGACGGATACAAGATCCTCTTCTTCTATAATACTCGCAATATACCCGTTATGGCAATTATATTTTAAAATACCCATTCGAGTCAAGAAGCGAAGCACGGCAGATACAGCCTTCCTGGCCAGATTCACATCGATATTATCTGTTTCCCCAGAATATACCGAAAATGCATCCGTCCCATTGATCTGCCAGTTATAAGTTAATGTCTTTTTATCAAAATTTCGTTGTTTGCTTGTTAATACATAAGGCAGCCCGAACAGACTTGCAAGGCTGGTGCTTTCTTTTCCTGTTGCAGGCATTCGCACATGTGGCACAAAATCCCCGCTTCTGAAAAATGATGCAAAATGGATTCCATAGCGGAATCCTTTAACCCGTTCAAATAAATGTGCTGCCAGACGGCTTGTTGGTTCCCCGTCAAAATTCCCAGGAAACTGACGGTTGATATCACTGTTATCAGATACCCAGTATTTCATTCCGACATTCATTGAAAAATTATTCACACATGGAATGACCAGAATCTGATTATCTCCAACGATCGCACCACTGTTCTCCAGTTCTTTTAAACGTTTGACTAACTGAGAACAAATATATAACTGCTGATATTCATTTCCACGCATTGCTCCGACAATACATGCCGCTGGTTCTGATCCTTCACTTTGTTTTCCAAAGAGATATCCTTCGATCTTAAACTCATCTCTTAAGTAATTTCCTGAGGAATATATGATTTTTTTCATAGTGCATTCCCTCGATCACTCTGGCTACCAAGGACCCTTCCGTTACACTTGGATGTTCTCTTAATGTCATCAAAATACCATCGGTTGGGGCAACCACTTCTTCTTCCGTTGCTCCCATTAAAGGATTCTGTACGATCCCTATGATCTCACCTTTCTTTACCGGATCCTTTAATCGCTTGTAAGAAACAAACAATCCACTGGATTCACAATTTAAATAAAGATCTGGTCTTCGTGGATAAACGGAACCTTTGTTTTGCCTTGAACCTTTCCCTTCCAGATACCAAGTTCTGCCATCACCGAAAAAATTCCATCTATGATCTGGCGGCAGTACTCGTAACGGATACGAAATGCTGCACCGGATTCCGTAACCATAGTTGGGATTCCCATCTGGTTTAAAGTGAAAGCTAAACTTCCTTCATTCACTGTCTGAGAAGGATGGATCCAGACAAGATCCGTATTCATATATTTTGACAGATGAAGTAATGTCTCATCGTAATCGTTATTTAAACGTACTTGAGGAACTTCCTGCAAAAAGATATTACTAGAATGAATATCAATGCAACAGGATGCTCCTTTGATATCTTCGATCAATTTAGCTGCTGTATAATCTTCCAGACCTCCATTGATGTCTCCGGAAATGCACTGCTGTAATCGATATCTGAGATTGGTACTGCTCTTGTTCGTGCATCCAGTCCTAATGGATTGACCGCTGGATACACATCGACAATACCTGTCAGATTCTCAAATTCTGCCTTGATCCGGCGAATGATCTCTCCGCAGATATACTGTCCGCCAAGCTCATCTCCGTAGATTCCAGACACCAGACAGATTCTCTTCTCCTCTCCAGTCACCACATCCGGCATCAGACGATTTCTTTGATCCTTAGCATCTCCGATCGGAAGTTTTACAGATACGACTGTGTCTATCATATTAAAGCCTCTTTTCTATTGTTTTATCTGTATCGTAAATATTTTACTTTTGACCCTCACGTCTTATTTTGCAAATAACATTTTTAAAATGATCGGTGATAAGAGTGTTGTGACGAGAACCATGATGACTACTGGTGCAAAGAAAATTTCTGATAATAATCCAACAGAAATTCCTTTCTGTGCAACGATCAGTGCAACTTCACCTCGGCATACCATTCCTGCTCCGATCTGTACAGATTCTCTCTTCGTATATTTGCACAACAATGCTCCAAAACCGCATCCCGCGATCTTCGAGATCACTGCGATCACACATAAAATGATCGTAAAGATGATCAACGTCTGTGTCATTCCATGAATGTTTACATTCAGACCGATACTTGCAAAGAATACTGGTGTGATCAGCATATACGATAAAACTTCAATCTTGTTATATATATAAAATCGTTCTGGGAGCCTGCATAAAATGATCCCTGCAAGATATGCACCTGTGATATCAGCGATTCCAAACACTTCTGCAAGAAATGCAAGTGCTAAGCAAAATGCAAGTGCAAACACCGGAACTCTTCTTCTATGACGTTCAATCTCTGGATTCTTATAAGTAGAAAGCCACTCAAAGAACTTCTTGATCCCAACTCCACCGATAATAGAAATCGCAAAGAATGCTGCCATCTGGATCAAGATCTTAAGGATTGCCTGAATATGGAATCCAGATGCTCCCCCAAGGCTTGTCATAATTGATAATAAAACGATTCCCAAGATATCATCAATGATCGCTGCCCCAAGGATTGCTGTTCCGACTCTTCCTTTTAAATGTCCCATATCCTGTAATGCTTCTACTGTGATACTTACTGAAGTTGCTGTTAGGATCACTCCAATAAAGATCGATTCCATGATATTATTTCCATATATAACGGATAAAACAGCTCCCATGATAAGTGGGATCAATACTCCACATAACGCAATGACGAATGCGGGAATTCCACTCTTCTTCAACTCATCAATATCTGTCTCAAGACCTGCCTGAAACATTAAAACAACTACACCTACTTCAGCCAGATTTAAAACTGAATCTGAAGGACTCACTACATTAAGGACCACTGGTCCTAAAATGATTCCCGCGATCAATGCTCCAACGACTGGCGGCATGTTAAACTTCTTCGACACAAGACTAAAGACTTGGTCATTGCCAGAATGATTGCGATATCCAGCAAAACTTATATTCTTCCATTGTTTTTACCTCCATTAGTTCGTATCGTATCATACCTGTTTTTCTTGTCAATTCTTAGACAAAGTGATCTTTTTTTATCCTTTTCTTGCTTTTTTTATGATCCTTTAGTATAGTGGAGAAAAGACTAAGAAAAGAGGTATCAAAATGAGTGAATTTAACGAAGTAGATAATATCATTGAAGAAGAAACTCCTGTGCTCCATTTAGAATTAGAAGATGGAACTGAACAAGACTGTGCCGTGATCGCTTTATTCTCTGTAGAAGAATTAGATGATCAGGAATATATCGCATTGATCACTGTTGAAGACTTAGAAAGTGATGACGAAGAAGGGGCTTTACTTTTATATCGTTACAACGAAGACCCTGAAGATCCTGATACTTTCAGTCTTGACAACATTGAAACAGACGAAGAATATGAGACAGTCACTGCTGTCTTAGATGAGATCTTAGAAGACGAAGAATAATATGATATTAATAAAAAAGCCCTTGCATCTTATATGCGGGGCTTTTTTTCATATTGAAGTTTTGTTCGGATCACTTTGTCAAGTTCATAATACTTTTCTTCCAGAGTTTTTCCATTCAGGACACAATCCATTGCCATACCCATGGATTCCAGCATCGTTTCTGTGATCTGATCTCTATACTGTAATAAAATATTCAGGCGCTCATGAAGATCTGTTTCATCTAAGAATTTCAACAGTGGTTCAATGTCTGCTGTTTCTTCTGTCTCATCACATTCATTTTCCTGTGCTGTCACTTCATCAACCAGTTCTGCTTCTGAATTTTCACACAGTTCTACTTTCCGAAAACGGTATATCTGTTGCACATCTGGGTATTTTTCATGATCGACTTCACTTAAGAACATCGCAAGTGGTCTTGCATATGTCTTAAACGTTCCATACATTGCCTGATAGACCACCAATGGTTCTTCTGTCTCTGTATGTATTGCAACCGTAACGATCTGATAAAGTTTTCCTTTAAAATGCATATAAAATTCGCCTGCTCTTGGCATCGCTCTATTTTCCATGCAAAACACCTCTTTTCTCCTGACGGCTTCTTAGTTCTTCTACGAACCTTGACGGCCTGCTGTCTTTGTTATAAAGTTTCTTTACTGACAAGATGTGCAGATATTTCTTGGCTCTTGTAACTCCAACGTAAAACAAACGTCTTTCTTCTTCCACGTCTTCTTCTTTCATGGACTTCTTATGTGGGATCACGTCTTCATTGACATCTGGCAAAAAGACACGTTCAAATTCCAATCCTTTGGTGCTGTGCATCGTGCTGACCACAACTCCTTCTTTTTCTTTCTGATTCTCTTTTGACTGGCGGTTTAATTCTTCGGTGTATTCTTTGATATGATCAAACCATGCCTCATATGTATCATAGCCTTTTGCGCTCTCCTGAAGTTCTTCTAATACTTGCGTAAATTCTTCTTCCTGAATCTTGCGAAATCTTGCATATTCTGCTAAATACGCATTATATCCCACGGATTTCCGGATATAATTGATCGCCATCAACGGAGTCATATTCTTCATGATCCGAAGATCTTCCTTAAAATCTTCTACATATTCATAAAGCCATGGTTTATCTTTGACCTTCTCTAACAGATCATCAAATGACACTTGTGATTCGGTCAGATATTCCTGCTGATATAACGCTTGGGGCGGTTCATGACTCTTAAAAATGTGCTTCTTTGCGATCTCCCATTGCAAGGTGCATATAATCTATGATATTTTTGGAAATCCAGTGATCAAACAGATTCGGTACTGCATCCTGCATATAAAATGGGATATTGTATGCCATCAATGCAGCGATCAGCTGTCTTGGTCCCTGATTGGTCCGATAAAGGATCGCGATCTGGGATAACGGTGTCTTCTTTGCCATCTCTTCCTTGATCGTGTAAATGATATGCTTATTCTCCTCATAGTGATCTTTAAATGTACGGACCTCAACCATACTTGCAGCATCTTCTCTTGCCTGCATCTTCTTTTCAAAACGTTTTGTATTATAAGAAATGATATCTTCCGCAACCTGTACGATCTCTTCCCCACAACGATAGTTTCGGTTTAAGATCACCTGTCTGGTATTCTCAAAATCCTTTGGAAAATTTAACATCAGTTCTGGTCTTGCACCTCGAAACTTATAGATAGACTGATCATCATCTCCTACGATAAAGAGGTTCTTTGTCTCTCCTGCTAACATCTTGACGATCTCATACTGAATCTTATTGATATCCTGAAACTCATCGATCAAAATATATGGAAACTTCTGCTGCCATGCTTTCCTGATATCCTCACGCTCTTTTAACAACTCATACGTATAAACCAAAATATCATCAAAATCGATCCAACGGTTCTCATGCAGTTTTTCTTCATATGCCCGGTAAATTTCTTTAAACACTTCATCCCACAGCATCCACTGTGATAATAGGCAAGATATATCATCTGCCTTTGACTAAGCTGATCTCTTGTATGATCTGACGCATAAAATCTGCTTCATCATCAATCTCCAACTCATGATCTGTGATGATCTCACGGATAAAATCATATTTTTTATGTTCCGGCAGAATATTATCTGCACTATAGTGATAGGCATATTTTAAAATCGTAAAAAACACAGAATGAAAGGTTCCAAAAGAAACCGGCAGGGTTTCCCCTGCCAGCCGCCAAAACCGCTCTTTCATCTCATTCGCTGCTGCTCTGGTAAATGTAATGACCAGAATCCGCTGCGGTGGGATCTGATAGTGCGATATCAAATATTGAATTCTCTTTGTGATCACAAGTGTCTTCCCTGAACCTGGTCCTGCAAGTACCATCATCGGTCCATCTTTGTGCATCACTGCTTCTTTCTGTGCCTTGCTCAGCTGGCTATGCAAGTGCTGCCTCCAGTTTCGCGATCGCATCATTGATTCTCTTTAATGATTCTTCTTTTCCCAGAAGTTCCATTAATTCTGTTGCTCCACCTGGTGTCATCTGCTTTCCAGAGACTGCTGTACGAACTGGCCACATCACATAACCATTCTTGTACTCATGTCCTTTTGCAAAAGATACTAACATCTCATATAATGCATCATTTGTAAAATCTTCCTGTGCTTCGATCACTGGATAGATCTCTTTTAATACGGTTAATGAAGTCTCAGGTGTTGTCTTCATCTTCTTATGTTTGTACATCTCTACATCATATTCTGGAACTGCTTCGAAGAAGTCAATGTGTCCCGGAATCTCTGTAAATAACTCAATTCTTGTCTTCACCATAGAAAGAATCTTATCAAAATCCATCTCTCTGTGAATTGTCTCTGTTACATATGGCATAGCAAGTTCTTTGAAACGGTCAAAGTCCATGGCTTTGATATATTCACCATTCATCCATTTGATCTTGTTCATATCAAAGACCGCTGGTGTCTTAGACATATGTTTGTAATCAAAGATCTCTTCTAATTCTTTTAATGAGAAGATTTCCTGTTCTCCTCCTGGACTCCATCCAAGTAATGCAACGAAGTTTACGATCGTCTCTGGCAAGAATCCCTGCTCGATCAGATCTTCGAAGGAAGAATGACCTTTTCTCTTACTCAATTTGTGATGTTCTTCGTCTGTGATCAGTGGACAATGAATGTATACTGGTTTTTCCCATCCGAATGCATCATATAAACGATTGTACTTTGGTGTAGATGATAAGTATTCATTACCACGAACTACATGTGTGATTCCCATTAAATGGTCATCAACTACGTTTGCGAAGTTGTATGTTGGATATCCATCCGATTTGATCAGGATCATATCATCTAATTCGATATTATCCACTGTGATCTCTCCGTAAATCTCATCAACGAAAGATGTTGTTCCTTCTGTTGGGTTATTCTGACGGATAACATATGGTACTCCTGCATCTAATTTCGCCTGAACTTCTTCTTTAGATAAGTTTAAGCAATGTTTGTCATAATGACTGATCACAACATCTCCTGATTTTACTTTCAGTGTGTCTAATCTCTCCTGATCACAGAAACAGTAATATGCTTCTCCCTTGTCGATCAGTTCTTTTGCATATTTTAAATAAAGCCCCTGTGCCTGTCTCTCACTCTGAACATATGGTCCGACTCCACCATCGATGTCTGGTCCTTCATCGTGGTTCATTCCGGCTTTCTTAAGAGTATTGTAGATAATCTCTTCTGCCCCTTCTACCTGTCTTTCCTGGTCTGTATCTTCAATTCTTAAAATAAAATCTCCGCCTGCATGACGTGCGATCAGATATGCATAAAGGGCTGTTCTTAAGTTACCTACATGCATACGCCCTGTAGGGCTTGGTGCAAATCTTGTTCTTACTTTGCTCATGATTTCCTCCCATTTGGTTTTAATTCTATCTTTCTATTCTACAAAACTTATCTTTCTTTGTAAAGAAGCAGTCTTATTGATTTTCGTTAATTTATGTTGATTTTTTGAAACAATCCGTCTTAAATCTCATTTAAGATCCTGCTAGCTTCCTCAAATGGCTCTAAGGTTCTCTTTAAGATTCCCTGCGTTGCCGCGATAAAGATTCCATAGTTCACGATCGGAACACCTGCATCTTTGACTCTTGCGATACGGTTTTTCATCTCTCTTCTATTTAAAGTACATCCGCCACAATGAATGACCAGATCATAAGTATCCAGATCTTCAGGAAAGAGTTTCCACTGCTTGTATGGATATCAAAATCCTTACCTGTATATTGTTTTAACCATCTTGGGATCTTCACCGTTCCGATGTCATCGCACTGTCTGTGATGAGTGCATCCTTCCGCGATCAAGATCTTCGCCCCTTCTTCTAAATGTTCCAAGGCTTTCACTCCTCTGACTTCTTCTTCCAGATCACCTTTATATCTTGCAAACAGAATCGAAAATGAAGTCAGTTTGACATCTTCTGGCACAATCTTTGAGACTTCGCCAAATGCCTGAGAGTCTGTAATGACCAATGCTGGTTTCTTACCGATCTCTTCTAATGTCTTTTCTAATTCCGTTTCTCTTACAACAATAGAGGCTGCTCCTGCTTCTAAAAGGTCACGGATCGTCTGCTGCTGTGGAAGGATCAATCTGCCTTTCGGTGCTGCACTGTCGATCGGTACGACTAAGATCACAAAATCATTCGGACAGACTAAATCTCCAACGATCTTTAGCGTGTCATCATCCGTTGGAACCAGTTTCCCAATCTCTTCTTTTAACTCCCAGATCCCTTTTTTATCCTTTGCACTGACAAAGCAGGCTTTGTCTTCTTTCCATTCTTGGGCATTGGCAAGATCCATCTTATTGTAGACTTTCAGATAAGGAATCTTCCGGTCTTCGATCAAACGTATCATATCTTCTTCAAACTCTGTCATACCAGCTGTAGCATCCATGATCACAAGGGCGATATCTGCCTTGGCCAAGACTTCTTTTGCTTTCTTGACTCGCTTTTCCCCTAATTCTCCTTCATCATCAAGTCCCGGGGTATCGATCATAACTACTGGTCCTAATGGCAGAAGTTCCATTGCCTTATATACAGGATCTGTCGTTGTTCCTTTGACATTGGATACGATCGCTAATTCCTGATTCGTCATAGCATTGATAACACTTGACTTCCCGGCATTTCGTTTCCCGAATAATGCGATGTGAATTCTGTCTCCTCTTGGTGTTGCATTTAAACTCATATGATTTCCTCCTGTCTGTCTTTATGGATCGTTAACTCTTTCTTTTATCTTTGTGCCTTATGATATCCCGCTGCCTTTGCTTCTTTCTCACTCTTAAATGTGACTAAATATTTTTATGTTCCCATACGGTCATAATCTCTTTGACCTGGGCAGTGGTATACCTTTGATCTGCTGTTTCCACGGATCTTCTGTGAAGCAGTTGTTTTTGTATTTGTTTTTGCTGCTGTTGTATTTTTGTTACTGCTGTAGTTTTGCTGTTATTAGATGAATTCTGGTTTGTGTGATATTTCTGGCTTGCTTTTGAATTCTCTGTTGTTACCTGCACGCTGCTGTCTGCTTCACTGTCTCCTGACTCGTAATCAATCTTCCTCCATCCTGTACATTATATACAAAGACATTAAACTTGATATCTTCACCCTTATCTTCCACAGACATCGCTTCCATCTGTACCCCTTTGGCTACCAGGTCATCTCCGTCAAAGACTGGCGTAACTCTGTATAATACATGATTGCCTGTCTCACGGACATAGTCACCGACCATCTCTTCATATGGTAACATTCCATCTACGTTAAAGATCTTGTTCCTGTGATCAAGTTCTTGTTATTGGCATTCTCACCGGTCAGCTGGTAAGCGATCAAATGACAGCGGTTATATAGATATTTTCCATCAACGTTATCGTATTTTGCTGTATGCCATCCGGTTGGTTTTACCATACCGATTGCTCCACGTTTTCCTTTTGGCATGATATCTTTTCCAACACACGCTTCCGCCACTTGACATCTTCCTTCAGAGTCAAGTCTGCTGTAAGACTCGTAGGATTTTGTTGTCAGATCCTTGGATGTAAAATCTGGATTATTATTATCAACAGCAACCGTCATATTCCCTGAAAAATCCGGAATATTGTCAGATGATACAGATTTGGTGGAAGAATTTGTACTTCCTTTGCTGCTTTGTTCGCTCTGTGCGTTTCCGCTATTACTGCTATTGCCTGTACTCTGGCATCCTGCCAGTGATACCACCATCATTCCTGCGATCAGCAGGGCATATAATTCTTTGTTACTCTCATCATCAACTGCTTCTCCTCTTGTTATATTCTTTTCTGATCTAGCTTATTGTTTTGGAAGATAGATCTGTTTTGTGATCTCGTGAGTGGAACCTTCGATCTGTTCTTCTTCTGCAAGTTTATTCCTCAAGATCCACATCCAGTACCTGATCGGACGGATAAACTTTATTCCAGCGGAAGATCACGATCTCTTCGATCTGATCTATCACTGGTTTTAATGGAAGATTCTCTACAATACAAGTCTCCCCTTTTCCTGCCTTGTGTAAGAAATCTTCACAAACAACCGGATCGTTGATCTCTTCATACAACTTCTCTGTATATGCATTCATATAGACCTTCTCCCCTTTGGTCATCTCCGCAATATACTCTCGCAAGCCTCGATCCTGACTCTGCCTTCGATCATTAAACATCATACCGTTGTTGTTGTCTAAGCATAGAATTATTATCATTCTTTCCATCCTCCAATCAGTACTTATGTTCTATTTATGTATTATATCTTGTGCGAGAGGATATTGCAATAAAAGAAGCTCTGAATTTCTCCAAAGCCTCTTCTTACTTTTCATTCTTTTTTGTATTCTAATTGTATTTATGATAATACTGCTTTCATCACTTTTTCTCTCATAGGCTGTGTCATCATTCTCTGGTTTTAAGATCTCTTTTAATTCTTCTTCCTTTAACAGACCTTCTTCTAATACCAGCTCTTTTACAGAAATTCCTGTTTTTAGTGATTTTTGCAATCTCAGCAGACTTTGCATATCCGATATATGGACATAACGCTGTTGAGATTCCAACACTTTTTTCAATATATTCTTCGCACTGTCCGGCTTCGGCTGCCATCGTGATCGTATAGTCATGTCAATGATCAGGTATGCAACCTGTGATACAACTTTTGGAATCACTGGGTTGATCTTTCCTGACATGATGGATGAACCATTCTGTCTTGCTGGAATCATCTGCCTGTTTTAATGAAATTCCTGCAACTTTGTAATCGCCATGAAATGTTTTAGTGATGGTAAGGGTCTACATTGATCGCTGTTCCAATGGCTGTTGCTCCGATGTTTAAGACTTTCATCTCGTCCATAACATTTTTTAGTCTTTTGATATCCCTTTTTACATGCGCAAATGCTCCAAAACTTTGTAGATCCATTGAACGGCATCCAGAGTTGTGTTCTTCCCATTTTGAGGATATCATCAAACTCTGCTTCTTTTTCTTCCATGGCTTTTTCTAATTTCTCAAGTTCTTTGATCGTTTGTGGAAGTAATTTTAAGACGGTGATCTTTCCTGCCGTTGGGATTACATCGTTCGTAGACTGTGACATATTGACATGATCGTTTGGATGTACAATGCTGTAATCTCCTTTGGTTCCACCAAAGATTTCTATCGCACGATTGGCAATCACTTCGTTTGCATTCATATTGGCAGAAGTTCCAGCTCCTCCTTGAATCGCATCCACGATAAACTGATCTCTTAAATTTCCATCCAGTATCTCATCACATGCTTTGATGATCGCCTGAGCAATCTGCTGATCTAGTTTTCCAGACTTTTCATTTGTGATCGCTGCTGCTTTTTTGACCATTACGATGCTGTCGATCAATACTGGATGTAATGGACGGTGTGTGATCTGAAAGTTTGTGGCTGCACGCATACTCTGAACTCCATAGTATGCTTCCGCTGGTACGTTTAATGCTCCAATTGAATCGTGTTCCATTCTGCTTAACATTGTCTTCCTCTTTTCTGATTACTCATGCTGTCGTTTTGTTTCAAGATTTTATGTGTTGGAGCTTAACACAGTATGCAATGTTCGTAAACCTTAATCCTGTCTTTCCAAATTTAAAGTTCAAATTTTGTGTTTCATCTTTTTTTTTAATGAAAGTCTTGATTTACTTTAAATAATTAAGCGGTTGGAAGCGGAAGGAATTCTGACTGGATTTCATGCTTCTGTTGACCCGATCCAACTTGGTTATCATATTAAAGCATATATCAGTCTTGAGATCAGCCCTGCACAAAAACCCGAAGTTTATCCTTTTCTTCGAGCTCATCCAAATGTACTGGAATGTGATTGTGTAACTGGAAATTATTCTGTGCTGCTGAAGGTTGCTTTTCCTAGTACGATGGAACTGGATGAATTTATTGGGAAATTGCAGCACTTTGGGAAGACTAGTACGATGATCGTGTTTTCTACGATTGTTCAGAGATCGCGGGGTGGTTCCTGAATAGTTGATTTGTTTTTAATTTCTGTTATCTAAAATAACAGGGTAAAATTTTACATATGGAACATTTTCTTTTATAATTTGTGCAACCTTTTTACTTATTATAATTTCCCTATACTCATCGTAAAATTCATATGTCTTATTTACATCCTTTAAATTTTTTATTCCTTCTTCTGTTATTATTCTTTTCGGTATGAAATAGAAAATGTTTTCATTTTCTGTCATATTTATTCTTTCACATTTTTCACATTGATTTTCAAATTTATAATTTTCATCAATATAACTTTCTGTGGTAATATATTATCAGTAATAAAAGTATATCCTAATATTCTTTTTACTTTTGCTTATAATCGGCTGAAAATATTTTTTATCTACTCCTGATTCTTTTAATTTCTCCACCAGTTTTGGTAATAACAACAACTCTCCTGTTCCATCCAAGCCTGCAAACCCATAATCATTCTCATGTTTTTATGTATCCTTTCGGTTTGTGCATAAAATAAGCTATTTGTTTTTCTTTACTATGACAACTTTCACATTCACTATATTCATTTTCAATATCTTCGCATTCTTCACAGTAATATTCTGGAAAACATAAAACGAATGCTTTGCCTTTTCAAACTCTTCATCTGTAATTTTAACACCATAATTTAAACAAATAAATTCACATCTTCTTTGTTTGATTTATAAAATTCAATTATTTGTTTATATAGTTCTTGAAGCTTGATTAATCTTATATGTATATTCTCCAGAAAATCAGATTTCCTGTTCTGTATTTCTTTAATCTGTATATGAATCTAGAAATATTTTTTTTACTTTCCAATCTGTTTCTTCATCATTATAACTTAATACAATTTCTACATTAACTTCCAATTTCGTCTCCTCCTGTTATCACTACACTTTTGCTGCTTTTTTTTCTCTAAACCGACTTATCTTTGCTTTTATCCAAAATATATTTCCATCAATATAGCTGTATACATAATAATAAAGGATCTATTGAAATAAACTACTTTTCAAGATTGTAATTTTACCTTTGAAAATCCAGAAATTACCAATCACCAATTCATTGGGTCCCGATTTTATATGATCTAAATCTGTTTCACTTATTTCTTTTTCTATTATTTTTTTCTCTGTTATATGATAATCCGTATAATCAAACTTGCCTGCATATACATGAATTCCATCTCTTTCATTCTTAATCATATCAATATCATCCTTAATTAAGATACTCTTAATAAAGTCGCCATTCTTGTTAAATTTCTGAACGACACCTAACATTCCAGTCGCAACATATATATTCCCTTTGTCGTCAATGGTTGCTTTATTTCCTGGAAAAATACCAACAGGTATGGAATATGATTTTTTAATAAAAGAATCTTTTTATTTTGTAATTGTATATTACATACTATCATTGTTACAAAGTCTTTAACATTACTTACAGTAAAAGAAATATTTCGAAAGATATTGATCTATTTCCGAATTACTTGGAAATAGTTTTTTAATTCTCAGTAAATACCATTTTTCTTTTTCCATTTTTTTTCTCTTTCCTTGTAAAATGCAAATATAAAAAATATATACTTCGAATTTTTCTTGATTATTATCCATATAGTTTTTATTATATTTTTTTTCCTTCATCAACTATATTATAAATATCATTTTTTTTCCTTATTTAAGAAAATAAATATTCCGTGGTCGCATAAAATAACCTGTAAAGTAATTGTATTTTGATATTTTTTTTAAAAAACCTTTTTTGATATTCTACTAATTCAAAAAAAAGTTTTTTTTCATAACAATCTTTCTTATAATAATCTATAACATTCTCTATATAAACTTCTTCTAATACCATCCAAGCTGTATATAAAAGTAAGAAAATATCATCTCTCTTATTTTGTTTCCACAAAGAATATATAACTCTCGATTCGTTTTTCCAGTTTGATTTGAAGAAAAAAATGGTTGATTATCATAAACCAATTGTTTTAACCCATGCATCACTTAATTTTACAACTCCTTTCTTAAAAGCTATACATGTACCTTCGATGAATTTTCCCTTTATAATTGTATACAAACTTATATACAATTTCTTTTCCTTTAGTTTTTCCTATAGCTTCCATTTTTCCACTTTTCATTGCCTTTTTTACAATTGGTTTTACATACTTCCACTGATTCTTTTTTGTTACTTTTGTCCACGCATGTTTACTCGCATAATGTGCCTTACTTTATTTTGATCAGAAGCTACTCTTCTTATTGCACTATTGACTCCTTTTACCGCTAATCCACTACTTGATGATGCTCCCATAGCAACCGATACCATAACCTGCAAATGCTCCTATAATGGCTCCTACTACAGCTCCTTTAATTCCATATGTTGCTATAAAATTAAATTTCTTTTTCCCTTTATATCGCTAATCTTTTTTAGCAACTAATCTACCTTTATGAACCAGCTACTGCAGCCAACAATTCCTCCTACTCCGACACCTACTAAAACTGCTGTACTTACTAAAAAATGTCCACTAGGATCCACATAATTCACCGGATTATTCGCACAATACACATATAAATGTCCCGTCTCCGATTTAGTCGTATCTCCACGGTAGGTATCCTCTGTCATAAATCTACCATCTTCTGGATTATAATACCATGCATTCAGATAATACAATCCCGTACTCTGATCATAGATTCCACCAGTATAACACACTTCATTTTCGCCTGATCATCTCCATGAATATTGTCTCTCCAAAATCCGTATACTGATAGGTTGCATCTGCACTTCCATCTTCTTTCACTAGGCTAGTTGTACTTCCTGAATATCTTCATTATACAGATAATTGCGTATCATCCCCTTTGAATCTCAGTTGCAAGGACATTTCCTTCTGTTCCAATCAAGTTCTGTGTAAGTCATCTCTTTTACACGGTCAAAACTGTCATAGGTATAGACTTTTTAAACTGCCTGATCACTGTTATTTAATAGATTTCTGTGGTCTTTAATCTCTTTGACTTTTTCCATAAGCATCATAAGTGTAACTTCTGTGACTTCGTACGAGGTCTCAGGGAACTTAAGTTATGAAATCTCAAGTTACTCAAACTTTGTCTTAATGTCCCTGGGAACTTAAGTAATATAATGCATTTAAGGTCCTCAGACCTTACGATGTCTGCTGGTTGATATCATATATCTCTAAACAATTCAGCTGATCCAAAACACATTCCTTCATGTGCTATTGTTTGTAAAATAATTTTATTTTCTGAGACAAAACATAAATCTATCCAGTCTGCAAAAGCATAAATATTAGGATATTCTTGTAAAACTTTTCTTACATCCTTGTTATATTTATATAAATTACCAATTATCCGTCATATAATATCCCTTTTTTCCTTTTTCCCTTTTAATTATAGTTCCATTTTACATAATCTACTTTTTCCAAGAAAAATTTTTCTAATTTTTTAAATATTAAACAATTCTTAGTTTGTAATTCTTCCCTTTCTTTTTCCTCCTTACTTTTTACCTTCTCAATTGGTATTTTAATATTAAAATATTACTATTTTCCTCCTGAGTATTTTTAATATTTTTTATATTGGGTTATTACTAATTGGTCCATACCAAATTGCAAATATCTTCATACACCATAATTATTAAAATCCTCCTATTTTAAAACCAACAATGTACATGCATTTGTTTTCTCGCATTTTTATTTTTACTCCACTTTAACATTCGGATGATAATAATATTGTTTTCCCTGATCTTTTTCCTTCTTGTGTTTTTGCATTGCAGATACTTTATGAATTGGGCTTGCAGCTTTACATGCATCATAAGCATATCCAGAAGATGTCACAAAAACATTTCCATTTGCTTTCAATCTCATAGCTGCTTTAGATTTAGTCTTTATAGCATCATGATATATATACTTTCGCATTTATCCTTTTTGCTTTATAATAATGTATCTTAGGTTGTTTTCGCTTTAGTGTTGAAATTGCAGTTGCAGCAACATATGTAATTCCAGCTATTACAATATATTTAAGCGCCTTTAAAATAACTCCTCCCTAAGTCTTTCTTAAGTCTCTGAGACCTTAAGGATTTTTACTATTCAGACAAGATTTTTTAGAGATACGTGAAACTCCAAATGCGTATGCTATAATTCCAGCAGTAGTCAAAAAATAAAATGGAATAGTCTGTAACGACAAAAGCAAGAGACATTGATACCGTAGACCTTAAAATTTTAAGATTCTGGTGATACCTATAAAAAATATAATTATCCTTATTTACTTTCATTTTTTTTATAATAAAACAATTCGGATATTCTTTAAATCCTGGAAGTGTTGATCTATATTTTTTCATTACACTTCGTGCTTTTTTCCAACTTCAAATAACCAATCATGAAGTAAACTACCCTCATCTTCATATGTCAGTTGATATATAATACATTTTAACCACCTCACTCCCTAAAAATATTTTTCCATCAAAGTTTTCAATTTCATATTTTTGGTTTAAAAATTTCAACATATCTTCATATTTATTTATTTTATATAGAATCTTTCTTTGTTGTTTATCTAAACAATACATTTGTCCATTCTCAGTATTTTTAAACACAAAATTTTTCATGATCATAATAATAATCCATTTTTCCATTATACACTTTTATATTTTCTCCATATTTTACTTCTATATCATTGATTTTCCTGGATTATATTCTTCTTCTTTTTCGATCATATAATTATTTAAAAGTTTTATTATAAAATATGATTTTGTTGCTCTCCAAAAACCTTCATTCCACTCTGCTTCATTGATTTTATATTCATTTAATTTCAAAATTCCTCTTTTCCTTTAAATCTTGGTTGTTGTGAAAATTTTTTCTTTCCTATTTCTGCCTTTTTATATGATGAATATACCGCAATAATTATTTCATCATTGTTTTCTGAATTATCCTCATAATACGAGAATTTCAACTCATAAATCATGAATATATTTGCACCTCCATTTATATTTTACTGTATCAATTATCGTCCTCTATCTCCCCACTTTCTCAATTCACTATATTCCTTTCCTTGCTTTCCTTTTCTTGTCCATTTTCCTTTCCATAATGTTCATTCATTTCCTAATTGCATACTCATTTCCACTTTCCCCTTTTTTTGGTCAGATCCATGTGCCCAACTTGGAATATCTGTCGCTCTTTCTTTTTTACTTTTTTTGATTCTTTCTTCTTTTTAGTATTACTTTTTTCTTACTTTTACTATATATTATCCTATCCACTACTCCTGCTGTAAGCCATACAGATACTTTTGTTTTAGAAATAATTTTTCTTCCTGCATATTTTGTTTTTGAACTATGATTTTTCCATGATGAATATGACACATAAGCTACCGCACCTCCAACAAGTACTAATTTTATAACTGTATACATTGCTGCCCACAAAAATGCCCACTAGGATCCACATAATTCACCGGATTATTCGCACAATACACATACAAATGTCCAGTCTCAGGGTTCATTATCTCGCCGCGATAACTATCCTCTGTCATAAACCTACCATCTTCCGGATTATAATACCGTGCATTCAGATAGTACAACCCCATACTCTAATCATAAATTCCGCCAGTATAACATACTTCATTTTTCGCCTGATCATTACCCTGGATCGTTGTCTCTCCAAAATCCGTATACTGGTATGTTGCATCAGCACTTCCATCTTCTTTTACAAGACTGCTTGTACTTTCCTGGATATCTTTGTTGTAAAGATAATATTGTAGTTGCATTCTGTTGAAATCTTTCTGTTGCGAGGACATTTCCATCGGTTCCAATCAGATTCTGTGAGTTTTGCTCTCCATTCGCATCTGTCGTTATGAAGCCACAACTCCCATTCTGATAATAGTTAGTCGTCTCATCTCCATCGACCTTCTGGATCCGCTGTCCTTCTCCATTGTAGATGTTCTGCTGGATCACCGCTGTCTTTCCGTCTTTCGTCACGGACACCTGACTTAATCTGTTTTCCGCATCCATACATAAGTCAGTCTTCTCCAGTCTTTGTGTTCTTTACATCTGTCTGATTTCCATTCGCATCGTAATCATACTGACGGACTTCTTCT